>Ga0184627_10000010_pt1 | contig 135553 bp, 136 predicted proteins | sample PLM3_127_b1_FD_133150 | JGI IMG/M metagenome (GOLD analysis project Ga0184627, IMG submission 133150) | Groundwater sediment microbial communities from an aquifer in East River, Colorado, USA - PLM3_127_b1 | ecosystem: Environmental > Terrestrial > Soil > Riparian zone | place: USA: East... | reverse complement strand
TCGGTCCGGAGCCGGCGCAGCTGGGCGCCAAGCAGCATCCGGCGGACCGTTGGCCCGCCTCGCGGCTGCTCCTCGGTCACGTTGGCCTCTCCTCGCCCTGAGGGCAGACGGTCGGCCGCGACGGCCGGTGCTGGCGCTGCCGTGGCGGCCCGTGACGCTGTGCAGACTATATGGCACCCCTGGCATCTGTCGCGTAGCGCCAGACTCGATCGTAGCGCCCAGCTCGCCGAGACCTTCCGGCCAGCATGTCGCGGGCCGGGTAGATCAGCACGGGTTGGCCGTTGCCGTCCAGCAGCACGATCGGGTTCGGCCAAGTGAACACCGACGGCACCAGCGCAAGCCCGCAACCCCCAAGGTCCATGCTCCGGCTGCGGCCAGGAATGCCCACCTCCAGGACGGGGTCGTTCCGGTGGAGGGTGGAGCGGGCGAAGGGAATCGAACCCTCACTGCGAGCTTGGGAAGCTCGCGTTCTACCATTGAACTACGCCCGCGAGGGGAGCGATTCTAGCCGGCCTGGCTGAGCTGCGGCAACGGGAGGATCGTGCTGGCGGCGTGGGAGAATGCGCGCGTCTGCTCCCTGGTCCTGATGGAGGCGTGTGGTGATCCTGTCCGACCGGAGCCTGCGCGAGGCGATCGCCGCCGGCCGGCTGGTCGTCGACCCGCTCGAGGACGACGCGCTCCAGCCTTCGAGCATCGACGTCCGCCTGGACAGCCGCTTCCGCGTCTTCCACAACGCCCGCTACCCCTACATCGACGTCAAGCAGCCGATGGACGGGCTCACCGAGCTGGTCGAGGTCAAGCCGGACGACGCCTTCATCCTCCACCCGGGCGAGTTCGTGCTCGGCTCGACCCACGAGTTCATCGGCATCCCGGACGACCTCGCCGCCCGTTTGGAAGGGAAGTCCAGCTTAGGAAGATTAGGCCTTCTGACCCATTCGACGGCCGGGTTCCTGGACCCCGGCTTCCAGGGGCACGTGACCCTCGAGCTGTCCAACGTGGCCAACCTGCCGATCACGCTGTACCCGGGGATGCGGATCGGGCAGATCGCGGTCTTCCAGCTCACCACGCCCGCGGAGCGCCCCTACGGCTCCGGCGGGGTGAACTCGAAGTACCAGGGCCAGCGGGGTCCGACCCCGTCGCGGTACTGGGAGAACTTCCGCTCGCCGTAGCGTTCCTCCGGTACGGTGAGGGGGATGGCGACCCGCACCGTGCGCGCGACGATCCCTGGCCACGCCGGTTCGGGGATGGCCGCGGCGATGGTCGCGGTGATCGCCTGGGGCTTTGGTGGCGTGCTGGTCAAGCTCATCGCGATGGAGGGCCTGGCCCTGGCGTTCCTGCGCCTCTGGCTCGGGTTCCTCGTGATGCTGCCCGTGATCGTCCTGGCCAGGCGCCGGCTCAGCTGGGAGGTGCTGCGCCGGTCGGCGCCCGGCGGACTGCTCCTGGGCCTCGACGTGACGCTGTTCTTCAGCGCGCTGAAGCTGACCAGCGTGGCCAACGCGACCCTGATCGGCGCGCTCCAACCGGCGCTCGTGCTGGTGGTGGCCGGCCCCTGGTTCGGCGAGCGGGTGGGGGTCAGGGAGGTCGGCTGGACCCTCGCAGCGGTCGCCGGGGCGGTCGTGGTGATCGCCGGCTCGTCCGGTACGCCGGCCTGGAGCCCGCTCGGCGACCTGCTCGCGGTTGGGGCGCTACTCACCTTCACCGGCTACTTCCTGGTCACCAAGCGGGCCAGGCAGACGGTCGACACCCTCGGGTACATGACCGGGGTGATGCTCGCCGGCGCGCTGGTGGCGACCCCGCTCGCGCTCGCGTCCGGGCAGGACCTCCGTCCCCCCCGTGCGGTGGACTGGCTCTGGCTGGCGCTGTTCGTGCTGGTCCCCGGCGCGAGCGGCCACATCCTGATGAGCTGGGCCCAGCGCTACGTCGACGTGTCGGTGACCTCCCTGCTCACCGTCGGCATGCCGGTGGTGGCGGCCGTCGCTGCGCTCGCGCTCCTCGGCGAGCCGCTGACCGTCCCCCAGGTCCTGGGCGGCCTGGTGGTCCTGGTCGCGATCACCGCCATCCTCCGCCGTCCGGCCAGGCCGGGCCGGGCCTCGTCCTAGCCCGGCTGCGTCTCCAGGCTCTCCTCGAGCACCTGGGCGACGTCCAGGACCCGCACACCCTCGGCCGTGCCCTCGGCCTGGCGCTGCTTGATCGCGTCGTCGAGCATCACCATGCAGTACGGGCAGGCGGTGCCGACGACGTCGGCACCGGTGGCCAACGCCTCGTCGGTCCGCTCCAGGTTGACCCGCCTGCCGATGCGCTCCTCCATCCACATGCGCGCCCCGCCCGCGCCGCAGCAGAAGCCGCGCTCGCGGCAGCGGTGCATCTCCACCGAGCGGACCCCGGGCACGGCGTCGAGCACCGCCCGCGGGGCGTCGTAGACGTCGTTGTGGCGGCCGAGGTAGCAGGGGTCGTGGTAGGTGACGGTGGCGTCGACCCGGGCCGACGGGGCCAGCCGGCCCTGTTCGACCAGCCGGCCGAGGAGCTGGGAGTGGTGGACCACCTCGTAGCGGCCGCCGAGGTCCGGGTACTCGCGGGCGAGGGAGTTGAAGCAGTGGGGGCAGGAGGCGACCACCTTCCGCACACCGGCCTGGTCGAGCGTCTGGATGTTCTGCTGCGCCTGCATCTGGTACAGGTACTCGTTGCCGAGCCGCCTGGCCGGGTCGCCCGAGCACGACTCGCGCGGGCCGAGCACGGCGAACGAGACCCCGGCACGGTGCAGGAGGCGAGCGATCGACCGGGTGGTGCGCTTGGCACGGTCTTCGAGCGCGCCGGCGCAGCCGACCCAGTAGAGCCACTCCACGTCGTCGGGGATCTTCCCGGTCACGACCGGCACCTCGAACCCGAGGCCCTCGGCCCAGGACAGGCGCTGGCCGCTGCCGAGCCCCCAGGGGTCGCCCGAGTTCTCGACGTTGCGGAGCATGGTGCCCGCCTCGGCCGGGAATCGGGACTCCATCAGGACCTCGTAGCGGCGCATGTCGAGGATGGTGTCGACGTGCTCGATGTCCACCGGGCACTGCTCGACGCATGCGCCGCAGGTGGTGCAGGACCAGAGCACGTCGTAGCCGACCACGTCCTTGACGAGCTCGGCGTCGAGCACCGCCGGGTCGTGGCCGTCCGGCGCCTCTGCGGACGCCTCGCCGAGCAGGAACGGCCCCTTGGCGAACAGGTGGTCCCGCAGGTCGGTGACGAGCATCTTGGGCGACAGCGGCTTGTCGGTGTTCCAGGCCGGGCACTGGTCCTGGCAGCGGCCGCACTCGGTGCAGGTGGCGAGGTCGAGGAGCTGCTTCCAGGTGAAGTCCTCGACCCGGCCGACGCCGAAGACGTCCTCCTCGCTCATGCTCTCGACGTCCAGCACCGGGGTCTGCAGCGGCCCGAGCGCCTTGGGCCGGCGCGAGAAGGCCACGTTGAACGGTGCGCTGAAGATGTGCAGGTGCTTGGAGTACATCACCAGCACGAGGAAGCTGAGCACGACCACGATGTGGGCGAGCAGGAACGCCTCGTTGACCATGCGCAGGCTGGTGGCTGCGAGCCCGTCGAGCAGCCGGCCGACCGCATGGGAGGCGAACGCCCATTCGCCGTAGGGGAGGGTACCGCGGGCGGCCCTGGCCCCCCGGTACCCGAGCAGGGTGACGATCACCGCGGCGATCATGGCCAGGATGACCCAGGCCTGGCCGGTGTGGGACCCGTAGAAGCGGGAGGCGCGCTCGCGCCGGGCCGGGGACTGGCGCACCCGGATGACGGCGAACATGACCAGGCTGACCAGGACGGCGACCGCGATCAGGTCCTGCAGGAAGCCCAGCCAGGCCGCGTGGCCGACCAGCGGCAGGGCGAAGCGCTCGTCGAACAGCTCGCCGTAGGCCTCGGCGATGGTGGTCAGCAGGACCACGAAGCCCCAGAAGGTGAAGAAGTGGGCGAGCCCTGGCACGGGCCGCTTGAGCAGCTTGCGCTGGCCGAAGACCTCGACGGCCTCGGCCCGCAGCCGGGCCCGGGCGCCCTGGAACCGCTCGGGCGCCGGCTTGCCCACGCCGATCAGCCGGGTGACCCACTCGGCGCGCCGTCCGGCCAGGGCGACGGCGAAGAACGTGACGACGGCCCCGATGGCGAGCTGCACGAGGATCCTCCTGACGAGGCAGGCCCGGGATGCACTCCCGGCTCCCCGGTGTGTGACGGCCTTCCCTGGACGGCATCATCTTGCACGCGCGATCCGCGGGCCAGCCGCGGCCGTGCGCACGAAGCTTACCGCTCGGTAACATCGGCTGCTCGCAAACATCGGCTGCTCGCAGAGCGGACGACCGCCATGGAGGTGAGGGTTGCCGGCGAGGAGCAGGCCGCGCTCGCGGCGCACCCAACCGGTCGAGCGCTCCGGTGGCCTGCCCCCACCGCCCGGCACCCTGTTCCCCAAGGACGACCAGGTTGTTGGCCGGCGAGCCCTGACCGCCAGCCGGTCGGCCGGGGCAGTAGGCTGGCCGGTATGGAACGGGTCCGTGGCCGGCTTCTCCCGCTGCTGGCCGTCGTGCTGCTGCTGGCCGGCGCCGGGGTGGCGGTCGCGCTCGCCCGCTCGCCCGGGCGGCCCGCCGACCCGGCCCCGCCGCCGCGGCCGGGACCGGCCGTGGCCGAGTACCTGCTGCAGGGGGAGGGCCGCCCGGTCGCGACGGTGCGCCTCGAGGTGGCGGCAAGCCCCGCGGCCAGGGAGCGCGGCCTCATGGGGCGGGCCCGGGTGCCGCCGGGCACCGGCATGGTCTTCCTCTTCCCCGCCGACACCACGGTCGGGTTCTGGATGAAGGACACCCTCGTGCCCCTGTCGATCGCGTTCGTCGCGGCCGACGGCCGGGTGGTGGCGGTGCGGGAGATGGCCCCGTGCACGGCCGACCCGTGCCCGGTGTACGGTCCGGACCGCTCCTACCGGTACGCGGTCGAGCTGGAGGCTGGCGCGTTCCCGGCCGCCGGGGTCGGCGAGGGCAGCCGGGTGGTCCCCCGGGAGCCGGAACACCTCCCGGCCGCAACCTGAATCCGCTGGTCAGCGGCAAGATAAATTGTCGGAGAGCACTTACTTGACAATGATGCACTCAACCTTCTATCTTGTCCGCAAGCGGCCGGGACGGCCGGTCGCGCAAGTGTCCAGCTTCTGTGTCCCGATCGGCACGCCGAGGCGTGCCTTCGAGGCAAGTTCGAGGTGATGAGATGGCCAAGGCCGTTGGGATCGACCTGGGGACCACCAACTCGGTTGTCGCCGTGCTGGAGGGTGGGGAGCCTACCGTCATCCCCAATGCCGAGGGGTCGCGCACCACGCCCTCGGTGGTCGCCCTGTCCAAGACCGGTGAGGTACTGGTTGGCGAGGTTGCCAAGCGGCAGGCGGTGACCAACCCCGACCGCACCGTCCGCTCGGTCAAGCGGCACATGGGCGAGTCGGCGTGGCGCTTCCGCGCCGACGGCAAGGAGTTCTCGCCCCAGCAGGTCAGCGCGTTCATCCTGCAGAAGCTGAAGCGGGACGCCGAGGCGTACCTGGGCGACCAGGTGAGCCAGGCGGTCATCACCGTGCCCGCCTACTTCGACGACGCGCAGCGCCAGGCCACCAAGGAGGCCGGTGAGATCGCTGGGCTCGAGGTCCTGCGCATCATCAACGAGCCCACCGCGGCCTCGCTCGCCTACTCGCTCGACAAGGAGAGCGACGAGACGATCCTCGTGTTCGACCTGGGTGGCGGCACCTTCGACGTGTCCCTGCTCGACATCGGCGAGGGCGTGATCGAGGTCCAGGCCACCTCGGGCGACATGCACCTGGGCGGCGACGACTGGGACCAGCGCATCGTCGAGTGGCTGCTCAAGACCTTCAAGGGCAACCACGGCATCGACCTGTCCAACGACAAGATGGCGATGCAGCGCCTGAAGGAGGCGGCCGAGAAGGCCAAGATCGAGCTCTCCTCGACCCTCGAGACCACCATCAACCTGCCCTTCATCACCGCCACGCCCGACGGCCCGCTCCACATGGAGCAGCGCCTCACCCGCGGCGAGTTCGAGCGCATGACCGAGGACCTGGTCGAGCGCTGCCGGGGCCCGTTCGACCGTGCCATCAACGACTGGAAGGCCAAGACGGGCAAGGACCTGGCCGGCATCAACCACGTCGTGCTGGTCGGCGGCTCGACCCGCATGCCGATGACCACCGAGTTCGTCAAGAAGCTCACCGGCGGCAAGGACCCGCACAAGGGGGTCAACCCCGACGAGGTCGTGGCCGTGGGCGCCACCGTCCAGGCTGGCGTCCTCAAGGGCGAGGTCAAGGACATCCTGCTGCTCGACGTCACCCCGCTGTCGCTCGGGATCGAGACCAAGGGCGGCGTGATGACCAAGCTCATCGAGCGCAACACGACCATCCCGACCCGCCGCTCGGAGGTGTTCACCACCGCCGACGACGGCCAGTCCGAGGTCGACGTCAAGGTCTTCCAGGGCGAGCGCGAGATGACCTACGGCAACAAGCTCCTCGGCAACTTCCAGCTGGTCGGCATCCCGCCCGCTCCGAGGGGCGTGCCGCAGATCGAGGTCACCTTCGACATCGACGCCAACGGCATCGTCAACGTCTCGGCCAAGGACCGGGGTACCGGCAAGGAGCAGTCGATGACCATCACGGGCGGCACCTCGCTGCCCAAGGAGGACATCGACCGGATGATCCGCGAGGCCGAGAGCTATGCCGAGGACGACCGGCGCAGGCGCGAGGCCGCCGAGGCCAAGAACCGGGCCGAGCAGCTCGTGTACCAGACCGAGAAGAGCCTGAAGGACTACGGCGACAAGATCTCAGACGACGACCGTTCCACCGTCGAGCAGGCGCTGGCCACCCTGAAGGAGAAGCTGACCGGCGACGACACCGTCGCCATCACCTCGGCCACCGAGGCGCTCCAGCAGGCGAGCTACAAGCTGGCCGAGGCGGTCTACGCCCAGGCCCAGCAGCCCGGCCCAGGCGCGACGGGCTCCGCCACCACGGGCGAGCCCGGCGACGCTGGCGCGGCCGGCACCGCCCAGGCCGGTGACGGCGAGGTGGTCGACGCCGAGATCATCGACGAGGGCGGCCAGGAGCAGAAGGGAGCCTGACCTGCAGGCTCTCGACGCTCGACGTAGAGGTAAGGGACCTGGCCCGGAAGGGCCGGGCCAGGTCCGAGGTCGGGGCCGGTATGGCCCCAAGAAGGAAAGGGAGGCAGTCATGGCCAATGTGTTGTCGCGTTGGGACCCGTTCCAGGACCTGCTTTCGATCCAGGACGAGATGAACCAGCTCTTCGGTCGGGCCTTGGGCCAGCCGTCGGGTCGGCAGGGCGGCGAGGCCAGCACCCGGATGTGGGCCCCTGCGCTCGACATCTCCGAGCGCAAGGACGCCTACCTGGTCACCGTCGAGGTGCCCGGGGTCAACGCCGAGGACCTCGAGATCACGCTCGAGGACGGCCTGCTGACCGTCCAGGGTGAGCGGCAGTTCACCGCCGAGTCCTCCGAGCAGCAGTTCCACCGGGTCGAGCGCCGCTACGGCGCCTTCCGCCGCTCGATCACGCTGCCGAGCAGCGTGGAGGCGAGCGCGATCGAGGCGTCATTCGACAACGGGGTGCTGCAGATCGTCGTGCCCAAGGCCGAGGAGGCCAAGCCGAAGAAGATCGAGATCCGCCCCGGCCGCCAGCCGGTGGAGGGCAGCAGCACCCCGCAGTAGGCAGCGTCGCCCGTCGGAGCAGGTTCCGGAGAGGGGAGGCGGCCTGCCTCCCCTCTCCCCCACGGGAGCGGTGAGCGCGCACGTCGGCACGGCTACCGGGTCGAGGGCGCTCTCACCGGTCTTTGAAGGGGGACACCAGGTGCAGAAGGACAGCGAGCAGGGAGTGGACGACGTGACCAGGAAGAGGCTCCCGCGCGGCGATGACCAGCGCGACGCGGTCCGGGACGGCGGCCCGGGCACGGCGGCGGACGGGAACGGCCAGGACGGCGTGGCTCCCGACGACGAGGTCAAGGTGGCCGCCGACGGCGCGCCGGCCGCCGGGGAGCCGGTGACCGGCTCGGTCCGGACCGTCGGGGAGCCGAAGGCCGGCGACCCGCCGGCCGCCGAGGAGCCGGTGACCGGCTCGGTCCGGACCGCCGGGGAGCCGAAGGCCGGCGGCCCGCCGGCCGCCGAGGAGCCGGCCGTTGCCGACGCCGGGCCGGCCGTTGCCGACGCCGGGCCCGCTGGCGCCAACGGGGAGCAGGATGGCCGCACGGCCGCCGAGCAGAGCCAGGTGGTCGAGGCCGACCTCGCCGGCATCCGCGCCGAGGCCGTCGGCTACCTCAACGACCTGCGCCGGTTGCAGGCGGAGTTCGACAACTACCGCAAGCGGATGCTGCGTGAGCAGACGGCGCGGATGGCCTCCGCCTCCCGGGCCCTGGTCTCCAAGCTGCTTCCCGTGCTGGACAACTTCGAGCTGGCCATCTCCCACGCCGAGCAGTCCCGCGACTTCGACCGCGGCATGCTCAAGGGGATCGAGATGGTCTACGGCGAGCTGCAGGATGTGCTCCGAGGCGAGGGGCTCTCCCGTATCGAGGCCGAGGGCAAGCCGTTCGACCCCGAGCGCCACGAGGCGGTGGTCGCCGTCGAGGAGGAGGGCGCCGAGCCCGGCACCGTGGTGGACGTCGTACGGGCGGGCTACGAGCTACAGGGCAAGGTGCTCCGTCCGGCCATGGTGAAGGTGGCCAGGTAGGAGCTCCCCGGGGCCTGTGAGGGCCCCGGGCTGGGGGCCGGGGGCCGCAGAGCGAGACTCCCGTGGAGGGGAAGAGCAACGAGCGTGAACAACCCGGAGTACTTCGAGAAGGACTTCTACGCCGTTCTCGGCGTGCCCAAGGACGCCTCGCCCTCCGACATCAAGAAGGGGTATCGCAAGCTCGCCCAGAAGCTGCACCCGGACGCCAACCCTGGTGACCGCACGGCCGAGGAGCGCTTCAAGGAGGTGGGCAGGGCCTACAGCATCCTGTCCGACCCGAAGAAGCGGGCCGAGTACGATGAGGCCCGGCGCCTGATGGGCTCGGGTGCGTTCGGCCCCGGCGGCTTCGGCGGGGGCGGCTTCCCGGGTGGCGGGTTTCCTGGCGGCCAGCGGGTCCGGGTCGAGGACCTGGGCGACCTGGGCGGTCTCGGAGGCCTGTTCGGCAACCTGTTCGGCGGGGGCCGCGCGCAGGCAGCCCGCCGGGGTCGCGACGTCGACGCCAAGCTCACCCTCGGCTTCGAGGAGTCGGTCCGCGGCGGCACCATCTCGCTGAACCTGACCGGCCCCTCCGCCTGCTCGACCTGCCACGGGTCCGGGGCCCGGCCGGGCACCCTGCCGAAGCCATGTTCCACGTGTAACGGCCGGGGCACGGTAACCCGCGACCAAGGGCTGTTCGGCCTGTCGAGCCCGTGTCCGACCTGTCAGGGCCGCGGCACGGTGATCGACGACCCCTGCCCGACCTGCCAGGGCCGGGGCACCGAGGTCCGCACCCGCACGCTCAAGGTCCGCATCCCGGCCGGGGTGAACGACAACGCCACCATCCGGCTCAAGGGCCAGGGCGAGCCCGGCCAGGCCGGGGCGCCCGCCGGCGACGTGATCGTCAAGGTGCAGGTGCAGCCCCACCCGCTGTTCGGGCGCCAGGGGCAGGACCTGACCATCAACGTCCCGGTCACCTTCGCCGAGGCCGCCCTCGGGGCCGAGCTCAAGGTCCCCACGCTGGACGGCCCGGTCACCCTGAAGGTGCCGCCGGGGACCCAGAACGGGCGGACCTTCCGGGTGAAGGGCCGTGGCGTGCCTGGCTCGGACAACTCGCGCAAGGCAGCGGGCGACCTGCTGGTCACCGTCCACGTCGCGGTGCCCGAGAAGCTGTCGCGCAGGGAGCGCGACGTGCTGCGCGAGTTCGCGTCGCTGTCCGACGCGACGCCGAGGGCGCACCTCGGCGTGGAGTGAGCGCACCGTGGTGAGGTGAGAGCGCCATGGCCGATCGACCGAAGCGTCTCGACGAGCGGGCCGTCTTCGTCATCTCGGTGGCGGCCGAGCTGGCCGGCGTGCACCCGCAGACGCTGCGGATCTACGAGCGCAAGGGGCTCGTGCGTCCCAAGCGGACCACCTCCAACTCGCGCCGCTACTCCGAGCGCGACATCGAGCGGCTGCGCGAGATCCAGGAGCTGACCCGCAAGGGCGTCAACCTCGCCGGCGTGCAGCGGGTCATCGAGCTGACCGAGGAGATCGACCGGCTCGAGGCCCGCAACGCCCGGCTCGAGGCCGACCTCGCGCTGCAGGCCCGCCGACACCGGCAGGAGCTGGAGATGGTTCGCCGCGCCGCCCGCCGCGACCTGGTCCCCTACTCGTCCGCGATCGTCCGCTACGAGCCGCCCGAACGGCCCCGCAGGACCAGTTGATCCCGGGACTATCCGGGGTCCGAACGGCGTTGTACATCGTGAAGTGCCTCAAACGAATGGGGCGAGAGGATAACCGTCGAACCGAGCGTCTATAAGGCAGGACTGAGCAAGATATGGATGTGAACGCGTTCACGCTGCGGGCCCAGGAGGCGCTGGCGACCGCCCAGCGCACCGCCCGGGCCAGCGACCACCAGCGCATCGAGCCCGAGCACCTGCTCGCTGCGTTGCTTGCGGACCCTGACGGCATCGTCTTGCCGCTGGTCCGAAGGGCCGGAGCCGACCCGGGGACGCTGCGCGCACGAGCCCAGGAGTCGCTCGACCGCATCCCCAAGGTCTACGGGCCCGAGCAGGGCACCGTGCTGTCGCCCCAGACGGCCCGGCTGATCGAGCGCGCCCGCAAGGAGGCCTCGGGCCTCGGCGACCAGTACGTCTCCACCGAGCACCTGCTGCTCGGCCTGGTCACGGGCAGCGAGAAGACGGCCAAGCTGCTCGTCGAGGCCGGGCTGACCAGGGAGTCGATCCTGGCCGCGCTCACCGAGGTCCGGGGCTCCAAGCGGGTCACCGACCAGGACCCCGAGTCGAAGTACCAGGCGCTGGAGCGCTTCAGTCGCGACCTCACCGACCTGGCCCGTTCGGGCAGGCTCGACCCGGTGATCGGCCGCGACGACGAGGTGCGCCGGGTCGTGCAGGTGCTGAGCCGGCGGACCAAGAACAACCCGGTGCTGATCGGCGAGCCCGGCGTGGGCAAGACCGCCATCGTCGAGGGCCTGGCCCAACGGGTCGTGGCCGGCGACGTGCCCGAGTCCCTGAAGGACAAGCGCATCGTCTCCCTCGACCTGGGTGCGATGGTGGCCGGCTCGAAGTTCCGCGGCGAGTTCGAGGAGCGGCTGAAGGCGGTCCTCGACGAGATCCGCGAGTCCGAGGGCGAGGTCATCACCTTCATCGACGAGCTGCACACCGTGGTCGGTGCCGGCGCGGCCGAGGGCGCCATGGACGCCGGCAACATGCTGAAGCCCATGCTCGCCAGGGGCGAGCTGCGCATGGTCGGCGCGACCACCCTCGACGAGTACCGCAGGCACATCGAGAAGGACGCGGCCCTGGAGCGCAGATTCCAGCCGGTGTTCGTGCGCGAGCCGAGCGTGCAGGACACCATCGCGATCCTGCGCGGCCTGAAGGAGCGCTACGAGGTCCACCACGGGGTCCGCATCCAGGACTCCGCCCTGGTGGCCGCGGCGATCCTCTCCGGCCGGTACGTCACCGGACGGTTCCTGCCCGACAAGGCGATCGACCTGGTCGACGAGGCCGCCAGCCGCCTGCGCATCGAGATCGACTCGATGCCGGTCGAGGTCGACATGCTCGAGCGCAGGGCCAAGCAGCTCGAGATCGAGCGGGCCGCGCTCCGCAAGGAGACCGACCCGGTCTCGCAGGAGCGGCTGGCCAAGCTCGAGGAGGAGCTGGCCGGCCTGCGCGAGAACCTGGACGGGATGAAGGCCCACTGGACGGCCGAGAAGGAGGCCATCCAGGCCATCCGCGACACCAAGGCCAGGATCGAGGAGGCCAGGGGCGAGCTGGACCGGGCCGAGCGGGACGCCGAGCTGAACCGGGCCGCCGAGCTCCGCTACGGCGTGCTCCCCGGCCTCGAGCGCGAGCTCGGTGAGGCCAACGAGCGCCTGCTCGCGCTGCAGGGCGACCGCAAGATGCTCAAGGAAGAGGTGGACGACGAGGACGTTGCCGAGGTCGTGTCGGCCTGGACGGGGGTGCCGGTCACCCGGCTCATGCAGGGCGAGATGGCCAAGCTCCTCCGGCTCGAGGACGAGCTGCACGCGCGCGTGGTCGGCCAGGACGACGCGGTGTCGGCGGTGGCCGACGCCATCCGGCGCTCGCGGGCCGGGCTCAGCGAGCCGGGCCGTCCGATCGGGACGTTCCTGTTCCTCGGGCCGACCGGCGTCGGCAAGACCGAGCTGGCCCGTGCCTTGGCCTCGTACCTGTTCGACGACGAGCGGGCCATGGTCCGCATCGACATGAGCGAGTACGGCGAGAGGCATTCGGTCGCCCGGCTGGTCGGCGCGCCCCCCGGCTACGTCGGCTACGAGGAGGGCGGCCAGCTCACCGAGGCGGTCCGCCGCCGCCCCTACTCGGTCGTGCTGCTCGACGAGGTCGAGAAGGCCCACGCGGACGTGTTCAACGTGCTGCTGCAGGTCATGGACGACGGCCGGCTGACCGACGGCCAGGGCCGCACGGTCGACTTCTCCAACGTCGTGCTGATCATGACCTCGAACCTGGGGTCGCAGTTCCAGGCCGACATGGTCGAGTCGGAGGAAGTGATCCGCGAGCGCGTGCTGGCCGTGGTCAGGGAGACGTTCAAGCCGGAGTTCCTCAACCGGCTGGACGAGATCCTGGTCTTCCACCGGCTCACCCGGGAGGAGCTGGCCAGGATCGTCGACATCCAGGTCGCCAGGCTGGCCGACCGCCTGGCCGACCGCCGCCTGGTGCTCGACCTCACCCCGGCCGCACGGGCCTGGCTGGCCGACCGCGGCTACGATCCGGCCTACGGGGCCCGGCCCCTCCGCCGCCTGGTCGCCAAGGCGGTCGGCGACGAGCTGGCAAGGCTTCTGCTCGCCGGCGAGATCGGCGACGGCGATACCGTACGGGTCGACGCCGGCCCCGCGGGGCTCGAGTTCACCAGCAGGCGCGAGCCGAGCGCCAGCGTGGTGGCCTGAGCCCGACGGCCGGACCTGGCCGTCGGCCGCCCGGCGGACTTGCCGGGCGGAGTGAACGCTTGCGCCGTGGTGCTCCAAGCCGTTCCTGGGCGTGTCGGTTGCACTCCCAGCGGGGACTTCGCGGTAGTGTCGGGCATATGATCCGGGTCCAGCGAGCGGCGAGGGAAGGCGGGTGCGGTGTGGGAGCACAGCTCGTGACCCTCGAGAGGGTGAACAAGTCCTTCGGTCAGCTCCATGTGCTCCACGACATCGACCTCACGGTGGAAGCCGGCGAGGTCGTCGTCGTGATCGGCCCGTCCGGGTCGGGGAAGTCGACCCTGTGCCGCTGCATCAACCGGCTCGAGACGATCGACAGCGGCACGATCAAGATCGACGGGACGCCCCTGCCCGAGGAGGGTAAGCAGCTCGCCAGGCTGCGGGCCGAGGTCGGCATGGTGTTCCAGTCCTTCAACCTGTTCGCGCACAAGACCGTGCTGGACAACGTCACCCTCGGCCCCGTCAAGGCCCGCGGGATCCCAAAGGCCGAGGCCGTGGCGCGCGCCCGCGAGCTGCTCGCGCGCGTCGGCATCGCCGAGAAGGCCGAGCGCTACCCGGCCGAGCTGTCCGGCGGCCAGCAGCAGCGCGCGGCCATCGCCCGTGCGCTGGCCATGGGTCCCAAGCTCATCCTGTTCGACGAGCCGACCTCGGCGCTCGACCCGGAGATGATCAAGGAGGTCCTCGACGTCATGATCGAGCTGGCCGAGAGCGGGATGACGATGGTGGTGGTCACCCATGAGATGGGCTTCGCCCGCTCCGCCGCCCGCCGAGTCGTCTTCATGGACGAGGGGCGCATCGTGGAGGTGGCGCCACCCGCCCAGTTCTTCAGCCAGCCGGAGTCGGAGCGCGCCCGCGACTTCCTCTCCAAGATCCTCGCCCACTGACCCAGGGCTCCCATCGACGAGGAGGGACGACATGCTGAGACGACGTATCGCGATCGTGGGGATCGCGCTCGTCCTGGCCATGGCCGCAGCGGGCTGCGGCGGCGACTCGGGCAGCGGCAGCGGCGACGCGAAGCCGTCACTGCCGGCCGGCTCGACCATGGAGGCGATCCAGAAGAAGGGCAAGCTGGTCGTCGGGACCAAGTTCGACCAGCCCCTGTTCGGCCTCAAGGGCCTGTCCGGCGACCTCGAGGGCTTCGACACCGAGATCGCCAGGGAGATCGCCAAGGCGATCACCGGCAGCCGCGACGACGTCGAGTTCATCGAGACGGTGTCCAAGAACCGTGAGCCCTTCATCCAGGAGGGCAAGGTCGACATCGTCGTGGCCACCTACACCATCAACGACAAGCGCAAGCAAGTGGTGGACTTCGCCGGGCCGTACTACATCGCCGGCCAGGACATCATGGTCAAGAGCGACGACACCAGCATCAAGGGCGTCGAGGACCTGAACGGCAAGAAGGTCTGCTCGGTCCAGGGCTCCACCTCGGAGAAGAACCTCGCCGAGAAGGCGCCGCAGGCCGAGGCCGTGCTGTTCGACACCTACTCCAAGTGCGCCGAGGCCCTGGGCGACGGGCGGGTCCAGGCGGTGACCACCGACAACGTCATCCTGCTCGGGCTCATCGACAAGAGCCAGGGCGCCTACAAGCTGGTCGGCAACCCGTTCACCCAGGAGCCGTACGGGATCGGCATGAAGAAGGGCGCCACCGACCTGCGCAACTTCGTCAACGACGAGCTGGAGAAGATGTACCAGGACGGCCGCTGGAAGGCGGCGTTCGAAAAGACCGCGGGCAAGGTCGAGAAGAACGCCCCCGAGCCGCCCAAGGTCGACCGCTACTGACCATCAGGTAACGCGCCCCGGGGCCGGCGGGCGCACGCCCGCCGGCCCCGGCCGAACGAGGAGGATCGGGCTGGACGTCATCACGTCCAATCTGGACTTCTATGTGAGCGGCTTCTGGGTCACCATCCAGCTGGCCCTGGTGTCCTACGCGCTTGCGCTCGTCGTCGGTACGGTCGTCGCCGTCATGCGCGTCAGCCCGATCGGGCCGGCCCGGGCCGCAGGGCTGGCCTTCGTCGAGACCGTGCGCAACACGCCCCTGCCCGTCCTGCTCGTCCTGTTCGTCTTCGGGTTCCCGAAGATCGGCATCCGCTACTCCTTCTTCGTCTCGGCGATCATCGTGTTCTCGGTCTACACCGGCGCCTTCGTCTCCGAGACGATCCGCTCGGGGATCAACTCAGTCTCCAAGGGCCAGGTCGAGGCGGCCCGGTCGATCGGGCTCACCTTCGGGCAGACCCTGGGCCAGGTCGTGCTGCCCCAGGCGTTCCGGACGGTCGTGCCCCCACTCGCCAACCTGTTCATCGCGCTGACCAAGAACACCTCGGTCGCGGCAGTGGTCGCGGTCGCGGAGCTGACCTACCAGGCGGACCGGCTGAACACGGATACCGCCCAGCCGATCCTGGTCTTCGCCGGCGCCGGGGTCGCCTACCTCGTCCTCACGCTGCCGTCCGGGTTCATCTTCGGCGCCATCGAGCGCAGGGTGGCGATCAAGCGATGAGGCTGGCGAGCGCACCCGGGGCCTCGCCCGGGACGACGGTGGGTCGATGAGCGCCAGGGGCGGCGCCGTCCTGTACGACGTGCTGGGGCCGCGCGCCCGCCGCCGGGTCCTGTTCGGCTCGATCGCCACCGGCGCGGTGATCGCCTGGCTGATCTACGTCGCCCTGCGCCGCTTCGCCGACAACGGCCAGCTCGACGCCGAGCGCTGGGAGCTGTTCACCCATGGCGAGGTCTGGCGGTTCCTGTTCGGGGGACTGCGGAACACCCTCAAGGCCGCCGTCCTCTCGATGGTCTTCGCGGTGGTCCTCGGCGCTGGGCTCGCTCTTGGCCGGCTGGCCCGGAACAAGCCGACACGCTGGCTGACCGGCGGCTACGTCGAGACGTTTCGGGGCGTCCCCCTGCTGCTGCTGATCTTCTTCACCGCCCGCCTGCTGGGGAAGTACGGCATCGACGTGGACACCCTGTGGATCCTGGTGATCGCGCTGGTCGCCTACAACGGTGCAGTCCTCGGCGAGATCTTCCGGGCTGGCATCCTCTCCCTGGACCGGGGCCAGACCGAAGCGGCCTATGCCGTCGGGCTGGGCTACTGGAGCGCGATGCGCTACGTGGTCATCCCGCAAGCCATCCGGCGCATGGTGCCCGCCCTGGTCAGCCAGCTCATCACGCTGCTCAAGGACACCTCGCTCGGGTTTGTGCTGCCCTACGAGGAGCTGCTCCGGCGCGGGCAGCTCATCGGCGAGATCGAGCCAGCCTCGCTCCTGCAGGGCCTGCTGGTGGTGGCCGTCATCTACATCGCGGTGAACTTCTCGCTCTCCCGGCTTGCCCGCTGGCTCGAGGTCCGCCAGCGCCGCCGCTACCACGCCGGCCCGGTCGAGGTCAGCGGCATCGAGGACCTGGCCGTGCTGGAGGCCGAGAGCCAGGCCGCCGAGCCCCGGCGGTAGCCAGCCGGGCGGCAGCCAGCCGGGCGGGCTGGGCGCCCGCGGACCTTCTGCTGCCTGCGGCCCTTGTACCGCGCCCTCGCCGGCCTTCGGGCCAGGTCCGGGCGATGGGTGTGATGCGTACAATGACCGCATGCCTGATCGTACCTACCGCCGCTCGATCTGGCCCATCTACCCGGGGGTCGTGGGGGTCTACCTGTTCGCCATGGGCGGCTACTTCGCCGCCCTGCTGGGCTTCCGCCTGCCGTTCGACGTGCCCACCTTCGTCCAGGTGGTCCTCCAGCTCGTGGTCGTGCTCCTGGTCGTGCAGTCCGTGCGGACGCTGTTCAAGGCCCGCAAGGCGTTCCTGCGCCTGTTCAAGGCCCAGACGCTGATCGCCTACGCGGCGTTGCTGCAGGCAGTGCTGCTGCTCTTACCACGCTGAGGGATCTCTGCCCTGCCGGGCCGCTGTGGAGCGGGCGCGGAGGTAGGCGGCGGGGAGCCGGGCGAGCAGGCCGGCGGTCAGCCGGGCCTGGCCGAGACCCATCTCGACCAGCGCGTCGAACAGCGCCGGGGAGCTGCCCGAGGCGAGCATGGCCGCCGAGGCCAGGCGCTGGGACCGGATCGCCCGCGCAAGTACCGTCGAGTGCCGGAAGTGACGCCCGAGCGTCCGTGCGAGCAGCCGCCGGTAGGCCGCGGCCGGTGCCTCGGGGGCGAGCAGGGCGGCGGTCGCTGCCAGCCGCCCGGAGGCGAGCGCGTAGTAGATCCCCTCGCCGCTGAGCGGGTTGACCAGCGACGCCGCGTCGCCCGCGAGCAGCACCCGGCCCCGGCCAGGCCGGGGGCGGTGGGTGGAGAGGGGCAGGTGGTGGGCGCGCAGGCTCGCCTCGTCGGGCCGGGCCTCCGGGAGCAGCGCACGGAGCCGCTCGAACAGCTCGGCCCGGCCGCCGGAGAAGCGGCTGCGGAGCAGGCCATAGCCGACGTTGGCGAGCCCCGTCCCGGTCGGGAACGACCAGACGTAGGCCGGCCACCCGTCGGGCACCCAGCCGATGTACTGCTCGAGCGGGCCCGGCCCGGCGGGCGCGTAGCCGCGCACGGCGATGGCGAGATCCCCGGGCGGGTTGGCGGGGACGCCGAGGAGGCGCCGCACCGCCGAGTTGGCGCCGTCGGCGCCGACCAAGGTGCGCCCGGTCAGCTCGCCGTTGACGACGACCCGGCCGGGCCGCTCCTCGACCGAGCGGACGCGCTCCTGGACGAGGACGGCGCCTCCTGCCACGGCCGCCTCGACCAGGCGGGCGTCGAACACCCGGCGCGGGACCACCCGGTTGGGGCGGGACGGTCTCCCTGTGACCTCGCCGCCGCCGGGCGCGCGGATACGCAGCTGGTGGATGGGCGGGTAGCCGTCGAGTGCGTGGACAGCCCCCAGGGCGGCCAGCTCGTCGACACCGTGGGGCGCGATGCCGTCCCCGCACGCCTTGTCGCGCGGGAAGGCGGCCTTGTCCACCAGCAGCACGGCGGCGCCGGGCCGGAGCAACCCGGCCTGCAGCGCGGCGGCGGCCCCGGCAGGGCCGGCGCCGACGACGATGAGGTCCCAGATCCGGCCGTCCATCCCGCAATGCTACGGGCGGCGGCGTCCTGCCGCGCTACGGCGCCGGCGCCGTGGGCTCCCCGGCTTCGATCCTGGCGGCGGGTGCGGCATGTGTGGGACTGGCCGGGGGGGCGGGATCGGTGCTGGTGGGACTGACCCGGGTGGCAGGTTTGCCGCAGCGACAATCCCACGTATCGGGCACCTCGGCGTCAGCCGCGAACGGGACCGAGACCAGGTGCTCTCGCGTACACAGGTACGTGACGACCTGGCGTGGGGCGTAGGCGCTCGACGGCGCCTGCAACCGGTCGAACTCCGCCGGGAGGCGGTACCGGCTGTCGTTCATCGCTGCTCCTTGTTCGGTGCGAAGCGGGCAGGTCGGTTGAGGTGACGATGCAAGTATTGCCCTGCTGTCAAACAACGGGAAGCAGGAGATTCCGACCATCCGCCACCGCATCCGCCGAGCCGCCCGGAGCCGCGGGGCCCGCGAGCCGACGAGATCCGCAGGGAAGGCGACGCGGACGGATCTGGGCAGGCCGCCGCGTAGGCCGGGTGACGTGTCACCTCCGTCGGGCCGGCTTTACTTGGCAGCTTGGCTGTGCTCAAATTCGCCAAGCTTAGTCGTTTCGCACCCTTCGTCACATTGCTGCCCGTCCGGATCCCGCTGATGAGACGCCGCCATCGGGCACGGTTCCTGCCTGCCGCGGGTGCCCGCCTGCCCGTCCCGGCCGCACCGATCCGCTCCAGGAGTCGCCCAGTGCAAGTCATCGTCCAGGTCAGTGAGGGCTTGGCTCGCGCGCTGCACGAGCGGGGCATGGCGGTCGACGCCCTCCAGGAAATCCAGGCGGCGGCCGAGGAGCTCGGCGTGTCCTTGCACGCGCTGCACCCGGGAACCGACGATCCCGCGCTTGGTCGTTTCCTCGCCGCCGAGGTGCCCGACCAAGCCACCGGCGAGCGGGTGGCGGACGTGCTGCGACACCGCAAGGGGGTGGAGGGCGCGTATCTGAAGCCACCGGACGCGCTGCCCTGACCGGGACAGTAGCTCGGTCGGAGAGGAGTCCCCGCGATGGCGGGCCCAAGAAGCGGCCAGCGACCCCACGGGAACAAGACGTATCTGACCGCTCACTTCCGTCTCTGTTTACCAGAGCGCTCGACAACGGTTCCGCGAAGTCCTGCACCGGTATGTGTGCCCCAAGACAGAGGAGGGCGAGGGAGACATGACCGAAGAGCCGGAGCACTACGAGCCAGAGATGCCCGAGGACCGGAGTGCGCTCGTCGAGGATGACGACGCGACCGCAACCGGAGACGACGGTCTCGACGCGGGGGAGTAATGCCGCAGGGGGAGTTAGGGATGAGCAGAGAATCGCTTCTGAAGTATGCCCGGTCGCAGATCGGATACGTGGAGCAGCCCGTCAACCGCAACAAGTACGGTCGCCAGTTCGGCCAGGACGGCGTCTTCTGGTGCATGCAGTTCGCGTGGGCCTGCTTCGAGAACAGTGGCAATGAGGGCCTTGTCCCGAAGACCGCCTCCACGCGTGCACTCTACGACGCGGCCAAGCGCGGAGATCGCGGCATGAAGTGGATGGCAAGCACGGAACAGCCACTCCCCGGCGACATCGTCGAGTTCAACATGGGCGGCCCCAAGCCAGTCAACCATATCGGGATCGTCGAGCGTCGCCTCCCCGACAACCGGCTGGTCTGCATCGAAGGGAACACGGGTGGTCGTGGCCTCGACGGTGAGCGGAACGGAGGCATGGTCACACGGAAGACCCGGGATCGTCGGCGGATGGTGAACTTCGTGCGCCCGAGGTTCGCGGCGACTGGCAATCTCGACACGCCTGCCGCTCCCGCCTACCCCGGCACGGTCATCAGGCTTGGGGCCAAGGGCCGGATCGTCACGCAGATCCAGGGAAGGCTCAATACGATCGGTAAGGGCAGGCATAGCGCCCTCGGAGGCAAGCCGCTCCCAGTCGACGGAGAATTCAGGCCGACGACCGAGAAGGTCGTCAAGATGTTCCAGCAGCACCGTCAGCTCAAGGCCGATGGCGAGGTCGGGCCCAAGACTTGGGCAAAGCTCTTCGGCTAAATGGTCCGCTGCTGGCCGAGCCCGGGTAGCTGGCGCCGTCCGGATGCTTGCCGGGGCCTCGCCTGCCTGTGGACAATGGGTGTCCGGGCGGTAGCCAGGCAGCCAGCCCGGGAATGGCATGGGTCAGGCCCTCGGTCGGGACGGGGGCCACATCCCACGACGACCAGGAGGCACATCATGGCCAACGGCGCGGTCCCCCGCACTCCCATCGGTGAGCTCGGCCTCAGCACCGGCAAGAAGGCGCGGCTGCACCGGATCCTGTACCAGCACGGCCTGAAGAACGGCACCGCCATGTTCCTGCCCTACGACCAGGGTCTCGAGCACGGCCCGCGCGACTTCTTCGACAACCCGGTCTCGGGCGACCCTCGCTACATCATCAAGCTGGCGGTCGAGGGCGGCTTCAACGGCCTGGCCATCCAGGTCGGCAACGCGGAGAAGTTCTTCTGGGACTACGCCGGCGAGGTTCCCCTGCTGCTGAAGCTGAACGGGCGCACCGAGCTGCCTCCGGCCGACGCTCCGCGCTCGCCGCTCAACGCCAACGTCGAGGACGCGGTCCGGCTGGGCGCCGACGCGGTCGGCTACACCCTGTACGTGGGCTCGGCCGAGCAGGAGGCCGACTTCGAGGCGCTCGCCCAGGTCCGCCGCGACGCCCACCGTTTCGGGCTCCCGCTCGTGGTCTGGTCCTACCCGCGGGGCAGCTCGGTCGACAAGAAGGGCGGCAAGAACTCCTTCTACGCCGTGGACTACGCGGCCCGCACCGCGGCCGAGCTCGGCGCCGACGTCGTGAAGGTCAACTTCCCCGACCCCAAGGCGACCGAGGGCGTGCACAAGACCTATGCCGAGGCGGTCGGTGAGCAGGACGCCGTCAACGCGGTGGTCCGCTCCGCGGTCCGGACCCCGGTGCTGCTCAGCGGTGGCGAGCGCGGTGGCGACGAGGAGGTCCTGGACAAGGCTCGCATGGCCATGGAAGCGGGCGCGCTCGGCCTGATCTTCGGCCGCAACATCTGGCAGCGGGAGCACGACGAGAGCCTGCGGTTCGTGGTCCGGCTGCGGGAGCTGCTGGAAAAGTACCCGTCGTGAGCCAGTGGCGACCCCTTCCATGGGGAGCCACGAGGCGGTCGTCGGGCCGCGGGGGATTGTCCCATCCAATCGTGAGTTTTCCGACGTTGACACTGAGCGCTTGCATCCCTTAGAAGTCGTCGGGTAGCCGGACCGAGTGCCGACGCCGCTGGCTGACACCGCCGCCAGGTGGGCACCGTGGTGCTGGCGACGCTGCTCGCTTGGGGACACCCGCCGGACGTGGGGGGCTCGCGTGGACGCAAGGCGCCTGTTGTGGGTCGGCATCGTCATCGGGTACCTGGTGCTCGCGATCGCGGGCCCGGTCGCGATGGTCAGGGCGAACCGCCCGGCCGAGAGCGCCGAGGCGGCGCCCGCGGGCGGGGCACCGGCGGCTGGTGCGCCGGTGGTCAGCATGGAGAACATCGCGTTCGCACCCGAGACGCTGACCGTCCGCCCGGGCACCGAGGTGCTGTTCGAGAACCGTGACGTCGCACCGCACACGGTGACCGCCGAGGCCTTGGGGATAGACTCCGGCACGATCAACCCGGGCAAGTCCTTCAAGCTCGTCGTCAACCAGTCGCTCGACTACATCTGCACGATCCATCCGAGCATGAAGGCCAAGATCCTGCTCTCCGGTTGAAGGAGGACGGCGTGGACGTCATCGGCCTGCTGAACGACCTTACCGGCAACAACCTGCTGCTCTGGAAGGTCGTCGGCTCGACCGCGGTGTTCTGCCTGGCCGGGGTGCAGGTCCTGCTCGCCGCCCGGTTGTGGGGGGTGACGCCGTTCCCGTCGATTGGCAGCGCCGCCGCGGCCCGGGCCCACCGCATCGTCGGCCGGACCGCGCTGCTGGTGGCGGTGCTCGTCGCCGTCTCCTGCGTGGCCGGGCCGGCGGGCCCGACGTCGCCGACCCGCGTGCTGCTGCACTCGGTGTTCGGGACGCTGGTGTTCGTGATCCTGGCGGCCAAGTTCGCGCTCCTGCGGGTGCTGCGGAGAGGCGACGACCTGCTGCCCTGGGTCGGCACGGCCCTGTTCCTCACCTTCGCCGGCATCTGGGCGACCAGCGTGGCGGATTACGTGACAGCGAGGTAGCGGATGGGACGACGGGTCAAGGTTGCGTTGCTCGGGACCGCGTGGCTGCTCTGGGCGGGGGGAGCGGTCTGGCTGGCCCCCACTGCCCTCGCGCAGGGCGGTCAGCAGGCGAGCGCGACGATCGTCGACTTCAACTTCGAGCCAGGGACGACAACGGTCGACCTGGGCACGACCGTGACCTGGACCAACAAGGGGGCGCGCCCGCACACGGTCACCGACCGGGGCGGGACCTTCGACACCAGGCCGGTCGCGCCCAACGCCACCGGCAAGGTGACGTTCACCGTGCCCGGCACCTACGCGTACTTCTGCCGCATCAACCCGAGCCGCATGAACGGCGTGATCGTGGTGCGGCAGGGCAGCCAGCCGTCGAGGGTCAACCGGATCCAGGGCCTCGACCCGGCCCTGCCAGGGGAGAAGCTCCGCTTCGACCCACCCGACCTGGAGGTCCAGACCGGCTCGACGGTGCTGTTCGCCAACGTCGGCGGCAAGCCGCACACGCTGACCGCGGACGACGGCTCGTTCGACACCGGCACGGTCGCCCCGGGGGCGGAAGGGGGCAGGTTCGCCGGCACGAACGCCACCATCACCCTCAGCAAGCCCGGCCGCTTCCCGTTCCACTGCGAGGTCCATCCGGCGGCGATGAAGGGTGTGCTGACGGTCGCCGGTGGTGAGGCGCCGCCGCCGGCCGCCGCGTCCAACGCGCCCCAGCAGGCGAACGTCGCCATGAAGGACTTCTCGTTCGACAAGCAGGAGGTCTCGGTCGCGCCGGGGGGCAAGGTGACGTGGGAGAACACCGGGGCCGCCCCGCACACGGCCACGTTCGACGACGTCCAGCTCGACACGCAGACGGTGGAGCCCGGCAAGGAGGCCACCCTCACCGCGCCCGACAAGCCGGGTAGCTACAGCTACAAGTGCAACATCCACCCGGCTCGAATGCGCGGCGTGCTGGTGGTCCTTGGGCAGAACGCCGCCGACCCGACCCAGTCGGCGGCGGCTGCGCCCGCCGGCGGTGGGCAGCCGCCCGCCGCCACCCCGGCCCCGTCGCGAGGCGGCCTCTCCTGGCTTGCGCTGGTCACCGGGGTGATCGCCGGGTTCGCCGGCGGCTTCGGCGTGTCGGCGTTCGTCCGCGGGAGACCCAGGCACGGGTAGCCGCGGCCTGGCGCGGGCGCTCCTGGGGTCGTGTACCCGGTGAACCGCGGATCCCCCCGAAAGCTGGCACAGGCGCTCCTGGGGGGCCGTGGGGGGAGCGAGCTCCCCCCACATGGACAGAGGCCAGTGGTCAGCCCCCGCCGCCGCGACCGAACAAGGGGCGACGCCGGCCGCCAGAGCGGGCTCCCCCCACATGGAACGAGGACTCCCGGTCAGTCCACGGTCAAGATCGGCCTGATCCTCGGCGTCGTGGCCGTGTCGTCGTCGCCGATCCTCGTCCGCGCCGGCCACCTGCCAGCGCTCGCGCTGGCGTTCTGGCGCTGCCTGGCCGGCGCGGTCGTGCTGGCGCCGTTCGCGCTCGGGGGCCGGGCCGGGGTGCCGCTCGCAGCCCGCGAGGCCAGGCGGCTCGTGCTGGCCGGGGTGCTGCTTGCGGTGCACTTCGCGCTGTTCAACGCGTCGCTGTCGTTCACCACCGTGGCCTCGTCGGCCGTGCTGGTGACCTGCTCCCCGCTGTTCGTCGGCGTGGGCGCCTGGCTCGCGGGCGAGCCGCCGTCGCGCCGGGCCTGGCTCGGCATCCTGGTCGCCGCCGCCGGGGCCGTGGTGGTCGGCCTCGGCGACGCCGGCGCGGTGGTGCTCGGGCCGCGCGCCCTGCTCGGGGACGCCATGGCATTTGCCGGGGCGGCGGCGATCGCCGGCTACCTGCTCATCGGGCGGTCGGCCCGCCAGCGGCTGCCGCTGGCCACCTACGCCGCCTCGGTCTACGGCACCGCCGCCGCGGTGCTGCTGCCCGCCTGCCTGCTCACCGGGGCGCGCCTGGGCGGCTACCGTGCCGGCTCCTGGCTGGTGCTGGCCGGCATCGTGGTCGGGCCCCAGCTCCTCGGCCACACGGTGTTCAACGGCCTGCTGTCCACCGTCAGCGCGACAACGGTCGCCGTGGTGATCCTGACCGAGCCGGTCGGCGCCACCCTGCTCGCCTGGATCCTGTTCGGCGAGGTGCCGGCCGCCTGGTTCTGGCTCGGCGCCCCCCTGGTCCTGGCCGGGGTGTGGCTCGCTGCTTCGAGGGGCGCCGCCACGGACGGCTCCCTGGGCGGGTGACCGGGCGCGCCGAGGCATAGACTCGGGACCCCGGACCGACCCGATCCGACCGGGGCCTGGCCAGGAGGCCCCGGACCTGACCCGACCGGGGCCTGGACTTGAGGCCCCGGACCCTGACCCGACCGGGGCCTGGACTTGAGGCCCCGGACCCTGACCCGACCGGGGCCTGGACTTGAGGCCCCGGACCCTGATCCGACCGGGGCCTGGACTTGAGGCCCCGGACCCCAGCGAAAGCGAGCGGAGCATGCCCGGAACGATCCTGGTGGGCAGCCAGTGGGGCGACGAGGGCAAGGGCAAGGCCACCGACCTCCTCGCCGACCGGATGCACGTCGTCGTCCGCTACCAGGGCGGCAACAACGCCGGGCACACGATCGTGGTTGCCGGCCGGACCTTCAAGCTGCACCTGGTGCCGAGCGGGATCCTCTATCCCCACATCGTCCCGGTGATCGGCAACGGCGTGGTGATCGACCCCGGGGTGCTGCTGGCCGAGTTGGCCGCGCTGGAGGCCCAGGGCATCTCCACCGCGAAGCTGCTCGTCTCGGCAAACGCGCACCTGATCATGCCGTGGCACAAGGAGCGCGACAAGCTCACCGAGCGCTACCTCGGCGGCAACCGGATCGGCACCACCGGGCGGGGCATCGGCCCGGCCTACGGCGACAAGGCGGGCCGGCTCGGCATCCGGGTCCAGGACCTGCTCGACCCGAAGATCCTGGCCCAGAAGGTCGAGGTCGTGCTCAAGGAGCGCAACCCGCAGCTCGCCAAGGTCTACAACCGCCTGCCGATCGACCCGGACGCCGTGGTCGAGGAGTACGCCACCTACGCCGAGGCGCTCCGCCCGCGCATCGCCGACGCCTCGCTCTACCTGTGGAAGGCGCTCCGGGAGGGCAACCAGGTCCTGTTCGAGGGCGCCCAGGGGGCGATGCTCGACGTCGACCACGGCACCTACCCGTTCGTGACCTCCTCCTCGCCGGTCGCCGGGGGGGCGCTGGCCGGGACCGGCGTCGGCCCGCGCGAGATCGAGCGGGTCATCGGCATCGCCAAGGCGTACACGACCCGGGTGGGGGCGGGGCCGTTCCCGACCGAGCTCCACGACGAGGACGCCGAGGTGCTGCGCCGGGACGGGGCGGAGTTCGGCACCACCACCGGACGCGCGCGCCGCTGCGGCTGGCTCGACACGGTCGTGCTCCGCTACGCCGCCCGGATCAGCGGGCTCACCGAGACGTTCGTGACCAAGCTCGACGTGCTCTCGGCCTTCGAGCGCATCCCGGTGGCGACCGCCTACCGGGTCGACGGCGAGACGACCGAGGACTGGCCGATGACCCAGACCCAGGTCCACCACGCGGTGCCCGTCTACGACGAGTTCGAGGGCTGGCGCGAGGACATCACCAGGGTCGCCCGCTACGCGGACCTGCCCAAGCCGGCCCGCGTCTACGTCGAGGCGATCGAGCGGCTCGGCGGGGTGCCGGTGACCGCGGTGTTCGTCGGCCCGGCCCGGGAGCAGACCCTCGTGCGCGAGCCGGGGGAGTAGGCGTGCGCGTCGCGGTCGTCGGCGGCGGCGGTCGCGAGCACGCGTTGCTCGCGGCGCTCGATGCAAGCCCCGAGGTGGAGCGGCTGTTCGCCGTGCCAGGCAACGCCGGCACGCTGGCGGTGGCCGAGAACGTGCCCGGGGTCCCGATCACCGACGGCGATGCCCTGGCCGCTTGGGCCGCCGGCGAGGCGGTCGACCTGACCGTGGTCGGCCCGGAGGCGCCGCTGGTCGCCGGGGTGGCCGACGCGCTCGCCGGGCAGGGCCTGGCCGTGTTCGGCCCGACCGCGGCCGCAGCCCGGATCGAGGGCTCCAAGGTGTTCGCCAAGGACGTGATGGCGGCCGCCGGGGTCCCGACCGCCGCGGCCGCGGCGTTCACCGACGCGACCGACGCGCTCAAGGCGCTCGATGACTTCGGCCCGCCCTGGGTGGTCAAGGCGGATGGCCTGGCCGCCGGCAAGGGGGTCACGGTGACCGGCGACCACGCCACGGCCAGGGCGGCGGTCGAGGACGCCCTGCTCGGCGGGGCCCACGGCGAGGCCGGCGCCCGCATCCTGCTCGAGGAGCACCTCGACGGGCTGGAGGCGAGCCTGTTCGCGCTCACCGACGGGGAGATCGTGGTCCCGCTCGCGCCCGCCCGCGACTACAAGCGGGTCGGGGACGGCGACGCCGGCCCGAACACCGGCGGCATGGGCGCCTTCTCGCCGCTCCCGGACGTGCCCGACGCCCTCGTCGACCAGGTGCGGACCACGATCCTCGAACCGACCGTGGCCGAGCTGGCACGCCGTGGCACCCCCTACCAGGGCCTGCTCTACGCCGGGCTGGTCCTGACCGCCGGCGGGCCGAAGGTGATCGAGTTCAACTGCCGCTTCGGCGACCCGGAGACCCAGGTGGTGGTGCCGAGGCTGGCCAGCGACCTGGCCGAGCTGCTGCGGGCGGCAGCCGGTCCTCCCGGAAGCCTGGCCGGCATCCGGCCCGTGTGGGACCCGCGTGCCTGCGTGACCGTGGTGCTCGCCTCCGGGGGGTACCCGGGCCCGTACCGGCGCGGCCTCGAGATCCACGGGCTGGACCGGGCCGGGCTCCCGGGGGTGCAGGTCTTCCACGCCGGGACCGGTCAGGGCCCGGAGGGCCGCACGGTCACCGCCGGGGGCCGGGTGCTCGCGGTCAGCGCGCTCGGCCAGGACGTGCCGGCCGCACGGGCCCTGGCCTACGAGGCGGTGGGGCGGATCCGGTTCGAGGGGGCCCACTGGCGTCGCGACATCGCCGGCGGACCGAGCGGCGCCTGACCGGCCGGCCTGGCGCCGGGTGCCCGCTCGCCGATCTGACCGTTCCTACCAGGTAATCCCTTTACCCCGTACGAGTTGTACAGGGCATCCCGTATGTTTGTACTCTTCGTCCCCGTAGGGTTCCATTCTCGAGGTGGTCCGGGCAGCGCTCGCTGCCGCCGTGGGCCCTGGGCCAGAAAGGGTCCACTACGAACCAGAATGCAGAGGGCAGCCGCTCTGCCGGGGCGTCTGCGCTGAGCCGCTCGTGGCTCTCGATCCGGCACGCGTTCGAGCTTGACCCCCTGCTGGCCGACGGACTGCTCGCCTTCGCGCTGGTCGTGCTCGGCGTCATCGGGCTCCTGGTCGCCATGGAGCCCACGCTCGTGCTGACCGCCACCTCGGCTCCGTCCGCGCTGGCCGCGGTCCTGGTCATGTTCCAGACCACGCCGATCACCTGGCGCCGACGGAGCCCACTCACGGTGCTCATCGTCGTCGAGCTCTCCACCATCGTCCACCACCTGCTCCACCACCCGTTCACCGGAGCCGACCTCGGGGCCCTGGTCGCCTTCTACACGGTGGCTTCCAGGTACGACACCCGGGCCGTGCTCGCGGCGGCGGCCGGCTTCGCGAGCTGCGTGCTCGCGCTCACGTTCCAGGGCCGGATGCCGTTCGAGACCTTCGCGCTGCTGCACGTGCTGTTCGCCATGGCCTGGATCATGGGCGCCGAGCTGCGTGCGCGGCGGGGCCATGCCGCGCTGGTGGAGGACCGGGCCGCCCGCCTGGAGCGGGAGCTCGGCTACCTGGCCCGCGAGGCAGTCGCCGACGAGCGCGCCCGCCTCACCCGGGAGCTGCACGAGACGGTCACGGCCAACGTCAGCATGATCGTGGCCCAGGCGAAGGTGGCCGAGCGTGCCCTGCCGGTCGGCACCGCGCCGCCCAGGGACGCGATCGACTTCATCAGGAAGACGGGCGAGCAGACCCTCGCCGAGGTCCGCAGGGCCGCCGAGGTGCTCCGGCCGGACGACCCGGTGGTCGTGCCGCCGTCCTCCCCGACCGCCATGAGCCAGCTCGGAGCCCTGGTCACCGAGGTGAAGATGGCCGGGCTGCCGGTGGACGTCGTGGTCGAGGGCGACGCCCGGCCGCTCCCCGCCGAGGTGGACGGCTCGGCCTACCGGATCGTGCAGGAGGCCCTTACCAACTGCCTCAAGCACGCCGGTCCGGTCCGGCCCCAGCTCGTGATCCGCTACGGCGAGGACGACCTCGAGCTGGTGATCACCGAGGACGCCGGCGGCAGCTGGGAGGTCGATCCCGAGGAGGGGAGGCGCGAGAAGCTGGGCTGGATGCTGCCCCGGGGCGGGTCCGGGCTGGCCGCCGGCACCGCGCCATCCGGCTCCATCGGGGCCGAGCCCTGGCTCGACGGCACCTATGGCGTCCGTGCCCGCCTGCCCATCTGAGCCCGCCCGGCGACGCCGCCCGGGCCGGCCCGGGCGGCGTCCGCGTCACCCCTGCGGCAGCGGTTGCGGCTACTGGCCGGGCGCTGGCACCTGGTCGCGCGCCAGGTACCGGAAGGAGCCGGCCACCAGGCCGATCCGCGCATGGTCGAGGCCACCCGCGAGGGTGCCGCCGGGCCCGGCGCCTGCCTCGCCCCTGGCCGAGTAGTCGTCCAGGACGGCGGCGCCGGTCGCGGTCACCGTCACCCTGACGGTGCCGTGGGCCAGGCGGTCGCGATGGCCGGCCACGGCCGGCGGCCCGGTGGCCGGGAAGGTGACCAGGTCATAGGCGAGCAACGCGCCCGGGCCCCGGAAGCGGAACTGCGCCAGCAGCGTCCGGCCGCCCGCCGACAGCGCGGGCGTCGCCACCCGGATCGCCGTCCAGGTCCTGGCCGGCCTCGGCTCGCTCGCGACCAGGGACCGCTGCCAGGTGCCGTCCCCTGCCGGCGACCAGACCTGGAGGGCCAGGGCCCGCGAGCCGGGTACGCGACCGCTCACCCAGACGACCGGCCGACCGCTCGGGGCCAGGTTCGCCCCGCCGCACGCGGCAGGCACCAGGCCGGTCACCCCGGCCCCGAGCTGGGTGCAGGTCAGGCCGCCGCGGATGCCAGCGGCGATCCGGGCCGGGGCCGAGGGCGCGCCGAGCAGCCGCCCGGTCGCCGGGACGGGGGCGCCCACGGCGGGCCCGGCCGATCCCGACCCCCCTGCGCCGGTGAAGCTCGGCTCGGGGGCGGGGGCGCCGGGGCCCGCGCCCGAGCCGGCCGTGGCGGCCGGGCCGGGACCCGTGACCGTGCTGTCCGGCGCCGCGGCAGGCGCGCCGGGCACGGCGGCCGACTGGCGGGCGCGGGCCCCGATCTCGAAGCCCGCCGTCACCATCAGGACGGCGGCCACCACCACGGCCGCTCCAATGCCAAGCTCCCGCCGGTGCATCCCGCCTCCTTCTGACCAGACGACATGATCGAAACGATCAAGTAGCGCGAAAGGTATTCTGCGCACTCTTCGGTGGATCGCAAGTCGCCAGGTACGGGCGGGGCCGGCATAGAATGCGCCGGTCGGCCACGGCGGGCGCACCCGAGGGGGTGCCCGGGTCGGTAGGGGCGCCAGGCCCCATGCACCGCGCGAGGAGTGGGAATGCCGCAGCCACGGGTTGGGATCGTCCTTGGCTCCAGCTCCGACGAGGAGAAGGCCAAGGCAGCCGCCGTCATCCTCGAGAAGTTCGGGGTCGACCACGAGCTCGAGATCGCGAGCGCCCATCGCAGCCCAGGGCGGGTCGCCGAGTACGCGGCCAGCGCCGAGGACCGGGGCCTCCAGGTGATCATCGCCGCGGCCGGCCGGTCGGCCGCGCTCCCCGGCGCCATCGCCGCCCACACCACCCTGCCCGTCATCGGCCTGCCCATCTTCACCCAGCACCTGGGCGGCGCGGACTCCCTGTACTCGATCGTGCAGATGCCGTCCGGGGTCCCGGTGGCCACCGTGGGCCTGGACGCGGCCGCCAACGCCGGGATCCTCGCCGTGCAGATCCTCGCCATCGCCGACCAGGGGCTGCGCAGGCAGCTCCGGGACTTCAAGCGCCAGCTCTCGGAGGGGCTGCGGCTGTAGCGCCCCGCGTGGGCGGCTACGCTTGTCACGACCAGCTCAGCGCGCCGACGGCCCGGCACCCCGGGCTTCCCGAAAGGGTCCGCCGTGATCCCTCGCTACGTCCTCCCGGAGATGGGCGCGGTCTGGGGCGAGGGCGAGCGGTTCCGGCTGTTCGCGCAGGTCGAGGTCGCGGTGGTGCGGGCAAGGGCCCGGCGCGGGCTGGTGCCCGCCGCCGAGCTCGCCGCCATCGAGCAGGCCCCGCCGCCGTCGGCCGAGCGGGTCCACGAGCTCGACGGCGAGCTGCAGCACGACACCCTCGCCTTCCTCACCGCCTACGGAGAGGGCATCGGCCCCGCTGCCAGGCACGTCCACTACGGCATGACCTCCTCCGACCTGCTCGACACCGCGCTTGCGCTGCAGCTCACCCGCGCCTGTGACCTGCTCATGGGCCGGCTCGACCGGCTGGTCGGGGCCGTGCGCGAACGGGCGCTCGAGCACCGCGACACGCTCTGCCTCGGCCGCACCCACGGCGTGGCCGCCGAGCCGACCACCTTCGGGCTGAAGCTCGCCGGGCACGCGTTCGCCTTCGACCGGGACCGGCGCCGCCTCGCCGCCGCCCGCGAGGCGGTCGCGGTGGGGACGGTCTCCGGGGCGGTCGGCACCTACTCGAACCTGCCGCCCGACGTGGAAGCCGAGGTCCTGGCCGACCTGGGGCTCCGCCCGGAACCGGCCCCGACCCAGGTGGTGGCCCGCGACCGCCACGCCGAGCTGCTCTGTGCCCTGGCGGTCGCCGGAGCCGACCTGGAGCGGCTCGCGGTGGAGGTGCGGCACTTGCAGCGCACCGAGGTGCGGGAGGCGGAGGAGCCGTTCGCGGATGGCCAGAAGGGCTCGTCGGCCATGCCCCACAAGCGCAACCCGGTCGTGGCCGAGCGGCTCACGGGCGTGGCCCGGTTGCTCCGCGGCTATGCCGTGAGCGGGCTCGAGGACGTCGCCCTGTGGCACGAACGCGACATCTCCCACTCGTCGGTGGAGCGGGTGGTGCTGCCGGATGCCTGCTGCGTGCTCGACTACAGCCTGGAGCGGGCCGCCTGGCTGGTGGCCGGGCTGCGGGTGTTCCCGGAGCGCATGCGCGCCAACCTCGAGGCGTCGGGCGGGCTGGCCGGCTCCTCGGCCGCCCTGCTCGCCCTGGTCGACAAGGGCTGGGCCAGGGAGGAGGCCTACGCCGTGGTGCAGCGGGCGGCCATGGCGGCCTGGGAGGGCAAGGGTGGGTTCCGCGACCTGCTGCTCGCCGAGGCGGGCGTGGCCGACGCGCTCGGGGAGACCGGGGCCGCCCTCGCGCAGCGTCTCGACCCGGCCCGGTTCGTCGCTCACGCCGACCCCATCTTCGAACGTCTGGAGGCACTACCGTGACCACCGCCCTCGAGCCCGACGGCCTCCGCCACCTCGCCTCCGGCAAGGTGCGCGACCTCTACGAGGCCGACGCCGGCCATCTGCTGCTGGTCGCCTCGGACCGCATCTCCGCCTTTGACGTCGTGCTCGACGACCCGGTCCCCGGCAAGGGGGTCGTGCTCACCGCGCTCACCCAGTTCTGGCTCGAGCAGCTCGACGACCTGGTCGGCAACCACCTGGTCGGCTGGCGCGCCTCCGAGCTGCCGCCCGGCGCGAGGCACCTGGCCGGCCGGGCCATGCTGGTGCGCCGGCTCGAGATGGTCCCGATCGAGTGCGTCGCCCGTGGCTACCTGGCCGGGTCGGGCTGGAAGGAGTACCAGGCCACCGGGACCGTGTGTGGGATCCTGTTGCCGACCGGCCTGCGGGAGTCCGAGCGCCTGCCAACGCCACTGTTCACCCCGGCCACCAAGGCGGTCACCGGCCACGACGAGAACATCTCAGCGGCCAGGATGGCCGCGCTGGTCGGCACCGAGCTGACCGGCAAGCTCCACCACCTCACCGTCGAGGTCTACCGGCGCGCCGCCGAGCGCGCCGCGCGCCGGGGCATCCTGCTGGCCGACACCAAGCTCGAGTTCGGCCTGGCCGGCGGTGAGGTGGTGCTGGCCGACGAGGTGCTCACCCCTGACTCCTCGCGCTTCTGGCCGGCCGGGGCCTGGGAGCCGGGGCAGTCGCCGCCCTCGTTCGACAAGCAGTACGTCCGCGACTGGCTCGAGGTCCAGCCCTGGGACAAGACCCCGCCGGCGCCGCCCCTGCCGCCGGACGTGATCGCGGGCACCGCGGCCCGGTACAGGGAGGCCTACGAGCGCCTGGCCGGCCGCACGCTGGCCGACTGGCTGGCCGAGGCCCGCTCCTGACCCCGCGGCCCATGGAACCGCGGGATGCGCTGGCTGCGGCGCTCCGGTTCGGCGAGTCGTGGGAGGGGCGCTTCGAGCCTTTCGGGCGCCACTCCGCCCTGGGCGTCGACGCCGGCCGGCTGGCCGCCGCCTGGGAGGAGTACACCCGGCGGCTCGAGGACAACTACCCGTTCTTCCACCCCAGGTACGCCGGGCAGATGCTCAAGCCGCCCCACCCGGTCGCCGTGGCCGGCTACCTGGCCGCGATGCTCATCAACCCCAACAACCACGCCCTCGACGGCGGCCCGGCCACCGGCGCGATGGAGAAGGAGGTCGTGGCCGACCTGGCCGCGATGTTCCGGCTCCCGGCCGTCGCGCTCGGCCATCTCACCTCGAGCGGCACGATCGCCAACCTCGAGGCCCTCTGGGTGGCCTCGCAGCTCCACCCCGGCAAGGCGGTGGCGTTCAGCGAGGAGGCGCACTACACGCACGAGCGGATGTGTGGGGTGCTCGGGGTCGACACGGTCAAGGTGCCCGCCGACGGGTCGGGCCGGATGGACACCGGCGCGCTCGAGCGGGTGCTCCGCACCGGCTCCGTCGGCACGGTCGTGCTCACCACCGGCACCACCGGCCTCGGCGCGGTCGACCCGGTCGACGAGGTGCTCGCCCTGCGCGAGCGTTTCGGCTGCCGCCTTCACGTCGACGCCGCCTACGGCGGCTTCTACGCGCTGCTGGCCTGGGCCGGCGAGGAGGGCGTGGTGATCGGCCGGCCCGCGGCCCGGGCCTTCCGGGCTGTCGCCGAGTGCGACTCGGTGGTGGTCGACCCGCACAAGCACGGCCTCCAGCCCTACGGTTGCGGGGCGGTGCTGTTCCGGGACCCGTCCGTGGGCCGGTTCTACCAGCACGACTCCCCCTACACCTATTTCACCTCCGACGAGCTCCACCTCGGTGAGATCAGCCTGGAGTGCTCGCGGGCGGGCGCTGCCGCCGGGGCGCTCTGGCTCACCCTGCGGGTGCTCCCGCTGCAGGCCGACCAGGGGCTCGGGCCGGTGCTGGCCGCCGGGGCCCGGGCCGCCCGCGGCTGGGCGGCCCGCATCGAGGCGAGCGAGGAGCTGCGCCTCGGCGCCGACCCGCAGCTCGACATCGTCGTCTTCTACCCGGCCACCCCGGAGCGGTCGTGCGCCGCGGTCGACGCCGCCTCGGCCCGGCTGCTCCGGCTGGCCATGACCGACCCGTCCCCGGTGTTCCTGTCGACGCTCCGGGTGCCGGCCGCGCGCCTGCGCCGCCGCGACCCGGGCCTCGCCCCCGACGCCCCCAGCGCCCGCGTCCTGCGCAGCGTGCTGATGAAGCCCGAGCACGAGACCTACGTCGACAGCCTCCACGCCGAGGTGACCAGGCTGGCCGTCAAGGCGGCCTCCGGCCGGTGATCGACCACCGCTGGGATCAGCCCGAGGCGGGCAGGCGCACGGTCACCTCGAGGCCGCCGTGGGGGAGGGCGCGGGCGTGCGCCTGCCCGCCGTGGGCCGTGGCGACCGAGCGGACGATCGACAGGCCGAGGCCGGCGCCGTTGGCCTCGGCGGTGCGGCCGGCCAGGCGCTGGAACGGCTCGAACAGCGCGCTCACCTGGTCCGCGGGGATGGGCGCGCCCCCGTTGGCGACCTGCACGAACGCGGCGCCGCGGGAGCCCGGCCAGGGGCCCCGCTCGGTGCCGGTGGCGACCTCGAGCCAGCCGCCGGGCTGGTTGTGGCGCACGGCGTTCTCGACCAGGTTGGCGACCAGGCGGTCGAGCAGGACGCGGTCGCCGGCCACGGACGCGGGCGCGAGATGGGCGGTGACCTCGAGCCCGAGCGGCCCGGCGTCCGGCTTGGCCAGGGAGAGCGCGTCGCCGGCGGCCTCGGCCAGGTCGGCAGCGCCCCTGGTGCCCTGCTCGAGGAGCTCAACGCGGACGGCACCACGGTGGCGGTCATCACCCACGACCGCGACATCGCCGGGCGGCTGCCGCGGCGGGTAGACCTCCGGGACGGGCGCGTCGAGCACGACAGCGGTCCGGCGACCGGCCGCGAGCGAGAGGAGACGTCGTGATGCTCCGCACGTCCAGGGACGGGCCGGCCGCGAGCCGCCTGCACCCGCGCGACCTCGTGAGCGTCGGCGGCGTCGGCCTGCGCACCCGCCGGCTGCGGGCGGCGCTGTCCGCGCTCGGCATCGCCATCGGCATCGCCGCCATGGTGGCGGTGCTCGGCATCTCGGAATCGAGCCGGGCCGACCTGCTCGCCCAGCTCGACCAGCTCGGCACGAACCTGCTCACGGTCAGCCCCGGGCAGACCTTCGGGGGCGAGGACGCCAAGCTGCCCAGGGAGTCGGTGGGCATGGCCGGGCGGATCAACCCGGTGCAGCAGGTCGCCGCGACCGGGAACGTCGACGCCAGCGTGCGCCGCACCGACAAGATCCCGAAGGCCGAGACCGGCGGGATCAGCGTGCTCGCGGCCGACACCCACCTGCTCGACTCGCTCGGCGGCACGGTCGACCGGGGCGCCTTCCTGGTGCGGGACGTGCTGGCCGCCACCGTCAACCCCGAGAACCCCAACGAGGTGCAGGTGAGCCGGCCGTCGGACGCGCTCGCAGCCCGGGCCGCGGCCAACACCGCGTTCACCTCGCTGCTGCTCGGGCTCGGCGCGGTCGCGTTGCTCGTCGGCGGGGTCGGCATCGCCAACGTGATGGTGATCTCGGTGCTGGAGCGGCGCTCCGAGATCGGGCTGCGCCGGGCCTTGGGCGCGACCCGCCGCCACGTCGGCGTCCAGTTCCTGAGCCGGCGCACACCCGCCGCCCGGTCGCTACCCGGTGTCCGGGTCGGGCACGGCGTGCAGCGCCGGGCTGTGCTCGCCCTCGGTCAGGGGCGGGTGGCCGGCCGGCGCCAGCTCGAGGTGGTGGGCGAGCACGACCACCGAGGCCCGGAACTCCCGCACCTTCTGGACGATCTCGTCGACGCTCTCCTGGATGACGTACCTGCGCCCGTCGACCAGGGTCACGACCGTGTCCGGGGTCGCTTCCGCGCGCTCGATCAGGTCGCAGTTGAGGGCCATCGCCGGCCCGTGGAAGCGCGTCACGACGATCATCGGTGGTCCGTCCTCCGGGTCCTGGCGGCGCGCCGCCGCAACCCCTCAGTCGGCATCCCGGTGTTCGATCTGAGGGAACCGCGGCCGGCCCGCTACGCCCGGCCGTAGACCGGGATGGCCGCGCCGCTGGTCGGTGCCGACTCGTCCGAGCACAGGAAGCGGATGACGCTCGCGATCTCGGCAGGCGCCACCCAGCGGGAGTGGTCAGCATCCGGCTGGGCGGCCCGGTTGGCGGGGGTGTCGATCACACTCGGCAGCACCGCGTTGCAGCGGATCCCACGGTTGCGGTACTCGGCAGCGACCGCCTGCGCGAACGCCAGCACCGCGGCCTTGGCGGTGATGTAGGCGGCCGCACCGCCGAAGGGCTGCACGGCAGCGCGGGCGGAGACGCAGACGATCGCGCCACCGCCGTCGAGCAGGTGGGGAAGGGCGGCCCGGGTGACCAGGAAGGTGGGGCGCAGGTTGAGCGTGAGCAGGCGCTCGAACTCCTCGGGCGACGTCTCGTGCAGCGGCGTGCCGCCCGCGTACCCGCCGACCAGGTTGACCACCGCTCGCAGCGGCGTCCGCCCGTCCGAGGCGGCGGCGTCGACCGCGCGTCCCACCGCGCCGGGGTCGAGCAGGTCGGCGTCGACCAGCTCCATCCGCGCACGCTTCTGCGGCGCGTCGCGGTCGCGACGGGCACGGCTGGGAAGCACCACCCGCCAGCCGTGGGCAAGGAAGGTCTCGGTCACCGCGCTGCCGAGGCCGCCGGTGCCCCCGGTGACCAGCACGGTCGCGTCCATCCGGGTCCGGCTACTCGAGCCAGAGCAGGGGTGAGATCTTGCGGGAGGCTCGCCGCAGGGTGCTCTCGGCGCGGTCCATCGCCTCCCACAGCTCCTGGACCTGGCGCTGGAGGGCAAGCAGCTCCTGGTCGTCCCCGATCCCATCCTCCCCACTGCGCACTAGGTCATGGCGATAGTCCTCGACGCTCCCACGGAGCGACAGCATCTTGTTGGAAAGGTTGCGGAAGTCGAGCGCCAACCGCCGGACCACCATCGGGTCCGTCATCGCCATCACCTCTCAGACCCTGCTTCGATGGAGCGAAATGGAGCATATCTCTTGGAACGTAGGATTGAACGACAAAACTACTTAGAACTGGCGAACTGTTACAGAGAGAACCGGCTCCGCCACAAGCCGATCCGACGGCGCGCTGTGGGGCCGTGCTGGTGCCGGAGTCTAAAACGTTTTGGACGCTCAGGAATGAGCCCGAGGTTCCGGTATGGGAAGATCGGCCGGAGCGAGCCCAGACGTTACCAACAGCAGCCAGAGGCCCAGCAGCCTCAGGCCGAGGCACGCCTCCCCGCAGCCCCGCCAGCCCGCCTGAGCAGGGGCGGGGGCGCCGCGTCGAGGCGGGTCCGGTAGTCGGAGCCGGCGGCGACCGCCGAGTAGTAGGCGGCCTTCCGTCGTGCCACCCGGCCGCCGGGCCGGGACTCGGGGGGCAGGGTGCCCGGGTCGAGGTGGGCGGTGAGGCCGTCCTTCAGGAGCACGAGCGCCTCGGAGCGGAGCTGGGAGACGCGCGACTCGGTGACGCCGAGCTCGGCTGCGATCTCGAGCATCGGCCGCTCTTCGAGGAAGTAGGCGGTCACGACGCGGCGGAGCCGCTCGGGCAGGGCGACCACCGCGTCGCCCAGGTAGGCGAGGCGCTCGCGGTCGAGCAGGACCTGGTCGGGGGTTTCGGCGTCGGCCGGGAGCAGCTCCTCGGCGTCACCCTCTGTCACGATCGAGTCGTAGTTGAGCACGGTCGCCCGGTGCACGTCCTCGCGCAGCTTGTGCACGCTGTCGGGCTCGACGCCGAGCTCGGCCGCGACCTCGGGCACGCTGGGCGTGCGACCGAGCCGCACGGCCAGGTCGTCGGCGGCCCGCTGCATCTGGCGGGCGCGGGCCCGGACCGACCGGCTGGCCCAGTCCGAGTCGCGCAGCGCGTCGAGCAGCGCGCCCCGGACACGGTTGCCGGCGTGGCACTCGAAGGCGATGCCGCGGGAGGGGTCGTAGGTGCGGGCTGCCTGCGCGAGGCCGAGCATGGCGGCCGACTCGAGGTCGTCCCGGCAGACATGCCGGGGCACCCGGCTGGCCAGCTCCGCCACGGCGCGCTGCACCAGCGCCAGATGGTCGCGCACGAGCTGGTCCTCGGCCATCCGCCGGTCGGCTCGCGCCCGAGCGGCTTTCTGCGTGTTCATGCCTATGGCTTCGGCCACTCAGAGTGGAAAGTTCACGCCCTGTTGGGCCGATCTTTCACGGAGAGTGAACCGTACGGGCGGCGGCGGCGGCACCCATCCGCCGGGCGCGCCCTGACCACGCCGGTGTAGCCTGCCACCTGCGCCGACGGTCGGTGCCGATGACGAGGAGGAGGCTCGGGTGGCCCGGGTGGCTGTCGACGTCATGCTCAAACGGGAGATCCTCGACCCGCAGGGCCAGGCGGTGGAGCGCGCCCTTCCCGCCCTCGGGTTCTCCGGCGTCACCGACGTCCGGATCGGCAAGCATGTCGAGCTGACCGTCCAGGACGGCGACGCCGAGGCCGCGGCCGGCGCGGTGGCCGAGTCCCTGCTGGCCAACCCGGTCATCGAGGAGTTCACCGTCCGCGTCCTGCCCGCGTAGCCGCGAGGTGGCCCGCTTGCGGTTCCGCCGGTCCCGGCTGTTCCCGCCGGCCCCCCGCCCGCGCGTGCTGTCCCCGGCCGAGGCCACCGCGATCAAGGCCCGGCCCTGGCCTCGCCTGCCCTGGTGGCTCTGGCTCGCCGTGGCGGTCACCACCGCCGCGATGGTGGCCGTGGCGCTCGGGCTGGTCAGGCAGGGCGGCCAGGCCGACGTGCCCCTCGGTGCCAGCCGCTCCCCGCCCGCCGCCGGGCTGAGCCACGACGTCGGCGACTACCTGGTCCCCGCCCTCGACCCGGCCAACCGGGCCCGCGTCGTCCGCCAGCACCCCGCCTGCGCCCGCCTGGCCCCGGTCACCCTGGCCGGCACGCCCGGCGAGGTCCTGCTGCTCGAGCGGGCCGCCGAGCGCACCTGCGGGCTGCGCTCGACCGAGGGGGTGCAGCGCGCCCGCGACGGCCTCGCCCGCGCCCGCACCACGGTCGCCTTCGCCGAGTTCCGGCTGACCGGCAACGAGTCGACCACCCGGTTCGGGCCGGACGGGCCGCTCGTGCTCGTCAACGGCAAGTTCTCCCAGGCCCGCTCCCTGCCAGAGCGGATCGCGACGCTCCTGGTCCACGAGGGCGTCCACGTCGCGGACGGCGGCCCGCCGACGGCAGCCGCCGAGCTGGCCGCGGACCGGGCCCAGCTCGACGCCTGCCAGCGGCTCCTCCCCGACCCGGAGGAGTGGAACGTGAGCTGCCGGGACGCCGCCGCCCTGCTCGCCCTGGGCGAGGCGCGCGCCCTCGACGAGCTGCGCCGGGCGGGGTATCGATGAGGGAAGCGTCGCTGCCCAGGATTCCGGCTGGACAGGAGATGACCTGGTGAGTGAGCTGGACTGGCCGGTCGGCCGGGGCGGGACGGCGGTGGTCTCGGCCGCCTCGGAGGAGCTGTCCTTCCGGCCCGGGACCAGTGACGGCGACGAGTTCCCGATCGCCTCGGTGACCAAGCTGCTCACCACCATGGCTGTGCTTGCTGCGGTCGTAGCTGGCCACCTGGATCTCGACAACCCGGTCTCGATCGCCGAGCAACCCGTCGAGGGCGCCCGGGAGGCGACCGGGGTGACCCTCCGCCACCTGCTCGCCCACGCCTCCGGCCTCCCGGCCGGGCTGACCGACCACCCCGGCGGCCGGCTCCGGCCACCCGGCGAGCGCCGCATCTACTCCAACCACGGCTTCCGGGCCCTGGCTGACGCGGTCGCCGACGCGGTCGGGACCACCTTCGAGGGTTGGCTCGGGAGCAGCGTGCTCGGCCCGCTCGGCCTGGACGCGACCCGGCTGGCCGATCGCAACGGCGTCGAGGACGACCCGGCCGCCGGCGCCGTCTCCACCCTCGCCGACCTGGTCCGGCTGGCCCGCTGCCTGCTCGCCAGGGGCGCGCCCGTGGTCGGCCCCGAGCTGTTCGCCGAAGCGACCAGCGTGCAGTTCCCCGGGCTGGCCGGGGCCGTGCCCGGTGTCGGCCGGTTCGACCCCAACGACTGGGGGCTCGGCTTCGAGCTGCACGACGGCAAGCGCCCCCACTGGATGGGCGACCGGCGCTCGCCAGCCGCCTTCGGTCACTTCGGCGCGAGCGGCTGCTTCGTTTGGGTCGACCCCGACACCGGGATCGCCGCCGCCGCCGTCACCGACCGCAACGTCGACGACGGCTGGCTCATGGACGTCTGGCCCGCCTGGTCCGACCGCCTCCCGGCCGCTACGGGCTGAGCGGCGACTCGAGCAGCGATCCGGCTATGCTTCGGCCGATCGATCGAGCCGGGGGGAACGCGCGATGCGGGTCGGGGTGGTGGTCTTTCCGGGGTCGTGTGACGACCGGGACGCGGTCGCGGCCGTCCAGCTCATGGGGGCCGAAGGGGTGCCGCTGTGGCACGGCGACGACGACCTCCGAGGCGTCGACGCGCTGATCGTCCCGGGCGGCTTCTCCTACGGCGACTACCTCCGCTGCGGCGCGATCGCCCGGTTCTCCCCGGTGATGGGGGCGGTCGCCCAGTTCGCCCGCGACGGCGGCCCGGTGCTCGGCATCTGCAACGGCTTCCAGGTCCTGTGCGAGGCCGGGCTCCTGCCCGGCGCCCTGCTCCGCAACGCCGGCCTGCGCTTCGTCTGCCGACAGGTGCGCGTCCTGGTCACCTCCACCGCCACACCGTGGACGCGGGCCTGCGACCCGGCCGAGCCGCTCACCGTCCCGGTCAAGCACGGCGAGGGCCGCTACGTCCACCCCGACCCGGCCCGCCTCAGGGGCGAAGGCCAGGTCGTGTTCTGCTACGCGCCGGGCGAGAACCCCAACGGCTCGCTGGCCGACATCGCCGGGGTCGCCAACCCCGCCGGCAACGTGGTCGGCCTCATGCCCCATCCCGAGCACGCCGTGGATGATCTGCTCGGCCCGACGGGCGGTCGCAGGATCTTCGAGAGCCTCGTCAACGTGACGCAACCGTGACCGGTCCGCTCGGCCAGGCCAGGCCTCTCTGGTAGCCTCCGGGCGGCCACCCGCCACCCACCACCCACCGGGAGGACCGTTGACCCGCGTCGCCCCGCCGCAGGTGACCGCCCTGCACCGGCAGCTCGGGCTGACCGACGAGGAGCACGGCCGCGTCCTCGCGGTGCTCGGGCGCGAGCCGGCCCAGGCCGAGCTGGCCATGTACTCGGTGATGTGGTCGGAGCACTGCTCCTACAAGTCGTCCAAGGTGCACCTGCGCGGCCTGCCCACCGAGGGACCGCAGGTGCTGCAGGGCCCGGGCGAGAACGCCGGCGTGGTCGACGTGGGCGACGGCCTGGCCGCGGTGTTCAAGATCGAGTCCCACAACCACCCTTCGTTCGTTGAGCCCTTCCAGGGCGCGGCCACCGGCGTGGGCGGCATCATCCGCGACATCCTCGCGATGGGCGCCCGCCCTCTGGCCAGCCTCAACTCGCTCCGCTTCGGGGACCTCGCCGACCCGCTGCAGCGCCGCCTGCTCGAAGGGGTGGTGGCCGGCATCGGCCACTACGGCAACTGCGTCGGGGTGGCCACGCTCGGCGGCGAGGTCGCCTTCGACCCCTGCTACGCGGGCAACCCGCTGGTCAACGCGCTCACGCTCGGCGTCATGCCGGCCAGCAGGCTGGTGCTTGGCCGGGCCGAGCGGCCCGGCGACCTCGCCGTGCTGATGGGGGCCAAGACGGGCCGGGACGGGATCGGCGGCGCCAGCGTGCTGGCATCCTCCAGCTTCGAGCAAGGTGACGAGGCCTCGCGCGCTTCAGGCAGCATGGCAAAACGCCCGAACGTGCAGGTCGGCGACCCCTTCCAGGAGAAGCTGCTGATCGAGGCCTGCCTGGAGCTGGTCGACCGGGCCTTGCTGGCCGGCCTGCAGGACCTCGGCGCGGCCGGGATCTCCTGCGCCACCGCGGAGGTGGCCGCCCGGGCCGGCATGGGCATGGACGTCGACCTGGACGCGGTGCCCCTGCGCGAGCCGTCCATGGAGTCCTGGGAGGTGCTGGCCTCGGAGTCCCAGGAGCGCATGCTCGCCATGGTCGACCCGGCCAACCTGGACGCGGTGCTCGAGGTCTGCGACCGCTGGGGGATCCTCGCCAGCGTGATCGGCCGGATGGTCGGCGCCGCCCCGGGAGCTTCGGACGGCGGTCGGCTCCGCATCCGCTTCCGGGGCGAGCTGGTGGCCGACGTACCCGCGCGCAGCCTGGCCGACGAGGGCCCGGTGTATCACCGGCCGCTCACCCAGCCGGAGGTGGCCGGGGCTGACGCCGAGGTGCCGCTGGACGCCGACCCGGCCGCGGCCGTGCTCGCCCTGGCCGGCGACCCGACATGCGCGTCCAAGCGCTGGGTGTACGAGCAGTATGACCGGTTCGTGGGCCACGGCACCGTGGCCGGGCCCGGGTCCGACGCTGCCGTGATCCGGCTTCCGGGTACCGGCCGGGCCCTGGCCCTGGCCACCGACGGCAACGGGCGCTACGCCCGGCTCGACCCGGCAGCCGGGGCGGCCCTTGCCGTGGCCGAGGCGGCCCGCAACGTGGCCTGCACCGGCGCGCGGCCCATCGCCGTGACCAACTGCCTGAACTTCGCGAGCCCGGAGCGGCCCGAGGTCATGGGCGCCTTCGCAGCGGCGGTGGCCGGCATGGCAGCGGCCTGCCGGGCGCTCGGCACCCCGATCACCGGCGGCAACGTGAGCTTCTACAACGAGTCGGACGGCCGCACCATCCACCCGACCCCGGTCGTCGGCGTGCTCGGGGTCCTCGACGAGGTGACCGCGGTGGTGCGCTCCGGGTTCCCGCGGCCCGGGCTCGAGGTCCACCTGCTCGGCGAGACCAGGGCGGAGCTGGGCGGCTCGGTCTGGCAGCGGCTGGCCACGGGCCGGCTCGAGGGGCGCCCGCCGGCCCTGGACCTCGAGGCCGAGTCGAGGCTGCACCGGCTGCTCACCAGCCTGGCCGCCGACCGTCTGCTGGCCAGCGCCCATGACCTGAGCGACGGCGGCCTCGCGGTCGCGCTGGTCGAGGCGGTCCTCGCAGACGGTGTGGGCGCCACCGTGGAGCTGCCTGCCGGCCTGCCGCCGCTCGCCGCCCTGGCCGGCGAGTCCGCCTCCCGGGCCCTGGTCGCCGTCGACCCGGCGGCCGCGGCCACGGTGACCGCCGCCGCGGCCGGTGCCGGTGTCCCCATCCGCCGCCTGGGCCGGACCGGTGGCGACGCCCTGGTCGTGCCCGGGGTGCTCGACCTGCCGCTTCAGCTGCTGCGCCAGGCCTACGAGGGCGCGATCCCGAGCGCCCTGGGCGAGGCCGCGCAGCGGTCGTGACGGCACGGCGCGCAGGCCCGAAGGACCCGCACGCCGTGCCGCGTACCCCACGAGTGGTGCACGCGTGAGCTCGCGCTCGGCGCGCTCACGCGCGCGTCAGTGGTGGTGTGGTCGGATCAGCGTAGGCTGAGCCTGCGGCTGCAGGCAGGCCAGGCGCCCCAGCCCTGCCGGGCGAGCACGCGCTTGGCCACGCGGATCTGCTCCTCCCGGCTGGCCCGGTGGGCCGAGCCGCTCCCCCCGGCGGCACGCCAGGTGGAGGCGGAGAACTGCAGGCCGCCGGAGTAGCCGTTGCCGGTGTTGATGCCCCAGTTGCCGCCGGACTCGCACTGGGCGAGCCGGTCCCAGACCGAGCTCCCGGTCGCCGACGGCCGGGCGCGAGCCCGGTCGGAACGAACTCGGGCGCGCTCGCTGCGGTAGCTCCGCGAGGTCGCCTTCGAGCTCAGCACGGCAGGCCGCAGGCCTTCCGGCAACGGACGCTGCCTGACCTTCTCGCCCTTGGCGGGAACGGCCAGCCGCTGGCCCGGGTAGATGAGGTCGGGGTGGACGATGCTCGCGTTGACGTCCCAGATCGGGCGCCAGGCGTCGAGGCCGGCCGCCCGAGCGATGCCGGCGAGGGTCTCGCCGCGCTGGACAACGTGGACGGTGCCGGCCGCTGCCGGCTGCACGGCCGCCGACGTTGCGAGCGCCGCACCGAGCGCGAGGACCACGCCCAGGCGGGCCGTCCGGCGTACGTACCGCCGGCCCGTCGAAGGATGGCGTACCAAAGAAACCTCCTGATTACAAGGGTTGTGTGCGTAGGTCTCGAGGCGGGCCCGGGGGTGGGCCCACGCGCGGATGCGCCACCACGCGGCGCACGGGACGCGCCGCTCCGCAGCGCGTCGACGCCCCGGTCAGGGGGCCGCGACCGGAGCAGTGCCGTGGGGTATGCGACTGCATCCGGTCATACGAGCCGAGGAGGATACCCGCGTCCCGCCGGAATGGTCAAGCACGCCGGTCAGGACCCGGGGAGCTCGGGAGGGTTGGGGAGGCTCGGGCGCAGCTGGCCACCAGGCCGGACGTCTTCTGCCACAGCGCGTGGCCGTTCGACCGCGGAAACAAGCTGTTCGCCTCGTTCTGGGCGGCCGGCGAGCTGTTCATCGACATCGCCGACCCGGCCCGGCCGAAGCTGCTCGGACGCACGACCTACCAGCCCGGCGACTCGCCCCAGGCCGCCCACTCCGGCTGGTTCAACCGGGACGAGACCCTCTTCGTCCAGAACGACGAGGCCCTCACCGTGGACAAGAGAAGGCGGGACGCCGCCTGGCCCGGCCAGCGGATCTGGGACACCCGCTCGCTCTCGGCGCCGAAGCTGCTCGGCACCTTCGCCACCGAGGCGGCAGCGCCTGGAAGGGACGGCCGCATCGGGCTCGACGGCTTCTACTCGGTCCACAACGCCGTGATCCAGGGGGGCCTCGAGTACGCCTCCTGGTACTCCGACGGCGTCCGGGTCGTCGACATCTCCGACCCGGCCCGCCCGCGCGAGGTGGGCTTCTTCGTCCCGCCGCCCGGGCCCGCCCCGGACGTGCCCGCGGAGTCGCCGGACGGCCGCCGTACCTACCCGATGGTCTGGGGCGTGCACACCGCGCAGGACCTCGTGTTCGCCAGCGACATGTCCTCCGGCCTGTGGATCTTCCGGTTCACCGGGCCCGAGGCCGGCGCGGGCGGCGGCAACGGGGCCCGGGCAGGGGGCAGAGCCTCCCCGCCGCTCGGCGATGCCGTGCTCCACTCGTATGACCGGCCTGGTCCCTCCGGCGTGGTCCTCGGCGCCGGGGCGCTGGCTGGCCTGCTGGCCGTCGGCGGCGCGGCCGCGGCCGTGCGGCGGTCGCGCCGACGGGCCCAGGCCCGGGATGCACCCCCGAGCGGGTGACCGGCGCGAGCCCCGGTGACGGCCGGCCTGCGGGCCCAGGCCCGGGCGGTCAGGCCTTGGCCGAGTCCAGGACGGCGGTGGCCCTGGCCAGCGCGTGCTCGACCAGCTCGATGAGGGTCGCCTTGGCCGAGTCGCGGGCCCGGGCGTCGCAGAGCACGATCGGGATGTCGTGCCCGATCGCCAGCGCCTCCCGGACGTCGTCCACGGCGTGCAGGGCCTCGCCGTGGAAGCAGTTCACGGCCACGATAAACGGCAGCGCCCGCTGCTCGAAGTAGTCGACGGCGGCGAAGCAGGCGTCGAGCCGGCGCGTGTCGACCAGCACGACCGCGCCGATCGCGCCTCGGACAAGGTCGTCCCACATGAACCAGAACCGGTCCTGCCCGGGCGTGCCGAACAGGTAGAGGATCAGGTCGGTGTCCAGGGTGATCCGGCCGAAGTCCATGGCCACCGTGGTGGTCGTCTTGCCGGGGATCTGGTTGGTGTCGTCCACGCCGACGCTGGCGGAGGTCATGACCGCCTCGGTGGTGAGGGGGATGATCTCGGAGACGGCCCCCACGAAGGTGGTCTTGCCGACCCCGAAGCCGCCGGCGATGACGATCTTGACCGGGGTGGGAGCCGGGGTGAAGCTCCCGCCCGGCGTGCGGCTAGATGGTCCGGAGTCCATACAACACCCTCTCGAGAAGTGCCAGGTCAGGCCGATCATTCGGGCTGGCAGGACGGTGCACGATCACGAGGCCCTCGTCGGCCATGTCCCCGACGAGGACGCGGGCCACGCCGAGGGGCAGGTCGAGCCGGGCCGAGACCTCGGCGACGCTGAGGACGTCACGGCACAGCAGGGCGATCGAGCGTCGTTCCAGGCTGAGCGCGGCCACGGACTGCTCACCGAGCGACGTGGTCGACACCAGGGTCTCGAGCTCCAGCTCGAGGTCCAGGTGGGATGGCCGGGTGCGCCCGCCGGTCATCGCATAGGGCCGTACGAAGCGGCCTGGACCATGTCCGTTCTCGGTACTCATGGCCGATCCTTCCGCTCATCGCGGGAGCGAAGCCTGCAGCTCGGCCCGCAGGGCCGGAGTGAGCACGTCTCCCGTGCGAGCTACGAGCAGCGCCATCTCATAGCCGATCAGGCCGATGTCGCAGTTGAGCGAGGCCAGCACGGCGAGGCAGGACCCGTCGTTGACCGACATCACGAACAAGAAGCCCTTCTCCATCTCCACGACGGTCTGGTTGACCGCCCCGCCCCCGAAGCAGCGGGCGGCGCCCTGGGTCAGGCTCGACAGTCCCGAGGCCACCGCGGCGAGCTGGTCGGCCCGGGCGCGGTCGAGCTTCTCGGATACCGCCATGAGCAGCCCGTCGGCCGACACGACGATGGTGTGCGCGACGCCCGGTACCTTCCTGACGAAGTTGGTCACGAGCCAGTTGAGGTTCTGGGCTTCCTTGCTGAGCTGCGTCATGGGTCACTCCTCGACGGCGTGCGGAGCGGCATCGCCGCCAATCGGCTCTTCTGCGTCCCTTTCCCTGCTCGACACAACGCTCGACGCGGCGCCGCGCCCGCGCTCGAGGCCGGTGCGGTAGCTCGACAGCATGCTCCGCACCTCGCCAGGGCTGCGGGAGCCTCCTGGGGTCTGCGGCCGCTCCCAGGCCGGGGTGGGCTCGTTCATCTCGGGGTTCATGTTGGTCTTGGGGATCCGGCGCGGCAACCCGGCCTTGGTCATGTGCACCTGAGTCTCGCGCACCGGTTCGGGTGGTGGTGCCGGTGCCGGTGCCGCTGCCGCCGCAGCTTCTGGTTCCGGTCCTGGTCCCGGTGTCGGCGGGGGCGCAGCGGACGTGGGTGGCGGGGGCGTGTGCGGGGGCCGCTCTGGCGGTGGCTCGATGGTGACCGCGTCGCCGTTGCGGCCACCCCTGCCCAGGCTGACCGGCGACTGCTCCCCGTCGCCGTTGAGCTGGGCGGCGTGGCGCCGCAGGGGCAGGTGCGCCCCTGCCGACCCGGTCTCGAACCAGTCCGACCTGGCAGCCTCGAAGATCGGCAGGGAGTCGGAGCGGCCAGGCCCGGCCGGCGGCGCGCCGATCGCGGAGGTGGTGACCGACGGCACGGGCGGGGACGGCAGCTCGGTGCGGCCCTGCTGGGTGACCTGGGCCGGCACCAGCGGGCCGCCTTCGGCCACGGTCCGGACCACGATCGCCTCCGGGAACAGCACCAGCGCGGTGACCCCGCCGTACCAGGAGTGGCGGAGCTGGACCTTGATGCCGTACCTGAATGACAGGCGGCTGACCACGAAGATGCCGAGCATCCGGGAGAGCGCGAAGTCGATCAGCGGCGGGTTGGCCAGGCGCTCGTTGGCCTCGACCAGCTCGGCGTCGGTCATGCCGAGCCCCCGGTCCTCCACCTCGATCACGTACCCGCTGCTCACGTTCTGGCCGGCGATCTGCACCTTCGTCCCCGGCGGCGAGAACGCGGTGGCGTTCTCGATGAGCTCGGCGAGCAGGTGGACCACGTCACCGACGGCTTGGCCGGCCACGCCGAGGGGCTCGATCGGCAGTAGCTCGACGCGGGTGTAGTCCTCCACCTCGGCGATCGCGGCCCGGACGATGTCGACGAGCGCGACCGGCTCGCTCCAGCGCCTGGCCGGGTCGGAGCCGGAGAGCACGATCAGGTTCTCGGCGTTGCGGCGCATGCGGGTGGCGAGGTGGTCGAGCCGGAAGAGGTTCTCCAGCGCGTCGGGGTCGGTCTCGCCCCGCTCGAGGTCGTCGATCAGCTCGAGCTGGCGGTCGACCAGGCTCTGGCTGCGCCGGGCCAGGTTGAGGAACATGTCCCCGACACTGGTGCGCAAGGCCGCCTGCTCGCCGGCGACGTGGACGGCCGTCCGGTGCACCTCGTTGAACGCCTCGGCCACCTGGCCGATCTCATCCCGCGAGGTGACCGCGATCGGGGCCGTCTCGGCGTCCAGGTCGACGCGCTCGGACCGCTGCAGCCGCTCGACCACGCCGGGCAGCTTGCGCCGGGCCACGTCGTCGGCCGCGTCTTTGAGCAGCCGCAGCGGCCCGACCATCGAGCGGGCGGTGAACAGCGACAGGCCGACCGCAAGCCACAGGACGACCGTGAGGGCGATGCTGTACAGCAGCGCGCGCCGGTCGGCCGACGCCTTGAGCTGTGCGGAGAGGTTGCTCACCTCGGTGCCGAGGCCCTGCTCCACCCGGCGCAGCAGCTCCACCTTGCCGCTCATGGCCCCGTACCAGGGCTGCTGCTGGAGGTTGATCCTGGGGGCGCCTTCGCTGCGGAGCACGACCCGCTGGAACGCCAGGGACCGGGTGACGTCCGGGCCGGTCACGGTGGTGATGAAGATCCGCCGCTGCCCGGGGGTGGCGGCGCCCTGGAACTGCCCGGACCACAGGTTCTCACCGGCCACGATGGCGGCGTACTGGGCGAACTGGCCCGGCTCGAAGCGGCCGGTGCCGAGGACCTGGCTGACGAACCCGCGCTCCTGGTCGTTGAACTCCTTGAGCCGGGAGAGGGCGATGAAGGTCGTGAGGGTGCGCAGCAGGTCCCGGTCGTTGCCGGCGTTGTCGAAGGCGATCTGGCTGTTGACGTTGAGCAGGTCGCCGATCGTGTCGGTGTACTGGTCGAGGGCATGCTCGACCGAGTCGATCGGGCCGTGCTCGGCATCGGGGCGCGGCCCCGCCCCGATGCCGCCCAGATCGGCCGGGTCGGCCACGCCGGACTCGGTGAGCGTCCCGGTGTCGATGGCGGCGCGCTGCTCCTTGAGCTTGTCGAGCACCCCGACCCCGTGCTCCAGCCCCTCCTTCAGGCCGCCGCCGACGGTGGTGGCATCCAGCCCGGCCACGGCGCCCTTGTAGACCTCCACCGCCTTGTCGGTGGCGACGCGCTGCTGCCCCAGCGGCTCCGAGCCGTTGGTCCTGCGGCTGCCGGTGTAGCTCCAGGACAGGCTGCGCTCCTTCTGCAGCTCATGGACCAGCGAGGTCAGCTTGCCGGCGAACAGGGACAGCTGGTTGACGCGGTTCGCCTTGACGCTCTCGGCCAGGTTGGTCCCGATGCCGACCGACGCGAGGATCGTGAGGGCAAGCAGCGGACCGACGAGGATCGCGATGAGCTTGGACCGGATCGACACATTCTGGAACATCGGCTGCCCTTCGTTCGGTTCGGAGTGCCTGCCTGCCTCGTCCCTTCAGTTCAGTGCGCAGTCGACCGGAGGACGGCGGCCGGCCGGGGCGTGGCACCGGCCCCGCGCGAGGGCGGCCGTCGGCACGGCATCCGGCCCCCCACCGGCGGCGCGAGGCGCGCCACCCGGCCGGGGGCCGGAATGGACCTGCGGCCACCGCAGACGGTCCTTCGGATCCGTGTCGACGCGAAGGCATGGTTCCTGCCCGTTCACTTCCGAGGAAGTGCAGTGATCTGGGGAAATGGGGGAGTGGCGGCGAATTTAACCCTTGGGCACAACCCGCCGCAACAGCCGCCTTCTGCAGCGATAACCCTATCGCCCATGACCAGCCCTTACCAGCCGGGGAAGGCCGACCGGCGTGCTCGCGACCTCGCCGTGGCGGACATACACGGCGATGCCTTACTCGCACCTCCCGAACATTGCCAGCAGCCGGGTCTGGGGCCCGGCGCCCTCCGGAAGGTGGGGCCTGGGCCCGATCGCGCCGGTGGACCGGTAGCCGTCCTCCAACGAGGCGAACCAGGAGGCGCACGCCTCGACCAGCGCGGGGTCGAGCCGCTCGTCGGCGCCGATGCCCCGGGCCAGGTCCCAGGAGTGGACGAACAGGTCGGCGAAGAGCTGCATCACGTACTCGCGCGCCGGCGTGTCCCCGGACGACAGGTGCACGGACCGCTCGAGCGCGCCCGGGGCGGCGACGGCCGCGAGCGCCTGGCTGGCGGAGTCCTCCCAGGCGGCCCTGGGGTCGCCGCCGAGGAGGTCGCCCTCGTAGCGGTCGCCGACCTCGGCGATCGTGCGACCCTCGAGCAGCGGCGGCGTCCAGCGGTTCTCGTAGACCAGGTGGTTGACGAGCGTGCGCACGTCCCAGCTCTCGCAGGGCGTTGGCAGGTGCCACTGGTCGTCGGTGACCGCGTCGACCCGGTCACCGAAGGCGCTGGCGGCGCGCCGGTGCAGCTCCTGCTCGTCGACCGTCATTGCTGCGCTCCTCTCTCGGCCCCCCAAGGGCGCCTGTGGCATGGACAGAGGTGCATGCTACGCGCCGCCAGCGTGCGCCCTTCGACACGCGTCGAGGGGCCAGACAATTGGCTTCCGCGAGCCTCCTCGGGCTGCTACCGTCCCTGCCATGAAGCGCGCTGCTGTGACGACCACGCCGGAGCACGTCCCGGCGCGCTGACCTGCTGTCTTTGTCCGAAGCCCCGGGGCGGGCGCCCGCCGGGCTTCGTCGTGGCCGCTCGCCTCCTGATCCAAGAGGAGACCACGATGCGCGACCACCGTCGGCTCGGCCGCGAGCTCGGGCTTTTCGACACCGACCCGCTGATCGGCTCGGGGCTGCCGTACTGGCTGCCGGCGGGCGCCGCCGTCCGGCAGGCGATCGAGGAGTACATCCGCGAGGCCGAGCGGCGCGTCTACTCCCCCGTCCTCGGCAAGCGCGAGCTGGGCAGAACTTCTGGTGACCTGCTTTCGTACCCAGCCGTCGGGTGGTGCGGCCGGCACCGGCCAGGCCCGCCCCGAGCGAGCGGGCGGCGGCCAGCCGCAGCGGCGACGCCCGCCTGCCTCCCCGGCCGGGCCCGGTCCGGGTGCTACCATCGGGGCGCTTCCCCGCATCACGTCCCGGTCCCGGGAGGATCATGCGAGACGCTGACCATCCACGAGAGGCGTGCGGGGTATTCGGGGTCTGGGCCCCTGACGAAGCAGTCGCCAACCTGGTGTTCTACGGGTTGTACGCGCTCCAGCACCGCGGGCAGGAGTCGGCCGGCATGGCCGTCGCCGACGGCCGCAACATGCTCGTCTACAAGGAGATGGGCCTGGTCAGTCAGGTGTTCGACGAGCCGACGCTGGCCACCCTGCAAGGCCACCTGGCCATCGGTCACACCCGCTACTCCACCACCGGCGGGTCCTGCTGGGAGAACGCCCAGCCGACCTTCAAGACCAACGCCGCCGGGGGTGGCATCGCGCTCGCCCACAACGGCAACCTGACCAACACGGCCGAGCTCGCCGCCGAGCTGGGCGGGCGCGGGACCGGTGCGCCGCCGGCCACCACCGACACCGATGTGATCCCCGAGCTGGGCGGGCCCGGGACCGGTGCGCCGCCGGCCACCACCGACACCGACGTGATCGCCGAGCTGCTGGCCCGCGAGGCCGACCTGCCGCTCGAGGAAGCGATCGTGCGCACCATGCGCCGCCTGCGCGGCGCCTACTCGATGGTGGTCATGGACGAGCGGACGGTCTGGGGCGTGCGCGACCCGCACGGCGTGCGCCCGCTGTGCATCGGGCGCCTCACGGGCGGCTGGGTGATCGCCTCGGAGACCGCCGCCCTGGACATCGTGGGCGCCTCCTACGTCCGCGAGGTCGAGCCGGGTGAGATCGTCGCCGTGGACGAGCTGGGGCTGCGCTCGCGCCGGTTCGCCCTGGCAACGCCCCACCTGTGCGTGTTCGAGCACGTCTACCTGGCCAGGGCCGACTCCGTCCTCGGGGACAGGAGTGTCCACCAGGTCCGTCGCGCCCTGGGGGCCGCCCTGGCGCGGGAGGCGCCGGTCGTGGCCGACCTGGTCATCCCGGTGCCGGACACCGCGGTCAGCGCGGCCGGGGGCTACGCCGAGGCGAGCGGCATCCCCTACGGCGAGGGGCTGATGAAGAACCGCTATGTCGGGCGGACCTTCATCCAGCCCAGCCAGTCCATCCGCCAGCGCGGCATCCGCCTGAAGCTGAACCCGCTGCGCGAGGCGGTCCGGGGCAGGCGGCTGGTGGTGGTGGACGACTCGATCGTGCGCGGCAACACCACCAAGGCGATCGTCGGGATGCTCCGGGAGGCGGGCGCCCGGGAGGTGCACGTCCGCATCACCTCGCCGCCCGTGCGGTGGCCCTGCTTCTACGGCATCGACATGCCCACCCGCAGCGAGCTGATCGCAAGCGACCTGCGGACCGAGGAGATCGCCGCCTACATCGGGGCGGACTCGCTCGGCTACCTCTCTCTGGCGGCGATGACCGGGGCGGCCAGCCCGGGTGCCACGGGGCTCTGCACCGCCTGCTTCACCGGCCGTTACCCCATCCCCCTGGACACGCACGCCCAGGGCAAGTCGGTGCTCGAGGGCGTCCGGATGAACGGGCCCAGCCCCCACGCGGCCGGCCGAGCCGAAGACGCCCCGGCCGTGCCCGAGCCGGTGGCGGCCGTGCCCGAGCCGGTGGCCGCCGGACGCCCCGTGCCCGAGCCGGTGGCCGCCGGACGCCCCGGGGTCGAGCCGGTGGCCGCCGGACGCCCCGTGCCCGAGCCGGGCGGCGCGCCGAGCCCGTGACCCGCGCCGAGGGCCACGGCCGGGCCGGCCCGGCACCCCGGGCCCGCCGCGAGGAAGGCGGCCTGACCTACGCCGACGCTGGCGTGGACGTGGACGCCGGCGACCGGGCGGTCGCCATGATGCGCGCGGCGGTCGAGGCCACCCACGGGCCCCGGGTCCTCGGTGGCCTCGGCGGGTTCGCCGGCCTCTGGTCCTTCGACCCGGGACGGTGGCGCGACCCGGTGCTGGCCAGCTCGGCCGACGGGGTGGGCACTAAGCTGCTGGTCGCCCAGGCCCTCGGCCAGCACGACACGGTCGGGCTCGACCTCGTCGCTATGGTGGTCGACGACCTCGTGGTGGCCGGGGCCGAGCCGCTGTTCCTGCTCGACTACCTGGCCGTCGGGCGGCTGGACCCCGAGCGGGCGGCCACCGTCGTGGCCGGGGTGGCCGAGGGCTGTCGCCTGGCCGGCTGCGCCCTGCTCGGCGGGGAGACGGCCGAGCACCCCGACGTGATGGAGCCCGACGCCTACGACCTCGCCGGTTTCGCAGTGGGCGTGGTCGAGCGGGACGGGCTGCTCGGGCCGGATCGCGTGCGGGCCGGGGACGTCCTGCTCGCGATGGCCTCGACCGGCCTGCACGCCAACGGCTTCTCGCTGGCCCGCCACGCCCTGGCCCGCGCCGGGATCGGCTACGAGCGGGTGCTCCCCGAGCTCGGCGCCCCGATCGGCGAGGTGCTGCTCACGCCGACCCGCATCTACGCCAGGGACGTGCTCGACCTGCTGGCCTCCGGCGTCGAGGTGCACGCGCTCTGCCACGTCACCGGCGGGGGCCTGCCCGGCAACCTGCCCCGCAGCCTGCCCCCTGGGCTGGTCGCCAGGGTCGACTGGTCCTCCTGGGAGCCGCCCCCGATCTTCCGGATCCTCAAAGACCTGGGCAGGGTGGCCGATACAGAGATGGCGCGGTCCACGAATCTGGGCGTCGGGATGGTCGGCGTTCTCCCAGCCACCCGGGCCGCGCGTGCCATCGAGCTGCTCGCCGCCCGGGGGGTCGAGGCCTGGGTGATGGGCGAGGTGGCGCCGGCGTAGCCGAGTCCGAGGGGGGTTGGTGGGCGTTCGAGGAGGGGTCGGCCCGTCCCGGGCCGGGCGCTGGGGGCTCGTGGCCGCGGCGCTCGCCGTCGCGGCCTGGGTCGCCGGCCGGGAGCGGGAGCTGGCCCGCGCCCGCCGCGCCGTCGGGGCCGAGCGGGCGGCAGCCGCGGAGCTGGCCGGCAGCGTGGAGGCCCTGCAGGTGGCCGAGCGGCGCCGGGCCGACCTCGCGGCGATCGTCGTCCACGACCTGAAGACCCCGCTGACCAGCCTGCTCGGCTACCTGCGGCTGCTCGAGACCCGCGGGGAGCGTGTCACCGCCGAGCAGCGCGCCGAGTACCTGGGCCAGATGGACCGGCAGGGCCGGCGCATCCTCGGGATGGTGGAGGACCTGCTCGAGTCGTCGCGGCTGGAGCGCGGCACCCAGGCCCTCGAGCGGCGGCCTGTGGACCTGATGGCGCTGGCCGGAGCGGTCGCCGCCGACCTGACCGGCCAGGCGGCCGGCAGGCGCATCGAGGTCGGGGGCACTCAGCAGGGCTCGGCCTGTACCTGGTGAAGACCCTGGTCCAGGCCCACGGGGGCCGGGTCTGGTGCGAGTCGGAGCCAGGCGCCGGAGCCACCTTCTGCTTCGCCCTCCCACGCCGCGCGAGCCGGTCCAGGGCCGAGCGGCCGGCGGGCGCCGCTACCAGCAGCCGTCCCAGTGGTGCTGGCCCTTGAACCGCTCGACCCGGAGGAACGCCTCGCGGACGCGCGGGCGGGAGAGGCGCCCGGCCGCCACCGCCTGCTCCAGGCGGGCGATCACGGCGCTGACCGGCCGGTGGTCGGTGCCGACCAGCACCTGATCGGCACCTGCGGCGACGGCCAGCTCGGCCGCCGCTGGCAGGCTCCGGGAGCGCACGATCGCACCCATCTCGAGCGCGTCGGTGACCACCAGCCCACGGAACCCGAGCTCCTGGCGCAGCAGCCTGCCGGTCACGACCGGCGACAGGCTCGCGGGGCGGCGCCCGTCGAGGTTCGTGACGAGCAGGTGGCCGAGCATCACCCCTGGCAGGCCCGCGCGGATCGCCTCCTGGAACGGCGGCAGCGCGCGGGCGCGCAGATCTGCCAGTGACGACCCGACCACCGGGAGCCGGAGGTGGGAGTCGGTGGTGGACTCGCCGTGGCCGGGGAAGTTCTTGCCGACCGCGGCGACGCCGCCGGCCCGCAGGCCGTGCAGGAACGCCACGCCGGCACGGCCGGCGGTGGCCGGGTCGGCGCCGAACGAGCGGTCCCCGATGACGCTGCCGGAGGCGCCGGTGACGTCGAGGACCGGGGCGAAGTCGGCGGTGACGCCGAGCCCGGCCATGGCCCTGCCCATGCGCTCGGCGTGCTGCCGGATCCGGTCGGGCGGCATGCGCCCGAGCGCCCGGGCCGAGGGCGTCGGCGGGACGATGCCGGCCAGGCGCGCGACGCGGGTCCCTGGCTCCTGGTCGACGGCGATCTCCAGCGGGATGGAGGCCCGCGCCTGCAGGCCCTTGACCAGTGCGCGCACCTGGGAGCCGGACACGACGTTGCGCTTGAACAGGATGAGGCCGCCGACGCCCTGGCTGACCAGCTTGAGGTTCTCGGTGTTGGGGCGGGTGCCCGGGAAGCCGACGATCACGAGTTGCGCGAGCTGGGTCCTGAGGGGCGGGAGGGCGCACGCTGGCGCCAGCCCGGTCGTGCCGGTCGCGGAGGGGGCCGGCGCCGTGGCCGGTGCGGCCGTGGCGCCCGTGCCCTGCCCACCGGCAGCGGTGGATCCGCTGGTCAGGGGCGGAGGGGACGGTGAAGTCGCCGCCAGCCGCTGGATGGCGAGCGGGGAGAGGAGCACGAGCACGATGGGAGCGATGAGCCACCGCGGGAAGCGCGGCGGGCGGGCGCCGGTTCGGAGCATCCAGCCTGGCCTCGGAGACGAACGGTCGGGACGACTCTACCCGGTCCGCGGACAGTAGACTGCCGGCCGGCGCAACGTAGCCCCCTGCCCTGGAGGTTCCCGTGACCTTCTCCATCGTCGCCTTCGACCCCGGGTCCGCGTCCTGGGGGGTCGCGGTCGCCTCCAAGTTCCTGGCGGTCGGCGCCGCCGTTCCCTGGGGCCGGGCTGGGGTGGGCGCGGTCGCGACCCAGGCGATGGCCAACCTGTCCTACGGGCCCGACGGGCTCGACCTGCTCGCTGAAGGGATGCCCGCGGCCGCGGTGGTCGAGCGGCTGACAACGGCCGACGGCGGTCGCGACCACCGCCAGCTCGGAGTGGTCGACGCCGAGGGCGGGGCGGCCACCTTCACCGGGGCCCAATGCCTGGACTGGGCCGGCGGGATGGCCGGGGACGGGTTCGCGGTCCAGGGCAACATCCTGGTCGGCCCGCAGGTGGTGGAGGCGGTCGCGGCGGTCTGGGGACGGTCGCCGGCCGGGTCGCCCCTGGCTAGGCGGCTGGTGGAGGCGCTGGCCGCGGGCGACGCCACCGGCGGCGACCGGCGCGGCCGGCAGGGCGCGGCCCTGCGTGTCTGGAAGGCGGGGGCCGCCTACGGCGGGGTGCTCGACATGGCGGTGGACCTGCGCGTCGACGACCACCATGCCCCGGTGGGCGAGCTGACCCGCCTGCTCGACCTCCACGAGCTGTACTTCGGCAGGCCGGACCCTGTCGCCCTGCTGCCCCTCGACGGCGAGCTGGCCGGGCAGGTGGCCGCCAGCCTGGAGCGGCTCGGCTACCCGACCGGCGGGGGCGAGCGGTTGGCCGAGGCGCTGGCGGCGTGGGCCGGCACCGAGAACTTCGAGGAGCGCCTGGTGCCAGGCAAGCTCGACCCGGTGCTCTGGGAGCAGCTGCGGCGACAGCGCCGTTGACGACCCGGCCCGCTGGTCCCGGGGTCCTACTTCACTCCGGCCGGCCCGCTGGTCCCGGGGCCCTACTCACTCCGGCCGGCGCGCTGGTCCCGGGGTCCTGACTTCACTCCGGGCAGGACCCGGACCAGACGGAGCCGGGCCACGTTGCGCATGCGGTCCTCGGCCATGCGGTCGGCCGCCTCGCTGGTGGGGATGCCGTCCTCCTTGGCGCGGTGGAAGATCGTCCGCAGCGCCGGGAAGATCCCCTCGACCTGGGCCCTGGCCCGCTCGGCGGAGTAGCCGCGCAGCTCGTCGGCGACGTGGATGAGCCCGCCCGAGTTGATCACGTAGTCGGGCGCGTAGAGGATGCCCAGCTCCCGCAGGGCGAAGCCGTGCTCGCGGCGGGCGAGCACGTTGTTGGCCGAGCCGGCGATCGCGGCGCACTTCAGCTCGGGCAGGGTGTCGTCGTTGACGACCGCGCCCAGCGCGCACGGGGCGAAGACGTCGCACGCGACCGCGTGCGACTTGGCCGGCTCCACCGTGTCGGCCCCGAACTCCTTGACCGCGGTCGCCACCTGGTCCACGTCGACGTCGGCCACCGTGAGCCGGGCACCCGCCTCATGGAGCAGCTCGCACAGGTGGTGGCCGACCTTGCCCACGCCCTGGACGACGACGTGGAGGCCGGCCAGGTCGTGCCGCTTCCAGACCTCCTCGGCGACCGCCCGCATGCCGGTGAGGACGCCGAGGGCGGTCATGATCGAGGGGTCGCCGGCACCGCCGAGCGCGACCGACTGGCCGGTGACGAAGCGGGTCTCGCGCGCGACCACGTCCATGTCGGTGGTGAAGGTGCCAACGTCCTCGGCGGTGATGTAGCGGCCCCCGAGGCTCTCGACGAAGCGGCCGTAGGCCCGCAGCAGGGTCTCCGACTTGATCCGCTTGGGGTCGCCGATGATGACCGCCTTGCCGCCGCCGAGGTCCAGGCCGGCCGCGGCGGCCTTGTAGCTCATGCCGCGGGCGAGCCGGAGCACGTCCGTCAGGGCGTCCTCCTCGGTGGGATACGGGTAGAAGCGGGTCCCGCCGAGCGCGGGGCCGAGGGCGGTCGAGTGGATGGCGATGATGGCCTTGAGGCCGGACGCCTGGTCGTGGTTGTAGACGACCTGCTCGAACTCGCCACCCATGAGCTCGAAAGCTCCCACTGGATGGACCTCCTGTACGGGCACCCAGCGGGTTCGCCGCCGGGGAGCGAGCTGCCCGACGGGGTCGCCCGTCGGTGGGCAACGTACGAGATCAGCTTAGTACCTCACCTATACTTCTGTCCGACATGAAGGCACACGCCGACGCGGTCTACCTGCGTGTCTACCAGCCGTTGGCCGCCTTCCCACCCGGGGAGCGGGCGGAGTGGGCGGCCTACGTCGAGTCGGGGCAGACGCTCCCGGCGAGCCTGCTCATCGGCAGGGAGGAGCGGCGCGGGCTGGCCAGGGCGCTCGGGCTCGCGGTCGGGCCTGAGCGGGAGCACGCGCTCGTCCAGCGGGTGGGCGCGATGGTGTACGTCTGCCCGCTCCGCACCGAGCTGCGCACGCTGCAGTCGCTGGTCGCCTTCCACGGTTCCCTGCCCGACGAGGTGGCGGACGCGTTCGTCCCCCCGCACGAGGTCCAGCGGGCGGTCAGCACCCTCGACCGCCTGCGGCGGGAGCGGCCGGCGTCCCACAGCCACATCCAGCTCGCGGTCTGGTACGTGCCGCTGCCCTGGTTCACCCCGTTCGACGGGTCGGAGCGCCGCCTCGCGCACCCGGACGGGGACGTGCCCGCGCGCCTCACCTACCAGACGTCGATGGCCAGGGCCCGGGCACGGGTCTCCCGGGCCCTGCGGGTGCTCCAGGAGCTGATCGAGGACGGCGAGATGGTCGGCGTCGTCGAGGAGCTGCGCGACTGGCTCCACGGGTTCGACCAGGACAGCCTGGTCCAGCTCGACTATGGCGGGCTAACGAGAGCGGTTCCGTATGCCGATCTCATGGAAGACCAGTCGGCCTCTGACGTGTGGGAGGCCCTCGAAGCCTTGGAAGAGGGGGACCTTGAGCGGTCAAGCGCCATCTACGGGTCGCTCACCGAGCGCTGGTCGGCGCTCCGGGGACGGGAATCCAGCAATTGATCGTCTCGTCCTTTTTGCTAAAGACCTGGCGGTGACGTGCCGATAGTCCTAGTAGGCAGGACGGGAAATAGCCCTAAGTTGCTATGGTCTGTCCCATTCGACGCCTCTAGGATATTCAGGATCTCCGCGAGAATCCGGTCTCGACGGGGAGGGCTCCAAGGTGAGGTGGCAACCATGTCCGCCAGTCGTACCGTGCAGGCCGCGCCGGCGCCGGAGGCGCTACTCACTCCGGCCGAGGTCGCCGCGTTGTTCCGCGTCGACCCCAAGACTGTGACCCGTTGGGCCAAGGCAGGCAAGCTATCGAGCATTCGGACCCTTGGCGGGCACCGGCGCTACCGCGAGACCGAGGTGCGGCAGCTGCTCCGCGGCGTCGAAGCCGGCAACTAGCCCTTCGGCCCGCGTGACCGGCCGCAGAGGGGGGGCCGGACGCGCAGACGGCGCCTCTACGGAGGCGCCGTCTGCGTGTGCGTGTGCGTGTGCGTGTCCTGTCCCTCCGGCCTCCGGCCGTGGGTCGGCGCGGCCCCGCCGTCAAGCGGCCAGCGCTGTCCGGCGCCGCGTGCGCCGGGCAAGGGCGTACCAGCCGGTCGTGGCGGCGGCCTGACCTCAGGGTGGACGGCTCCAAGCGCTGGCGCTTGAATCAGTCATACTGTCGCCATGTGGGTGATCGTCGTCTGCGTCGTGCTGGTGCTCGCGGGGTTGCTCGCGGTGGCCCGCTGGGGTGGCCTGGCGGTCGAGTCGCCGCCCACGCCTCGGCCAGCCGCGGCTGGCCCGACCGACCTGCCGCCGGTGAGCCTCGTCGTCCGCCGCTATCTGTGGTACCTGGCGGTGGCGGTGGCATCGGGCGCCGGCGCCGGCATCCTGGCCGCCGGGGCGGGTGGGCGCCTGGTGATGCGGCTGCTGGCGGTGACCGCCGGGGCCGGCGCCCAGGGCCGGATCACCGAGGCCGAGGAGATCGTGGGCCGCATCACCGTCGACGGCACGCTCGGGTTTGTCGTCTTCACGGGCCTGTTCTTCGGTCCGGTCTCCGGGGCCGCCTACCTGCTGCTGCGGCGCTGGCTGCCGGCCGGGCGGGCTGGTGGCCTGGCCTACGGCGCGTTGCTCCTCGTCGCCGCCGGCACGCGCCTTGAGCCCCTGCGCCGCGGCAATCCCGACTTCGACCTGGTGGGTCCGGGGTGGCTGGCGGTGGTCGCCTTCACGGCGCTGGTCGTGTTCCACGGCGTGCTGGTCGCCGCCCTGGCCGGGCGGCTCAGCCGGGCGGTGCCTCTGCTGGCTGCCCGGCCAGGTGCCATCGCCGTCCATGCCCCGCTGCTGCTTCTCCTTCCGGGGGCGTCGGTGGCCTTGGTGCTGGTCGTCGTCGGCGCGGTGGTCGTGCTGGTGTCGCGGATCACCCCGGTGGTCGCCGCCTGGCACGCCCGCCGCCTCGTGACGGTTGGGCGCGTCGCGCTGGCCGGGGCGGCCCTGGTGGCGTTCCCCGGCTTCGCGTCGGCCGTGGCCGACATTCTGGGCCGCACATAATTGACGGGTCCTGGGTTGGCCTGTTAGGCGGGGAGCTGCTGGCGATCCAGGCGCGACGGGTCTCCTGGGCTGGCCAACCGGTCGGCTAGGCCAGGTCCCCTGGGAGCAGGTCCATCAGGAGACCGTCGTGCCAGCTGCCGTCCGCGCCTCGCTCGTAGCGGCGCATGATCCCGACTGGCCGGAACCCCACCCGCTGGTAGCAGCGGATCGCCCGCTGATTGTGGGCCGCCGGGTCGATCGTGATGCGGTGATGCCCACGCTGCTCGAACAGGTACCGGGCCACGGTCCGGACCGCGTCAGCGCCCAACCCTCGGCCGTGCCAGGCCGGGTGCAGGCTGACGTCGATGCCGGCGTGCCGGTACTCGGGGTCGTCCTCCTCGGAGTACTGGACGAGCCCGACCACCTCGCCGTCGGCCTCGACCGCGTAGGTCACCGTGCCGTCGGCACGGTCGATCACCTCGCGCTGGACCTGGTCGAGGTCGTAGTCGCCCCACCACTGGGCGACACCTGGGTGGGTGAGGATCTCGGTCAGCCGCGCGGCGTCGTGGGACGTCACCGGCCGAAGGCGGACGACATCGCCGCGCGGCGGCACCGCCGTGGGTGGGGTCATGGACGCTTCGATAGCCACCTGACCTTGCCCTGTGGCCTCTTCCAGGCGGCACCCTACCTGCACTGATGCTGACAGGCAAGTCCGGTTGGCGGGACAGGGCGGAAGCGGAAGGTTGCCGTCAGGACGGCGGAAGGAACCGCTGAGAGAACAAGAGCCCACGCTTACAACCTTCGCGGCTAGGGAGGACTAGCCCGAGAACCAAGAGCATGGACCATCCGAGCGTTGCCGCTGTGGCGAGGATCGCGCCCACGGCGAGGGCAACGATGAACCGCAAGAGCACCTTCATCCTGAACTCCTGTCGTCTAGACGGAGCACGGCAATCCCATGCTCTGTGTGCCAATGCCTCTTGCCTTGCTTCGCCAGCGAGTCCGCGAAGCCTCGGCAGATGTTCATGAACGTGATGTGCTGGCGGTACGCCAGCGTTGTTGCATCGTCCCCGAAGAAGTTCGTCCCCTGAAGCCGCCCTTCCAGCTCTTGAATGCCCTTGTCCAACTCGTCTCGCAGACGAGTGAAGTCGTACGACTCTCCCGTCATCGCCCTCTCCCTGCTTGGCGGGAGCGACGACGGCCAGGGCTAGCACCAATGCCATCCGGTTAAGGACCCTTCTGGTCTGATTTGACCGTGCTGACCAGGGAGTTTGTACTCGCAAATCCAGCTAACCGGATGGCATTGGGGCTAGCACCACCTGACCGCCGCGCTCCCTGCCGACAGCCACGCCCTACGCCGTGACTGCCGACCCTGGCCGCTCCTAGCGGTAGGTGTGTAGGCCGTCGTCAAGCCAGTGCTTGCCCTGACCGATGAAGTGGAGAGGATCGAGCGGAGGTCTCACGCTCGCGCCTGTAGAGTGCATGTGTCCGCCTTCCTACGGAGGTGGGCCACGGCGGGCGGAGGACTAGCACTCCTCGCGCCCGCCACTTCTCCTAGACGCGTTTTACTCCTTTGACGCGTCAGGCGCTAGTCAGTCAGTGAACAGCCCGACCACATCGAAGAGCTGATCATCCGAGACGCCTAGGTACTCCTGCGTTGTGGTCAGCTTCACATGCCCGAGCAGACGCTGAACCGTCACGAGGGGCACATGCTTCTCGAAGTACAGCCACCATGCGTAACTGTGGCGCCAGCGGTGAGGGTGCAGGTCGGGAATGCCGACACGCACGCCAGCGAAGGAACTCGCCGTACGGATCAGCGAGGATGCGCTCTCGCTGGCGAGCCGTGGCCATCTTGTGACCTCCCTCCGCCGCTCTTGCGGCGGTCGGGCAGGGTCACGGCTGAAACAGGGAGGCGGTTCGGGAACCTTTCGCTTTGCCTGTTCTTTCCTCCCGTGACACCTGCGTTTCCGCAGGTCACAGGGCTTCTCTCTGGTGGGCAGGGACGGGATCGAACCGCCGAACCTTCCGGTTTTCAGCCGGACGCTCTACCAACTGAGCTACCTGCCCGTGCGGGCCGGGGGCTCCGTCCGGAGCCCCCGGGCCCGTGATGCGGTCCCGACGGGATTTGAACCCGCGACCTCCGCCTTGACAGGGCGGCGAGCACAGCCAAGCTGCTCCACGGGACCTTGTGCTGGTTCCCTCCTGTGCCCCCAGCGGAGTTCGAATCCGCGTCGCCACCTTGAAAGGGTGGTGTCCTAGGCCACTAGACGATGGGGGCCCGGTTCAAACCGGGTGGGCCGCGTCGGACTCGAACCGACGACACCCCGGTTAAAAGCCGGGTGCTCTGCCAACTGAGCTAGCGGCCCACGGTGAGAGCGCGCCGATGGTCCCATCGCCTCGCCCTGCTGTCAAAGGGTTCTCCCCTGCGAGCGTACCAGCGGGCGCTACCCGGGCGGCTCGTCCTTGCTGGCCGCGGCACCGCGTTCCGCCCTGGCCTGCTCGGCGGCGACCAGCTTGTAGCCGACCCCGCGGATGGTGGCGATCATCGACTCGTGCTCGGGACCGAGCTTGGCCCGCAGTCGGCGGACGTGGACGTCCACGGTCCGGGTGCCGCCGAAGAAGTCGTACCCCCACACCTCCTGCAGGAGCTGGCTGCGGGTGGACACCCGGCCGGGACGGGCCGCGAGGAAACGCAGCAGCTCGAACTCCTTGTAGGTGAGGTCGAGCGGCCGGCCGCGCAGGCGCACCTGGTAGGAGACCGGGTCCACGACCAGCTCGCCGACCCGGATGGCGTCGTCGGGCGTGGCCGCCTCCGGCCGCTTGACCAGCAGGCGCACGCGCGCCTCCACCTCGGCCGGGCTGGCCTTGGGGAGCACGAAGTCGGAGGCGCCCCAGTCGGGCTGGAGGCCGGCGAGCCCGGCTTCGGGCATGACCACGAGGATCGCGCCGTTGCCGTCGGCCGCCCGCAGCGTGCGGCAGAGCGCCTGCGCCTTGGACAGGTCGCGGGTGGCGTCGATCAGCACGAGGTCCTTGCCGGTGAGGCCCGAGAGGCTGGCCAGCTCGAGCGCCAGCGTCGACAGCCCATGGGCCAGGTACTCCAGTGCGGGGAGGAGTTCCTTCGCCCCCCCGGCACGGTTGGTCAGGCAGGCGAGCTCGGCCACCTGTCTCCCTCCGCGTGGTAGTTGCGCGGCCGGTGCGCCGGCAGGCAGCCTAGCATCGGTGCGTGCAGGCCGCCCGAAATTCTGGGACCGCGGGCGACGGCGACTTCGCCATGATCGAGTCGGGCTGGAGGAAGCATGGTTCGGGTGCGGCTGTTCGCGGCGTTGCGCGAGGCGGCCGGGGTGGCCGAGGTCCAGGTGCCGCCCGGGACGCTCGGTGGGGTGCTCGCCGAGCTGCGCGACCGCTTCGGCGAACGCTTCGCGGCCGTCCTCGGCTACTCGAGCGTGCTGGTCGACGGCGAGCGCCGACGCGACCCGGACGCACCGGTCCCCGACGGCGCCGAGGTGGCCCTGCTGCCGCCGTACTCCGGCGGCTAGGTTAGGGCCGAGGCGGCCCGATCCCGCCGCTCTCCGGGGGTGGGGGGGCAATCGATGCCGGCCTGGTGGCTCGACGTTGCCCGATCTTGGCCTGAGCTGGGCAGGATCGCGCTCGCAGGGTTGGGCTGGACCGTTCGTGGGAACGGGGTCGGGGATATGCGCAAGCTCCTCGTCGTGCTGCTCGTGCTCGTGCTGGCCGGGGTCGGGGCCGATTTCGCGGCCGCCCGTGTCTTCGAGGGCCGGGTGGCGGCCGTCATCGCCGAGCGGGTCGACCTCGACCGGCCGATCGTGCAGGTGCGGGACTTCCCCTTCCTGCCCCACCTGGCCCTGGGCCGGTTCGACACGATCGACGTGGCCGCGAGCGACGCGCGGGCCAAGGGCATCATGGCGTCCCGGGTCGAGCTGCACCTGCACGACGTGTCCGCCGCACGAGACGTGTTGCTCGGCCAGCCGGGCCCGGTGACCGTCGGCCGGGCCGACGGCCAGGTCACCCTCACCGAGGCGGAGGTGAACCGGCTGCTCGCCGGGCGGCTGCGGGGCGGGACGGCCGAGCTGTCGAGCGACGGGGTGCAGCTCAGGGTCGCAACGGAGGTGCTCGGCCAGCCGGTGGAAGGCACCGTGGCCGGCGCCCTGGAGGCGCGTAGCGGTGGCATCGCGTTCGTCCCGAGCCGCATCTCGAGCGGGATGGCGATCGACCCGGTGGTCGAGCGGGAGCTGCTCTCGCTGTTCGCCGTGGAGGTGCCGCTGCCCCGCCTGCCCGCCGACATCCAGGTCGAGCGGGTCGTGACCGTGCCTGACGCGCTGATCGTGTCCGGCCGGGCCGGGGCGGTCCAGGTCGCCACCTGATACCCTCGCGGCACGGATGCCGTGCCGAGCACGGTCCCCGACCCGACGGGAGCCGTTCGCCCGATGACCCTGGAGTTCTGGTACACGGCGCTGCTGGTCCTGATGCTGACCGCAGCCGGCGTGTTCGCCGTCTACGTGGTCTACCGCCTGCTCAAGGACTGACCCGGCACCGGCTCCGGGGACGAAAAGACCCAGGGGGTTGGCACCGCCGGTTGGACGGCACCGCCTCGGTTGGACCAGGCCGAGACCCCCTGGGGTCGGTGAGCTGGTTGGATTCCGCGGGGAGGTTCCCTTTCCCGCGATTGGGAGAGCGAACCGCCCTAGGGGGCAGTCACCTCGCGGGTCCGTACCGGTTTATGCAGTGGGACCACCTCCTTTCTCGCGTACGGCCAGTTAGCCATACCCCGCGTGCGTGCGCAACGGAGATCGCTACGATGTGGGCATGGACCAGCCGCAGCCCCTGGAAGACGCCCTGGCCGGCGCGCGCGCCGGGGTGGTCGCGGTCGACCGCACCGACCTTGCGGTCCTCCCCGTCGCCGGCGCGGACGTGCTGCGCTACCTGCACACGGTCTCGACCCAGCACACCGCGGAGCGGTCGCCAGGCGACGCCGCCGAGGCCCTGCTGCTGTCGCCCAAGGGCAAGATCGAGTTCGCCTTCCGGCTCGCCGTGCTGGACGGCGGCGTGCTGCTCGACACCCAGACGGAGGCGGCCGGGCCGCTTGCCGAGCGGCTCGCCCGCTTCGTGTTCCGCTACGACGTCGTCGTGGGCACGCCGGGCCCTGGCGCGGTCAGCCTGCTCGGGCCGGAGGCGGACGCCGCCCTGGCCGCAGCCGGGCTGCCCGTGCCGCCGGCCGCGGACGGCCCGGCCAGGGCCGCCCTGGCCGGCCCAGACCTGGTGGTCCACCGCACCCCGCTCGGGGCCGACGTGGTCGGCGGGGCCGCCCCGGCCGTGCTGCGCGCGCTCACCGAGGCCGGGGTGACCAGCGCCCCCCTTGACGCGTGGGAGGCGCTCCGGGTCGAGCGCGGCCTGCCTCGCTGGGGCCGGGAGCTGACCGACGACGTCATCGCCGAGGAGGCCGGGTTGCTCGGCTCCCACGTCCACCTCGACAAGGGCTGCTATCCCGGCCAGGAGACGGTCGCCAGGGTCCACAACCTGGGCCAGGTCCAGCGCCGGCTGGCCGGCCTGGCGATCGAGGGCGACGAGCTGCCGGCGCCCGGGACCGGCCTGGTCACCGAGGACGGCAGGCGTGCCGGGCAGGTGCGCAGCGCCGTGCGCCACCCCGACCTCGGACCGGTGGCCCTGGCCTATGTCCGCCGGGTCGTCCCGGCCGGGTCGCGCGTGCTCGCCGGCCCGCTCGCGGGCCGGGTCGTGGAGCTGCCCTTCACGCCCGCCCGCCGCGCCTGACCACCAGGGCGCGTGTGGGATCCGCCTGGCCAGGCACAGGCGCTCTTGGGGGGCCGTGGGGGGAGCGTGTACGCCACGTCCATCAGACACGGCCGCGCCCGACTACAATGCAATGCCTTGCGCTGGGAGCTGGTTCCCAGGCCGGAGACGGATCCGGGCCGGACGCTCACGGCCCGGTCCCAAGGGGGGGCAATGAGCGTGGAAGTCATCCCCGGCGGCCAGCGCCGCATCGACCGCGTGCTCGCACCCGGCTACGCCGCGGAGGCCGCCGCCCTCGACCTCGCCGCGCTGCGCGCGCGCCGGGACGAAGCCGAGGCCGAGGAGGCCGACATCTCCTATCTGCGCCGGCTCCTGCAAGGCCGCCTCGACATCCTCCGGGCCGAGCTGGTGCGCCGCTCGCAGGGAGGCGACCGGGACGTGGCCAGCCTGCTCGCCGGCCTGCCGGCCATCCTGAGCGACGAGGACCCCGGCACCTTCAACGCCGTGCCCCGCGTGCTGGTCCCGTCCCGGGCCGACCAGCACCGCCGCCGGGTCGAGCGCCTGGTCTCCGACGAGACCGTCGCCCGCCTGCCGGAGCTGGACGGCGACGAGCTGGCCAAGGCCGCCGACGTCCTGACGAGGGAGGAGGCGGCCGTCTCGGCCAGTAGGCGGGCGGTCCAGCAGGTGGTGGACGTCCTGCGGGCCGAGCTGGCCCGGCGCTACCGCGACGGGACCGCCCAGGTGTCGCAGCTCCTCGAGTGACGTCCGGCCCGGGGCGGCCGACCCAGCCGCCGGGTCGGGCCGCCGCCGCGAGCTGCACGCCTCCCTGCACGCGACCGCCCCACGGCCCTGGCGGTCGCGCCCGCGGCGGACTAGCCTCGGAGGCTCCGCCTGGCCGTCGTCCAAGGGAGCCGCGCATGCAGGTCCTCGTCGAGGTCGAGCGATCCGGGTTCGTCGAGAGCCGCCACTTCGGCGCGGCCGCCGTGGCCGACGCCGACGGCAACCTGCTCGCCGCCGTCGGTGACCCCGCGCTGGTCGTCTACGCGAGGTCGTGCTCCAAGCCGTTCCAGGCCCTGGCCGTGCGCAGCCTCGGCGTCGAGGCCGAGCTCGGCCTGGACGAGGTCGCGCTCGCCAGCGCCTGCGGCTCCCACAACGGCGAACCCGCCCACGTCGACTCGGTCCGCCGGGTGCTGGCCGCCGCCGGCCTGGACGAGGCCGCCCTGCGCTGCCCCCCGGCCCTGCCCACCGACCGCAAGGCGCGGGCGGCCGTGGCGGGCCCGGCCGCCGTGTACCACAACTGCTCGGGCAAGCACGCGTACATGCTCGCCGGGGCCGTGGCGCGTGGCTGGGAGCCGGGCCGCTACACCTCGCCCGACCACCCGCTCCAGGCGGTCGTGACCGACACGCTGGTCGAGCTGGCCGGCGCCGCCGTGGAGCACATCGGGGTCGACGGCTGCGGCGTGCCGGTCCACGCCCTGCCGCTGCGCGCCCTGGCCACCGCCTATGCGCGGCTCGGCACCAGGGCGGCCACCGGCGAGGAGGGCCCGGCCGCAGTGGTCGAAGCCGTCCGCCGGCACCCGTTCATGATCTGCGGGACCGGGCAGCTCGACACCGTGATGCTGGAGGCGACCGGCGGACGCGTCCTCAGCAAGGTGGGCGCCGAGGCGGTCTACGGCGCGGTCCGGCTCGACACCGGGCAGGGGCTCGCCCTCAAGGTGCTGGACGGGACGCCACGGGCCAGGGGCGCCGCCCTGGTGGCGCTCGTGCAGGCCCTCGGCTGGCTCGACCAGGACGAGCTCGACGCCGTCCTGCCCGCCGCGACCAGCGAGATCCACGGGGGCGGCGAGCCGGTCGGCGCCGTCCGCCCCGCCAAGGTCGAGCCAGAGATCCCGGATGCCTAGGCCCGACCCGGCCGGTGCGGTGCGCGACGTCGGCCGCTACATCCGCGAGCAGCGGCGCCAGGCCGAGCTGTCCCTGCGGAACCTCGCCAAGCAGGCCGGAGTGTCCAACCCCTACCTGTCCCAGATCGAGCGTGGGCTGCGCCAGCCCTCGGCCAAGATCCTCAAGGACATCGCCAAGGCGTTGCGGATCAGCGCCGAGACGCTCTACGTCAAGGCGGGCATCCTCGACGAGGAGACCGAGGACGCCGACCTGGTGGTTGCCATCCTCCGCGACCCCCACCTGACCGAGCGCCAGAAGCAGGTGCTGGTCGACATCTACACCTCGTTCCGGGCCGGCGGGCAGGCGCGGGCTGGAGAGCCGGCCGCCGGCGGGTGAGCCCTGGCGGCGTGGCCGGGGCTCGGCCAGGCCGATAGCATGATGATCCCGGTGGGTGGCCAGCCCGCTCGTGGGCGCCTCGTCATGGGTCCGCGGGGCGGAGGACCGAGCCACAGGGGGTGCGGGTGCCGGAGGCCAACGGCCTGGCGTCGTTGCCGGGCAGCTCGGGAGTTCGCCGGGTCGCGGTGCTCTCCGTGCACTCCTCGCCGCTCGCCTCGCCAGGGGTGGGGGACTCGGGCGGCATGAACGTCTACATCCGTGCCCTGGCCCGGGAGCTGGCCGCCCGGGGGGTCGAGTCCGACCTGTACACCCGGGCCGCCTCTCCCGACGACCCGCCCGTGGTCGAGATCGAGCCGGGCGTCCGCCTGCTCCACCTCGAGGCCGGGCCGCTCGAGGCGGTCCCCAAGCAGGTGCTGCCCCGCTTCCTGTGCGCCTTCCTCTGCTCGCTGCTCCGGGTCGGGGAGGCATACGGCCCCTACGACGTGCTCCACAGCCACTACTGGCTGTCTGGCTGGGTGGCCCGCCTGGCCCGGGAGCGCTGGGGGGCGCCGGTGGTCCATTCGTTCCACACCTTGGGCCGGGTCAAGAACGCCACCCTGGCCAACGGGGACCAGCCCGAGCCACCGACCCGGCTGGCCGGCGAGGAGCGGGTGGTCGCCACCGCAGACTTCCTGGTCGCCCCGACCCCGACCGAGGCCAGGGAGCTGGTGGACCTCTACGGCGCGTCCCCGGCGTCGGTGCGCATCGTGCCCCCGGGAGTCGACCACGCCCGCTTCCGGCCCGGCGACCGGGCCGCGGCCCGGGCCGCGCTCGGCGTCCGCGCCGGGCGCGTGCTCGCGTTCGTCGGGCGCCTGCAGCCGCTCAAGGGCGCCGACGTGGCGGTGCGCGCCCTGGCCGCCCTGACCGCGAGCCACGGCCAGGCCGATGTCGAGCTGCTGGTCGTGGGCGGCGCGTCAGGCAGCGAGGAGGCTAGAGAGCCTGAGCGCCTGGCCCATCTGGCCCGCCAGGAGGGCGTCGCGGCGCGGGTGCGCTTCCTCCCCCCGCAGCCCCACGAGCGCCTGGCCGACGTGTACCGGGCCGCCGACGTGGTGCTCGTGCCCTCCCACTCCGAGTCGTTCGGGCTGGTCGCCCTCGAAGCCCAGGCGTGCGGCACCCCGGTCATCGCCGCCCAGGTGGGCGGCCTGGTGCACGCCATCGGGGACGGGACCACCGGCCTGCTCGTGCCCGGCCACGACCCTGGCGCGTACGCGTCGGCGGTCGCCTGGCTGCTCGGGAACCCGCGCCGCCTCGCCGCGATGGGTGCGGCCGCGGCCCGGTTCGCCGGCGCCCACGGCTGGGACCGCACGGCCAGCCGCATGCTCGACATCTACGGCGAGCTGCTCCCGGCCGCGGCCGAGCCGATGCTCGAGCAGACGAGCTGAGCTGCCCGGCCCGGTGCTGGGGAGGTGGGCGCCGACGCGGCCGGGGACAACGCCTCCGGACGGCGTCACCAGAGAGGACGGCTGACCGGATGCCCGGGACGCTGGCGTGCTGAGCGTGCGGCGCGCGCAGGCCGGGGCGCCCCGGTCAGCCGGTAGGGCGGCCTCGGGCCCGCCTCCCGCCCCGGCCCCGCCGAGGACTGCCGCGCCCCGCCGACGTGCTCGGTTCCCAGCGGAAGTTGCGAAGGGCGACGACGCTCGCGGCCGCGAGCCAGACCGCGATCACCGCCAAGTGGCCCCAGAAGAACCCGGAGCCTTGCGTGAACGGGTTGAAGTCGGCCTGGATGGCCAGGGCGAAGTGCTTGACCGGGAAGATCGACCCGGCCACCTGCAGCCAGGTCGGCACCTTGTCGAGGGGGTAGAAGATGTCGGAGACGAACACGACCGGCAGGATGGTGAAGTTGGCCACCGCCGGCGCCGCCTCGCCGCTCCGGCAGAGCGCCGCCACCGCGAGCCCGCAGGCGCAGAAGCAGGCCGCCCCGAGCAGCAGGGTCACCACCGCGGCCGGGAGCAGGTGCCAGACCACCTCGACCCGGAAGAGCGCCACGCCGACCGCGACCATCAGCACCGACGACAGCACCGCGACCCAGACCGCCGACCCGATCCGGGCCGCGACGTAGACCCATGGCGGCAGCGGCGTGCCGCGTACCCGCTTGAGGATGCCCTGGTCCCGGTTGATCGGCACCGAGGTGGCCAGGTTGGTGTAGCAGGCCGACACCACCGCGAAGGCCAGGATGCCGGGGGTGAAGAACTGCGCGAAGCGGATGCCGTCCCGGCTCTCGATCGTCTGGTTGCCCTGCAGCGCGTTGAACAGCAGCAGGAACACCAGCGGGAACAGCAGCGTGAAAAAGGCCGAGATGGGGCTGCGCCAGAACAGCAGGTTCTGGTGACGGATCTGGCGGTAGAGCAACGGGCCGGGCGCGGGTCGGCGCCGGCGACGTGCGGCGGCCGCCGCGGCGCGTCCGGCCGGCAGGGTCGCCCGGTCAGCCACGGAGCGTCTCCTCCTCGGCCTGCCTGTCGGGCCCGATGAGCCGCAGGTACACGTCCTCGAGCGAGGGCCGGGTGACCGCCAGGGCCTCCAGCTCCTCGCCCCTGGCCATCGCCCAGCCGGTCAGCGCGTTGAGGGTCCGGGTCGGCGTCGTGGTCCGGAGCGAGACCCGGTCGTCCTGCACGTCGAGCGCCTCAGGGAGCCCTGAGGGCAGCTCGGCGGGTGCCGTGGAAGGCGGCAACCGGAAGCTGATCACCGCCTCTGCCACGTCACGGCCGCCGAGCGAGGCGGGACTGCCCGAGGCCACGATCCGGCCGCCGGCCAGGACGGCGACCCGGTCGGCCAGGCTCTGGGCCTCGTCCATGTAGTGGGTGGTGAGCAGGATGGTCTTGCCGAGCCGGCGCAGGTTGTCGACCAGCTCCCAGGAGCGGCGCCGGGCCGACGGGTCGAACCCGGTGGTCGGCTCGTCGAGGAAGATCAGGTCGGGGTCGCCGACGATGCCAAGGGCGAGGTCGAGGCGGCGCTGCTGGCCGCCCGAGAGCGTCTTGGTGCGCGCCCCGCGCTTCTCCTCGAGGCCGACCAGCTCGATCACCTCGTCGGTGGGCCGCGGGCGCGGGTAGTAGCCTCCGAAGAGCGAGATCACCTCCTCGACGGTGAGGTCCCGGTGGATGCCGGAGGACTGCAGCACGATGCCGATCCGCTCGCGGAAGTCCACGCCGGAGCGCTCCGGGTCGAAGCCGAGGACCTCCACCTCTCCGGCCGAGCGTGGGCGGTACCCCTCCAGGATCTCCACCGTGGTGGTCTTGCCGGCGCCGTTGGGGCCGAGCAGCGCGAAGCACTCGCCCTCGGCCACCTCGAAGTCGATGCCCCTGACCGCCTCGACGTCTCCGTAGCGCTTGCTGAGGCCGGCGACCCGGATGGCTGCCACGTGCTCACGTCCCTTCGCCGCGCGAGGCGGCGCTCTTCATCGTCTGAGGTGTCGCGCCTGCCCGGGCGCCTGTCAATCCTTCTGAGACATTGCGCCCGCCCGGGCGCCTGTCAATCCTTCTGAGACATTGCGCCTGCCTGGGCGCCTGTCAATCCTTCTGAGGTGTTGCGCCCGCCTGGGCGCCTGCCCATCCCGACTGCTCGCCAGTGTGCCGCACCCCGGCGTCGGCCGGGCGGCCACTGGGAGCCGCCGGTAGTCTGACCGTTCACCGGGAAGCACGCATCCCGGCCGGTGTGGGTTGTGGACGGCGAGGTGAGCGCGATGGCGACGGAGCCGGAGGCGGCGGGGGACCGGGACGGAGCAGGTCGCCCGGAGCCGGAGGCGGTGCGGTCGGCCGCGGTCGACGCGGTCACGGCCTTCCTGGCCGACACCGGGGTCCCGGCCGAGCGGCTCGGCGACGGGCGCTGGTTCGTCCGCCTGGCCGGCGAGCGCAAGCTCGGCGTCGGCGTCCACGTGGTCGTTGGCGACCGCACACTGCGGGTGGAGTCGTTCTTCATGCGGGCCCCCGAGGAGCAGCACGCCCGGCTCTACCACGACCTGCTGGTACGCCAGGCGACCAGCTACGTGCTCCGGTTCACCCTCGACGAGGCCGGCGACCTGTTCCTGGTCGGACAGGTGCCGCTGCGCGCGGTCAGCGTCGACGAGGTCGACCGCGTGCTCGGCACCGTGCTGGAGGTGGCCGACGCCACCTACCTCCGGTCGGTCGCGACCGGCTTCGCGTCGAGCATCGCGGCCGAGCAGGCCTGGCGGGCGCGGCTGGCCGCCGGGGGCGGCGGGTGAGCCGCACCGCTGGGCGGCCAGCGCGCCCAGCGGTGGGGCCGTTGCTCGCCGCCCCCGGGCCGGCGCCCGTAGACTCGGGAAGTGACAGGCGCCCAGGCGGGCGCAACACCTGGGGAAGATTTGCGGATCGTCCGCTGAGCCGAGGCAGCAGGGAGGCGCTCGTGCCGTTCACCGCTGAGTCCGTCACCATCGAGATGGCCCGCCCCGAAGGCAGGAAGGCGATGCTGCTCGTCCTGGACGGGCTGGGCGGCTACCGGACCCGCGAACGAGGCTCCGAGCTGACCGAGGCGCGCACCCCCAACCTCGACCGGCTCGCCGGCGAAGGCTCGCTCGGCCTGCACGACCCGGTCACCCGCGGGATCACGCCCGGATCGGGCGCCGGGCACCTGGGGCTGTTCGGCTACGACCCGCTGGAGTACGAGATCGGCCGGGGCGCGCTGTCGGCAGCGGGGATCGGCTTCGACCTGCACCCGGGCGACGTGGCCGCCCGGGTCAACTTCTGCACCCTCGCGGGGGACGGCACGATCGCCGACCGCCGCGCCGGCCGGCTGCCCACCGAGGAGGCGGCCGGCATCTGCGACCTGCTGACCCGCGAGGCGCGCCTGGACGGGGCCGAGTTCTTCCTGCGGCCCGAGCGGGAGCACCGCGGCCTGTTCGTGCTGCGCGGAGAAGGGCTCGGGCACGAGCTGACCGACACCGACCCGCAGCGGGAGGGCGTCGCCCCGCTCGACGCCCAGGCCCGCTCGCCGGAGGCCAAGCGCACCGCCGAGCTGGTGGCGAGCTTCCTCGAGCAGGCGCGCTCGCTCCTGGCCGACCGGGAGCGGGGCAACTTCCTGCTCCTGCGCGGCTTCGACACCCAGAAGGAGCTGCCACAGTTCCCCGACCGCTACCGGGTGCGGGCCCTGGCCATCGCCGCGTACCCCATGTACCTCGGCATCTCGCGCCTGCTCGGGTTCGACACCAACAAGGTCGACGGGGCCGCCCCCGAGGAGGTCGACGCGCTGGCCGAGCTCCTCCCCGGTAGCGACTTCGTCTTCATGCACGTCAAGAAGACCGACTCGGCCGGGGAGGACGGCGACTTCGAGCGCAAGGTGGCGGCCATCGAGGAGGTGGACGAGCTGGTGCCGCGCATCCTCGACGCGGGCGTCGAGGTGCTGGCGGTCACCGGCGACCACTCCACCCCGGCCCAGATGGCGGCCCACTCCTGGCACCCGGTGCCCGTGCTGCTGTGGGGCGGGACGGCCGCCGCCGACGGCCTCCCCGGGTTCGACGAGGTCCAGTGCCGCCAGGGCTCGCTCGGCCGGTTCGAAGCGCGGCAGTTACTGCCACAGCTCCTGGCGGCTGCTGGGCGGCTGGCGAAGTACGGCGCGTAGTCCCCCAGAAACCCACGGCGTCAAGCCGGCGTGGCCGGTGGTCGATACACCCTCGACCCGTTTCCTGTCAACCAGCCGGAGGCCAGGAGCATGCAGGCACGCGCCATCGTCGACGAGGCCGAGTTCCGGCACCTTGCCTCGCTGGTCGCCCGGCTCTCCCCGGCCCAGGAGCGGGTCGTGGTGGCGGTGGCCGACGGCTTCCGCTCCGGGTGGCTGGAGCCGAGCAGGTGGGAGCGGTACTGGAAGCAGTCCGACCTCACCGACGAGAGCGTGCTTGGAGACGCGATGACCTGGTTGGCACGGCGCAAGCACGCCTTGCTCCGCTAGTCTTGACGAACCGGAAGAATCTGGGTAACCGGAAGGTGAACGATAGGGAAACGAAGGCTGACGGGGGGGAACGGCCGGCTCGGGTCGACGGGAGGTCGCCACCATGAAGGAGCGAGAGGCCAAGCTGGTCGCCCCGCCAGGATTCAAGCTGCCGGAGCTTGGCGGCGCCGACGACGGGTTCCTGGCCGAGGTGCAGCCGCCGCGCCGCTATGGGACCACCTACTGGGACACCGCCGACCTGCGGCTCGCGCGCTGGGGGGCCAGCCTCCGCTTCAGGGAGGGCGAAGGCTGGACGGTGAAGCTGCCGTCCGACCGCAACGGGCCCGTGCTCGTCCGGGACGAGCACACCTTCGACGGCGAGCAGCGCAAGGTCCCCGAGGCAGCCGCCGACCTGGTCCGCGTCTACGTGCGCGGCGCGCCGCTGGTGCCGGTGGGCCGGCTGCGGGCGGTACGCCACCCGGTCGTGCTGCGCAACGCCGCCGGGGAGGCGCTCGCCGAGGTGGTGGACGACGAGGTCCAGGTCGTCGAGGGGCGCCGGGTGGCCGGCCGGTTCCGTGAGGTGGAGGTGGAGCTCGGCGAGGCGGCCAGGCCCGACACGATGGACCGGGTGCTCGCCCGGCTGCGCGAGGCCGGCGCCAACGAGGCCGAGCCGGTCCCCAAGTACCTGCGGGCGCTCGGCGGCCGCGAGATCGGCCCGCCCGAGCTGGTGCCCGGCGACCTCGCCAAGGACGCCTCGGTCGAGGACCTGCTGCGCAAGGACCTGACCGACGCCACCCTGCGCCTGTTCCGTCATGAGGCGGCTGCGCGCCTCGGCGAGGACCCCGAGGGCGTGCACCAGGCCCGGGTCGCCTGCCGCCGGCTCCGCTCCACCCTGCGGACCTTTGCGACCGTGCTGGAGCCGGTGTGGACCGACCGGCTCCGGGCCGAGCTGCAGTGGCTGGCCGACCGGCTCGGCGAGGTCCGGGACGCCGACGTCCTTCTCGCCCGCCTCGAGAGCCGGCTCGGCGAGCTGCCCGAGGCGGACGCCGCCGCCTGCCGCCGCCTGCTCGCCGGCCTGGCCACCGAGCGCACCGCGGCCCGGGCGCGCCTGCTCGAAGCCATGCGCGAGGGCCGCTACACGGCCCTGCTCGATGACCTGGTGGCGGCCGCCCAGGCGCCGGCGGTGACCGCCGAGGCAGCCCGCCCTGCCGTCGAGGTGATGACGCCGCTCGTGGCCGACCAGTGGTCGAAGCTGCGCAAGGCGGTGAAGAAGGCGGGCGAGGAGCCGCCCGACGAGGTCCTGCACCGGATCCGGGTGAGGGCCAAGCGTTGCCGCTACGCTGCCGAGGCGGTCGAGCCGGTGGTGGGCAGGAAGGCCCGGGGCTTCGCCAGGGCAGTCGCCGCCCTGCAGGAGGTCCTCGGCGAGCAGCACGACGCCGTGGTCGCCGAGGCCTGGCTGCGCCAGGCGGGTGGCGCCTCCCGGCGCGACCAGGCCCTGGTGGCCGGCCAGCTCATCGGGCTCGAGCGAATCGCCGCCGCCACCGCCCGCCAGCAGTGGCGCCCGGTCTGGAGGGCCCTCTCGAACAAGCGCCTCACGAGCTGGCTCTGAACCAGATCGGGTTGGTGAGGGCGAGCAGCTCGCCGTCGGGGCGGCGGATCTCGGCGCGCAGGTAGGAGAGGGAGCCGAGCGGGGTGTGCCAGGCCAGCTCGACGGCCCGGCCCATGCCGACCGGTGCCTCGTGGACGGGCTCGTCCAGGGTGGCGTTCCAGACCTCCACGGCGTCGACCTCGTCGTACCCGAACTGCCAGGTCCCGCCCGGGACGGGGGCGAACGGGTGGTTCGCGGTCACCAGCGCGCCCAGGGCGCGCACCTCGCGGACGACCCCGGGCAGCGCCCCGTCCTCCGGCCGGTAGCGCCAGTCCACCCACCAGCCGGGCGGCAGGCCCACGGCACCCCAGTGCCCAGCCCTGGTGGTGACCTCCTCGCCGGCCAGCACGAGCAGGTCGGGCCGCTGGAACGGCGCCCAGGCGGAGTGCGCGGACGAGGTGTTGTGGTCGGTCGAGGCCACGAAGTCGAGACCGGCACCGCGTGCCAGGGCGATCGCGTCCTCGGGCGTGTACGCGCCGTCGGAGTGGACGGTGTGCACGTGCAGGTCCCCCCGGTACCAGCCGGGCGCGTCGCGGAGCACCGGTCCCACGACGGGGCTCCGGGCCTCCTCGGCCGGGGCCCCGACCGGGGCGCCCGGGGAGGGTGGCCCGGCGCTCGGCTCGATCTCGAGTCGCCAGTCCAGGCCCGCGGGCGGGAGCAGGTAGGGGCCGAGCACGACGGTCCAGGTGCCCGCCTGGACCGGCCCGGCCAGGTAGCCGGGGGTGGCGCCGGTGGCGGCGACGGTGACCTCGGAGCGGGTGCCGCCCGACCAACCCCGGAAGCCGTCACGGTCGCCAGGGCCGTGGCCGCTCGGGCCGAACAGGCCCAGGTCGAGCACGCCGGCCAACCGGTCGTAGGCACACCGGACGGTCAGCCGCGAGACCCCGGGCGGCACCTCGACGGGCACGTAGACCCAGTCCGGCCCCCCGGGTGCTGCGTGCCGCTGACCACGCGCGGCCCGCCAGCCCGGGCCCGGTGGCTCGCCGCCGCCGAGTCCGGGCCGCTCACGGGCTGGCCGGCGTCGCCTGCCTGGACGGCCCGAACGCGGCTGGCGGCCCGGTGACCGGCAGGGTGACCGTGAAGGTCGAGCCCTGCCCCAGCTCGGACTCGACCTGGACGGTCCCGCCGTGCGACTCGGCGACGTGGCGCACGATCGCCAGGCCGAGGCCGGTGCCGCCGCTCTGCCGGTCGCGGGCCTTGTCCACCCGGTAGAAGCGCTCGAAGATGCGGGGCAGCTCGCTGGCTGGGATGCCCCGGCCGGTATCGGCCACCTGGAACGTCACCTTGCTCTCGCAGGTGTCCAGGCGGATCCGGACGGTGCCCTGCGAGGCGGTGTAGCGCAGCGCGTTGTCGATCAGGTTGGACAGCAGCAGGCCGAGCTGGGCGCGGTCCCCGCGCATCGACGTGGCCGGCGCGATCTCCTGCCGGAGCTTGATGCGGCGCTCCTCGGCCCGGTCGGCGTAGGAGCCGAGCACCTCCTTGGTCAGCGTGGCCAGGTCCACGGGCTCGACCGCGAGCATGCCCCGCTCGACCTTGGAGAGGTCGAGCAGGTCGCGGACGAGATGGTCGAGGCGCTCGGCCTCCCAGGCGATGCGGATGGCGAAGCGGCGGGCGGTGGCCGGGTCGTCGGCCAGGGCGCTCAGCAGCGTCTCCGAGAGCGCGCGGACCGCCGCCACCGGCGTCTTCAGCTCGTGGCTGGCGTTGACCACGAAGTCGCGGCGCAGCACCTCGACGCGCCGCTGCTGGGTGATGTCGGTCAGGGTGACCACGATCCGGCCGGTCGGGCCCCGGTCGGCCAGGGGGAAGGCGCGCGCCGACAGGGTGCGGGGCTCGGGGAACACCACGGTGACGGTCCCGGCCACCGGCGCCTGTTTGCCGACCGCCTCCTCGGCCAGCTCGGCCACCCTGGGCACGCCGAGAACCCGCCGGGCCGGCAGGCCGGCGCGGAAGTCGTCGGCCAGAGCGAACCAGGAACGGGCCACCGGGTTGGCCACCAGCAGCCGCCCGGCACCGTCCAGGAGCAGCACGCCGTCCTCGAGCGCATCCAGGATCTGGCCGGCCCGGTCCCGCTCCTCGGTCAGCTCGTCCAGCCGGTCCCGCAGCCTGCTCGCGAGCATGGCGAGCTCCATGGCGAGCTCGTCAGGGCCGGGCGGGCCGTCGGTCTCCGCCCGCTCGGGCGCGATCGTCTTGGCAAGGCGGCCGGCGGCCAGGGCCAGCCTGGCCAGGGGACCGCCCATGGCGCGGGCGAGCAGGAGGGCGAGCACGACGGCCAGGGTCGCCAGGCCGAGCGCACCGGCGGCCAGGGCCGCGGTGACGCGGCCGGAAAGGACGGCGGCGAGCACGACACCGGCCAGCGCCAGCGCCAGGTGGCCGGCCAGGACCTGGCCGGCGAGCTTGCGGGGCACCATCGTCGGTGGCCGTGCCGGCTCGGCCGTCACTCCTCGATGCCGGCCCGGACCGCCTTGGACGGCACCAGCTCGCGCACCTCGCCGGTCACGATGAACACGACCTGCTCGCCGATGTCGACCGAGTGGTCGCCGATGCGCTCGAGGTAGCGGGCGACCAGGATCATGCGGCTGGCCCACTCCAACGTGCTGTCGTCATCGGCTGCGTGCTCGATCTGGTTGAACACCTGCGCGTTCAGCCGGTCGAGAGGCTGGTCGAGGATGGGGAGCCGCTCGGCCAGCTCGACGTCGCGGCGCGCGAAGGCGGTCATGGCGGCGGCCACCATCTTCTGGGCGTGGCCGCCCATCTCGTTCACGGTGGCGGTGATCTCGGGGACCGGCGGGTAGTCCCTGGTCATGCGGACGAACTTCGCCATGTTGACGCAGAGGTCGCCCATCCGCTCGATGTGGGAGTTGATGTGGAGGATCCCGGCGACCAGCCGCAGGTCCTTGGCGACCGGCGCCTGCAGCGCGATGGTCCGCAGGATCTCCTCCTCGACCTCCCGGTAGGCGGCGTCGATCGGGTCGTCCCTGACGATGACCTCGTCGGCCAGGGTGGTGTCGAAGGAGCTGAGCGCTTCCAGGGTGCGGTCGAGCTGGGTCTGGACGAGCTGGCCCATCTGCATGAGCTTCGCTTCCAGGCCCTCGAGCCGATGTTCAAAGGTGGTACGCACACCAAGCCCCCTAGCTCGCCCCAGAACGTCGTTTGTCCAGGTCATCGTACGCCGGGACCGAAGCGGGTAGAGTCTTGGAGGTAGCCGGCAGGCAAACGGCAGGGGAACGTTTGCGTCGAGCGGCGCGAAGCTCGTGCACGCGGTTGCCGCCGGCTTTCGAGGCGTGGAAGCTGTGCCCCAGCGGCCGGGTCCCGTACGAAAAGGGTCGTGGTGCCAAAGGTCCTGGTGGTCGAGGACGAGGAGTCACTGCTCGAGGCGGTGCGCTACGCGCTGTCCCGCGAGGGGTTCGACGTGACGGTGGCCCGCGACGGCCACGAGGCCATCCGCACCTTCGAGTCCGACCGCCCGGACGTGCTCGTGCTCGACCTCATGCTGCCCACGCTCAACGGCTGGGACGTCTGCCGCCGGGTGCGGAGCGCCAGCGACGTTCCCATTCTCATGCTGACCGCCCGCGACGCCGAGGTCGACCGGGTGGTCGGGCTCGAGATGGGTGCCGACGACTACGTGACCAAGCCGTTCTCCGTGCGCGAGCTGGTCGCCCGGGTGCGGGCGCTGCTGAGAAGGGCCGGCCGCACCGCCGAGTCCTCCTCCGACCAGGCCGTCATCGAGGCGGCCGGGATCCGGCTCGACCCCGAGCGGCACGAGGTCCACGTCCGCAGCGAGCTGGTGGCGCTGCCCCTCAAGGAGTTCGAGCTGCTCGAGGTGCTGCTCGAGAACCGCGGCCGGGTCCTCACCAGGCAGAGCCTGATCGACCGGGTCTGGGGCTACGACTATGTGGGCGACACCAAGACCCTCGACGTGCACATCAAGCGCCTCCGTGCCCGCATCGAGGAGGACCGGCACGATCCCAGGCTGATCGTGACCGTGCGCGGGGTCGGCTACCGCTTCGACGGCTGAACGCCGCGAACCACCCAAAGCGCTTTACCTTGGGCGCATGGTGCACCCGAGTCTTCACTTGTGGTTCATCAGGTGGCCACCTGCCGGCGCTCTCCGCTTCAGCGACGGCCCGTACCGTCTGGGCGTTGATCGCCATTTCTGGATAGGAGGCAAGCGCGTATGACCCGTAGGAACCGGCAGCGAGGCTGGCTGCTCGGCCTCGCCCTCGTGATCGCCCTGGTTGCCGCCGCCTGTGGCGGCGACGACACCCCAAGCACCGGCGGCGGCGGCACGAGCCAGCAGCTCAGCGGGTCCATCGCCATCGATGGCTCCTCCACCGTCGCCCCCGTCTCCGAGGCCGTCGCCGAGGAGTTCAAGAAGCAGCAGTCGGGCGTCAACGTCACCGTGGGGACCTCCGGGACCGGTGGCGGCTTCAAGAAGTTCTGCAACGGCGAGACCGACATCTCCGACGCGTCCCGCGCGATCAAGGATGAGGAGAAGACGGCCTGCCAGTCCAAGCAGATCGAGTACACCGAGTTTCGCATCGGGCTGGACGGCCTGGCCGTGGTGACCTCGGCGCAGAACACCTTCCTCGACACGCTGACCTTCGAGCAACTCGCCAAGATCTATGAGAAGGGCGGGGCCACCACCTGGAACCAGGTCGACCCCAAGTTCCCCAACGAGAAGATCGCCATCTTCGGCCCGGGCACCGACTCCGGTACCTACGACTTCTTCGTCGAGCAGGTCCTCGGCGTCCCGGACGAGCCCGAGAGCAAGAAGCCCCGCAGCGACTACACCGCCTCCGAGGACGACAACACCCTGGTCCAGGGCGTCGAGGGCCAGAAGAACTCGATCGGCTACTTCGGCTACGCCTACTTCGCCGCGAACAAGGACCGGCTGAAGGACATCAAGGTCAGCAAGGAAGCCGGTCCTGGGATCCAGCCGAACGACCAGACCGTCGCGACCGGCGACTACCCGCTCAGCCGGCCCCTCTTCATCTACGCGAAGAACACGTCGCTGGCGAAGCCCGAGGTGAAAGGGTTCGTGAAGTTCTACCTCGAGCAGACCCCGACCCTCATCAAGGACGTGGGCTACGTGCAGGCCCCGGCCCAGGACTACCAGGACGGTCTGGCGAAGCTCAACGGCTTCTGACCGAACGCACTCCGTGCTGCTCCGAGCCGGGACGACCGCGCTACCCGCCGACGCCGTACGACCGCGCTACCCGCCGACGCCGTACGTCGGCGGGTAGCCATCCATCCAGGGACCGCCAATGGCCACAGCTCAACCCGATCTCAGCATCCAACGCCGGCAGCCTCGCACCGGCGAGAATCTGATCGTCCGCGGCCTGCTCCTCTGCGCAGTCCTCTCAGTCCTGGTGACCGTCGGTATCGTTGCCGTCCTTGCGCTCGACACGTTCGAGTTCTTCCGCGAGTACAGCCCGGTCAAGTTCCTCACCGGGACCACGTGGGCGCCGGTGGGCGGCCGGACCGAGGGCGGTGAGTTCGGGGTCCTGCCGCTGCTCAACGGCACGCTCATGATCGGGTTCGGCGCGCTGTTCGTCGGTCTGCCCCTGGGGCTCCTCACCGCGATCTATCTGTCCGAGTACGCGAGCCCTCGCGTGCGCGGGGCCCTGAAGCCGACCCTCGAGGTCCTCGCCGGCATCCCCACGGTCGTCGTAGGGTTCTTCGCCCTCAACTTCGTCACCCCGACGCTGCTGCGGACGATCTTCGGCGACGACCAGGTGTTCGTGTTCAACGCCGCAGCGGGCGCGATCGCGGTCGGGTTGATGATCCTGCCGATCATCGCCTCGATCAGCGAAGATTCCATGCGGGCGGTGCCCGGCTCGCTCCGCGAGGCGGCCCACGGCCTCGGCTCGTCCAAGCGGCAGGTCTCCCTGCGGGTGGTGGTACCGGCCGCCCTGTCCGGCATCGCCGCATCCGTCATCCTCGCCTTCTCGCGCGCGGTGGGCGAGACCATGGCGGTCACGATCGCGGCCGGCAACACCCCCAAGATGACGTTCGACTTCTTCACCTCCATCCAGACCCTCACCGCCGCCATCGCCCAGACCGTCAGCGGTGAGGTGCCAGCCGGCACGGTCCGGTACAACTCGCTGTTCGCGGTGGGCTCGACCCTGTTCGTGATCACGCTCGTCATGAACCTGCTCTCCGCTCGGATCGTCAGACGCTTCCGGCAGGTGTACCAGTGAGCGCCGCCACCACCGAGGCGTTCGCACCGGGCGCCCTGCAGCGGGGAGCCACCCGCACGCCGTTCAAGGTCGCCCTCGACGCGGTCTTCGCCGCGCTGCTGTTCGTCGGCACGATCGTCGGCGTGGTCGCGCTCGGGGTCCTCCTCTTCACCATCTACGACCAGGGCTGGGACCGGCTCGTGGCCGATCCGGTGGCCTTCTTCACGAGCTACGTCTCCCGCCTGCCGGCCCGTGCCGGCATCAAGGCCGCCCTCTGGGGATCGGTGTACCTGATGCTGTTGACCGCGGCGTTCTGCTTTCCGATCGGGGTCGGTGCCGCCGTCTACCTGGAGGAGTTCGCCGCAAAGAACCGCGTCACCGACTTCATCGAGGCCAACATCGCCAACCTGGCCGGCGTCCCCTCGGTCGTCTATGGCCTGCTCGGGCTCGGCGTGTTCGCGCGGCTCTTCCGGATGGGCCCGAGCCTGCTGGCCGGCTCGCTGACCCTCGCGGTCATGAGCCTGCCGGTGATCATCGTGGCCGCCCGTGAAGCGGTGCGGGCCGTGCCCCAGTCGGTCCGGCTGGGCGCCTACGCCCTGGGGGCGACCAGGTGGCAGGCGGTCTGGACCCAGGTCCTGCCCGCAGCCATCCCGGGCACCCTCACCGGCGCGATCCTGGCGCTCTCACGCGCCATCGGGGAGACCGCTCCCCTGCTCGTGATCGGCCTGCCCGTGGTCATCTTCAGCCTTCCCAACAGCCTTGACGACCCGGTCTCGGCGCTGCCGTTGCTCATCTTCAACTGGACGAGCCGGCCGCAGCCAGCCTTCGCCGAGGCCGCTGCCGCCGCGAGCATCGTCCTGCTAGCGTTGTTGCTGGCGATGAACGCGGTGGCGATCTTCCTCCGCAACCGCTTCTCGATCCGGTGGTGACCCTCATGGCCGAAGGACAGATCGACGTGACCCAGGACAAGGAGCCGGAGACGCCGGTACGCGAAGGCGCCGCGACCATCTCGACCGAGGTCAAGGCACGCGGGGGCGACAGGGAGGTGCCGCCCTCGGAGACCGTGTTCGGGCTCAGGGGCGTCCACGTCTACTACGGCAGCTTCCTCGCCCTGCGCGGGGTGACCCTCGACGTCGGCCGCAACGAGATCACCGCCTTCATCGGCCCGTCCGGCTGCGGCAAGAGCACGCTGATCCGCTGCCTCAACCGCATGAACGACCTGATCCCGGGGGCGCGGGTCGAGGGCGCGATCGAGTACCACGGCCAGGACCTGTACGGCGACGGCGTCGACCCGGTCGAGGTGCGCCGCCGCATCGGCATGGTGTTCCAGAAGCCCAACCCGTTCCCGAAGTCGATCTACGACAACGTCGCCTACGGGCCCAGGGTCATGGGCCTGAAGCCCAGGAGCATGAACGACCTGGTCGAGGAGTCGCTGCGCGGCGCAGCCCTCTGGGACGAGGTCAAGGACAAGCTCAAGCAGAGCGCCCTCGCGCTCTCGGGCGGCCAGCAGCAGCGGCTCTGCATCGCCAGGGCGATCGCGGTCTCCCCGGACGTCATCCTGATGGACGAGCCCTGCTCGGCGCTCGACCCGATGTCCACGGCCCGCATCGAGGACCTGATGGAGAAGCTTAAGCAGGACTACACGATCGTCATCGTCACCCACAACATGCAGCAGGCGGCGCGCGTGTCCGACCGCACCGCGTTCTTCACCGCGGAGGCGGCCCCTGGCACCGGCGACCGGACCGGCCTGCTGGTGGAGTACGACCGCACCGACGAGATCTTCACCCATCCCTCGGACAAGCGCACCGAAGACTACGTGACCGGGCGCTTCGGGTAACCGGGCCCCCGATCCCGCCGGGGTTCGCTGACGACCATGACTGCCGACGCCGAGCTGGCAGTGGCGCGGGCGGCCTCCCCGCCGCCGGGCGCGGTCCTGGAGGTGCTCCAGGTGCCGGTGCTCGTGCTGGGCCCGCGCGGCCAGCTCGTGAGCGCCAACGCCGCCGCCCGGCACCTCCTCGGAGACGAGCTGGAGCGCGCTGCCGAGGGGGTGCTGCACTCCCTGGCGCGTGAGGCGTGGCAGGGCAACCGTCCCGTTGAGCAGGAGATCGCCGCGGCCGCCGACCCGGCCCTGCCGGCGGAGGAGACAGGGAGGCTGTCGGCCCAGGACGTCACCCTCGACATCGCCGCCCACACCGTCTGGGTCCGCGGCGAACGGGTCGAGCTGCCGTTCAAGGAGTTCGCGGTCCTGCGCCTGCTGCTCGAGCAGGCCGGGCGGGTCGTGCCTCGCCAGCGCCTCATCGAGTGCGTCTGGGGCCGCGACTTCTCCGGCGACCCGAAGACGCTGGACGTCCACGTGAAGCGGCTGCGGGCCAAGATCGAGGTCGACCGGGCCCGGCCGACCAGAATCGTCACCGTGCGCCAGATCGGCTACCGGTTCGAGCGGACCGGCTGAGCCGGCCCGGCTGAGCCGGCCCGGCTGGACGCCCGGGCCTTCCGCCAGCCGACGGTCGCGAGCCCGGGTCGCCGCTCAGCGGATGTTGAGGCTCCGTTCGCCCGACCGACACCGGGGTAGGGCACCTGGTACCGTTCGGTCGGCGCCGTCACGTCGGAGGAGCCCCCATGAAGCTGCGGATCTTCCCCCGCGAGGAGTCCTACTTCGACCTGTTCGAGGCGGCCGCCGACAACGCCGCGCTCTCGGCCAAGCTGCTGCTCGACCTGGTCGACGACTTCGTCGACCCCGAGATGAAGGCCAAGCGCCTCGTCGAGCTCGAGCACGAGGGCGACCGCATCACCCACGCGATCCTCTCCCGGCTCAACTCGACCTTCGTCACCCCGTTCGACCGCGAGGACATCTACGCCCTGGCCTCGCAGCTCGACGACGTGACCGACGCGATCGAGGAAGCCGCCGACATGCTCGTGCTCCACAAGGTGGTCGAGCCGATCCAGCCGGTGTGCGACCAGGCCCGGCTCATCGAGGAGGCGGCCAGCGCCACCGCAGCGGGCCTCCGCCACCTGCGCAAGCTCGACCAGGAGCCGCTGCGCGCGTACTAGGTGCGCATCAACGAGCTGGAGAACGACGGCGACCGCCTGTACCGGCGGGCCAGGGCCGAGCTGTACCAGTTCACCGGCGAGCACCCGGCCCGCTACCTGCTCACCTGGAAGGACATCATCGAGCAGCTCGAGGAGGCGCTCGACGGGCTCGAGCACGTCGCCCACACCGTGGAGAGCATCGTGCTGAAGCATGCCTGACCTCCAGCTCCTGATCGTCGTGGCAATCGTCGGGCTGGCGCTGCTGTTCGACTTCACCAACGGCTTCCACGACGCGGCGAACTCCATCGCCACCGTCGTCTCCACCCGCGTGCTTACGCCCCGGACCGCGGTGGTCTGGGCGGCGGTGTTCAACTTCGTGGCCTTCCTGGTCTTCCAGACCAAGGTCGCAAACACGGTGGGCAAGACGGTCGACCCCGCGATCGTCAGCGAGGCGGTGGTGTTCGCCGGGCTCCTCGGCGCCATCGCCTGGAACCTCACCACCTGGTGGTTCGGGCTGCCCACCTCCTCGTCGCACGCGCTGATCGGCGGGTTCGCCGGCGCCGGCGTCATGAAGGGCGGCTGGGCGGTGCTCAACTCCGCCAGCATGCAGAAGACGCTGCTGTTCATCGTCCTGTCGCCGCTGTTCGGCATGCTGCTCGCGTTCCTGCTGATGCTGGCCGCGCTGTGGCTGTTCCACCGGTCCTCCCCGAGGCGGGTGGACGGCCTGTTCCGCCGCCTCCAGCTCGTGTCGGCGGCGGCATTCAGCCTCGGGCACGGCGGCAACGACGCGCAGAAGACGATGGGCATCATCTCCGCCCTGCTGGTCGGGTCCGGCTACCTCGAGCTCAAGAAGAACGGGGACCTGCCGGTCCCCCTGTGGATCGTGCTCGCCGCCCACGCCGCGATCGCGCTCGGCACCCTCACGGGCGGCTGGCGGATCGTGAAGACCCTGGGCACCAAGATCACCGCGCTCAGGCCGGTCGGTGGCTTCTCGGCCGAGACCGCTGCAGCCACCTCGATCTACCTGGCCACCTTCCTGGGCGTCCCGGTCTCGACCACGCACACGATCACGGGCGCGATCGTTGGTGCCGGCTCGACGCGGAGGCTCTCGGCGGTGCGCTGGGGAGTGGCCCGCCGCATCGTCTGGGCCTGGATCCTGACCATCCCGGCCGCCGGGCTGGTCGCGGCTCTCGCCTACCAGGTGGTCACCTTCCGCAACCACGGCCTGGCCACCTTCCTGGTGGCCGTGGTGGCGCTCGGCGCGGTCGCCCTGGCCGCCAGGCGGGCGGCCCGGCGCCGCGCTCCCGTGCAGGCGGGGGTGTAGGCGCGGGCCGGCCCGGCCGCCGACCCGCGGGTAGGATCGGGTTCCCACCCCTCGTTCGCGGGAAGGACCGAGCCGATGCGCCTGGCCGTGCTCGACGTCGGGTCGAACACCGTGCACCTGGCCGTTGTCGACGGCCAGCCCGACGGCACCTTCGCCCCGGTCGCGCGAGAGCGCGAGACGCTGCGCCTGGCCGAGGCCGCCTTCCCTTCCATGCTCCTGCCCGACGAGGCGGTCGAGCGGCTCACCGCCACGGTCGCGCGCATGCGGGGCCGCGCGGACGAGCTGCACGCCGACGCGCTGGTCGGCTTCGCGACCTCGGCCATCCGGGAGGCCCGCAACGGCATTGAGGCGCTCGGCCGGGTCCGGGAGGCGACCGGTGTGAGCGTGACCGTGCTGCCAGGGGTCGAGGAGGCGCGGCTCACCTACCTGGCTGCACGGCGCTGGACGGCGTTCTCCGCCCGCCGCCTGCTGGTGCTCGACATCGGCGGCGGGAGCCTGGAGATCGCCGCCGGGGAAGGCGAGCGGCCGGACATCGCCGAGAGCCTGCCGCTCGGGGCGACCCGGCTGTCACGCCGGTTCGTCCACTCCGACCCGGTCCGGCCCGACGAGCTGGTGGCGCTGCGCGTGCACGCCCTGGCGCTCCTCGGCCCGCTCGCCGACCGGGTCCGCGCCCAAGAGCACGAGGTCGTCTGCGCCACCTCCAAGACCTTCCGCAACCTGGGCGAGATCGCCAAGGCGCTGCCCGAGGCGCCGACCCCGTCCCACGCGTTCGGCTTCGCCGGCGTGGACGGGCAGACCGCGCCCGTGCTCACCCGGGAGGCGCTCGACGTGGTCGCCGGCTACCTGGCCGGCACCACTGCCCGCCAGCGCAGCCGCCTGTCCGGGCTGGACGCCCTGCGGGCCGGCAACGCGGTGGCCGGCTCCCAGGTCGCGGCGCTCGTCATGCAGGCGTTCGGCCTGCGCCAGCTCGTGCTCGCGCCCTGGGCCCTGCGCGAGGGGGTCATCCTCGAGTACCTGGCCCGCCACGATTCCGGGCTGCGGCCCGAGTCGACCGACGACCCCAGGCGGCGACGGGCGGTGCTCGACTTCGCCCGCCGCAACGCCTGGGACGAGCCGCACTGCCGGCAGGTGACGGCCCTGGCCCTGGCCCTGTTCGACCAGACCGTCGCCCTGCACGGGCTGGACAAGCGCGAGCGCGAGCTGCTCGAGACCGCTGGCCTGCTCCACGACGTCGGCTTCGCGGTCGCCCAGTCGTCCCACCACAAGCACTCGCTGTACCTGATCCGCAACGCCGACCTGGACGGGTTCTCGCTCCGGGAGCGCGACCTGGTCGCCAACATCGCCCGCTACCACCGCAAGGCGCTGCCGTCCGACCGGCACGCCGAGTACATGGCGCTCGACGACGACGACCGGGCGCTGGTGCGCAAGCTGGCCGCCCTGCTGCGGGTGGCCGACGGGCTGGACGCCGACCACTTCCAGGTGGTCGAGGAGGCCACCGTGGTCGACCAGGGCGACCTGGTCCGCCTGGAGCTGCGCGCCCGCGACATGCCCGACCTCGACGTGTGGGCCGCCGAGCGCAACGGCGACCTGTTCGAGCTCGAGTTCGGCCGCCGCATCGAGCCGGTGGCCGTCGAGGTCGTGTAGCCAAGACCCCGGGCCTACGGTGCGGTGACCCGGAACTCGGCCTCGGTGCCGCCGGTGCCGATCATCCAGGTGAGCAGGGAGGGCCCGGGGCGCGCCGTGCCGGGGATCGGCGTGACCATCTCGAAGGTGGCCCGCTCGCCCGGCCGCAGCTCGAAGGAGGGCGGGCCGGCGGGCAGCGAGCAGACGGCCGGGCCGGTGTTGGTGAGGCGGACCGTGCCGGCGGCAGCTTCCTCGCGAAGCCCCTGCCATGTCAGCTTGGTCCGTAGGTCGGCGGACCGGCAGGAGGGGGCGGCGGGCGCTGGAGCGTGCTTCGCCGGGGGCGACGGGCGCCATGGGATCGCGCCGTCAGGCAGTGCGCGAGGTCGCGGCAGCGACGGGGGCACATCCCGCGGGACTGGTGCGGCAGGCCCCGCGGGCCCCGCGGGCCCGCCGCAGCCGGCCAGCGTGAGCGCGATGGCCAGCGCCAGCGCAACGCGGCTGCAGCGCAGGCGGGCGGTCACCTGGTCCTCGTTCCCTCCCGGCAGATGTGCCCGTCATTCTCTCACCAAGTGAAGGGGCCGGCCGGGTCCCGCCCTCGGCCGGCCCGGTCGACTTGAATGCCGCACTGAACATCGAAGGCCGTGCCGCCGGACGGGCGGTGCACAGCACGCGCAGTCACCCTGGGGTGGCGAGGCCCACGAGGAGCCGCATGCGTGAACCCCTGGCCGGGGCCACAGCATGACTCCGATCAGGAATCCCTGCCCTCAGCTCAGGGCGGGGAGGAGGTCAACGGTAGATCTTGACTGGGGTGCCGATCTTGAGGCTCGGGTACATGCGGTCCATGTTGGCGATGGTGACGCGCACGCAGCCGTGGCTGGCCGGGTAGGACGGCACCGAGTACGAGCCGTGGATCGCGTAGCCGCCGTAGAAGTAGGCCGGGCGGTACAGCTGCCCCAGGGTGCTGGTGCGCCAGGCGTTGATCTTGCGCAGCACGCGGAAGTCCCCGACCGGGGTCCGGGCGATGCGGGTGTTGCCGTCGACGGTGTAGGGCTGGCCGTTCCCGGTGGAGACGTCCAGGATGCGGAAGACCGCGCCGTTGTAGCCGATGACCAGCACCTGCGTGGTGAGGTTGATCTCCACGTACAGGCCGCTGCGGCGCTGCAGCAGCCTGGGGGCGACCGGGCGGGCCAGCTTGGCCCTGGTGATCGGGCCGACCTGGCCGTCGCGGCCGATGCCGTGGACCTTCTGGAACGCGACCACGGCATGGAACGTCGAGTTGCCGAACACGCCGTTCAGCTGGCCAGGGACGTAGTGGTGCGAGATGAGCTTCTGCTGCAGGGCGAGCACGTCCGGGCCCTTCATGCCGATGCGCAGGGTCCGGGGAGCGGTTGCGGCGGTGACCGCGCTCCCTGGGGCGGCGTGCGCCGCGCCCGCGTCGAGGACCGCGCCCGCGGTCATGCCGGCGGCCACGAGCAGGCTGGCACCGGCGGTGAGGAGGCGCCGGCGGATGCGGGTGGTGGCACCGGCGGTGAGGAGGCGCCGGCGGATGCGGGTGGTGGCCCCTGCGGGGCGGAGGACGGGACGGCGCATGGCTCGGGCTCCATTCGGATGATGCGGATGGACCAGGAGGACGTCTGGCAGGTCTCCATCTGCGCGAAGCTGGCGTTGTCCGATTATTACGACTGCGCGAGATCGCGAAGCACTGCCACCAAGGTTGCAACATCGCAACAGCGCAGGTCGTTCCCGTTGCTCCGCTGATGTCCGGATCGCGCAATTCTTGGGGAGGAGTGGAGCCGTCCCGGCGTGGGATACTGGCCATGGGCCTCGACGGTGAGGCCTGCTCGAAAGCGAGGTGGAGGCGTGCTCAAGGCAACGCTGCTGAAGGCCGCCGGGTCACCGGCCCTCAAGCGGCAGATGACCGCCAACCCCGTCGCCCGCCGCGTGGCCGGGCGGTTCATCGCCGGCACCACCATCGACGACGCCGACCGGGTGATCCGCGAGCTGAACGCCGAGGGCGCGCCCGTCGCCCTCGACTACCTGGGCGAGAACACCGAGTCGGAGGCGCAGGCGCGCGATTCGACCGCCGCCTACCTGGCCGCGCTCGACCGCATCCAGGAGCAGGGGCTCGACGCCAACATCTCGGTCAAGCTGACCGCCATGGGGCTGGACATCCGGCCCGGGCTGGCGCTCGAGGAGGCGTCCAGGGTCGCCGCCAGGGGCAAGGAGGTCGGCGCCATGGTTGGCGTCGACATGGAGGCGCACGCCTACGTCGAGCGCACCCTGGACACCGTCGTCCAGCTCGCCAGGTCCTACGACCAGATCGGCGTGTGCCTGCAGGCCTACCTGTACCGCACCCGCGACGACCTCGCGCGGCTGAACGAACTGGGCGTGCCGGTCCGGCTGGTCAAGGGCGCCTACCAGGAGTCACCCGAGGTCGCCTACCCGGAGAAGGCGAGGGTGGACGCCGCCTACGCCCGCCTGCTCGACACCCTCATCCAGGACAACCCCCACCCGATGGTGGGTACCCACGACCCAGCCCTCGTCCGCCTGACCAAGACCCTGGTCGCCAGGTACGAGCGGGACCGGGGCACCTTCGAGTTCCAGATGCTCTACGGGGTCCGCCGGGACCTCCAGGAGCAGGTGCTCGCCGAGGGCTACCGCCTGCGGGTCTACGTCCCCTACGGGGACCAGTGGTACCCCTACTTCATGCGCCGGCTGGCCGAGCGGCCCGCCAACCTCTACTTCTTCCTGTCGAACCTGCTCAAGCGCTAAGCACCTGCTCAGAAGTCCTGTCCGTAGCTTGACGGGAAGGCCCTGGTCGCTGACCCGGGTTACGGGCAGAGCTCCTGGTGACCTGCTCAGCCGTAGCGCCGGCTGTGGAGGTCGGGGGGCGCAAGTCGGAGGGCGCCTCTATGCTCTCGTTCCAGGAGGCGTGGCGCTGGTGAGGGCGCCTGCCCCACCGCTGGTCGGCTCGGGCAGGGAAGAGGGTGGCGGATGCAGCACAGGTCTCGGGGCGCGCTCCTGGCGCTGGGGGCCGTCCTGCTGGCAGCCGTGCCGGCCCTCGGTGCGTGCAGCTCCGGCCCTGACGACCGCTTCGCCGCCGACGCCGTGCGCACGGCCGACGTGGTCGAGCGCATCAACGCGCCAGGGTCGCTCCAGGCCGCGGCCCAGGCCGACCTGACCGCGCCCGCCCCCGGCCAGGTCGACCGCCTGCTGGTGACAGACGGCGCCCGAGTGCACCAGGGCCAGGTGGTCGCCCAGCTCTCCTCCAGCCAGGTCGACGCGCAGATCCGCCAGGCCCGCTCCGCGCTTGCCGCCGCCTCCTCGCTCGGCTCGGTCGTGCCCACCCTGTCCACCGGTTCGGCCATCTCCCTCGTCAACGACGTGCAGTCGCAGGTCGCGAGCTCGACCGAGGCCGTGCTCACCGCCCTGCGAGGCATCCTGCCCGTGCTCCCCGAGCCCCAGCGGGGCCGGCTCGCCGACCAGCTCGACCAGGCCCAGGAGCGGATCGCAAGGGCCCAGCAGCGCGCCGACCGGGCCGCCCGCCAGGCCGCGGCAGCAGCCAACCAGCAGGTGGAGGCCGTGCGCCGCTCCGTCGACGCGGCCACCGCGGCGCAGCGGGCCCAGGCCGCCATCGCGCTCGAGGTGGCCGAGAGCCAGAAGGACCGCCTCACCCTCCGCGCTCCCCTGTCGGGCACGGTGCAGCTGGGCCGGTCCAGCACCGGCGGGGGGAGCGGCCTGCCCGCCCTGCCGTCGCTGCCCGCAGGCGCCGACCAGGCCCTGCAGGAACTCACCGGCGGGGCTGCCACCGATCAGACCGGGCCCGTGTTGCGGACCGGCGCCGAGGTCGCCGCCGGCCAGACCGTCGCCACCGTCTACGACGTGGCCAGCCTGACCGTGGCCGCCGCGGTCGACGAGACCGACGTGGCGCTGGTCAGGGTCGGCCAGCCCGCCGTGGTCGAGCTCGACGCCTTCCCGGGCACCCGCTTCGCCGCCCGCGTGCGCCGGGTCGCGGTCGCCCCCTCGCCGTCGGGCCGGTCGGCGGCAGGCGGGGTGACCTACCAGGTCGACCTCGCGCTCGGCGAGGTCGTCGAAGCGGCCGAGGACGAGCGCCGGCCGGCCCCGCGGGTGGGCATGACGGCAACCGCCCAGATCGAGGTCCGCCGGGTCCGTGGCGCGCCCTCGGTGCCCGGGTCGGCCCTGGTCGGGCGGGACCGCGGCCAGGCGGTGTTCGTGATCGAGGGCGGCAAGGTGCGGCTGCGCCAGGTCCGGATCGCGGCCGACGGAGAGGACCGGGTCGCCATCGCCGCCGGGCTGCGGGACGGCGAGCGGGTCGTCTCCCGCGGCGCCGAGCGCCTGCGGGACGGCCAGGACTGGCCGGGGAGCTGATGGGCGCCAGCGCGGTGGTCGCCGCCAGCGGCGTGACCAAGGTCTACCGACTCGACGGGGTCGAGGTGCGCGCCCTCGACGGGGTCGACCTGGTCGTGGAGCGGGGCGACTCCCTGGCCATCATGGGCCCCAGCGGGTCGGGCAAGTCCACCCTGCTCGGCCTGCTCGGAGGGCTGGACCGGCCCACCTCCGGGAGCCTCGCCTTCCAGGGCCGGGACGTCGCGACCCTGTCCGACGACGAGCTGGCCCAGGTCCGCAACCAGGTGGTCGGCTTCGTGTTCCAGAGCTTCCAGCTCCTGCCCAGGACCCCGGCGGTCGGCAACGTGGGGCTGCCGCTGGTGTACCGGGGGCTGGGCCGGGCCGAGCGCCGCCGGCTGGCGGTCCAGGCACTCGAGTCGGTCGGGCTCGGGCACCGCCTCGGCCACCGGCCGTCGCAGCTGTCAGGCGGCGAGCAGCAGCGCGTCGCGATCGCGCGGGCGCTGGTCACCGAGCCGGCGATGCTGCTGGCGGACGAGCCCACCGGTAACCTCGACTCGCGCTCGGGCGAGGAGGTCCTCGAGCTGCTCGCCCGCCTGCACGACGAGCGGGAGGTGGCGGTCGTGGTGGTGACCCACGACCCCGGGGTCGCCGAGCGCTTCGGCCGCGTCGTGGTGGTGCGCGACGGCCGTCTGGCGCCGGAGGAGGAGGTGGCCCGCTCGGCCGCCACCGGCCGCTACGGTCCCCTCGGCACCATCGGCCGGTCCCAGCCGCAGGCGCCCGCCCCGGACGGGGGCCCGGGGCGCGAGCAGGCGGGCCCGCAGGTGGCAGCCCCGGATGAGAAGACCCGGGCCCAGCGGGAGGCGTCGGGGTGAGGCTGGGCGAGGCGGTGCGGGTCGCGTGGGAGGCGCTGCGCGCCAACAAGCTGCGCTCGAGCCTCACCATGCTCGGGGTGGTGATCGGGGTCATGAGCGTCGTGCTGCTGGTCGCGATCGGCAGCGGCGCCCGCGCCGAGGTCACCTCCGGGATCGAGTCGCTCGGCTCCAACATCCTGTTCGTCGCACCGGGCAACCTCTCGTTCGGGTCGACGCCGTCGGTCTCCCGCCTCCAGCTCGACGACGCCCGCCGGATCGGCGACGCCATCGGCGACCCGCGACGGGTGGCGGTCACGGTCGCCTCGGGCGAGATCGCCCGGGTCGGTGCACGCCGCTACAGCGTCAACGTCAACGGCACCAACGAGAACATCCCGTTCGTGTTCGACCGCACCGTCTCCCGGGGGACGTTCCTGTCGGCGTCGGACGTGGAGGTCAGGCGCCGGGTGGCCGTGCTCGGGACCGGTCCGGCCGAGGCGCTGTTCCCCAACCGCGACCCGCTCGGCAAGACCGTCGCCATCGGCGGCGTCCGCTTCCGCGTCATCGGCGTGCTCAGCCGGGTCGGCAGCACCCTGGGGGTCGACCGCAACCAGGAGGTGTTCATCCCGGTCACCGCCGCCCAGCGCCTGTTCGGCGTGGACCGCATCGACGCCGTCGCTGTGAGGGCGGCCAGCACCGGCGACATCAAGGCGGAGCAGCGCACCATCAGGCAGGTCGTCGGCACCGCCCACCCCGAGCAGGACTTCCAGGTCCTCACCCAGGAGGAGATCCTCGGCGTGGTCGGGCGCATCCTCTCGGTCCTCACCCTGGTGCTCGCCTCGATCGCCGGCATCTCCCTGGTGGTCGGCGGGGTCGGGGTGATGAACATCATGCTGGTGAGCGTGTCCGAGCGGACGCGCGAGATCGGCTTGCGCAAGGCGGTGGGAGCCCGGACCCGCGACGTGCTCAGGCAGTTCCTGCTCGAGGCGGTCGCCCTCACCGTCAGCGGGGGGATCGCCGGGATCCTGCTCGGCATCGCCGGGGCGGTCCTGGTGGCTCGGCTCTCGCCGGTGCCGGCGGACATCACCTGGTGGTCGGTTGCCCTCGCCTTCGGCGTGAGCGTGGCGGTCGGGATCTTCTTCGGGGTGTACCCGGCCCGCAAGGCTGCGCGGATGCAGCCGATCGTCGCGCTCCGGTACGAATGAACATGCCTGCGTACAGTCGGTTCTTATGGGTTTCTAACCGCACGCACAGGCGCGTCCTACCTGCGGGGGTTAGAACGTACCCGCTAGCGCGTTCTCCCGATCTGGCCGGCATCCGAACGTGGTCGACCCCACCCTGACCACGCCGGGATGCGAGCCAGCTCTCGAGCGAGCGCAGGACCGTGGTGGCGGCGGAGTGACCGTCGCTCTCGCCGTCGCCGCGGTCGGCCCAGACGACCGACCATACGGGGCCGCCATGTCGAGCTCGCTGCTCATCGTCGACGATGACGACCACATCCGTTCGATGCTGCAACGCGGGCTCGGCTACGAGGGGTTCCGGGTCACGGTGGCCGGCGACGGCGAGCGCGCGCTGGACGTGCTCCGGGCCCGGCCGGTCGACTGCATCGTGCTCGACGTCCGCATGCCGGTGCTCGACGGGCTCGAGGTCTGCCGGCGCCTGCGCAACGCCGGCGACGACACCCCGATCCTCATCCTGACCGCCTACGACACGGTCGGCGACCGGGTCACCGGGCTGGAGGCCGGCGCCGACGACTACCTCATCAAGCCGTTCGCCTTCGAGGAGCTGCTGGCCCGCGTCCGCGCCCTGCTCCGCCGCCGCCACACCGAGAGCGAGAGCCAGCTGCTCCGCTTCGCCGACCTCACCTTGGACCGCCATTCCTACGAGGTCACCCGCGCCGGCCGCCGCATCGACCTCACCCCGCGCGAGTTCGAGCTGCTCGAGACCTTCATGCGCCGCCCCAGACAGGTGCTCGCCCGCGACGAGCTGCTGGCGCGGGTGTGGGGCTACGACTTCGACACCGACACCAACGTCGTCGATGTCTACGTCCTCTACCTGCGGCGTAAGCTGGAGGCGGCCGGCGAGAGCCGGCTGGTCCACACCGTTCGCGGCGCCGGGTACGCGCTGCGGGAGGACTAGGGGCGCGCTTGACCCTGCGCATGCGGATCACCCTGGCCGCGGTCGGGGTCGTGCTGGCCGTGCTGGCGGTGCTCGTCCCGAGCGTCACCACGATCCTGTCCCGCAACATGCGCCAGGCGCTCGACCAGCGCCTGGCCGAGCAGGTCGGCTACGCGACCGGGCCAGCGGCGGGCAAGCTCCTCGAGAACTGGCCCGGCCTGCCGTTCGAGGTGCGCATCCCGGGCACCCTGTTCCAGGTGCTGGACACCGACGGACGGCCCGTCCCGGGCTCGACGCAGCCCGAGGCGATCGTCCCCCCGGACGTGGTGGTCCCAGTGGCCCGTGGCGAGGCCGGCGCCAGGTACGCCAGCGTGCGGGTGGAAGGGGTGCCGCTGCGGACGATCACCGCACCGGTCAACGTCATCGGGTTCGGCCGTATCGGCGCCGTCACCCTCGGCCTGGTCGACAACACCCAGGCCACGGTGGCCAGGGTCCAGCGCCTGCTGATCGTCTCCGGCCTTGTCGCCCTCGCGCTGGCCGCGCTGCTGGCCTGGGTGGCTGGCCGGGCCGCCATGCAGCCGGTCACCGTGATCAGCGCCGCGGCCCGGGCGGTGGCCGACAGCGGCGACCCCTCCAAACGGGTTGCCGACGGCGCCCGCGACGAGGTCGGCGACCTGGCCCGGACCCTCAACCGCATGCTCGCCCGCCTGGAGGTCGCCCAGGCGGAGCTGGCCGGCGCGCTGGAGGTGCAGCGGCGCTTCATGGCCGACGCCTCGCACGAGCTCCGCACGCCACTGACCAGCCTGCGTGGCAACGTGGACATCATCGCTCGCAATCCGGGCATGCCGGTCGATGAGCAGGCGGCCGCCGTCGCCGAGCTGCGCGCCGACGCCGAACGCATGAGCCGCCTGGTCGACGGGCTCCTCCACCTGGCCCGCGGCGATACCGAGGCCGTCGACCAGAAGCCCGGCCTCGTCGACCTCGGGGCCGCCCTCACCGAGGAGACCGTCCGCGCCCGCCGGGTCGCCCCCGGGCACGAGATCCGCCTGACCGCGCCGGGCGCCCCGGTGCTGGTCGCCGTCCCGGACGGCCTGGTCGACCGCGCGCTCGGCAACCTGCTGGACAACGCGGTCGTCCACGGCGGTCCCCACGTGCAGGTCTCTCTCCAGGTCCAGCGGGCCGAGGCGGTCGTGCGGGTTCGTGACGACGGGCCTGGCATCATCCCGGAGGACCTCCCACACGTCTTCGAGCGGTTCTACCGCAGCGCCGCCGCCAGGAGCCATTCGGGGACCGGTCTGGGGCTGGCCATCGCCGCATCGGCCGCGCGCGGCCTCGACCTCACCGTCATGTCGAAGCCGGGGGAGACCACCTTTGAGCTCCGGCTGCCGCTGGCCGGACACCGGCTCGGCCGAGCTCCGGCTGCCGCTGGCCGGACACCGGCCCGTCGCGCCGGCCCGCGAGCCCGGCTCTAACCGAATCCCAATGACCTTCTTCTCATCCTCTTAGGACCGGCTAACCGGGCTCTCATGCAGCGGCCAGAGACTGCGCTCGGTAGCCCGTCGCGCGCCTGGCCAGCTCACCCGGGAGTGAGCCAACGGCCAACGGTCGAGGTGGACGCCGGGCGCCGGCTCCGGGTGGGCCATCCGGCCCAAGGCGGACACCGCTGCCCGGTGATGGGGAGTGGTGCGCAGGGCCCGGCCTGCGCCAGGGTGGGAGGTGGGATGCGGATGAAGCGGTTACGCGCCTTGCGGGCCGCGGCCGCCCTGCTCGCGGTGGGACTCGTCGCGAGCGCCTGCGGCGGTGGCGGCGGCGGTACGCCGTCCGGCGGGGGCGACCAGGGCCAGGGGGTGAAGGGCGGCACGCTGCGGATCGTCAACACCAACGACGTCGACTTCCTCGACACCGCCCTCGGCTACTACACGGTCACCCTGGCCCTGCAGCGGGGCTACGCCCGCACGCTCTACTCGTGGGACGCGACCAAGACCGGCGACGACCTGACCATCCCGGTCCCGGACCTGGCCGACGGTCCCGCCCAGGTCTCGAACGACAACACCACGTTCACGTTCAAGATCCGCAAGGGCGTCAAGTGGGCCCCGCCGGCCACCGGGGAGGTCACCGCCGAGGACTTCGTCTACGCGGTCGAGCGGTTGTTCGACAAGACCAACCCCTCGGGCGGGCAGTCGTACGCGAGGCTCATCAAGGGGGCCGCGGACTTCGGCTCCGGCAAGGCCAAGACGATCTCGGGCCTCGTGGCCAGCGGCGACACCCTGACCATCACGCTCGAGAAGCCGGCCGCCGACTTCCTGTCGATCCTGTCGATGCCGTTCTTCTCGCCGGTGCCCAAGTCCTACGCGTCGAAGTTCAAGGTGGGCCCTGACTACGGCGAGAACATCGTCGGGTCCGGCCCGTACACGCTGAAGAGCTACGTGGCGACCAAGTCGATCGAGTTCGTCCGCAACACCAACTGGGACCCGGCCACCGACCCGCTCCGCAAGGCCTGGGTGGACCGGATCACCATGCGCATCGGCCTGGAGCCGGACGCGATCCAGCAGACGATCGAGAGCGGCGACGCCGACATCTCGCTGGACGCGCTGCCGCCGAACGCCGCCCTGCAGCGGCTGTCGACCGACCCCCAGCTGAAGCAGCAGTTCTCGGTCCAGACCACCGGCTGCACCCGCTACTTCACGATGGAGACCAATCCCAAGGCCGACACGCCGCAGGCCAAGATCTCCGACGTGAAGGTGCGCCAGGCGGTCAACTACGCGCTCGACAAGGTCGCGCTGCAGCGGGCCCGCGGTGGCCCGCTGGCCGGCGACCCGGCCTCGACCGTGCTGACCCCGACCCTGCTCGGCTACGAGAAGTTCGACCTGTACCCCTCGGCCGACTTCAAGGGCGACGTGGCCAAGGCCAGGCAGCTGCTGACCGAGGCCGGCTTCCCGAACGGCATCACCCTGAACTACGTCGGGCCGAACTCGGGCAAGGGCGCAGCGGTCAACACCGCCCTCCAGGCCGGCCTCAAGCGGGCTGGGATCAACCTGAAGGTCAAGACCCTGGCCGGGTCGGCGGTGTACACCGACTCCCTGAGCCTGCCCGCCAAGCGGGCCGAGCACCAGATCGGTCAGGCCGGATGGTGCCCGGACTACCCGGGTGACGGGGCGCGGTCGTTCATCGTCCCGCTGCTCGACGGCCGCTCGATCCAGCCGGCGAACAGCAGCAACTACGGCGAGTACGACAACGCCGCGGTGAACACGAAGATCGACCAGGCGCTGGCCGAGCCCGACAAGGCCAAGCGCGGCTCGCTCTGGGCCGAGATCGACAGGCAGATCATGGAGGACGCCCCCTGGGCGCCGTACCTCTACGACAAGACCCAGTTCTTCTGGTCCGAGCGGACCAAGAACTGGAAGTTCACCCCTTGGGCGCAGAACCCCGAGATCCCTGCGCTCTGGCTGAGCCCGAACACGCCGTAGCACCGCACCTCCGATCGACCGGCGGGCCGCCACGAGGGCGGCCCGACGCGCTGTCCGTGCGTTCGAAGGACGAAATTGCCCGACTGCCCGTATCCATTCGGGCTCACCAGGCGCCTAGGTACTCGAGAGGAGGAGCAGCAGGCTCATGCCTGAGCCCGGACCGGGGGCTCGATGCTGCGCTCGAGGACTGGCGGCGTGCTCGCAGGCGGGCGCCTCCGGCCGGGGGTCGGCCGGGGGTCGGCGCCGCCGGCCGAGTGCCGCTCGTCGTTGAGTGAGGCCGACCGCCGATGATCATGAACCGAGCGGATTCGCGTAGGCTGAGCAGGTCACCAGAAGTTCTGCCCATACCCCGGGTCAGCGACCAGGGCCTTCCCGTCAAGTTACGGACAGGACTTCTGAGCAGGTGCTTAGCGAGGCGCTCGTGGGTCGGTGGGTTCGCCGTGGTTCCCCCCAGTGACACTGCCCGGCGCACCGGAGAGCTTGGGTATCACGGGCCGGGTGCCGAAGACGCACCCAGGAAAGTCCCGGCACTCCGCGCCGAAGGAGGGTTTCTGACGTGGGCGACGTAGTGCTCATCGCCGACGACGAGGAAGACATTGTCCGCTTCGTCGAGATCAACCTGCGCTTGGAGGGCTTCGAGGTCGTGACCGCCCACGACGGGGAGGACGCGCTCAACAAGGCCCTGGAGGTGCTCCCGGACCTCATCCTGCTCGACGCCATGATGCCCAGGAAGGACGGCTACGAGGTGTGCGCCAGGCTGCGGGCGGACGCGCGCAGCGCCCGCATCCCAGTGATCATGCTCACCGCCAAGTCGCTCGAGGCCGACCGGGTGCTCGCCCAGACCGTCGGCGCGGACGACTGCGTCATCAAGCCCTTCGACCCCGCCGATCTGGTCGCCAGGATCAAGTCCCGCCTGCGCCAGGCGCGGGCCGGCGCGCCAGCGAGCTGGTGACCGTCCCGGCCAGGGCGTGACCAGCGGTCAGCCGAGCGAGCCGCCCTCTTCCGAGGGCGGCTGCTGGGAGAGGAAGCGCTCCAGCTCGGCGGCGATCTCGTCGCCGGAAGGGATCCGGTCGTCGCCGCCCTGCTCGACCAGGGCGCGGATCTGCTCGATGAACTCCCCGATCTGGGGCCGCTCACGGATGGCCTGCTCGACCTGCTCCAGGTGCTCCTTGCTGGCCGCCTCCAGCTCGCTGGTGTCGATCTCGATCCCGGTCAGGCGGGCCAGGCTCTGCAGCAGGGCGACCGCAGCCGGCGGGTGCGTCCCGCCGGCGAGGTACGGCGGGACCCTCGCCCACAGGCCGGTGGCCGGGATGCTCGCCCGGTGCAGGCGTTCCTCGAGCACGCTCTGGATCCCCGCGGCCAGCTCGATGATCGCTGGGATGGTCTCGAGCCGGCCGGCCAGCTCGGGGTCAGCCGAGGTCCCGAGCACGGCGACCGGGTCGGTGTGCAGGCTCGGGGCGGGGAAGGCGCCCAGCCCGAAGACCTCGCCGACCCCGAGCTCGCGGCAGACCTCGACCACCTGGTCGGCAAAGGCGTTCCAGCGGAAGTCGGGCTCGGGCCCGGTCAGCAGCAGGGCGTCCCGGTCCCCGCTGGCGGTGCCTTGGGACAGCTCGATCGGAGACCAGGTGATCTGCTCGATCGTACCGCCGGCGGCGAGGCGGACGATCGGGCGCCTGGCCCGGTAGTCGATCAGCTCGTCAGGGTCGAACTCGGCGAGCGGCCGGGCGTTCCAGCGGGCGCGGAGGAAGGCCGTGCCGGCCTGGCCGGCCATGCCGGCGTCGGTCCACCCGCTGAGGTGGACGACCAGGAACGGCTCGCGCAGGGACGGGCGTTCGTTCAGCTTGACAAGCGACACCATGGAGGCAGGGTAGTCGGTTCGGGCCTCTGACGTGGACTGGTTCGGCCGGCTTTTCCCCTGCGTCGCTGTTTCGGGGGCTGGAGGCTCCTGCGCCGGCCGTTCCTGCCCGGAACGACCGGGGACCGGTAGCCTTGGTTGGTGACCAGCGCCACCAGCTCCTCCCGAGCGTCGCCGTTCCGGCCCTTCCGGCACCGGGCCTGGGCGACCATCTGGGCCGGCTCGTTCGTCTCCAACACCGGCACCTGGATGGAGACGGTGGCAATCGGGGTGTACGTGACCCAGACCACTGGCCAGGCGACCTGGACGGGGGTGGTCGCCGCGCTCACCTATGTGCCCACCGTGGTGCTCGGCCCGATCGGCGGGGCCCTGGCCGACCGCTTCGACCGGCGCCGCTACCTGGCCGCCGTGGTGCTGTTCCAGGTCTGCCTGGCCGGGACCTTGACCGCGCTGGCGGTCACCGGGCGGCTCTCGGTGCCAGCGGTGGCCACGATCGTGCTGCTCGCCGGGTGCGCCTTTGCCGCGTACATGCCGGCCGCAGCGGCCATGACGCCCGACCTCGTCCCCCAGGAGGACCTGCTCGGGGCCACGAGCCTCAGCACGGCCCAGTTCAACCTGGGCCGGGTCGTCGGCCCTGCCCTGGCCGGCCTGGTCATCACCGCTGGCGGCCTGGGCTGGGCGTTCGGTCTGAACACGGTCAGCTTCGGGGCGGTGCTCGTCGCGCTCGCCCTGATCCGCGTCCCGCCCGTCCGGCAGGCGGAGGCGGGCCGGCCGCGCCTGTGGGCGACGGTCGTCGACGGGGCCCGGGCCGCCCGTGGCGACATCGGCATCCGGACCGCTCTGCTCCTGCTGCTCGCCACCACCTTCCTGGTCTCGCCGTTCATCGGGCTGGTCCCGGCGGTCGCGATCAAGGTGTTCGACGCCAGCGCCTCTGGCACCTCCACCCTGGTCACCGCGCAGGGGATCGGTGCGGTGCTCTCCGCCCTGGCCGCCGGCCCGCTCGCGGCGAGGCTGGGCCGGCGCCGGCTGCTGGTCGGCGCCCTCGTCGCGGTCGGCCCGGCCGCCGTCCTGTACGGGCTCGCCCCGACCTTCCCGCTCGCCGTCGTGGCCATCGGCCTGCTCGGCTTCGTCTACCTCGGGGTGCTGTCGGGGACGGGCACCGTCTGCCAGGTGCGCGCCCCGCGCGAGCTGCGGGCCCGCATCGCGAGCCTGTTCATGCTGGCCGTCGGGGGCGGCCACTCCCTCGGCCTGGTCATCCAGGGCTGGCTCGGGGACCGCCTCGGGCTGCCGCTGGTCACCGCCGCCGCCGGCCTGGCCCTGCTCGCGCTCGTGGTGGCCACCTGGGCGCTGCGCCCGCAGTGGCTGCGGTCCATGGACGATCCCGCACCCGCGGCCGGCGACCCGGCCGCCGTGGCCGGCGGCCCCGCACCCGCGGTCGCGGCACCGGCGGACGGCCAGGTGGCACTCGGGTCAGCGGAAGTCCATACGCTCCAGCCGGCGGACGGCCAGCGTGAGCGCCAGGAGGGTGACCACGACGGCCAGCAGCGTCGCGCTGAGCGGGCCGAGCCTGGCCGGGAAGTCGAGGCCTGAGGGAGCCAGGATCGACGCGAGCACGCCCTCGGCGTAGCCCCGGACCGACATCGACGACGCCGACGGGGCCACGCTGACCAGCGCCCCCTCCCACAGCAGGGCGTACGCGAGCCCCACGAGCAGGGCTCGTGCGACCAGCAGGGAGAGCAGCACCCCGAGGGCACAGTAGGTGAGCGCCGCGACCGTGGTGGCCGCCAGCGTCCCGGAGAGCAGCGTGGTCGAGCCGAGGCCACGGGCGGCCAGCAGGTGCGCGGCTGCCACCGCGGGCAGCAGGACCAGCAGGGTGGCGAGCACGGCGGCCAGGTACTTGGCGACCAGGATGCCCGGCCGGGGGATCGGCTTGAGCAGGAGGTTGACCATGGTGCCGTCGCGCACCTCGGCGCCCAGGCTGATGGTGGAGAAGGTGAGGGTGACCACCGGCAGGAGCACGGGTAGCACCAGGGTGCGGAACAGGTCCAGGGTGAAGCCGTCCGGGTCCCGGCCCGAGCCAGCCGCGATCAGCGCCGGCAGGACCAGCGGGACCGCGGTCAGCAGACCGATCACCAGCAGGCGCCGCCCGGCCAGGAGCTGCCCGAGGGTGAACCGGAACACCACCGGAGCCCCCTTCATCGGCGCTCCCTCCTTGCACGGGGCCTGTCGGGTGCGCCCGCCCGGGAGGCCTGGCGCTCCTCCCGTGCGCGGGGCCTGTCGGGTGCGCCCGCCCTGGTCATCGGCGGCCTACCAGGTAGCGGAAGACCTGCTCGAGCGACTCGTCGGTGGTGCGGATCTCGCGCAAGGTGATCCCCTGGGCTCTGGCCAGCCGGGGCAGCTCGGTGGCGAACGCCTCGACCGAGCGGGTGCGAGCCTGGATGGCGTCGCCGTCCACCTCGACGGCCACCGTGGTCGGCATGGCGATAAGGCCGGGCGCCAGCGCCCGGGCGTTCCCGGCCCGTACGACCACGGTCCGGGGCTGGTCTTCCATGAGGTCGCGGATGGCGTGGAAGTCGCCCGAGGCGGCCAGCCTGCCCCCGACCAGCACGAGAATCTGGGAGGCGAGCCGCTCGACCTCGCCGAGGATGTGGCTGGACACCAGCACGGTCACCCCGGCCTCCGCGATCAGCCGGATCAGCTCGATGAAGCGTGCCCGCTGGCCCGGGTCCATGCCGGTCATCGGCTCGTCCAGGATGAGCAGGGAGGGCTGGTGGACGATGGCGCCGGCTACCTTGGTCCGCTGCCGCTCGCCCTTGGACAGGCCCTTGAGCCGGCGGTCCGCCAGCGCCTCCATGCCCACCTCGGCGATGGCCCGGTCGGCGGCGGCCCCGGGCTTGGGGAGCCCGTGCAGCTCGGCGTGCAGGCGCACGTAGGAGCGCACGGTCAGGCGCGGGTAGAGGCGGTCGCCGTCGGGCACCACCCCGATGGCCCGGTACAGCATCGGGTCGCCCGAGATCGGCCGGCCGAACAGGAGCACCTCGCCCTGGGAGGGGTGCAGCAGGCCGGTGACCGCCTTCAGGGTGGTGGTCTTGCCGGCCCCGTTGGGGCCGAGCAGCCCGGTCACGCCCGGGCCGAGCTCGAACGACAGGTCGGCCACGGCGACCACGTCCCCGTACCACTTGGAGACGTGGCGGAGCTCGACCACCGGTCCGGTCCAGACCTGGCTCATGGCTGCAACCGGGAGACGCGCCAGGCCAGCAGGGCGAGCGAGAGGGCGGTCAGCACGGCCAGGGCGGCCAGGTAGGCAGGGCCGGTGAAGTCGGCCTCGGCGGCCATGGAGCCCGGCGGCGCGGCCGTGCCGAACACCCAGTCCACGAAGCGGCCGGGCAGCCCCTGGAGGGCGAGGAAGGTGAGCCAGCGGCGCCCTGGGAAGCTCGTCGCAGTGAAGAACACGATGTTGGCGACAGCCGTGGAGGCCAGGAACGTGCCGATCAGGCCGGCTGTTGCCAGGCTGCGCCGCTCGGTGAGGCTGGCCACAGCCAGCGAGACGGTCGAGTAGAACACGGTCAGGACGCCGCCGGCGAACAGGATGCGGCCGAGGTCCCCGGCGTGCTCGCGGAGGTAGGTGGTCGCCCTGGGAGCCGTCAGGGTGTTGCCGACGAACAGGATCACCAGCGGCACCACGGCGACCAGCCCGATCACGAGCAGCAGGGCGGCGAGCTTGGCGGCCAGGTAGTCGGCCCGGGTGACCGGGCGGGTGAACACCAGCGCGAGCACGTGCTGGCGGCGGTCGGGGCAGAGCAGCTCGGGGCCAGCGGTGGCCGCGAACAGCAGCAGCACGAGCGCGACGATGCTGAGGTAGCGGCCGTAGCCGAGGAACTGGCCGACCGACTCGCCGACCAGCAGGCGGATGCCGATGAACGCGAACACCGGGCCGAATGCGCCGACCAGCAGGGCGAACGGCACCACCTTGGTCTTCCAGTTGCGCTTGAGCCCGAGGCAGCGGCGGACGCCCGCGGTGACGATGGCCCGCATCCGGCGCGAGCGTCCCTCCCGGGGACCGTCGTAGTGACGGTAGCCGCGGTCGTAGATCGCACCCGCCGGCATCTCGGTCATTGGCGCACCTCTTGCCCGCTCGCCCTCTGGGTTGCGCCCGCCCTGGTCATCGGCGCACCCCTCGGCCTGAGTGCTCCGGGACCTCGGCGCCCCAGGGCCGCACGGCCGGGCCTGGGGTCCCGTCCTGACCCGCCTCCGTGCCGCCTGCAGGCGGCGAGGCGGCCGCCTGCAGGCGCAGGAAGGTCTCTTCCAGGCTGGGCGCGCGGGGGGCGAGGCGGCGCAGAGGCCAGGCGTTGTCGACGGCGACGTCGCGGATCAGGTCGGCGGTGTCGCGGGCCTCAGGCACCCGGGCCTCGCGAGCTTCAGGCGGCCTGGTCCGGTCGGGGCTGCGCACGTACAGCTCGTCGCCGGCGGGCCGGGCCTCGAGTCCGGCGGCGGCCAGGGCCGCCTGGACCGCGGGCCCGCCGTCGCCGAGCTGCACGCCGAACCCGGGCGCGGTGGTCCCGGCCACCTCGGCGATCGACCCCTGGAGAAGGACCCGGCCGGCGTGGACCATGACCACCCGGTCGCACACCCGCTCGACGTCGCCCAGCAGATGGGTGGAGACGAGCACGTCCACACCGAGCTCTGCCCGGACCCGCAGGATGAGGTCGAGCATGTCCTCGCGCCCCTGGGGGTCCATGCCGTCGGTCGGCTCGTCGAGCAGCAGCAGCTTGGGGTCGTGGACGAGGGCGGCGGCCAGCTTCACCCGCTGCTGCATGCCCGTTGAGAAACCGCCGATCGCGCGGTAGCGCTCCTCTTCGAGGCCGACCTGGTAGCAGATCTCGCTGGCCCGCTCCCGGGCCTGGCGCGGCGGGAGGCCGCCGAGCTGGGCCATGAAGGCCACGAAGTCGGCAGCGGTCACGTCACCCGGCAGGCAGGAGCCCTCGGGGAGGTAGCCGGCGCCGCCCCTGACGGCGAGCGGGTCGGTGGCCACGTCGTGGCCGAGCACGCTGGCCTGCCCGCTGTCCGGTGCGATGAGCCCGAGGAGCAGCTTGATCAGCGTCGACTTGCCGGCGCCGTTGGAGCCCACCAGCCCGGTGCAGCCCTGCTCGACCACCACGTCCACGTCCCGGAGGGCCTGGACCGCGCCGAAGCGCTTGCTGAGGCCTTGGACTTCGGCGACGGGCACGGCTGGACGGGACCTTTCGGCGGAAGCTGCCGGACGTTCGACACCCTCGCAGCCTCGCGCGAGGTGGTCAAGGGCTGCGGGCAGGCGTGCCCGAACCGGTATCCGAGGCGAGGCTCTCGGAACGGGGACCAAGGAATTGCCGGCGTCCGGTAATTGCTGTCCGGTTGAGGGACAACAGAAATAGCTAATCGAACGACGAGTCAGTTGGGAAAAGATTGCCCCGATTCGGCCAATACACTCATTAAATTGGTTACTCCAAACAATGCTTTAGTAGGATCCGTCGCCATCGAGCCGCGAGGTCTCCGTGCGGGGCCACGGCGGCAAGCACCTAGGGGGGGACATGCCAGGATTCGACGTGGTCTGGGCCTGGGTTGGCCGAGCAGTGCTCGACCAGAGCGGCGTCAGGGTCGGCACGGTCAGGGAGGTCCGCTACGACGCCCGGACCGAGGAGCCGGGCTGGGCGCTCGTCAACCTCGCCGACATCGGCTACGACCTGCGCCTGGTCCCAGTCGGGGACGCCGAGGAGGACGGCGGTGCCGTCCTGGTGCCGTTCGACCGCGTCACCGTCCGAGGCGCGCCGCGCGTCGGGCCGGACGCCTGCCTGGAGTCCCACGAGGAGGCCGACCTCTACCGCCACTACGGGCTCGCACCCGCCGGCCCGTCGGTCGAGGAGCCGGACAGCCAGTGGGACGCCGACGGCGTGGTGAGCCTGCTCGAGCGCCGCCGCCTGGTCGTGGCCGAGCCGCCGGTCCACTGGTGGCTCCGCCGGTCGGCCCGGTGCTTCCGCGGCCCCGGCCGCCGGTCGACGGGCCCGCTGCAGCCCTGAAGGCCTCCCCGGCTCGGCCCGGGCGCGGGGGCGACCCCGCGCCGGGTCGCCGGTGGCCTGGGCGGCGAAGGGCTCGCCGCCGAATAACCTGGCCAGGTCGAGTGCGCTCACCTCGGCATGCTGGCGCTGGGACGACCAAGTTGTTGGCCGGCGAGCCCTAAGGGATCGGCGGGTTCGTCCCGACGTTCAAAGAAACAGTGTTCCATCCCTGGAGGTACCCGATTGCGCAGCGTCCGGTCCCAGCTCGCCCTTGCCCTCACGCTCGGCTCGCTCCTGGCGGTCGCGCCCGCCACCGGCGCCCACGCCGCCTGCGCCGCCCCCAACCGCAAGTCCCTGAGCGGCGTGGTCAACGGCTCCGACGGCCGCAAGCTCAACGTCTTCATCGGCTTCGACGTGTTCGACACGTCCAACCGCCCCATCCGCCTGGATGGTTGCCCGCGGCCAGCCGGGTCCGGCTACAGCACCCACCTCGCGCTCAACACCGACCTGCCACCCACGGGTGGGCCCCCAGGCCGCTCCGCCTGGCGGGTGCCGCTGCCCGCCAACGCCGCCTACGCCTACATCGAGACCTACCCCAAGGACCAGAAGGGCACCACCGACAAGCGCCACTACGGCGGCTCCATGCGGCGCAAGGTGCCCGTCGGGCCGACCGGGGTGGCGCTCGTCCTGCCGGTGGTGTGCGGCGAGCCGGGCGGGCTGACCGGCGGTGTCCACGGCTACGTCACCGCGGCCGGCCAGCCGGTCAGGGCCGACCGGGTGCGGGCCTGGTCGCTGCTGCCCGACAGTGATCCCAGACGGAAGATCATGGGCTGGAGCATCGGCCAGGTCGCCGGCAGGAACTTCTACCGGATCTACCAGCTCGCCCGGAACCAGCCATACGTCGTCTGGGTCACCTACCACGGCCGGACCATCAAGCGCTACAACGTGCGCGTCGGGGGCACCTGCAGGAACACAGCGGTGAACTTCGCGTTCTAGGAGGCCGTGCGCGGGTAGGCTGGCGCCCGGAACACCCTCCCCCGAGCCGTACGAGCGAGCGCGACATGCAGAGCCGAGCCCGACCCGACCAGGAGACGCCATGCCTGGTCCGGTGACCGTCGTCTGGGACGAGGGGCTGGCCGCCTACGACTTCGGGCCTGAGCACCCGCTCCGGCCCGAGCGCGTCCAGCTCACCATGGCGCTGGCGCGGACCTCCGGGCTGCTCGACCGGGCCAGCCTGGTCGGCCCGGACCGGGTCGCAGGCACCGACCTGGCCCGGGTCCATGACCTCGACTACCTGGCCGCGGTCAAGGCCTGCGGCAGCGACGGCCGCGCGGCCCTTCGCCACGGGCTCGGGCCGGGCGACACGCCCTCCTTCATCGGCATGCACGAGGCGTCGGCGCTCGTCTGCGGGGCGACCATGGCAGCGGCCCGGGCCGTGCTTGGCGACGGTGCCGGGCACGCGTTCTCGCCCGCCGGCGGCCTGCACCACGCCATGCGGGACCGGGCGTCGGGGTTCTGCGTCTACAACGACCCGGCGGTGGCCATCGCGTGGATGTTCGAGCAGGGCGCCAGCCGGGTCGCCTACGTCGACGTGGACGTCCACCATGGCGACGGCGTCGAGGCCATCTTCGCCGGCGACCCAAGGGTCCTCACCATCTCGGTGCACGAGTCCGGGCGGTACCTGTTCCCCGGCACCGGCTTCGCGCACGAGGTCGGGGACGGCCCCGCGCGCGGGTCGGTCGCCAACCTCCCGCTCCCGCCGTACACCACCGACGACCTCTACCTGGCCGCCTTCGACGCCGTGGTCCCGGCGCTGGTGCGCGCGTTCGAGCCCGAGGTGCTCGTCACCCAGCTGGGCTGCGACACGCACTACACCGACCCGCTCGCCCACCTCGCGCTCACCGTGCGGGCCTACCGGCAGCTCGCCGGCCGCCTCCACGACCTCGCCCACACGGTCGCGGGCGGGCGCTGGCTCGCCACCGGCGGCGGGGGCTACCAGTGGGCTGCCGTGGTGCCGCGGGCATGGTGCGGCTACCTGGCCGAGATGGTCGGCACCGACCTGCCCGAGCGGCTCCCCGAGGCCTACCTGGCCGAGGCGTCGGAGCAGTTCGGCGCCGACCTGCCACCCGAGACCGCCGACGACGTGGTCGCGCTGGCCAGCGAGCACCGGGCCCGGGTGGAGCGGCAGGTCGCCGACGCCATCGAGTCCACCCGCCGCAACGTGTTCCCCCTGCACGGCCTGACCGTGTGACGCCGCCCGGGCGCGGGTCGCGGAGGCGCCTCCGCTACCATGAGGGCTGCCCCAGGAAAGCTGACGATGGAGCTGGCATGCCCCGAGCGACCCGTGACGACCTCCGCGAGCACCTGGTGGCCAGCCACATCGCCGGGTCGGTGCAGACCCCGGTGTGGGATACCCTCCGCAAGGCCGGCCTGGTCGCGGCCGGCGACCCCGCCCACTGCTTCGGCCTGTCCGGCATGAGCCGGTACACCCAGGCCGAGGTGCTGGCCGAGGTCGCCGCCCAGTTCGGCTGGGCCCACACCGAGGGCGAGCCCGACGACGGCCGCACCTTCATCGAGCCCGACCTGGTCGTGGCCGAGCTGGACCGGGCGGCCGAGCGGCTGGCCAGGGCGGCCAGGGACGGCGAGCACGTGCTGTTGGCCACCGGGCACCCCACCGGGCTGCTCGGCATGTACCAGCAGGTGGCGGGCGCGCTGATCGAGGCGGGTGCGAAGGTGGACCGGCCCGGCGACGGCATCGCCTTCCTGCTCGGCGGCCACCGCCGCCGGGTGAGGTACATCCAGAATGTGGCCATGCTCGCCTCGGGAGCGAACCTGTACCACACCCACCTGGCCCATCCGATGGAGCTGGTGCTCGACCAGGCCGTCACCGTCGACCTGGTCGTGGGCGACCACGGGTTCGCCGGGGCGGCCGCCGAGCGCGGGATCGACGTGGTGTCGGTGGCCGACATCAACGACCCGGCACTGCCCATGGCCAAGGCGGAGGGGCGGGCCGCTGTGGTGATCGGTATGGAGGACAACGCCCTGGCCCACCACTACGACCCGGTGGCCGACCACCTGATCGCGGGACTCCGATGACCGACAAGCACTCGCGCCTGGTCGAGCAGGTGCTCGACGACCCGGGCACGGTGATCCTGCTCGGGTCGATGGACTCGGGCAAGACCACCTTCGCCCGGGCCCTGCTGGCCGGCGCCGTCGAGCGCGGCATCCCAGCCGCCTACCTCGACACCGACGTGGGCCGCACCACGGTCGGGCCCCCGACCACGATCGGGCTGAAGCACGTGCTCGAGGCCAAGCACCTGACCGACGACGAGCTGGCCCGGGCCGACGGGCTCTACTTCGTGGGCTGGGTGTCGGCCCAGTTCCATCTGCTCCCGCTGATCGCCGGCACGGCCAAGCTGATGAACGTGGCCAGGGCGGCCGGGGCCGAGCTGGTCGTGGTCGACACCTCGAGCCTGATCAGCGGTGTCTACGGCCAGATCCTCAAATACCACAAGCTCGAGGTGACCCGGCCCGACTATGTGATCGGCTTCGAGCGGGGCGAGGAGCTGGAGCCGCTGCTCGGCATCGCCCGCCGCTTCACCGCGGCGCGGGTGGAGGCTCACCCGGTCCATCCCGAAGTCCACCCGACGTCCGCCTACGACCGGGCCGAGACCCGCCGGGCCCGCTTCGCCGCCTACTTCGCCGGCTCGCTGCACCGCTGGCGGGTCAAGCCGGCCGTGTTCATGCCGAGCCTGCCGCCAGAGGCCGACCTGGGCAGCCTGACCGGCCTCCTGGTCGGCATGGAGGACGGCAAGGGGTCCTGCGTCGGCATCGGCTACCTCGAGCTGGCCGAGGACGGCGGCTTACGGATGATCTCCGCGGTCTCCGAGGGCGTCCGCGCCCTCCGCCTCGGCTCGACCAGGATCACCCCCGACTGGTCCTCCACCACCCGGGTCGACCTCCGCCACCTCTTCGGCACCGAGTAAGGCCCCGCAGGATCCTGGCCGGATCGAAGCGCTCGGGGTAGCGTTGCGGCCGACGAGGAGCCGGAGGACGGCGCGGAGATGGCGGGCTACGACTGGATCACGTTCCTGTCCGACTACGGGCTGGACGACAACTTCGTTGGGGTGTGCCGGGGGGTGATGGCCGGCATTGCGCCCTCGGCCCGGGTGATCGACATCAGCCACGCAGTGTCGCCCCAGGACGTCCGCCAAGGGGCCACCGTACTGGCACAGTCGGTGCCCTTCATGCCCCCCGCCGTGCACCTGGCCGTTGTGGACCCGACGGTGGGCACCAAGCGCGGCTCGGTGGCGATCGAGGCGGGCGACTCGGTGCTGGTGGGCCCGGACAACGGGCTGCTGGTCTGGGCCGCAGAGGCCCTCGGGGGCGTGAAGCGGGTGCACGCCCTGACCAACACGGCCTACCGCCTCCCCAAGGTGTCCAAGACCTTCCACGGCCGCGACGTGTTCGCCCCGGCAGCCGCCCACCTCTCGGCCGGGCTCGACCCCCGGGAGCTCGGCGCCGAGGTCGGCGCGGAGGCGCTGCGGCAGCTCGCGCCCTCGCGGTCGCGGGTGGACGACGACCATATCCACGGCGAGGTGGTGATCGTGGACCACTTCGGCAACATCGCCCTCAACGTCAAGCGGGAGGAGCTCGAGAGCGTCGGCGTGGTGATCGGCGACCGGGTCGAGGTCCGCATCTCCGGGCAGGCCTACCGTATGCCGTTCGAGGAGACCTTCGGCTCGGTGCCGGCCGGCCGCCTCGTCCTCCACGAGGACTCGTTCCGCCTGCTCACCGTGGCCGTCAACCAGGGCAGGGCCACCGAGCGCCTGAAGGCGCGCACCGGCGACCCCGTGGTGGTCGGCCGGGTCGCAGAGTGATGGCCGAGCGTCGCGTCCTCGTCACCGGGGCGGCCCGGTCGACCGGCCGCCGGCTGGTGGCGGCCCTGGCCGCCGACCCGGCGGTGGCCAGCGTGGTCGCGGTCGACGACGCCCCGCCGCCCGAGCCGTTCGGCGCCAAGGTGGAGTTCCTCCGGGTCGACCTGCGCAGCCCGGCCCTGGTCAGGGTGCTGCAGGCGACCGGGGTCGACACCTGCGTCCACCTCGGGGTGACCGCCGAGCCGCTGGCCGCCGGGGGGCGGGCGACCATGAAGGAGCGCAACGTGCTCGGCACCATGCAGCTCCTGGCCGCCGCCTACCACGCCCCCGGCCTGCGGCGGCTGGTGCTGAAGTCGTCCACCGCGGTGTACGGGGCGGCCCCGGGCGACCCGGCCGTCTGGCGGGAGTCCATGGACCCGGGCACCCCGCGTCACGGCTTCGGCAAGGACTCGATCGAGGTGGAGGACTACGTCCGCTCGTTCGACCGGCGCCGGCCCGACGTGGCCGTCACCGTGCTGCGGCTCGCCAACCAGGTCGGGCCCACCGTGGACAACCCGCTCACCCGCTACTTCGCCCTGCCGGTCTGCCCGGTCGTGTTCGGCTTCGACCCCCGGATGCAGTTCCTCCACGAGGAGGACGCCCAGGCCGCCCTGGCCCGCGCGGTCCTCGGCCCGGCCGCCCACGGCACCTTCAACATCGCCGGGGACGGCGTGGTCCTGCTCAGCCAGGCCATCCGGATCGCAGGCAAACCCTTCCTGCCCATCCCCGAGCCGCTGGTCGGAAGCGTGGCCGAGCTGCTCAGGCGCACGGTCGACTTCTCGCCCGAGCAGGCCCGCTTCCTGCAGTACGGGCGGGTGGCCGACACCACAGCGGCCCGCGAGGAGCTGGGCTTCAAGCCAGCCTGGTCCTCGCTTGCCGCGTTCGAGGACTTCGCCACCAGACGCCTGCGGCGCCTGGTGACCGAGGAGCAGGTGGCCCGGCTCGAGCAGGACGCGCTGGCGGCCCTCCGCAAGGCGGCGGGCGCCGATCCCGGCACCGCGCCCGAGGGCGGTGTGGACCAGGCGCCCGGTGTGGACGCGGCAGCCGGGGCCGATGGCGGGCCGGAGGGCGGCGGTGCTTCCCCGGCGCTGGCCCCGTTCCTCGACTGGGCCGAGGAAGCGCTCGAGTTCCTCCGCCGCCGGTTGACCGGCGACTACCCGATCGACGAGTTCGGCTACGACCCTGAGCTGGTCCAGCACGTGCTCGCCCCGCTGCTCCGCCCGCTCTACCGGCGCTGGTGGCGCGTGGAGGTGCGCGGGATCGAGCACGTGCCCGACATGGGCGCCGCCCTGGTGGTGGCCAACCACGCCGGCACGCTCCCCTTCGACGCCCTGATGGTGGGCCTGGCCCTGCTCGACGAGCACCCGGCCCACCGGACGCTACGGATGCTCGCGGCCGACCTCGCCTTCACGCTGCCGGTGGTGGCCCCGCTGGCCCGCAAGTCCGGCAACACGCTGGCCTGCAACGAGGACGCCGAGCGCCTGCTCGCGGCCGGGGAGCTGGTCGGCGTCTGGCCGGAGGGCTACAAGGGGCTGGGCAAGCCGTTCCGGGACCGGTACCGCCTGCAGCGCTTCGGGCGCGGCGGCTTCGTCGAGGTGGCGCTGCGCACCGGAGCCCCGATCGTGCCGGTGGCGGTGGTCGGCAGCGAGGAGATCTATCCGATGCTGGCCAACCTGCGCCGGGTGGCCCGCCTCCTCGGCGTGCCGTACGTGCCCGTCACCCCGACCTTCCCCCTGCTCGGCCCCTTGGGGCTGGTGCCGCTCCCCTCCAAGTGGGTGATCGAGTTCTGCCCGCCGATCGAGACGAGCGGCCTCGGGCCCGACACGCTGCTGGACCCGATGGCGGTGTTCGACCTGACCGACCAGGTACGCGACACCATCCAGCAGACCATCTACAAGAACCTGGTCACCCGCAGCGGCGTGTTCCTGTAGGGACGCGATCAGCTCAGCGTGGTCGTGCCGGCTCAGGGAGGGGGCGGCGGTGGGGCCGTGGGGGTCGTGGTTGGCACGGTCGTGGTCGGAGGCGGGGCGGTCGTAGGCGGCACGGTCGTGGTCGGAGGCGGGGCGGTCGTCGGCGTCGCGCGGGTCGTGGTCGGGCCGCCGGTGGTGCCCGTGGCGCCCGTGGTCGGCGAGATCACCCCGCCGCCGCTGGTCGTCCGCGGCGGCTGCTGGCTCGGCGAGGTGACCGAGGTGGTGGTGCTACCCGCCCCGGTGGTGGTCGGCCCGCCCGCGGTGGTGGGGGACGGGGAGGTGCCGGCGACCACGGCCGACCCGCCGGCTCCGGTGGTGGCCGTGCCCTGGCACCCGGCGGTGCCGCACTTCGAGGGCGCTCCGGCCAGGTTGTTGTAGAGCGCGAAGCCGGTCCCGGCGGCCAGGACCACCCCGACGAGCGTCATGAGCACGACCCGGTTGGCCAGCAGCGCGACCAGCCCGCCCCTGGCGTGGGACGTGTCCCGCCGGAAGCGGGAGGCGCGCCCCATGGGCAGCTCGGCCGGGGCCTCGGACTCCTTGACGGTCGCGTCGGCGACCAGCTCCTCGCGCACCCGGTACACGAAGCTCGGGTCGGGCGGGGTGACCACGGTCGCGGCCGCCGTGCGCACGGAGGATGCGACGGCGATGGCGTTGGCCATGCCCCAGTCGTCGTCGGTGAGGTCGGCGCTCCACCGGTTCAGGCGGCGCTCGAACTCGTCGGCCCGCCGCCGGTCGCTCTGGGCCGGGTCCAGGAAGTACGGCTCTGGCGTTGCCCCGATCTCGGAGGACGCGGTGCCCCTGGCCACCCGGAGCGCGGGCGACTCCTGGCTGCGCTCCCACAGCGTGGCGCAGGCCAGGAGCTGGAGCGCCTTGGTCACCCTGGGCCGGTAGCCGGTCAGGTGGGCAGTGTGGGTCAGGGAGTGGCCGAGCAGGAGGCGCAGGATGACGACCTCCCGCTCCGGGTCGTCGAGTCGGGCGACGTCGCCGATCACGCTGTCGTCGTCGCCTGGGGGCCGGGCGGCGCGCCCGTGGGCGACCGCGTCACGCGCCATCGCGGTCAGCCACGCGCCCAGCTCGCCCTCGCCCCGGGCCACCACCGGCAGCCAGGCCATCACGTCCCGGAAGACCCGCTCGGTGAGCTCCTCGGCGACCTCCGGGTCGCGCGTCCAGGCGAGCAGGTAGCTGTAGACCTCGTCGACGTAGCGGTCGTACAGCTCGGCGATGGCCTCCGGGTCGCGGGCCATGGCCTGCTCGACGAGCTTGCGCTGGACCGCGATCGCCTCGGTCAGGTTGCCGTTGCGGCAGCCGCAGGTGATCGCCCCGACCTCGATCTCGCCGGTCGACGGCGCCGCCGCCCGGTTCGGCGTCATCGTTGCAGCACCAAGAGCTGGAGGCCGGCGGCGGCGACGATCACCACCAGCAGTATCGCGACCAAGACGGCGGTGCCTGTGCGCATGCTGCTCGCTCCCTGGCCGTTCCGTGGTCCGGCCCGCCCGCCCGTGGAGTGCGGGCGGCGTAGACCGGACAGCGGGCGATCCTACCCCTTCTGGGCCGCTGGTTCGAACCAGGGCATGCGGCAACGAGCCGTCCCGCCTCGGCGAGCCGAAGTACCGGGCTCAGGGCTCGCCGGCCAACAACTTGGTCGTTCCAGCGCCAGCATGCCGAGGTGAGCGCACTCGACCTGGCCAGGTTATTCGGCGGCGAGCCCTCAGCGGTCCCCGGCCTCGGCCCGCTCGGCGCCGGCGGAGAGATGCTTGCGGGCCGTCTCCACGTTGTCGCGGAGCATGGCGATCAGGCCGGCCCGGTCCTCGGTCCACGGCCGGACGTCGAACTCGAGGGTGACCGCGCCGCCGAAGCCGCCCTGGCCGAGCCGCTCCAGGAACTCGCGCACGGGCAGGACGCCCTGGTCGAGCGGGGCGTGGGTGTCGCGCCCGCGCCCGGCGTTGTTGGAGGCGTGCACGTGCACGACCCGGTGGCCGAGCTCGGCCTGGGCGTCCAGGAGGTCGATGCCGGCCACGGCAAGGTGGCTCGTGTCCAGGGTCACCCAGGGGTAGCGCTCGAGTTCGGCCAGCTCGATGCCGCTCTGGAACGGCAGGGGCCGGCCGTTCACCCAGACCGGGAACATGTTCTCCACCGCGATCGTGATGCCGGTCGTCTCGCGCACCTCGACGATGCGTTCGACCAGCCAGTCGGTGTACCGCAGCTGCCAGCGGTAGGGCGGGTGGATCACGATCGTGGACACCTCGGCCGCCTCGGCGAAGGCGACGCAGCGCTCGATCTTGTTCCTGGGGTCGGTGCCGAAGACCAGCCAGGTGGCGAGCAGGAAGGGTCCGTGGACCGCGCGGATCGGCAGGTCGTACCGGGCCGCGACTGCGGCCATGCGGTGCGGGTCCTGGCTGAGGCGGTCCTGGGTGATCATCAGCTCGGCACCGTCGAACCCGGCCTCGGCGATCGTCTCGAAGGTCTCCTCGAGCGAGTGCATGTAGAACGGTCCGGTGGCGGCGAGCACGGGCGGGTGGTGGGGCACGAGGGCTCCTGGGTCGAGGAAGAGTCGGTCCGGGGCCCTGGCCAGGGCCCAGGACGGGCGGGGACGGCGGGCGTCCGACGACGATGGTAACAACTGCCCGGGGGGACTGGTCGACCTCGCGGTGCAGCGCGGGTGAACAGCAGGCTTCAGGACTAGACTTTCCGCGTGCACTGGCTGCTCCCGACCATCGCCACGGCCGCGTCGGCCGCGTTCGCGGTCGCCGTGCTGGAGCAGTACCGGCGCCGGCGCAGGCCCTACCAGCTCGCGTGGGGGGTCTCCCTGTCGATGTTCGCGGTCGCCTCGCTGGCGCTCGCGGTCGGGACGGCCACCGGCTGGACCCCGACGGGGTTCAAGGTCTACTACCTGTTCGGCGCGATCCTGAACGTGCCCTGGCTCGCCCTTGGCACGGTGCTCCTGCTGGCCAGCCGTCCGCTGCTGCGCCGTGCCTACCTCGCCGGCCTGGTCGCGTTCAGCCTGGCAAGTGTCGCGCTGGTGGCCTTGGCGCAGGTCGGCCCGGCCGACCTGGCCGGCCAGCTGGTGCCCGAGGGCAGGCGGTTCCTGCCCGCCGGCGTGCGCGCCATGGCCGTGCTCGGCAACGTGGCCGGCACCGCCCTGGTGGTGGGTGGTGCCGTCGCCAGCGGGTACGGGCTGCGCCACGAGCGCCGGCTCCGGGCAAGGTTCGAGGGCAACCTGCTGATCGCGCTCGGCGTGCTGCTCGCAGCGGGCGGCGGGGTGTTCGCCTTCCTGGACCGCAGCAGCAAGCTGGCGGCCGGGCTCGCCCTCGGGGCCACGGTCATGTACGCGGGGTTCCGCCGCGCCTCCGCGCCGGTCCGCCCACCCGAGCCGGCGGGCGCGGGGTGACCGCGGTCACCCTGTACACCCGGGTCGGCTGCCATCTGTGCGAGGCGGCCGAGGAGGTGCTCCGCGCCGAGCGGGCCGCCACCCCGTTCGCGCTCGACCTGGTGGACGTCGACCGCGACGACGAGCTGGTCCGCCGCTACGGGGTACGGGTGCCCGTGGTCACGATCGACGGGGAAGAGGTCTTCGAGTACGAGGTTCCGGTCGACCTGCTCCGCGTCCGCCTGCACCCCAGGCGTGCCGTTTGAGAAGCCTGTCACAAGGGCCTAGACTCGAAGGACCCACACGTGGGACGCCTGCCCCGCCAGCGTCTTGGACAGCAGGGAGACCTGAGCATCGTGCGAGACCGCAGCATCCCGGAAGCCACCGTCGCCCGACTCCCCATCTACCTGCGCTGCCTGGTCGACATGGCCGAGCGGGGGACGCACACGGTCTCCTCCGAGCAGCTCGCGGAGGCCGCAGGGGTCAACTCCGCCAAGGTACGCAAGGACCTCTCCTACCTCGGGTCGTACGGGACCAGGGGCGTCGGCTACGACGTCGAGTACCTCATCTACCAGGTCCGGCGTGAGCTCGGCCTGGAGCAGGACTGGGCGGTGGCCATCGTCGGGGTCGGCAACCTGGGCCACGCGCTGGCCAACTACCACGGCTTCAGGGAGCGCGGGTTCCGCATCGTCGCCCTCCTCGACGCCGACCCGGGCAAGGTCGGGGAGCGGATCGGCGACCTCAGCGTCGAGCACATCGACGACCTCGACCGCATCGTCAAGGAGGAGCAGGTCGCCATCGGGGTGGTCTCCACCCCGGCCCCCTCCGCCCAGGAGGTGTGCGACCGGCTGGTCGCCGCCGGCGTGGCCTCGATCCTCAACTTCGCCCCGGCCCACGTGCAGGTCCCGGCGGGCGTGTCGCTGCGCAAGGTCGACCTCTCGACCGAGCTGCAGATCCTGTCCTTCCACGAGCAGCGCCGGGCAGCCGTCGACCTGGTCCGCAGGACCGCCGCGAGGCCGTTGGCGGAGCCGGAGGCCGACCAGCCAGCGAGCGGCGACTGACCCGCGGGTCATGGCGGCCAGCTACCCGATCCTCCTCGACCTCGCCGGTCGCCCGACGGTGGTGGCCGGTGGCGGTCCCGTGGCCGAGCGGAAGGTGCACGGGCTGCTGGCCGCCGGTGCGACCGTGCGGCTCGTCAGCCCCGAGGTGACGCCGGGCCTGGCCCACCTGGCCCGGCGGGGCGAGATCGTGGTCGAGACGCGGCCATGGCGGCCAGGCGACCTCGACGGCGCCATGCTGGGCGTGGCCGCCACCGGCGACCCGGCCGTGAACGCACGGGTGGCCGAGGAGGGCCGGTCACGGGGTGTCCTGGTGAACCGGGTCGACGACCCGGACCGCGGCGGCTTCACCGTGCCCGCGGTGCTCCGCCGCGGCGACCTCACGGTCGCGGTCGCCACCTCCGGGCGCACGCCAGGACTGGCCGGGGCGCTTCGGCGCCGGCTCGAAGGGGTCTTCGGGCCGGAATGGGCCGAGCTGGTCGAGCTGTTCGCCGCCGATCGCGGTAGCCTTCCCAGGGCCGCCGACCAGGCGGCCTGGGACGGCCTGCTCGGGCCCGACGTGCTCGAGGCCGTCCGCAGTGGCCAGCCCGCCGTCGTACGCGAGAGGATCCGGGCATGCCGGTCTTCGTCGTCGGCCTGAACTTCAAGAGCGCCCCGCTCGGGCAGCTCGAGCGGCTTGCGGTCGACCCCGAACGCCGGCCCAAGGCGCTCGCCCACCTGCTCGCCAAGGACCACGTCCACGAGGCCGTGGTCCTGTCGACCTGTAACCGGGTCGAGGTCTACACCGCGATCAGCCGCTTCCACGGCGGCGCGGCCGACGTGCGCCGCTTCCTGGCAGAGTTCCACCACCTCGACCCGCAGGACTTCACCGACCACCTCTACGCCTACTACGAGGAGCGCGCGGTCCAGCACCTGTTCGCGGTCGCGTCCGGGGTGGACTCGATGGTGGTGGGCGAGGCCCAGATCCTCGGGCAGGTACGCGAGGCGTTCCAGGGCGCGACCGCCGAGCGCGCCGTCGGGCCGGTCCTGTCCACCCTGTTCCGCCAGGCGATCAAGGTCGGCCGCAGGGCCCGGGCCGAGACCCGGATCGGTGCCGGGCTGGCCTCCACCCTGACCGTGGGCATGCGGGTCGCCGAGGGGCAGCTCGGCGGCCTGGCCGGCCGCCGCGTGCTGGTCGTGGGCGCGGGCCGCATGAGCCGCCTGGCCGGCCGCGCGGTGCGCGCGGCCGGCGCCGGCGAGCTGGTCGTTGCCAACCGCACTCCGGCCAACGGCGTCACCCTCGCCCGCGAGCTCGGCGGGCGCTCGGTGCCCCTGGACCGGATCGAGGACGAGCTGGTCGCGGCCGACCTCGTGGTCGCCTCGACCGCCGCGGTCGTCCCCACCGTCACCGCGGCGGCGGTGGCCTCGGCCACGGCCCGCCGCCGTTCGGCGGGCGCGTCCGCGCCGCTGGTCGTGCTCGACCTCGGCGTGCCCAGGGACGTCGACCCCGGGGTGCGTTCCCTTTCCGGGGTGGTCCTGGCCGACCTGGACGGGCTCCGGGCCGTGCTCGAGACCGAGGACGCCGGCCAGCGCGACGAGATCGAACGTGTCCGCGCGCTGATCGCGGCCGAGACCGACACGTTCATGAGCTGGCAGCGGGAGGCGCGGCTCGGCCCCACCATCCGCGCGCTGCGGGCCCGGGCCGAGGAGCTTCGCAGGCGCGAGCTGGACCGCGTCGCCTCCCGCCTCTCCGGCCTGGACGAGCGCGAGCGGGCGGCGGTCGAGGCGGTCACCAGAGGCCTGGTCAACAAGCTGCTGCACGAGCCGGTCGTGCGCGGCAAGGCGCTCGCCGCCGGCCCGGACGGCGACCTCTACGCCCGCATGCTGCGAGAGCTGTACGCCCTGGACGACCCCGATGCCTGACGACCCCTCGGTCAGGCTGGCGACCAGGGGAAGCGCCCTGGCCCTGGCCCAGAGCAGGCTGGTCGCGGACGGGCTGGCCGCGGCTTGGCCGGGGCTGGAGGTCGTCCTGGTCCCGGTCGTGACCGAGGGCGACCGGCGCCGGGACGTGCCCACCACCGCCCTGGGCGGCAAGGGGGTGTTCACCGCCGCGGTGCAGGAGGCGGTGCTCGACGGCCGCGCCGACGCGGCCGTGCACTCGGCCAAGGACCTACCCGCCGCGCAGGTGCCCGGGCTGGTGCTGGCCGCCGTGCCAGAGCGCGAGGATCCGCGGGACGTGCTGGTGACCAGGGCCGGGCCGGAAACCGACGACCTGGACCGTCTCCCGCGCGGTGCCCGGGTCGGCACCGGGAGCCCTCGCCGCCTCGCGTTGCTCTGCTGGCTGCGGCCGGACCTGGAGGTCGTCCCTCTCCGTGGCAACGTCGACTCCCGGATCCGCCGGGTCCGCGCGGGCGAGCTGGACGCGGCCGTGCTGGCCGCCGCCGGGCTCCGCCGGCTCGGGCTGGCCGAGGAGGCTGCCGCGCCGCTCGACCCCGAGGTCTTCACCCCAGCGCCCGGCCAGGGCTGCCTGGCGGTCGAGGCGCGCGAGGGCGACACCGGCGTGCTCGGCCTGCTCAGTGTCCTCACCCACCGGCCTTCGCGGGTGGCCTTGCGGGGGGAGCGCGCCTTCCTGGCCCGGCTCGGCGGCTCCTGCACCCTCCCGGCCGGCGCGCTGCTGCGCGCCCCCGCCGCCGACAGCGGCGGCCGGCTCGAGATCCAGGGCTTCCTTGCCGGCGCCGACGGCAAGGGCCTGGTCCGCGAGCGCCTGCTCGGCCCGCCCGACGACCCCGAAGGCCTCGGTCAGGCCCTGGCCGACCGCCTGCTCGCGGCCTGCGGGCCCGAGGTCCGGGCCCTGGTCGAGGCGAGCCGTCGGTTGCGATGACGAACTCGACGACCGGGACCGTGCATCTCGTCGGGGCCGGGCCGGGCGACCCTGGGCTGGTCACGGTGCGTGCCCTCGAGCTGGTCCGCCAGGCCGACGTGCTCGTCTACGACCGCCTGATCCCGCCGGGGCTGGTCGAGGCGGCTCCCGACGGGTGCGAGCGGGTCTACGCCGGCAAGCTGCCCGACCGCCACGTCCTGCCCCAGGCCGAGATCAACGCCCTGCTGATCGACCGGGCCAGGGCGGGCCGCCGGGTGGTCCGGCTCAAGGGCGGCGACCCGTTCGTGTTCGGGCGCGGCGGTGAGGAGGCCGAGGCGTGCGCCAGGGCGGGGGTGTCGTTCGAGGTCGTGCCCGGGGTCTCCTCGGCCGTGGCCGTGCCCGCCTATGCCGGCATCCCGGCCACCCACCGTGACCTGTCGAGCGGGTTCGCCGTGGTCACCGGGCACGCGGACCCGACCGAAGGGACCGCGTCCGCCGCCCGCTGGGCGGCCCTGGCCAAGGTCGGCACGGTCTGCGTGCTCATGGGGGTCGAGCGCCTGCCCGCCATCGCGGCCCGCCTGATCGAGGCCGGGCGGGCCCCGGGCACCCCGGCCGCCGTGATCGAGCAGGGCGCCACCCCGGCCCAGCGGGTCGTGCGGGCCACCCTCGCCACCATCGCCGAGGAGGCCGTGCGGGCCGGCATCCACGCCCCCGCGGTGATCGTGATCGGCGAGGTCGTGGCCATGCGCGACCGCATCGCCTGGTACGAGCGCCGGCCGCTGTTCGGCCAGACCGTGCTGGTGCCCCGCACCCGGGAGCAGGCCGGCTCCTTCTCGGAGCTGCTCCGCGAGCGCGGGGCCGAGCCGCTCGAGGTGCCCACCATCGAGGTGCGGCCGGCCGAGACCACCGCCGAGCTGGACCGGGCGGTCGGGCTGCTGGCCGCGGGTGCCTACGACTGGGTGGTGGTCACCAGCGCGAACGGCGTGGCCGCGTTGCGCAGCCGGGTCGAGGCGGCCGGCCTCGACGCCAGAGCGCTCGGGCGGGCCCGGGTCGCTGCGGTCGGGCCCGCCACCGAGGCCGGCTTGCGCACGTGGGGGATCACCGCCGACCTCGTGCCGGAGGTTGCGACCACCGCGGCGCTCGGCGAGGCGTTCCCGGGCCGTCCCGGCCGGGTGCTGCTGCCCCGGGCCGACCTGGCCAATCCCGAGCTGTCCGAGGCGATCGCCGCCAAGGGCGGCGAGCCCGACGACGTGGTCGCCTACCGCACCATCCCCCTCGACGAGATGGGCCCGGCCGCCCGCAAGCGGCTGGACGGCGGCGAGGTGGACTGGGTCGCGTTCACCGCCGCCTCGACCGTGGCCGGATTCGTCCGCTCCTACGGCGGTCCGCCTCCGGACGGCGTCCGGGTCGCGGCCATCGGGCCGGTCACCGCCGGGGCGGCCGAGGCCGCCGGCATGCGGGTCGCCGCCACGGCCCGCGAGCACACCATCCCCGGCCTGGTCGCCGCCATCGAGCAGGCCGTGGCCGCCCCGCCATGATGCGGTGTACGGTTCGGCCGCCCCCGGACCACCGCCAGGCATCGAGGAGTGAGATGCAGCCACCGCCGTTCCCGACCAGCCGTCCTCGTCGCCTGCGCCGTACCCGGGTGCTGCGCGACCTCGTGCGGGAGACCGGCGTCACGCGCCGGGACCTGGTGGCGCCCTTGTTCGTCAAGGAGGGCATCGGCGAGCCGGTCGCGATCTCGTCGATGCCCGGCCACTGGCAGCACACCCTGGAGAGCCTGCGCAAGGAGGCCGCCGAGCTGGCCTCGCTGGGCATCCCGGCGCTGCTGCTGTTCGGCGTCCCGGCGTCCAAGGACGCCGAGGGCTCGCAGGCCTGGGCGCCCGACGGGATCGTGCAGCGGGCGCTTGAGGCGCTCGAGGCCGACCTGGGCGACGAGGTGGCCCTGATCGCCGACCTCTGCCTCTGCGAGTACACCGACCACGGCCACTGCGGGGTGCTCGACGAGGATCCTTCCGTCGACAACGACGCCACCCTTGAACGGTACGGGCGCATCGCCGTGGCCCAGGCGCAGGCCGGCGCCGACGTGATCGCCCCCAGCGGGATGATGGACGGGCAGGTCGGTGCCATCCGGGCCGCCCTCGACGAGGCCGGCTTCACCGAGACCGCCATCCTCGCCTACGCCGCCAAGTACGCGTCGGCCCTCTACGGCCCGTTCCGGGAGGCGGCGGAGGGCGCGCCCAGGTTCGGCGACCGGACCGCCTACCAGATGGACCCCGGCAACGGCGACGAGGCCATCCGCGAGGCAGGGCTCGACGTCGCCGAGGGCGCCGACATCCTCATGGTCAAGCCCGCCCTGGCCTACCTGGACGTGGTCTGGCGGGTCAAGCAGGCGTTCGGGCTGCCCACCGCCGCCTACCACGTGTCCGGGGAGTACGCGATGGTGAAGGCGGCCGCCGAGCGGGGCTGGCTCGACGGCGAGCGCACCATGCTCGAGGTGCTGACCGGCATCCGGCGCGCGGGCGCCGACCTGATCGTGACCTACTTCGCCCGCGAGGCCGCCCCCCTGCTCTAGCCCGCCCGCCAGCGACCCGAGGAGGTCATCTTGGCCACGCACGAGGTCCGCGTCGACGACTCGAAGGCGCTGGGCGAGGAGCCCGGCACCGGCCACAACCGCTGGCACCCTGGCATCGCGCCGGTCGTCCACTGCGACCCGGGCGACGAGGTCGTGCTCGACACGCGGGACGCCTTCGACGGTCATATGGGCCCAAGGGCCACCCTCGCGACGGTGGCCGCGCCCAACCTCAACGTTGTCCACCCGCTCACCGGGCCGGTGTTCGTGGACGGCGCCGAGCCGGGCGACATCCTCGACGTCGAGATCCTCGACGTCGAGCCGGACTCCTACGGCTACACCGTGCAGGTGCCCGGGTTCGGCTTCCTCCGCGACGTCTTCCCCGACCCCTTCATGGTGCGCTGGTCGATCGCTGGTGGGTGGGCGGAGTCCAGCGACCTGCCAGGCGTACGCATACCCGGCCACTCGTTCATGGGCACGATCGGGCTGGCCCCGAGCCGCGAGCTGATGGCGGCCACCACCGCCAGGGAGCAGGCCGCGCTGGACCGGGGCGGGTTCGTGCTGCCGCCCGACCCGACCGATGCCGTCCCCGCGGACGAGGCGATCGCCCGCGAGGCGCTGCGCACCATCCCGCCCCGGGAGACCGCCGGGAACGTCGACATCAAGCAGCTCGGCAAGGGCGCCCACCTGTACATCCCGGTGTACGAGCCGGGCGGCCTGTTCTCGGCCGGCGACGCCCACTTCGCCCAGGGCGACTGCGAGACCTGCGGCACGGCCATCGAGATGCGCGCCACCCTGCACGTCCGCTTCGCGGTCCACAAGGGCCTGGCCGCGGCCAGGAACATCCGGGATCTCCAGTTCTCCAGGGACGACTACCACGTCGCGCCCGAGTTCGCGGCGCCGCGCCGGTTCTTCGCCACCACCGGGCTGTCGGTCACCAAGGACGGGGAGAACCGGTCCGAGGACCTCACCCTGGCGGCCAGGAACGCCCTGCTGAACATGATCGACCACCTCGGCCACCACGGCGGCTGGACCCCCCAGCAGGCCTACGCGATCTGCAGCGTGGCCGTGGACCTCAAGGTCAGCGAGCTGGTCGACGTGCCGAATTTCGTGGTCAGCGCCTTCCTGCCTCTGGACATCTTCACCGGCGAGGCGTAGCCGCGCCGGTCTCCGCCGAATCTCCGCATGGTGGATGCGGTTCATCCAGTAAGGAAGGTTGTCACGACCGGGTCTGCCCGGCGATGTGGCCGTGGCGGTCTGTCGCGCGGAGTGGCATACCAAGGAGTTGTTCGAGGGTGTCGATGGTGTCTGCTGTGCTCGAATGGTGAATGACCGCCATGCCGAGATTGCGTGCCGCTGGGAGGTTGCTCGGTATGTCGTCCACGAAGATGCATGCCTCAGGCTCGATGCCGAGCTTGCTCGCGGTGAGCAAGTAGATGGCATGGTCGGGTTTCCGCAGGCCGACTTCATGGGAGATAACGACAGCGCCGAGCCGCTCCCAGAGCTGCCAGGGCTCGTACGGGTCGTAGGGCTCTGTTCCCCATGAGTTGGTCAGAACGCCGGTCCGCACACCACCCTTTCTCGCGGCCTGCACCGCCGCAAGCATTTGCTCGTCCGGGCGCAAGTCGGCGAGAAGCCGCCTGACGAGGCCGTGGCGTTCCACTCCCAGCATGTCAGCGAGTCGAGCCTCGAACTCCGGCTGAGCGATTTCGCCGCGTTCAACGCGATGCCAGAGTTCGCGGCCGTCTGGATCGCTGCTCATAAGGTCCTGCATCTTGTCGGGCGGCAAGCCGTGCCGGCGGCAGAAGGCTCGGAAGGGTGCGAAGAAGTTCGTGGTCAGTACCCCTCCGAAGTCGAGCACGAGCCCGCGATATCTGCTCTGGATCATTGATATGTGACACCATCCATCTTTCGCTGAGGAAGCAGGAGCAATTCTTCGTCGAGGCACTTGACCGCTTCGGCGTCCTCCCATTTGCGCAGCCGGGCACGAAGAGTTCGAATGCGACGGATGCTGGTTCCATGCTGGATTTGCGAAGCAATAGCTAGCGACTGACCTGCGCGTCGGCATGCTTCGTCGATCTTCACGTCATAGTCGTTGACGGTGGCGATGATCTTGGGGCTCCAATGGTCCTGGAAGCGCCCGAACTGCTGGTCAAGGTTCACCTTCCCGAGCAACCGACTCCTCCTGTCTTCCGATCAGGCTGTGGCATCCAGGCATGTCAAGCATCAACCGGGGCTGGACAGGGTGCGGCTTTGACGTCACGCAGAGCCTACGGGAGTACCCAGGTGGCTGACGAGCGCTGACGCATCATCGCTCGCTGTCGTTCGTGGATACCGGCGGCCTTGCGGATCGGCTGCCTCGGCATCGCGCAGCGCGGCGAGGCACTTGGCGGGGCCGTCCCTCACCAGCGCGGCCATGAGATCGGCCCATGATGCGTGGTGGCCAAACAGGGCTACCGTCCGCTCAAAGCCGTCACTGAGCAACGCGAACCTTCGTACCTCACCAGGACCTATGCCGACAGCGCAACTGCCCGTGATGCCGTGGTAGGCGGCGCCCGGGTCGTTGCTGGCGATCCAATAGCCGCCATGGGCATTGCGTAGCGCCCGTTCCGTTTCCACAAGGGAGGCGAGCAGCTCACGGTATCGGGGGCTGTGGTAGCCACCGCCGTTACGTAGATGGGCGCGGAGTCGCTCACGTAGCTCGGGCGCGATCTGCGCCAAACGGCGGTCGCTTTGATGAGTGACGCCCTGGTCGGTTTCCAACAGCAGAGCAGTGTCACCCAGCAGGAGATAATCGAGCGCGTTGCCTCTGTGCCGGACCAACGCGATGGTTGCGGAGGGGCCAAGAACGCGCCGATCCTTTCCGGCCGGGCATGCTGCCTCATGCTTGGCAGTCACCGCGCTGATAGCTGCCGCGACGGCGGGCTGAAGATCGACGGCTTCGTCCGCGAGCGCGGCGGCGATGCCGGCACTCAGCCGACGGACGTACCAGACCGCGTCGCGGTCACAGCACGAGGGTAGACCGGGCGGAACGCTGGAGCCGTCCAACACCCAGGCGGCCGAGTCTATAGCGGCGACAAGATCCTCATTGTTGGGCTTTCCCGGCCGCGGTGCGGTAGCGAAGGCCACATGCGTTGTGGCCGCCGGAGCGGCGTCCTTCAGTCCCATTCGACCTTCTAAGCTGCTTCTAGCACTTCGCTCCGTCAGTACGTTCTCGGAGCAATGAGCGCTTCACTGGAGAAAATGCGAAGGGGCGTTCGCGTGAACGTGCATGAAACTACCATCGAGAAAGCTTCACTTCCTACCTTCTGATGGAGTCGGCGCAGGTTGCTCGGCTTGGTGAGGTAGTCCACGGCGCCCCGAGAGCCAACGGCGTGGACACCGGCGATGAGTAGGAACGGGCGTCCATCCTCGGGTCGGCGGAGGCGAGCGACATACGCGAGGTCCTGGTTCGTGGGGAAATCGAGGTCGAGCGGCGATCCCAAGCTGTTCCCAGTGTTTCGTTCAGTCAATCGCCATCGGCCATTGTCATCAGGGGCAAAGGAAAAATGCGGGTCGCAAGCGATCATGTCTGCGATTACCTGGGAGCATTTCGGGCCGCAGATGACACAGAGCCCAGCATAGCTCAAGTCGATTTCCCCCGTCGGAGAAACGTACTGGAAGTCTGGTTCGAGCACGAGCCCACGCAAGAACCGCGCGAGCGCGTCTGCGGCCTCGAAATCCTCCTGAGCGATTACGTACCGGCCGGTCCCGAGGGTCCGCAGTGGCATGGTGATGGTAGGTCGCGTGCCCCCGAAGAAGCTCGTCGCCGTGTGCTGGTCGATGATGTCCACAGGTGACGCTATTGGCTCGGCGCTCTCGCTGGTCTGGTTGACCGTCTCGCCCTGTGACGGCACGAGTCGAAGCGGTCGACCGCTCCTGGGCGCGCTGTCGGAGCGACGGTGCAGCGTCCGCTGCTGTCGTTGCTGCGCACGTTCGATGACCACCTCTTGATAGATGGCCAATAGGCGGCCATCGGCTTGTAGCGCGTCATCGCAGCGCCGTACGAACTCCTCGGAGGCATGCGCCTTGCCGAGTTCCACCTGGACCAGATGCGTACGCGAGAAGTGGATCATCTCGGCGAGTTCTACCTGGATTACGCCTAGCTCTTCTCGCCGATGCCGTATCGCCGCGCCGAGCCGAGCCGAGCCGCTTGCGAGGCTGACGGGTCCAGAGGCTTCGACGGGCGGGCCATGACACTTGCTCCCAGGTTTGTTTGTTGGTTGGCAACCTATCGGGGTTTGTCGTTATCGACAACCTCCCTGACCAGGCGATTCCATGCCGCAGTGCCCGGCGGTCGGCGTGGCCGACGGGTCGAGGGCCCGGCCCTTGGTCGGGGTGAGATGGCCTCCTGCCAGGTCCGGCCAGCCAGCCTACGAGCGGGAGTGAGGAGGAACGGGTGTTGTGCTGGATGCGGCCACCGTGCTGCTTGGTGCCCTTCTGGGCGCGTTGGTGCTGGGGGTGGTGACGGCCGTGACCCTGGATCGCGACCTCCAGAAGCGGGAGCGCCTGCTTGAGTGGCTGGCTGAGCGTGAGCGAGAGGCCGAGCGGCGTGCAGTCTCGGCTGGCACGGCGGAGGGCCGCCAGCGCGCGGACGCTCGGGCCGATGTGGTCGTTGCACGGCGTGTCGCGATGCGGGGCGGGCGGCATGCCGCCACCCGGGGTGGACACCGGTCGGCGGGCGTCCCTCGGCATCTGAAGCGCCGGACGGCCGGGGCGGGTCGCGCGGCGAGTGGCCGAGGGATGGCCGGCTCTACAGGCAGCACCTCGCCACGTTCTGCCCGTGACCGGCTTCATGACCGCGGCGACCGCTGGTGCGAGAACCAAGCGCGCCGAGCGTGACCGGCCGGGCCGTGACCGGCCTCAGGGCGGCAGTGCCCGCTGGTAGTGGACGATCCGCTCGCCGAGGTCGTCGTCCTTCTCGCGGCCCGAGCGCTGGAAGTCGCGGCCCTCGTACAGCCGCTGCGCGCGAGCGTTGTCGGCGTGAGTCCAGAGCTGTGCCCGCTCATAGCCCCTTGCCCGGGCCTCGGCGAGCACCGCGTCGACGATCCGCCCGCCGATCCCCTCGCCCCACCGGTTGGGCGCGACGAAGACCGTCGAGACGTGGCAGAGCCCGGGCACGGGCGGTCCGGCCCCGTCGTCGGCGAGCCCCTTCATCCCGACCGCCATGCCGACGACCTCCCCGCCGTCGTCGGCCACCAGCAGGAAGGCGTCGGGCTTCCCCGCGTGGCCGCGGACCCTCGCCTCGTGCTCGGCCGGCCCGGGCAGCCCGCCCCGCCGGGCGGTGTTGGACGCCTGCCACACCGCCACCGCAGGGTCGAGATCGGGTCCCCCACCGGGACGGACGACCACCATGGCGGATACTCTATCGAGCCGTCCCTGTGCGCGGCCATCCAGTATCATCCCCGCCCGGGCCTGCCCTTTACAGCCTGCCCACGAAGCTGGCCGGGCCCATGACGATGCGGGTGCCAGGGCGCATCCAGCGCAGCACGGCGACCAGGTCGGCCTCGCGCAGCGACACGCATCCCGCGGTCGGGCCGCCGGTCTGCTGGTGGAGGAAGATGCCGCTGCCACGCCCGTAGACAGGCCGCCGGTAGTTGAAGTCGATCACTGCGGCGTACCGGTAGGCGACCCGCCGGTACTTCCACAGGTTCTCGTCGCGTGCCGTGCAGCGGCGGGCGACCCAGCGGTTGTAGTCGGCCCGCTCGCCTGACCAGCACGATCCCCGGACCAGCGGCCGCCAGCCGAACCCACGCATGCCGGGATTCGGGCGGCTACCGAAGCCGTAGACGAAGCCGAAGGTGCCGGCCGGGGTGGTGCCGTCACCCTCATGGCGGCGGGCGGAGAAGCCGTTGCGGCCGACGCGGGTCGGCATGGGACCACGGACCAGCTTCCAGCGGCCCCCGATCCGTTGGTAGGTGCGCATGACCGCATGGGTGGAGCGCCAGGAGGCGCTGGTCACGACGATCGCCCGGGTCGCCGTGCGCAGGCTCTGGATGCGGTCGGGGGTCGGCGGCGTGGCGGCCTGCCCGGGAGCCACCGCGAGCGTGGTGAGCATGCACACGAGGACCGTTGCGAGCACCACGGGGATCCTCCGCATCGTAGGCCTCCCGGGTCGACGCCGCCTCCTGGCCGATGATCGGCAGAAGGCCGGACGTCCATGAGCGTGGTTCGTCACGTGCCGCGCTGCCAGGCGCCTGTCGTCCCGGTGGCGATGTAGGGTGCGCTGGCAACTCCTGGTGCCGAAGGAGGGTCGACGCATGCGGCCATGGAACGTGGAGCCCCGAGGGCGGTTCGAGCAGCACACGGTCTCGAGCCGGGTCCTGGAGGGCAATCCGCTCGGCGACCCGCACGAGCGGCCCCTCTGGGTGTACCTGCCACCGGGGTACGGTGACGAGCCGGGCCGCCGCTACCCGACCGTGTACGTGATCCAAGGGCTCACCGGCCAGGTCGACATGTGGTGGAACCGCTCACCGTTCCGGCCCAACTTCCCCGAGCGGGTCGACGAGCTGTTCGCGGGCGGCACCGTGCCACCCTGCATCCTCGTGCTGGTGGACGCCTGGACCTCGCTCGGCGGCAGCCAGTACGTGAACTCGCCGGGCACCGGCCGATACCTCGACTACCTCTGCGACGAGGTGGTGGGGCTCGTCGACGAGCGCTACCCGACGCTCGCCAGCCGGGACCACCGCGGCCTGGCCGGCAAGTCGAGCGGCGGCTACGGCGCCATGGTCGTGCCGATGCTGCGTCCCGACGTGTTCGGCGCCCTGGCCACCCACGCCGGCGACGCCCTGTTCGAGGTCTGCTACCTGCCCGACTTCCCGGTCGTGGTCAGGACCCTGCGCGACCGCTACGAGGGTTCGTACGAGCGCTTCTGGGCCGACTTCCGCTCCCGCCCGGCGTTCAGCGTCGAGCACGACGACGAGGTCCTCAACGCCTGGTGCATGGCCGCCTGCTACTCGGCCGAGCCGGACGGCACGGTGGTCTTGCCGTTCGACACCGCCACGGGGCGGCTGCGCGACGACGTCTGGCAGCGGTGGCTCGATCTCGACCCGGTCCGGATGGCCCCGAAGCAAGCGGACGCGCTCCGCTCCATGCGGGGCATCTGGATCGACGCCGGCAAGCGGGACGAGTACTACCTCGACCTCGGCGCGGTCGCGTTTGCCGCCGAGCTCGACGCCCTGGGCGTCGAGCACACCCTCGAGCTGTTCGACGCCACCCACATGGGCATCGAGTACCGCTACCCGACCGCGATCGCCTTCCTCGCGGACCGCCTGAGCCGGTAGGCCGGCGGACAATCCACAGGGGCACCCGTACCGGAGGAAGCCGTCGTAGGATCCGGCAGTGATGGCGACCATCGTCAAGGTCGGGATCGTCAACCCGCATCCCGCGGCGCGCCGCTCGAGGGTCCTACGGGCGTCGTTCTTCAAGCAGTTGCGCCCGTCGGTGTTGGCGAGCTGCCAGCTTCCCCCGGTGCTGAAGGACGCGCAGGGCGAGATCCGTAAGCCGGCCACCTGGTAAACGGGGTTCCGGTGCGCGACAGGAAGACGCAGAGACCCACCCCGCTGGGGTGGGTCTCGCACTCGGTCGCCGAGGCGGCCGAGGGGATGCCTCTCCTAGTATCGTCGCCCTGGGCGTGCAGCACAACCGACGGGGCCTCGGAGAGCAGCTGGGGCTGTCGCTTCGATCCTCAGGTCCAGGACGGGGGTCAGAAGCGGCCGCTGCGGCGGAGGCGGCGGGGGCGGCCGTCCGGATCGACGACGGTGGCATAGACGGGCCTGGCCCACCAGGCCGCCCAGGGCTTGACCCGGCCAGGGTCGTGCACGGTGGCCCGGCCCGGCGGGTGGGGGCCCCGGCGCCCGTCCCGGTCCCAGGCGGTGAGGGCGGTGGCCGTTTCCTGCCAGGCACGGAACCCGCGTTCCAGGTCGACCAGGTCGGCGTCGTCGCCGGGCGCCCGGCCGAGATGCTCGCGCCACAGGCGCAGGCGCAGCTCCCGGGCGAACACCCGGGCGCCGTCGCCCAGCCCGGCCGGGTCGGCCGGGTCCCTTGGGTCCAAGGTGTCGTCGAGCACGGCTGCGGCCAGCTCGGCGTCATGGGTCCAGGAGCGCCAGTTGAGGTTGTCGGAGCCGACGGCCGCCCACACGTCGTCGATGACGCACACCTTGGCGTGGACGTAGATGGGGCAGCCGTCCTCGTTCTCGAGGTCGTAGACGGCCACGCGGTCGCCGCCAGCGGAGCGGACCAGGTCCAGCGCGGCCTGCTGGCCGATCCGGTTGGGCGGCCCGGAGAGCCGGCCGTCCTGGTCGGGGTAGCGGGGGACCACGGCGACGAGCCGGAGCTGCGGCGAGCGGCGCAGCGCGTCGGCCAGCAGGCGGGCCACCTGCACCGACCACAGGTACTGGTCCTCGAGGTAGATCAGGCGCCTGGCCCTCCAGAACGCCTTGGCGTAGGCGCGGGCGATGCTCCGCTCCCCCTTTGGCGCGAACGGGAGCTCAGGCCGCTTGGCCGGGTAGGTGCGCAGCACCTGGACCGCGTGCGGGCCGGCTGGCCCGGGGTCGCGCGGCATCGGCGGCAGGGGGTCGGGCTGCCTGGGCTGGCCGGCCCGCCTGGTCAGCCGGGTCCGCCAGGGGTTGCGATGGTCGAGCGGGGTGGGGTCCTCCCAGCGCTCCCGGAAGGTGAGGGCCAGGTCGCCCACTGCCGGGCCCCGGACCGCGAGCTGCACGTCGTGCCAGGGCGGCCGGGGACCGTAGCGGGGGTCCAGGTCGACCGGCTGTGGGTCACCCAGGTGGCGTTCGTCGTCCCGGCGGCCGTGGCACAGGTCGATCCCGCCCAGGAAGGCGACGTCGTCGTCCTCGCGGCCGGGGTGGCGGACCAGCACGAGCTTCTGGTGCTGGCTGCCCGGGCCCCTGACCCGCTCGTCGAGCAGGATCTCGCCGCCGGCCCGGTTCACGACCTCCCCGAGGTGCAGGTTCGACTCCTCGTTGAAGTGGGTCCGGCTCGGGTGGGATCGCCACAGCAGGCCGCGCACTTGCACGCCCCGCTCGGCCAGGCCGGCGAGCACGGCCCCCAGCTCGGTACCTGGGCCGTCCAGGCGCTCGTCGGCGTCCCCGCGCCAGTCGGTCAGACCGAGGAGGTCGCCCGGCTTGAGCGAGCGCAAGGCGGCCAGCAGCCGCGGGTAGTAGCTGGCCCCGTGCACCAGCGCCTCGGCGAGGTTGCCCTCGGTCCAGGCCCGGCCGTCGCCGCGCCGGCGGTCGATCTCGGTGGCCCGGTTGCCGCGCTCGTCGGCCCGTAGGAACCAGTCGTCCGGCTTCAGCGCCCGACCTCCTTCGCTCGTTGGCGTCCGTAGAGTCTGGCGCATATCACGGGCCCGCCCCAACCCTGCGGCGGCCGTGGGCCTTGGCAGGGGGACGAGCCGGCGTTTCGCGTCGCCGCACCCGGGTCCCGAGCGCTAAGCAGGTCACCAGAAGTTCTGCCCGTAACCCGGGTCAGCGACCAGGGCCTTCCCGTCAAGTTACGGACAGGACTTCTTGAGCAGGTGCTTAGCGGCGCCAGGCCGGTCGTAGACTGACCGGCGGTGGAGCATCCGGGCAACCCGCCCAAGGAGCGTCGACCTTGCGGTACCGCAGCATCGGCACGACCGACCTTCGCGCAAGCGAGGTCGGGTTCTCGGTGACGACCGTCACCGCCATCGCCGGAGGGCCCGGGTCGGCCCGCGGGCCGCGGACCGACGCGGACGTGGTGGCGCTGCTCTGGCGCGCCTTGGACCTTGGCGTCACGTTCTTCGACACCGCCGACGCCGACGGGGTGGACGGCCGGGGCGAGCGGGTGCTCGGCCGGGCCGTGCGCGGGCGCCGGGACGAGGTCACGATCGCGACGAAGTTCGGCTGGGACGTGGACCCGCCAGGACTGGCCCAGGCCCCCAGGGCACCGGTGCACGACTGGTCGGTCGCGTACGCCGGCCGCGCGCTCGACCGCTCCCTCGGGCGGCTGGCCCTCGAGCCGATCGACCTGTGGCAGCTCCACCACCCTGGCATGGACGCGATCGAGTCCGAGGAGCTGTTCGCGTTCCTCGCCGAGCAGGTGGCCAAGGGGAAGATCCGCCACTACGGCGTCGCCCTCGGGCCGGGCACCGGCTGGGCCGACGAAGGCGTGGCCGCCCTCCGCGACCGCCGGGTGGCCGCGGTGCAGACCGTCTTCAACCTCACCGAGCCCGAGCCCGGCCGCGAGCTGGCCCAGGTGGCCGGCGAGACCGGCGCCGGCCTGCTCGCCCGCCTCACGCCGGCACCTGCCCTGGCCGGCGGCATGCCGATCCCCGGGCCCGCCTCCCAGGGTGCGGGGCACGTCCGGCCGGACAGCGGCAGACCGCCGGCGGGCCCGGCCGGCGGGGGCGCGGGGGACGCCCGCAGGCTCGAGCGGTTCGACTTCCTGACCCGCGACCGGGACCAGACCTTGGGCCAGGCCGCCTGCCGGTTCGTGCTCGGCAGCCCGGCGGTTGCCACGGTCCTGCCCGACATCGACGACGAGGAGCGACTGGTGGAGTACGCGACCGCCTCGGATCTGCCCGACCTGACCGCCGCGGACGCCGACCGCATCGCCGAGCTGCACGAGGCCCGGCAGTGACGGCCGGGACCGGCGAGCGGGCCGTGCCGCGCAGCGCCGCCCTGTTCGAGCGGGCCAGGGCGCGCATCCCGGGCGGGGTGAACTCGCCGGTACGGGCGTTCGGGGCGGTCGGCGGCACGCCGCGCTTCTTCGCGCGCGGCCAGGGCGCGTGGCTGTGGGACGTGGACGGCAACCGGTACGTCGACCTGGTCCTCTCCTGGGGCCCGCTGATCGTGGGGCACGCCCACCCACGCGTCGTCGAGGCGGTCCAGGCGGCCGCCGCCAGGGGCACCTCGTTCGGGGCGCCCACCGAGGCCGAGGTCGAGCTGGCCGAGGAGGTGGCCCGGCGGGTCCCCGGCGTCGAGAAGCTGCGCATGGTCAACTCGGGCACGGAGGCGACCATGAGCGCCGTCCGGCTCGCCCGCGCCGCCACCGGCCGGGCCAGGATCGTGAAGTTCGCCGGCTGCTACCACGGCCACGCGGACGGCCTGCTCGCCGCGGCCGGCTCGGGGGTGGCAACCCTCGGCCTGCCCGACTCGCCGGGGGTGACGGGCGCCCAGACCGCGGACACGATCGTGCTGCCCTACAACGACGAGGACGCGCTCGCCGCCGCCTTCGCCGCCGCGGGCGCGGAGATCGCCGCAGTCATCGTCGAGCCGGTGGCCGCGAACATGGGCGTGGTCCCGCCCACGGCCAGATTCCTGGCCGCCCTGCGCCACCAGACCAGGCGGGCCGGGGCGCTCCTCGTGGTCGACGAGGTGTTGACCGGGTTCCGGGTCCACCCGGCCGGCGCCACCGGCATGTACGGCCTGGAGGCAGACCTGCTCACCTTCGGGAAGGTCATCGGCGGCGGGCTGCCAGCGGCCGCCTACGGCGGTCCGGCCGCGCTCATGGGCCAGGTCGCGCCCGAGGGGCCCGTCTACCAGGCCGGCACCCTGTCCGGGAACCCGCTGGCCACCGCGGCCGGCCTCGCCACCCTGTCGCTGCTCGACGCCGAGGCCTACCGCCGCCTCGACGAGGTGGCCGGCCGGCTCGCCGCGGGCGTGCAGGCCGCGTTCGACGACGCCGGGTTGCCAGCCCGGGTGCAGCGGGCCGGCAACCTGTTCAGCGTGTTCCTGACCAAGGACGAGGTGCTCGACTACGCGACCGCCCGGGAGCAGGACACCGGCGCCTACGCCCGCTTCTTCCACGCGATGCTCGACCGGGGGGTGTACCTGCCCCCGAGCGCCTACGAGGCCTGGTTCGTGTCCATCGCCCACACCGACGACGACGTCGAGCACGTGCTCGCCGCCTCCAGGGAGGCGGCGACGGTCGCGGCCCAGGTCTGACCCGGCGACCCGGCCACCGATCGTCGGGAAGTGCCGACGACGGCCCGCGAGACGTCGGCGCCAGCCTCCGCCCGCGGCTCAGCGCTGGTTGTCGTGGCTGTAGCCGACGTGGAGGTGGCGCTGGTGGCCTTCGTCGGTGAAGTAGGGGCGGTGGCCGAGGGGGAACGGCGAGCCGATCTCGCTGGGCC
>Ga0184627_10000009_pt1 | contig 137076 bp, 122 predicted proteins | sample PLM3_127_b1_FD_133150 | JGI IMG/M metagenome (GOLD analysis project Ga0184627, IMG submission 133150) | Groundwater sediment microbial communities from an aquifer in East River, Colorado, USA - PLM3_127_b1 | ecosystem: Environmental > Terrestrial > Soil > Riparian zone | place: USA: East... | reverse complement strand
GCACGGCCGCCCGCGGGAGCCACAGGACAGGGCGGAATCTAACCCGCGTGCTCGAAGCGACACTGAAGGGCCCACAGCGCGGCTCCCAGCGTCCGACTAGCCCACGGCCTCACAGGGACCAAGCAGCTACGACGTCAGCGGGCGGCCAGCCCGATTTTCACCCCAGAACGGGCCTCCCCGCACGGGGAGATCGGAGACTAGCCCTGCCACTTCCAGGTGGCCAGCAGCCCCACCGCCACCCGACCAGTCCGCGCGCCAGCGGCCAACAGCCGGCTCCGTAGGCGAGCCTGTCCGGCCGCCTCGACCAGCGCCGGCTGGACGCCTGCCCAGTCGGGCAGCGGCAACCCGGCCGGGTACACCCACCATGCCAGGCGGCCCGACAGGTGCTGGGCGGGCGGCAGCGGGATGTAGCTGCCGCAGCCGTGGCGGTACACCCAGCGATCCGGGTCGCCCTCCACTCGGTGGACGAGCCCGGCGTCTAAGCCCGAGCGGGCGACGAACACCAGCAGCCGCCCGCCACCCGTCCAGGCCACCGGGCCGACCCGGTCGCCGAGCAGCTCGAGGGCGACTCGCCCAGTGGCCTGGTCGCAGGCGAGCACATCGAACCGCTCGCCGGTCACGACACCCGGGTTGGCGCGGGGATTGTGCAACCACCAGAAGCGCAGGGTCTCCAGGTCGGCAGTGGCGGCCTGGAGCCAGTGTTTGGAGATGGGATGCTCGGTCAGGGTCGGACAGTCCGGCACCTCGCAGGAGCAGCCATCCGCAAACTCGTCGGGTCCGACCCTGCGGGCGGCCAGGTAGTGCAGGGCGAGCATGCGGTCGCCCATGCCGGCGCCGTGCTCGCGGCGTCCAGCAGCGGGTTGTCCCGCAGCGGCCAGCCGCTCATGGCCGTGCCAACGTGTCTGGGTGGGCGTGCTGCTGGTTCGTGAGGGCGTCCACGCGGCGTGCCCACATGCTCAGCGCCTCGGCAACGACCGGATAGTCGCGGAACAGCACGGTCGGCTGCGCCGGGCTCTCGTGGCCGCGCTCGTGGAGGAGCCAGCACACATCGGCAAGGCCGCGCAGCACGACCCCCAGCAGCGCCGGGTCAAGCGGCGCCGACGCACTCCGCAGCGCCGCGGTGGCCTCGGCCAGATGCGACTGGACCTGGTCGTTGATCGGCTCGCCGTGGACCGCGGTGTCCGGCTGGGTGTCCCACGGCCCGTTGCGGCGGTCATGGTCGGGAATAGGAGGCACGGTTGCGCTCTGGCAAGGCAGATCGGTCACGTCGCTACACGCCGGCTTTGCAGCCAGGTTGTGGGGTTGTTTGAGCGTCGTGGCCCAGCGGCGCAGTCGCTCGGTGCTAGCGGCCAGCTCGGCCGGCAGGATGGTGCCGAACCGCTGGGCTCCGGCATCGAGCGCGCCGATGACCTCGGCGGTGCCGGCAGCTCCGAGCAGCAGCGCATCCACGCTGGGCGTGTGGCGCAGGATCGCAGCCGCCTGCTGCAGGTGGTCGGCAGCGGCACACGCAAGCACGCGGCGTAGGCTGCGACTGGTCTGCGCCAAGATGGCCAGCCCGGCGGCGACACGCGGACCGCGAACTCGGACGGGGAGGCGGGCCGGTACTGGAACCGGCAGGCGGTCGAAGCCGTGTCCTTGACGCATCTGGACAAGTTGCCTTCCTAGTCGGGTCGGTGGTGATGGCGGTGGCAGCGGGGCTCCTCGGCGGCACGGGAGCTGGGCTCGGCCGTGCCGCCGAGGGGTGACCCTGGCGGGAAGGAGTTGTCCGCGAGCACGTCCACGCCCGTGTTCGCGCCTTCCCGCCGTCGCCACCCGGGGGACGATGGCGACGCTGGTGGAACGCCGTGGACGCGACAGCCGCTACTGCAATTGTTGTGTCAGCCTCGCTGCTCAGGCTGCTCGTTGGGGTTGGCACCGCTCCCACCGTTCCGCTCTGTCAGCATTTGAGAGTCGGAGGGTGGCCGCTACGCCCGTGACCTCGCTACGCCCCTCGTGCTGCCTTCTAGGAACGGTCAGGAGTGAGTAGTAGCGTCTTCTTGCGGCCTTCTTTGGGTCATCTGATTGCACGCCATGGCGATGGTGGGAGGAACCGCCACCCGGGAGCTACGCTCATAACCCGGTTCGTGGAGGCTTGGGATGGCGATGTCTGAGAGGCCAACGCTTCTGAGGGTCCTGGTCGCCCAGCGTCACTGGCAGAAGTACGAGACCTTCGTGACGCAATACGAGCGCGCCGCCGGCGAACTGGCCGTCAGGGACCACGACCCGAGGTTGCGGGGACTTTCGATTGCGAAGCGCCAGTTCGGTCGCTGGCTTGCTGGCACGGTGAAGACGGCACCCTATCCTGACCATTGCCGGGTACTGGAATACCTCTTTGGCCGCCCGATCTACGAACTCTTCTCGCCGGTCTCTCAGGGGTCGGAGCCACCACGGGCCGGCATTGGTCCGGCTGTTGAAATTGCCGGCGCGCGCGTGGGGCCTTCCGTGTCGGCAACCGTGACCGGAGGCGCTTCACCGCCTGAGGCTGGTGAGACGGGGAGTTGGGCCGCTGGCTTGCTACAGCGAACCAAGCGGACCGGGCAGGACCACGACCATGGCCTCCATGCGTCCCCACAGCATGCCGTCCAGGACGCTTCCTTCCCTCGAGTGAGCGACACCGTCGCAGCCGGCGGCCGCGTGCGGCTAGAGTGGAACGGCGGTGTGACACGTGTCGAGCTGCCGGGCGTCCCGGGTGGCACGATCGTCGAGTTGTCGGAGGTCGGTGGAGGCTTGCAGCGCAGAGTCCTGGTCAAGATCGGGGGTCTGCTGGTCGCGGAAGCGCTGCTGTCGCGCATCGACGCCGAGCGGATCGTCTGGGCCTGCTCGAATCCGGGCACGATCGATCTACAACTTGTGGGTGACTTACGTGCCGTCACGCTGGCGAGTGTCCAAGAGATTCATAGCGCCTCACCTGTCGGGCTGCTCGCGCCGGCGCGCTCGCATCTGGAGTACCTGACCGGGCTGCTCCGCGCTGGGCCGCCGAGCCAGGTCGAACGGCCGCTGCGCCTGGTCACCGGCGAAGCGGCCATCGTGGCGGGCTGGCTGGCGTTTCTCACCAACGACCGCGCCGAGGCCCAGCGCTGCTATGACGTGGCAAGCGAGCAGGCGCGGCAAGCCGGCGATGAGCTGCTGGCCGCGCAGACCCGCATCCCGATGAGCTATCTACATTCCCCGCGCTACAGCGGCCAGGGCCGCGACGGCAGGCCAGGCGATCCGGCGGCGGCCCTGCGGCTGCTCGATGAGGCCAGCCGTGCGTCACGGCGGCTGTCCGCGCCGATGCGTGGCTGGCTGGCCGGCTGCGCGGCAGCCGAGCATGCCAGCCTGGGCGCCGCGGACGCCGCGCGGGCAGAGCTTGACCATGCGGCGGACGCGCTCGCCGACATCCGGCCCGGCGAAGAGCGGCAGTTCCTCGCCCTGTGGGAGCCCACCAGGCTGGACTCCTACGCGGGCCTGTGCGCCATCCTGCTTGCCGATAGCAGGCAGGCCGAGGAGACCCTCCGGCGAGCGCTGGAGCATGCCGACCCTGCGCTGGTACGACACCGCATCGGCATCCTGATCGACCTTGGCGTGGCGTGCTTGCTGCAACGCAAGCTCGACGAGGGCTGCGACGACCTGGGTGCGGCCAGCACGCTCGCAGCACAGCACGGCCTGCCAATCGTCGAAGGGCGCATCCTCGATGTCCGTCGACAGTGGCTGTCCCGGCACAGCGACCATCCGGCGGTGCGGGCGCTGGACGAGCGCCTTCACCTCGCCCTGGCCACGACGTCGAGACCGCTGGTATCACCGCGCGGCGCTGGCGACCCGCTGGTAGAACGCCAAGCATGACGCGGCGTGCGCCTTGGGGGTGAACAGGCTCGCCCGTTGCCGGGCGGACTGACGCACGCGATCACGCAGCCTCTTGTCACCGGCGAGCTGGTCAAGCGCGTCAGCCAGCGCCCTCGGATCTGCCGGCGGGACCAGCAGGCCGCCGTCCTGGACCAGCTCGCGCATGTTGGCCACGTCCGCGGCCACGACTGGCACGCCGTGGGCGAGGTAGTCGGTGATCGCCCCGCTGCCCTGGAAGCTTGGATGCGGCCGGTAGGGCACGATGGCCAGATCGGTTGCTTCAACCAGCGCCGCTCGCTGGCTGGGATCCAGATAGCTGGCCAGGACCGTCAGCTCGACCGGACCGACCCGCCGGGTCTGCGGGAAGACCGCCGTTGCCAGGTCGACCCCGGCGTGCTGTGGCTGGTGCCAGGTCGATCCGGCGAGCGCGAACCGTAGCGGCACCTGCATCCGCTCGAATGCCGCGAGCAGGCCCGGGAGGTCCTTCCATGGGCTGGCGAAGCCGAACAAGGAGGCGCGGACGACACCGTCGCGCCCGCGCAGCCAGTCCAGGACCGGCCGTACGCCCGAGCTGTCGTCGGTCGGGGTGGCGGTCGGGATGGTGGAGGGGAAGAAGGAGACCACCGACGGGAGCCGCGCTGCGGGCGTGGCCTGCAGGCACTGTTGGGCGTAGCTGCCGAAGTAGACCAGGCCCTCCATCTGGTACACGCCCTGGGCAACCGCCCGGCGCAGCTCGGGATCGGGCACGTGGTCGACGAACAGGGACCAGTCGGGACTGTGGACATGGTGGACCGCAGGGGGGCGCCGACGCCCGTCCCATCGGACCGGGATGAGCTGCTCGATCTCCTGGTTGCCGAAGTGGACCGACAGCAGGTCGTACTTGCGCAGGTCGACGGTGTCCAGCAGGGCGTCGGCCGCTTGGACGATCCGCTCGGACGGCCAGAAGACCCCACGCTCGCGGTCCAGCGGCAGCGTCGTCGTGCCAAGCCGGTCGACGATCGCGCCATGCGCCCGTAGCCCCTCGGCCAGCACATCCAGGTACGGCGGAAGGCTCCCCTGCTCGTGGCACGGGCCGATAAGCAGAATCCGCACGGCGCGCCCTCACAATCCCGAAGCACAGATAGATGGAGAACACGGCTGACAGCCGCGCCCCTCCTACTATTTTCGCGTCCAGCCCGGGTCGCGCACGTCAGTCTGTGAGCGTGCCCGCGCGTGGTGGCGTGCAGTGTGTCACCCTCGGGGGCATGAGCGTCATCCGCGCCGCGAGCCTTCACCCGATCACCGGTCAGGGAAGCGTCTACTGGCCGCTTGCAACGCCTTCGAACGGAGCAGCCGAGCTGATCGTCGCCCGTGTGGCGAAGGCCCCTGGCCAGCCAGGCAGCATCCACTCCCATGACCACGAGGAGGTGGTCGTGGCCCTCATAGGAACGGCCACAGCGGTGCTCGACCGCCAAGAGACCGAGAAGACCGAGCTGAGTGCAGGCGATGTGCTGATCATCCCCGCAGGCCAGCTCCACCAGGTCAGTGCCTCAGGGGACCAGGGTTTTGAATGCATCATCGCCAAGCCGGCCGGCACTCACTTCTACGACGCCAGTGGGCAAGTCATGAGCACACCATCCTGGATGGCATGACGACCTGAGAGGCTCGTCGTACTCAGGCACGGTGGAGCCGGCCGCTCGTGCGCCAAGGTGTCGCGACCGCGCACATGCGCCAGCCCCGCAGATGTCGACGACGGCGCAGGCGGATCCCGAGGCGGCGACGAAGCAGGCGGTGCTGCGCGCCTATCGCGCCTTCTGGGACGACATCGTGGCTACCGCGAGAACGTGTGGGGTACGGAAACTGGATCATAGCCGTTGAGCTGCGAGTTCGCGGATGGGCGGGCCCGGTACTGTGACGCTTCCGCTACCCCACCGCGGAGGTCACCTGGTGCTGTCGAAGCTGGCCTACTTGACGCTGTGCCGCTCCATCCAGCTGCTCGCCCTGCTCGCCCGCGGCGACGCCGCCAAAGACCTCGAGATCCTGGTGCTGCGCCACCAGCTCGCGGTGCTGCGCCGCCAGACCCCGCGTCCCAGGCTGGATCCCGCCGACCGGGCTCTGCTCGCCGCCGTCAGCCGGGTGCTGCCCCGTGCCCGCTGGTCATGCTTCTCCGTGCAGCCAGAGACGCTGCTGCGCTGGCATCGTCGCCGTACTGCCACAGCGTGATCGACGCCAACCGGTACAGGTTCGCCAGCACCCGCCGGGCCGCGCGCCGCTCCGCGTCACCGCCAGCGAGGTGGATGGCACGGCGTGCCTCGGTCAGCAGGCCAGGCAGCCGCCAGGCCACATCGGAGAAGTTGTGGCGGCTCCGCTCGTGCAACCACTGGGCGTGGTCGTAGTCGCGCTCCAGCTCCTCGACCGGCCGGGGCGGGTCGTCGCCGAAGTCCTCGGCGAACCCGTGGATGGTGTCGTAGTGCAGTAGCACCCGGCGGAGCTGGGGAACGACCGGGCCGGGCTCGCGCCGGTCGCCGACAGGCTCAGGGAAGATCGGCTTGCCGAGCAGGTCGGCGACCTTGACGCCGAGGTTCTGGGCGACCTGGGCGATGACGTTCACATCAGTCAGGGGCCGGGAGCCCTGCTCGATCTTGCGCAGCCAACTCGGTGAGCGGTTGAGCCGCATCGCCAGGCCCTGCTGAGTCAGGCCACGCTGCCTGCGGTAGAAGGCGATCCGCTCGCCGATGCTCGCCTTCCGGTCCAGGACCACGATCCACCTCTGCGCAATGGCTGCCGTCACGCCAGCCTAGCCGAGATCGCCGGCTCGCACCCTACCTGCATGCCTGAGAGCCTTCGTGCGATCGTCGCGATCCGCTATCGTTCCCCCCGTCCACCGCCGTCCGACCCGAGGAGCGTCCCCAGTGGCGTCGACCGCCGACGATGCCGTCGCGCTGGACCGGCGGCTGCCCTGGGGCGCGCCCTACCTCATCGGCGACCCGGCTGCCGGCCGCACCGGCCTGACCGAGCTGCGCCAGCACCTGGCCAGGGCCGGGGTGGTGGCCGAGGCGGCCGTCGCCCGGCCACCCGGGCGGGCTGGCGCGCTGGCGGCCCGGGCGCTGGACCGGGGCGCGTGCCTGCTGGTCGCGGTCGGCTCCGACGAGATCGCCCATGCGCTGCTCGAGACGCTCGTCGGGCCGGACGGCCCGCGCGTGCCCGACGCGGTGCTCGGCCTGGTCGGGCTGGGCCGCCAGGACCTCTCGGCCACCTTCGGGCTGCCCGACGACCCCGAGCGGGCAGCCCGCCATCTGCTCGGCGACACCGTGTTCCTGGCCGACCTCGGCCGGGCCCGCTGGCGCGGCCCGGCCGGCGTCGAGCAGAGCGCGGTGTTCGCCAACGCCGCGGAGCTCGGCTACCCGGCGCTGGTGTCGGCCCGCATGGCCGGGCGGGACCGGACCGCGCGGCTGGCCCGGTTCGCCGCCGCCCTGCGCGGCCTGGCAAGGAGCCGGAGCACCCCCGCCCGCATCGGCCTCGACCGTGCCGCGGTCGACCTCCGCCTGGCCGGGATCACCATCGCGAACGGCCAGTTCTCCATGGGCCACATGAAGGTCGCCCCGCGCGCCCTCCCCGACGACGGCCGCCTCTCGGTCATCGCCTTCGAGGGCGAGCCGCTCGCCATCTACTCGCGCTCCAAGCAGCTCTACTACGGCGACCACATCCCCCACCCGTCGGTGCGGGAGTACCAGTCCCGCCGGGTCGAGGTCGACACGGCCGAGCCGCTCGCCCTCAGCCTGGACGGCTGTCTGGTGCCCGGCGGCCCGCCGGTCGCCGTCGACGTCCTCGCGGGCGCCCTCCGGGTCAAGGTCTGACCCGACGGCCGAACTTGGCCGTCGGAATAGACGCCCGCGCCGCAGGCGCTCCAAGCAGTTCCGGCGCCACGCGCCAGCCGTCGCCGGTCGGGGCTCCGCCCGGTAGGATCTCTGGCATGGCCACCAACCCACACGCTGAACGGCTGGTCCGGGTGGGCAAGGAGCTCGCCGGCCGCGGGGTCGACGCGCTCCTGCTCGGACCGTCGGCTGACCTGTTCTACCTGACCGGCTACGACGCGCCGGCACTCGAGCGGATGACCCTGCTCGTGGTCCCCGCCCAGCGCGACGCCCGGCTGGTCGTGCCCGCCCTCGAGGCCCCCCTGGCCCGCGGGCATCTGGGCGACCTCGACGTCGAGGTCACGCCCTGGGACGAGACCGAAGACCCCGTCGTCCTGGTCCGCCAGGCACTGGCCGCGGCCGGGGTGGCCGCCGGCCGGCTCGGGGTCGGGGACCAGCTGTGGAGCGCGTTCCTCCTGCGGCTCGAGGCCGGGCTGCCCGGCGCCGAGTTCCTGGCCGCCTCGTCGGTCACCCGCGCCCTGCGGATGGTGAAGGACGCCGCCGAGGTCGAGGCGCTGGCCCGCGTGGCCGCCGCCGTCGACCGGGTGGTCGACGGGCTCGGCGAGCTCCGCTGGGCCGGCCGCACCGAGCAGGACGTGGCCCGCGACCTGGACCGGGCGATCCGCGACGCCGGCCACGACCAGACCTGCTTCGTGATCGTCGGCTCCGGCCCGAACGCGGCCAGCCCCCACCACGTGGCCGGGCAGCGGGTCATCCGGCCACGCGACGCCGTCGTGGTCGACATCGGCGGGCGCCTGGCCGGCTACTGCTCCGACACCACCCGCACGCTGGTGGTCGGGGAGCCACCCGACGGCTTCACCGAGCTGTACGAGGTGCTCCAGGACGCCCAGGAGGCCGGCTGCCAGGCGGTCGCGCCCGGGGTGCGGGCCGCCGCGGTCGACGCCGCCTGCCGCGACCGGATCGCCGCGGCCGGCCACGGCGGGCACTTCATCCACCGCACCGGCCACGGGATCGGGCTCGAGGTGCACGAGGACCCCTACATCGTCGAGGGCAACGACGAGCCGCTGGTGGCCGGCATGGCGTTCTCGGTCGAGCCCGGCATCTACCTGCCCGGCCGCTTCGGCGCCCGGACCGAGGACATCGTGGTCTGCGCCGAGACCGGCGCCCGCCGGCTCAACACCACCGCCCGCGACCTGCGGGTGGTCGACGCCTAGCCGCCATGGCAGGGCGGCAGGCCTGGTGCCCCCGGTGCGACGAGCTCCGGTCCGCTCGCGCCGGCTCGCCCTGCCCGGCCTGCTCGAGCACGCTGCTGCGGCTGCCGTCCGCCGAGCGCCGGCCCACCCCGGCCGGCTGGCAGGCCGCCGCCACCGGCCGCCTGCGGGCCCTGCTCCCGGCCGCCACGACGCTCGCCGTCGGGCTCGCGGTCATCGCCGTGGTGGCGGGCGCGTTCGCGGCCGGCCGCGTCACCCGGACGACCCCGTCGGCCGGCCCGGTGGCGTCCGTCCCGACCGAGACCGCCAGCGACGACAGCGGTCCGCCAACCGGTGGGGACAGCGTCTACCGATGGACCAGCCGCCAGCAGGGCAAGCTCACCCTGACCTTGGAGCGCATCCAGGTCAGGGAGCGGGGCAGCACCCTCACCGTCGACGTGGACGGCCTGGCCCCCGGCGAGGCGGTCATGGGCCTGCGCGGCGTCAGCATCACCGACAAGGACGGCGGGCAGCTCCTGCGCGGCGGGCCGATCGACTACGCCCCCACCACCGACAGCGGGATCGACGGCGGCGCGACCGAGGTGATCCTCCGCAGCCCGGTGGAGCCCCTGGCCGCCGTCGCGGCCGTGACCGTCCAGGGCGTCTTCGTGACCGACCAGACCGCCGAGGAGGCCGAGGGCACGCTGGTCCACCCCGGGCTGCGGCCCTCCGACGGGTCCATCCAGCCGGAGACCCCGCCGGTCAGCTGCCCGGGCTGCCGGGTCTCGGTCCGCTGCACGAGCTGCCGGACCATGCAGGTGGCCGCGTCCGACTACCGCCGCCGCGACGTCGTCATCCTGCTCACCCCGAAGGGGCCCCGGGCCCAGTCGGTCCTCGGCCCGGACCCGCTCGAGGTGACGGTCGTCAATGCCACCACCGACATCCAGCCGACGGTCAGCACCGGGCCCGACGGCACCACCGCGGTCCGCTTCCCCGCGGAGGCGCTGGCCAGCGACGACGGCCGCGGCCGGCACGACTTCCTGGTCAGCGTCCAGAGCCACCTGGAACACCAGGTCGTCGGGCCATGGCGCATGCGCGGCCTGCCGTGACCGGCTGGTGCCCCCGCTGCGACGCGGTCCGCGAGCGCGCGGCCGCCTGCCCGGTCTGCGGCACCCCCCTGGCCGCGCTGGACGCCGCGCCAGCCGCCCCGGCCCCCACCACGCAGCCCGCCGCCGGCCCACCCGAGCCGCCCCCAGCCCCGCCCCGCATCCGGGCCGCGCTCGCCCTGGCCGCGGTGGTCCTGGCCGGCATCGCGTTCGTGGCCGGGCGGGCCGGCGGGCAGGCGGCCCCCCTGCCCGCGCCGGCGGCCACCGCCCCGGCCACCACCACCCCGGCCGAGCCGGCCGAGCAGCGCCGCCGGCTCGGCTGGTCGGCCTCGCGGGGCGGGGTCACGCTGACCGCCGTGGCGGTCGACCGGGCGCTGGAGCCTGGCGGGGAGGAGACCACCGGCCAGCTCCTCCTGCGCGTCGACGGCCTCGCCCGCGGCCAGCGGGTGCTGGCCTTCGCCGGCCTGCGGCTGCGCGACACCGCCAGGGGGCTGTTCGCCAGCCCGGAACGCAACGACCTGGCCGGCACCGACGGCACCGAGGCCCTGCCCGGGACCGACGCCGAGTACCTGGTGCTGCTCGGCCCGGTCCCGCCGCTGTCGCAGCTCGCCACGGTCGAGGTCGGCGGCCTGGTGGTCGGCAGGACCGACGACGGCGAGGTCCGGCTCGACATGCCCACCCCGTGGCCGGCCCGCGCAGCGCCGGTCCCCCTCAGCCAGGACTTCGTCGAGGTCGAGCCCGACCCTTCCCTCGACGGCCGGCTCCGGCTCGAGGTGACCGCCGCCTTCGTCGGCGCCGGCCGGGCCACCGCGGTGATCGCCGTCAAGCCGACCCGGCCGGGCCAGTCCGTCACCGGGATCCTGCCGGTCACGGCCGAGCTGCGGGCAGGCGGCCGCGCCCTGTGCCGGCAGACCGAGATGGTGAGCGGCACCCAGGTCTTCCCCGGGGACGGCCTGGTGGTGAGCTGCCCGGCCACCCCGACCGGCCGGCTCACCGTGCGCCTCGGCACCGGCGTCCGGGCGATCCCGATGGAGTCCACCCTCGCCCAGCCGGGCGCCACCACCACGGCCAGCGGCTGACCGCCCCGGCCCGGTCGGCCATCGGCTGACCGGGCCGGCCCGGTCGGCGGAGCGGGCGGTCCGGCTTGCTACCATCCCCGCATGACCACCACGCCGCGACCAGGCACGACGCACGCTGGCGTGGTGCTGGCCGCCGGGACGGGTGCCAGGGTCGGCAACCGCCGCAACAAGGTCTACCTGCCCCTGGCCGGTCGGCCCGTCGTCGCCTGGTCGCTCGAGCTGTTCCGCACGGTCTCCGGCGCCGGCCGGCTGGTGCTGGTGGTCCGCGCCGACGACCTCGAGCTGGCCGAGGCGGTGCTCGACCGGGAGCTCCCCGGGGTGCCGGTCGACGTGGTCGTCGGCGGCGCGACCCGTCACGAGTCGGAGTACCGGGCCGTGCGCCACCTCGCCGACGAGATACGGCGCGACGAGATCGACGTCGTGCTCGTCCACGACGCCGCCCGGCCCCTCACGCCGAGGGCGGTGGTCGAGGAGGTGCTGGCGGCCGCCCGGCGGACCGGCGCAGCCGTGCCAGGGCTCCCGCTGGAAGGCGTGGTCCGCGTCGACGACGCCGGGCTCCTGGCCGCTTCGGGCTCCGGCGGCCTGGTCAGCGTCCAGACGCCGCAGGCCTTCCGCGGCGCCCTGCTGCTGGCCGCGCACGAGGCGGCCGCGCGCGACGGCTTCACCGGGCCCGACACGGCCGCGTGCGTCGAGCGCTACGGGGACCTCCCCGTGTGTGTCGTGCCCGGCCACCCGCGCAACCTCAAGGTGACCTACGCCGACGACCTCTTCGTGGTCGAGCGGTTGCTCGCTGCAGCCATGATCCCGCCCGGTCGCCTTCACCAGCTCGAGCGGGGGCCTCCTCGGGGACAGCCAGGATGCGCCGGGTGACCGCGTCGACGGTGCCGACGGCAGCATGACCCGCATCGCTACAGCCCCAGCTCGTCCAGCAGCGGCGTCGCCATCCGGACCCGTGCCCGGGCCGCTTCGGCATCCGGTGCCGCCAGGGCGAGCCCGGCCAGCCGCCTGCACTCCTGCAAGGTGTGACGGCCGAGCAGCGTGCGCACGTCGGCCAGGCTCACCGGCGCCATCGAGAGGCTGGTCACGCCGGCGCCCACGAGCACGAGCGCCAGGACCGGGTCACCAGCCGCCTCCCCGCACACGCCGACCGGCTTGCCGAGCGCCTGCCCGGCCTGTGCGACCGCCGCGACGAGCTTCAGCAGCGCCGGCTGCCAGGGGCTCTGCAGGCCGGCCAGGGCGCCGACGAGCCGGTCGGCAGCGAAGGTGTACTGCGCGAGGTCGTTGGTGCCAAGGCTCACGAAGTCGGCGCTGGCCAGGATCGCCTCGGCCATGAGCGCGGCGGCCGGGACCTCGATCATCACCCCGGCCCGCTGCACGGGCCGCTCGTGCACCTGCGCGCAGAACCACGCCGTCTCCTCGGCGGTGGCGACCATCGGCGCCATCACCCAGACCTCGGCCTGGCTCCCGGCCGCCGCCTGCGCGATCGCGTCCAGCTGGGTGGCCAGGAGGTCGGGGTGCCTGCGGGTTGCCCGCAGCCCGCGGATCCCCAGGGCGGGGTTCGCCTCCTGCCCGAGATCCAGGAACGCGAGCGGCTTGTCCGCGCCGGCGTCCAGCGTCCGCACGACCACCCTGCCGCGGGGAAAGGCGTCGAACACGGCCTGGTAGGCGGCCGCCTGCTCGTCCCTGGTGGGCGGGTCGGTGCGGTCCAGGAACAGGAGCTCGGTGCGGAACAGCCCGACGCCCTCTGCGCCGGCGGCGGCCGCGGCGGCGGCATCAGCGGCGCCACCCACGTTGGCGAGCAGGCCGACGAGCTGCCCGTCCGCGGTGGCGCCGGGCCCCGCGGCGGCGCGGCGGGCTGCCTGCCGGGCTTCGGCCCGTGCCCGCGCGGCGGTCACCTGGCGGTCGTCCGGCGCCGCGACGACCTGGCCACTGCCGCCGTCGACCAGCACCGGGAGCCCGTCGGCCAGCCCGGTCGCGCCGGCGCAGGCGACCACCGCCGGGACCTCCATCGCCTTGGCCAGGATGGCGGTGTGGCTGGTGGGGCCGCCCTCCTCGGTGACCAGGGCAAGGACCCGGTCCCGGCGGAGCATGGCCGTGTCCGCCGGGGCGAGGTCGCGGGCGACGAGCACGAACGGATGCCCGGGGTCGGGCACCCCGGGCAGCGCCACCCCGAGCAGGTGGGCCACGGTCCGGTCCCGCAGGTCGTCCAGGTCGGCGACCCGGGCCGCCATGTACTCGCCGGCCCCGCCGAGCAGCTCCCGGTAGGTCCCGAAGGCCTCGTACACCGCCCGGGCGGCGCTGCGGCCCTCGTGGACGAGCATGCCGACCTGCCCGTCCAGCCCGGGGTCGCGTGCCATCATCGCCTGGGCCTCGAGCACCTCCCTGGCCTCGCCGCCGGCGAGCTGCGCGCGGGCCTCGAGGTCGGCCGCGACCGCCTCGAGCGCCGCGCGGCCCGCCTCGGCCTCGGCGGCGGGGCCCGCGCCGGTGCCGCCTTCGGGGGGCACGGGCACGTCGCCGCCCATGCGGGCGACCGGCCCGACAACAACCCCCGGGCTGACCCCGACGCCTTGGAGCTGGACGCCCACCGCGGTGGGCGTCCAGCCGCCCGTGGCGGTCACCACTCGAACTCCCGGCCCGACGACGACTGGTCGGCGGCCGGGGCGTTCGCCGGCGGCGGGCTGGACGGCGACCACTGCGGCGGCGCGGGCGATGGCGGCGCCGGCGCCATCCGCTCCTTGGGCTTGTCCTCCCTGCGGTTGGCCTCCACCAGCATCGGCGCGTGCCAGGTCTCGCCGACCAGCTCGAGCACCGGACGGAACGACGGCGTGGCCCGGGCAACCGCCTTGGCCTGCATCAGGTCCTCGATCTCCTCGCCGCCGACCTCGTCCTTCTCGAGCAGCTTCTCGGCCAGCGCCCGCATCGCCGGCTCGTTGCGGCGCAGCAGCTCCACGGCCTCCCGCTTGCACGACGAGAGCAGCTCCCCGATGGCCTTGCGGTTGTCGGGGTTGCCGAGGATCGCGCTCATCGGCCCGCCCGCGTAGGGGTTCTCGTTGAGCACCCCGTAGGAGATCAGGCTGTCGCCCATGCCCAGCATCCCGAGCATGATCGCGGCGCGGTAGGTCGCCATCTGGAGGTCGGAGGACGGCCCGCCGGTGGTGTCGCCGAACCAGATCTCCTCGGCGGCCAGCCCGCCCAGCGACACCACGATGTCGCGCCGCATGTCCTCGCGCAGCTCGGTGTGGCGCTCCTCGAGCGGGGTGCGGTACACCACCCCGAGGGTGTCGCGGCGCTTGATGATCGACGCGACCTGGATCTGGTCGTCCAGCTCCAGGATGTAGCCGAGCACCGCGTGCCCGGCCTCGTGGAACGCGGTCATCTGGCGGTCGCGCGCCGAGGTCTTGGTCGGCTCCTTCAAGCCGATCTCCTCGGTCACCTTCGCGGTCCACAGGTCGTTGAAGTTGAGCTTCTCGCGCCCGTCCACCAGCGCGAAGATCAGCGCCTCGTTGACCAGGTTCTTGATCTGCGCTGGCGAGAACCCGTAGGTCGCCCGGCCCAGCCGGCCCACGTCGACCTGGTCGTGGGGCACCTTGGCCAGGTAGTACTCCAGGATGTCCTCGCGGCCCGCCCCCGACGGCAGCCCCACGTGCAGCTTGCGGTCGAACCGGCCCGGCCGCAGCAGCGCCGGGTCCAGCGTCGAGGCCTGGTTGGTGGCCCCGATCACCATCACGTTGTAGTGCGGGATCTTCGGCTTGCCGAGGTGCAGGATCCGCTTGACATGGCGTATCAGCCCCTTCGGCATCACCATGCCGTCCATCTGGATGAGCAGCTCGTTGACGTACATGCCGCCGCCGCCCATGCCGCCGGGCGCCATGATGAACCGCAGCGGCCCCCGCACCGGCGGGGCGTCCGCCATCGCCTGCGACACCCCGCCCCGCGAGCCGCCGACCGCGTCCAGCTCGTCCAGGAAGATGACCGACCCGCCGTGCTTGTTGGACAGCCGCCGCGCCTGCCGGAACAGCCGCGCGATCCGCAGGTTGCCGATGCCCATGAACATGTTGTTGAAGCTCGTGCCCGAGGCGTACACGAACGGCACCTTCGCCGACCCCGCGATCGCCTTGCCGAGCAATGTCTTCCCGGTCCCGGGCGGCCCCTCGAACAAGATCCCGTGGGGCGGGTAGCCACCCGCCTCCCGGAACTTCTTGAACCCCTGGAACAGGGTCAGGGCCTCCTTGGTCGACGCCACGATCTCGGGCTGGCCGCGCACGTCGTCGAAGGTGACGTCGTACTCGCGCGGGTAGATCACATAGGTCCGCCCACGCGACAGGAACCAGAAGAGCGCCACGAACTGCACGATCATGAACAGCATCAGCATCATCATCATGATCAGCGAGCTGATGATGGAGAACGGCAGCGCCCTCGTGACCGCCCACAGGTCGAAGTCGGGCGCGAACTGGCTGTTGGTCTTGATCAGGTAGCTGCGGTACTCGGGCGGGATCCGCGGGTCGCCGCCCAGGATGCCCCACCAGTCCATGCCCCGGTTCGACTTGTACATCCAGTAGAGGATCGGGAGCGCCAAGAGGTAGAGCACGGCGGTCCACATCAGGATTCTGAGCGTCTTCTTGAAGACGTAGCGCACAGGTGGTGACAAGAGAGCCGCCTTCCTGACCCGATGCGGGCCGTTCTATCCTGCCTGCAAGTATGCTCCGTGATCCTTGGCACGTCATCCGTACCCGAGGGCCCGGCGGTTCATCGCTGGTGCCTGACCCGCTGGTTCCGTAGACTGCGCCAGTACCGGTCGGCTCGTTCGCCCGACATGCCCGCGCTGCCCGTCGCGCCGGGCCTGGGCGGGCGGTTCCGCCTCGAGGAGGTGCTCTCTGCCAGGTCTCGCGCTGGTCGCACGCACCGTCTGGGGTACGACGGGGCCGACCGACGCGCTGGGCCGCCGCCACGACCTCGCCGTGGGCGTGGTGGATGGGCAGATCACCGAGCTGGTCCCCGCCGTGGAGGTGGCGAGCCTTGGCGCCGACCGGGTGGTCGACCTCGGCGACGCCACGCTGCTGCCGGGGTTCGTGGACGCCCACGTCCACCTGACCCCGACGGGCCTGGCCGTCGGCGGTGCCGACCTGCGGGGGGCGACGTCCGCGGCCGAGCTGCTCGGCCGGGTCCGGACCGCCGCGGCGGCCTCGCCGGGGGTGGTGTGGGGCGACGGCTTCGACGAGACGACCTTCCGGCCCGAGGGGCTGCCGACCCCGGACGCGCTGGCTGAGGCGGCCGCGGGCCGGCCGGTGTACCTCTCGCGGGTGGACGGCCACCAGGGGCTGGCAACGCTCGACCTGCTGGCCGAGTCGGACGCGATGGAGGCGGTCGGCTGTGAGCGCGACGCCGACGGCAGGCTGACCGGGGTGGTGCGCCATCACGCCAACCACCTCGCCCGCCGGCACGCGCTGGGCGCGCTGCCCGCCCAGGCGGTGGTCGCCGCCCAGGACCGCGCGCTGGCGGCGGCGGCCAGGCACGGGGTCACCTCGGTGCACGAGATGGGTGGGCCGGACGTGGCCGGCCGGCGCGACTTCGAGCTGCTGCTGGACCGGCGGGAGTCGCTGCCGGTGGAGGTGGTCTGCTACTGGGGCGACCTCGACCTCGAGTACGTGGCCGAGCGCAAGCTCGCCCAGGTCGGCGGCGACCTGTTCCTGGACGGCTCGCTCGGGTCGCACACGGCGGCGCTGTCCACGCCGTACGAGGACGCCCCGAAGACCACCGGCACGCTGTACCAGGACGACGCCGACCTGACCGACCTGTACGTGCGGGCGACCCTGGCCGGGATCCAGGTCGGGGTGCACGCCATCGGGGACGTGGCGATCGGGCAGGCGCTGCGCTGCGCCAGGCGCGCGGCCAAGGCGGTGGGGCGGGGCCCGCTGGCGGCCTGCCGGCACCGCATCGAGCATGCCGAGCTGCTCGGGGCCGACGGGGCCGACCGCATGGCCGAGCTCGGCCTGGCCGCAAGCGTGCAGCCGGGGTTCGACGCGGCCTGGGGCGGGCCGGAGGGGATGTACGAGCGGCGGCTGGGGCCGCGGCGGACCAAGAGCATGAACCCGCTGGCCGAGCTGTGGCGGCGGGGGGTGCCGACCGGCGGGGGGTCGGACTCGTGCGTGACCCCGCTCGACCCGTGGCACGGGGTCGCCGCCTGCGTCCACCACCACCGCCCGCACCAGCGCCTCGGGCTGCCGGTCGCGCTCGAGCTGTTCACCTTGGGTGGACGGGTGCTGGCCAGGCAGGAGCGGGTCACCGGGCGGATCCAACCGGGGCAGCGCGCCGACCTCACCGCGTTCCCCGGGGACGTGCTGGCCGGCGACCCGCGCAAGCGGGTCTGCTCGGAGGCGCTGCTGACCCTGGTCGCCGGCCGGCTGGCCCACGGGCCGGCCGAGGCGGCGGTGGAGACCGCCGGGCACCCCGGCGCCTGAGCCCGCCTACAGGCCGTGCTCGGCGGGGAGCCGGCCAGACTTGACCGCCTGCAGCAGCGAGTGGTGGTCGGCCTCGGTCTGGTCGGCGTAGGCGCGCGCGAAGCGCGCGAATGCCCGGTCGGCGGCGTCGCCCTTGCCGAGATAGCCGGACAGGACGGTGGCGCCGGTCGAGCGGGCGTGGCCCTTGGCGAGCAGGGTGCCGCAGACCCGGGCGTAGTCCATGAGCGCGGAGCCGTCCATGCCGTCCACGGTGACCGCGCCCTTCATGTCGCGGAACTGGCGGACGTAGTAGTCACGCCCGTCCACCGTGGTCCAGCCGAGCAACGGGTCGCTGACGGTCTGCAGGGTCTGCTGGTACTCCACGACCCGCTGTCCCTGATGGGCGTGCCAGGCGGTGTCGCCGTGCACGAACCGGGCCACGCACGACCGCCTGGCCTGCTTGAGCTGGAGGAAGACCATGTCGTGGGGGCCGTTGCCCTCAAGCAGCGCGACGAACGCGCGCAGGCCGACCGAGCCCACGCCGACGACCTTGTGGGCCAGGTCGACGACCATGTAGTAGCCGAGCACCCGGCGCCAGTGGGGTCGCAGCGTCTCGAGGTAGGCGTCCAGCCCGGCGACGAGCCGGTCGGTCTCCTCGTCGGGCACGTGCATCACCGTGGGCGGCTGGTCCACGATGCGGCGCACGCCATCCCGCTCGCGGGTCAGCTTGGGCAGGGCCCGGTCGCTGGTGCGGCTGCGGGCGAGGCTGGCTGCCCGCTCGATCTCCCCGCGCAGCGACCAGTCGGCCATCTCCTGCCGCATCCGGTCGATGTCCAGCCGCTCGTACGAGCGGGACAGCAGCGGCTGGCCGGCCAGCCGGCCGAGCTGCCGCCGGTACGCCGCCGCGCACCACAGCACCGCGTCCTCGCAGGTGCTCTCGGCCAGGCCGTTCTGCCGGCCGGCCACCCACACGCTGGTGGTCAGCCGCCGCAGGTCCCACTCCCACGGGCCGGGATGGGCCTCGTCGAAGTCGTTGAGGTCGAACACCAGGTCCCGCTCTGGCGAGGCGTAGAACCCGAAGTTGCCCAGATGGGCGTCCCCGCAGATCACCGGCTCGATCCCGGTCCGTGGCAGGTGCGCGAAGTCCTCTGCCATCAGGTTGGCGGTGCCGCGCAGGAAGGCGTACGGCGACGCCGCCATGCGGCCGACCCGCAGCGGGACCAGCCGCTGGAGACGACCGGCGTGCGCCTCCTCGACGAGGTCCACCGGGTCCGGCCGGTCCTCCGGCGGCCGCCAGCGGCGCAGGTCGCGGCGGGAGACGCGGTCCCGCAACGCGCGCCCGGCCGCGTAGCGCTCCTCCCGCGTCGGCAACGGGGTGCGCAGCTCGTCCGCCATCCAGACCTCCCGGCCCGTCACCTGCCGACCGTGCCGGCCACCTGGGCCGCCCGCGCCATCTTGGCACCGTCCAGCCTCGTGGTGAACCTGCACGTCCTCCGCCTCGGCCGACGACGTGGCAGCCCCGAGCCGCCTCGGCGCGGCGGTCGTTGACAGACTCGGGAGCGTTCCGGCAAGGTGTGGCCCTATGACCGGCGTTCGCCTCACCCGCAACCGCGCGCTCGACTACGGGCGTGTCGTGCGTTGCGCGTGTATCGAGGCCCGGCGGTCACGCCGCGCACCGTAGCGCGCACCCCCCTCCGACCGCCCGGGCCGCCGCCCGACCACCCGGACCACGCTCCCGTGCGTGTCGAGAGGAATCCCACCTGTGGCTTTCGTTCCCATCGCGTCGCTGCGCCCAACCCCAACCGCCCGCCCTCCCCGTCGAGGTCTCGCCGCCCGCCCTCCCCGTCGAGGCCTCGCCGCCCGCCGTGGTGGCGCCGTCGCACCGGCGCACGCGTTCCCGGAGGCCGCGGCATGAGCCAGCAGACCGGGAGGGGATCGGCGCCCGAGGGAGTCACCGTCTGGTTCACCGGCCTGCCGTCGGCCGGCAAGACCACCATCGCGAACCTGGTCGGGCGGCGGCTCGCCGAGCAGGGCCGCCGGGTCGAGGTGCTGGACGGCGACGTGGTCCGCACCCGGCTGTCGAAGGGGCTCGGGTTCTCCAAGGCCGACCGGGACGAGAACATCCGCCGTATCGGCTACGTCGCCGAGCTGCTGACCGGCCACGGGGTCACCGTGCTGGTCTCGGCCATCTCGCCCTACCGTGCGGTCCGCGACGAGGTCCGCGCCGCCATCGGCGGCGTCGGCGGCTTCGTCGAGGTGTACGTGGCCACCGACGTGGCCACCTGCCGGGCCCGCGACGTGAAGGGGCTGTACGCCAGGCAGGCGCGGGGGGAGCTTCGCGGCCTCACGGGGGTCGACGACCCGTACGAGGCGCCGCTCACCCCCGAGCTGGTGCTCGACACCGCCGAGCACCCGGAGGAGTCGGCCGCCCGCGTGCTCGCCCTGCTCGGCGGTCGCCCCGCCCCGGCGCTGGTGGGCGGGACGGGGGGCGCATGGAGCGAAGCGGGAGCCCCGGGTAGGACGGGGGGCGGGTCGTGAGCGGGGCGCCGAGCGGCACGGTGGCGCCGCCGGCCCCGCACGGCGGGCGCCTGGTCGACCGGCTCGTCCCCGCCGGCCGGGCCGAGACGCTCGCCTCGGAGGCGGCCCGGCTGCCCGCGGTGCGCCTGGACGGCCGTGGCCTTGCCGACCTCGAATGCCTCGCGGTCGGCGCGTTCTCGCCGCTGACCGGGTTCCTCGGCGCCGCTGACCACGCCGCCGTGGTGGAGCACGGGCGGCTCGCCAACGGGCAGGTCTGGACACTCCCTGTGGTGCTCCCGGTCCCGGCCGAGGCGCTGGGGCCCGGAGTCGAGCGGCTGGCCCTCACCGACCAGGCAGCGACGGTGCTCGCCGTCGTCGACGTGGCCGAGGTGTACGACCCGGACCCGGTGGCCGAGGCCAAGCACGTGTTCGAGACCGACGACCCGGCCCACCCCGGGGTGGCGGCGACGCTGGCCCGCCCCGGCCCGCTGGTCGGCGGGGCGGTGCACGTCCTGCGCCTGCCGGCGGCCCCGGCCGAGCTTGGACCGAGGCTGACCCCCGCCCAGGCGCGCGCCGAGGCGGCGGCAAGGGGCTGGCGCACGATGGCCGGCTTCCAGACCCGCAACCCGGTCCACCGGGCCCACGAGTACCTCCACAAGGTCGCGCTCGAGCACGTCGACGGGCTGCTGCTGCACCCGCTGGTCGGCGAGACCAAGGACGACGACGTGCCGGCCGCGCTGCGGATGGCCTGCTACCGGGCGCTGCTGGACGGCTACTACCCGGCGGAGCGGGTGCTGCTCAGCGCGTTCCCGGCCGCGATGCGCTACGCAGGGCCGCGGGAGGCGGTCTTCCATGCGATCGCGCGCAAGAACTATGGCTGCACCCACTTCATCGTCGGCCGCGACCACGCCGGCGTGGGCAGCTACTACGGCACCTACGCCGCCCAGGAGGCGTTCGACGCCTACGACCCCGGCGAGCTCGGGATCCAGCCGCTCAGGTTCGAGCACGCCTTCTTCTGCCGCCGCTGCGACGGCATGGCGACGAGCCGGACCTGCCCGCACCCGCCCAAGACGCGGGTGCACCTGTCCGGCACGGCGGTCCGCGCCCTGCTCGGCGACGGCCAGCTGCCCCCGCCCGAGTTCTCCCGGCCCGAGGTCGCCCGCGTGCTCGCCGACGGCTACCGGACGCGCCAGGAGGCCCGCTGATGTCCGTGCTGACCACGTCCGGGATCGCCGCGGCGGCCGCCCGGCTGGAGCACCGGCCCGCCGAGGAGGTCCTGGCCTGGGCGCTCGGCGAGTTCGGCGACCGCTTCGCGATCGTCACCTCCTTCCAGGTCGAGGGCATGGTCGTGCTCGACCTGGCCCGCCGGCTCGACCCGGCCGTCAGGGTCCTCACCCTGGACACCGGGCGGCTGCCCCAGGAGACCTACGAGGTCGTCGAGACCGTCCGCGCCCGGTTCGGCGTCAGGGTCGAGATGGTCGCCCCCGACCCGGCGGCGGTCGCGGCAATGGTCACCCGGCACGGGCCGAACCTGTTCAAGCGCGACCAGGCGCTGCGCCGCCTGTGCTGCCAGGTCCGCAAGGTCGACCCGCTCGGCCGCGCGCTGGCCGGGCTGGACGCCTGGTCGACCGGGCGGCGCCGCGACAGCGGGCCCGCGCGGGCGGGGATCGCCAAGGTCGAGCCCGACCCGGCCCACGACGGGCTGGTGAAGCTGAACCCGCTGGCCGACTGGGCCCGCGAGCAGGTGTGGACGTACGCGCACGCCAACCGGGTGCCGATCCATCCGCTGTACCAGCAGGGCTACACCAGCATCGGCTGCGCGCCGTGCACCCGGGCGGTGCTGCCCGGCGAGGAGGAGCGGGGGGGCCGCTGGTGGTGGGAGGCCGGCCCCGACCGGGAGTGCGGCCTCCACCACACCACCCCGTCGGCGCGCTTCGACCTGGCCCTGGCCGAGCTGCGGGCGGACGTCGCCGCCGGCGGGCGGCCGGTGACCTCGGAGGGTTGAGATGCGCTACCTCAGGGACATCAAGGAGCTGAACCAGGTCGAGAAGTGGAAGCTGGAGCGTCACCCGCTCGACGTGCGCGACGCGATCCTCGACCGCTACGCCCATGAGGGCCCCGAGGCCGTCAAGGCCGTCCCGGGCGAGGTGGAGCGGCTCAAGTGGGTCGGCCTGTACCCGCAGCGCCAGGGCGGGGATGCGTTCATGCTCCGCATCAAGGTCCCAGGTGGCCGCCTGACCGCTGCGCAGGCGCGGGCTGTCGGCGAGGTCGCCGACGAGTTCGCCCGCGGCCCGGCCCCGAACCCGGTGTTCGGCGACGCCTACCTGGACATCACCACCCGCCAGGACATCCAGCTCCACTGGATCAAGATCGGCGCCGTCCCCGAGATCTGGCGCCGCCTGGAAGCGGCGGGCATGACCACCGTGCAGGCGTGCGGCGACTCGGCCCGCAACGTGCTCTGCTGCCCGGTGTCCGGCCTGGACGCCGACGAGGTGCTGGACGCCTACCCGGTGGCCGCGGCGATCTCGGCCTACTTCACCGGCAACCGCGAGTACGCCAACCTCCCCCGGAAGTTCAAGCTGAGCGTCACGGGCTGCCGGGAGGACTGCGCGCAGGCCGAGATCAACGACATCGGCCTGTGGCCGGCACGGCTGGACGGCGGCACGGTGGGCTTCAACGTGCTCGTCGGCGGTGGGCTGTCGGACGGCCCCCGCATGGCCTCCGACATCGACGTGTTCGTCCCCCCCGACCCCGGCCGGGTGGTCGAGCTGTTCCGGGCGGTCGCCCAGCTCTTCGGCGAGCTGGGCAACCGGGAGAACCGCGGGCTGGCCCGGATGCGCTACCTGGTGCAGGAGCTCGGCCCCGAGCGCTTCCGCGCGGAGCTGGCCGAGCGCACCGCCGTGGACCTGCTGCCAGCGGGCGAGGCCCTCACCCGCGGCTACCGGGGCGACCACCTCGGCGTGCACGCCCAGAAGCAGCCCGGCCGCTGCTACGTCGGCCTCAACGTGACCGTGGGCCGCATGCCCGGGCGGAACCTGGTCGAGGCGGCCCGCCTCGCCGGCGAGTACGGCGACGGCGAGCTGCGGCTGGCAACCGACCAGAACCTGATCCTCACCGGCGTGCCCGAGGCGCGGCTCGGCGCGCTCCTGGCCGAGCCGCTGCTGGCCGAGCACTCGCCCGACCCGGGCGCGTTCGAGCGGGGCGTCGTGGCCTGCACCGGCAGCGAGTTCTGCCGCTTCGCGATCGTGGAGACCAAGGCCAGGGCCGCCCAGTGGGCCCGCGAGCTGGACCGCCGCCTCGGCCCGGACTCGCGCGCGAAAGGCAAGCCGGACAAGACCGGTCAGGGCGTGGTGCGCATGCACTTCTCGGGGTGCCCGGCCTCGTGCGCGCAACCACAGATCGCCGACATCGGCTTCCGCGGCGAGACCGCGCACCGCGACGGCGCGATCGTCGAGGCGGTCGACATCGGGCTCGGCGGCAGCCTCGGCACCGACGCGGCGTTCATCGACTTCGTCGAGGGGGCCAAGCCGGTGAGCGAGGTGCCCGACGCGCTGGTGGGCCTGCTCACCCGCTACCGCGCCGAGCGCCGCGACGGCGAGGCGTTCCACCAGTGGTGCCGGCGGCTGCCCAACGCCGAGCTGCGGGCAACCCTGCAAGGAGGCCGACCCTGATGGCCGGGTTCAAGATCCGCGACGAGATGAACGACATCGACGAGGCCCCGGGCAAGACCTGGTTCTGGGAGCTCGAGCAGGCCGTCATCGACGCCGACCGCTGCGTGCAGTGCGGGGCGTGCGTGGCCGCCTGCCCGAGCGACTCGATCGCGGTGGGCGCCAACGGCCTGCCCGTGCTGGTCAAGATGTGCACCGGCTGCTCGCTGTGCTGGGACTTCTGCCCCCGAGGCGGCATGCGCCACGAGGCCACCTGGTCGCTGGCCCCGGCCGGCCCCGAGGCCGCTCAGGCGGGCAACGGGCTGGCCGGCCGGCCCGGCCCGGACGGGGCCGACTGGAAGATCACCGGCGCGGCCGGGCCGGCCGGCCAGGGGCTCGGGCGGGTGCGCGCCACCTACACCGCCAGGGTGCGGCCGAAGGTGCCTGGAGCGCAGGACGGCGGGGTGGTCAGCGCGCTGCTGACCGCGCTGCTGGAGGCGGGCGACCTCGACGGCGCGCTGCTCGCCCGGGAGAGCCGGTCCGAGCCGTGGAAGGGCGAGCCGTTCCTGGCCCGGACACCCGCCGAGGTCGTCGAGTGCGCCGGCAGCTTCTACAACCAGACCCTCGCGCTGGCCGCGCTGGACCTCGCCGGCCACGACCTGCCCGCGCAGCCGCGCGTGGCGGTGGTCGGCACCCCGTGCGAGGTCGAGGCGATCCGGGCGATGCAGGCGCGGCCCTGGACGTGGGGCGCGTCGCGGGTGGACGCCGTGGTGCTCACCGTGGCGCTGCTGTGCACCAAGAGCTTCAACTACGAGAAGCTGATGGTCGAGGAGATCCAGCGCCAGCGCGGCATCCCGCTGGAGCAGGTCGGCAAGGTCGACGTGATCCACGGCAAGATGATCGTCGAGGACCACGACGGCACGGTCCTGGTCTCCGAGCCGGTCCGCGACTTCCACGGCGCCGCGCTGAAGGGCTGCGACGAGTGCGCCGACTTCCTCGGCCACGGCGCCGACATCTCGGTCGGGAGCGTCGGCAGCGAGGACGGCTACTCGAGCGTGCTGGTGCGCACGCCGGCCGGCCAGGCCGCGTTCGACCGCGTCCGCGGCCGCCTGGAGCTGCGCGACCTCGACCGCGTCGAGGCGCTCCACAAGCTCGACGCGCTGGACCGCAAGATCGCCGTGCGCAGCCTGCAGCGACCCTTCGACCCGTCGGCGCCGCTCTTCATCGATTTCGCCGAGCATGTTGACCGCTACGCCGGGACTGGTCGCGCGCCGGTGGTGCGCGACCGGTGACCGGGCCGCCGGACCTGCCCCTCCCCGAGGAGCCGGTGGAGCTGCGCGCGCGCACCCGGGCGCTCGTCGAGCAGGCCCCCGAGCAGGGCAGTGCACTGCTCGATGCCGCATCCTGGATCGTCGGCCCGCTCTGGGAGCGCTGGGGGCCGGCGCTGGAATCCGCCGGGATGGACCGGGAGCGGTTCCTCGCGATCGTGACCGGCTACCGCAGGGAGCTGTGGCTGTGGGTCATGGGGGAGCGGACCTGGGCGCAGAGCGCCGACGGCCTGCGCGGACGGGTGCAGCGACGCGTCCCGGGGTCCAAGCAGCGGGCACGACGAGCAAGGACGGGCAACGGCGCCCGCGGAGGCCCTCCCCGACCCGACCCGGCAGCAGCGCGAGAACCGGTCCGCGAAGCACCTGCTCAGAAGTCCTGTCCGTAACTTGACGGGAAGGCCCTGGTCGCTGACCCGGGTTACGGGCAGAACTTCTGGTGACCTGCTCAGCCCCTCGGCCGCCCACGACGCCGACCCGCTCCCGCTCGCCGCGCTGCTTGGACTGGACCGGCGCTCCGCGCGGTGAGCGTGGAACCGCACCCTCCTGCCCAGAAGGACGCGACCCGCACCGTCGGGCTGCCGGCTCGGCTGCCCGGGAGCACCTATCATCCGTAGGGCATCTGGTGTCCACGCAACGGAGCGACGTCATGGCCAAGTCCAAGTTCCGCGTCACCTACGCGACCCTGTCGGCCGACAACGAGGAGCTGCACGCCGCCTACGAGGAGGGGGTGCGGACGGCCCGCTCCTGGCTGGGGGCGACGTTCCCGGTGTATGTCAGCGGCGAGGCGCGCACCGACGGGCCCACGTTCGACGTGGCCAGCCCGAACGACACCGGGCTGCGGCTCGGCACCTTCCACGAGGCGAGCGGGCGGGACGTGGACGACGCGGTGGCCGCGGCCAAGGCGGCGTTCCCGGGCTGGTCGCGGACGCCGTGGCAGGAGCGGGTGGCGCTGCTGCTGCGGGCCGCGGACCTGATCAGCGAGCGCTCCAACGAGCTGGCCGCGCTGATGTCGATGGAGGTGGGCAAGAACCGGCTGGAGGCGCTCGGGGACGTGGAGGAGTCGGCCGACCTGATCCGCTACTACTGCGACCAGCTCGAGGCGAACGATGGGTTCGACCGGAAGATGGGGCAGCTGTCGGCCACCGAGCACACCCGCAGCGTGCTGCGGCCCTACGGGGTGTGGGCGGTGATCAGCCCGTTCAACTTCCCGATGGCGCTGGCCGCCGGCCCGGCCGGCGGTGCGCTCGTGGCCGGGAACACGGTGGTGTTCAAGCCGTCGCCGCAGGGCTCGTTCACCGGGGTGAAGCTGTACGGATGCCTGCGGGACGCCGGGCTGCCGGCGGGGGCGTTCCACTACCTGCCGGGCGGGGACGGCGTGGGCAGGTCGGTCGTGGACCACGACGGGGTCGACGGGATCACCTTCACCGGCTCCTACGAGGTCGGGATGAAGATCTACAGGAAGTTCTCCAAGGACTTCCCGCGCCCGGCCGTGTGCGAGATGGGCGGCAAGAACCCGGCCATCGTGTCGGCCAAGGCCGACCTGGACCTGGCCGCCGACGGGGTGATGCGGTCGGCGTTCGGGTTCTCCGGGCAGAAGTGCTCGGCCTGCTCGCGGGTGTACGTGGAGCGCGGGGTCGCGAACGAGTTCGCCGGCAAGCTGGCCGACCGGGCCGTCAAGGTGGCCGTGGGCGACCCGGTGGACCGGGCCGTGTACATGGGGCCGGTGATCGACGCGGACGCGGTGGAGCGGTTCGAGCAGGCGGTGAAGGAGGCCCGCAAGGACGGCCAGGTGCTGGCCGGTGGGGAGGTGCTCCGGGGCGAGGGGCTGCCCGAGGGCAACTACGTCGCCCCGACGGTGGTCACCGGCCTGCCCGCCGACCACCGGCTGTTCAAGGAGGAGCTGTTCGTGCCGCTGGTGGCCGTCAGCCCGGTCGACTCCCTGGACGAGGGCCTGAAGCTGGCCAACGACACCGAGTACGGCCTGACGGCCGGGTTCTACTCGTCCGACGACGCCGAGGTGCGGCGCTTCCTGGACGAGATCGAGGCTGGGGTGGTGTACGTGAACCGGCGGGCCGGGGCGACCACCGGCGCCTGGCCGGGCGTGCAGCCGTTCGGGGGCTGGAAGGGCTCGGGGAGCTCGGGCAAGGCGGGCGGTGGCCTCTACTACGTGCAGCAGTTCCTGCGGGAGCAGTCGCAGACGGTGGTGTCGTCGTGAGCGGCGCCCGGACCCTGTCCGGGGCCGGGCGCGACGGTGAGGACGGGGCCGCGCCGGGCGCCCGCCCCGACGGGCCGGCCTCGCGCGCTTCAGGCGACCAGGGCTGGCTCGACCCGGCCCGGCCAGTGCCGGACGTGCGCACCGAGCTGCCGGGCCCGGAGGGTCGGCGGGTGCTCGAGCGCGACGCCCGCGTGACCAGCCCGTCGCTGCCGCGCGCCTACCCGATGACGCCGCGGCGCGGTACGGGCGCGGTGCTCGAGGACGTCGACGGCAACCTGTTCCTGGACTTCAACGCCGGCATCGCGGTGACCTCGACCGGGCACGCCCACCCGCGGGTGGTGGAGGCGGTCCGCCGCCAGGCCGGGGACCTGCTGCACTACTCGGCGAGCGACTTCTACCTGCCGATCTACTCGGAGATGTGCGAGGCGATGGCCGCGGCCGCGCCGATCTCCGGTCGGGTGCGCACGTTCCTGACCAACTCGGGCACCGAGGCGGTGGAGGGCGCGTTGAAGCTGGCCAGGGCGGCGACCGGCCGGCCGTACGCGATCTCGTTCCTGGGCGCGTTCCACGGGCGCACCTACGGCTCGGTGAGCCTGACCGCGTCCAAGGCCAAGTACCACGCGGGCTTCGGGCCGCTGCTGCCAGGGGTGATCCACGCGCCGTACGCCTACTGCCACCGCTGCCCGATCAACCTCACCTGGCCGGCCTGCGACAACGCCACCGTCGACCACCTGGAGCAGGTGGTGTTCAAGTACGAGGTGGACCCGTCGGAGGTGGCGGCGGTGTTCGTCGAGCCGATCCAGGGGGAGGGCGGCTACGTGGTGCCGCCGCCAGGGTGGCTCGCGAAGCTCAAGGCGGTCTGCGACCGGCACGGCATCCTGCTGGTGGCCGACGAGGTGCAGTCGGGCATGGGCCGGACCGGGCGGATGTGGGCGATCGAGCACGCCGGGATCGAGCCGGACGTGGTGGTGTCGGCCAAGGGGCTCGCTTCGGGCCTGCCGCTGGGGGCGTTCATGGCCCGCGCCAAGCTGATGGAGCGCTGGTCGGCCGGGGCGCACGGGTCCACCTACGGGGGCAGCCCGGTGCCGTGCGCCGCGGGGCTGGCCACCCTGGAGGTGCTCCGCGAGGAGCGGCTGCTCGACAACGCCGCCGTGCAGGGGGAGCTGCTGCTGGCCGGGCTGGCCGCGATCCGCGAGCGGATGCCCTGGCTGGTCGAGGACGTGCGCGGCGTCGGCCTGATGATCGGGGTGGAGCTCCCGGACGCGCGGCTGGCCGAGGCGGTCGCGCTGGCCGCGTTCCGCCGCGGCCTGCTGGTGCTGGGGGCGGGCGAGAGCGCGGTGCGCATCTCGCCCCCGCTGGTCGTCACGGCCGAGCAGTGCCGCACCGCGCTGCGCCTGTTCGGCGAGGCGGTCGAGGAGGTCGCCGCCAGCCATGGCCCGGTGCCGGCACCCCAGGGGACGCCGGTGGGCGGCTGAGCCAGCCGAGCCGGGGTCGGAAGCCGTCCTTCGCCTCGGCCACCCTGGCGCTCTCCCACAGGACGTGGGACTGGCGCTGGAAGAACTGCTGCCACCTGCCGCCCCGGCGGGCTGTCAGGCGGTCTCGCGGGCGCCGGTGACCCGGTGGTGGCCGTTCCCGCGGGTGTCGGCGGCTGGCAGGCGGACGGTGAACTCGCAGCCGTCGGGGACGTTGGCGACCTCGATCGTGCCGCCGTGGGCCTCGACCAGCCCGCGCGCGATGGCCAGGCCGAGCCCGGCCCCGCTGGTGCTGCGGGCGGGGTCGCCCCGCCAGAGCTGCTCGAACACCCGAGGCAGGTCGGCCGGGGGGATCCCGCCGCAGCCGTCGCGGACGCGTAGCACGGCGGCGCCGTCGTGCTCGGCGACCGCGACCACCAGCCGGCCGGTGGGCCGGGTGTGGCGGATGCCGTTGACGACCAGGTTGGCGAGGACCCGGCTGAGCTGGGCGCGCCCGGCGAGCACGGGCCTGGCCGGTGCGGCCAGGTCGGCCTCCAGGCGCACCCCGGCCGCGGCCGCCTCGGGCTCGAAACGGGCCAGGACCTCGCCGACGAGGTCGGGCAGGGAGGTCGGTTCGAGCTGCAGGGTCACCGCGCCGGCCTGGATCGCCGACAGCTCGAACAGGTCGTCAACGAGGCTCGAGAGCCGGTCGACGTGTCCGGCCAGGCTGGCCAGGTAGCGGCGGCGGGTGGCCTCGTCGGGGGCGACGTCGTCGGCCAGCGCCTCGGCGACCAGCCGGAGGCTGGCCAGCGGGGTGCGCAGGTCGTGCGAGGCCCACGCGACCAGGTCGCGCCGGCTCGCCTCCATGGCGCGCTCGCGCTCGCGGCTGGCGGCCAGCCTGGCCGCGGCCGCGTTCAGGGTCTCGGCCACCGCGGCGACCTCGGCGGTCCCGCCGAGGCGGGCCCTGGCCGACAGGTCGCCGGCCTCCAGGCGACCCGCCACCTCGGCCAGGGTCTCCAGGTCGGCCGCGGTGCGCCGGGAGCTGACGATGCCGTAGGCGACCCCGGCGCCAGCGGCCATCGGCAGCGACGCGACCACCACGGCGAGGTCGTGAGGGCTGGCGAGCATGCTGGTGGCCACCACGCCGAGGGCGGCGAGGGCGGCGGCCGCGGTGACCGCCGCGGTGAGCGCGGCCTGCCTGGCCATGCCGGCCCGGCGGCGGCGCAGCCCGCGCTGCAGGCCGAGCCCGCCCAGGGCGACCACGAGCGCCCCCGTGGCGGTGAGGCCGAGCAGCACGGCGAGGTCGGGCGCAGGGATACGGGCGATCACGCCGACCACGGCGGTGCCCGCCATGCCGGCCGCGAACCACAATGCCGGCTGGAGCGCGCGCCGGTGCCTCACGCCAGCCCACCCTCCCCGGTGGGCCCGGCGGGCACGAACCGGTAGCCGACGCCGTACACGGTCTGGACCCGTAGCGGGTTGGACGAGTCCTCCTCGACCTTCTCGCGCAGCCGCCGGACGTGCACGGTCACCGTGGAGGTGTCCCCGAGCCAGGTGTACTCCCAGACCTGCTGGAGGAGCTGGCCGCGCGTGAAGACCTGCCGGGGGTGGCGGGCCAGGAACAGCAGCAGGTCGAACTCGCGCACGGTGAGCGCGACCGGCCGGCCGGCGACCTCGACCTCGCGGGTGACCGGGTCGACGAGGACGTCGCCGGCCCGGACCGGCAGCGGCCTGGGACCGTCGGTGGCCCGGGCCCGGCGCAGCACGCTGCGGACGCGGGCGACCAGCTCGCGCGGGCTGAACGGCTTGACCACGTAGTCGTCGGCGCCGAGCTCGAGGCCGAGGACCCGGTCGGCCTCGCCGCCCTTGGCGGTCAGCATGATGACCGGCGTCGCGCCGCTCGCCCGGATCTGGCGGCAGACGTCGAGCCCGTCCACGGTGGGGAGCATGAGATCGAGGATGACCAGGTCGGGGGGGTGGGCGGCGACCGCCTCGAGCGCCTGGGGCCCGTCCTTGGCCACCTCGACCCGGTAGCCCTCGCGCTCGAGGTAGTGCTGGACGACCTCGCGGACGGTGGGCTCGTCGTCGACCACCAGGACCCGCTCCCCGGCCACGCCACACCCCCTCGCCACGGTCGGGCCGGGTGCCGGCCGGCACCCGGGCCCCGGCCCGCTCGACCTGCTCGACGGTGGCACACCCAGGACCCTGCATTCCAGGCTGGCGCGCAGGCCGTCACCACATCGTAAGGCCAGGCTGGTTGACGCGCGCGACCACCAGGGGCAGGCTCGGGGGCCATGCGCGTGCTCGTCACCGGCGGGGCCGGCTTCGGCGGAACGAGGAGGAGCGGACCGTGAAGCTCGTGGGAGCACGACGGCCGCGGGCGGTGACCGTCACCGCCCTGGCGGTCGGGGTGGTCGCCGTCGCGGCCGTCGCCGTCTGGTTCCAGCCGCAGAAGCTGCTCATCGACGAGCGCGTCGACGAGGCGCTCCCCGGCGCCGCACCCGTCCCGCCGAAGGCCACCACCGCCGCCGAGGGGACAGCCGCCACCGTGGCCGGCCAGCCGGCCACGACCGCTGCACCCGGACCGGTCGTGCTCGCGTCGGGTGAGCTCCGCTCGCTCGGCCACACGACCTCGGGCCGGGTGGCCGCGCTGCGGCTCGCCGACGGCAGGCGGTTCCTCCGCTTCGACGGCCTGCGCACCAGCAACGGCCCCGACCTGTTCGTCTACCTGTCCGTCACGCCCGCCGACGGGCCTCGCGACACGTTCGACGACGAGTTCGTCAGCCTCGGCCGCCTGAAGGCCAACGAGGGCAGCCAGAATTACGCGATCCCGGCCTCGCTCGACCTTGCGCGGTACCGGAGCGTGGTGATCTGGTGCAAGCGCTTCACCTACGCGTTCGGGGCGGCGCCGCTGCGGTGACCCCGAGCGGGCGCGGGGCCGCCGGGTAACCGTCGAGGCGTCGGGTCGTGGCTGTTTCGAACGACGGGAGAGCATCGTGAGCGAAGAGTTCGACGTGATCGTGGTCGGCGCCGGCCCGGCGGGGGAGAACGCCGCCGGGCGCGCCGCCGACGGCGGGCTGCGCGTGGCGATCGTGGAGCGGGAGCTGGTCGGCGGGGAGTGCTCCTACTGGGGCTGTATCCCCTCCAAGACCCTCATCCGCCCCGGCGACGTGCTCGCCGCCGCCCGCCGCGTGCCGGGCGCCGCCGAGGCGGTCACCGGCGAGCTGGACGTGGCCGCTGCGCTCGCCCAGCGCGACTACATGACCTCGAACTGGGACGACGCCGGCCAGGTCCCCTGGCTGGAAGACAAGGGCATCGAGCTGGTCCGGGGCACCGCCCGGCTGGCCGGGGAGCGGACCGTGGCGGTCACCCCGGCCGCCGGGCCGGCCCGGCGGCTGGTCGCGCGCCAGGCGGTCGTGCTCGCCACCGGCACCACCGCGGCCGTGCCACCCATCCCCGGGCTGGACCAGGTGCGGCCGTGGGACAACCGGGGCGTCACCGGGGCCAAGGAGCTGCCCGAGCGGCTGCTGGTGCTCGGGGGCGGCACCGTCGGCGCGGAGATGGCCCAGGCGTTCAAGCGGCTCGGCTGCCAGGAGGTCACCGTCGTCGAGGGCGACAGCCGCCTGCTGGCCCGGGAGGAGCCGTTCGCGGGCGAGGAGGTCGCCCGGGCGTTCGAGGAGGAGGGCATCACGGTCCTGACCGGCGCGAGGATGACCGGGGCGCGCCGGGAAGGCAGCGACGGGCCGGTCGTGGCCACCCTGGACGACGGGCGGGAGGTGGTCGGCGACGAGGTGCTCGTCGCGGTCGGCCGGCGTCCGGCAACCGTCGACCTCGGCCTCGACACCGTCGGGCTCGAGCCAGGCCGGTACGTGACCGTGGACGACCGCCTGCGCGCGGTCGGGGTGGACGGCGGCTGGCTCTACGCGATCGGCGACTGCAACGGGCGGGCGCTGCTCACCCACATGGGCAAGTACCAGGGGCGGGTGGCCGCCGACGTGGTCCTCGGCAGGCGCGACGCCGTCGACGTGGTCGGCGACCGGATCGTGCCCCGGGTGACGTTCACCGACCCGCAGGTGTGCGCGGTCGGGCTCACCGAGGCCCAAGCCGCCGAGCAGGGTCTCCACTACCGCGCCGTGCAGGTGCCGACCGGCAGCGTGCCGGGCGCGTACACCCTGGGCAACGGCATCGAGGGCACCAGCAAGCTGGTCGTCGACGAGTCCCGCCTGGTGCTCGTCGGGGCGACCTTCACCGGCCCTGGCCTGCAGGAGCTGCTGCACTCGGCCACCGTGGCGATCGCCGGGGAGGTGCCGCTGAACCGGCTGTGGCACGCCGTGCCCTCGTTCCCGACCCTCAGCGAGGTCTGGCTCCGCCTGCTCGAGGCCTACGGCCTCTAGGAGCGTCCGGCGATTCGGCCATGGAGGGGTGGGCGGGCGGCGTCATCTTGCCCCCGTCTCGGTGCGCAAGGCCGGCGTTCCACGGCGCGCTGGTGCAACGGCGGTCCCAGGCGCCAGACTGACGGGTATGAGCGCACACGACGGCACCCCCTCCACCCCGGACGCCGCCGACGACCCGGCCACCCCGGACGCCGCCGGCGACCCGGCCACCCCGGGCGCCGCCGGCGACCCGGCCACCCCGGTCGCCCGCGACCCCCGGGCCGAGGCCCAGCGCGTGGCCGGCGACCGCTTCGACGCCCGCGTCCTCGAGCCGTCGCCGCCGGCCGTGCTCGACGGCGAGTGGTTCGCCGACGACCCGCCCGCGGTCGGGACCGCGGCCACCGGCCGGCCGGTCCTGGCCCCCGTCCCCGGCACCGGCCCTGTCACCTGGGACCAGTGGCTGGCGGCGAGGCCGACGCCGACGAGATCACCACCCTCAGCCGGGCCGCCCGCTTCGTGCTCGGTGGGCCGGCCGACACCGCCTGGGCCGAGCAGTTCGACGTGCCCGCGCCAGGCGCCCCCGACGCGGCGCTCCCGGTCGACCCCGTCGCTCCCGGTCGACCCCGTCGCGGCTGCCTTCCTCGGCGACTGGTACGGCTTCGCCTGGTCGGTGCTCGAGGAGCTGCGGGCCGACGCAGCGTCCGTGGAGGCCAGCCGGGTGCAGCTCTGGCCGGAGCACCTCGACGCCGCCTTCGAGTGCTTCCCGGCCGAGCGCCGGGCCACCTTCGGGGCGTCCCCAGGCGACGCGGCCGTGAGCGAGCCGTACCTGTACGTGCTCCCGCCGCACGGCGACGCGGTGGCGCCGAGCGAGCTGTGGAACGCCGACAGCTTCCGGGGTGCCATCCTGCCGCTGGGCGAGTTCGTCGACGCGGCCGACCAGCGCGCGGCCTGCCTGTCCTTCCTCCGCCAGCGCAGGTCGGTCCTGGAGCCCTGACCGGCTGGCGAGGGCTAGCGGAAGACCCCGGTGTGGCCGAGCGAGTAGCGGCCCGGCTGCGGGTAGACGCACAAGCCGTGGGGGCCCCGGCCGACCGGGATGCGGGCGAGCAGCCGCCCGTTGCGCGTGTCGATCGCGTACACCTCGGCGTGGTAGCGGCCTGCCAGCCACAGCACCTTGCCGTCGGCGGAGACGCCACCCATGTCGGGGCTGCCGCCGCCCGGGAGCCGCCACGTGGCGGTCACCTTGCGGGTCGCGAACGAGATCAGCGAGATCGACCCCTCTCCTCGGTTGGAGACGAACAGGTGGCGCGAGTCCCGGCTGGCGTACAACCCGTGCGCGCCACTGCCGGTCTTCACGAACCCCACGACCCGGGGTGTCGCCGCGTCGACGACCCAGACGCCGTTCGAGGCCCTGTCGGCGACGTAGTAGACGCCGCCGTCGGGGGAGAGCTTGACGTCCTGCGGTATCGCGCCCGGGCGGAGCAACAGGACGCGGACGACCCGCTCCCGCGCCACGTCGACCTGGACCAGCTGGCCGCTGAACTCGCAGCTCGCCAGCAGGTGGCGGCCGTCGGCGCTGAAGTCCATGTGGTCGACGCCCCGGCAGGGCACGCGCAGGGAGTTGCGGAGCCGCATCGTGTGCGGCTCGCGGAAGTCCAGGCGGCGCAGGCGCTCGGCGACCACGATCGCGCGCCGGCCGTCCGGGGTGAAGTACAGGTTGTAGGGGTCGGCCACCGGGATCGTCCGGCCGGGACGGCCGCTGGCCGGATCGACGGCGGTGAGGCTGTTGCCCCCGTTGTTGCCGACCCACAGGGTGCGCAGGTCCCAGGACGGGGTGACGTGCTGCGGCAGTCGGCCGACGGTGAAGCGCCCGACCCGGCGGAACGTCCGCGCGTCGATCACGTCGACGGTGTTGCTCCCGCTGTTGGGCACGTACACGCGGGCGGGGAAGCGCCGGACGGCCGGGCTGAGCTGGCCGGGTCGATCGGCCGCGTAGACGTCGTCCGGGTCAAGCACCGGCGGCATGCCTGGCAGCGGGCTGGTCGACGGGTCCGACCGGGCCGGCGCCGTCGCCGGGAGCGCGGCGGCGGACGTCGGCGAGGCCGACGTGCCCGGTCCGGCCGACGCACGGCCCGGCCCCCTGCCGACCCGCGCGGACGTGCAGCCGGCGGCGGTCAGCATGAGCCCCAGGGCGACGGCGGCGACGGTACGGCTCGGCAGGGGCATCGGGCGGATAGTGCCCGACGGCAGCTGAACGTCACCTGACTGGCCCTGGAGCCGTGGTGGGCATGGCTCCGCGGCCGGTCGGGCGTACGGTATCGTGTCCCCACCCGTGCCAGCGGCGGGTGCCTGGCCCGGTGACGAAGGGGAGCGGAGCGGCATGAGCGGCAAGGTGACCACCATGGCCGACGCCGTCCGCGAGCTGGTGCGCGACGGCGACACCGTGGCCATCGAGGGGTTCACCCACCTGATCTCGTTCGCCGCCGGCCACGAGGTGATCCGCCAGCGCAAGCGCGACCTGGTGCTGTGCCGGCTCACCCCTGACGTTGTCTACGACCAGATGGTCGGCGCCGGAGTCGCCCGCAAGCTGGTGTTCTCCTGGCTCGGCAACCCGGGCGTCGGGTCGCTGCACGCGATCCGCCGCCGGGTCGAGCACGCCGACCCTGCCCCGCTCGAGCTCGAGGAGTACTCCCACTTCGGCATGGTCGGGCGCTACACCGCGGGTGCGGCCAAGCTGCCGTTCTACCCGCTACGCTCCTATTTCGAGACCGACCTGCCCGTGGTGAACCCCAACATCCGGCCGGTTGCCTCGCCGTTCGGCGGGGAGACGGTGTATGCGGTGCCGCCCCTCACCCCCGACGTGGCCATCGTCCACGCCCAGCGGGCCGATGCGGGCGGCAACGCCCAGGTCTGGGGGCTGACCGGCTGCCAGAAGGAGGCGGCGTTCGCCGCCCGGCGGGTCATCGTGGTGGTCGAGGAGCTGGTGGGGGAGGAGGTGGTACGCGCCGACCCGAACCGCACCCTGGTCCCGGGCCTGAAGGTGGACGCCGTGGTCGTCTGCCCCCGGGGCGCCCACCCCTCCTACGCGCAGGGCTACTACGACCGCGACAACCGCTTCTACCTGGAGTGGGACAGGATCAGCCGCGACCCCGTGCTGCTCGAGGCGTGGCTGAAGGAGTGGGTCCACGGCACAGCGACCCACGCCGAGTACGTCGACAAGCTCGGCGAGGCGCGCTGGCGGGAGCTCACCCCGGGCCCGGCCCTGGCCGGCCCGGTCGACTACGGGGACTACCGATGAGTGGCACCGCCGGCGGTGGGGCGCCGGGCTGGTCCCGGTCGGAGATGCTGGTCGTCGCCGGAGCGCGCGCCCTGGCCGGCCGGCGCGTCTGCTTCGTCGGTATCGGGCTGCCCAACATCGCGGTCGCCCTCGCCCAGCGGACCGTCGCCCCCGACGTCGAGCTGGTCTACGAGTCGGGCGTGTACGGCGCCCGGCCCGCCCGCCTGCCGCTGTCCATCGGCGACCCCTGCCTGGTCACCGGCGCGACCGCGGCGATGAGCATGGTGGAGCTGTTCCAGTACTACCTGCAGGGCGGGCTGATCGACGTCGGCTTCCTCGGCGCGGCCCAGCTCGACCGGTACGGCAACATCAACACCACCGTGATCGGCCCCTACGACCGCCCCAAGGTGCGCCTGCCCGGCTCCGGCGGGGCCTGCGAGATCGCCATCAACGCGCGCGAGGTGTTCGTGCTGATGCGCCAGTCGGCCCGCTCGTTCGTGGAGCGGATCGACTTCCGCACCAGCCCGGGCAGCCTCGGCGGCGGCGCCCTGCGGGCCGCCCAGGGCTGGGGCCGGGGGCCGTCGGTGGTCGTGACCGACCTCGGCACCTACCGGTTCGACGCCGACAGCGGCGAGATGGTCCTGGGCGCCGTGCACCCCGGCGTCACCCTCGACGAGGTGCGGGCGGCGACCGGCTGGGACGTGCGGGTGGCGGGCGACCTGGCCGCCACGCCGGCCCCGACCACCGAGGAGCTCCGCCTGATCCGCGAGGAGCTCGACCCCGGGCGCATCTATGTCAAGTAGCCACGTCTTCTCCCGGGCCGGGCCCGGCCTGCCCAGGGTGGCCAGGGCCAAGGGCGCGCAGGTGTGGGACACCGACGGCCGCCGCTACCTCGACGGGGCCGGCGGCGCGGTGGTGGTCGGCGTGGGCCACGGCGACGAGCGGGTCGTCGAGGCGATCCGCGCCCAGGCGCTGGCGGTGGCCTACGCCCACGGCACGATGTTCACCTCCGACGCGCTCGAGGCCTACGCCGCCGAGCTGGCCGAGGTGGTCCCGGTCGACGACGCCCGCGTCTACCCGGTGTCGGGGGGGAGCGAGGCGATCGAGACCGCGCTGAAGATGGCCCGCGCCTACCACCTGGCCCGTGGGGAGGACCGCCACAGGGTGATCGCCCGGTGGGGCTCCTACCACGGCAACACCCGCGGCGCGCTCGACGCGTCAGGGCGGGCGCCGCTGCGCCGGCCCTACCTGCCCTGGCTCGGGCAGGCCAGCCACACCCTGGCCGCCTACGAGTACCGCTGCCCCTTCCCGGCCACCCACCCGAACGGCTGCGGGCGGCGCTACGCCGACGCGCTCGAGGCGGCCATCGCCCGGGCCGGTCCAGGGACGGTGGCCGCGTTCGTGGCCGAGCCGGTCGCCGGGGCCGCCCTGGGCGCTGCGGTGCCGCCCGACGGCTACTGGCCGGCCGTGGCCGAGGTGTGCCGGCGTCACGGCGTGCTGCTCGTGGCCGACGAGGTGATGACCGGGTTCGGCCGCACCGGGCGCTGGTTCGGCTGCGACCACTGGGGCGTCCGTCCCGACATCCTGGCCGCGGCCAAGGGCGCCGCGTCGGGCTACTGGCCGCTCGGGCTGGCGGTGGCCAGCGGCCCGGTCCACGACACCATCGCCGGGACCGGCTTCACCCACGGCCTCACCTACTCCCACCACGTGGTCGGGGCGGCCGCCGGCCGGGAGGTGCTGCGCATCCTGCGCCAGGACGGGCTGGTGGAGGCGGCCGCCGGCAAGGGCAAGCGGCTGCTGGCCGAGCTGGAGGCCCGGCTGGCCGGCCACCAGCAGGTCGGGGACGTGCGCGGCCTCGGCCTCATGGTCGCGGTCGAGCTGGTCGCCGACCGGGCCAGCAGGGCGCCGTTCCCGCGCTCGGCGCGGGTCGCCGAGCGGGTCGTGGCCGCCGCCCGCGACCGGGGGCTGCTGCTGTACTCGTCGACCGGCTGCGCCGACGGCACCGAAGGCGACCTGGTGATGCTCGGCCCGCCCCTGGTCGTGACCGACGCCGAGGTCGAGGAGATGGCCGCCACGACCGCCGCAGCGGTCGAGGCGGCCACGGGGTGATCCGAACACGGTCGGGCTGGGAACTCCTTTCGTCAAGGGGAAGGCCAGGGAAGGAAGCGCCCGGCCCGCTCGTCCCCCCGGCCCACCTGGCCTCACCACCAGTGGCCCCGGAGCGCGGTGACGACCGCCCCGCCGCCCTCCCATTCCTCCGGGGCGACGAGCAGCTCGAGGCCCTCCACGGCCAGGACCCGCACGGCCTGGTCGACCCGCATCGGCCTGCCGTTGGTGCGCGCCCGCCACAGCGCGCCGTCGAGCAGCACCCAGCCAGTCCGGCCGACGGCCCGCCGGACGGTGGCCCGCCGCCCGACCAGCCCCTCCGCGCCGAGGATGCTGGGTGCGCGCCAGGCCCGCCAGGCCCGCCAGCTCATCCAGACCAGGCCGGTGAGCAGACCCATTCCCAGGGCCAGCGCGCCGGTGAGCGCGACGGCGCGGTCGAACACCTGGAAGAGGCCTGCTACGCCGGTCGCGATGGTGTCGTCCATGCCCCGCTCCTCCCGCCCGGGAGCCGCGCTCCCAGCTCAGCCCTGCTCCGCCATAGTGACGGGACCAAGGGGCGGACTTCTGTGTGATCGGGCACACCGGTGGTGTCGCCGAGGCGACACCAGTGGTGTCAGCCCGGTTTGGAGGAGGGGGCCACCGCTCGGGTCAGCCACGGCTGGCTACCGGCGGCGCACCCGGTCGTTGATCCGCCGGGCCTGCTCGCGGGCGAGCGTGAGCAGGCGCCGGGCCCAGGCGAACTCGGTGGCCAGCAGCGCGAGCCCGGCGATGACGACCAGCAGGCCCGGGCCGGGCAGGAACAGCAGCACGATCCCGGCGATGACGACCGCGAAGCCGACCACGGTGACGCTCACCAGCCTGGCCCCCTTGACCAGGGCCCGGGCGATCGTCGAGTTCGGCTTCGACGTCAACGGCTCATCTCCTGAGCGGGCCCGGCACGGCCCCGGCACGGACGCCGGCGCGGACCAGCTCGGCGGCCCGGGCCAGCTCGTCGGGGGACACCACGCCGGCCAGGCGGCCGCCGTCGTCCACCACCAGCGCGGTTTCCTGCCCGGCCGCGCCAAGGCGCCGCAGCAGCTCCACCACCGGCTCGCCCGGACGGCTGGTCACGACCTGCGCGGCCGGGGTGGCAACGGCGCCCACACGGACCGCCGTCCGCTGCTCCGCCGGCACCCGCAGCAGCGCGGCCAGCGTGACCAGCCCGGCCGGGCGGCCGTCGAAATCCTGCAGGGGGAACGCGCGCAGGCGGTGGCGCGCGGCGTGGGCGCCCAGGAACGCCTCGACCGTGAACCAGGCCGGCCCCACCGGCGGGTCGGGGAGCATCACGTCGCCGACCCGCAGGTGCCCGAACCCGCGCTCCAGGTCCGCCTGGCCGCCCTCTGCCCGGGCCGCGACGTAGACGAACCAGCCGACGAGGGCGTTCCAGACCCCGCTGGGGCTGCCGAGGAACAGCTGGACCACGCCGAGCGCCACGAGCCCGACGCCGATCACCTGCCCGGCTCTCGCCGCGGTCACCGCGGCCCGGGCGCGGTCGCCGTGCCGGCGCCACAGCAGGGCACGCAGGATCCGCCCGCCGTCGAGCGGGGCGCCCGGGAGCAGGTTGAACACGGCCAGCACGGCGTTCATCCCGGCCAGCCAGAGCGCGACCGCGGCGGGCAGCCCACCCAGGCCGGCCACGGGGAGGGCGGCCGACGCCAGCCCGAACCCGAGGGCGAGCACGAAGCTGGTGAGCGGTCCGACCGCGGCGATGCGCAGCGCCGTGGCCGGGCTCGGCGCGTCGCCGTGGATGCGCGCCACCCCGCCAAAGACCCACAGGGTGATGTCCTCCACCCGGAGGCCTGCCTGCCTGGCCACCAGCGCGTGGCCGAGCTCGTGGGCCAGCACCGAGGCGAGGAACAGCCCGGCGGTGGCCAGCCCCGCGGCCCAGTAGGCGGCGCCCGCGTAGCCGGGGAAGGCGGCCGGGAACACGCCGGTGGCCAGCGACCAGCCGAGCAGCGCGATGATGGCGGCGGCGCCCCAGCCGACCCGGACCCGGAACCCGGCGACCGTGAGGCCTGCCTGCGGGCCCCGGCCCGAGCGCCGGGTGGTGGAGGTGGAGGTGGTGTGGCGGTCCATCAACGTGTCCCTTCGGCTCGACCAGCTGCTTGCTGCAGCACCGAAGGTCTCTCCCGCCCCGAGGGGCCGGCGCACCGGGCTGAGGCCGTGATGACGATGTGCCGTGAACGATTGGGATACTCCCCTTCACCGACGATGGTAGCGCCACCGGGGTCAAGCTGCCGTAAACCGGCCTGGCCCGGGGCCGTCCCGGCGGCCCGCGCCGGTCACCGCACAGAAGCGCCGGTGGGGGGCACGATGCCGGCCAGCCGGGCGCAGTGCCGCAGCCGCTCCAGGCAGCGCGCGCGGGTCGGCCCGATGCTGCCGACCGGCATGCCCAGGGCCGCGCTCACCTGCTCGTAGGTGGGCGCCGGGTCGGCGGTGAGGACGCGCAGGAGCTGCTGGCAGCGCGGCGGCAGCTCCTCGAGGGCAGCCCGGAGCAGCGCCAGGCGCTCCGCCTCCAGCACCTCGTCCTCGGGCGTGGGCAGCGCCGGCTCGTGGGCCTGCAGGCCGGCCTCGTCGTCGGTGAGGACGTGACGGTGGTCGCGGTTGAGGGCCCGCAGGCACTCACGGCGGGCGGTGGTCGCCAGCCACGCGCCGACGTGCTCAGGCTCGCGGATGCTGCCGAGGTGCTGCACGAGGTTGAGCCAGGTGGTCTGGACGACGTCCGCGGCGTCGGCCTCCCGCAGCCGATGCGCCCGCGCCACCGCCCAGAGCAGCCCGCTGAACCGCTCGACGAGCGCGTCCCATGACCGCTGGTCTCCCGCTGCAGCGGCCCGGACGAGATCGCCGGTCTGCTCCATCAGCCGCCCCCTTCGCAAGCGTGTCGAGCAGGCACAGCAAGGGGTCCCCGCCTGACCACCTGGCCAGGTCGAGTACTCCCCACCTGGGCGTGCCCCTCCTGGAACGTCCAGGTTGTCGTGCGGGGACCCGAACGGCACAGCCGTCGTACGCGCATCGTAGGGCACGGTCGTCCCCGACCAGGGTAGCGGGGAACGTGCGCCCGTTCGTGCGCGGGCATGACGGTGGCACTGTCAAGCGAGCGACACTGCCGGCGGGCCAGCTCAGCGGGCCCGCCTGACCAGGGCGTCGAGGTCGACGATCTCGACCCTGGAGCGCCCGACGGTGACCACCCCGGCCAGCTCGGCCGCGCGCAGCACCTGGTTGGTGGTCGCCCGGGACGTGCCGGCGAGGCTGGCCAGCATCTCCTGGTTGAGGGGGATGACCGTGGGCGGGGAGGACGCCGGGCTGCCGCTGCCGTAGGCGTCGGCCAGGTCGACGAGCCGGCGCAGGACCCTTGTCTCGGCCGGGACGAACAACGCCTCGAGCAGGCGGGCGTGGAGCCGCTGGACCTGCTCGACGAGGAGCTCGATCAGGAACCGGTCGACCGACGGGTGCCTGCGGCGCAGCTCCTCGAACTCGACCTGGTGCAGGCTCAGGGTCTCCACCGGCTCCAGCGCCGTGACCGTGGCGGTGCGCCGGTGCGGCGCGGACACCAGCGCCAGCTCTCCAAGCACGGACCCGGCGCCGTACACGGCGAACGTCGCCACCTCCCCGGACGGCGTGGTCGCCCGGACGCTCACCCGCCCCTTGGCGAGCAGGTGCAGGGTGTCGGCCGGGTCGCCCTCGTGGAACAGCACCTCGTTGCGCGCGAACCGGCGGCGCCGGGTGCGCCGCAGCAGCTCGCGGCGCTCCGGTTCCCCAAGCGCCCGCAGCATCGGCCAGTCCATGCCCAGAGCTTGCGCCAACCCGGCCGGCGACGACAACGGTGCCCGGCACGCCGCGGCGTGCCCGGGCACCGCGGCGGGTTGACGGCGCTGCCAGTCGGACTAGGATGCCAGCGCGACGAACCGACCAACCCCGACGCGGAGGTGCGGGCCCATGACGAGCCACCGGCTCCCGCTCAGGCGCTCGAGCACCATCCAGGGCAATGTCCTGGCCGGCTTCAACAAGCCCCACCAGGCGTTCGTGTTCCTCACCTTCGACGGCCGCGACCGCGCCAGGCAGTGGCTGGCCGGGCTCGCGCCCCAGGTCACCTCGACCGCCGACGTGGCCGACTTCCGGGCGCGGCGGCGCGCCGCCGCGCCCGGTCAGGCCCCGTCCGCGGTCTGGGTGAACCTCGGCCTGACCGCGTCGGGGCTGCGGATCCTCCTCGACCTGGGCCGGGACCCGGGCCTCGCTGCCAGCCTGCGGAGCTACCGGGCGTTCTGGGCCGGCCCGACCGGCAACCGGCCCGACGAGGCCTTCCGGCCGACCTGGGCGCTGCTCGGTGACGCGGGCGGCGACGGGCCGGCGAGCTGGGTCGTCGGGGGCCGTAACACGCAGGCGGTCGACGCGCTGCTGACGGTTGCGGCCGACGACGAGGCCGGCCTTGACGCCATGCTCGGGGAGCTGCGCGCCGCCGCCGCGGCGCTGCGGGTCAGCGTGGCCTGGGAGCAACGCGGGCGCAAGCTCGTGGGCCCCGACGACCCGACCACGAGCCGGGAGCCGTTCGGGTTCGCCGACGGCATCTCGCAGCCGGGCATCCGCGGCTTCACCCCGGCGACCGTCCGCGACGGCCGCGAGGAGGACGCCGGGCACCCGGGCGCCCGGATCGTGGCGGCCGGCGAGTTCGTGCTCGGCCTGGAGCCCCAGACGGGGCCGGCCGGCCCGCCCGACGGCCCGCCCGAGCCTCCGCCGTGGATGCAGCACGGGTCGTTCCAGGTCTTCCGCCGCCTGACCCAGGACGTGGACGGCTGGCTGGCGCACACGCGCGAGCTTGCCGGCCGGCACTTCCCGGCCGGGCCTGACGACGTGGTGGCGGCCAAGGCGGTCGGTCGCTGGCGGAGCGGCGCCCCGCTCGCCCTCGAGCCGGAGCGCCCGCGCGGCGGCCCGCGCAACGACTTCGGCTACGCCGACGACCGCGAGGGCTTCAAGACCCCCCGCTTCGCCCACACCCGCAAGACCAACCCACGCGACGACGACCCCGGCGCTGACAGCCACCGGATTCTCCGCCGCGGCATCCCCTTCGACGACCCCCCCGAGCGCGGGCTGCTGTTCAACGCCTACATGGCCAACATCAAGCGCCAGTTCGAGTACATCCAGTGGCGCTGGGCGAACGACCCGCGGTTCCCCGCGGGCAAGCTGGACCCGCCCGGCTCGACGACCAGCGACGGGGCCGACCCGGTGATCAGCCCCAGTGCCGGCCCCTGCCTGTTGCGCCGGCCGGGCCCGCCGGCCGAGCGGCTGGAGCTGGACCTGCGCCGCTTCGTGCGCACCACCGGCGCGGTCTACGCGTTCGCGCCGTCGATCCCGGCCCTCGCCTGGCTCGCCGAGGGCACACCCCGATCACGCCGCGCCTAGCTGGCCGGCGACCAGGTCGGTCTGGCGCAGCAGCGCGCCGACGTCGAGGGCCTCGTGGCCGACCGTGTCCGGGAGCGGCGGGAGGGGAAGGCCGGGGGGCAGCCGCAGCCCGGTCAGCCGCTCGTACGCGTCCCTGTGCTCGAGGATCGGCGCCCGGTCGTAGAGGGCGCGGTACAGGTCGGCGGCTTCGGCGCGGGCCGCCTCCTGGGTCGGGTCGAGCCGCCAGACCGTGTCGAGCAGGGCGGCCCGCTGGTGCGGCTCGGTCCAGGAAGCCTGCAGGGCCCATGCCCGCCGGACGGCCGCAGCCGGCGCCGAGCGCCCGAGCGCGACCTCGAGGCGGAGCGCCAGCAGGCAGGCGCGCACCTGGATCTCGCGGTTCTTGCAGCGGCCCGCGATCTCGAGCGCCTCCTGGTTGAGGCGCTCCGCCCGCCGCAGCCGGCCCCGCCCGGCGTGCAGGCGGGCGTGGTGGTGCAGGCAGTAGCAGAGGTAGAAGGAGGCGTCCAGCATGCGTGTGAGCGCGGTCGCGCGCGCGAACAGCCGCCGGGCGTCGTGCTCGCGCCCCCCGGCGGCCGCGACCGCGGCCAGGCTCGCCACCCGGTTGGCCATGCTGGTCCAGTCGCCCAGCTCGGCGGCGACCTGGAACGCGTGGACGAAGCAGCTCGTGGCGCGGGCATGGTCGCCCTGCAGCAGGTAGACCTCGCCGAGGTTGCCGACGACCACCGCGGCGACCTGCCGGTAGCCGATCTCCTCGGCGGTGGCCAGCGCCCGCAGCCAGGAGGCCACCGCCTGGGCATGGCCCCCGCCCGCGAAGTGCACCGACGCCAGGTTGTTGGCCGCGTGGATCAGGCCGCGCCGGTCGCCGGCGCCGGTCGCAGCGTCCAGCGCCTGCTGCAGCAGCGCGAGTGCGAGAGTGGTCTCCCCGGTGTTCCAGCGCACCAGGCCCAGGTTGGTGAGGGCGGAGGTGACTCCGGCCAGGTCGCCGGCCTCTCTCGCGATGGCGAGCTGTCGGCCGGCCACGGCCAGCGCCTGGTCGTAGGCGCTCTGGTGGATGAGCGTGTAGGCCAGCCGGAACAGCGCCCGCGACAGCCCCTGCCGGTCCCCGAGCCGCTCGAGCTCCTCGACCGCCCGCCTGAGCCAGCGGGCCGCCTCCTCGTAGGAGTGGGTGTACATGAACAGGTCGCCCAGCTCCCGCTGGCTCGCGGCCAGGACGGTGCGGTCCCCGGCCGGCTCGGCGGCCTGCATCGCCCGCCGGTAGGCCTGCTCGGCCTCCACCCACCTGCCGGTGAGCTGCCACACCGCGCCGAGCTCGACCAGCACCTCGCCGCGCTCGTGCTCGGGCAGCAGCGGCAGCAGCCGCTGGTAGTACTCGATCGCGGCTTCGTTGGCGAAGGCGGCCTTGGCCGCGTCGCCGGCGGCCCGGAACCACCGCCGCTGCTTGTCCACCCGCCGGGTGCGGCCGTAGTGGTAGGCGAGCACGTCCACGAACTGGGCCAGGCGGTCCGGGTAGGCTGCCTCCAGGAACTCGCCGACCCGCTCGTGGAGCAGCTTGCGCATCTCGAAGGTGAGGCTCTGGTAGGCGACCTCCTGGGTGATCGCGTGCTTGAAGCCGTACTCGGGCTCGGGCCCGGCTGCCTGCAGCGGGGTCAGGTCGAGCTGGTCGAGGCGCTCCAGGTGGCGGGCGACCTCGTGCGGCCGGCCCGCCGCCGGGTAGCCGCCCGAGATCCAGCCGGCCTGGAACCGTCGCCCGATCACGCTGGCCACCTTGATGGTGGCCTTCTGGCCTTCGGTGAGCTGGTCGATGCGGGCCATCACCAGGCGGTGCAGGCCGTCGGGCAGGTCGAGGGTTGCGAAGGCGTGGGTGTCGCGCGGGTCGGTGCCCCGGGCGTGGACGAAGCTGACCAGCTCCTCGAGGTAGAACGGGTTGCCCTCGCCCCGGGCGGCGATCCGGTGGACGATCTCCGAGGCGAGGACGGCATCTGGTCCGTAGCGCCGCTGGAGCTGCCGGCCGACCAGCCGCTCGGCGTCGGCGGCGGGCAGCTCGGCCAACCGCAGCTCCGTGAGGTGGGGGAGCCGGGCGAGCCGGGCGAGCGGGGACGGGTCGGAGGCGGTGACGCGCGCGACGGCGAGGACCAGCACCGGCAGGTCGGCGACGTTGCGGGCGAGGAGCTCGAGCAGGGCAAGCGACGCCGGGTCGATCCAGTGGCAGTCCTCGAGGACCAGGACGAGCGGCCCGGCCTCGGCCCGGCTGCGCAAGCAGCCGAGCAGCAGCGACCGCAGCAGCTCGTCGCGGAGCTGCGGGTCCAGCGAGGCGGTCAGCTCGCTGTCGGGCATGGGGAGGTTCACGACCGGCGCCAGCAGCGGCGCGCGCTCGGGCCTGCCGCTGTCGCGCCGGGCGACCCAGGTGGTGAGCTGCGCCTGCTGCTCGGCGATGGGCAGCGTGGTGTCGAGCTCGAGCAGGCCGCGCCAGACCGACCGCCAGACCAGGTAGCTGGTGGTGGTGCCGTGGGAGCGGCAGGCACCACCGTAGGCGGCGAACCCGAGCCCCACGGCGATGCGGGCGACCTCGGTGCCGAGGCGGGACTTGCCGATCCCGGCCTCACCGGTGAGGCCGAGGACCTGCCCCTCCCCGGCGAGCGCCCGCTCGGCCAGGGCGCGGGCGGCGGCGACCTCGGCTGCGCGGCCCACCAGGCGTGCTACCGACCCCGACCGTCGCGCCTGGGGCGCGGCAGGGTCGTGCACCGCCCGGACCGCCCAGACGTCGATCGGGCCGGCCTTGCCCTTGACCGTGACCGGCTCGAGGCGGTCCTGGATGGCGGTGTCGGCGACCCGCTCGTGGGAGGGCGCGTCGATGAGGAGCTGGCCGGGCCGGGCGGCCTCGAGCAGGCGCGCGGCCAGGTTCACCGAGTCGCCGATGGCGGCGTACTCGCGCCGGGTGTCGGAGCCGACCTCGCCGCAGTAGGCGTGGCCGGTGGAGATCCCGGCGGCGACCGCCCCGTCCGGCAGCCCGAGCAGCTCGAGGCAGCAGGCCACCGCGCGCTCCTCGTCGTCCTCGTGGCTCTTGGGCGCGCCGAACAGCACGACAAGCAGGCTGCCCTTGTCGCCGGTGTCGACCTGGCGGAGGTAGCCGCCGTAGCGGTCGATCGTGCGCACGGCCGCGGCCATGTAGCGCTGCAGGCGAGCCACCGCGGCCGGGTCGTGGTCGGCGAGGTCGGGGAGCCCGACGAAGGCGACGGTGACCTTGCGGTGCTCGTTCACCAGGCCCCGCCGCCCGGCCCGCAGGCGCTCGGCGATGTCGGGGTGCAGGAAGGGCACCAGGCGGGCCGTGGGGACTCCGTCGACGGCCGGCAGCGGCCGGGGCGGCACCCGCCGGGTCAGGCCGCCCACGAGATGGCAGTCGCCGCGCCGGCCCACGACCCGGACGCCAAGGCCCTCCTCGACCAGCCCGCCGTCCACGACCACCTCGCCCTTGGCGGCGTGGCGCTCGGCCGCCGCCGCCCGGTCCAGCGCCTGGCCCGCGAGCACGTACTCGAGCCGGATGGCGGGGTCGCCCATGATCGTGGGGAGCACCGGGCCGGCCGCGAGCCCCGCCCGCATCGCCAGGCCGAACCTGCCGGCCCGGGTGTCGACCGCCTCGAAGCCGGCCATGGCCGCCTGCATGTCGAGCGCGCAGCGGATCGCCCGTCGCACCGTCGCCCGGCGGCTGCGCCGGTCGTACACGAACACCGCGGTGATCGCGTCGCCGGCGAACTTCGCCACGCTCCCGCCGTACCGGGTGACGCGCTCGATCATCGACCCGAAGTAGCTGTTCAGGATGCCGGTGAGCTGCTCGGTGCCGTATCTGCCGAGCCGGGCGAGCGCCTCGCTCATGGCGGTGAACCCGGCGATGTCGGCGAACAGCACGACGCACTCGACCCGCTCGGTCCGGGCCAGGGGCAGCTCGTCCGGGTGCTCGAGCAGGGCCCGGGCGACGTAGTCGGGCACGAACGAGCGCCATGCGGAGCTCATGCGCTCCGCCTCGGGGCTCGGGCTGCCCCGGCGCCGGGGGGCGCTGCGGGGAGGGAGGGACCCGTCCCGTTCATGAAAGCCGTCCGTCCTACGCAGTTATCCCTATTTGTCAGTGAGCGGTGGATGGTGCGTAGTAGAGGCCGACAGCTCGCGTGAACATCCCTACCCGGACCGACCCCTCGGAGGTGCGCGCCATGCCCGTACAGTGGACGGCCGGCCTGGGCATCGAAGTCAGGCAAGCCTGTGTGGATGGTATCGAGTTCGAGCTGGCCGTCTCAGCCGAGCGGCCCTCGGCCGCCGGCGGCGGGGCCGGCGGCTACGACCCCACCACCGCCGCCGGCCAGCCGATCGTGGCGGTGACACCGCCGCCGCTGCGCACCGACGCCACCGCCTGGGACGAGGCGATGGACCCCGCCCAGCCCGGCGACGTCATCTGGTGGCACGCCCCGCAGAACACGCCGAAGCTGCGCCAGCCCGGCGCCGACCAGCAAGAGCTGCTCAGGGAGACCGTGGAGCTGGCCCCGGGCCCCGGGCCCATCGACAGCGCCGGCGCGCAGTACTACGAGCAGCTCGGCTGCCCGTCCGGGCCCTACGAGCAGCTCCCGGCCGGCCCGGTCACCACCACCCACCGGGCCACCCGCACCTACCGCTGGCAGGGGGGCGACCTCCCGGAGGGCACCCGGGTCGCCATCAGCTTCGAGGACTTCGCTCCCGCCCGGCCGAGCGTGGACTGGATCGTGTTCGTCCAGGGCAGCCGGCTCCAGGAGCCTCCCTCCGCCGAGCAGGCCTGACCCAGGGCCCGGGTGGGGCTCAGGGGGCACGGGTCGCGAAAGGGGCCCGGGCGACGCCCGGGCCCCTTTCGCCTGGTGGTGACGGTTGCGGTTACGGGCTGACCGTGAGCCTTGCCAGCGCGGCCCCGCCGTTCTCGTAGTACTCCATCCTCACCTGGTGGTTGCCGGCCGTCATGTTCCGGGTGACCTTGTAGGTGGTGGCCGCCTGGTCCTTCCACTGGTTGATGATCAGGACGCCGTCGACGTACACGCGGGCCCCGTCGTCAGCGGTGGCCGTGAAGGTGAAGTTGCCCGCCGCGAAGCTGCGGGTGCCGACCCAGCGGACCGAGAAGCGGTCGGGGCCGACGCCGGTGCCCGGCGGGCTGCCCAAGCCCCAGTTGTTGTTGATGGCGCCCTCGCAGCGGGCGGTCGTGGGCGGGCTGGTCAGGGTCTTGTTCGGGTAGTAGCTGGCCAGGTAGTGGCCGACCGGGCAGGAGGTGGGCGGCGGGGACGACGCCGCCACGTGGAGCTTGGCGACCGCGTACCCCTGGTTCTCGTAGTACTCCATCTTGATCTCGTGGTCGCCGGCGGTGAGCGTCCTCGTCGCCGAGTAGCTCGTGGCGCTCTGCAGCTTCCACTGGTCGATCAGGAGCGTGCCGTCGACCCAGACGCGGATGCCGTCGTCACCGGTGGCGGTGAAGGTGTAGGTGCCGGCCGCGAACGTCTTCGTGCCGACCCAGCGGGCCGAGAAGTTGTCGGGGCCGACGCCGGCGCCGGCCGGGCCACCGGCGGCCCATTCGTTGTTGATGTCTGTCTCGCAGCGCACCGTGGCCGCCGGCGGGGTGCCCGTCTTGTTGGCGTAGTAGCTGGCCAGGTACTGGCCGTTCGGGCAGGAGGTCGGGGGCGGCACCGCCTCGGCGACGCTGAACCTGGCCACCGCGCCACCGCCGTTCTCGTAGTGCTCGACCGTGAGCTGGTGGTCGCCGGCGGTCACCGCCCTGGTGACCGTGAAGGTGGTGGGGGCCTGGTCGTTCCACTGGTCGATCACGAGCGCGTCGTCGAGGTAGACCCGCACCCCGTCGTCGGCGGTGGCCGTGAAGGTGTAGTCGCCGGCCGTGAACGTCTGCGACCTCACCCAGCGGACCGAGAAGTTGTCGGGGCCGACGCCAGAGCCTGGCGGGCTCCCGGTGCCCCAGTCGTAGTCGATGCCGGCCTCGCACCGCTCGGTGGTGGCAGGGCCGGTGAGGGTCTGGTTGGCGTAGTAGGCCGCCTGCCACTGCCCGCTCGGGCAGCCGGCCGGGGCCGCCGTGTAGGTGGCGGTGTAGGTGGTCGGGGTGGCCGGCGCGGTGATGTCATGCTGGGCGTCGCCCCCGTCCGACCAGGAGGCGAAGTTGTAGACGGCGCCGTCGAGGGTCTGGGGGGTCGGTGCCTGGATGCCGTTCTGCGAGCCGACGATCACCGTGCGGGTGAACTCGGTGGTGCTCTCCGTCCCGCCCACAGCGAGCTGCAGCCCGGTCGGGCTCGACGCAAAGGTCAGCTCGACCGTCTGCGGGTCCAGGCGCACGCTCTCGGTGCCGGTCAGCCCCCCGGAGTCGGTCGCGGTCAGGGTGAGCTCGATCCACGAGCCGGGCCCGTGGTCCAGCGCCGGGAACGAGCCGCCTGCGACCCCCGGGAACTCCTGGATCAGGTCGATCTGGCAGTCGTCGGGCGCGTCGCAGTGGTGCAGCGCCGCCGACCAGCTCAGCTTGGTGGCGGGCAGGTCGCCCTCCTGCGGGTCGGTGGCATGGCCGGAGAAGTCGACCAGGTCGCCGGCCTTCCACCTCAAGGTCGCGGCCGGGCCGTCGATGGTGGCCACCGGCGCGGAGTTGCCCGCGCCGACCGTCACCGTGGCCGGGTCGCTGGCCAGGCCGTGGTCGTCGGTCACCCGCAGCTTCGCGGTGTAGGTGCCGACCGCCGTGTAGGTGAACGTCGGGAACGGCTCGGTCGAGTCGCCGAAGGTCCCGTCACCGTCCAGGTCCCACGAGTAGGTGAAGGTGTCACCCGCGTCGGGGTCGCTGGACCCGGTGCCGTCGAAGCTCACCGCGAGCGGGGCCGGGCCGCTGGTCGGGTTGGCGCCGATCACCGCGGTCGGCTGCTGGTTGGCCCTGTAGGTGGCGGTGTAGGTGGCCGGGGTGGCCGGCGCGGTGATGTCATGCTGGGCGTCGCCCCCGTCCGACCAGGAGGCGAAGTTGTAGACGGCGCCGTCGATGGTCTGGGGGGTCGGTGCCTGGATGCCGTTCTGCGAGCCGACGATCACCGTGCGGGTGAACTCGGTCGTGCTGGTGGTCGGACCGACCTTGAGCTGCAGCCCGGTCGGGCTCGACGCGAAGGTCAGCTCCACCGTCTGCGGGTCCAGGCGCACGCTCTCGGTGCCGGTCAGCCCGCCCGAGTCGGTCGCTGTGAGGGTGAGCTCCAGCCAGGCCGGATAGGCGTGGTCGGGCGCGGAGAACGACCCGCTCACCCCCTCGAACGCCTGGATCGTGTCGACGCGGCAGTCGTCGGGCGCGTCGCAGTGGTGCAGCGCCAGCGACCAGCTCAGCTTGGTGGCGGGCAGGTCGCCCTCCTGCGGGTCGGTGGCATGGCCGGAGAAGTCGACCAGGTCGCCGGCCTTCCACGTCAAGGTCGCGGCCGGGCCGTCGATGGTGGCCACCGGCGCGGAGTTGCCCGCGCCGACCGTCACCGTGGCCGGGTCGCTGGCCAGGCCGTGGTTGTCGGTCACCCGCAGCTTCGCGGTGTAGGTGCCGACCGCCGTGTAGGTGAACGTCGGGGTGGGGCTGGTGGAGTCGCCGAAGGTCCCGTCGCCGTCCAGGTCCCACGAGTAGGTGAGGGTGTCACCCGGGTCGGGGTCGCTGGACCCGGTGCCGTCGAAGCTCACCGCCAGCGGCGCGGGACCGCTGGTCGGGTTGGCGGCGATCACCGCGGTCGGCTGCTGGTTGCCGCTGGTGAAGCTGACGCGGTGGACCCCGCCGAACAGGTCGGCCCAGTACAGGTTCCTGTCGGGGCCGAGCTCGAGGTCGACGATGCCGGTCGCGGCAGCGGCGAACAGCTCGGTCGTGGCCGGGTCGGGCAGGCCGTTGCCGCCCTTGCGCATGGCCGCGATGCAACCGCGGCTGTGGTCGGCGAAGAACAGCGCGTCGTCGTACCGGGCCGGGTAGTTGCCGGCGGGGTCGCTGAAGGCGAGCCCGGCCACGGCCGACCCGACGCCGTGGCACCTGCCCGCCGGCACGCCGTCCGGTCCGGTGTTCAGCGTCATGTCGGCGTTGTGCCGGTAGGCGTAGACAGGCCCGGTCACCTCACCGACGCCGAGGTTGGCGCAGATGTTGAAGCCGATGAACTGGACGGCGTTGCCCTCGTAGCAGGGCCAGCCGAAGTTCTCGGCCGGGCCGCCTGGCTGGATGCGGTCGACCTCCTCCCAGGTGCCCCAGCCCACGTCGCCGAGCCAGACCTCGTCGCTGCCCGGGCGGACGGTGAACCGGAGCGGGTTGCGCAGGCCGCTGGCGACGATGCGGCTGGCGTTGTCGGTCAGCGCGGGGGTGCCTGCGGGCAGGTCGGCCAGGGTGGCGGCGTCGATGCGCACGACCGTGCCGTCCAGGGTGACCGGGTCGCCGACGGTGCGGGTGTCCTGGGAACGCAGCGCGCCGCCCTCGTTGTCGGCGGAGCCCCCGTCGCCCAGCGGGTCGTTGCAGGGGTTGCCGGTCTGGCCGTAGTCGGCGTAGTTGAAGCTGGCGCCGTCACCGCCGCTGGCGTAGAGGGCGCCGTCAGGGCCGAAGGCCAGGTCGCCGGTGGAGTGGCTCGGGAACTGCTGGCACCAGTCCTCGATGAGGACCCGGGCGCTGCCGGGGACCGTCGCCTTGCCGGTCGCGTCGACGGTCAGGCGGGTCAGCCGGCCGCTCACGACGCAGCCCTGGTCGGTGGCGCCTGGCGGGGTGGGGCAGTCGTCGCCCCACTTGGGCGCCGGGTCGGGGTCGCCGAGGATGTGGTCGTAGGTGTACAGCACGTAGATGTAGGGCCGCGCCGGGAACTGCGGGTCGACCGCCATGCCGAGCATGCCCCGGTCCCAGAAGTTGTGGACCTCGGGCTCGAGGCCGGTGCCGAGCGCGTCCGGGCTGGTGTCGGTGAGGCTGTCGAAGACCTTGATCTCGCCGCCCTTCTCGGCGACGTAGACCTTGCCGTCGGCGAACTCCACGTTGACCGGGTTGGAGAGGCCGGTGAAGGCGACCTCGTCGTTGAACCCATCGGGCAGGGTCGGCGCGGCCTGGGCCGCGAGCGGCGTGAGCAGGACGAAGAGCAAGGCCATGACCGTCAAGGCTGAGGCGGTGGCCCCCGCCTTGGGTCGTCGGTGTCCTGCAGAGATCAACGGCCGCATGAGTGGACCCTCCTCATGAATTCGCGGCGGGCCGGCAGTCTGTGGCCGCGCGGAATTCGGCTGAGGAGCACCGCGCGCGGCCACAAGGAATCCCCCTCGGCGCGAGCAGGCAGCTATGCGCGCGTGCCTGCACCCGCGCTCGGGGGAGTATCTGATCAGCTGTGCAGGCGGTCAACGGTAGGATTCACTAGCTCAACGGTAGGATTCACTAGGTAGATCAGTCCGCACCGGCGCTGAAACCAGCAGAAATGTTCGATCCTGTCGATCAATTCCTAACGATCGAATTGGACCCTGGTTGCAGCAATCCCAGGATGCTCGTTCTGGTCCGGGCGGGCCGGCCCCGGCCGGCCGCTATCCGAAGGCGGCGGTGCCGGTGATGGCCTGGCCGAGCACGAGCGTGTGGATCTCGCTGGTGCCCTCGTAGGTGAGGACCGACTCGAGGTTGTTGGCGTGCCGGATGACCGGGTACTCGAGGGTGACGCCGTTGGCGCCCAGGATCGTCCGGGCGCTGCGGGCGATCTCCAGCGCCTCGCGCACGTTGTTCAGCTTGCCCAGGCTGACCTGCTGGGGGGTGAGGGTGCCGGCGTCCTTGGCCCGCCCCAGGTGCAGGGCGAGCAGCATGCCCTTGCTCAGCTCGACCAGCATGTCGACCAGCTTCTGCTGGGTGAGCTGGAAGGCCGCGATCGGGCGGTCGAACTGCACCCGGGTCCCGGCGTACTGGAGGGCGGTGGCAAAGCACGCCCGGGCCGCGCCCATCGCGCCCCAGACGATGCCGTAGCGGGCCTCGTTCAGGCACGACAGCGGGCCGCGCATGCCACGGACGCCGGGCAGGACGGCATCGCCGGGCAGGCGGCAGTCGTCCAGGACCAGCTCTGAGGTGACCGAGGCGCGCAGCGACAGCTTGCGGTCGATGTCGCGGGTCGAGAACCCGGTCGTGCCCCGGGGCACCAGGAAGCCGCGCACGCCCTCGCCGGTCCGGGCCCAGACCACCGCGACGTCGGCGATGCCGCCGTTGGTGATCCACATCTTGGTGCCGTTCAGCAACCAGTCCGACCCGTCCCGGCGCGCACTGGTGCGCATGCCCGCCGGGTTGGAGCCGAAGTCAGGCTCGGTCAGCCCGAAGCAGCCGACCGCGTCGCCGGACGCCATCCGCGGCAGCCACGCCTGCTTCTGCTCGTCGGAGCCGTACTTCCAGATCGGGAACATGGCCAGCGACCCTTGCACCGACACGAAGCTGCGGAAGCCCGAGTCGCCAGCCTCGAGCTCCAGGCAGGCCAGGCCGTAGCTGACCGCGTTGGTCCCGGCGCAGCCGTAGCCGTCGAGGTGCATGCCGAGCAGGCCGAGGGCGCCGAGCTCCTTGACCGCCTCGCGGGGGAACTCGCCGTGCTCGAACCAGGCGGCGATCTCGGGCAGGACCCGGTGCTCGACGAAGCGCCGGGTGGTGTCCCGGATCAGGCGCTCCTCCTCCGACAGCTCCCGGTCGATCTCGAGGAAGTCCAGGGCGGTCGCCGCCAGCTCGGTCATGGTGCAGTCCTGTCGCGCGGAGCCACCAGTTCCACCCCGAGTATTCCACAGGCCCGCCGCCCCCGCGGTGGCGGGATCCGCCCGACCATGGCACCGGCGCTGTTGGAGGGCCGTGGGGGAGCCTACTGGTGCACCCACGAACCCCCGGAGAGACGGCACAGGCGCTCTTGGGGGGGCGTGGGGGGAGCGAGCTCCCCCCACATGGAACGAGGACTGTGGCCAGCTCCCAGCGCCGTGACCGACCCACGGGCGACGACCGCCCCCAGAGCGAACTCACCCCGCATGGACAGAGGACTCAGTTCAGTCCGGGATGACCGCCACCCCAACCAGCTCGACCCGCGCCTCCACATCCAACAACCCGGTGACCTCGAGCAGGGCGGTGGCCGGGTAGTGCCGGCCCAGATGGCGACGCCAGACCGCGCCCAGCTCGCCGAGGGCGGCCCGGTAGGCGGCCGCGTCGGTCACGTAGATCTGCAGGGCGACCAGGTGCTTGGGCCGGCCCCCCGCAGCGGCCAGGGCGGTCACCAGGTTGCCGGCGGCCACGTCGAACTGCTCGACCATGGTGGTCCCCCGGATCGACCCGTCCGGCCCCTGGGCGGCCTGGCCGCCGAGGTAGACGGTGCGGCCGGGCGCGGCCACCACCGCGTGGGCGAAGCCGACCGGCGGGGCCAGCCCGGCCGGGTTGACGACCCGGTGCGGGGTGCCGCCCGGGTCCGGTGTCGGCTCGGGGGCGGCTGCGCACCGGCGTGCTGGAGGTGGCCAAGTGCTTCGAGGCCGACCTGTACCCGCAGGGGCGCGGGCTGGTGCTGGTCCCCACCTTCTTCGCCTGGCCGCGGCTGCTGGTCACGACCGAGCGGCCCTGGCAGCCCGCGATCGGCTACCACCCCAGGGGGCTGGCCCGGGCCTTCGACCGGGTCGCGACCGCACCTGCCGCGGCCCTCACCGAGCTGGTCGGGCAGAGCCGCGCCGTGGTCATCCGCAACCTGGTCGAGCCGGTCACCACCGACGACCTCGCCCGCCGGCTCGGCGTCTCCGGCCCGGCCGTCTCCCAGCAGCTCACCCGGTTGCGCCGGGCCGGGGTGGTCACCTCCACCCGGCGGGGCTACCGGGTGCTGTATCGGCTCACCCCGGAAGGGCAGGCGCTGCTGCGTCTGTTCGGCGAGGAGCGCACCCCGGCCGAGGCGTAGCACACCCGAGTCGGGAGGTGCGGACCGCGGTCACGGTAACCCCGGCGTCACCAGGCCGGTCTCGTAGGCGATCACGACGAGCTGGGACCGGTCGCGAGCGTGGAGCTTGGTCAGGATGCGGCTCACGTGGGTGCGTGCGGTGGCGGGGCTGATGTGGAGGCTTCGGGCGATCTCGTCGTTGGACCGCCCGGTGCCGACCTCGGCCAGTACCTCGCGCTCCCGGTGGGTGAGCTGCTCCAGGCGCTCGCTGGCCGGCCGGGTGGCGGTGGTGGCGACGGCCTGCATCACCCGCCGGGTGACGCTCGGAGACAGCAGCGCCTCGCCGGAGGCGACCACACGCACGGCGCGGCGCAGCTCGTCGGGCTCGGTGTCCTTGAGGAGGAACCCGCTGGCGCCGACCCGGATCGCCTCGAAGACGTGCTCGTCGGCGTCGAAGGTGGTGAGGACCACGACCTTGACGTCGCGGAGCCGGTCGTCACCGACGATCCGGCGCGTGGCCTCGAGGCCGTCGACGGCGGGCATGCGGATATCCATGAGCACGACGTCCGGGCGCTCGGCGAGGGTGACCTGGACACCGGGGGCGCCGTCGTCAGCCTCGCCCACCACGGTGATGTCCTCGGCGCGTTCGAGCAGCGCCCGGAACCCGGCTCGCACGAGGTGCTGGTCGTCGACCAGCACGACGCGGATCATGCGGGCCGCCGGAGGGGGAGCGACGCTTCCACGAGGAAGCCGCCCTCGGGGCGGACGCCGGCCCGGAGGGTACCGCCCAGGAGCGTGACACGCTCACGCATGCCCTGGATGCCGTAGCCGGAGCCGTTGACGGCGCCGCCGCTGCCGTCGTCGGTGACGCGGACGGTCAGCGCGGTCGGCTCGAAGCGCAGCTCCACCGTGGCGCTGGTGGCGTGCGCGTGGCGGAGCACGTTGGTGATCGACTCCTGCACGATGCGATGGGCGGCGGTGTCGACCACCACGGGAAGCTGGACCGGCTGGCCCTCGACGTGGACGACGACGGCCAGCCCGCTGTCGGCTGCCGACCCGACGATGCGGTCGAGCTGGGCGAGGCCGGCGACAGGGTCACGTGGCGCCGGCGTCGCCGGGCCGCGCAGCAGGCCGAGCGTGGCGCGCAGCTCACCCAGGGCCTCACCGCTGGCAGCTCGGATGGCGCGCAACGACGTCTCGGCAGCGCTCGGGTCGTCGCGGAGGGCCTCGGTCGCGACGTCGGCCTGGACCGAGATGACCGAGACGGTGTGGGCGAGCACGTCGTGCAGCTCCCGGGCGATGCGCATCCGTTCCTGCTCGACCCTGCGGGCCGCTTCCTGCTCCCGCTCGACCTCGGCCAGCTGGGCGCGCCGCTTGATCTCGGCTTGCCATCCTCGCCGCGACCGGACGCTGTCGCCCAGCGCGATGACGGCGGCCATCAGCGTGACGGTGGTGGCCAGCTCGTAGCCGAAGAGGTAGGCCATGTCGTCGCCTTCCCGCACCCGGAACCACGTGGACACCGCGAGGAGACCCACCGCGGTCCCGATCGCCCAGCGGAGCCGTCCGTTCTCGGCCACGGAGTAGAGGGCGGCCGCCGCCGGGACCGCGAGCCCCACCGGCGGGTAGTCGAGGGTGTAATAGAGCATCAGCATGACCGCCGTGACCAGGACCGTGGCAACCGGCCACCGCCGCCGCACGAGCATCAGCGCCCCGAGCCCCACGGCGAACAGGTAGGCGAGTACGTCCGGTTCCCGCCCGCGCGTCCAGAGGTTGGCCGCGATGGCCGCCGCGACCGTGACCAGGACGAGCACGCCGAGCCCGAGATCGATCAGGGCGTCGGTCGAGTATCGGCGCCGCGGCCGTCCAGCCAGGGCCGTCAGGAAGCCCGGAGCCCGCGCGCCGTTGGTACTCGACCGGGGCTCTGGGACGGCGCGAGCCGGCCCGGTCCGCTCAGGCGGAACCGGACCGTTGCCGATATCGCTCACGACCAGGAGTGTACGGAGCCGCGACGCGCCGGGCATCCGTCACGCGACGTCGGCTGGGGTCGACCGCCGACGTACGCGGTGCCCTGGCCGTACGTCCAGAAGCACAACCAAGCAGCGCCTGTGGGCGGACGACGCAAGGCCGGGCCGCTCGTAGGCTCCCCTCGTCCCCATCTCCACCACAGAACGAGGACTTAATCATGCTCGAACGGATCGCTGCCCGCTGCTACCAGTCCCGGCGTCTCGTCGTGGCCGCATGGATCGCGCTCATCGTGCTGCTCAACGTCATCGGCGGCGTCGCCGGGGGCCAGACCAGCGACGACTTCGGCCTGCCGGACTCCGAGTCCCAGCGGGCGCTCGACCTCATGGCCGAGCAGGGGTTCGCCACCCGCACCGGCGCCCAAGCCCAGATCGTGTTCCACGCCGACGGCGGCGTCGACGCCCCGGCCGCGCGGACCGCGATCGACAAGCTGCTGGCAGGGGTCGCTGGTGGGGTCCCCAACGTGGACGTGGTCGGCCCCTTCGACCCGGGCGGCGAGCGGCAGGTGTCGGCTGACCGCACGATCGCCTATGCGCAGGTGGACCTGGCCGACCGGGACGCCGACCAGCTCGCGGCGGCCACCGCGACCATCCAGGACCTGCGCGACACCACCGCGGTCGACGGGCTGCAGGTCGAGCTCGGCGGCACGATGTTCGCCGGTGAAGAGGCGGCGGGTGGCGCCCGCGAAGGCATCGGGCTGCTGGCCGGGGTGGTCATCCTGCTCGTCGCCTTCGGATCGGTGCTGGCGATGGGGCTGCCGGTCATCCTCGGGGTGTTCGGCGCCGGCTGCGGCATGGCCGTCATCAGCCTCGCCGCCAACGTGGTCGACATGCCCGGCTTCGCCGGCGCGGCGGCGGCCATGATCGCCATCGGCGTGGGCATCGACTACGCCCTGCTGGTGGTCACCCGCTACCGCGAAGCCCTCCATGGCGGCGCCGGCCCGGCCGCCGCGGCCGCCGTCGCGCAGGCCACCGCCGGCCGTTCGGTGCTGTTCGCCGGCACCACCGTCGTCATCGCCGTGCTCGGCCTGGTGCTGATGGGCCTCGGGCTCATCAACGGCGTCGCCGTCGGCATCGCCGCCACCGTGCTCGTGACGATGCTCGCCTCCCTCACGCTGCTGCCAGCCCTGCTCGGCTTCGCCGGCCGCAACATCGACAAGCTCGGCCTGCCCCACCGGCGACGCCGGCGTGCCGGCGGCCAGGCGACGCTGGCCTACCGGTGGAGCCGCGCGGTGCAGCGCCGGCCCCTGCCGTTGGCCCTCGGCGCGCTGGCGCTGCTGGCCGTGCTGGCGCTGCCGGCCACCGGCCTCCGCCTCGGGTTCGGCGACGCCGGCACCCGCAACCCCGACGACACCACCCGGCGGGCCTACGACCTGCTCTCCGAGGGGTTCGGGCCGGGGTTCAACGGCCCCCTTGTGATCGCCGCCAGGCTCCCCGCCGGCGCCGCCGGCATCACGGCGCTCCAGACGCTCGCCGCGAAGCTCGACGACACCCCCGGCGTGGCCGCCGCCAGCCCGCCGTTGCCCAACCAGGCCCGCACCGCCGCGGTCCTGCAGGTGATCCCGACCACCGCGCCCCAGGACGAAGCCACCAGCGACCTCGTGCACCGCCTGCGCGACGAGGTCGTGCCGGCTTCGCTGGCCGGGACCGGCGTCACCGCCTCGGTCGGCGGCGTCACCGCCGCCGCGGTCGACTACGCCGACTACACCGCCAGCCGCCTCCCGCTGTTCGTCGGCGTCGTGCTGGCCCTGTCGTCCCTGCTGCTCCTGGCCGTGTTCCGCAGTGTCCTGGTGCCGCTCAAGGCGGTCGTCATGAACCTGCTGTCGATCGTCGCCACCTACGGCGCCGTCGTGGCCGTGTTCCAGTGGGGCTGGGGCGTCGACCTGCTCGGCCTCAACGAGGCCGCCCCGGTCGAGGCGTGGGCGCCGATGATGCTGTTCGCCGTCGTGTTCGGCCTCTCCATGGACTACGAGGTCTTCCTGCTCTCCCGCATCAAGGAGGAGTACGACCGCACCGGCGACAACGCCACCGCCGTCGCCGACGGCCTGGCCCGCACCGCCCGGGTCATCACCGCCGCCGCAGCCATCATGGTGTGCGTCTTCGGCAGCTTCGTGCTCGGCTCCGAACGCGAGCTGAAGCTGTTCGGCTTCGGTCTGGCCTTCGCCGTGCTGCTCGACGCCACCGTCGTGCGCATGGTCCTGGTGCCCGCCACCATGGAGCTGCTCGGCGACCGCAACTGGTGGCTGCCGCGCCGGCTCGACCGGGTGCTGCCCCGCATCGCCGTGGACGCGCCCGCCGTGCCCGAGGCATCCCGGCAGGCGCCGGTGGCCGCCGGTGGCCGCCCGTGAACGCCCTCGGGCGGAGGGCCATCGCGTGTGGGCCCGGGGGCGGGTCCCTGTAGACTGCCGGCTGCTTCCCCTCAGCGTGTCCATCCGTTAGGCTCGGACAGAACTGGTGTTCGGCAACGGCCGCCAGAGGGAGGCAGGCGTGCTCGTCGAGGACTACGCCGACCGGGTCCGGACGGCCGCCGGGCACCTGACCCGGCTGCTCGCCGACGGCGGCACCCGGGTGGACAACCCGGCCGACGAGCCGGTCGCGCCCGGCGACGACCGGCCGATCGAGCTGCGCCCCGACGCCGAGGTCGTCCGGATCGGCAGCGACCCGGCCCGGGGGGTGTGCACCGCCGCGGTCGACGGCGGGTCGGCCTGCCTGGTCAACGGGCGCAGCTTCTGGGTGGTCGCCTACCGGGCCGGCACCATCTGGCACCGCGACCGGGCCACGGTCCGCGAGGAGCGCGACCAGCTCGTGCTGCGCACCCTCAACCAGACCGACGCCAAGGCCGAGTACGCGCACGCCCTGGCCGCGGCCGGGGTGGTGCGCGGGCGGGAGCTGGCCGACCTCGGCGGGGTCGTGGACGTCCTCCGGGAGCTGGCCGAGTGGGAGCGGGCCAGGCAGGCCGTCGCCGAGGCCGGGCCGGGGGACCTGGTGCTGGTCGACGGGAGCCTGCACCCGGGCCCGTACATGCCGGCTGCGGTCGTGCGGCCAGTCCACGAGCTGGCCCTGGAGCGCGGGGTCGACCTGGTCGGGGTGACCAAGGCGTCCAAGCTGCGCTGGGGCCGCTACGCGCCGCTGGTGCTGCGGGTCCGGCGCCGGGCCGAGGCCGAGGTCGGCCCGGACGCGCGCTGGCTCCTGCGGGTCACCGACGACGCCGATGCGGCCGGCACGACCTGGCGCTCGGAGGTGTACGTGGCCCGGCTCGCCCGCCGCGGCGCCTACGCCTTCCGGGTCGACGCCGTCCGCGGCCACCGCAGCGCCGAGGAGCTGTTCGCGGTGCTGGCCGGGCTCTCCGACGACCCCGCCTTCCTCGGCTACCCCTATCCGCTGGCCCGCGTCCACCAGGTCGTGTCCCTGCCCGGCCACCTGCTCGCCGACCTGCGCCGCGACCTGCGCGAGGCGCTGCTGCGCGAGGGCCTGGCCGAGGACGACGTCGACCTGGTGCTGCGCGACTTCCACCTGACCCTGAACGCCTGACACCCTGAACGCCTGACCCGACCAGAGGACCGTCCCATGCCCGACCAGCACCCCGGCTACAAAGGCCGCATCTTCGGCCGCTCCGTGCTCGACGTCCGCTTCCGGGCCTTCTACGGCGAGGACCTGTTCCTCGGCGAGCTGCTCGTCGGCACCGACGGCGAGCGGGGCCGGCGCTACCTGTTCCGGGTCACCGACGTCGCCTACGGCTCGGAGTCGTCCGACGACGGCTGGGCCGAGCGCACCGCCGGCGGCCTCATGGCCATGGACCAGGTGGGGGAGCCGACCGGCATGCGCGACGTGGAGCGGCGGCTGTACAAGGTGGCGAAGGTGTCGAGCCTCGGCTACCTCGGGGCCGACCGCAGCTTCCACAAGCCCAAGAGCCTGCCCGCCCAGTTCGGGGAGGTGACCGCGCCCACCCAGGCCGACCTCGAGTTCCTGCGCGAGCGGATGGGCGACGTCGAGATCGGGCGGCTGCGCTCGGGCGAGGACACCATCGACCTGCCGGTCGGGATCCGGGGCGAGACCCTGCCGAGCCACGTCGGGGTATTCGCCACCACCGGCATGGGCAAGTCGAACCTCATGAAGGTGCTGGCCGGGCAGCTCCTGGCCGCCCACGGCCGCTACGCGCTGCTGCTGTTCGACCCCCACGGCGAGTACCTGAACGGCGGCGGGCCGCCCCGCAAGGGGCTCGCCGACCACCCGCTCGCACCGGAGCGGCTGCGCGTCTACTCCCCGAGCCCCAGGCCGGGCCAGGGCAACCTGCTGCGGCTCTCCCTGGCCGAGCTGTCCGTCGACGACCTGCGCACGGCCTGGAAGTTCACCGTGCCCCAGTCCGAGGCGCTCGAGAGCGCCGCAGCGCACCTGGGGGAGAAGGGGGAGTGGCTGGTGCGCCTGGCCGAGGAGGAGCCGGAGGAGCTCAAGGACGGCAGCGAGCTCGGCCGCTACGCGCTCGCCACCATCCAGGTGCTCGCCCGCCGGGCCAAGCGGATCGTGCGCCTGCCGCTGATGACCTCCGACCCGAGCCAGTCCCTGACCGGGAAGGTCCTGGACGACCTGGCCGACGGCAAGGTGGTGCTGATCGACACCTCAGGGCTGGAGGCGGTCGAGGAGACCCTGGTGGCGTCGCTGCTCACCCGCAGCCTGCTCGAGGAGCGGACCGACGCCTACCGCTCCGACCGGGAGCGGTTCGGCAGGCTGCCCCGCACCCTGGTCGCGCTCGAGGAGGCCCAGCGGGTGCTCACCCGGCTGGACGACGCCGAGTTCAACGTGTTCCCCCGGCTGGCCCGGGAGGGGCGCAAGTTCAACGTGGGGCTGTGCGCGGTCACCCAGCAGCCCAAGCTGATCGACGCCGAGCTGCTCAGCCAGTTCAACACCTACTTCGTGCTCGGCCTGGCCGACGAGCGCGACCGCAGCATCCTGCGCTCGTCGTCCAAGCAGGACCTGTCCGACCTCGGCCCCGAGATCCAGACCCTGATGCCGGGGGAGGCGCTGGTGACCAACCCGGAGGCGCCGTTCGCGCTGCCCAGCAAGGTCCACTACTACGAGGACTGGCTGCAGACCCTCCCCGAGCCGGAAGCGGCCCGGCCGCGACCGGTCGGCGCGATGCAGGGCTTCTACGACTGATGGCCCGGGTCGTCGCGATCTCCGACGCGCACCTGGGGCGCTCGCACTACCAGGCGGTCGACGAGCACGGCCTGAACCAGCGCGAGGCCGACTTCGCGGCGTCCTGGCACCGGGCGGTGGACGCAGCCCTCGGGCTCGACCCGGACGCGGTGCTGGTGCTCGGGGACCTGTTCGACGCGCCCCGCCCGACCTACCGGGCGTTCCGGGAGGGCGCCCGGGGGCTGCGACGGCTGGCCGACGCCGGCGTGCCCACCCTGGCCATCTCCGGCAACCACGACACCCCGCGGCTGCGCGAGTCGGGCTCGCCGTACGCGGTGCTGGCCGACGCGTTCCCGACCATGGCCTTCGCCTACCGGGGCGCCCACGAGGCCGTCGACCTGCTGGCAGGGCTGCGGGTCCACGCGGTCCCGCAGTCCGGCAGCGCCGAGGAGCAGAAGCACGAGATCGCGGCGGCGGCCGCGGCGCGCAGCGCCGACCACCACAACCTGCTCGTCACCCACGTCGCGGTCACGGTGCTGTCGCGCCGCTACACCTACGGCGACGTCAACGAGCACGAGGTCGACCTGGCCGACCTGGACGCCGGGTTCGACCGCATCCTGCTCGGCCACTTCCACAACCACGCCAAGGTCGCCCCCAACGCCTGGTACCCCGGGTCGACCGACACCTTCAGCTTCAAGGACCTCCCCAAGGGCGACGAGCCGGCCGTGAAGGGCGTGCTCAGCCTGGACACCGCCTCGGGCGCGGCCCGCCACCACCCGGTGCCGGGCGGCCGGCCGCTCGCCACCTTCCAGCTCGACGCCTTCGGCATGGACGTGTCCGAGGTGTACGACGCCATCGCCGGGCTCGCCCCGCCTGCCGGGGCGGACGGGGCCGTCGTGCGCGTGTTCGTCAACCAGGCCCGGGCCGAGGTGCGCCGCCTGCTCGACCGGCGGGTCGTCGGCGAGGCGTTCGCGGGCGCCCTGCACGTGGCCGTGCACGTCGAGGAGGCCGAGGGTGAGGGCGCCGCCCAGGTCGGCGCCGAGCCGGTCGCGAGCCTGGCCGACGAGTGGGACCGCTACCTGGCCAGCGTGCCGATCGAGGGCTACGACCGGGACCGGCTGGCCGGCATGGGCCGCGGCTTCCTCGAGCGCGCCGAGGAGGAGGCCCGCTAGCGATGCATCTCCGCTCCCTGTCGCTGCGCAACTACCGGGTCTTCCGGGCCGTCGACCTCGAGTTCCCCGACGGCCTCATCTGCATCTACGGCCCGAACGGCGCTGGCAAGAGCTCGCTGATCGAGAGCGTCCGGTATGCACTTTATGGGGACTCGCGGACCGACAAGGCGGAGCTGCGCTCGGCCGGGGTCAGGGAGGACCTGCGGGTCGAGCTGGTCTTCGAGCACGAGGGCAACGCCTACGACGTGCGGCGCCGGCTGAAGGGGCAGAACCTCACCCCCGAGGTCGAGGTGTACCGCAACGGGCAGCTTGCGGTGCAGTCGGCCCGGGAGGCCAACGGCTTCCTGGCGCGGGTGCTCGGCATGGACCAGCGGGCGTTCCTGGCCTCGGTCTGCGCCCAGCAGAAGGAGCTGACCGCGTTCGCCACCATGCAGGCCAACGACCGTCGCAAGCTGGTCCTCGACCTGCTCGGGGTCAGCCCGATCGAGCGCGCCCTTGCCCGGGCCCGCGACGAGGCCAGGGACCGGCGCAAGACCGCCGAGGGGGCCAGGGCGCAGCTCCCCGACCTGGACGCGCTCGAGGCGGCCGCCGAGGAGGCCGCCGAGGAGCTCACCGCGGCCGAAGGGGCGGAGGCGGCCGCGGCGGCGGCCGCGGAGGAGGCCGCCAGCGCCCTGGCCGCGGCGGAGGCGGCCGCCGCCGAGGCAGAGCGGGCCGCCGCCACCCTGGCCGACCTGCGCAACCGGGCCGGCCTGGCCCGGGCCGAGGCGGCCACCAGCCGGCAGGAGGCCGACCGGCACGAGGCGCGGGCGGCCGCCGCCGACGCGCTCGAGCCGGAGATCCGGGCCGCTGAGGCGCAGGCGGCCGGGCTGGCCGAGGCGGCCCAGGAGCTGGACGCGCTCGAGCGGGCCCGGGAGGTCCACGCCGAGCGGGCGGCCCTGACCCGCGCCCTGGAGGACGCCCACCGCCGGGAGCGGACCGCCGCCGACGCGCTGGCCCGGGCCACGCGGGAGGCCAAGGGCAGCGCCGAGCTGGTCGCGGCCCGGGTCAGGCTCGAGGCCGAGCAGGACGGGATCGACGAGGAGCTGGAGGCCGCCCGCGAGCGCCACGCCGAGCTGAGCAGGGCGCTCGGCGCGGCGGCGGCCGCCCACGCCGCGGCCCGGGAGGCGGCCGAGGCGGGTGACGCGCTCGACCCCGCGGCGCCCTGCCCGACCTGCGGGCTACCGCTCGGGGAGCGGTACGGGGACCTGCGCCGGCACCGGGCCGAGGAGCTGGACGCGGCCGCGGCCACCCACGCCAGGGCGGCCGTGGCCACCGACGAGTCCAAGGCGGCCGGGATCGCGCTCGCGGCCAGGCAGAAGACCCTGGCCGGGGAGCTGAAGCAGGCGCGCGAGGCCGAGCGCCGGGCCGAGCGGGCCACGGCCCTGGTCGAGTCGGCCGAGGCGGCCCTGCGCACCGCCAGGGAGGACGCCGAGGCCAGGCAGAAGACCCTCGACGGCTGCCCCGACCCCGGCTTCGACCAGGCAGCCTGGGAGCGCTGCCGGCAGGCGGCCGCCCGCCGGGACGAGCTGACCGCCGCCCTGGCCGGCCTCCGGGCCCGGCGCGACCAGGCCGGGGTGGACCGCGACGCGGCCAAGGGGGCACTGGCGCGGGCCGACGAGGCCGACGGCCGCGCTGCGGCCCTGGACGCCGAGGCGGCAACCCTCGGCGACGCCGACGGGGCGCGGCAGCGCGCCAGGGACCGGCAGCGCGCCGCCGGCCAGCAGCAGACCCTGGCCCACGGCGCGCACCAGCAGGCCGCGGGCGCGCTGGCGGGCGCCCGCCGGCGCGAGGCCGACCAGGCAGCGGCCCTGTCCGCCGGCCGCGAGCGGCACGAGCGGGTCGCCGCCCTGGAGGACGAGGCCGGCTACCTGGCCCGGCTCGTCGACCTGGTGGTCGCGTTCCGCCTGCACCTGGTCTCCCGGCTGGGGCGGCGGCTGTCCGCCGAGGCGGCCGCGCTGTTCGCCGAGCTGACCGACGGCGAGTACCAGGACCTGGTGGTCGACCCGGAGGACTACACGATCCGCATCGCCGACGCCGGGGTCGAGTACGAGCTGTCCCGCTTCTCCGGCTCCGAGAACGACCTGGCCAGCCTCTCCCTGCGGGTGGCGGTGAGCCTGGTCATCGCCGAGGGCGCCGGCGAGCTCGGCGTGCTCGTCCTCGACGAGGTGCTCGGCGCGCTCGACAGGGACCGGCGTGAGCGGATGCTGGCCGCGCTCACCACCCTGCAGGGCCGCTTCCGCCAGGTGCTGCTGGTCACCCACAACGACGAGGTCAAAGACCTGCTCCCGGCCGCCATCGAGGTCCGCAAGGGCCCGTACCGGGCCTCGACGGCCACCGTGCTTGGCGACCCGGCCTGACCGCTCGGGCCGCGCCCGGCCACCATTGACTTGCCCGCGACCTCGGCCGATACTGCGCCGACCCTGGGGCCGGGCGGCCGGACGGGTTCCGGCCGAGCCGGGTGCAGGCGGGCCGCGCGACCAGATCCCAGCGGTAGCCGAGCAGCGGGCGGCGCCCGCCAGCGGGCCGCACCCGGCCAGCCACCGCCTTGCACAGGGTGCAACATGTCGTCACCCCGGGAACAACCGCCGGTCGGGAGCTGTTAGGGGAGGACTGGACTGCACGGACTGGCACGGGCTGCACGGCGACACCGTGACCGGCAGGACACCGGCGCATCGTGCCGGCGCAACCGATGGAAAGGAACCATGAAGGTGCCAGAGGACGAGGAAGAAGAGACGCAGGTCGAGGCCTCGCTCGAAGAGCTGATCGCGAAGAAGGCCGACCGGCCCTCGGCCGGTGAGGAGGAGGACGACGACGACTCGCTGCTCAACGTCGGCCGCGACGAGGCCCGCGAGTCGCTGACCACCAAGGTGCTCCCGGTCCAGCAGAACGAGTTCGTCTGCAAGAACTGCTTCCTGGTGAAGCATCGCAGCCAGCTCGCCGACCGCCGGAGCGAGCTGTGCCGCGACTGCGCGTGACAGCACCCGCGCCTGGCGGGCTGCGGCCGGGCGCCGCGGAGGCGCCGGCGCGGCCGCCCGGTCGGGCCGCCCGCGCTGGCCTGCGCCTGGCCGCGGCGGTCACCACCGGTGTCGGCCTGGTGCTCGCGTTTCCAGGGCCCGACCTCGGCGCGGTCGCCTTCGTGGCCCTGGTCCCCCTGCTGCTCGCCGTGGAGACGGTGCGGCCCCGGGCCGCCGCCGGGCTCGGCCTGGTCGCCGGCCTCACCTTCTTCGGCGTGCACCTGCGCTGGATCGAGGTGTTCGGCAACCTGGCCTGGGCGTCGCTCAGCACCGCCCAGGCCCTGTTCGTGGCCGCGTTCTTCGCGCTGGTCCCCGCGACCAGGCGCCTCGGCGCCTGGCGGGTGGTCCTGCTGCCCGCCTGCTGGGCGGCGTTCGAGCTGGTCCGCTCCTACGCCCCCCTGGGCGGCTTCCCGTGGGGGGTCCTCGGCCTGAGCCAGCACGGCGGTGGGCCGCTGCTCCCGCTCGCCCGGGTGGTCGGCGCCTACGGGCTGTCCGCGGTGATCGTGGCGGTCAACCTGGCCCTGGCCATGGCCGTGCGGGCGGCCATGGCGGCCCGGGCCCGGGGAGCGGCCGCGCCCCCGCCGGCGCGCCGGCGGCCAGCCGCCGCCGCACTGGCCTGGATCGGGCTCGCAGCCGTGCTGCCGCTCGCCGGCCTGGCCGCCCCCGCGCCCCCGCCGGTCGACGGGCCCAGCCTCGACGTGGTCGCCGTGCAGGGCAACGTGCCCGGGCGTGGCCGCGCCGACCGCCTGGGCCGGGAGGCGCAGGCCGACGCCGAGACCTTCGCCAACCACGAGCAGCGCACCGCCCGCCTTGCCGGCGACGGCCCCCCACCCGACCTGGTCATCTGGGGCGAGGGAGCGGTCAACGACGACCCCTTCGCCGACCCCGGGCTGCTCGCCGGGATCCGCCGGGCTGCCGCCGGGGCCGGTGCGCCCCTGCTGCTCGGCGCCAGCACCGACGCGCCCCCCGACCGCGTCGCCAACGAGGCGCTGCTGTTCACCCCCGGTGGCGTGCTCGCCGACCGCTACGTCAAGCGCCGCCTGGTGCCGTTCGGCGAGTACGTGCCGGGCGGGGCGACCATGCGCCGGCTCCTGCCCGTGACCAACGAGGCCGGGCGCGACCGGGCGCCCGGGCGGCGGCTCGAGCCGCTGCTGGTCGACGGGGCCCGGTTCGGCACGGTCATCTGCTGGGAGTCGGCCTACACCGAGGACTCCAGCCGGCTGGCCAGGGAGGGCGCCCGCTTCCTGGTGGTGCTGACCAACAACTCCTCCTGGGGGGTGGTTCCCGGCTCCCGGCAGCACCTGGCCACCAGCCAGCTCCGCGCCGTCGAGACCGGCCGCACCGTCGTCCACGTGGCCGTCTCGGGGATCAGCGCCATGGTCGGCCCGGACGGCGCCGCCCGCCAGCGCACCGGCCTGTACCAGGCCGCCACGGTCCGGGCCGAGGTCGCGCCCCGGTCGGGCCTGACCGCCTACGCGCGCCTCGGCCGCCTGGTCGAGGCGGTGCTCATCGGGCTCGCGGTGGGCACCCTGGTGGCGGTCGTCTGGGTTGGCCGCCGGGTTGGCGTGCCATCCGACACCGGGCAGACCGTGCCCGGCCCGCGCCAGCCAGCCTCGCGAGGTGGCCCTTGAAGGCGCTCGTGGTCATCCCGACCTACAACGAGGCCGACTCGGTCGAGGAGGTCCTCGACCGGGTGCTCGCCGTCGACGCCAGGGTCGACGTGCTGGTGGTCGACGACGGCAGCCCGGACGGCACCGCCAAGCTGGTGACCGCCCGCATGGACGGCGGACCGCGCGTGCAGCTCCTTGAGCGCGACGCCAAGCTCGGGCTGGGTGCCGCCTACCGGGCCGGGTTCGCCTGGGGGCTGGCTCGCGGCTACGACGCCCTGGTGGAGATGGACGCCGACCTCTCCCACCCGCCCGAGCGCCTGCCCGCGCTGCTCGACGCGCTCGCCGGCGCCGACCTGGCGATCGGGTCGCGCTACGTGCCCGGCGGCCGCACGGTCAACTGGTCCAAGCTGCGCGAGGCGATCTCCCGCGGCGGCAACGTCTACGTGCGGCTCGCCCTGGGCGTGCCGGTCTACGACGCCACCGCCGGCTACCGGGCCTACCGGCGCGAGGTGCTCGAGGCGCTGCCGGTGGAGGCGGTGCAGTCCGACGGCTACTGCTTCCAGGTCGAGATGGCCCACCGCACCTGGCGGGAGGGGTTCCAGGTGGTGGAGCTGCCGATCACCTTCACCGAGCGGGCCAGCGGCGTGTCGAAGATGAGCAGGCAGATCGTTGCCGAGGCGCTGTGGCGGGTGACGGTCTGGGCCCTCACCGGCGGCCGCCGGCGCCGCCGCGGCCGCCACCCCGCGAGCGTCGCCGCCGCAGGCCTCAGTGGTGGCGGGGCCCGGTGACGCCTCGGGCCTCGGTGGTGGCGGCGGCCAGCGCGGCGGCGGCCCGGTCGCGGTCGAAGGCGCCCGCGAACCCGTTGGCCACCAGCACGGCCAGCTCCCGGTCACCCAGCCCCTGCGCCTCGGCCACCACGGCCAGCTCGGAGGACAGGTCGTTGGCGAACAGGGCCCGGTCGTCGGTGTTCAGGCACGCCCTGGCCCCGGCCGCGAGGAGCCGGCCGACCGGGTGATCGGCCAGGGTCGCCATCTCGGCCGGGGTGCGGGTCCAGTAGTTCGACCGCGGGCATGTCTCCAGCACCACGCCCCGCCCGACCACCTCGGCGAGCAGGTCGGGGTCGTCGGCCAGGCTGGTCGCATGCCCGATCCGCTCGGCGCCGTAGCGGTCCAGCGCGGTGCGGATCGCCGCTGGGGGCTCGGCCTCGCCAGCGTGCACGGTCACGCGCAGGCCCGCCTCGGCGGCCCGGGCGAACAGGCGCGCGTGGGCGTCCACCCAGTCCGGGGAGCGTCCCTCGACCGGACCGGCCAGGTCGACCGCGACGACCCCGGCGTCGGTCCGCCTGATCGCCGCGTCGACCACCGGGGCGTTCCACTCCGGGCCGACCCCGCCCATGAGGCAGGCGATCAGCCGGACCCGGGTGCCGGTGGCCGCCTCGGCCTCGGCGGCCGCCGCGCCGGCGGTGGCCAGCACCTCGTCGATGCCCATTCCCTGCCCGGTGTTCAGGCGTGGACAGAACCGCAGCTCGGCGTAGACCACCCCGTCGGCGGCCAGGTCCTCGACCAGCTCCCCGGTGACGCGGGCCAGGTGCTCCCTGGTCTGCAGCAGCGGCAGGAGCAGCTCGAAGCCGGCCAGCGCCTCGGCCAGCCCGGCCCGCCTGGCCACCCGCACGCGGGCCATGGCGGCACCGGCCGGGGCGTCGGCCGGGACCAGCCCGAGCGAGCGGGCCAGCTCCTCGACCGTGGCCGGCCGCAGCGAGCCGTCGAGGTGGAGGTGCAGCTCGGCCTTTGGCAGCCGGCGCAGCGAGTCGGGGGTCGGGGGCGGTGCCGGCACGGGTCCTCCTCCTGGGCGTGGGCGTCGTGCCACGATCCTCCCACCAAACCGGGCCCGGCCGGGAACGTTCCGGTTCGACGGGCCTGTCTTGACATACCGCTTACACACGATCGGTGAGAGTGTTCCTCCGAGGTCCGGGGCAGCGCCCGGCCGCCGGATCGCATGTCGGGAGCCGCCCGATGACCTTCACCACCCCCGTCCTGCTCGTCGGGCTGCTGCTCGTCCCCCTCCTCATGCTCGCCCTGCTGCTCGCGCGGCGGCGCCGCGCGCGCTACGCGGTGCGCTATCCCGCCCTCGACGTGCTGGCCGGGGTGGTCGCGCGCACCAACCGCTGGCGGCGGCACCTGCCGGCGGCGCTGTTCCTGCTCGCGCTCACGCTCCTGCTGGCCGGCGTGGCCCGGCCCATGGCCCGGGTGCCAGTCCCCCGCGACCAGGCCACGGTGCTGCTGGTGATCGACGTGTCCGGGTCGATGAACGCCGACGACGTCGACCCGACCCGGCTGGACGCGGCCCGCGCCGCGGCCGGGCGCTTCCTCGACCGGCTGCCCGGCCGCTTCCAGGTCGGCCTGGTCACCTTCTCCAGCGACGCCCAGACGCTGGTGCAGCCGACCACCGACCGCGAAGCGGTCCGCCTGGCCCTCGAGACCCTGCGGGCCAACGGGGGGACCGCCATGGGCGACGGCATCGCCCGCGCCCTGGACAGCATCGAGGCGCTGCGCCAGGCCGCCGGGGGAACGCAGCCCGGCACCGCCCCGCCGCCCGAGACCACCCGGGGCGGCCCCCCAGCCGTCACGCTGCTGCTGTCGGACGGCGCCAACTCGGCCGGAGGCGACCCGCTCGTCCAGGCCGAGCGCGCCCGCGACCTCGGCGTGCCCGTCTACACGATCGCGCTCGGCACCAGGGACGGGGTGCTGCGCACCCCCGACCCGTTCGGCGGCGTCAACACCCGGCCCGTCCCGCCAGACGAGGAGACCCTGGCGCGCATCGCCGAGACCAGCGGCGGGCGCTCCTTCCTCGCGCCGACCAGCCGCAACCTCTCCGCGGTGTACGGCAGCCTCGGCTCCCGCATCGGCTACCGCATCGAGGAGCACGAGGTGACCGTCGCCTTCGCCGCCGCCGCGCTGGTGCTGCTCGGCCTGGCCGGCCTGCTGTGGACCCGCTCGACCGCCCGCCTCCCGTGACCACCGAACGCAAGGAGCCCCGCATGCCCGACGACCGTCCCCTCGCGCCCGCCGTCGGCCTGGACGCGGCCCTGGCCGAGATCAAGCGCGTCATCGTCGGCCAGGAGCTGCTCCTCGAGCGCGTCCTCGTGGCCCTGCTCGCCCGCGGGCACCTGCTCATCGAGGGCGTTCCCGGGCTCGCCAAGACCCGGACCGTGGCCACGCTCGCCCAGGTGCTCGGCGGCACCTTCCACCGGGTGCAGTTCACCCCCGACCTGGTCCCCTCGGACCTGGTCGGCACCCGCGTGTACCGGCCAGGCAGCGGGACCTTCGACACCGAGCTCGGCCCGGTGCTGTGCAACTTCCTGCTCGCCGACGAGATCAACCGCGCCCCCGCCAAGGTGCAGTCGGCCCTGCTCGAGGTCATGCAGGAGCAGCAGGTCACGATCGGAGCGGCCACCTGGCGGGTGCCCGACCCGTTCCTGGTGCTCGCCACCCAGAACCCGATCGAGGCCGAGGGCACCTACCCGCTGCCCGAGGCGCAGGTCGACCGGTTCATGATGAAGGTGCTGGTCGACTACCCGAGCTTCGGGGAGGAGTTGGTCGTGGTCCAGCGGGCCCTCACCGACCCGCCAGCGGTCGGGCAGGCCCTCACCCTGGAGGCGCTGCAGACCCTCCAGCGCGCGGTGCGCGACGTCTACGTCGACCACGTCGTGGCCGAGTACGCGGTCGCCCTGTGCATGGCCACCCGCCAGCCGGAGCGGTACCACGCCGGCCCGATCGCCCCCTACGTCGCCTACGGCGCGAGCCCCCGCGGCTCGATCAACCTCGTCCACGCCGCCCGCGCCCTGGCGTTGTTGCGCGGCCGGGCCTACGCGCTCCCTGGCGACGTCACCGACCTCGCCCGCGACGTGCTACGCCACCGCCTGGTCCTCACCTACCAGGCATTGGCCGAGGACGTCACCGCCGACCAGCTCCTGGACGCGGTGCTTGGGGCCGTGCCGGCGCCCCGGATCGAGCTCGCCCGGGAGGCCAGCGCATGAAGGCGTCGCTTGGGGCCGTGCCGGCGCCCCGGATCGAGCTCGCCCGGGAGGCCAGCGCATGAAGTTCGAGTGGCCGGGGATGCTGTGGGCGATCCTCCTGGCCCCGGCCGCGGCCGCGCTGTGGCTGCTTGGCGAGCGGGGCCGTGCCCGCCGCGCCGCCAACTTCGGCAACCCCGCCCTGCTGCCCGGCGTGCTCACCGCCCTGCCGGGCTGGCGCCGGGTCGCCCCCGCCCTGCTCTACCTGCTCGCGGCCGCAGTGCTGCTGGTCGCCCTGGCCCGCCCCGAGGCGGTCGCCCGGGTGCCCCGCGACGAGGCAACGGTCATGCTCGCGATCGACACCTCCTCGTCGATGCTCGCCCGCGACGTGGAGCCCAACCGCATCCTCGCCGCCCGCCAGGCGGTCGACGGCTTCCTCGACCAGCTCCCCGCCCGCATCCAGGTCGGCCTGGTCACCTTTGCGGCCACCGCCCGGGTGGAGTCCCGGCCCACCACCGACCGGGCCGCGATCCGCGAGGCGCTGGCGCGCGCGCCGGTCCGCCCCGGCACCGTCATCGGCGACGGGCTGCTGCGCGCGCTCGAGGCCAGCCGCGGCACGGCCGCCCCAGGCACGGGGGAACGGCCGCCCACCGCCGTGCTGCTCATGTCCGACGGCCTCTCCTCGGGTGGGATCGCCCCCCTGGTCGCCGCCGAGCAGGCCAGACAGGAGGGGGTCCCGGTCTTCACCGTCGCGCTGGGCAGCCCAGGCGCCGTGCTCCGGCAGCCCGACGGCTCGGTCGTGCCGCTCGCGCCCGACGAGACCACCCTGCGCCAGATCGCCGACCTGACCGGCGGGCAGTTCCTCACCGCCACCACCCGCGACGCCCTCGCCGCCGTCTACCGCAACCTCGGCTCGCGCCTGGCCTACGTCAGCGAGGACCGCGAGCTGACCTCGGTGTTCCTCGGCGGCGCTGCCGGCCTGCTGCTGCTCGGCGCGGCCACCTCGATCGTCTGGTTCCGCCGCCTGCCGTGAGCCCGGCGCGCCCTGGCGGCGATCCTGCATCCATGCCACCGTTGCCGCCGGCCTGCTCGTGTTCTGCACCTCGGCGTCCGTGCTGGTCCTCGAGATCCTGGCCGTTACGAAGCATCGCGGACATCCTCACTGCGGCGACGGCCACCGGGCTGACGTCGGAGGAGCGGATGGCGTGCTTGCCGGCAAGGCGGCGTTGGTCACGGGCGGCTCGCGGGGCATCGGCCGGGCGATCGTGGAGCGCCCGGCCCGGACGACGCCGCGGTGGTGCTCAGCTTCGTCTGCAACCCGCCGCCGAGCAGGTCGCGGCCGCGGTGGAGACGGCCGCCGGCCGTCCGCCGGCCATGAACCATGGCGAGGCCTGGGCCAGCGGGTGTCGGGGGGCCGCGATACAGTTGTGACGGGATGGGGTTGACCCAGCTCGGTGTCACGATAGATCGTGATCGACGGTGTGGGGTGTGACAGCTGGGGGTGTCATGAGCGGAGCGCGAAGGATCGCAGGCCTTCCCTGTGGGCGCTGGAGCAAGTGGGCGGTCCTGGTCTTTTGGATCGCGGTGTTCGCGGTCGCGGGGCCGCTTGCCGGCAAGCTCAACAGCGCCCAGCAGAACGACGCGTCCGCCTGGCTGCCGAACAACGCCGAGTCCACCCAGGTCGTCGACCTGGCCAAGCGGTTCACGCCCAGCGACGTGTTCCCGGCCTTGGTGGTGTACGAACGTGCCGGCGGCGCAGTCACCGCGGCCGACCGGGCCAAGGTCGCCGCCGACGTCAGGCGCCTCGCCGACGTCAAGGACGTCAGCGGCCAGGTCCTGGGCCCGATCCCGGCCGAGGACGGCAGGGCGTTGCAGGTGGTCGTGCCGATCAAGGTCGCCGAGGAGGGCAACGGTTGGGAGCAGCTCGGCCCGAGGGTCAAGGAGATGCGGTCCATCGCGCGGGCCGACGCGGGTGGGCTCGGGGTGTATGTGACCGGGCCGGCCGGGTACTTCGCCGACTTCGCCAACGTGTTCTCGGGCTTTGACTCCACGCTGCTGTACATCACCGCGGCGATCGTCATCGTCATCCTGCTGCTGACCTACCGCAGCCCGGTGCTGTGGCTGCTCCCGCTGACCTGCGTGTTCGTCGCCCTGACCGCCGCCCAGGCGGTCATCTACCTGCTGGCCAGGGACGCGGGCCTGACCGTCAACGGCCAGAGCGCGTTCATCCTGACCGTGCTGGTCTTCGGCGCCGGCACCGACTACGCGTTGCTGCTGACCGCCCGCTACCGCGAGGAGCTGCGCCGCCATGCCGACCGGCACCAGGCGATGGCGGTGGCGCTGCGCCGGGCGGCACCGGCGATCATCGCCAGCGCCGCCACCGTGATCCTGAGCCTGCTGACCCTGCTGGTCGCCGAGCTGAACTCCACCAAGAGCCTCGGCCCGGTGATGGCGGTCGGCATCGCGGTCGGCCTGTGCGCCATGCTCACCCTGCTCCCGGCGCTGCTGGTCATCTTCGGCCGCTGGGTGTTCTGGCCGCTGCGGCCAACGCTCGGTTCGGCCGAGCCGACCGAGCACGGCCTGTGGGCCCGGATCGGCGCCCGCATGGCCCGCCGGCCACGGGCCGTCTGGCTGGTGACCGCCGTCGTGCTGGGATCGCTGGCGTTCGGGCTGACGGGCCTTGAGGCCAACGGCCTGCAGGGCAAGGACTCCTTCCGCACCACCCCGGAGTCGGTGACCGGAGAGGAGGTGCTGGCCCGCCACTTCCCGGCCGGCGCCGGCAGCCCGGTCCAGGTCGTCGGCAAGGCTGAGGCCGCGGAGCAACTGCGCTCCGTGCTGTCCGGAACCGCCGGGGTGACGGCCGTCACGCGTCCGGTGGTGAAGGACGGTTACGCCTACGTCGAGGGGACGCTGACCAGCGCGTCGGACAGTCAGGCCTCCTATGACCTCGTCGACCGGCTGCGCTCCACCGTGCACGCGATCCCGGGCGCGGACGCCAAGGTCGGCGGCGGCAGCGCGGTCAACCTCGACATCCAGCGTGCCTCCCGCCACGACCGGAACCTGGTGGTGCCAATGGTGCTGGTGGTGGTGCTGGTCATCCTCGGGCTGGTGCTGCGCGCGGTCGTCGCCCCGCTGCTGCTGGTCGCCACGGTCGTGCTGTCGTTCGCAGCGGCGCTCGGCGTGAGCGCCCAGGCGTTCGACCACCTCTTCGGCTTCGCCGGGGCCGACCCGTCGTTCCCGCTGTGGACCTTCGTGTTCCTGGCCGCCCTGGGCACCGACTACAACATCTTCCTCATGACCAGGGTGCACGAGGAAGCCAAGCGCCACGGCACCCGGCGGGGCGCGCTGATCGGCCTTGCCGCCACCGGCGGCGTGATCACCTCCGCGGGCGTCGTGCTGGCGGGGACGTTCGCCGCCCTGGGGACGCTGCCGCTGGTGTTCGTCACCGAGATCGGCTTCGCGGTCGCGTTCGGCGTCCTGCTGGACACCTTCATCGTCCGCTCTGTGCTGGTCACGGCGCTGACGCTCGACGTCGGCCGCTGGATATGGTGGCCGAGCAGCCTGTACCGCAAGCGCGACGTCGACCTCGGCGAGCTCGAAGAGGAGACGGCGACGCTGACCCGCTGACCATCGGTGCCGACGGCGCGGGACGGTCAGGGCCGGCCCGGAGGACGGGTCCCCAGGGTGCCAAGCAGCGTCGCGCTCGTCGCATCCACTTCCTTGCCCTGCTGATTTCCCCCGGGGTCTGGCCTCCCTCAGATCACGCGAGCCTGGTTGCCCCGTCGGTGGGGTGGGCGGGGAAGACGGCGGGCGGGCGGAACCCGTGCTCGGCGAACCTTGCCTGCACCGCCCTGGTGACCGTCCGCGCCGCGCCGGCTGGGACCAGCGCGAGGGCGCACCCGCCGAATCCGGCCCCGGTCATCCGGGCGCCCAGCGCACCCGCCGCCAGGGCCGCCTCGACCGCGGTGTCCAGCTCGGCCGCGCTGACCTCGTAGTCGTCCCGCAACGACGCATGGGAGGCGGTCAGCGCCGGGCCGATCGCGTCGAGCCGGCCTCGGCGCAGCAGCTCGACCACGGCGAGCACGCGGGCGTTCTCCGTGACGACGTGCCGGGCCCGGCGGTGCCGCACCTCGCCCAGCCGGTCACGCGCCGCGTCGACGTCGGCCTCGGTCACGTCGCGCAGCGCGGGCACGCCGAGCACCCGGGCGGCCTGCTCGCAGGCGGTGCGGCGCTCGGCGTAGGCGCCGTCGGCGAGCGAGTGCGACACCCGGGTGTCGACGACGAGCAGGACCAGGCCCGCGGCAGCGGGGTCGAACGCCACCTGCTCGGTGGCGAGGGAGCGGGTGTCGAGCAGCATCGCGCGCCCGGCGGTGCACGCGACGGAGGCCATCTGGTCCATGATCCCGCAGGGGACCCCGACGATCTCGTTCTCCGCCCGCTGCGCGACCAGCGCCAGCCGTTCCGGCTGGTCCGGGCCGCCGTAGAGGTCGCGCGCGGCCAGCACGGTCGCGCACTCGACGGCCGCGCTGGACGACAACCCGGAGCCGATGGGCACGTCGCTGGTGAGGACGAGGTCCAGCCCGCCCACCGGGGGGCTGTCCTGCGCGAGCGACCAGACCGCGCCCGCGGGGTACGCCGCCCAGCCGTGCACCCTCCCGGGCCGCACGTCGCGCAGGTGGAGCTGCTCCTCCCCCTTCTGGAGCGAGAGCAGGCGCAGCACGTCGTCGGGGCGCCTGGCCGCGGCGACGACGGCGCGGCGGTCGATGGCGAGCGGCAGGACGAACCCGTCGTTGTAGTCGGTGTGCTCGCCGATGAGGTTGACCCGGGCCGGCGCGGCCCAGATCCCCTCGGGCCGGCGCCCGAACCGGTCGGCGAACGCCCGCCGCACCGCGGCTGCCGGGTCGCGCTGCTCAGCGTGCATCGCGGAACTGCGCCGCGGCGTGCCTGGGGGCGGCGTCGTTGGGGCCCATCTTCATCGCTTTCCCGCTCCCGCCAGATGCGTTGGGCTCCTGCGGCGCCCGACGGCTCGAGAATACCCGCGCACCCGGCACCGCACCGTCGCGAAAGGGACCGCATGCGCACGCTCCCCGGCCGGAGGCCCGGCCGTACCCTGGCCGTGCTCCGCCCGAAGGCTCCCGGCGACCGGCTCGAGCTGACCCTGTTGCGCGGCGACCAGGACTGGCGGGTCACCCTCACCCTGGCCGAGCGCACCCTGGCCGAGCGCACCCTGGCCGAGCGGCCGAGCTGACGCTCAGGCGGAGTACCGACCGGCGGGGACCACGGCCAGGCGCCGGGCGATCCTGCCCCGGGGCTGCGCCAGGACCAGGGCCACGTCGTCGTCGTCGTCGAGGTTGCCGCCGGCGTGCTCGAGCACCAGGCCGACCAGACCGTCGAGGGCGTCGGCGAGGCTCGGCGCGGCGAGCGCGCCCGCAGCCCGGTCGGCCAGCTCGAAGCTGCGGCCGTCGGCGTCTCTGGCCTCCACCAGGCCGTCGGTGTAGAGCAGCAGCCGGTCGCCAGGGCCGAGCCGGAAGCGCTGCACGGCGGGGTCGGGGTCGAGCCCCAATGGCGTGGTCGGCTCGGCCCTGGTCAGCGGCTCGGCGACCCCGCCGCGGAACCGCAGCGGCGGTGGGTGGCCGCAGTTGACCAGGCGCAGCTCGCCAGCCGGGCCGAACTCCACCAGCACGGCGGTCACGAAGTCCTCGTCGCCGAGGTGGCGGCTGGCGCCCTCGTCCAGCTCGGCGGCCAGGTCGCGCAGGCTCACGCTGACGAAGGCGGACTCCCGGAAGCTGCTGAGCACGGCCGCTGCGACCCTGACCGCCTCGAGCCCCTTGCCCTTCACGTCGCCGACGAGCACCCGCAGGCCGTGCGGGGTGAGCACGGCGTCGTAGAAGTCCCCGCCGATGACCGCCTCCTCCGCGGCCGACAGGTAGCGGACCGCGAACGCCACCCCGCCGAGGCGGGGCGGGATCGGGCGCAGGATGGCCTGCTGCGCCACCTCGGCGACGCGGGTGATGCGGATCAGGGCCTGCTCCCGCTCGGTGCGCCGCTGCGCCGTGAACGCCGAGAACGTCGCGCCGGCCGCCACCACCAGGCAGCGGAGCAGGTGGTCGGTGGTGCCGAAGATGCCGTGGGTGAATCCGAGCAGGATCGCGAGCAGCAGCGCGAAGGCACCCACGGCAGCGGTGCGCCTGGCCGTCAGGCCGGCCGAGGCGAGCAGCGGCCCGACGATCAGCAGGCCGATCAGGATCGCGCTGTCGCCCATCAAGGCGTCCAGGACCGCGATGACCACGGTGGTCAGCACCGCCGCCACCGTGAGCCGATTCTCTGCGCTGCCGAGTACCCGCATGGCTGGATCCGACCCGACTGGGGCCGGCGAGGGCAGGCCGGCGACGGACATGATTATCTTCTGCGCAGCTCACCGGACCAAGCCCGCCTCGGCGTCGACCCGCGCAGCGTGAGCTCTCCGCCCTTGCCGATCGGTCACCATGACCCGGCCGGGCCCGGCTCCCGCCCGCGGTCGGGCGGACCGGCGCCAGCTGCCCGCTCAGGGCAGCCCGTCGAGGGCGGCGCGGGCGGCGGCGTGGGCGGCGGCGGCGACGTCGGCGGCGTCCCGGGCCAGCCCGACCCGTTCGGCGGCAACCTCGGCCTGCCGGTCCGCTGCCTCCGCGGCGTCCCTGGCCTGCTCGGCCGCGACGCCGGCCTGGGTGGCCCGCTCGGCAAGCTCCTCCGCGGCCCGGGCGAGGTCGCGGGCCCCCTGGCGGGCTGCCGCGGCGGCCTGCTGCTGGCGTGCCGCGTGCCGCTCGGCTTCGTCCAGGGCGGCCGTGGCCCGCTCAGCCGCCCGGCCGGCGCGCTCCACCGCGCGGATCGCGGCCCGCCGGGCCTCGGCCAGCCGGGTGGGCTGGCCGGCCGGTGGGGGCGGCGGGGCCATCGCGGCCGGCGCCTCCACAGCACCCTGCGCGTCCTCCACCGGGGCGGCGTCGGCGGGCAAGCCGAAGCCGGCCGGGTCCAGGTCGCCGGGCAGCCGCCCCTCGGCCAGCGCGGCCCTGGTGGCCGGGTCGGCGGTCGCGGCCGCCTGCAGGGTCGCGGCCAGCCGGCGCAGGGTCGGGTCGCTGGCGGCATGCCCGGCCCGGGCCAGCAGGGTCTCGGCCCGCTGGGTGAGCCGGCCGATGGCGGCGTGCTGCTCGGCGGCGGCCCGGCGCAGGGCCCGCGCCGCCCCGGCCCTGCCGGCCAGCGCCTCGCGCTGCGCCGCGTTCAGGGCCGCGCCGGCCGCGAGCAGCTCCGTCACCGTCTCCGGGGCCACCCGGCCGAGCTGGTTGGCGGCCCAGGCGCTCACCGACGGGCGGCGCAGCCCGGCCACCCGGGCGGCCGCCTGGCGGTCACCGGCCGCCCGCAGCCGCCGGGCGAGGGCGTCCCGGGCAGCCACGAACTCGGCCAGGGGCAGCTGGTACAGGGCCGCCACGGCCGCGTCGACCTCGCCAGCTCCCTCGCCCATCGCCCTCCCGAGCCGAAACGACCCCGTGGCCGCGGGCGTGCGCCGCACCCCGGGGCGGCACGCCCCGGGTCAGCACGCCCCGGGTCAGCGGTAGTCGGGGTTGTCGAAGTCGAACCGGCACCCGGCCTCCCAGGCCGACCGCTGGTTGCCGTGGGCCGGGATGCCGCCCGCACGCTTGAGCATCCTGGCCAGGTGCAGCAGGTTCCAGGTCGCGAACGTGGTGTTGCGGTTGGTGAAGTCGTTCTCGGGGCCGCCCGAGCCGGGGTCGAGGTAGGACGGTCCCGGCCCGGCCTCGCCGATCCAGCCCGCGTCGGCCTGGGGTGGGATGGTGTAGCCGAGATGCTGCAGGCTGTACAGCACGTTCATGGCGCAGTGCTTGACGCCGTCCTCGTTGCCGGTGATGAGGCAGCCGCCCACCCGGCCGTAGTACGCGTACTGGCCGGCCTCGTTGAGCAGATGCGAGCACGCGTACAGCCGCTCGATCACCCGCTTCATCACCGAGCTGTTGTCGCCCAGCCAGATGGGCCCGCACAGCACCAGGACGTCCGCGGCCAGCACCTGCTGGTAGATCGCTGGCCACTCGTCGCTCGCCCAGCCGTGCTCGGTCATGTCCGGCCACACGCCGGTGGCGATGTCGTGGTCCACCGCGCGCAGCACGGTGACCGCGACCCCGTGCTGCTCCATGATCGCGCGGCTCACCTTGACGAGCCCGTCGGTGTGGCTCGGCTCGGGCGAGCGCTTCAACGTGCAGTTGACGAACAGCGCGCGCAGCTCGTCGAACCTCCACTCGCCGTCGCCGTCGGCGCGGACGTGGTTGACGGTCGCATCTGCCATGCAGCCTCCTTGCTCACGCCATCGTGGTCAGTTGAGGCCGTCGCGGAGCACCGCCACGCTCACCCGTAGGATCAGGACGGTCCCGCAGAACAGCCCGAAGTAGCCGAAGAACTGGAGCAGCATGCCGCCCCCTCGAACCGGTCCGGCGGGCCGACTTCGGCGCCCCCCGGCACATTGGCTCGAAGTATGGTTCAGCCGGGCCGGCTCGGGAAAGTGCCGGCCCGGCCGGCCGGTAGTGGCGGCCCGGCCGGCCGGTAGTGGCGGCCCGGCCGGCCGGTAGTGGCGACGGCCATCTCTGGACGGAAGCGTCCCCTGCTCCGTATCCTCACCAGGTGGTGGTGATGCAATGGACGTGACGATCCTGGCCCACGCTGGCGGCTGGGACGAGATGCTGATCTTCGCCTCCCCGGTGGCGATGGGCATCGGGCTGTGGGTGATCTTCAAGCAGAAGCCGGCCAAGGACGAGGCCGAGGACGACTCTCCCGAGCCCGGCTAATGGCGACCCCGACAAGGCTTGCCCAGTCGGCGTCGGGCTCCCATGGCCTCCACGCTGCGGCGACATCCGCTGTGGCGAGGCGCCGACTGGGCAAACCCTCCTCGGGGAGCCACTAGCCGGATGCCAGGACCCGGCGACGAGCGGCCGACCACCCGCGACCAGGTGCTGCCCGCCGGGGCCAGGCACTGCTTCGCGTGCGGCGAGGACAACCCGATCGGCCTGCGCCTGGGCGACATCCGGCGCGAAGGCGACGAGGTTCGCGCCACCCTGCACCCCCGCCCGGAGTACCAGAGCTACCCGGGGGTGCTCCACGGCGGCCTGTCGGCAACCGCCCTCGACGAGGTCATGGGATATGCGGCCATCCTCCTCGCCGGGATCTGGGCGGCCACGGCAACCATGGAGCTGCGCTACCGCGCCCGGGTGCCCTACGACGCGCCCTTGCCGCTGGTGGCCGGGCTCAGCGGCGCGCCCCGCGGCCGCCGGGTGCGGAGCTGGGCCCGGCTGCTGCTCCCCGACGGCGGGGTCGGCGCGGAGGCGACCGGGCTGCTGGTCGCCCTCCCCGACGACCTGGCCGAGCGGGCCCGCCGGCTGTACGGCCCGATGACCTGACCACCCGGCCGCCGCCAGCGGGGAGGGCACCCGAGAAGGGTGGGGTGCCGGGCGACCTTCGCGAGGTTGTCCGACACGCTCTATAGTCCTGGCACCGTCCCGAACCGGGACGGGTCAGGAGAAGGCGCGCCACGCGCCTGGGGGAGGACGGCCGTCCGTGCCCGAGCAGCCGCCGCGCGACGAAGGGTTGGGCCGGGACGACGAGGCCGAGGACGCGTCCGCGCAGCGCCAGCGGCTGCTGCGGCCGAGCACGATCTCGGAGGCGCTGCGCGACCAGACCCAGCGGCAGCGGGCCGGGCTGCTGGCCGAGGACGACCGGTTCGCGGTGCTGGTCGAGCTGAACCTGCTCCACGCCCGGGCGCTGCCTGGCGCCAAGGAGGAGTTCCTCAAGCTGTTCCGGCGCACCCTGCGGGGGGCGCGGGACCGGCCACCGGTCGAGGTGGCCGCCAACTACTTCCGCTGCGTGCTCACCGAGGACGAGGTGGAGCGCCTGGTCCGCGCCGACCAGGAGGGCAGGAGCAGCGGCGAGCGCACCATCTACCGGGTCTGGCCCGACTTCCGGGTCGAACAGTTCATCGACCGGTCGGTCGCGACCGTCAAGGGCGACGCCGCGTTCCGCTCCTACCAGGCGAGCGGCCTCGGGGTCACCTGGGCGGTGGTGGACTCCGGCATCAACCAGCGGCATCCGCACTTCGCCCAGCACGCCAACCTGCAGGGTGACGTGGCCGGGCTGCACAAGGACTTCACCGCGCTGATCCCGCTGTCCGGCAAGCCGCTCTCCACCTCGCCGCTGGTGGACGGGCAGGGCCACGGCACCCACGTGGCCGGGATCGTCGCGGGCGCGCTCGGGGCCGGGCACGCCGGGGCGACGCTCGTCGGGCAGCACGTGGTGAACGAGCGCAACCAGGAGCAGGTGGTGGCCAGGCGGGTCGAGGATGCCGGCTCGCTCGCTGGCGTGGCACCCAGGTGCAAGCTCGTGAGCCTCAAGGTGGTCGACGACGACGGCGCCAGCTCGGTGGCGGCGGTCATGGCCGCCCTGCACTACATCCGCACGGTGGTCAACGCCGACGGCAAGCTGCCCCGCGTGCACGGGGTGAACCTGAGCCTTGGCTACAAGTTCGAGGCGAGGTGGTTCGCGTGCGGGCAGAGCCCGCTCTGCAACGAGGTGAACCAGCTCGTCCGGTCGGGCGTGGTGGTGGTCACCGCGGCCGGCAACAACGGCTACGGCCAGGTCGACCTGCCCGACTGGGGGCCGACCCGGGTCGGGCTGACGCTCACGATCACCGACCCGGGCAACGCCGCAGGGGCCATCACCGTGGGCGCGACCCACCGGGACAGCCCCCACAGCTACGGGGTGTCGTACTTCTCCTCCAAAGGCCCGACCGGCGACGGGCGTCTCAAGCCCGACCTGGTGGCGCCGGGGGAGCGGATCACCTCCTGCGCGGCCGGCAGGATGCTGCGGCAGCTCACCCCGATCGCCGGCGGGGCGGCGCTCGGCGACGACGCGCCCTGCTACATCGACGACACCGGCACGAGCATGGCCGCGCCACACGTGTCCGGCGCGATCGCCGGGTTCCTGTCGATCCGGCGCGAGTTCATCGGCCGGCCCGAGGAGGTCAAGCGGCTGTTCTGCGAGCACGCGACCTCGCTCGGGCGCGAGCGGTACTTCGAGGGCCACGGCCTGGTCGACCTCATGCGCACCATCCAGGCCGTCTAGGAGGGCGCTGAATAAGGGCCAATATGGCGCCGTGCCGACTGTAAAACCGCAGGTCAGCGCGTTGGGGACTGGGTCGCAAACGGATTATTCAGCGCCCTCCTAGCCGACTCCTAGCCGTGTCCACTGAACCCGCCGAGCACCCCCTGACCATGGCACAGGCGCACTTGGGGGGCCGTGGGGGGAGCGAGCTCCCCCCACATGGAAGAGGACTGCGGGTCGCCGGGCAGCCCGGCGACATCCATCCGACAGGGCCTGAAGAAGGAGGACAACCATGCCAGAGATGATCAACGGGCTGCCGTACTGGGAGCTCGGATTCGACCAGGACGGGCGGCTGGTCGCGCCCGGCAGCCTGTTCGACGAGCTGCCGGGCCAGGGGCTCACCGACCTGTTCGTGCTCTCCCACGGCTGGAACAACGACCTCGGCATCGCCCGACGGCTCTACCAGCGGTTCTTCACCCAGCTTGGCGACACGCTGGCGCGCACCTCGGCGTTGCAACGCGACGGCGTCAGGGTCGGGATGGTCGGTGTCATCTGGCCGTCGATGCGCTGGGCCGACGAGAGCCTGCCCGGTGTCGCCGAGGGCATGGCCGGCCTGGCCGCCGAGCCGAGCGACAGCCAGCTCGTGGAGGACCTGCGCGCCCAGTTCCCAGGCGGGGAGCAGGGCAAGACCCTCGACGAGCTGACCGACCTGCTCACCCGGCAGCCCGAGGAGGACGCGGAGCTGGCCCGCTTCCATGAGCTGGTGAAGGACCTGGTGGGCGCCCGCGACCTGGGCGCCCCCGAGGACGAGGGGGAGGCCAACCTGTTCGAGGTCGGCGACCCCGAGGAGCTGTTCGAGCAGTTCGCCACGCTGGTACCCCAGCCGGAGACCGAGGGCGGGCCGATGGGGCTCGGCGACCGCTTCGGCAAGCTCTGGAAGGGCGCCAAGGAGGTGCTCCGCCAGGCGACCTACTTCGAGATGAAGCGCCGGGCCGGGACGGTCGGCCGCAACGGGCTCGGCCCGGCCGTCGCCCGGCTGGCCGAGATCCAGCCTGGGCTGCGGGTGCACCTGATCGGTCACAGCTTCGGCGCCAGGCTGGTGTCGTTCGCGCTGGCCGGGCTGCCGGCGGGCGCGACCGGCCCGGCATCTCCGGTGAAGTCGCTCACCCTGCTGCAGGGGGCGTTCTCCCACTTCGCGTTCGCGCGTGCGGTGGCCGCGATCGACGGCAGGGACGGCGCCCTGGCGGGCGTGACCGACCGGGTCGACGGCCCTCTGCTCGCCTCGTTCACCCGGCTCGACACCGCCGTCGGCAAGGCCTACCCGCTGGCGTCGATGCTCAGCCGCGACGCGACCTCCGGGTTCGACGACCTGCTCTACAAGTGGGGCGGGGTGGGCCACGACGGGTTCCAGGCGGTCGACGCCGGCCAGGTGCCGATGGCCCCGGTCGAGCAGCCCTACCAGTTCGCGGCCGGGCGCTTCTTCAACCTCGACGCCAACGCGGTCATCCGCAACGGCGGGCCGCCGTCCGGCTCCCACTCCGACATCGTCCACCCCGAGATCGCCTGGGCGCTGCTGTCGGCCGCTGGGATCACGACCGGGACCCGCTGACCGGCCACGGGCGAGCCAGCATTCCGCCCAGAGGGACGGCGAGCTTGCCTGGCGTCCCTGCCTGGTCCCATATATCGGGCATGACCACCCTGGACGAGCGCCTTCAGCCCCACGCCGCCGCGCTGCGTGAGGCGGAGCGCACCCGGGTGGCGATCGCGCCGCTGACCGCCGCGCCCGGGCGTGCCGGCGGCCGGTCAGCGCCGATGGTCGGCCACGACCGTCCCCCTACGGATCGGCCCCGCTGGGCAACGGGTGCCGTTCCCGGACGGCGTTCTCGACCGGGCAGCAGCCCGCTCGGCATAGGGGCGGGCGTCGCGCACTACCATGCGAGTGGACAGCACGAAGAGTCGAAACCGAGGTGAACGGGGATGGCGCCCGAGACGACACGGAGCGCGAGCGGGTACGAGGAGCAGCTCCGGCGGCACGAGCTGGCCGCCGGCCGCGCGCTCCTGCAGGTCCTCCCGGAGGGCGAGCCGCCCAGCGCGCGCCAGCTCGCCGAGGCCCGCCGCGCCCTGACCCGGGCGCTCCGGGACCTCCGCGGGCTCAAGCGGGAACTCGAGCTCGACCTGCGCCGGCTCCAGGGCGGCGACCGCCAGGCGCCCGGCCGGGCGGGGCCCGGCGGCCGTGCCCCGGCGGCGCCGGGCCAGCAGCCCGCACGGACGCGGGCCGGGCGGGGGCAGGCCGGCCCGCAGCGGGCGCCCGGGGGCGGCTCGCGCACCGCCGGGCGCCGGCCCGAGGAGCTGTACCGCTACGAGGCTGCCGGCAACGCGATCGACGAGGTCCTCGACCGCTGGGAGGCACGCCGGGCGCAGCTCGCGTCCGAGATCGAGCGGCGGAGCGCCCGCAGGCGCTGAGGCGAGACGAGCGCGCCGACCCGCCTGGACCAGGCGGAGCTGGACGAATGCGCTACAGTCATACCGTAGCCGTCACCGAACGGCTGCCGGCCGATCCGTCCAGGGTGCCGCTGGCGCGCAGGCTCGGCCGCCGGGGCCGGCCCTGGTCGCCGGCACACCGGCGGCGCGGTCGCGGGCCGGGCGCACACACTGCGGGGCCTGGCCAACCCGGCGCGGCTGCCGGGCCACAAGGGACCGCGGGGCAGGCTGCATGGACCGTCCAGCAGCACGGGACGGGAGAAGGGGGGAGCCCGGATGGCGAACGACTCCGCCAGAGTCGACGACGAGCTTGACGTCGTGCTGGACGGGAATCGCCACCTGTACCGCAGCGAGCTGGGACCGGCGGTCGAGGCGGCCACCCTGCTGGCCGAGGAGCTGCGGGCGGTCGAGATCCCCCCCGGGGTGGCCGAGCGGCACATCGCCATGGCCCTGGACCGGGCCGGGCACGCCGCGAGGCGGGCGCGCCGCCGCCTGCTCGCCCGGATGGTGGCGGCCGTGGCCGCCGCGGCCGTGACCGTCGGTGTCCCAGCCACACTGGTGTCGGCGGGGGCCCTGCCCGGCCACCCGCTCTACCCGCTCAAGCGGACGATCGAGGCGGCCGACCTCGCCGTCCACTTCGACCCCTCCCGCGAGGCGCAGATCCACATGCGCATCGCCGAGCGGCGCATCGCCGAGCTGGACGCGTTGGTGCAGCGGCGCGACCGCACCCACCTCCTCAGCGCCATCAAGGAGGTGAAGCTGGCGGTCGAGGCGGCCAACGTCGCCGTGGACAAGGCGTTCCGTTCCGAGGGCGTCACCAGCGACACCATGGCCCTGCACACGAAGCTCACCGGCGTCACCAGGGAGATGATGCAGGAGCTCGAGGACGTCCTGGCGGCCCCGACCGACCCGGCCGCCGCCAGCACCGCGTCGTCGATCCTCGGCACCGCGACCACGGCGGCCCCGCCGGGGGTCCCGCCGCCCACCGCCGCGGACACGCCGCCCACCGCCGCGGACACGCCGACCACCAGCGCGGTCCCGCCGCCCACCACCGCGACGCCGCCGACCACGGCGGACACGCCGCCGACCCCGCCACCCTCGACCAGCCCGAGCGTCTCACCGACTGCGCCGGGTGCGAGCACCGACGACACGGCGGCGGGCGCCAGCCCGACCGGCCCGTAGCCCGAGCCTCGCGCGCGAACGGCGAGCGCCTGGTCAGCCCAGCCGCTCGCGGGCATGGCGGAGCAGCAGCTCCCGCATGCCCGGCCTGGCCACCGGCGGGGATAGGGTGACCAGCACCTCGTCGAGCCGGTCGGGCGGCAGGTGGGCCAGCAGCACCTTGCCGGTGCTGGTGCAGTGGGCGGGCATGCGCAGGCCGATACGGCCGAACAGGCGCAGGGTGCGGGGATGGGTGAACTGCTTCTTCGTGCGCGACCTGCTGCCGTTCGGCGGGGTGGGGGACTCCGGCATCGACCGCGAGGGCGGCCGCGGCCGCCGCCGGCGACCCGGTCGACCTGCTCGAGCTGCCCGGCGTCGACCACATGGCCGTGATCGCCCGTCCTCGCCGGCCTGGGCCGCGACCGCGGCACGCCTCGGCCCGCTGCTCGGCGGACCGCACCCGCCGGCACCGCCCACATAACGACCAGCGGTCGGTGGACCGTACGCGCCGGCAGGCGCACACATCGACCGGCGGTCCGCGGACCGCACCCGCCGGCGCCGCGCACACATCGACCGGCGGTCCGCGGACCGCACCCGCCGCCACCGCGTACCTGAGGACCGGCGCTCAGGCGCGGCCGGGAGGGGCGGCGCTGATGTGGTCAACCACGAACCGGACGAGCTCGACGAAGGAGTACTTCGACTCGGCGTGGCCGAGGGCGCCCTCGAGCGTCGCTGCGACCGCGGCGGCGGCCAGCTCCCGGTCCTCGCCCGGCGGCAGCCGGTGCTCCAGCGCCTCGAGGAGCAGCTGCTCCAGGAAGGCGTGGGCTCGTTCATGGAACTCGGCGATCGCCGGGGAGTGGGGCACCCGCTCGTGGACGACGGGCTCGAGCTGCCGGTAGTCGTCCACGCGCTCGAGCAGGGTGAGCAGCCGGGCCTCCGGGTCGCCGGCGAGGTCGTCCCGGCCCAAGACGCGCTCGGCCTCGTCGGCGAGCAGACGGTCGAGGACCGCGGCGAAGGCATGGTCCTTGGTCGGGAAGTACCAGTACACGCTGTTGGCGGCCAGGCCGGCCGCGCGCGCGATGTCGGCGATCGAGGTGGCGGCGTAGCCGCGCTCGACGAACAGCCGGCGCGCGACCTCGACGAACTCGCGGATTCGCTCCTCGCGCGGGATATCCTGCCGGTTCCTGGGCATGGGCGGTATCCCACCCGCTCTTGATTGGCATGCCAGAGCGAGGGGTGCGGCGGTGATGGCAGAGGCGCAGAATGCACCTGCACCGCGGCCGGAGGGCCGCTGGGCGGATGCTTCGCACGGATGCCGGAGGAGCCACGCAATGAGCACGACCGAGACCGAGCCAGTCCAGTCCGACAGCGACACCCACGAGGACGACGGCTACGCCCACTACGCCGACAAGGCCGAGATCGCCCGCGCTGCGGTCATGGGTGGCCTGATCACGGCCCTCTGCGGGTTCCGGTTCCCCCCGGTGAGGGATCCGCAGCGGTTCCCGGTCTGCCCGAAGTGCAAGGAGTTGGCCGGCATGCTCGGCATCTCCTGAGCCAGCCCTACGCCGCCCACCCGGGCGCGGGGTCCTAGCTTGCCGCTGCGAGTAGAGTACGGCTGCATTCGTCACGTACCCCCGATGCGCCCCCAACATCGACGTGCCGGGTGGCGGCGCAGGCAGCTCCGCCGGCTCGCTCGCCGCCCGCAGCAAGAGAGGAATCGATGGCACCAGGGCCCGAGCTCCCGAGCCCTGCCCGGTCCGGGCCACCCGGCGTGTGGCGGCCATGGACGGCACGGCCATGAGCGGTGGGCGGAGGTACCGCGCCCTGCTCGTCGCCAACACCCGACTGCAGGGGGACCCTGAGCACCTCGGTCCGCTCACCGCGCCCCCGGACGACGCCGCCGGGCTGCGCGACGCCCTCACCGACGGTGGACGCGGCCTGCACCGGGCCGAGGACGTGAGCGTCCACATCGACAAGACCAGGGACGAGGTGCTGCAGGCGATCGGACGGTTCTTCGGGTCGGCCAGCCCCGACGACCAACTCCTGCTCTACTACAGCGGCCACGGGATCGCCGACGACCACCACCGCCTGTACCTGTGCGCGAGCGACACCATGGCGCAGTTCCCGTTCTCGACCGCGATCCCCACCGACGTGGTCGCGAGGATGATGGACGTGTCGGCCGCTGCAGCCGTGGTGGTGGTGCTCGACTGCTGCTACAGCGCTGACTTCCAGAAGGCGGCCGACGCCGACCAGCAGCCCGCCGCGCGGCTGGCCGGCCCGCGGTGCTACGTCCTCGCCAACGGCACGGATGGAGCCGGGGCTGACGGCCCCGCGGCGCGGCGCACGGGCGCGCTCACCGAGGCGGTCGTCGCCGGGCTGCTCGCCGGCCGCGAGGCGGACTCGGGCCAGCCCGGACTCCTGTCCCTCGAGGAGCTGTGGTCGTTCGTGGTGGACCGCCTGGACGCGACTGGCGATCCGGCCCCGCGGCGCTGGTTCGCCGGCGCCGGGGACCTGCTGGTTGCCCGCGTCCCTGCGCCGCTACCGGTCGCGCCGACCGCGGATGCGGGCGACGTCGCCACCGGACCCGGACCGGACCCCTCCGAGCCCCCGGCCGGATGGGATGCGCGCCCCGAGTCCGGGGACGGCGAGCCCGGAGCGGCGCTCGGTCCAGAGCAGGAGGAGCCAGCGGGCCCCCTCGGCGACCAGCCCGACGGCGAGGAGCCAGCCCACCAGACGGCCCTCGGCGACCAGCCCGACGGCGAGGAGCCAGCCCACCAGACGGCCCTCGGCGACCAGCCCGACGGCGAGGAGCCAGCCCACCAGACGGCCCTCGGCGACCAGCCCGACGGCGAAGCGCCAGCCCACCAGACGGCCCTCGGCGACCAGCTCGACGGCGAGGGGCTGGCAGGGCTGGCGGACGTCCCGGAGCTCGCGGACGTCGACGTTGGGCAGGAGCTGCGGTCGGCCGCGGCCCGCCGCCCCCAGCGAAGGTCGTGGATGGACACGATGCTCACCGCCGCCCAGCGGCGCGAGGTGATGGGCTGGGAGCTCGAGTTCGAGTACGTGCGACAGGAGTCGCCTCACGCGGCCGCGCTCCTGCAGCTCTGTGCGTTCCTCGACTCGCGCGGCATCCCGGTCGGCCTGCTGGTCGGCGCCGGCGACGTGCTCCCGCCGGAGCTGGCCGACATCACCCACGAACGCCGCGCGCTCAACGCCGCTGTGGCCGTCCTCGAGGAGCATGGGCTGATCGTGCGATCCGGCGACCTGCTCACCGTCCCGCGCCTGGTGCAGTTCGCGGTGCGGTCCAACCTCGGCTCGGAGCACGGCCGGGAGTGGTCGGGGCGCGCGCTCTGCCTGGTGGCGCAGGCGTTCTCTCCACCGGGCAGGAACGCCCCGCAGCCGGCCTGGGCGCACCCGACCCGCCTGCTCGTGCACGCCGAGGCGGCCGCCGGGCACGCCCAGGCGCTCGGCGTGCCGATCGAGCAGCTGCCCGCGGCGCTCGGCGCCATCGGGACGCACTTGTGGAGCGTTGGAAAGCCGACGAGCGCCCGCGTCTGGTTCGAGCGCGCGCTGGAGGCCACCAGGCAGCTCTACGGCACGGTCGACCGCAACGTCGCCACCGCGATGGAGAAGCTCGCCGCGGTCTACCAGGAGGTCGGGGAGGTCGAGCGGGCGGACCGGCTGCACCACGACGCGCTGGTCATGAGCAGCGCGCTCGACCGCGGCCTGGTCCGCCCGCTCGAGGACGAGGGCCCAGAGCACGGGCAGCCATAGCGCGGCCGCGTGCGACGCACGCGGCCGCGCGTCGCCACAGCGGCCGGCCCCGCCCGGTCACCCCTGCGGGGACCGCTCCCAGTGGGCGCGGACCTGCTGGTCGAAGCCGTCGGCCACGGCCGCTGCCAGCTCGACATAGGCCTGGCGGGTCCCGGGGCCGAGCTGGTCGAGCTCGATCTCGGCTCCGGTCTCCAGGTGGCGGTCGAACGGGATCCGCACCACCGCGCGGCAGCGGCGGCTGAAGTGCTCCTCGAGCTGGCCGATGTTCACCGGCCCGCGCGGGCGCACCGAGTTGACGACCACGACCGCCGACCGGGCCAGGGCCTCGAAGCCGTGCTGCTCGAGCCAGTCCAGGGTGAGGGCGGCCGACCGGGCCCCGTCCACGCTCGGTGCGCTGACCACGATGATCTGGTCGGCCCGCTCGAGCACCGCCAGCATGACCGTGTGCAGCACGCCCGGTCCGCAGTCGGTGAGGACGAGCGAGTAGAAGCGCTCGAGGACCGCGGCCACCTTGCGGTAGTCGGCGTCGCTGAACGGGTGGGACATGCTGGGGTCCATCTCGGAGGCGACCACCTCGAGGCCGGAGGCCGTCTGGGCCGCGTAGGCGCGGACGTCGGCGTAGCGGTCCAGCGGCGGGGCGCCCGCGAGCAGGTTCTTGGCCGTCTCGGTCCCGTCACCCCGGGTGCGGCCAGCCAGCGTGCCGGCGTCGGGGCTGGCGTCCACCGCGACCACACGGTCGGGCCGGTGGGTGGCGAACGTCGCCCCGAGGCAGGCGGTCGTGGTGGTCTTGCCCACCCCGCCCTTGAGCGCGAGCACCGCGATCCGCTGGTAGCCGTGGATGGGCGCCGTCACCCGGGCCTCGAGCTCGCGGCGGGCGCGCTCGGCCCGGCCCGGGCGCAGGCGCACGCGGCCACCGGTGAGCCGGTAGAGCAACCCCTGCCAGCCGCCGGTCGGTCCACCCGGCTGGCGGGCGAGCAGCCGCTCGCTGGTCAGGTCGTCCCAGCCGGGCAGGGGCACGTCCTCCCGTCCACCCCCGTCGGCCGGCTGCCGGTACTCCCCGGCCGGTCGGACCGGCTCGGCCGTTTCGGGTGGTGGCTCGGTCTCCGCTCGCGCCGGCGCCGGTCCGGCATGCCAAGCAGCCACCAGCGCCGGTGGCGGCGAGGCCGCCGGGTCGGGGGCCGGAGTCTGTGGCGCCGCTGAGGCCGTCAGGTGCGCTGCCGGCTCGGCAAGCCGCTGAGGGAGCGGCTCGTCCAGGTCGCTGCCGTCGTCCTCGACCTGGCGGAGCGCCTGCACCGCCGGCGAGAGCCAAGGGGCCTCCCCGGGTGCCTGCTCCTGCTCCTGCTCCTGCTCCTGCTCCTGCTCCTGCTCCTGCTCCTGCTGCTGGTGGTCAGCGGGCTCGCTCTCCTCGCCGGCCGGTGGGGAGACCACGTCGCCAGACCGTCCGGCCACCTCCGGCCCTGGCGGAGCCGCCTCGGCGTCGGCCCACGCCTCCTGGTCCGCGGAGCGGGCCGGCCCTGGCCCTCCGGTCGCCGCCGATGCAGCTTCCGGCGCCGCTCCGTACGGCGACGCGGCTGCCTCCGGCGCGGCCTCCTGGTCCGGCACGCGGTCCTGCGCGGGTATGGCTGCCTCCGGCGCGGCTGGGGCGGCAGGGTCCGGGGGCGCCGGGACGGTCGCGGCCGGCTCGGGCTCCGGCGGGCCCGGGGCCGGCTCCTGAGGCTGGGCCGCGTCCGGCCCGTCGTCGCCCTTCGCCACCGGGCCCGGGGCCGGCTCCGGGACCCGGGGGGCCTCCTCGGCGTCGGCCGGCTCCACGCGCTCGGCCAGCCAGTCGAGCCCGTGCTCGACGTACTCGACCTCGACGTCACGTGCGAGCCGGCGGCGGAGGGAGGGCTGTCGTGGCTCGGCCGGGGGGCGTCCCCTTCTGTCCAGCGGCACGGCTCACTCCTTGTCGTGCGATGCGGGCAACCCCGCGTCAACTCACTACTGCCCGACCGGCGACCCGTACGCGCGCTCCTTCCTCACCCGGCACGGCACCTGACCGCCGGCAGGCACCGCGACACCGTACCGCACCACGGCCCTGGGCTCATCCGCCGGCGCAGCCCCGTGGACGGGCTACCGCGCCCGCCGCCGCTGTCTTGCTCTGGCAACGCGCCACAGCCCAGGCGTCCAACAATGAACACTGCGGTTTGCCGACCAGGAGCTCCCGGATGTGGTGTACCTCGAGCACGCCACCAACGCCATGTACCTGGACAAGCCCGAGGTTATCTTTAGGAGGATGGAAGCGCAGCCCGTTGACCAGCAGCGTTGCATTGTGGCCGGTGTCCTTGAGGTGGAGGGGAGGGGGGGTTCAGTGGCTCGTTGAGCCACCCTGCCTGTTATCGAGCCGATATGGTCGTGCTGCGCCCCGTGCTCCCCGACCGGTATGGCGTGGTGGGCTGTGTTGGCTCCGGCAAGCCTCGTCGGATCATCGGGGCACCATAGTCGGCTGCTGGCACGCAGCGACCAGGGCAGACTGCGAGCATGAGGCGACACAAGGAGGCTGGCCGTGACGGACCACGACATGGTCGGAGAGGCACTCGGGGACTTCATGGGCAGCGGCTGGGTGCGGCACCTGCCGCACTGCGCGCTGTTCATCTTCGCGGCCGCCGCGACCCTGCAGGCCGAGAGCCGCACGGGAAGCCTCGAGCAGGTCAAGGCGTTCGCCCGTGACGGCGGGCTGGCCGCGCCAGCCTGGTTCCCCCTCGACCTTGACGCCGAGGGCCAAGCCGACCCCGATGAGGTCCACCACCGCCAAGAGCACCAGGCCGAAGTCGCCCGCACCGCCGCGCACGTCGGACTGCCACCGCCCCAGCGCCAAGCCGACGTCGTCGAGCTGATGTGCCGGCTCGGCCTGCTGCACCGCCACGGCGACATCGAAGCGGCGGCGACCCGCTGGCAGGTTGCGCGGCCGCTGCCGCTGCCGCTGCCGGAGGAGCGCATCCCGCTCAGCGAAGCCGAGCGGGCCGACGAGGACCGGATGCGCTGGCAGGGCCTGCACTACCGGCACGCCCAGCAGCTCATCGGCCGGTTCGTCGAGCAGGACCTGGATGCGATGACGACCTCGCTGACGCAGCTCGCGCGCCTGCTCGACGTCGACGTTGACGACGCCCGCGAGGCGGTGCTGGTGCTGCTGGGTGAGTGCGGCGACTTCAGCGCCGACCACGACATTGAGCGCATCGAGCCGCACCAGGTGTTCAACCTGACCTTCGACTGGGAGCGGTTCAACCAGGAGCGCATCGGCGCCCGCATCGTGCTCTCCCCACCCGACAACCCCCGCTGACGCCGACACTGCACGCTTCCCGCATGCGCATGGCTGGTCCTGGCGCCATCGCCACGGGGGGTCGTGCTGCTTGTCAGTCGGGGGACGGGCCGAGGTTGTCGCCGGCGACGCCCGCGAGCGCCCCGATCATGCGCTCCAGCCCCCAGCTGGTGTCGACGAGCGCGAGCGTCCCATCCGGATAGGCCATGGACTCCCGAAGCTCCGGCCAGCCGCAAAGTGACTCGCCGGTAGCTTTGGGGCGACTCCTACCGAGCTGGCGGGGCTGGCTTCGGCCCCGGCTGTCCGCGGAATCGGCAGCGGCTACGGTGCGGTCGGCTGGGTCGCTGGTGCGTGCTCGTGCTTGTCGAGCCATCGTTCGGCGGCACGAGGGGAGCCAAAACGTAGGACGGTGACGCCGTCGGGCCGCTCCTGGTCCAGGTAGGCGCGGTACTTGCCGCGGCTCTCGAACCATTTGCGTACTTCGTTGGCGAACACCGACCGGCGGCTGAAGAACGCCCGCCGCCAGGTCATCTGCTGCCCGTCCCACAGCCGCTCGCGAGCCAGGATGCGACCCAGATCGCGCCGGGTGAGGCGCCAGCAGATCACCGGCAGCGCATAGTCGAGCCAGACGACCAGCTCGGCCCGCCACCAGGTGACGTCGCGGAGCTTGCTGTAGTTGCCGTCCACGATCCACGCGTCGGCGTCGGTGGCGGGCGACCGCCTCGGCGCCGGGACGGGCGTAGCGCTCCAGCGAGCGGACCGAGGCGTGGCGGGAGCGGGCCAGCAGCATCGGGGTGTTGGTGTCGTCCTCGGCCTCGTGGGTCAATGCGCTGTGGCGCAGCCGATGCAGCGACCATCCCTCGCCGTCGGCGCTCAGGGGCCGGGTCGCGGCGGTGAACAGCTCGGCGGCGCGGCGGTAGCTGAGCCTGGCCCGGCCGGTCACCGGGCAGACGTCGAGGGTGGGGGTGCGGGCGGGCGCGGCCCGGTCGGTGAGGAACACCGGCCCGCGGGTGCGGCCCTTGAGCAGCCGGGGCAGCAAGGTCGCCGTCCCGGACTGCCAGTGGACCCAGTCGACCGCGCCACCTTTGGAGACGACCCGGGCGCGCTTGTTGGCCTGGTCGAGGTCGGCGATATCGAGGCCGAGCAGCTCCTGTGCTCTGGCAGCGGTCTCATACAGCATCCGCCAGTAGGTCTTCTCCCGCAGCCCCACCTCGAGGGCGAACAGCGCACCGAGTTGGTCGCGGGACAGCGCGCGGGTCCGGTCGGGCGGTGCGGGCCGCCGCTGGAAGCCCGCGGTCGGGTCGGCGCGGACCAGGCCCTGGCGCTGCCACCAGCCGACCGCGGCGCGCAGCACCGACAGCTCCCGGTTGACCGTGTCAGCGTCGATGGCCGCGGCCCGCACGGCGAAGCCGGCTGCGAGCCGAGCCGGAGTGGCGGGCTCGTCGAGCACGCTGAGGGCGACTGGTGGTGGGGTGGCGCCACGGCGGGCCCGGCCCGCGGGGGGTTGGGTGTCGGTGAACAGCTACGCCCAGGTCGTCAGCGCGATGCGGTAGATGCGAAGGGAGCCGGACCCCAGGCCGGCGGCGGCGAGGTAGCGGTCGACGGCGGCCGTGTAATCGACCGGGACGCCCTCGCCAGTTGACCTACCGGCGGCACGAACTCCCTTATTCACGGGACAGATCCAGGGTGGTGGGTTACCGTTCCGGCCTATGGACGTACCGATCTGATCCGCGTCGGATCTGGCGTTGTGGCGACGCCCACGGTGAGGTCGCTGCTGGCGATCGAGATGCCGTGCGATCAAGCGAGCCTCGCCGCCGCCACCCGCAATGGTTCCGATTGGCAGCACACGCCGGAGGCGGTGCTCGACGCGGAGGGTACGCACATGGAGAACCTACGAACCGACCGCTTGAGTCTGCTCGTCGACCAGCTCGCCCGCGCCCGCGAGATCGCCCAGGTGCGGCTGACCGGGCTCGGCGACGAGGAGTACCTGTGGGAGCCGGCGCCTGGCGCCTGGTCAATCCGGCGCCGCGGCCAGGCGTCGTCGCCCGAGGCGTTCGGCCCGGGAGCGTGGGTGCTCGACAGCGGCGCCTCGGACATTCCAGCGGCCGAGTACGTCGAGATCGACCGGCAGGTGCGCGGGGGCATGACCGTGGCCAAGGTCGCCGAGGACTGGGGCGTGAGCACCCAGCGGGTCGAGGAGATCCTCAACCGGGTCGGCCCGCCGGAGCCCGACCTGGTGCCGGTCACCACCATCGCCTGGCGGCTGGGGCACCTGCACGCCGACTTCGCGGGCCGCTGGGAGTGGACCTTCGGGGAGCGGCGGCGGCAGCCTGATCTGCTGGTCGACTTCACCCCATCCGCCGCCTTGGCCGTGGAGCGGTTCTGGGCGCTGATGGACCGCTGGCACGAGAGCGTCGCGGCGATGACCCCCGAGCAGTTGGACACGCCCGGCTTCGGCCAGTACCCCAACGGCTCGGACCCCGACGAGCCGTTCGCCATCGTCCTGTGGGGGGCCAACCTCGAGTTCATCCACCACATGGCCGAGATCGCCCTCCTCCGCGACCTGTGGCGTGCCCGCTCCGCGAGCGGGGGGTGAGGCTGGCAGGCTGGGTGCATGCTCGTCGCCGTGACCGTCACCTACCTGGAGATGACCTCGCCCGACCAGCGAGTCCCCCGGGCCGTCCCTCTGACGGCCAGCCGACGCGGCGGGTGTGGCTGCACACCAGCTCGCTCGACCATCCCCAGTCGAAACGTTGCACGCAGACCAGCGCCGCAGATGCGGTCCGCTGCTTCACGGACTAGTCGTCGCGCCCGCTGGCCGGATCAGCCAGCAGCGTCCAGGACTCGATCAGCTCCTCGGGGGTCCACTCCTGCAGCACCGGCGTCCTCCACTGCCACAGCGCCGCCAGGCCGGGATCATCGCCACGATGCGGAAAGCTTCGGCTTACGCGCTGACTGCGCGAAACCTGGCACATCTGGAGGCATCGGCGAAAGCTACCGGCGAGTCACTTTGCGGCTGGCCGGAGCTTCGGGAGTCCACGGCCGGATAGTGCGGGCTTTGGGCCAGGCGCTCGCGCAGCCAGTCGTGCTCGGCCTGCGGCGCGAACACCACCACGAGGTCGGCGGGGGCGAAGTGCAGGTCGCCGACGTGCCGCCACTCCCGCTCCCACCAAAACTCCTTGCGGATGCCTGTGGGTGTGCCCATCTGCTCGACGAACGGGGTGAGCCGAAGGATCGGCGCGCCGGCCAGCTCCTCGGGGTCGGGGCCGGCTGTTCCTTGCGGGGTGGCGTCCGCCATCGCCTGCTGGAGCAGCTCCCGGACCGGCTCGGTGAGCCAGTCGTGCCCGGAGGGGTCATGTCCAGATACCAGACCGGGTTGACGCCCTTGCGCCGCGCGAACGTCTTAGTGAACGCGACGCCGTGGCCGTCGAACTGGACGCTTCGCCCCTCGATAGGGCTGCACATCATCCAGGCGTGCTCGAGCGGGGTCTCGGTGAAGCAGACGACCCGCTGGGTGGCGGCGATCTGGGGGTAGCGGGCGGCAAGCTCGGTGGCCATGCCGTAGGCCGAGCATGCCTGGAGGCGACGGGTGTGCAGGATGTTCACCAGCTTGTCCCTGGCTGACCTGGGCGAGGTGTAGGTCTCCCGGGTGAAGTGGACCAGGAAGGTCGACAGGTCGGTCCGTCGGTGCAGCAGCTCTTCGATGCTTGGCATGGGCGGCAGGTTCTCCTGGATGCGGGCGCAGTGACGGGTGGGCAGGGTGCAGCCGGTCAGGTGTCGCCGTCGCCGGCGGGCCGGCCCGGGGTCATGGGCGGATGAGCGGGCCGCCGGTCGGACCGTTGCCGGTCGGACGCAGTGCCGGGCGCAGCAGGGCGCTGAACTCCGAGTCCGCCCACGCCTCCGGCCGTCGCGTGGGGGCGACAACCAGCGACCAGCCGTCCACCCATGGGTGCAGGCCGTGGTGCTCGAAGAAGCCGTTGTCGCGCAGCGCGCTGGCGAGCTGGCGGGCGATGTCGTCCACATCGGCTTCTGCGGAGGCAGAGCCGCCGCGCTCGCCCGCTCGATCCCGGTGCGCCGGTGGGGTGATGTCGGGTGGGAGCTGAAGCGCCTGCCAGAACGGCACGGCGGTCGGGCCGCGCTGCGCCTGCCAGTTCCGGTGCGCCAGCTCTGAGCCGACCACCTCGGCGCCACCGAGGTGGGCTGGCAGCAGGTAGGGGTAGCCGGCAAGCCACTTGGCCAGCGGCCGCAGCGGGCGGGCGGCAAGGTCGCGGGCGAGTGAGCCGCGCATGTAGGTCAGCGGCAGCAGCCAGGGGTGCGCCCCGACGGTCAGGTGGGCGGCGGCGGCCATGTCGAGCATCTCCGCGTCGACCGCACCCCAGGCCGCCTGGTCATCGAGGCCTGGCAGCTCAAGCGCGTCGAGGAGCTCCTGCCCGAAGTCCACCGCGACCGGCCGGATCATCGCCAGCCAAAACGGCACCGGTGTTCCCTCGGGCAGCGAGGTCAGCAGCCCAGCCTCCAGCTCCTGGTCGAGGGTCGCATGGCGGTAGTGCGCCCACGCGGAGGGGGCCAGATGCGTGCCGGTGGAGGGGTCCCAGACCACATGGCCGCGGCTTGGGCGCAGCTGGTCGGGAGGAATGAACGCGGCGCGCGCCTCCTCAGGGGTGACCACCCGCATGCCGGCCGCCCTCAGCACGACGACCTCGCCCTCGGTCCAGCGCTCCTGGTCGAGCAGGTCGGCGAACTCGTCGTCGGTCAGGCCGGCGCGCAGCGGCTCGACATCGTCTGGCCACTCGTTCTCCATGGCTGGGCAGCATAGCCCCAGGGCTTCACGAGGGCTTCACGTCCGTTCACGGCTTGCCGCTTGGTCGGGATGGGTGCTCACCGCGCCGGTCGGGTCACCGATCCAGGAACCGTCGGCTGGCAGGGTCGGCTGCCGGGCGCCTGCAGCCACGCTCGGCAGGCCACGTCGAGCCGTCTTGGCCCGCGACACGCTCACGAGCAGGGCCCGATCGTTGGCGGGCGGTGACCGCCAGCGGGGTGGATGGCTGCGGCGCGGTGCTCCCCGAGCGCCCAGGCGAGCTGTTCGCGGAGCTGTTGGTTCTCGGCTCGCAGCCGCCGGACCTCGGCGTTGACGGCTTCCAGGCGCTGCCGCAGGGAGGCGTCTGAGGCGCGCTGTCGGGCCGGGATCGGCGGCGGGCTCGACGCCCGCGCTTGCTGGTGGTGTGCGCGGAGCCGGCCGATCTCCAGCCGCAGGTCAGGATGGGCATAGAGCCACGAGCGGGACACCCCCGCCGTGCGGGCGACGGCGTCGAACGTGACCGGCTCGCCGGTGGCTGCCAGGCGCCGCAACGCCCGGATGGCACGCTCGCGGGTAGCGTGGCTGCGGCGGCGGGCCGCCTGGACGAGGAAGCGGCTGTTGTCAGCCCGCATCGGTAGCCTCCCCGAGGCTTGCATCGAGGCTGGCCTGGGGGTCCTCGCCGGCCTCCAGCTTGGTGATGATCCGGTCCAGGTTGGCCAGCACCTGCTGGTTCATCTCGACCATCCGGAGCTGTCCCTTGGCGGTGGCGGTCTCCAGCAGCCGGCGGGTCTGCTCACGGTGCTCGCGGTGCTGGGGAAGGAACTGGGGAGTGGTGACGAACACCGGGCAGACGTGACACGCGTTGGCGTGCGGGCAGCGCTTCTGGATCGGCAGGCCGCAGTAGCCGTTCGGCAGCGCCTGCTTGGCGAGCCCGACCCGGTGCTTGACCCACTGCGCGTCGGCGAGCGGGCTGTCGGGCTCGATGGTGACCTCCTCGCCCTTGCAGTTGACCTTGCGAGCCCGCTCCCAGTGCTTGCGGATGGTCTCGTCCTTGAGCCGTGCGTAGTGTGAGGTCATCTCGTTGGAACCATGGTCGAGCAGGACCCGAACGACCTCTTGAGGGACGTCGTTATTGATCAGCCGCGTGCCCAGGGTGTGGCGGAACTGGTGCGGGGTCACGTGCACGCGCCTGCCCTTGTCACCGGGCTGGTCGCGGACGTCGCAGGTAGCAAGCCACCTGTTGAGCGCCTTACGGTAGGTATCGGCGGGAAAGGGCTTGTGGCCGTCGGGATTGGCGGTGCGGCCGGGCAGCAGCACGCTCGCCTGCGGCCACCGCGCCAGGACACGCTCCTGCTGGGCGCGGATCTCGGCGAGCAACTCGTCGTCGATGGGGACGAGGCCTTCGCGTTTCATCTTGTGGTTGTAGTAGCGCAGGTAGGGGGCGCCCTGGCCGTCGTGAACGGCACAGTCCAAAGGCAGTCGGGTCGCGTCGCTGATGCGCAGCCCGGTGTTGATGAGGATGAGGGTGGCCAGTCGCACCGTCGGATCGGTCAGACGTGCCAGGTTGTCGGGCTGCTCGATCTGGGCCATGACGAATTCGTCCAATGCCCTGGGGAGCAGCCCTGGCCGCCCTGGGTAGTCCTCGGGGTAGATCACCGCGTCAGCGGGCAAGGTGGGATCCCAACGGTGCTGGCGGACGGCCAGCAGGAAGGCGTTGACGCTGCCGATGTAGGCGCTGCGGGTGTTGGCGGCGCGGGGTTGGCTTGCGGCGTGCGCGGCGTAGCGTTCGAGTGCCTCCCTAGACAACTCGGCCAGCGCGTTCACCTGCACGGTCGGTCCAGCCAGGAACTTGGCGAACGCGGTCAGGGCGCGCAGGCGTGCCGCCGCGTGGGAGGGGCCGGTCTTCGTGGTGAGCAGCCAGCGGATCCAGCGCTTGGCCAGCGCCCGCAGCCACGGCTGAGGGATTCGGTCGAACCGTAGCCGACGGGGTCCGCGGTCGATACCGAGCCGTCGCAGATCCCAGACGTCGCGGGGATACTCGGCTTCCCAGCCGTAGCCGCCCGCAAGGTCGTCGATGCGCTGCCAGGCGTACCGCAGGAAGCTGCGCGGAAGCGAATGCGACCGCACGCCGATGCTCCCGACGCTGGCGCGGAACCTCGCATCCCAGGCGTCCATGGGCCAGTCCAGCAGCGACGTGGTGCCGCCGTGTGCGATGAACCGCACCACCGTCTGCACATCACGCGGGCGCATCTTGCCGCGTCGATCATCAGCGCGGTGTTGTAGCGCGTACTGCAGCTCGAGCTTGAGCTGGGGCGGCAAGGCGCGGAGGTCGACCCGGTCGATGCCGCGGGTCTGGTGGTAGCGGATGAACTCCTCGATGTCGTCGCTGCCAGTGCGGCGCCGCCAGTTCCGCCACCGTTGCGTGTGGGACCGGCAGAACAGTTGCTCGCCGGTCGCCGCCCACAGCTCACAGGTGGGCAGGCGACATGGCGGTGGACGCTCGGCCTCGACAGGCACGGTCACGGCCCATTCGGCCTGCTCTGGCTTGCCAGCTCGCTGCCAGGCGGCCGCGTGTGGCTCGCAAAGTCCTCGCGAGGAGCTGCTTCGCCGGCACCACGGAACGACACATGCCCTAAGCGGCGCACGGCCGTAGAGGCCCGCCGGGGTCGTCGCGATGAAGTCGGCAAGGTCCGGGTAGCCCTCCCGGCGCCAGCGCTCCGCGTGGCCGGTGCACAGGCCGGTCCTTCGATGCCTGCCGGCGTCATCGCAGCCGACGACCACACAAGCCGGCGCGCTAAAGATCGCGTCGCTGACCGCAGGCACCAGCACATCGACACGGAACTCAGGGCGGACGGCGGCCATGAGCATCGCCAACAGCTGCGGCTGCCGCGAGGCCGAAGAATGGGTGCTGGTCACAGCCGCACCCCCTGAGCGGAGAACCAGCCCGCCGCTTCGAGCGTCTTGCGGGCATCCTCCACGGTCAGATGGCCATAGATGTCGATCGTGGTCGCGACCGAGGCATGGCCGAGCAACTCCTTGACGGTCTCCTTGCCGGCACCTCGGCGCAGCAGCCAGGTCGCGTAGGTGTGCCTGAACTGGTGGGGATCGAACTCGATCCCGGTGCGACGGCGGATCCGCTTGACCAGGTCGTAGACGGTCGCATAGGTCATCGGGTGGCCGTAGGGCCGGCCCCAGAGGTTGACGAACACGTAGTCGGAGTCCAGTTCGCCGTACTCGCCGTGCAGGTAGTCAGCGTAGAGCCGCACCAACTCGGCGCGGACCGGCACCACCCGAGGGTCAGGGGACTTGGTGCGGGCTCGGTTGTCGTTGCGCCGCCGGGTCACGGTCAGCTCCCGCTCGGCCACCGCGAGGTCCTCGTGGCGGAGCCCGAGCGCCTCCCCGATCCGCACCCCGCTGTCGAACAGCACCGCGAACAGCAGACGGTCCCGCAGGTGCTCACAGGCATCCAGGATCGCCTGGACCTGCTTGATCGTCAGGATCCTCGGGATGCGCTTGGGCGGCTTGATCTTGATGGTGCGCTGCCGTTGCGGCTGCTGCTTGGCGATGTGGTGCAAGAACGGCTTCCACGATGTGCGCGCACCCGCGTAGGGCCGCCAGGTGATCAGCAGTTCGCCGAGGTCCAGGCCGTGGCGGGCATGGAACTCGTAGAAGCTGCTGAGCGCCGAGAGCTTGCGCGCGATGCTGCTGTCGCTGCAGTGTTCCTTCACCGAGGGCAGCACCAGCACCTGGCCGTCGCGCGCTTCGGGCGGCAGCCCCAGCCAGGCGACAAAGTCGCCCAGGTCCTCAAGCTGGATCTCGCGCCAGTCCCGCCCGCGGCCAGCGAGGTAGGTGAACCAGTCCTTCAGGTCGTGGCCGTAGCCCTTGACGGTGTTAGGGGACCGCTTGATCGACGTCAGGTAGGCCAGCCAGCGCTCCACAGGCTCGACCGGGCCATCGCCGTCAAGAACGGTCCACGACTCGAGACCGGAGTTGGGCATGAGCACGCGCCGCAGGTGCATGACTCCTCCGCGGGAGAAGTGCTTGATGGACGGCGCGAGATAACCATGTCCGTGAGACTGTCATCACCCACGTGCAATACGTGAAGGAAGCCTCAGCAGCCCCTCAAGATAACCGAGGACGTCGAGGAGTATGCCCACATCATGTCGAGCGTCGGCGTGCATGGCGCACCACCAGAGCAGACCGCGGAGATCCTCAGCGAGCTGCTGCACGATCTGGGCCAGCCTCGCCGGTTGCCCACCTACAACCCTGGGGTGTCTGGCTTAGGGCACGCCCCGGTATCATCCGGGTCGTGCACGCCCGACCCGTCAGCCTGGAAGAGGACAGCATGCCGACTCAGCAGATGCCGCCCGAGATCGACACGACCGTGCCCCAGTCAGCCCGGGTGTACGACTACTGGCTGGGCGGCAAGGACAACTTCCCCGCCGACCGCGCCATGGGTGAGGCCATCGCCGAGCAGGTCCCCACGATCCGGACCCAGGTGCGCGCGCAACGGGCGTTCCTGGGCCGCACCGTGCGGTACCTGGTCCGTGAGGCGGGGATCCGGCAGTTCCTGGACATCGGCACCGGCATCCCGACCGCCGGCAACGTCCACGACGTGGCGCAGGAGTTCGCCCCAGAGTCGCGGGTGCTCTACGTGGACAACGACCCGATCGTGCTGGCGCACTCACGGGCACTGGTGTCCAGCAGCCCAGCGGGGCGGGTGGCGTTCATCCTGGCCGACCTGCGCGAGCCGGAGGCGATCTTGGGCGACCCGGCCGTCGCCAAGACCCTGGACCGCACCCAGCCGGTCGGTCTGGTGCTCATCGGGATCATGCACCACCTCCGTGACGAGGACGATCCGCGCCGGATCGTCGCGACCCTGGTCGACGCGTTGGCGTCTGGCAGCTACCTGGTGCTGTCCCAGACGACCCCCGACTTCGACCCGGAGGCGATGCGTGGCCTCGCCGCAGTGTCGGAGCAAGGCGGGATCCCCAACGTGCCCCGCACCTTCGCTGACACCGAGCCGTTCTTCTCGGGCCTGGATCTGGTCGAGCCCGGCCTCGTGCCGATCGTGGCCTGGCGGCCCGACCCCGGGGCCCAGCAGGATCCGCACAGCGTCTACGCCTACGGCGGAGTCGCTCGCAAGCCCTGAGGGCGACGCTCAGGGCAGCGCCACGGTCACGGGTGTCGTCGGGGCCTTGACCCAGCCGGTCCGCCATCGCCGGCAACCCGGGCCTGCTCGACGGGCCTTCTGCCTCGCCGGACACTGGTTCGCGCTGCCGGTGGACGCGCTGGCCACCCGGCCCGCGCTCACCGCCTCCGGCGAGCACGCCACCATCACCTGATGGCAACGCGCCGCGCCGCCCGCCGCAGGGTGGCGCCCCGCCCGGCCCCGACGTAGGGTGCCCGCGCCGCCGGGTGAGCGCCCGTCGGGTCGGGCAGAGCAGGAGACGGCGCGGATGCACCTTGGCATCACCGGGAAGGTGGCGCTCGTCACCGGCGCGTCCAAGGGGATCGGGTTCGGGATCGCCGGCGCCCTGGCCGCCGAGGGGGCACGGGTCGCGATCAGCTCCCGGTCGCGCGAGCGGATCGACCAGGCCGCGGCACGGATCGGCGCGGTCGGGCTGGTGCACGACGCGCGCGACGTGGACGGGGCCGGCGCCCTGGTCGAGCAGGTACGGGACACCCTCGGGCCGGTCGACATCCTGGTCACCAACACCGGCGGGCCGCCGGGCAACCCCGACGCGCTCGGCTTCGCCCGGACCGACTGGGAGGCTGCCTACCAGGAGCTGGTGCTCACCACGATCGCGCTGGTGGAGGCGGCCCTGCCCGGCATGCGCGAGCGCGGCTGGGGGCGGGTGGTGAACGTCTCGTCGAGCGCCGCCCGCGAGCCGATCCCGAGCCTGATGCTGTCCAACACCCACCGCGCCGGCATGCTGGGCGCGTTCAAGACGATCGCCAGGCAGGTGGCCAGCGACGGCGTCACCCTCAACACGATCCTGCCCGGCCGGGTGGCCACCGACCGGCTGCTCGACCTGTACGACTCCCGGGAGGCGGCCGAACGCCAGGTCGCCGAGGAGGTCCCGGCGGGCCGCATGGGCACCGTCGAGGAGCTGGGCGCGGTCGCGGCCTTCCTCTGCTCGGTCCCGGCCGCCTACGTGACCGGCACCGCCCTGCTGGTCGACGGCGGCCTCACCCACAGCGTCTGACGACCCGCGTCGGGCGGCTCGCCTGTCAGGCCTGGCCTGGCGGGAAGCTCAGGCCGGCTCGCGCTCGGGCAGCGCGGCCGGGTCGGCCTCGGCGGTGCCAGCCAGCGACCAGGTGTAGGCCTCCTTGAGCAGGCGCAGGTACATGAACGTCTCGGTCTCGCGCACGCCCTCGATCCCGGCCAGGTCCTCCGACAGCAGGCGCAGCAGGTGGTCGTTGTCCTCGCACACCACCTCGGCCAGCATGTCGTGGGTGCCGGCGGTGAGCACCAGGTAGGAGACCTCGGGCAGCCGGCGCACGGCCTCGGCCACCCGCGCAAGCGAGCGCCCGTCCACCGAGATGGCCACCATCGCCATCGTCTTGTAGCCGAGCCGCATCGGGTCGGCCACGGCCACGATCTGCATCGCCCCGAGCGCCTGGAGCCGGGCGACGCGCTGGCGCACCGCCGCCTCCGAGATGCCCACGTCCTTGGCGATCCGGGTGAACGGCCGCCGCCCGTCCTGCTGCAGCGCGGCCACGATCCCCAGGTCGACCTGGTCGAGGTCCACCGGCTTCCCCATACGAACCACCCTCCAAAACCGCCGGAAACGCTTCGTAGTGTGCACCATTTCGTTGACCGAAGCACGAATATCGAAGTATCGTGGCGTCGACCGGTGCAGGGCGAAGGCCCCTGCGCCGCCCCCCTAGGAGCGTGATGTCCATGGGCCAGCGGCCCGCGCAGAAGCGCATCGAGGCGCTCACCACCGTCCGTACCCAGCTCGTGCACGAGCGCACGCCGAAGTCGCGGGAGTGGCGCGAGCGCTCGCTGAAATCCCTGCCCCTGGGGGTGCCGTCCAGCTTCCAGGACTCCCCGCCCTACCCGATCTTCTTCGAGCGCGGCCGCGGCAGCCGGGTCTGGGACGTCGACGGCAACGAGTACGCCGACTTCCACAACGGCTTCGGGGTGATGTGCGTCGGCCACGCCCACCCGAGGATCGTCGAGGCGATCGCCGAGCGGGCCGCGATCGGCACCCACTTCGCCCAGCCGGTGGCCGAGACCACCCTGCTCGCCGAGGAGATCTGCCAGCGCTTCCAGCTCGACCAGATGCGCTTCACGAACTCGGGCACCGAGGCGACCATGGACGCGATCCGGCTCGCCAGGGGCGTGACCGGCCGCGACAAGATCGTCAAGATCGAGGGGTCCTACCACGGCCACCACGAGTCGGTGCTGGTCTCCATCCGCCCCGGCAGGGACAACATGGGACCGCGGGAGCACCCGGCCAGCGTCGCGTTCGGCAAGGGCACGCCCGCCGACGTGACCGACCTCACCCTGATCGTGCCCTACAACGACGCCGAGGCGCTCGACGGGCTGCTCGCCGCGCACGCCGGCGAGGTCGCCGCGCTCATCATGGAGCCGGTCATGATGAACGTCGGCATCATCGACCCGCTGCCCGGCTACCTCGCCGCCGTGCGCGAGGTCTGCACCCGCCACGGCGTCCTGCTCATCTGGGACGAGGTGAAGACCGGCGCGACCATCGCCCACGGCGGCGCCGAGGAGGTCTTCGGGGTCGCCCCCGACCTCAAGTGCTTCGCCAAGGCGGTCGGCGGCGGCCTGCCGTTCGGCGCCTTCGGCGGCCGGGGCGAGCTGATGGAGGAGGTCGCCAAGGACGGCGTGCCGCAGCTCGGCACCTTCAACGGCAACCCGCTGTCGGCCCGGGTCGGCCTGGTCGCCATGACCGAGGTGCTCACCCACGACGCCTACAAGGAGCTGAACCGGCTGAACGACGCCCAGCTCGCCGGCTGCCAGCGGGTCATCGACGCCTACGGGCTGCCCATGTACACCACCGGGACGGGGGCCAAGGGCGCGGTCATGTACGCCCCGAGCCCGCTGCGGGACTACCGGGAGTACGCCGGGTTCGACGCCCCCGGGGTGGACGCCGACCTCAGCTACCTGTCGTGGCTGTACGAGGTGACCGAGGGCGTGTTCATGACCCCGGGCATCGACGAGCAGTGGACCCTGTCGGTGCAGCACACCGACGAGGACGTCGCCAGCTACGTCCACGCCTTCGAGACCTTCGCCCGCGAGGTGACCGGCAAGGACCTGGTCGAGCTGCCCGACGCGGCCACGCCGGCGAGCCGGGACGAGCGCGGCTCTGGCGGCGCCCGCCTGAGCGGCCTGCCCCGGTAGACCGCGAGCGGCACGCCACCCCGGTGCGGCCCGCAGGGCGGGACCCGGCGGCGGGGACGACCCCGCCTCCCCGCGGCCCGGGCCCGCCGGACCGGGCCCGGCTCGACGCGCTGCTCGCGCCGCGGAGCGTGGCCGTGGTCGGCGCAGCCCCGGGCAACGACGCCGCCGTGGCCGTGGTCCGCAACCTGGTCGACCTCGGCTACCCCGGCCCGGTCTACCCGGTCCATCCGGCCGCGGCACCCGTCTGCGGGCTGTCCGCCTACCCCAGCCTGGCCGACCTGCCCGGGCCGGTCGAGGCCGCCGCGCTGCTGGTGGGGGCGGGCCGGGTGCCTGCGGCGGCCGACGCGGCGGTCGCGGCCGGCGCCGCCGGCCTGTGGGTGTTCGCCGGTGGCCGGGCCGACGGCGAGGCCGGTCAGGCCATGGAGGCGCACCTGGCCGGCCTGGCCGCGCGCACCGGGGTGCTGGTGGGCGGCCCCAACTGCATGGGGGTCATCGCCCCGGCCGAGCGCTTCGCGTGCTGGCTGGGCGCGGTGGTGCCAGCGGTGCGACCGGGCCGGGTGGCGGCGGTGGTCCAGTCCGGCGCGGTCGGGGAGGCCCTGGTCGGCCTCGGCGGCCGGGTCGGCTGGCGCGCGATCGTCTCCACCGGCAACGAGCTGGTGGTGGAGGCGGCCGCGGTCGCCGACCGCCTGCTCGACGACCCGGACCTCGCCTGCCTGGCCCTGTTCCTCGAGGGCTTCCGCGACCCGGCCGCGTTCGTGGCCGTGGCCAGGCGCGCGGCCGGGGCGGGCGTGCCCGTGGCCGCGGTCAAGGTCGGCCGGAGCCGGGCCGGGCGGGCCGGTGTGGTCGCCCACACCGGCGCCCTGGCCGGCGAGGACCGGGTCGTGGACGCGCTGTTCGGCCAGGTCGGCGTGCACCGGGCGGCCGACCTGGACGAGCTGGTCGAGTTCGCGGTCGCTGCCGGCGCCGGCCTGCGCCCGGCCGGGCGGCGGACGTTCGTGGTCACCAACTCCGGCGGGGAGGGCAACCTGCTCGCCGACCTGCTCGACGATGCCGGGCTCGAGCTGCCCGAGCCGTCGCCGGCGCTGCGCGCCGCCCTGGCCGAGGCGGTGCCCGCCGCCCACCCGGCCAACCCGCTCGACCTGTGGGGCACCGGCGACCCCGACCAGGTGTTCCCAGCCGGGCTCGCCGCCGCGGCCGCCGACCGCCCCGACCTGCTCGTGCTCGGCGTCGACCAGCAGGCCGGGGTCGGCGCCGACGAGCGCGCGTTCGCCGCGGGCGCGGCGGCCGCCGCCTGCCGCGCCGCCCGGGACTCCGGCGTGGCCACCGCCCTGGTCTCGTTCGTGGCCGCCGGCGACGCCGACCCGGCCGCCGAGTCGGCCGCGGCCGAGGCGGGCGTGCCGCTGCTCCGCGGCGCCCGCGCCGCCGCCCGCGCCCTGGCCGCGCTCGCGGCCCTGAGCGACCGGGAAGGCGACCGGTCGCCCCCACCATGGCACAGGCGCCCTTGGGGGGCCGTGGGGGGAGCGAGCTCCCCCCACATGGACAAGGGACCCCGGTCAGCTCCGGCCACCGCGACCGGACACGGGGCGACCCCCGCCGCCAGAGCGAGCTCCCCCCACATGGACAAGGGACCGCGGTCAGCTCCGGCCACCACGACCGGACAGCGGGCGACGACCATCCCCGGGCTGCTGGACCGACATCCCGCTGGCGTGCTCGACGAGGTCGATGCAGCCGCACTGCTGGCGGCGGCCGGGATGCCGGTCGAGGCCGGCGTGCTCGCGCGCAGCCGGGCCGAGGCCGAGGCGGCGGCCGTCGGGCTCGGCGGCCTGGTCGTGGTCAAGGCGGTGGTCCCCGGGCTCGCCCACAAGAGCGATGCAGGCGGGGTGCGCGTCGGCGTGCCGGCCGCCCAGGCGGGCGCCGCCCACGACGCCGTGCTCGCCGCGGTACGCAAGCACCGCCCCGACCTCAGCGCCCGGGGCACCCTGGTCCAGCGCCACCTGGCCGGGGTCGAGCTGCTCGTCGGCGCCTACCGCGACCTGCAGTTCGGCCCGGTGGTCACCGTCGGCCTCGGCGGGCTGTTCACCGAGGCCCTGGGCGACGCCGCCCTGCGGGTTGCCCCGGTCGGCCCGGCGGACGCGCTCGCGATGCTCGGCGAGCTCAAGGGCGCGGCGGTCCTGGCCGGCGCACGCGGCCGGGCCCCGGTCGCGCTCGACCCGGTCGCCCGCGCCCTGGCCGCCCTGTCGGCCCTGCTGGAACACCACCCCCGCGTGCTCGAGGCCGAGGTGAACCCCCTGGTCGCAACGGCCGACGGCGCAGCAGCGGTCGACGCGCTGGTCGTGCTCGGGCCCCGCCGGTGACCACCGCCGCGCGCCGGCCCGGTCACCCGAGGAACTCGGCCAGGTCCCGGCGGAGCTGGGCCCTGGGACGCGCCCCGACCAGCCGCCCCCGCTCGACCCCATGGCGCCGACCGTAGCGCCAGTACCCCGGGTACAGGGTCAAGCGGCCCGGCGGGGCGACAGTGCACCACCACACCACACAGGAGGACAGCATGGCCGAGACGCTGCTGACCGAGGACCGCGGGCCGGTGCGGGTGCTGACGCTGAACCGGCCCGAGAAGCTGAACGCCATCGACCACCCGACGGTGGTCGCGCTGCACCAGGCCATCCAGGCCGCCGACATCGACGAGTCGGTCCGGGTGGTGGTGCTCACCGGCGCCGGACGGGCGTTCAGCGCCGGCTACGACCTGACCGAGGAGGCCGGCTCCGAGCTGTCGTCGGTCGCCGCCTGGCGCCAGGCGCTGGCCGAGGACGTGGCCATGACGATGGCGGTCTGGGCCTGCTCGAAGCCGACCATCGCCGCGGTCCGCGGCCACTGCGTCGCTGGCGCCCTCGAGGTCGCGATGGCCTGCGACCTGGTCGTGGCCACCGAGGACGCCCGCTTCGGGGAGCCCGAGATCCGCTACGGGTCGGGACCGGTCACGCTGCTGCTGCCCCACACCGTCGGGCCCAAGGCGGCGAGCTGGCTGCTGCTCACCGGCGACCTCGTCGACGCCCGCACCGCCCAGGCGATGGGCCTGGTGAACCAGGTGGTGGCGGCCGACGGGCTGGAGGCGGCGGTCGAGGCGCTGGCCCGCAAGCTGGCCGTGGTCCCGCCGGCAGTCATGGCCCCGACCAAGCTCGCCGTGCGGCGCGCCGTCCAGGCCATGGGGCTGCTCGACGCGGTCGAGGCCAACCTCGACCTGTCCGCCCAGCTCAACGCGGCCGACACCGCGGAGCAGCGGGAGTTCGGCCGGGTCGTGCGCGAGCAGGGCCTCAAGGCCGCGCTGGCCTGGCGGGACGAGCGCTTCGGCGAGCGCCTGTGGTGACGTCGGGCCGCGGCGCGGCCGACCGGGGCGTGTCCCGACGGTGCATTGCGGGTAACCAACCGCTCGACCGGGGACTGACCCTGCACGCCCGGTCAGGTCGCCGTGGTCGTTCGTTGTTGGTGTTGTCGACCAGCGCGGCGTGGCGGGGACTGACCCTGCACGCCCGGTCAGGTCGTCGTGGTCGTCGTGGTCGTCGTCGTGGTCGTGGTGGTGGTCGTGGTGGTCGTGCTCGGCGTGGTGGAGGTCGTGGTCTCGGGCGCGGTCGAGGTGGACGGGCGCGGGCCGGCGGACACAACCAGCCGCACGCGGCCGTCCTCCGACGGTGCGCCGGACGTCGGCGACTGGCTGAGCACCGTCCCGGCCGGCCTGGTGGAGTAGCGGCGCTGGACCACGCTGCCGACGTACCCGGCGGCCCGCAGGGCCGCCTTCGCGTCGGCCTCGAGCTGGCCGACCACGTCGGGCACGGGCAGGCGCGCCGCCGTCGAGCTGGTCGTGGAGTCCTCGGGCAGCAGCGCGGGACCGCCAGGTGTCTGCCCGTCGCCGGGCACGGTGGTCACGGCGCCGCCCGTTGGCGAGGTCGGGCTCGAGTAGCCGTTGGCCAGCGGGCCCTTGACCAGGAACGCGGCCACCCCGGCGAGCAGGCTCAGGGTGAGCAGCACCAGCGGCCAGCGGCGGGCCCCGCCGGCGCGGGCCGGCCGCTGCTCGGCGTACCCGCCGGCGGGCAGCAGCTCCCGGCGGCCCTCGGCCTCGAACCCCGGGTCGGTCGGGTCGGCGTCGGGGACGACCGCCACCGGGCCCGACCTGGCGTCGGGCGTGCCAGCCCGACGGACGGCCAGGGTCGCCGCGGCCGTGCCCGGCTCGGGTGCGACGCCGAACGGGGGCGGCGTGGCGACCGGCCGGCCCGACCAGGCCCGCCCGAGGTCCTCGGCGAAGTCGGCGGCGGTCTGGTAGCGCTCCACGGGGTTCTTGGCCATCGCCCGGTAGGTGACCGCCTCGAGGGCGGGCGGCACGTCGGGCTGCAGCTCGCGCAGGGGCGCGGGGGTGGCCCAGACGTGACGGCTGGCGACCACGACCGGGCTGTCGCCGTCGAACGGCGCCCGGCCGCCGAGGCACTCGTACAGCACGACTCCGAGTGAGTACAGGTCCGAGCGGGCGTCCACCGGCACGCCCTGGGCCTGCTCGGGCGACATGTACTTGGCCGTGCCCACGATGCCCGCGCTCTCGGTGAGCGTCATCGAGGAGGCGAGCATCCGGGCCACGCCGAAGTCCATCACCTTCATGCGGCCGTCCCGGGTGCACATGATGTTGCCCGGCTTGATGTCGCGGTGGATGAGCCCCTTGGCGTGCGCGGCTCCGAGCGCCCCGCACACCTCGGCGACCAGCTCGGCCGCGCGCACCGGCTGCAGGGGCCCTTCGGCGCGCAGCAGCGCGGCCAGCGTGGCCCCCTCGACGTACTCCATGACGATGAAGCTGGTCTCGCCGTCCTGCCCGGCGTCGTAGACGGCCACGATGCCCGGGTGGGTGAGGCTGGCGGCCAGGGTCGCCTCGCGCTTGAAGCGGGCCAGGAACAGCGGGTCGCGGGCGAGCTGGGGATGGGGGATCTTGATCGCTACCCGGCGGCCCAGCACCCGGTCGACGCCCTCGTGCACGTCGGCCATGCCCCCTGCCCCCAGCAGGCGGCCGACCTCGTACCGGTTGCCGAGGACCTCGGCGATGACGGCCATCCCCGTAGTAACCCTTTGGTGTCGCTGGCGGTTCCCCCGCCACTATCCAGGGGCGACCTGGATTGCGCCAGGCCCCTTGACCGAATCGTCACATTAGAGCTGGTCGGAGCGGAACTCGTGGCCGCCTCCGACGAGCCGGTCGAGCAGCACGTCTGGGAGGTGCCGGCCAGCCGCCCGCCGGCCCCGCTACGGGCTGGCCCCGGCGGCCGGCTGCGCCACCCTCGGCCCGGCCACGCCCGACCCGCGCTGGCCCGGGTCGTGGGGCAGGCCGAGCGCCGCGCGCAGGAACGACAGCTGGAAGTGCAGCAGGTTCTCTGCCACGACCTCCTGCGACGCCATGTGGGTGACGCCGGTGAGCGGCAGCACCGTGTGCGGGCGGCCAGCGGCCAGCAGCGCAGCCGACAGGCGCAGGGTGTGGGCGGCCACCACGTTGTCGTCGGCCAGGCCGTGCACCAGCAGCAGGGGCCGTTCGAGCCGGGCCGCGTCGCCGAGCAGCGAGTTGCGCCGGTAGGCCTCGGGCTCGGCGGCCGGGTGACCCAGGTAGCGCTCGGTGTAGTGGGTGTCGTACAGCCGCTGGTCGGTGACTGGCGCGCCGGCCACGGCCGCGTGGAACACGTCGGGGCGGCGCAACACGGCCAGGGCCGCGAGCCAGCCGCCGAACGACCAGCCGCGGATCGCGACCCGGCCGAGGTCCAGGCGCGGCTCTGCGGCGGCCACCGCGTGCAGCGCGTCGACCTGGTCGTCGAGGACCGGGCCGGCCAGGTCGCCGTGGATGGCGCGCTCCCAGGCCGGGCCCCGCCCGGGCGTGCCCCGGCCGTCGGTGACCAGCACGGCGAAGCCCTGGTCGGCGAACCACTGCGAGACCAGGAAGGCGCCCCGCGCCGCCTCCACCCGCTGGTGGTGCGGCCCGCCGTACGGGTCGAGCAGCACCGGCAGGGGGCCGTCGCCCGGTCCGGAGGGCAGCAGCAGCGCGGTCCGGAGCGCCCGCCGGCCAGCCCGCAGCAGGGTCACCCTGGGGGTGAGCGGGGGCCGCTCGGCCAGCGTTGCGACCGCCATGGCTGGCCGGCCCGGCGCGAGCACGGTCGCGCGGGTGCCGTCGGCGTCGAGGCTTGCCGACGACAGCACCGTCACCGGGCCGCCCACCACCGCCGTGTGCACCCCGGCCCCGCTGGTCAGCCGGGCCGGCGGCCCGCCGGCCGGCACCTCCCAGACGTGCTGCTCGACCGGCTCGTCGGAGGCGGCCACGAGCACGGCGTCGCCCCGCGTCCCCAGCACCTCCCTGACCTGGAGTCCGGGCGGGGTGGCGGGCTCGCCGTCGACCACCAGCCGGCGGGTGTCGCTGCCCGGATCGTCCACCGTCCACACCAGCCGGCCGCCTGGGAGCCAGGCCGGCACCCCTGGCACGATCTCGAGCCAGGCGGGGTCGGTGTCCTCGCGCACGCAGCTGGTCGCGCCCGAGGCCGGGTCGGCGGCCAGCACCCGCATCCGGGTCTGGTCGCGCGACTGGACCAGCAGCGTGAGCGGCCCCTCACTGCCCCAGCCGACCTCCACGAGGTAGGGGAACGCGGCCCGGTCCCAGGCCACCTCGACCCGACCGCCGGCCAGGTCGGCCACGGCCAGGCGCACGTCGGCGTTGGCCGTGCCCGCCGCCGGGTAGGCGAGCCGGGCGGGCGCGATCCCGGGGCTGGCGGGGTCCGCCAGCCACCAGCGCTGCACCGGGCCGTTGTCGACCCGCGCCACCGCCAGCTGCTCCCCGTCCGGCGACCACCAGTAGCCGCGGTGGCGACCCAGCTCCTCGGCGGCGATGAACTCGGCCAGCCCCCAGGTCACCTCCGGGTCCTCGTCACCGGCCAGCCGCACGTCGCCGCCGTCCAGCTCGGCCACGTGCAGGGCGCCGCCGGCGACGTAGGCGACCCGCCGGCCGGTCGGGTCGGGCCGCGGGTCGAGCACCTGGCCGGCCGCGGCCAGCTCCCGGGCGCCGCCGCTCAGGTCGGCCACGAACAACCGGCCGGCCAGGGCGAACGCGGCCACCCGGAGGTCGGCGTCGGCTGCGTAGGCGACGATGCCGGCCGCCCGTTCGCGGCTGCGCTCGCGCCGGGCCCGCTCGGCCGCTGGCAGGTCCTCGGCCACAGCGCCCAGCAGGGCGGCAGGGTCGGCGACGAGCCGCTCGGCGCCCGAGCCGACGTCCAGGACGTGGAGGCGGTGCACCGGGTCGTCCCCGGCCGCCGAGCGCAGGAAGGCGACCCGGGAGCCGTCGGCGGCGACCGTGAAGCTCCGCGGCCGCCCGAGCGTCCAGCCCTGGGTGCGGGCGTAGGCGCGCGGGAACGACCCCGGGTCAGGCACTGAAGCGGCCGGTGAGCTGGGCGACGGTGAGCACGATCCCGGCCGCGAACAGGAACCCGGCCAGGAGCACGAAGAACAGCGCCCACCTGCGGGTCGGCTGCCCGTCGGCGATGACCAGCATCCCCACCGAGAACGCGAAGTAGCTCAACGGCCGCAGCTCGGGCCGGAACAAGCTGAGCAGGGCGATGGCGAACACGGCCAGGTAGACGCGCAGGCTCACCTTGGGGTGCAGCCGCATCGCGCGCTCGAACACCCGCCCGCGCCGGTCGACGTCGCCGACCTCCATCTTCTTGAGCGGCGACGGCGGCCGGCCGCCCCCCGGGCGCGACCCGCTCGGCCTGGAACGGCCCGACCTGGCTGCCGGCTGTTCGTCCTTGGGGCTCGGCTCCCAGCCCGACGCCCGCCGGGCCCGCTCCACGGCGTGCCTGCGGCGCGCCGCCGCCCGATCCTTGCGTGCCACCGCCACCTCCCGAAGCACCGCTGCCACCTCCGAAGCGCCGCTGCTACCTCCCGAAGCGCCGCTGCCGCTGCGCGTACGACCGCAACGCCCGCAAGAAGTCCACCTTGCGGAAGTCCGGCCAGTACGTGTCGGCAAAGTAGTACTCCGCGTGGGCCGACTGCCACAGCAGGAACCCGGACAGCCGCACCTCGCCGGAGGTGCGGATGATCAGGTCCGGGTCGGGCATGCCCGCGGTGTACAGGTGACGGGCGATCTCGTCCGGCGTCACGCGCTCGGCCGCGCCGGCCAGGTCCAGCCCCTTGTCGGCGTACTCGGCGAGCAGGCGCTGCACCGCCTCGGCGATCTCCTCCCGCCCGCCGTAGCCGACCGCGACGTGCAGGACCCCGCCGGTGTGCGGCCGCGACACCTCCTCGGCGGCCAGCAGCCGCCCCCGGGTCTGCTCGGGCAGCGCGTCGAGCTGGCCCACCGGCACGATGCGGTAGCCGTCGGGGGCGGCGTCGCGGGCGAGCTGGGTCACCTTGTCCTCGATGATGCCGAGCAGGTCGGCCAGCTCGTCGGGGTGGCGGCCGAGCAGGTTCTCGGTCGACAGCAGCCACAGGGTCACCACCGGGATGTCCAGCTCGCGGGCCCAGGCGAGCAGATGGTCGATCTGGGCGGCGCCGCGGCGATGCCCCACCGAGGTGTCCATGCCCAGCTCCCGTGCCCAGCGCCGGTTGCCGTCGAGGATCACGCCGACATGCCGCGGGGCTCCGCCCCGCCGGCGGAGGTCGGCGGCCAGCCGGCGTTCGTACAGCCGGTAGAGCAGAGCGCTTCCGCCCACGGGCAGCTCCCGGTCGCGTCCGGAACAGTCTGGGAGTTGGCCACGGCAGTGACCTGCGGGTCATGCTACCGCGTGGATCGGGGTACGGTGCACGCCCACGGGCCGGCCGGGAGGTGAAGCCCGAGCGGCGCGGCGCGGGCCGTGCGCGCAGGGCCTGGGCTCGAGGGGCGGAGCGGCAGTCCTGGCCCGTGCCACGGCGGGCCGCGCTACCCTGGGAGGCGGGAATGGACGGACCGGGAGGGCGTCGTGGCCGAGGTCGAGGAGAGCGGCATGGTCCGCTGCGAGCGCTGCGGCGCGCTGAAGCCGGCGTCGGGCTGCGCGTGCGGCGGGCAGGGGCGGGGTCGGGGGGAGCCGACCGTGCCGGAGGGCTGGGACCCGGAGCTGACCCGTACGCCCCGCCCGCGCCTGCAGATCGTGGGCAAGCCGCCGCCGGCGCCAGACCGGGCAACCGATCAGGCACCCGATCAGGAGCCGCCGGGGTAGCCGCCCGGGCCGCACGCGGCCCCTGGCACCCCGCCACCCACCTGGCCCTGCTGCACGCCGGGCCAGGGTTCACCGTCATCGTCGTCGGGCTCGTGTTCGGGGTGGTGGCGGCCCGCGACGACCCCGACCCGGGCCGGCTCGCCCTGCTCGCCGGGCTGCTGGCCGGCAACCAGTACAGCGCCGGCGCGCTCAACGACGCGGTCGACGCCCCGGTCGACGCGGCCGCGGGGCGGGACAAGCCGATCCCGGCCGGGGCGGTCTCCCGCCGGGCGGCCGCGCTGCTGGCGGTGGCCGCCGGGCTCGCGTCGCTGGGCTTCGGGCTGGCCCTGAACCCGGCCACGTTCTCGCTCGCCGTGGCCGGGCTGGCCTGCGCCTGGGCATACGACCTGCGCCTCAAGGGCACGGTGGCGAGCGTGCTGCCGTTCGCGGTGGCGTTGCCGCTGGTGCCGCTGTTCGGCTACGGCGCGGCCGGGCGCTTCCCGGCCGTGCTCTGGTGGGCCTGGCCGATCGGCGCCCTGGCCGCGGTCGCGGTCCACCTGGCCGACTCGCTGCCCGACGTGGAGCGGGACCAGGCCGCCGGGGTGCGGGGCCTCGCCACCCGGCTCGGCGTGCGCCGGGCGGCCACGCTCACCGCGGTGAGCTACGCGGCGGCGTTGGCGATGGCGCTCGGCAGCGGGCTGGCCGCGGGGGACCGCTGGACCGTCGTGGCCGGCTCGGCCCTGGCCGCCGTGTCCGGGGTGGCCGCGCTGCTCGCGGGCGTCCGCGGCGGCGAGGCCCAGCGCCGGGCCGCCTACCGCCTGCTGCAGGTCGGGGTGATCGCCATGGCCGCCGGCTGGGCGGCCGGTGTCCGCCCGTAGGAGGCCACTGCACAAGGGCTGTTCTTGCCCTTGCCGGGCGCAACGCCGCAGGTCAGGGCATCGCAAATCAGGTCGGCCGTGGGCTGTTCAGTGACCCTCCTGGCGGCGGGGGCCGCCGGGCCTACGGTCGGGCGCCCGGCCAGCCCCGCGCCTGCCGGGCCTACGGTCGGGCGCCCGGCCAGGGCCCGGGCGGGGCGTCCGGGAGGCGCTGGCGTCTGGTCTCCTGCCGCACCACGCGGAAGCCGCGAGCCACGTCCATCCCCGGCAGTGTCGGCCAGCGCGCGGGTCCCGGCAACGCCACCGGGCCGCCAAACTACCGGCTCCCCAAGGAAGGTGTGCCCGGCGCCGGGCTCCCATGGCCCCACGCTGCGGCGACATCCGCTGTGGCGAGGCGCCGACCGGGCACACCTTGTGGGGGTCGCCAGTACGGACAACTCCGGTGTTTCCGGTCGCTGTGGACGGCCAATTGGGAGTCGGCGTGGTGACGAGTTACCCTTTTCCTGTTCCCTGGTCGCCCGCAGGCGGCCGAGCGAGCTTGCGCTGCCGCGCACCACGGAGGTCGTGCATGGTGCTCCCTGCTCTGGATGGCAAGACCCGCTGCCGCTGGGCCGCCACCGACCCGATCCTTGCCTCCTACCACGACGCCGAATGGGGTGAGCCGCCGCTCACCGAAGCGGGCTGGTTCGAACGGCTCACGCTCGAGGTGTTCCAGGCCGGCCTCTCCTGGCGCACGGTGCTGGCCAAGCGCGACGGCTTCCGCCGCGCCTTCCACGACTTCGAGCCGAAGATCGTCGCCGCCTTCACCGCGAGAGACGTCACCGCCGTGCTGCGCGACCCCGGCATCGTCCGCAACCGGGCCAAGGTGCTGGCCACCATCGAGAACGCCAGGACGGTGCTGACGCTCGCCGACGGGTACGGGTCGTTCGCCAGCTGGGTGGCTGCCCAGCCCGACGGGCTCGAGGAGCAGCAGCGCAGCTACCGGCAGACGTTCCAGTTCGCCGGCCCCCAGGTGGTGGAGGCGTTCCTGCAGAGCGTCGGCCGGGTCGAGCCGCCCCACGAGCCGGGTTGCTGGCGGCTCAGCTGACCCGGGACGACGGTCGGGTTTCCTTGACAGGATCGGCGCCATCCGGCACGGTTTTGTCCATGACCGTCGTCCTGCTCACCCGCAACCGCGCGCTCGACCATGGGCGCGTCGTCTGCTGCGCGTGTCGCCAGGCCCGACGGTCACGTCGCGCACCGTAGCGCGCCCACCTCCCGACCGTTCCGGGCCCGATCTTGTACCCGAGCGCGTCGAGAGGAGCTGTCACATGGCGAACCACGCCGACTGCTTGGCCGCCAGCGGCCCGATTCCGGATCCACGTCCCAACGCCGACCGCCCCCGGCCCGTCCGGGCCCGCCGCTGGCTGGCGGCCGCAGCCGCGCTGGCCCTCACCGTGGCCGTCGGCGCCTGCTCGAGCGGGTCGTCGGGCTCCTCCGACGGCGGCGCCCAGCCAGCCTCCCTACGGCTCGGGTACTTCCCGAACCTGACCCACGCCACCGCCCTGGTCGGCATCCAGGAAGGCATCTTCCAGCGCAACCTCGGGGACACCAAGCTCGAGACGCGCTCGTTCAACGCCGGCCCGTCCGCGGTGGAGGCACTGTTCTCCGGCGCCATCGACGCCACCTACATCGGCCCCAACCCGGCCATCAACGCCTACGCCAAGTCGGGCGGCAAGGCGGTCCGGATCATCTCGGGGGCCACCTCGGGCGGCGCCCTGCTGATCGTGCGGCCCGACATCACCGACGCCCAGGGCCTGCGCGGCAAGAAGATCGCCACCCCGCAGCTCGGCAACACCCAGGACGTCGCGCTGCGCAGCTGGCTTGCCAGGCAGGGGTTCAAGACCGACACGCAGGGCGGCGGCGACGTGCAGGTCGTCAACCAGGAGAACGCACAGACCCTCGAGCTGTTCAAGGCGGGCGAGATCGACGGCGCCTGGGTACCCGAGCCGTGGGCGACCCGGCTCGAGCGCGAGGGCGGCGGCAAGGTGCTGGTGGACGAGGCCAAGCTCTGGCCGGGCGGCAGGTTCGTCACCACCCACCTGGTCGTGCGCACCGAGTACCTGGCCAGGAACCCCGGCCAGGTCGAGAAGCTCCTGGCCGGGCAGGTCGAGGCCAACGAGCTGGTCAACCGCGACCCGGCCAAGGCCCAGCTGCTCGCCAACACCCAGATCGAGAAGCTCACCGGCAAGGCCCTCAAGCCCGAGGTGATCGCGGCCGCCTGGAAGCGGCTCACCTTCACCGACGACCCGATGGCCTCGTCCCTCAAGACCTCGGCCGCCAACGCCCAGGACCTCGGCCTGCTCCAGCCGGTCGAGCTGGACGGGATCTACGACCTCGGCCCGCTCAACCGCGTGCTCGCCGCCGAAGGCCAGCCCCGGGTGGCGACCTGATGGCGCTGCGCGCGCGCGAGCTCCCCCCGCCCGCAGCGACGGCTGGCGGCGCGCCGCCAGCCGTCGCGCTGGACGGGGTGTCCAAGCGCTACGGCCACGGCGACGCCGCGGTGCTCGCCCTGGACGGGGTGTCGCTCGCCATCCGGCCCGGCGAGCTCGTCTGCCTGGTCGGCGCCTCCGGCTGCGGCAAGAGCACCCTGCTCAACCTGGTCGCCGGGCTGGACCACCCCACGGTCGGGACGGTCAGCACCGGCGGCCTCGCCACCGCGCTGCTGTTCCAGGAGGCGGCCCTGTTCCCCTGGCTGACCGCCGCCCGCAACGTGGAGCTGCCGCTGCGGCTGCGGCGCGTGCCCCGGGCCGAGCGGCACCAGACAGCAGCCGGGCTGCTGGCCCAGGTCGGGCTGGCCGAGTTCGCCGCCAAGCGCCCCCACGAGCTGTCCGGCGGCATGCGCCAGCGGGTCGCGCTCGCCCGCGCCCTGGCCCAGCAGGCCGACGTGCTGCTCATGGACGAGCCGTTCGGTGCGCTGGACGCGATCACCCGCGACCTGCTCCACGACGAGCTCGAGCAGCTCTGGCAGGCCACCGGCCTGACCGTGGTCTTCGTCACCCACAACGTGCGCGAGGCGGTCCGCCTGGGTGACCGCGTGGTGCTGCTGTCCAGCCGTCCCGGGCGGGTGGCGGCCGAGTTCCCGGTCGACGCGCCCCGGCCCCGCCGCATCGAGACCCCCGAGGTGGCAACGCTCGCCCACGCCATCACCGACCGGCTGCGGGAGGAGGTGCGCCGCCATCGCCGCGGGTGAGCGGACCGGGGCGGCCGCCACCGCCACCACCGACGCCGAGCTGTCCGGCCTCGACGCGCTCGAGCAGGCCGCCGCCGCGGTCCCGGGCCGCCTGGCCAAGCTGGTCGCGGCGCTCTGGCCCAAGCTCGCCGCGGTCGCGCTGGTCTTCGGGGTCTGGCAGCTCGTCGTCCTGACCCGCTGGAAGCCTGAGTGGGCGCTCCCTCCGCCCGGGCCGGTCATCGGCCGGCTCATCCACGACCTCGGCGAGGGCGTGCTCGTGCGGGCCAGCGCGATCACGCTGTGGCGCGCCGCGGTCGGCTACACCCTCGCGGTCGCGATCGGCACGGTGCTCGGGGTGCTGGTCGTCCGCCAGCCGCTGCTGCGCGCCGCGGTCGCCTCGGTCATCACCGGCCTGCAGACGATGCCGTCGATCGCCTGGTTCCCGCTCGCGATCTTGCTGTTCCAGCTCAACGAGAGCGCGATCCTGTTCGTGGTCGTGCTCGGCGCCGCCCCCGCGATCGCCAACGGGGTCATCAGCGGCGTCGACCACGTTCCGGCCCTGCTGCTGCGGGCCGGCCGCGCCATCGGCGCGCGCGGGCCCGCGTTCTACCGGCACGTGCTCCTGCCGGCCGCCCTGCCCGGGTACGTGGCCGGGCTCAAGCAGGGCTGGGCGTTCGCCTGGCGCAGCCTCATGGCCGGGGAGCTGCTGGTGATCATCGCGGCCCGCCCGTCGCTGGGGGTGCGGCTGCAGTTCGAGCGCGAGTTCGCCGACGCCAAGGGGGTGATCGCCGTCATGCTGGTGATCCTCGTCATCGGCATCGTCGTGGACGCGGTCGGCTTCAGCGCGGTCGAGCGCACCATCCGTCGCCACCGCGGCCTCGCCGACGCGCCCCCCTGAGCGAGGGAGCCGGCCATGCCCTTCACCTACCCGGTGCTCCTCGAGATCGAGGGGCGCCGCTGCGTGGTGGTGGGCGGCGGTCCGGAGACCCTGGCCAAGACGGCCGCCCTGGTCGAGCAGGGCGCGCTGGTCACCGTCGTCACCCCCGGCCGGGAGGCTGGCCTGGACGAGCTGGCCGCCGCCCACCCGGGCCAGGTCGCCGTGCGGCACCGCCCCTGGCGGGAGGGGGACCTGGCCGGCGCGTTCCTGTGTGTGGCCGCCACCGGCGACCACGAGCTGAACGCCAAGATCCAGGCGGAGGGGGCGCGCGAGGGCGCGCTGGTCAACGCCGTCGACGACCCTGCCCACTGCGACTTCGCCCACCCGGCCGTGCTGCGCCGCGGCGACCTGGTCGTGGCCGTGGGCACCGGCGGCAAGGCGCCCGCCCTGGCCAGCCTGATCCGCCGGGAGCTGGCCGGCCGCTACGGCGCCGAGTACGGCGAGGCGGCCGCGCTCATCGGCGAGGTGCGCGCCGCCACCCGCCCCCACTGGCCGAGCTTCGCCGCCTGGGCCGAGCGCTGGCGGGTCGCCCTGGACGACGAGGTCATCGAGCTGGTCCGCCTGGGCAGGCCCGACGAGGCCCGCGCGCTGCTGCTCGCCCGCCTGGCCGGGCCCGGCTGACGCCACGCGCACCCGGGGCCCGGCTGACGCCACGCGCACCCAGGCCCGGCTGACGCCACGCGCACCCGGGGCCGCCCGGGTCCGTCCCGGCCCGCGTGCCGGGTGCCGGGAGCGGGCGAGTGTGGTACCTACTACGGCATGTCCGACACATCCACGCCACCCGCCGTGCACATCCGGCCCGCCCGGCCCGACGAGCTGGACGCGGTCGGCCGGCTCACCGTCGCGGCCTACGTCGCCGACGTGCACCCCGACTCCGACTACGCCAGGCACCTGGGCGATGCGGCCGGCCGGGCCAGGCACGCCAGGCTGCTGGTCGCCGTCGACCCCGAGGGGCGCCTGCTCGGCACCGCGACCCTGGTGCTCGGCGGTGGGCGCTGGGCCGAGCTGGCCGGCTCGGGCGACGCCGAGCTGCGCATGCTCGGGGTGGACCAGGCCGCCCGCCGACGCGGGGTCGGGGAGGCCCTGCTGAGCGCCATTCTGGCCGAGGCGCGCGCCGCCGGCTGCCGGCGGCTGCTGCTCTCCACCCTGCCGACGATGACGGCCGCCCAGCGCCTCTACGAACGGGCCGGGTTCCGGCGCGCCCCCGAGCTCGACCACACCCCCGTCCCAGGCGTCGACCTGCTCGCCTACACCCTGGATCTTTGACGTGCCGGAGTGATCAGATGGGCTTCGGCCAGATGGAGGTGCGGCAGGTGGTGAACCTGGGCGGACGCTGGTACCTGCTGTTGGGCAGCGGCACCGGGACCCAGGGTGCCCGATGGCGCGACCCGAGGGCCATCGAGGTCCTTCCCGACGGCGCTCTCCGAGTCCGCTGAGCCCCTCGGACTGCCACATGGCGACCACCCGCTGGACGAGAGAGCACTTGACCGCCATCGTCGACGACCCGTCCACGTACACGCCGACGATCGGTGCTGCCTCCGCCCGGATGGCCCCCGACACCGATTTCTGGGACCTGTGGCCGGTCCGTGAGCCGGACGGTACGGTCGCGGCGCCATGCGGCGCCCAGATCTGGGCCGGCCTGTCCGCCCCGGCCGAGGGCCACCCAGGCAGCCGCCACGCTGTAGCCCGGATCCGTCTGGTGATGCTCGACCGGGATGGGTGGGCAGATCTCGGGCCCCTGTTCCCCGACGGCGCTTCCCCGGGGAGCCGCGAATGGGCGGGCTGCCTGGTGCTGGTACCCGGGACGGGCACGCTCTCGGCGTACTACACAGCCGCCGGCGAGCGCGGGGAGCCGACATCGACGTTCCGCCAACGGGTCATGGGTGCCGTCGCTGTCCTGCGGTGCGTCTCCGGGCGCCCGGAGATCACCGGCTGGAGCGTGCACCGGGAGCTCGTCGTGGCGGACGGCGTCCGCTATCTGCCCGCCGTCCAGGCCACGGGCGAACCAGGATTCATCAAGGCCTTTCGGGATCCGTTCTACTTCAGCGACCCGGCCACGCGGCAGGCCTACCTGCTCGTCACGGCGTCCTTGCAGGATTCGACGTCGGAGTTCAACGGGTGCATCGGGATCGCCCGAGCGCGCTCGGCCGACACGAGCGAGTGGGAGCTGCTGGACCCTCTGATCACGGCGGACGCGGTCAACAACGAGCTCGAGCGACCCCACGTCGTGGTTCGCGACGGCCGGTACTACCTGTTCTTCTCGACCCAGCGGCGCACCTTCCACCCCGATGTCTCCGCTCCCACCGGGCTGTACGGCTTCGTCGGCCGGACCGTGCTCGGACCGTACGAACCGCTGAACGGCTCGGGCCTGGTGCTTCGGAACCCGCCCGAGGAGCCGTTCCAGGCGTATTCCTGGCTTGTCCTGAACGACCTCCGTACGGTCGGCTTCGTCGACTGGTATGCCCTTCATGGTCACCACCCCGACGACCTGGAGGCTGAGGGGGAAGCGAGCGTTCGCCGCCACTTCGGCGGGACAATGACGCCGGTGATGCAACTTGGTGTGGACGGCGGCCGTGCCTGGATCGCCGAGGTCGACACGAGCCTGAGCAACTCGTGACCGACTCGGCGGTCGGTTGGCGGCGCGTCGAGCCGGTCCCTGCGCTCGCTGGCGTGACCGGCCGCGGCCGATCACCGTGTCGCGTACCACCCGGTCGATGGCTAGGGCAAAGGGATGAGCCAGATCACTTCGGCACGTACAGGAAATAGTCCCCGTCTTCGTCGTCCCACTCCATGACGACGACCCCGCTTGAGGCGGCCGCCTTGACGAACTGCAGGAACCCTGCGTAGCCGAGGTCCTTCTCCGACCAGCCCGGGGCGCGCTTGCGGAGCTGGTCCTTCAGGCCCGACAGGGGCACCTCGTCCTCCTCGCCCTGCAGCTCGAGCAGGGTCGTCTTGAGCAGGTCGAACGCCTGGTCGGCACGGCCGCCGGCGGCGGGGAAGTCGACCGCGGGGTCGCCGGAGGCGGCACCGTCGCCCAGGGCGACGATCCCGTTGCGCTCGAGCTGGCGCAGCAGCTCCCCGAAGGCGCGGAAGCCGTAGTCGGACTCGGAGAAGGTCGGGTCCTTGCGCAGGATGGCCCGCTTGAGCGTGGAGGCGAGCACCGGCTCGGCGCCGCTCTGCTTCAGCCCGGCCAGCGTCTGGGTGATGGTGCGCTGCAGGTCCTGCAGGTCCCGGTCGCCGGAGGTGCTCGGCGGGCGGGACTTGGCCTTGCCGGACTTGCCGCGCGAGGGTGGCTTGGCCTTGGCCGAGCCGTTGCCGCCACCCGGCGCCGGCTCCCGGGTCAGCTCGGCGACCCCGGGCAGGCGGTCGTAGAACATGAACTCGTCGCAGGCTGGGGGGAGCAGGCCGGACGTGGACCCCTTCACCCCGATGCCGATCACCCGCCGGTTCAGGCCCCGCAGGGCCGCCACCAGCGGGGTGAAGTCGGAGTCGCCGGAGGCGATCACGAACGTGGACACGAAGCCACGCTCGTAGGCGAGCTCCATGGCGTCGACCGCGAGCTTGATGTCGGCGGCGTTCTTGCGGACCGCGCCGGTGCGCTGCGGGATGTCGATCAGCTCGCAGTTGTGCTGGACGAGGGAGCGCCGGTCGTCGGCGAACAGCGTCCAGTCGGCATAGGCGCGCCTGGCCACGACCCGGCCCCGCTCGGCGAGCGCGTCCATGACCGGGCCGACGTCGAAGGCGCGGCCGATCTCGCGGGCGCCGATGACGAGGTTCTCGTGGTCGATGAACAGCGCGATGCGTTCTTCGTCGGTGGGCATGGCGCAACCATACGCCGTTTGCCGCCGCAGTTCCGGGGCCCGCGACCACGGCGTAGGCTGGACCGGGCAACGACGGGCCGGCGCGCCCGGGCTGGGCGCGCCGGCGGCGTACTAAGGAGGCGCACGTGCTGCTCGAAGGCAAGCGGGTGATCGCCCTGGTCGAGGACGACTACGAGGACCTCGAGCTCTGGTACCCGGTGCTGCGTCTGCGGGAGGAGGGCGCCGAGGTGGTGGTCGCCGGGCTCGGCGCGGCCAGCTACCACGGCAAGTACGGGGTGCCGTGTGAGCCGGACGCGGACGTGGAAGCCCTCGACATGGGTGGCTTCGACGGCATCCTGGTCGTGGGCGGCTGGGCCCCCGACAGGCTGCGCCGCTCCGAGAAGGTGCTCGAGCTGGTCCGCGAGGCCGACGCCGCCGGCAAGCTGCTCGGCGTGATCTGCCACGGCGGCTGGGTGCCCGCCTCCGCCGGGGTGCTGAAGGGGCGCACGATGACCTGCACCCCCGGCATCAAGGACGACATGATGAATGCGGGAGCCAGCTATGTCGACGAGCCGCTGGTGGTCGACGGCAACCTCGTCACGGCCCGCCGCCCGCCGGACCTGCCTGCCTACGGAGCTGCCCTGGTCGAGGCGCTGAGGACCGGCAGCGCGGAGTGACGTAGACCGTCGCAGGACCCGGCCAGCAGCTCGGCGGCGATCCGGTCCAGGGTCTCGTCGTGCTCGTCGATGGTGGTCTCGGCCCGCAGCGCGAGCTCGTGCACGTGCGCCGGGCGGGCGTCGTCCATGGCCTCGTCGCCCTGCTCGAGCCCGGTCTGCAGCCGGTGGTAGCGCAGCTCCCCCTTGCCGCCGTAGGGGAGCAGGCGGCGGGGCTCGGCGGCGGCGGGGCCGCCGGGCCCGCCGCGGACGAGCCCGCGCGGCCGGCCGGTGCCGAGCGAGACGAGCAGGACGCCGCCCGGCTCGCCGCCGCCGGGCTCGCCGGGGTGGGCCCGGGTCGCCTCGGCCAGCGCCCACGCCGCCGGGTCGTTGGCGAACACCGCCCCGTCGACCAGGGTCAGCCAGCCGGCCCGCGGGCCGGCCTGGACCCGTGCCGGCGCGACATAGCCGCGGGTGGCGGTCGCCGCCCGGGCCACGTCGCGCATGCGGAAGTCGCTGCCAGCCCTGGCCCGCGCGTCCGTGGAGCTGAACAGGAACGGCCGCCGGCGCTGGACGTCGTAGGCGGTGACGAGCACGCCGCTGAGGGCATCGGAGAGCCGGGTCGAGCCGAACCGGTCGGCCAGGAACAGCTCGGCGACGCGGGCGGGGTCGGCCCGCCCGCCCCACGGCGCGGGCGGGTACAGGCCCTGCAGGAGCGGGCAGGACAGGGTGCGCCGGCCCTCGTGGCGGCCGAGCCGGATCAGCTCGGCCGCGGTGGACTCCGGCCGGCCGTCCGGGCCCGGCCTGGTCAGGGCGAGAGCGAGCACGCCGCCGGTGGAGGTGCCCACGATGAGGTCGAACAGGTCGGCGGCGTTGCGGCCGGTCCGTTGCTCCAGCTCGGCCACGAGCATGGCGGGGACGATGCCACGCACCCCGCCGCCGTCGATGGACAGCACCTTGACGACTCGCGCCATGGGATCGCTCCTTCGCCCCACCCCTTGGGCGACTTGTTAGCTACGATAGGAAAGACCGAATAGTCGCCGATGTTAGGCCGTTCCGCAAGTCGAGGCGGGACCGGACGGCGAGGAGCCGGCACGCGGCGCGGTCCGGCTCCGTCCGCCGATACGGTCCGGCGGTCGCGACCGTTCACTGCCGCGGCGGCCGACTTCCCCGGGCCGGACGCAGGCTGCCGCTCGCCCGGCCTGCCGCCAGCGGCCTGACAGGGTGCGGCGGGCACCCGCCCGGCCCCGCCCCGAGGAGGACACGATGGGCATCGTCCGCGCGCCGCTGCGCCGGGTTGGATGAGGCGTCCAACGCCCCGCTGTTCGAGCAGATCGCCGCCGGCATCCGCCGCGCGATCGCCGACGGCGAGGTCGCCGAGGGGGGGCAGCTGCCTGCCGGGCGGGCCGCGCCACAGCTCGCGCCCGGCCGTCGTTGCAATGTTATGTCAACCCGTGGCGGGGTACAGGACCGACACGGCTTCCCGGCGGCGGGCTCAGCGTCCTGACGGGTAGACGAGCTCGGGGGTGAGCGCGTACACAAGCCGGCCCTCTGCGACCATGGCGGCCCGGTACTCCTCGAGGTCGTCGGGGTCGCGGCCGGCGGCAACCCGGTACAGGCGCAGGTTGTCGGCGATGGCGTCGTCCCGACGCACCTGGACCGGCCCGGCCACCGTCAGCCACTCGCCCCAGAAGCCTCTGGTGAGCACGGTGAGACTGGCGTAGCCGCGCTCGTCCAGGTGCCTGGTCCGCACCCGGCTCTCGGTGCCGGAGACCCACAGCTCGCCGTCGACCAGGCCGCACAGCACCGGCACCGCGTGCGGGCGGCCGCGGGCGGTCGACGGTGGCCATCACCGCGGTGTGGTTGGCCTCCAGGAAGGCGCGCTGGCGCTCGGACAGGACGTCGGGCATGGCGGGACCGCTCCCTGGTCGACTGGTGGTCGGGGCCTGACCGTGCTCATCAATGCTCAACTCCACCAAGCCCCGGTCCATCAGTCGGCCGAGCACCCGCATCGGTCTCCGCGTCGATCACCGCATCGCTGTCCGCGTCGGCCGCGGTCGCCTGCTCGTTCTCCCCGCCTTGGGCCGGGATGTCGCCCTCGGCCATGTCGTCGGTGCTCGCCACTCGCGCTATCACCAGCTCCGGTCGTCACCGCCCCCGCCTACCCGTTGGGCCCGCCCCCATCCTACGGCGCGGACTGCTGTGTGGGGTCCCGCAATTGCGCAACCAGATAATCGCATGCCGACGGCCCCGCTCTCGCTCTACGGCCGGGAACAGGGCCCGGCCTTGGTGGCATCCCCGTCCGCGTCGGTCGCAAGCGGCTGGCACAGCGCGATCGGCGAGTCAGCCGAGTCGTTCGCCAGCGGTATCCGGCTCTCGGTGGCGAGGCTCCGCGAGCTTGCCGGCCTGACCGCGGCGGTAGAGCTTGAGGTCTACCAGTACGACTCACTTCCCGTCTGGCGCCTCATCGACATCGACGAAACGATCTACGTCGCGACCTTCGTCAAGGAGTGGGAAGGCCACGCCTCCCCGGTCTACAAGCTTGCGCCCACACCGAAGGGGGCGCTCCACCGCGGCTTCCGTCGCGTGTTCGAGGACTTGCGCCAGACCGCCAAGCGCATCATCTAGCCTCGGAGACGCCATGATCGAGGCGGAACTGAAGGCGCGCGTCAGGCAGCCCAAGGGAGTACGGCGACGCCTGCTTGAGCGGTCGGCCGAAGCCGTGAGCGTCTATCACGACACCTACTATGACCAGGCCGATCGTGCCCTCTCCCGAACTGACCGCGAGCTTCGCATCCGGATCATCGACAGCCCCGGGAGACGCCGGTGCCTGCTCACCTACAAGGATGCGGCGTCTGACCCTGCGAGCGGGTCCAAGCCGGAGCACGAAACCGCAGTCGAACGTGCAGACACGATCGGCGCGATCCTAGGCGCCCTCGGCTTCGAGCGCGTCATCGCTTTCGAGAAGCACTGTTCCAACTTCGCCTTCCAGGCGCACGGCCGGCAGATTCAGGCGACCCTCGTCCGCGTGCCAGAACTCGAAGGTGCGTTCCTGGAGGTCGAAACGCTGGTTGAGGATCACGCCGATGTCCAACCAGCTCTCACGCTCATCGGCAGACTCCTCGGCGACCTGGGCATACCGCCGGACGATCTTACGACTGACTTGTACACCGACATGGTCAGGCAACGACGCAACGCGGTAGGGAGCCTGGCAGCCGGCTCGACCGAGGACGGGCTCACTGACCGGCCGGCTCCGAACTGACGGCCGACACCGCTGCGATACCAGCCGGGGCCGGACGGTGAGGCGCGTGGCGGCTGCGGATGGCTCGTGGCCGACGCGGGAGGCGCCGGGGGCCGGTGGTGGCGCGCTGATCGGCGGTGGCGGCATGCCCGCCCTCGCTGGCCCCGGCGCTGCCTCCATCGACCTGGCCCGCCGGTTCCAACTCGACGAAGTGACCCGCATCGGTCCAGACGTGCGCCTCATCGCATCTCCACTGCGGTAGCGGAGGCCGACAGTATGGACCAGCGATCCATCCCTCTCGGCATTCTCTGTCACAGACCGGCACCGTCGGCGCGCAAGCGCCGACTGCCCGAATCGCAGACACACGCTGATGATCCGGGTAACGGCAACCCTACTGGCCGGCCGGGCCGGCGCGGCCGGGCCGGCGCGGGCGCAGGCCGGCCGCTGCCAGGTCAACCCAGAAGCCCGGGTAGGTCTTGGCGACGCAGGCGGGGCCCTCGATGGCGACGCCCGGGACGCGGGCCGCGACCGCGGCGAACGCCATGGCCAGGCGGTGGTCGCCGTGGGTGGCGATGCGGGCCGGCCCGGCGGCCCGGCCACCGTGCACGACCAGCCCGTCGGGCCGCTCCTCGACCCCGACGCCGAGCTTGGCCAGCTCGGCGGCGAGCGCGGCCAGCCGGTCGGTCTCGTGGCCGCGGACCACCGCGGCCCCGGAGATGCGCGAGGTGCCAGGGGCCAGCGCGGCCAGCGCGGCCACGGTGGTGACCTGGTCGGGCATGGCGGCCAGGTCGACGTCGACCGGGGCGAGCACCTGCGGCCCGGCCACGGTCAGGCTCGCGCCGTCCCGGCGGACGCTCGCGCCCATGCGGGCCAGCACCTCGGGCAGGGCGGCGTCGGGCTGGCGTGAGCCGGGCGCCGCGTTGGCCACGGTCACCTCCCCGCCGGTGGCCACGGCCAGTGCGTACAGGTGCGCGGCGGCGCTCGCGTCGTACTCGATCTCGAGCGCCCGACCCTGGTAGCCCCCGGGCTCCACCCGCCAGCAGGCTGTGCCGGCCCGCTCGGCGCGGGCACCGAACCAGCGCATCACCTCGGCGGTGAGCTCGACGTAGCCGGGTGCCGCGAGCCCCTCGGCGGTCAGCTCCACTGCGCCGCGCGCGAAGGGCGCGACCAGCAGCACGGCGCTGGCGAACTGGCTCGACCGGTCCGCTGTGACCGTCACCGGCCCACCGGCCAGGCCACCACCCGATGCGGTCACCGGCGGGAAGCCGTCGGCGTCGACCACGGACGCGCCCAGGGCCCGGAGCGCGGCGGTGAGCGGGCCGACCGGGCGGGCGAGCAGGCCGGGGCGACCCGCAACGGTCGCCCCTGCCGGGGCGAGGGTGGCCACCGCGGCCAGGAACCGCATGGTCGTGCCGGAGAGCCTGGCGTCCAGCGGCCGGTCCGGGGAGCGCGGCCGGCCGCCGGTGCCACGCACCCGCCAGGCGGACCGCCCCGCCCCGGCAACGGCCGCGCCCAGGGCGGCGATCCCCCCCCGCATGGCATCTGCATCGTCACTCGCCAGCGCGCCGGCGAGCACGCTGTCGCCGTGGGCCAGCGCGGCGCAGACCAGCGCCCGGTTGATGACGCTCTTGCTGGCGGGCGCGTCGAGCCTGGCCCGCAGCGGCCCGGCCGGCACCAGCTCGACCACGTCGTCGACGGCGGGCCCGGCCCCGGCGGGCCGGCCGGCGCCCGCCGGCCGCCTCACCGCCCGGGGGCCGGCGTCACCCCACCACCGGGGCGGTGGTGTCGACCCGGGCGGGATGGGCGGCCTCGTAGGCGGCGACCTCGTCGGCCCGGGCGAGAAGGTAGCCGAGCTCGTCGGTGCCCTCGAGGAGCATCGCGCGGGAGAACGGGTCGATCTCGAAGCGCGCCTGGCTGCCGTCGGGGAGCGTCACCGTGCCGGCGGCCAGGTCAACGGCCACCTCGGCGTCGGGCTCGGCCTCGACCAGGGCGGCGGCGCGGGCGTGGGCGGCAGGGCCCAGCTCGACCGGGAGCAGGCCGTTCTTGAGCGCGTTGCTGCGGAAGATGTCGGCGAACGAGCGGGCCAGCACGGCCCGGAACCCGAACGCGGTGAGCGCCCAGGGCGCATGCTCCCGCGACGAGCCTGACCCGAAGTTGGCGCCCGCGAGCAGGATGCGCCGCCCGGCCATGCCGGGCTGGTTCAGCACGAAGCCCGGCTTGGGGGCGCCGCCGGCGTCGTAGCGCCAGTCGGCGAACAGGCTGTCGCCCAGGCCCGCCTTGCCGGTGGTCTTGAGGAAGCGGGCCGGGATGATCTGGTCGGTGTCGACGTCGTCGGCCAGCAGGGGCACGACGGCGCTGGCGAACGCGCGGAAGGCTGCCACCGTCACACCCCCTCCCCGGAGCCGGCCCCGCCCGCCGTGACCCGCTCACCGAGCCGGCGCGGGTCGGCGATCGCGCCGGCCAGGGCCGAGGCGGCGGCAGTGAGCGGGCTGGCCAGGAACGTCCGCCCGCCCGCGCCCTGGCGGCCCTCGAAGTTGCGGTTGGAGGTCGACACCGCGTACTGGCCGGGCGCGAGCTGGTCGCCGTTCATGGCGATGCACATCGAGCAGCCCGCCTCCCGCCATTCCGCGCCGGCGGCCCGGAACACCTCGGCCAGACCCTCGGCCTCGGCCTGGCGCTTGACGTCCTGGGAGCCGGGCACGACCAGGACCCGCACCCGCGGGTCGACCTTGGCGCCGCCGAGCACGGCCGCGGCCTGGCGCAGGTCGGAGATGCGAGAGTTGGTGCACGAGCCGATGAACACCACGTCGACCGGGTGGCCGAGGAGCGGCTCGCCCGGGTGCAGGTCCATGTAGGCGAGCGCCTTGCGCAGGGCCTGCCTGCGGGCCGGGTCGGCCGCGTGGTCGGGGTCGGGGACCCGGGCGGTGACCGGCAGGCCCATGCCGGGGTTGGTGCCGTAGGTGATCATCGGGGCCAGCTGCGACGCGTCGATCGTCACCGACCGGTCGTAGGCAGCGCCCTCGTCGGTCGGGAGCGTGCGCCAGTCGGCCACCGCCCCGTCCCAGGCCGCCCCCTCGGGTGCGTAGGCACGGCCGGCGACGTACTCGAAGGTGGTGTCGTCGGGGGCGACCATGCCGGCCCGGGCGCCCCCCTCGATCGACATGTTGCAGATCGTCATGCGCTGCTCCATCGACAGCGCGCGGATGCCCGGGCCGGTGTACTCGAACACGTGGCCGGCGCCGCCGCCGACCCCGATCTTGGCCAGCAGGGCCAGGATCACGTCCTTGGCCGCCACGCCCGGGGCGAGCCGGCCCTCGACCCGCACCTCGTAGGTCCGCGGCCGGCGTTGCAGCAGCGTCTGGGTGGCCAGCACGTGCTCGACCTCGCTGGTGCCGATGCCGAACGCCAGCGCGCCGAGCGCCCCGTGGGTGGCGGTGTGGGAGTCGCCGCACACGATCGTCATGCCGGGCTGGGTGAGCCCGAGCTCCGGGCCGATCACGTGCACGATCCCCTGGTGGGGGCTGCCCAGGCCGTGCAGGGGGATGCCGTGCTCGGCGCAGTTCTTCTCGAGCTTGCGGATCTGGGCGGCGGCCAGCTCGTCGGCGATCGGCAGGGAGCGGTCGTGGGTGGGGGTGGAGTGGTCGGCGGTGGCCACGGTGAGGTCCGGCCGGCGGACCTTCAGCTGGCGGGCGGCGAGACCCGCGAACGCCTGCGGCGAGGTCACCTCGTGGACCAGGTGCAGGTCGACGTAGAGGACGGCCGGGTGACCGGGGGTCTCGGCCACCACGTGGCGGTCCCACAGCTTGGCGAACAGCGTCTTCGGGCTGGCCATGGGCGGGGCACCTCGGTGCGGGCGGTCGGGGCCGCGGATCGTCGGGGAGCCGCGCGCCGGCCCCCGGGTGGATGGGCGGACGTCGTCGTCCCCATCCTATCCAAGCAGGCCCTGGACGTGCCCGATTGGGCAGGGAGCGGTCGAGCCGGTAGATTCGTCCCCCACTGGACGCACTCCGAGAGGTGATCGCATGCGCTCGGCCAGGCGGCTGTGGCAGGAGCTGAAGCTCGACTGGGAGGTCGGGCTGCACCGGCTGCCGTCCTTCACCCAGCGGGCAGCGGTGGTGTTCCTCGGGCTCGTCGTGGCGACCATCGTCCTGCTCGGCGGGATCGGGACCCTGGTCCGCACCCTGCCGGCGGCCCGGCCCCCGGCCCTCTCCGACCCGGACCAGGGCCAGGGCGGCGGCCCGGCGGCCCCGACGACCGGGCCCGGGCAGGGCGCGGACGCACCCGGCGCCGCGGCCGGCCCGGGGGGGACGGGCGCGACGGGCGCGACTGGTGGCGTGGCCCCTGGCACGCCAGCGGCCGCGAGCGCGGCCCGGCCGGGCGGGACGGTCGCACCCGGCGGCCCGGGCGGGAGCGGGTCCGGCGGCACGGCCCCGCCGACCACCACCGGCCAGGGCGGCTCGCCCACGACCGCCGCGCCCGGCACGACCAAGCCGACCCTGCTCCCACCGGTGAGCCTGCCCGGGGTGACCGTCACGGTGACCCTGCCCGGCCTCCCGGGCCTTCCCTAAGCTCGCCCGGCCGCCCCGCGCAGCGGCCCGAGCCGAGCACCCGATGCGCACCCCACCCGACAGCTCCTGCCCAACCGGGCCGGGACCTCCACTTCGGGAACCCGGCACGACCCGCCCGCGAGGCCGGCGCGCGGCGAGGCCGGCGCGGCGGTGCGCACCGGCCTCGCCGCAGGGCATGGCCGAGCGCACGGTCACCTACACCCCGCAGCTTCGCCAACCGGACGAAACTGGCCTTTGACCTGCGGGAACGTGGCCTTGAGACCTGCGGCGAGGCCGAGGTAGGGAACCAGCTCCGCGACGCCGAGGACGAGCTGGCGCGGCGGGCCGCCCGGTAGGCCACTGTCCCGCCGGCCGACGCTGTCAAGCACGCCAGGCAGCATGCGCTTGCCGGCGTGTGCATGGGCGGACAGTGATCGGTGCCAACGTCCGGAGCGGCGACTACAGCGGCAACGGCCAGGACTGGTGACTGTCGGGGCTGGCGTACCACACCCGCTGCCCGGTCGGGGTGATGGTCATACCGAACTGGCCAACCCATAGCTTCCCAGCGCAAAACCAACGATTAGAGCTGATCGCTGATCGTGGTGGGCGCGGCTCTGGATGGTACGTACGGCTCTGGCGCACCTGCGGGGATTCGCATAGCGCGGTGGCGCGACTGTCGGAGCGGCTCGGGATCCCGGTCGGGGCGCTGCGCGGGTACGGGCTGCGGGAGCAGACCCGCACCGACCACCTGCGTGAGGTCGCCCGGTACCCGGGCTGGCGCACCATCGGCGAGCTGGAATGGAAGCAGCTCCAGGAGTTCCTGTTCGCCCGGGCGATGGAGCACGACGCGCCGAAGCTGCTGTTCCGGCTGGCGTGCGAGTACCTGGCCTCGGTGCGGCTGATCCGGCCTGGGGTGGTGAACCTGCTGGAGCGCATCGCCACGGCCCGCGAGCAGGCCCGGGCCGAGACGTGGTCGCGGGTGGAGCACCTGCTTGACGATGAGCGCCGCGCCGAGCTCGACGAGCTGCTGGTGGTGGATCCGCTGCTGGGCCGTACCCGGCTGGCCTGGCTGGGGACCGGGCCGACGCAGGCCACGCCCGGTGCGCTCAAGGCCGAGCTGGAGAAGCTGGCCTACCTGCGCACACTCGACGCGCACACGCTGGACCTGTCGGCGCTGCCGGCCGAGCGGCGGCGGTTCCTGGCCGGGGTCGGCCGGCGGTTGACGGCGCAGGCGCTGTCGCGGCGTGACCCGGTGCGCCGCTACCCGATCCTTTGGACGCTGCTGGCGCAGTCGGCGGTCGAGGTGCTGGACGAGTCGCTGCTGCTGTTCGACCAGGCGCTGTCGGGGCGGGAGTCGGTGGCAAGGGCGAAGCTGACCGAGGCCCTGGCGGAGCGCGCCCGTGGCGGGGAGGACCGCCAGGCGCTGCTGGATGAGATCCTTCAGGTCGTGCTGGACCCCGAAATCGGGGACGAGCGGGTGGGTGGGCTGCTGCGGGAGGGGGTGGGCCTGGACCGGCTGCGCGGCGTGGGCCGCCCGCCAGGAGCGGCTGCCCCGCGATCATGGGCATCTGGCGATGCTGGACGCCTCCATGGGTTATGTGCGCCAGTTCGCTCCCGACGTGCTGCGCGCGGTGCGCTTCGCCAGCGGGACCGGCGCCGAGGAGCTGCTGCGGGCAGTCCAGATCCTGGCGGAGTTGTATGCGACCGGGGCGCGCAAGGTCCCCGGACGCGCCGGCTGGGTTTGTCCCGGCACGGTGGGCCGGCTACCTGGACGCCGCTGCAGCGGCCGGGGATGTCACCGGCTACCGGCACTACTGGGAGCTGTGCGTGCTGCTCGGCCTCCGGGACGGGCTGCGCTCGGGCGACGTGCACGTGCCCGGGTCGCGCCGCTACGCCGACCCGGCGTCGTTCCTGCTCACGCCCGAGCAGTGGGAACCGCAGCGGCTGGAGTTCTGCGACCTGGTCGGCAAGCCCGCGGCCACGGCCGATGCCCTGGCCCTGGCGGACGAGGAGCTGCACGCCGCCCTGGCCGACCTCGACGGGCTGCTGGCCAAGGCCTGGGCCAAGGGCGCTCCGGGCGGCGCTCCGGGGGAGGTGCGGCTGGGCGACGACGGGGAGCTGGTCATCCCGCCGCTGTCGGCCGAGGACATCCCGGCTGAGGCCGAGGCGCTCCGCGACGAGCTGGCCGGCATGCTGCCGCGGGTGCCGTTCGCCTCGGTGCTGGTGGAGGTGGACGCGCGCACCGGGTTCCTGGACCACCTGGTGCACGCCGGCGGGAAGGTCAACCGCCCGGCCGAGCTGAAACGCAACCTGATCTACGTGATCGTCGCCGAGGCCACCAACATGGGGCTGACCGCGATGGCCGAGTCGTGCGGCGTCCCCTACGAGGTGCTGGCGTGGACCGCCGAGTGGTACTTCCGCCCCGACACCCTGGAGGCGGCCAACACCGCGGTGGTCAACTACCACCACCGGCTGCCGCTGACCCAGGCGTTCGGGCCGGGCACCCTGTCCAGCTCCGACGGGCAGCGGTTCCCGACCAAGGGCCGCTCCATCACCGCCCGGGCGATGTCGCGGTACTTCGCCCGTGGCCAGGGCATCTCGGCCTACACCCACGTGTCCGACCAGCACTCCACCTTCGACACCAAGGTCATCGTGGCCGCCGCGCCCGAGGGCCACTACGTGCTCGACGGGATCCTGGGCAACGACACCGACCTGCCGACCACCGAGCACGCGACCGATACCCACGGGGTTGTTGTTACATGGACATCTGTTGTCCCGCCTGCCCCACTGGGACCAGGATTCGACCAGTTGATCAGGGATCGGGCGGACCGGCTCCGGAGGTGTCCGTGCGGGTAGTGCAGCAGCGTCTCGGTGATGGCGCCCACCAGGT
>Ga0184627_10000008_pt1 | contig 138668 bp, 116 predicted proteins | sample PLM3_127_b1_FD_133150 | JGI IMG/M metagenome (GOLD analysis project Ga0184627, IMG submission 133150) | Groundwater sediment microbial communities from an aquifer in East River, Colorado, USA - PLM3_127_b1 | ecosystem: Environmental > Terrestrial > Soil > Riparian zone | place: USA: East... | reverse complement strand
GTTGTCCGAAGTGCTCGGAGCAAAGCTCACCGTGGCGCAGCAGGCATCCGGATCGGTGTTGACGCTGATGTTGGCCGGACAAACTATCGCCGGCGGCTGGAGGTCGGAGACCGTCACCGTAAACTGACACGAGGACTGGGCACCACACCCGTCGGTGGCTGTGCAGGTCACCGTTGTAGTTCCTACTGGAAAACAAGTTCCCGAAGGTGGATCACAGACAACGGATGGAGTGGCGGCACAATTATCCGAGGCATTGGGGGAAAAAGTCACAACGGCACAACACTGGCCGGCATCCGCGGCTATGCTAATATCACTTGGACAATCTATTGAAGGCGGTGTGTTGTCCACAAATGTAATGGTCTGCGTGCAGCTATCTTTATTACCACAAGCATCCGTGGCAACCCACGTCCGTGAAAATCCAGCTTGACCGGTACAGTTCGGTGCCAACGGCGCATCGGAAAAGGTTATAGTCGGGGTACCACAATTGTCCGTTGCGGTGGCACTGCCGATGTTCGCTGGAGCCGTTGAACCCCCGCAAGGCGCCTGAACGTTTGCAGGGCACGTAATAGAAGGCGGTGTATTATCTATAACTAATACGTCTTTGCTGCAAGTTTTACTGCAGTTATTCTTTGTAACCATCAAAGCCAGCGTATAAGAAGCGTTACAACCGCTCCCCGCTAATACGTCGACACACGGGCCGGTCGTTGACCCGGGGATTGTGCCGTTGCCGGAAATCGACCAGCTATATGAATCCATATCGGCCGGTCCGCAATGCTGGGTGGTTGTGCCGGGGCAGAACGGCCCGTCATTGGAAATATTGCAAGTCGGATTTGGGGTAATGGTAATGGTCATCTGGTCTGTGGCAGGCGGGCAGGGACCAGCCGGGTCATCAGTAGTTAAGGTCAAGGTTACTGAACCAGCCGCAATTTCCCCGGCCGACGGAGTGTACTGGGCATTTAAGGTAGTGGCATTTGGGTTAAAAGTGCCGGCGCCGCCGCTCCAGGTGCCGATTGTGGCGCCCCCGCCGATAGAACCGTTCAAGGTGACCGTCGGATTGTCGGCGCAAACCGTCTGGTCGGGCCCCGCGTTGGCGCTCGCCCCGGGGTTAACCGTCACAGTTATGCAACAAGTGGAAGTAATTCCATCGCTTGGCCGCGTTATCGTAACGCATAAATCATAGGACCCGGAACTGCCCCCCGCATTCACATCAACCGAAGAACCGGTGGTAGAGCCCGCAAAGAAGGCGCCCGAACTGTTGGAGCCCAATGCCCAGCTAAATGTCGGGCTGGTAGCATCGGTCGTAACCGTGTAGGTATTAGTCGTTCCCGTGCAAACCGGATTTAGACCGCTTATTTCGCAAGATGGAGGGGGAACTACAGCCGCTGCCATCAGGGAGCGGTCCTGGTTACCGCCCTTACCATCCAATTCTATGAAGCGAGTATGATACGGAGCCCCGCTGATGCCACTGGCCGAGTTGCCGAAACCCCAATCTAATAAGCTACCTATATGCCCTCCCCAAACCAATAACACGGTCGAACTGCTTGCGGTGAAATCTATCTGAAGCCGGGTGGCTGATTGTGCAGCGCTAAGGTCTCCCAGATTACCATCGGCATTGTTAATGTAAGTCAAGCTTGTGATAGTGCCGTTATAGATGGTCATTACCCTCTCGCTAGCCGGCAGCGCCGCAAAACTGGTCTGCGGCTGAGGCAGTCCATCCACTATTTCCGAGGGAATCGGAGCAGGAATTGGGAATGTGCTCGGAGCGCCGAAAGTCCCCGAAAGTCCAAGCAAGGGTTGTACCGTTTCCGCCGGATGCCCCAAAATATGCGGCAAAAGGCGTTGATAATGCGTGATATAGTCGATGGCATTAACGCTGCTATGACTGATATCCCATTCAATCTTAACGGTGTGGGGACCAATGCTAAGATCGGTAAGCAGCAGGCGGTAGGGTATTGAATGCCCTTCCACGTAATGGGACTGCGTAGCGTTAGCATTTCCGTTCACCCAGTTGGGGGGGTCGATAGGTGAAGTTGGCCCGCCGTTTCGGACCTGGTCCAAATTTCCAGCCGGATTGTCCGTAAACGTGGTAGTAGCGACAAGCCCCGATGTTTGCCCGATGGCAACAACAAGCAGGGTTTCTCGAACGTTGTCGTCTAAAGGCACCACCCAGGAAGTGGTGAAATCGCCGCTGGAGGAAGCCAGAACTACCCAGGGCTCGTGGCCCGCTCCACCGGTAACGGTCGTGTCCAAATGTTTGACCTCAACCGTAACCGACTCATCCGGGGCAAATCCGCTTCCATAAATCCAGACCGTAGCTCCCGGCGGGTAATCGGTAGTATCCGTTTGCACGGCGGCCTGTCCAAAAGCAAAAGCCGTTAGGCCAAAAAGCATAACGGCTGTTGCCATAAGGAACAAAATAGTTTTTTGAAGTGTAGTTCTACAGAACGACATTTTGGTGCCTCCCTCTTGGGTGGTGAAGTAAAGTGAATCGTTAAAAAACGTTTTAGAATTTTCTAAGCTTGCGGGAAAATTACTCAAATCCGATGGAATCAATTGCCCTCCTCGACAAAAGTTAATTAAGTGAAGAATTTTACATCGATCCAAGCTTTGCCCTTTATCCTTTCAAATCCTGTTGCTCTACCAAACTTCTTCTAACACCTACATAAAGGGACAGCGACAGACAAAAATGCCGCACCCTGACTGCCTTTCAAGTTTATTCCTATTTAACTGGTTTAAAATCCCCTTTTAAAAAAACCGTTCTCTTTTAATCCTCTAAATTTTATCCTTCGCAATCATTCAAAACTTTTTGCCTACCTTCAACAGCGCTCAAAACGCAATTGTAGTGCCTGAACATAAAAACTTTACTAACCCTATTCACAAGAATTGCTTGAACACATAACTCCCCCTAAATCAAAGACTTAAGCTATTTTATCCGGTTCATTCCTAAGCCCCAGAAAACCGGCCTTTTCTTATGCTGTCCGCAAAAAATTGCACCTTGGGCCTCTTATCGTTGCTTTAAAATGCCCCTCTTTAGTGGTCGAGTAAACTAAAAAATTACTCCGCCCGCAGGGCGCTGATGATGTTCATCCGCGCCGCCCGCACCGCCGAGGAAGCATACTCCTTGGATGGGGTGTCCGCCCGCCTGTGGTTCGACATGCTCACCACCCTGGGAAAAACGAGGGGCGGCGGGGCAGGGGGTCAAAACGGAAACGGCTGGTGAAATTTCAATACAGTGTTTTATACGATATTTTCTATTCCGTGCGCAAACGGCCGCCAGCGGGAGAGGGAGTCAAGGCAACTTCTCCACCAACCAGAATCTCACTTTCGGCGGGAGTAACTTCCCGGGCGCTGGCCTCCTGCTTGGTAAAGCGGGCTAAAAGGGTGTAAACGACCGGAACCAAAACCAGAGTCAAGAAGGTGGAGAAAAGCATTCCCCCAACTACGGTAATCCCTAAGGGGCGGCGGGCTTCGCCACCGGCCCCCAGGCCGATGGCAATCGGCAAAACGCCGAAGATGATGGAAAAGGAGGTCATCAAAATCGGGCGCAAGCGGATGCGGGAAGCTTTGACCACCGCTTCGAAAAGCTTTTCCCCCCGCTCGCGCAGCTGGTTGGCGAACTCCACAATCAGAATCGAGTTTTTGGTCACCAGTCCGATTAACATCACCATTCCAATCTGGGAGTAGATGTTCAAGCTCTGCCGGAAAACGAAAAGCGAAATCAAGGCCCCGACCAAAGCGAGCGGAACGGAGAGCAGGATGGTGAAAGGATGGATGAAGCTTTCGAACTGAGCCGCCAAAACGAGATAGATGAAGGTGATGGCCAATAGAAAAAGAAAATAGATGGCCGTGCTGGATTCGCGAAATTCGCGCGACTGCCCGGTAAGCTCCCTTTTGACGCCGGCGGGGAGGTCGTTGGCGACAATTTTGTCCAAATCGTTCAGAGCCTGCCCCAGACTGACCCCCGGCAGCAAACTGGCGGAGACGGTGGCAGAGCGGACGCGATTGTAATGATTGAGCTCCTTGGGGGCGACGGTTTCGCGAATCTGCACCAGGTTGGCCAACTGCACCAGCCCTCCGCTTGAGCGGATGTAGAGGTCTTCAATCGTGCCGGGGGTGGCCCGCTCGGAGGGCTTGAGCTGAGCAATCACGTCATATTGCTTGGCGGCGCGTTTGAAGTTGGTCACCACCCGGCCGCCTAAGAAAGTTTCGAGGGTGGTGCCGATGTCGGTCACCGAAATCCCCAGGCCGGAGGCCCGCTCGCGGTCGATTTTGATATCGAGCTGGGGTTTGTTTAAGCGCAGGTCGGTGTCCAGATTAATCAGATAGCCGAGCTGGGAGGCCTTGGCCATCATTATGCCGACCGCCTGCTGTAATTCCTCGTACGTATCGCCTTGCAAGACATACTCGACCGGCTTGGAGGCGAAAGAGGCGCCCAGGCTGGGGGGGTTCATCACAAAAGCGAGAACGCCGGGGATGGAGATGAGCCGGGGGAATAACTCCTGCACGATTTGCTGTTGCGATTTGTCCCGCTGGGCGCGCGGCTTTAAGCGCAGGAAGACAAAGCCGTTAGTGACCCGGCCGGGGCCGCCGAAACCGAGACCGGTGGCGGTGAAAAGCCCTTGGCGCTCGGGCAAATTAATCAGAATATCCTCCACCTGATGCATATAGCGGTCGGTGTAGTCCAAGGTCGCTCCCTCGGGAGCGATGACGATGCCGAAGGCGATGCCGCGGTCCTCGGTTGGCACCAGTTCGGAAGGCAGGATTTTAAGCAGGGTTAAAGAGAGGATTATTAAAACGGCGGTGCCGGCCACCACCTTCCAGCGGTTGGCCAAGGACTTCTCTAAAATCCGGCCGTAGGTTTGGTCCAGTCTGGCAAAGAAGGTGTCGAAGGTGCGGGAGGCCCAGCTCTGGCCGGTTCCATAGAGCGGCTTTAGCATCCGGGAAGTGAGCATGGGGGTCAAAGTCAGGGCGGTGAAACCGGAAATCAAAACGGCGGCGGCGACGGAGATGCCGAACTCGCTTAAAAGCCGCCCCACGTTGCCGGTCAAAAACGAAAGCGGGATAAAGACCGCCACCAAGGCAATGGTGATGGCCAAAACGGCAAAACCGATTTCCTTGGAGCCGTCAAAGGCGGCCTTTCTTCGGTCTTTCCCCAATTGCATGTGGCGGTAGACATTTTCCAAAACCACGATGGCATCGTCCACCACCAGGCCGATGGCTAAAACCAGAGCCAAAAGAGTGAGAATGTTTAAGGTGAAGCCCAAAAAATAAGCCACGGCGAAGCTTCCGATGATAGAGGTCGGGATGGCTAAAGCCGGAATTATCGTGGCGCGCAGGCTTTTCAAGAAGACTAAAATCACCAGAATTACCAGAAACATCGCTATAACCAGCGTTTGGGTGACGTCGTCAATCGAGTCCTGAATAAAGGTGGCGGAGTTGTAGGCGACTTCGAGTTTCATTCCCTCCGGCAGGAGACGGGACAATTCCGGCAGGGCGGCAACGATATTATCGGCCACTTCGACCGTGCTGGCTTTGGTCTGTTTGCCGATTCCGACTCCCACCGCCGGGCGGCGGTTGTAGCGCACCACGGTCCGCTCATCTTCGGCCCCCAGCGTGACCTGGGCTAAATCCCCCAGGCGCACGTTCTGGTCCCCTTGCTGTTTGACGGTGATGGCGGCAAACTCTTCCGGCGTGGAAAGTTCACCCAGGGTGCGCACGGAAAATTCCCGCCCGGCTCCTTCCACCCGCCCGCCGGGTATTTCGGCGTTTTCGCGGCGAATGGCATTCTCAATATCCTGAGTGGTGAGGCCGTAGGCGGCCATCCTTTGGGCATCCAGCCAGATGCGCATCGCATAGCGGCGCTCACCGCCGATAAAAACGGAGCCGACGCCGGGGAGGCGCTGGATACGCTCTTTCAAAACCCGGTCGGCCAGGTCGGAGACTTCCAGGCCGGAGTGGCGGTCGCTGGACAAGGCCAGCCAGACAATCGGCTGGGCGTTGACATCCACTTTTTGGATAATCGGGTCGTCCGCTTCGCGCGGAAGGCTGCCGCGGATGCGGGAGACCCGGTCGCGCACGTCGTTGGCTGACTGGTCGACGTCGCGCCCCAGTTCAAACTCAATGGTGATGCCGGAGCCTTGCTCCCGGCTGGAAGAGGTGATGGTTTTCACTCCTTCCAGAGTGGAAAGCTGTTCTTCCAGAACGTCGGTGATTTCAGTCTCCACCACGCTGGGGCTGGCGCCGCGGTAAAAGGTGGATATCGAAACGATGGGCGGGTCTATGTCCGGATATTCGCGCACCGGCAGGCGGGTGAAGGAAATCGCCCCGAAGAGGATGATGGCCAGACTCATCACCGAAGCGAAAACAGGACGTTTAATGGAGATTTCGCTTATTTTCATGACCGGTCTCCGGCATGGGCAGGAGCTTTTTCTTGCGAAACGGGGAAGACTTTGGCCCCTTCAAACAGTTTTTGATGGCCGGCGCGGACGATTTGCATCCCCGGTGAAAGTCCTTTAGTCACCTCAACAGCATTCTTCAAGCGCGTGCCCAAGGTAATCGGGGTGCGGGTGACGGTACTGTCTGGTTTTATGACGTAAACCAAATTCTGGTCGCCTTCGGCAAAAATCGCTTCGTCCGGAACCAATAACGCGTTTTTGCGCTCGCTCAAAACGGCGGAGACGTTGGCCGACATTCCGGGGCGAAGGCGGCGGGCCGGGTTCCCCACCCGGGCGAGGATTTTAACGCTGCGGGTTTGCGGGTCAACCACCGGCTCCACCACGCTGATTTTCCCTTTCAGTTCATATTCGGGAAAAGCGGTGGTGGAGACGCTCACAGACGCTCCGGGGCGCAGGCCGGCCAGGTAACGCTCCGGGGCGTAAAAGGTGACCCGCAGCAGGTCGATTTGGGCCAAATCGGTAATCGTCTCGCCGGTGCGGACAAACGCTCCCGGGCTTATGCGCCGCGCTCCTATTAAGCCTGCAAAGGGGGCGACGATTCTGGTTTTGGCCAGCCTGGCGCGGATTAAAGCCAACTCCGCCTCGGAGACTTTTAAGGCGGCGGTAACATCGTCCAATTCCTGCCGGGCGGCGAGTTTTTGCTCGACAATCGATTTCACTCGGTCAAAGCTTATTTTCTTCTGGTCGCGTAGCGCTTCCGCCCGGGCCTCCTCAGCTTTCAACTGCGCGTCGTCCAGTTGGGCAATCAAGCTCCCTTTTTCAATGAGGGAGCCTTCACGGAAGGGAATGTCGATAACCAAGGCTTCGATTTGCGAAACAACGGTGATGGCATTGAGGGCCCCCAAAGTCCCTACCGCCTCAAATCGGTCTGCCACCGTTCCGGCCGTTACCGTGGCAATCTCCACCGGCATCGGGGGTGGGGCAAAGCCGCCGCCTTTGTTCTTGGAACAGCCGGCAAGAAGTAAAAGTGCCGAAAGAAAAACCGGCCGGTAAGAGTTACGAAAGATTCGGGCGGTTGGTGTCTTCATTATTTATGGTTGAAAAGCCGCTCCATTTTTTTAAGATATAAAAGTTTACTCCGCCCGCAGGGCGTTGATGATGTTCATCCGGGCGGCACGCACCGCCGGCAAAAAACCGCCAAAGAAGCCCATCAGCACCGAAAAAAGCAGAGCGGAAGCGACAATCACCACCGAAAGGGCAAAACCAAAAGCCAGTTCGGAAAAGGTGTCCCAGTTGGTGGTGGAAACGGTGACCAAGCTCAAAAAGGAAGCGGCGATTACGCCGATGATACCGCCAGTAAGCGACAAAAGCACCGACTCGACCAAAAAAGCGGAAAGGATGCTGCGGCGCTGAAAACCGAGCGCCCGCAAGGTGCCGATTTCAGACGAGCGATTGGCTACTGAAGCGTACATCGTAATCATCGCCCCGATGATGGCCCCAAAGGAAAATATGATGCTGATTATCAGTCCCAAAATGTTGATAAAAGTGGTGGTGGCATAAGACTGGTCGGCGTAATACTCCTTTTCCCGCTTGACGTCCACTGATAATCGCGGATCCCCCTCCAGCCGTTTTTTCAATTCAGCAAACTTCGATGGGTCGGACAGCTTCAAGGTTATCGAAGAAACCACCGGCCGATCAAAGGCCGCCTGCATCTGGTTCACGTCTCCCCAGACTTCCGATTCAAACGCCGAGCGCCCGGCTTCGAAAACTCCCACCACCCGCCACTCCCGCTGGCCAAAGCGCAGGACTCCCCCCAGCTCGGCCCCTTTGAACCGCTCGGCTGCCTGTTTTCCAACGATAACTTCCGTTAATCCCTCGGTGAACATCCGCCCGGCAACCAGTTTTACGTTGGGCCGCACCGCCAGGGAAGTCGGCTTCACCCCCCGTGTTACCACGTTAACGGACCCGCTCCCGTCCCGCTTTTCCAGGCTTACTACGACGTAAAGTTCGCCGGCAACCAAGGGCTTTCCATCCACCCCCCGGGCTATTTCCATCTGCGACTCGATGACCCCAGCCTGGTCTCGGACAATGTAGGAGGACATCTCGTTTTGCGACGCTTTACGGATGACAATGGCGTTGTCCTCCGAGCCGGAAGCCACCATCGCCGTTTTAATCCCGTTCCCCATCATCAAAACCGTGCAGAAGACAAACACCACCAGCCCGATGCCCAAAACGGTCAAGCCGGTGGTCAGCCGGCGCGCAAACAGATTCCGGAAGCTGTAATAAAGCGGTATTCTCATCCCACCACCCTCAAGCCGTCGACAATGGAGACCCGCACCGCCCGCAAAACCGGGAAAATCGCCGCAAGAAAGCCGACAATTAACGAAAAGAGCCCGGCCAGAACTACCGTAATCGGTTTGACCTCAAAAACCGGGAAGAAATATTTCATCGCCTCACCAAAACCTCCGGCCATCGGGAAAATTAAAAGCATTCCTAAAACCCCGCCGGCGGAGGCGATGAAAAGCGACTCGCCGGTAATCAGACCGATAAGATGTCCGGGACGAAATCCCAGGGTTTTCAAAACCGCATATTCGGAAATCCTTTCCCGCGCCGTCATCGTCATCGTATTGGCCATAACCAAAAGGATGATGCCGATGATGAGGTAGGAAACCAGCTGCAAACCGGTGATGATGGCCGAAGACATCGCAATAAAGGAAAGCTGGAACGCCTCCTCCGTTTCGGTTAACGTTTCCGCCAGGGAATTTTTAAACAAGGCGTCAATCGCTTGGGAAACCCGCACGGCGTCGGCCGGGTTGGATATTTTCATTATGTACCAGCCAACGTTGCCCGCCCTGGCGGGCACGGTGGCGCGCAGGTTTTCGTCTAACATATCCCAGCGTAACAAGAAAACCGACTCATCCGTCCCTTTGTCCCGGCCGCGATAAATTCCGCGCAAGGTCAAATCCCAGTTGCCGGCGTAAATGGTGCCTATCAGCTGGATGCGGTCCCCCACCTTCCAGCCAAAACGGTCGGCCAAAATCTGCCCGCAGATGACCGCCGTTTTCTCCGATTTAAAAGCCGCCATAGCGGCTGAATCGAGGATAAATTCCGGATAAATATCAAAATATGTATTGTGGTCGATGGCAAAGTTGGCAAAAAAGTTTTTGGGGTCGACGTAGTAAGCCCCGAACCAGTGGGCATAGGTTATTTTTTCTACTCCCGGAACTTTGGCAATCTGGTCGCGATAGGAAAGGGGCAAAGGGAAAATGATGTTGACCGCGTTGCGGCTGACAATCCGGTCCGGCGGCGCCGCTTCCGCCCCGGCATACCAGGCGTCAATCACCGTGCGCAAAAGCCCAAAGGCCATAACCGCCACCGCCAGGCCCAGAACGGTAAGCCCGGTGCGCAGCTTGTGCCGAAAGGCGTTTTTGAAGGCCAGCTTGATTATTTTCACGAAAGCTCCCCTTTATCCAGATGTTTTTGGATGCGCGCCCGCTCCGCCGCCCGCGGGTCGTGGGTAACCATTACAATTGTTTTCTTAAATTCCGAGTTGAGCCGCGAGAGCAAAGTCATAATCTCTTCCGCCGACTGCTTGTCCAAATCGCCGGTCGGCTCGTCCGCCACGATGACAGTCGGGTCGGTAACGATGGCGCGGGCAATCGCCACCCTTTGCTCCTGCCCGCCCGAAAGCTGGCGGGGATAGTGCTTCATCCGTTCTGCCAAGCCAACTATCCCCAGAGCCATTTCGACATGTTTTTTCCTCTCCGCCTTGGACAGATTGGTCAAAAGCAACGGGAGTTCCACGTTTTCGTAGGCGGTCAAAACCGGAATCAAATTATAGAACTGAAAAACAAAGCCGATATGCCTTGCCCGCCAGCGCGCCAGCGCGCTTTCTCCCAGTTGTGATAACTCGGTGCCGGCAACTTTGACCGCTCCTCTGGTCGGCCGGTCAATTCCGGCAATCATATTCAAAAGCGTGGTCTTGCCGGAGCCGGAAGGGCCCATCAAGGCTACGAATTCTCCCTCCGGAATGGAAACACTCAAATTCCGCAAAACCGGAATCTCCAGGCTGTCGCGGTAGTACGATTTGGAAAGTGACTCAATTTGAATAATCGCTTCGGCCATATCCTTCCTTACGTTTTTCTCTATTGAGAAGTTTTAATTTTCATCCCGGTCACCATACTCCCCGGCGGCGACAAGACCACCCGCTGCCCGGACTGAATGCCTTCTTTTATTTCCGTCAAATCTCCCAAAACCCGCCCGGTGGTCACCGGCTTGCTTTTGACGTTTTCTCCTTCAACTAAAAAAATCATCTTCACGCCGTTGCGCAACGTAACCGCCGAGTTCGGCACCGCCACTACCGGTTCCGTGTTTTGCGTCGAAAGCTTGGCATCTTCCGGCAGGAAATTAACCTTGGCGCTCATCTCCGGCAAGACCCGCCGGTCGCGGGAGATAAAAGCCACTTTGACCAAAACCGTGGCGCGCGAACGGTCCGCGGTCGGCACAATCTTGACGACTTTTCCCGGATAGCGGGTGTCCGGATAGGCATCCAGAGTTATTTCGCACGGCAGCCCCACCCGCACCCGGTCGATGTTCGCCTCCGCCACGTCTGCTTCCACTTCCAAAGAGTTCATATCGGCCATCGTAACGACGGCGCCGCGCGAGGAAGCTGATGAAGCAAAAGGGGCCACCATCTCTCCGACCTCCGCCGATTTGGTCAAGACCGTGCCGTCGAAGGGGGCGCGAATGATGGTATTTTCCAAAGCCACTTCGGCGGAGCGTACCGCCGCCCGGGCTGAAGCCATCCCGGCCACACCCCGCTGGTGGCGCGCCTCGGAGACTTCAAATTCCGCCTGGCTGATACCGCCGCTGGAGAGCATCTTTTTCTGCCGGCCATAAATCAAACTTGCCTCGGTCGATTCCGCTTTAGCCTGCAACAAACCTGCCTTGAAGCGGTCCAAATCGGCGGCGATGTCGCTGTTTTCCAACCGCGCGATAATCTGTCCCGCTTTCACCCGGTCCCCTTCCACCGCGCCCAGAAATTCGAGCCGCCCGGTCGCTTTGGAGGCGACGGCCGCTTGACGCTGGGCAACTACATAGCCGGAAGCAGTCAAAAGCGCCTGCGCCTGGCTGCCGGTAATCAAAGTCGCCGAGCCGACCTGCACGGTCAGCCCGGGAGTCACCTGGCGCATCAGGATGAAATAGCCGAGCAAAAGCAATGGAATTACCGAAGCGGCTAAAACCCACTTCCACCACTTGCGCGGCGGGCGGTATTCGCTGGTGCGGTCAATCTGCAAAGAGGATAAATCGGCTTTCGGGTTTTCCATTTTCACTTCCACGTCAAAATTAACCAGGCTACCCGTCACAAGTAATATTAACAAAAAAACCGGCTTGCCGGCTACCTCTAATATACTGATTTATTGGAACTGTCAAGCCGCTTGCTTAAACGCAGCCGAAAAGCTCGGCTAAAGTCACGGACGTTCTGCCCTTCCGGCTTGACAAGTTTTTAGGGATTGGCTATACCCCCTCTCAATGGCTGTAAATACGGAGTTTCGGCCCACCTCGGAGGCCGAACGCATTCACGCCCTCGATGCCCTGCGGGGTATGGCGATCTTGGGCGTGCTTTTGGCTTACACCGTCTGGAATCTTGGGAGTCCGCCGCCGGAGACCTGGAGCCAGACCGACCATGCCGTAACACGGGGTATGGACCTCCTAGTCGATAACAAGTTTCTGACCATCTTCGCCTGGCTCTTCGGCGTGGGAATTGCCCAGCAGTGGCGTAGGTGGGAGGCCGCCGGATTTAACCCGGCGCCCCTTCACCTGCGGCGTATGGCGTTTCTTTTCGGCATCGGGTTCTTGCACGCCATCCTTTTGCGCAATGGCGACATCCTCGCGCCGTATGCCCTCCTTGGCTTGGTGCTCCTCGCTTTCCGCCGCCTTTCGAACAGGACTGTTGCTGCGGCCGCCTTTCTTCTCGTTTTCGTGCCGTATTTCTTTCGGTGGTTGGCGCCGGCGGCGGGGCTCGTGTGGCCCGAACGCCCGGGCGCCGTTGCCGGCGGCTACCTCGCAGAAAATTTGGCCTGGCTCCGTTATTGGTACGAAACGAACCCCTTCATCTCCTGGCCGCAGGTTTTGGCTCTAATGCTCGCCGGAGTTTTGACCGGCCGCGCGGGCTTAATCGAGCTTGCCGCCAAAAGCCGGTCCCTCGCCGGCCGCATACTCGTTTTCGCCCTGCCGCTGGCTCTGTTAACGCGGCTGGCCTTGGCGGGACTTGCCGTGCGCTGGGCGGGCCAGCCGCACAGCTTGGCGCAAAACGCCACCCTCAACTTTTTCTTTCAGATAAGTTCCTGGACCCTCGCTGCGGGCTATGCGGCGGCTCTTCTTCTCATCTCCCAGGGGAAGTTCGCCTCTCTTCTTGCGCCGCTGCGGGCGCTCGGCCGAATGGCCTTCACCAACTATTTGTTGCAGGCGCTCATCGTCGTGCCGTTCTGTCTTGCTCTGGGACTCTTTGACAAGATTTCCCCGACGCGCGGGGCGTGGCTGGCTTTGGCCGTTGGCATCCTTCAGTTAGCTTTCAGTACCTGGTGGCTGGGGCGCTATCCGATGGGCCCCTTCGAGCGGGTCTGGCGCGGAGTGACCTACGGACCCAGCCGGGTCTCTATGCGGAGCGATGGTTAGCCCGCCCCCTTCCGCAACTCCACCACCGTCAAAAAGACGGCGGAGAAATACGCTTGGGCTTGACAAGTTTTTGGGGAGTTGTCATTTTGGCGTAGCTGCCGGCTAATTAAAAGTTAAGCGGCAAAAGAAATCCTTATGAGCACAAGTCAACCTCAGCCCAGCCAGCAGGCTCCCGTCAAAAATATGATTCCGCCAACCCTTGGCGAAATGATTACAAGCTTGGCCACGGGTATGACTTACACCATGGGAGAGAAGATAGGTGAAGGATCGTTCGGTATGGTGTTCGCCTGCAGGGACGGATGGAATAACGACCTTGCAGCGAAAGTTCTCAAACCGGTTCGCACCTACGAAGAAGTCCGAGCCGCTGGGTTGGCCGAACTGGGACGACTCTTGCTCCTTCGACATCCCTATATCACGTACGTATACGATGCGTTCGAGTACAAAGACACGTTCTACATCATCACTGAGCGTTGTTACTGTCCCCTAACCGGATTGTTTGGCTTGGAAAAATTCGATGGTCAACTATGGATTCTGCCGATCGCCCGATGTCTACTTCAGGCGGTGGAGTACTTGCACCTGATGCAGTACGCGCATCAAGACATTCATCAGAACAATGTATTCACTGCGTTTGCGCGGGACGAGATGAATGCCCAAAATCCTGGGGCAATCCATTTTAAGCTTGGCGACCTCGGCGTGAGCAAGCTTTTCGGAGAGCTCGATGCCGCAAATACGCTTGCGAAATGGATCCGCCCGCCAGAGGCTCTTGAGCCTGCAGAGTTCGGCCCTTTGGACCGCCGAATTGACATTTATCACATCGGCTTATTGTTTCTTCAACTGGCTTACAGCAAAGAACTTCGGTTTTCGCGTGAGGAGATCTTGGCTGGTCGTCCGCGGGAAATGGCATTGGAATTGCCTTCGCCTTTTAATTTTGCCCTTGAGAAAGCGTTGCGGAGACACGCAGCGTTGAGAACGGGAAGTGCGGAAGAGTTCTGGAGAGATTTGCATACCCCTCCGGGTCTTCCCGAGGGACAAACAGAGGGCACAACTTGACCAAATGACCGAGGAATTAATAACAGAACCAAAACGATGGATCTCTGACAGTCTTCTTTTGGGCTTCCTGACGGGTGGAGCGTACTGGATTGCTTTCCGTTACGAAACTGCCTACATAGAAGCTTTTGGGTTTCCCATACACTTAGCAGAGATCTCTCTTGAATCCACGCTTGTTGTACTTTTACTGCTCTCTGGAATATTTTGGGTTCTCTTCCCATTTTCCAATCTGATATCATTCTTTTGGCCAAAACATCCGGCGATACAGGGCAAGTTTTTCCGAATGGCATTGTTGATAGGATTGCCTGTTTGGCAATTAGTAAACTATGGATATCGTCGCAACGACTTGGTTTATTATATTTTTATAATCACCATAATTATTCTATTAGAAATTGTCTGGCCCCTTGTCGTTTTTAGAGGCAAAGGAGATTTTAAAGAAAGATTCATCGCTGACGAAGTTGCAGAGGCGGGACCAAGATCACGCACCATATTTGGTCGGGTTTACACAGCACTTGGGCCTATGGGATACGGCTTTGTGCTCTTATTCCTAATAGGTGGCGGGCTTGCTGATAGCGCCGGTGATGCCAAAGCAAGAAATGAGGAAGAATATCTTGTATATATCTCGGATCCAAATTTAGCAATTATTCGACTTTATCAGAACCGCTCCTTGTGTGTCAGAATCGATAGGGAGAAGAGAGAATTTGTCAGCATCTCGGTTAGACCGAGTGTCGACGGCCAAGCAGAATTAAAGAAGATTAAGGTTGGGCCACTGAAAGAAAAAATGGTCTATAAATAATCACGACGAAAAAATATGAAAAAGATTTATTGTAAAGGCGGCGTGGGGGCGATGATGGACGAGTATGAGCGGGCGGCAGGAGAACTCGGATGACGCCGAAGCAGGCCATCGCCTTCGTGAAGGCCAAAGGGATCGTTCTCGAATCCGGGCACGGGCCGACCCCCAACCTGGCCGAGGCCATCGCCGGCGAGCCGATCCGGGGCAGTTGGTGGGCGCACTCCAAAGCCAACACCATCTTTCTCTGCTCACGCGCCATCCGCAAATCGGCCGACGTGTTGGTATGCCGCCTCGTGGGGGGTAAAGTAACCTACGTCCATCGCCACCTCTGGCCGGCGCTGGTGCGGCTGGCAGATCGGTTCGGTGCTCGGCGGCTGGCGGTGATACAGGAAGTTCATACCGCTTCGGGCAGGCATCAGGTCAACGTAACAACGTTTCCGCAGTGGGTTCCCGAGCAGGTGGCAAAAGCGGCTGCAAGGCTCACGATTGAGGAAGCAATTTCACTCCTGCCGGTCGCTGCGACGATAGGTTCGCGCGGGAGAAAGCGGAAGAGCCGCCTAACAAAACGCCGCACTTGACCGCGGCGACGAGAACCGCGCGGCTGAAAGCCTCCCGCTTGACCGGCGTGCAACCGGGCGGTTAATTCTTGCTCCCGTACGGCGGAACAGGCCGCCGGAAAAGAAAAAATGAAACGGCTATTTTTAATCCCGATCGCCATCGCGCTTCTCTGGGCCTGCAGCCCATCCCCCGAACCATCGGCCCAAGGGCAGGCGCCGCGCTCGCCAACCCCCACGCCGGTGAAAGCGCCAGTCAAGGTCGAAACTTTTGCCTCCGGGCTCGAACGCCCCTGGGGACTGGCGTTCCTTCCGGACGGGCGGATGCTCGTCACCGAACGCCCGGGGCGGCTGCGCATCGTCAGCCGCGATGGCCGCCTCTCCCCGCCGCTCGGCGGCGTTCCTCAAGTTTTTGCGCGCGGGCAGGGGGGACTGCTCGACGTTGCACTGGACCCGCACTTTGCCGAAAACCGATTCATCTATCTCTCCTACGCCGAACCGGGAGAGAAGGGGACGGCCGGAACTGCAGTGGCGCGCGGGCGGCTCGGTGAGAACCGCCTCGAAAACCTCCGCGTGATTTACCGGCAGGAACCAAAGGCATCCGGCAGCAGCAACCACTTCGGTTCGCGGCTCGTTTTCCGGCGGGACGGCACCCTCTTCGTCACTCAAGGCGACCGCTACAACCAGCGCGATAAAGTTCAGGATTTGTCCAACGACTTCGGCAAAATCATACGCATCAACCGGGACGGCACAATTCCGAAGGATAATCCGTTTGTCGAAAAAAAAGGCGCGCGGCCGGAAATCTGGTCGTACGGGCACCGCAACGTCCAATGTGCCGCGCTGCATCCCGAATCGGGGGAGCTTTGGACAGTAGAACATGGGGCGCGCGGCGGGGATGAGCTGAACCATCCGGAGGCGGGGAAAAACTACGGCTGGCCGGTAATCACCTATGGTGTGGACTATTCCGGGTTGAAAATCGGGGAAGGGACGGCAAAGGAGGGGATGGAGCAGCCGGTCTATTTTTGGGACCCGGTGATTGCCCCCTCCGGGATGACTTTCTACACGGGGGATGTTTTTCCCCAATGGAAGGGGAGCGTTTTCATCGGTTCGTTGACGCCGGGGCTCCTCGTGCGGCTGACTTTGAAAGATGGTCGGGTGACAGAGGAAGAGCGCTACCTCGGTGATTTGTACGAGCGCATCCGCGACGTGCGGCAGGGGCCGGATGGAATGCTCTATCTTTTGACCGACAACCCCGTAGGGCGAATTCTGCGGCTTTCGCCGGAGACAGTTCGTTAGTATGTCCAAATACATCGCCTTCCTGCGGGACAAAATGGAAAGGAGTCCGGAATGCACAAGTACGAAGCCCGAATCATCTGGAACCGAAACGGGGCGAAATTCACCGACAATCGTTACAGCCGGGGGCACGAGTGGTCTTTTGACGGCGGCGTAAAAGTCCCCGCCTCCGCTTCTCCGCTTGTGGTTCGCGCCCCTCTTTCCGTTGCCGAAGCGATTGACCCGGAAGAAGCGCTGGTGGCCGCCGCATCAAGCTGTCATATGCTCGCGTTTCTGTTCCTCGCAGCCAAGCAGGGTTTCGTTGTGGAAGGCTACGAGGATAACGCCTTCGGGGTGATGGAGAAAAATCCGCAGGGGAAATTGGCCTTCTCCCGCATTACGCTGCGCCCAAAAATTCAGTTCTCGCCGGAAAAGCCGCCTTCTCCCGCGGAACTGGAGGCGCTGCATCACGCGGCGCACGAGGAGTGTTACATTGCCAACTCGCTCAAGTGCGAGGTGGTGGTTGAAGCTGCTTAGTCTCCTGTGTTGCCTCGTTTTTTCCCTCTCCTCTTAGGGGAGGCCTGCCCGAGGCGTGGCCTCGTGCCACGGCCAGGGGAATGAGACCCGCCTGTGGCGGGTCGAAGGGAGGGGTCAAAGCTTGACAACTTTTAACGATTTTCCATACCTTTCCCCCGTATGTCCAAATACATCGCCTTCCTGCGGGCCATAAACGTCTGCGGGCACGCCGTCAAAATGGGCCGGCTGAAAAAGCTTTTTTCCGGGTTGCGTCAGGAGTCCCGACACAACTTTTAAATTTTAGTCCTGTGGTGTAGCAGGAGGAGGAGCGTATGGCGAACTTCGTGTTAGTCCATGGCGCCTTCTTTGGCGCTTGGTGTTGGAGTCGTGTGATTCCCCGGCTCCGGTCACGCGGGCACGATGTCTGTGCCGTGACGTTGACCGGTCTGGGTGAACGTTCGCACCTCCTGACCCCGGAGGTCAGCTTGCAGACGCACGTGGACGATGTCGTGAACTTCCTCAAGTTCCAGGATCTGCGAGAAGTCATACTGGTAGGACACAGCTACTCCGGTATGGTAATCGGCTGTGCGAGCCATCGGGTGCCGGAACGAATCGCGCACCTGGTCTACCTCGACGCCTTTGTGCCTGAAAATGGAAAGTCCCTGTTTGATTTACAGGTGGAACGCTTCCGAAAGATGCTGCAAGAGCTTGCCAAAGCGGAAGGGGAGGGTTGGAAGATTCCGGCGTTAGACCCAAAGAGCGAGACGCTTGGGATTACCGATGAGAACGACGTCGAATGGCTCCGTTCCAAGCTGACGGCGCATCCTCTTCGCACGCTTTCGGAGCCGGCGATTCTCGGAAACCCCGATGCGGACAAAATTCCGCGAACCTACATCTTTTGCACCGGCAATCCACCCGACGGTTCGTTTCCACGTATCGCGAAACAAGTCAAAGGGCGTGCGGATTGGAGATATATGGAGCTGGTTTCATCCCATTCCGCAATGATTACAGCGCCGGAGCTGCTTTCGGAAAAACTCTTGGAGGTCCTGAAATGACGACGCTTTTGGAAAAAACGCTCGGAATGCCGGCCACCTTCCGAAATTCCTCCACCGTCAAAAAGATGGCGGAAAAATACGCTTCGGCTTGACAAGTTTTTGGGGATGTGGTATAAAATTCCCATTGGAAGCAGAATCTGAAATCGGATATATGTGGAAGCCATCTAAACAGAAGGTAGGCGGCGCTTCGTCTACCGCCAAGATTTCCATGCTTACTCGTCTTCTTATTGTTGCTTTTCTCCTATCCGCTATGGCCGCCCGGTTTACAGCGGCGCAAGCCCAAAGCCCCGCCCCTCCTGTTCATTTGGCTGTAGGGTTCGGGGTGGATACAACGACAGCACCACACGGCGAGATCCTAACGCTTTATCGGACCTATCTCACTCATCGCCTCGACTCGCTCCGACCCAATCCCTACTGGTCCACGGCAGAGCAGAAGAAATGGCCCGTCTTCGATCTCCTCACTCCTTACATTTACCAGGGCTTTTCCAATTTCACCGTCGTACATCTTGCTCCCGCGGTCGGCCTCGACAGCACCTATCTCATCCGGACGCTCATTTCGTCCGTCGATGACTCGACCAAGGAGGTCCGACCACTGGCCTTGTACCGTGTGTATGCGACTCGCGAGGCCGGGAGCTGGGTGCTTGCCAACGCCCTCCCGCGCCTGACGCGCGGATGGAACCACGAAAAGGTCGGCCGAATCACGTTCGTGTTCCCCCCAAGCCGCGCCTTTGCACGAACCCGTGCCGAGAGAACCGCCGCCTTTGTCGATTCCCTCGCGCGCGCGTTTGAAATACCGCCCCCGCCCGCCATTGACTACTACTTCACCGATGACTTGAGCGAGACCTTGCGCGCCGCCGGCCTCGAGTTCTTCCCCCTTGGGGCCGACACGGTCGGGGGCAGGAGCCACGCCTTGGACCATCTTGTGTTCATCGGCTCATCCAAGAGCGGCGAGGAATACCGGCACGAGCTCGCCCACGTCATCCTCTGGCCGTTCTTGGCCCCGCTCAAGGCTGCAGGGCTCGTCCAGGAAGGGTTGATGACCTGGACGGGCGGCTCCGCCGGACTCGACTTCAAAGACCTCATCCCCGGCCTCAAACGCTATCTCGATGCCCATCCTGATTTGACCCTCGAGACAATCATGACCAACCCGCCGTTGCGGGAAGGAACCCTGGACGTGGGTTATGACGGACTTGCGGTGCTTTGCAAGATGGTTTACGATGCGGGCGGTCTTGCGGCCATTCGTGGGCTGGCGAATGCCGGATTTGAACCACGATTAGTGCTCGACACCGCCGCACGACTCCTGAACGTTTCGCCTGCCGAACTTGATGGACTCTGGCGCAACCGCATCGCCGCCCTGTCACGATAGCAGACGGATGCGCTTTTCCGAATCGGAGTTTTCCGGTTCACTCAGACGCTTCGCTTGCGTTCTCGTTCCGAGTGTAACGAGTGAAGAGCACAGCGTAAACGGAACGAGCAAAAAGATTGCAGCAAAATACGCTTCGGCTTGACAACTTTTTGGAGATTGGCTATACATCCGCTAATGGTAATAGAGACGGAATTGGAACTATTCGTTTTATATGGAAGTGTAGATGCCCAAAAAGACGCCTGAGATTAAGGGCCTGTACTACATCACCCACATCGACAACCTGCCCTCGATTCTGCGGCTTGGGATTCTCAGCCACCGGCTCGTTCAGGAACGCGGGATCCAGTATACGCAAATCTATGACGCTGCCATCGTCAGCAAACGGCAGACGAAGACTGCTCCTGACGGAAAAAGCTTGTGGGAATTCGCGAACGTCTACTTTAAGCCTCGAAACCCAATGTTGTATCGTGTCCTCCACGAGAAAAATGAATCAGATATCGTAGTTATTGGGGTTCTCCCACGAGCGCTGTCGAACCCGAGTGCCTTTATCGCTTTCGGCAATGCAGCAAGCGGGGCGACCGAAATTCTACCTTCACCAGAAGGGCGTGGGCGCGTCTCGGAGTCTGGGGCACTATCAATGCCGAATGGTGGAACGAGGCCGATGGATCAAAGCGAAAGATCATGGCGGAGTGCTTGGTGCCTGATTGCATAGCTCCGGAAGACATCCACACAATCTTCGTCGCGAGTCACGAAGTAGCTGAAAGAGTAAGGAATCTCTACCCGCCGAGTTCGGTCGAAGTCGTTCCGGAACCCGCCATGTTCTTTAGGCCAGTGAGGCAACTACGCGTCAACGGCAACCTGTTCCTGGCAGATGGAGACATGTTTTTCTCTACACTGCAGACCCTTACGGTTAGCGTCAATGTCGTCGGGATTATGGGGAAGGGTCTGGCCTCTCGAACAAAGTATCAATTCCCGGACGTCTATGTTGTGTACCAAGACGCTTGTCGGAGTCGAAAGCTTCAAATGGGCAAACCCTACCTTTACAAACGGGAGGCATTCGTCGACCAAGAGTTGGCAGACGAGCCGGGAACATTGCCTGGAATCAACGCCAACAAATGGTTCCTGCTCTTCGCAACGAAAAAGCATTGGCGCGATGCATCAGACCTGCAGGCAATTCGAGAGGAACTCCGGTGGGTAAAAGACAACTATGCGGTTGAGGGAATCAAGTCTCTTGCGATGCCGGCCCTCGGTTGTGGCCTTGGACGGCTTGATTGGAAAGACGTTGGTCCTGTAATGTGCCAAGAGCTTGCTGGTCTGGGTATCCCGGTGGCGATTTACCTTCCCAGAGAGCGCCAGATACCAGAAGAGTACCTTTCGCCGCAATATCTCCTGTCTCCTGTGAAGAAAGAAGGTGGCGGTCTATAAACAATCAACAGGAAAGAAAATGAAAAAAAATTATCGTAAAGGCGGGGTCGGGGCGATGATGGACGAGTATGAGCGGGCGGCAGGGGAGCTCAAGCTTTTGATAGAAAAGACCTCCGAAGAGGACTTCAACCGAATCGTTGATACAGAAACAAAAGACGAGGATTGCCGCTCCATTCAAACCATAATCGGCCACGTGGTGAGAGCCGGATATGGCTATGCCGATTACATCCGGACAGCGTTTTCCATCCCCTCCACCCGGCCCGAAAGCCTGCCCGGCCAGGGCGTCCCGGTTCTCCATCGGGAGGCGGTGGAAAAGATTGACGCGTTTTTGGCCTACACCGTTCAAACGCTGGAGGGGTGGTGGGAGATGACGGATGCAGAGATAGAGGCGGTGGCAATGAAAGTGCGCTGGGGGCCGACTTATAATCTGGAGCAGCTTTTGGAACACGCCATCGTGCACATTCTGCGGCACAGAAGGCAGGTGGAGAGGTTTTTGGAGAGATTAACCTCACCCTAACCCTCTCCGACACGGAGAGGGAATAAAAGCTTGCCTTAGTCCTGCGTAGCGGAAACCTTCAGGTTTCCACAGTGGAAGGCTAAAGCCCTGGCCGGTGCGATGAATGGGGAGAAGGGGCAGGCCTTCCGCTACGCTCAAACAAAACGTAGGGAAAATACCCGGCTTGACAGGTTTTTGGGGATGTGCTATATCATTTCCGAAATGCCGGCCAAAGAAGCCCCATATAACGGAGGAAAAATGAAGAACGCATTTCGCGCCGCAGTTGGAGTCATCGCCGGCATCTATCTATCCTTTTCTCTTGGCTCTGCCGCGTATGCGCAGGCCCGTGCGAAGGATTCGGGCGCAGTCAAAAAGGAGACGGTCGTGACGAAAAAGGCAAGCGGCACGTTTGAGGTAAAACTAACCCCCCAGCCGACGGCCGACAGCGGCGGGGAGGCCAACCTAAGCCGAATGTCCATCAATAAGAAATTTTCCGGCGACCTCGAGGCGACCAGCAAGGGGGAGATGCTTGCGGCCGGCACGGGCGCTCAGGGCTCCTCTGGCGGTTACGTTGCCATCGAGCGGGTCAGGGGGACTTTGAACGGCCGCAAAGGCAGTTTCGTGCTCCAGCACAGCGGCACGATGACGCGCGGAGCGCCGCACCTTGTCATCAAGGTGGTGCCGGACTCCGGCACCGATGAGCTCGTGGGTCTTTCCGGCAAGATGGAGATCAATATCGCGGACGGAAAACATTCCTACGTCTTCGAGTACACGCTGCCGGATGTCCATTGAAAGCCGGCTCGACAATACGTCCTGCGTAGCGGAAACCCTGGCCGGGCAGGCCTTCAGGTTTCCACCGTGGAAGGCTAAAACCCTGGCCGGTGCGATGAATGGGGAGAAGGGGCTGGCCTTCCGCTAAGTTAAAGATCGCGTAACGCCGTTCCTTTTTTTCGAGTTTTTTCACTCTCCTCTTAGGGGAGGGTTTAAGGCCTGCCTCTAAGGTGGGCCAAAGGGAGGGGTCAAAGACCTCCCCGCCTGGCGCCCCGACCTGTCGGGGCGACCCCCTTCGCACTCTAAAGAGTGCGCCGAAAGGGGTTAGTTTAGCCCAAGGTCTTCCGCCCCTGGGAAAAGCATATCCATCAAAGACAGGGATTAGGGATTGGTGATTAAAAACAATCCCTTCTTAGCACTATCCTACGAGGAAAGGGATTAAGAATCTGCCTTCGTCCTGTCGATAATAAGAAGGTAAGGATACAGCGAGCTGTCGGTTTAACAGGTATACACCATATCCAATATGGAGGTGCATAATGGGAAAAATTAACTGGACGCGGGTTTTTCTATGCGGGCTGGTGACGGGCTTCGTATGTACTTTGCTTTCCAGCATTCTTCTCATTCTTGTTGGTGAAGATTTCCTGACAGCGTTGCGGGCCGGCCGGCCAAATGCCTTGAGCAGTGGCGTGCACCTGTTCTTGTTCATTACGAATCTCGCAGCGGGCATCTGGGCCGTGTGGCTTTACGCAATGCTTCGACCGCGCTCCGGCCCGGGGCCAAAGACCGCAGTCGTAGCCGGATTGGCCTGGTGGGTCATCGTCAGTCTGCAGTCCAGTAAATGGGTGGCGCTCGGATTCGTTCCTGCAAGTACAGTTTTCGGCCCGCTGGCGGCGACTCTGCCCGCCATCATCGCAGCGGCGCTGACCGGTGCCTGGCTCTACGATAGAAACCCGGCCAAAGTATTGAACGAGGGGTCAGAGGCCAGCCCGGCCATCGGATAGTCGTCAATCTCCGCCACGAGTATCCAGAGCAGTCCCAACGCTCGCCTTGGTAGCGGAAACTTTCAGGTTTCCACCGTGGAAGGCTAAAGCCTTCCGCTACTCTAAAAATTGTGTAAGTTGCGATGTTGGAGGTGATGAGTGAGAAAAGTAGTTGAGTTTCGCGCTTATAATCTGAAACCGGGCCGCCGGGAAGAGTTTCACCGGCTCGTTTTGGAAAAGTCCTTGCCTCTGCTCAAACGCTGGAAGGTGGACGTTGTGGCCTTTGGACCTTCTCCTCACGACAGCAACTCCTACTATCTAATTCGCGCCTATGAGAGCTTGGAGGACCGTCAAGTAAGTCAGGATGCATTCTATGGGAGTTCCGATTGGCGGGAAGGGCCGCGCGAGGCAATCGTCGCCCTGATAGAAAGTGATACTTCTGTAGTAATCGAAATGGAAGAATCGACAGTGGATGCCCTTCGGAGAAAAGCGTAGAAGGCAGTAACTTTCAACTTCATTTTTAAAATTGCATCCGCTATTAGGCCTATTTTTTTCCCTCTCCTCTTAGGGGAGGCCTGCCCGAGCCGAGCTCGGAACTCGGCCAGGGGATTTAGGCCTTGCCTTTGGCAAGGCCGGAGGGAGGGGTCAAGAACCGCCCGCCTCCCCCTCTGGCGCAGGCTTCCGCCTGCGAACCCCCTCGCACTAACGGGTCGCCAGTCAAACTATTTGATTCGCAATCCTGCCCTTTTTCAAGGTAATCACCGTCACCTCCGGCCAAATGCCGACCCGCCCCGGAAAACCCAAATAGCCAAAGCCGCGGTTAACGTAAAGGTAACGGTCATCTTCCCGATACAGCCCCGCCCAGTGCGGATAGCGGTATTTCACCGGGCTCCACTGCCACCCTGGAATTTCAATGCCGAACTGCATCCCGTGCGTATGCCCGGATAAGGTCAAAGGAATTCGCTCCGGAAAATTCTGCACCACCTCATCCCAGTGCGAAGGGTCATGTGAAAGCAGAATTTTGAAATCGGAAGGGCTGGTTCTTTCTAAAGCTTTTCCCAAATCTCCCCGCTGACGAAAAGGTGGCCTCCCCCAATTTTCCACTCCCAACAATCTGATTTCGCTTCCATTTTTCCGCAATTCCGCGTTTTCATTTAAAAGTAATCGGAACCCCAATTCCTTTTGAACTTCTTTCAAATCCGTAAAATTTTTCTCCTTCGCCTCCGGCGAATCCCAGCCGAGGTAATCGCCGTAGTCATGATTGCCCAAAATAGAAAATTGGCCGAACGGCGCTTTTAAGCCTCCAAAAATTTTCATCCAGCCCTCCATTTCGGCCGCCCGATTGTTGACCAAATCACCGGTGAAGACCAAAAGGTCCGACTCCTGCGCCCGTATCAAATCGACCCCTTTTTGGACGGCCTTTGGATTGTCAAAACTGCCGACGTGATAATCGGAAACCTGGGTGATGGTAAATCCGTCAAAAGCATCCGGCAAATCGGGGAAATAGAGGGTGTGCCGCCGCACCCGAAAATCGTACTTCCCTTCGGTCACCCCGTACAAAACGGATGCAAAAGGGAGGCTGGCAGCCAAAAGCCCCATCTGGCTGATAAATTTTCTCCGGCTTTCAAAAATCTCCGGGCGCGCGCCGGGAAGGGCGTTTTGTATCCGAGAGCGGAGAAAAACGAAAACCGAACGTGCCAGCCGGTATAGATCCTCTATCGCCAAAAACAAGGCAAACGCCAGCTTGGGCAAATAGGAAAAAAGAAAAAAGATAAAAACGAGCACGACCTGCCGAAAGCGCCCGCCGGGAAAAAGATTAAAGACGATGCCCAAAACCGCCGCAAAAAAAAGAAAACTCAATCCCCAATAACTAAAGTGAATAAACCGTTTGGTAATTAACCGGCGCAACTTGGCCGTTAAGGTCTTTACTCCCTGAAAAACGTACCAGTCAAGCGCCGCCAGCGATATAAAAAAAACCGCCAGCCATATCCAAGTGTAACTTCTCACATCCTTTTCTTTTCTACCCCTCTAATATACATCAATACTACGCTGGCCAGACGGGATTTGTTCCCAAGGTATTTCTGTTTTTCCATCCCCTTGAGGGGAGGGATTAAGACCCCCGCTGGAAGCGGGGGTCGAGGGAGGGGTCGAAAAATTACCCGATCCCGAACAACCTACTGGTGGTTACCTATGACTGAAAATTGCACAAAAGCAAAAAAACTTTCCGCTTGTCTTAAGCAACCCATAGCTTATTTTATCGGCTGTTGAACGGAAGTGGGTGAATGTATGGTCAATAACTCAAGTCCAAAATCATCACATGGAGGAAAAAACTATGATTTTAGTCCGCAACGTATTCCAGCTGAAGTTCGGCAAGGCCAAAGAAGCAACCGCCTTATGGAAAGAAGGAGCGGCAATGTTAAAGAAATCCGGAGTCAGCTCAACCCGCGTCTTGATTGACCTGGTCGGGCCCTTTTACACGTTGGTAGTGGAAAATTCCTTTAACAGCTTGGCCGATTTCGAAAATTTTCATAAAACCGCCGGCGGCAATGACGAGTGGAAAAAATGGTATGAAAAATTTTCCGCACTGGTGGAATCTGGCCGCCGGGAGATTTTTACTATCGTGGAATAATCAAGGCAATACGGTATGGACAGCCGCTGGTATTGTCATAATCTAATCCGTCAGGACAAGGAAGTTCCGGACTTTTTTTAAAACTCCGCCAGGGGTGGCATACCACCAGCGAGGCGAGTCAAAAACCTCGCGCCCGTCCACCTCAACCGTAAGCTGCCCTAACCCGCCTTTATTGAGGTTAACTTCCAAACCCTGTTCCTTTTGCAATTCGGCCGCCACCCGGGCGGCTATGCTGCGCTTGACCGGTCAAACCGGACAGTAATAAATCGAAACTTTTTTCATCTTAGTCCTTTTATACGAAGTGCCCGGTGGAAAGTTTCACTTCTTCAACGGCCAGGCCTCCGCCGCCGCCTGGCTCACCTGCTTTACCGCTTCCGGTACATCCGCTCCAAAGCGCCTGATTTTATTCTTCCACAGCAGCTTGCCGGAAGCCACCTCCACCAGCCGAAACTCGACCAAAAGCTCCACGCCCCTGCGGACATACTTGGAAGCCCTGATTTGACGGGTAGTCTGATTTGAACCTTCGGATTCATATAATCGGATAACTTTCGTGTAAAGCAAGGCCTCCGCCGAAAAAAGCTTTCCCAAACTGTCCGGAGGAACTTTCAAAATATGCTTATCCCCTGCGTTTGAATCTTTAAACTGCAAACGTATCCCTCCCGGAAAAACAAACGAACGCCCCGAGTCACTGTGCATAATCCAGAGGGTGAAATTATCTTCAAGCAAATGGCGATTTTCTCCGGCAAGCTTGTTCTCGCTTGCGATTTCAAAAGGCAAAAAAGCCACCACGCGCACTTTTTGCCGGATTTCGGGGTCCAAACTTCCAGCCCAAGCCGATGTCTTGATACAAAAACCAATTAGTCCAAAAACAAATAAGTAAAAAAAGAGCCGCTTCACTTTGCTCCGACTGTCTTTTTAGCTTCTTTTCCGCTTTCCAAACCTTCGATTTTCGTTAATTGCTGGGCCTGATTGAAAACAATTTCCGCTTTCAATTCCGGCCTGTTCGGGGCGGCCAGCAAAAATTGAGTCATGGCCTCCTGTTTCACCAGTCCCACTCCCGGAGCGTACCAGGAGGTGTTTAAAAGTTTTCCCCCGGTAACCTGCATAACCACTCCCCCCATTCCCTGAAACGTTCCGCGAACGTCGCTGCTGGCGGTTTTCACTTTGAGGCAGTTTTTAAACGTTCCCGCCGGAACGGTTACATCTTCCTTTCCTTCAATGGTAGCTTCCGGATTTACGGTAACTTCCTGAAATTTCATCGGCCCGACCTTCCAGCCCTTTCCATAAACGACGGGCAATTTGATAACCTGCAGCGGCGGCTCAAAATGGGTCGATTCCGGCAGCGGCCCGGAACTTAAATAATCTCGAAAGTTAGCCAAAAGAAAGATTCCATCCGGCTTAACCTGATAGTAGCTTTCCGTCTTGGAAGCTACGTTTTGGGCGCCCGCGGACCCGCCCGCAACCGAATCTTTGCGGGTGGCGCGCACCAAAAAAGCTTCCTTGCCAAAAATTCGTGAAGTCCCTGCCATTTCTTCGAAAATTTCCGATTTGGTGGCAAAATTCCCGCTCTCGACTTTTTTTCCGTCAACAAGGGTTGATTGGCTGCGGGTCGCCAGATAGTGCTTTTTGACCCCTGCCTTTATAGGGAAGTACTCTACTTTCTGCTGGGCTAAAGCCGGAGAAACCAACAAGGCTATTCCTAAAAACACCAAAAGCCTGCGCATTTATGCTCCTTTCCAAGGGTTAAATTTCACCCTAACAAGATACGCTCACTTGCGCTTTTTTCAAGGGCTTCCTTAACTTGCCCTTTGCCTTAAAACGCCTATATTTATACAACCCGGAAAGCTCTGGGCAAGAATTTAAGGAAGGAGGGAGGATGAACCGCTACTTTTGGCCGGATATGCCGGTGGGCAGAAAGCCCGCCGAGGTGAGCAAGCCTGTCAAAAAGGTCAGGCCTTATCAAGCCCGGCGAATTTCGATAGTTACCAGGAACAAGAAACCATATTTTGCCGAAGAGCACTGGAAAAGTTATGCAGAAAACTCCTTACAGCGCGAAGCCGGCCGCTTTGGAATAAAAATATTGTCCTTCGCCGTGCTAAACAATCGCGTGGAGTTGCTGGCAGAAAACGTTTCGGATGTGCGTATCTTCGACCGCATGCTGCGTTTTTTTATGCAGGACACCGAAATCGAGTTTAAAATAAAAGAACAGCGCCGGCTCTGGATGGGCAATTATTATACCAAGGGAATCACCGTTGACGATTCCCTGGAAGAAGCGATTGCCGAAGTGCAAGCTTTAGCAAAACCGGCCGTTAAAACGGAGGCTGTGGAGGTTGTTGAAAAAACAGTGTAGCCCACCCCGCCTACGGCGGGCCGGTGGGGGAACCAAAGAATGAAAACTTTTTTTGTCGAAACCTACGGCTGCCAGATGAATGTGGCCGACTCCGAAACCGTCGGCGGCATTCTTGCCAAAGCCGGATACCAACCGGCCCCGGAGTTGGAAAAAGCTGACGTCATCTTCGTCAATACCTGTGCCATCCGCGAGCGCGCCGAAGAACGGGTGCTGGGACGACTGTCCGAATTGGCCCGGCTGAAAACCAAAAGGCCAGATATTGTTCTGGGCGTTCTGGGTTGTATGGCCCAGCATATCAAAGCCAAAGTGACCGCCCAAGTTCCAGCGGTTGACATCGTTGCCGGGCCGGACGGCTATCGAAAATTGCCGCAAATGATTTCCGAACGATATGACGAGCCGTATCTCGAAGTCGATCTTTCCCGAACGGAAACCTATGCCGATGTGGACCCGCTCCGCTCCTCCGGCATTCGCGCCTGGGTTTCGATTATGCGCGGCTGCGACAAGTTCTGCACCTTTTGCATCGTCCCCTACGTCCGCGGCCGCGAACGTTCACTCCCGATGGCGGATATCTTGCGCCAACTTGAAACGCTCACCATCGAGGGCTACAAAGAAATCGTCTTTTTGGGTCAGACTGTCAACGCCTACAAAGATATATCCGTTCCGACCAACGGCTCGGCTCCTGGTTCCTCCCTTCCGCTAACTTCGAAGGACGGCATCCCCCGCCGCCGCAACGCTTTCGCCACGTTGTTGAAGAATGCGGCAGAGATTGACGGCATCGAGCGCATCCGCTTCACTTCCCCTCATCCGGTCGATTTCGACTATGAAACAATTGAGGCAATGGCCAAAAATCCAAAAATCTGCCCCCAGTTGCATCTTCCTTTGCAGTCCGCTTCCAATCCGGTGCTGTTGAAAATGAAGCGGCGCTACACGATTGAATATTACGATATGCTTTTAGACGCCTTCCGCCGCTCGGTGCCGAATTTGGCCGTTTCCACCGACATTATCGTCGGCTTTCCAGGTGAAAGCGAAGCCGATTTTCAAGCTACCTACGACTATCTGGAAAAGACCTGTTACGACAGCGCCTTTTTGTTCAAATATTCCCCCCGTCCCGGAACAAAATCCTACGAATGGGGCGACAGTTTGCCGGAAGAAGAAAAACTCCGCCGCCTGCAGGCGGTAATTGCTTTGCAGGAAAAAATCTCTTTCGAGAAAAATCAGGCGTGGGTGGGGGAAACCGTGGAAGTTTTGGCCGAAGGCCTTTCCAAAAAATCAAGCAACGGTAACGGCGATGGCGCCTGGTTCGGCAAATCCCCCCAATTCAAAACCGTCGTCTTCAAACCGACTTGTCCCGAGCATAGTCGAGGAAGCGGAGTCGAGGGAAGTCGAGGGAAGGGCACAACCAAACCCGGCGACAAAATCTTGGTCCCCATCTCCCGCGCCACGAGTCATACGCTGTTTGGGGCGGGTGTAAAAAACGAAATAAATTCACTTTCAGATATTCCGCTAAATTCCCACTAAGATAAAAACCGAATGGCCAAAAAATCACGGCAACAGGTATCAACCGGGTCTCCTTACGAACCCCGTGTTGGCATCTCCCGCGCCGTTCGTATTGGAAACATTATTGCCGTTACCGGCACAGCGCCATTGGGACCAGATGGAAAAACTGTAGCAGTGGGCGACCCGGCGGCACAGGCTCGCCGATGTTTGGAGATTATTTCGGGAGCTCTGGAAAAGCTTGGCGCAAGCCTTTCCGACGTGATTCGGACGCGAATTATTCTCACCAGAATTGAGGATTGGGAAAAAGTTGCTCTGGTTCACGGGGAGTTCTTCAACGATATTCGCCCGGCAAACACAATAATGCAGGTCGCTCGATTTATCGACCCCGACTGGCTGATCGAAATCGAAGCAGACGCGGTCGTTTGAAAAAAAGAAACCCAAATTTCCCTTTTCCGACAAAACTACAGCATCCCCAAAAACTCCTTCCACGGCGTGGCCGGCAAGGTGTCGGTGGTGGAATGCCCGCACTGTGGTGAGCGTAGTCGAACCATAGGCCCGGAGAGTCCACAACGAACAACCTAAAAACGGAGCCCGAAAACCAAAGAGGGTAACAATCCGTTGTCGGAATTTTTATTTTTCCGGAGACTCAACCTCGGATATATCGACCAAGCCTTCTCTTTGCCCTCGAAAACGTAACCGGGTTGAGAATTATCTCGCTCGAAAAAGGAGAGCTCTTTCCCCTTGTCATAATCTCTGGTCAGGTAGGCTCCCGCCGCCAATCCAGCCAAGCTCCCCGCCCCGGCAATTCCCAGAACCGCAGGAGCTCCCTCTATATTCCCCAGCAAGTCTATTCCAAAACCAAAAACCGTGCCTAACACCCCGCCCAAGTTAATGAGCCGAACCCGTGCACGGCTCATCTGAACGTTCCTGGCGGCTATCCCTGTACCCACTACCAGCACATCGCTCCCAATGAGCATGTCCCGCAACAAATCGTTCTCTTCATGGTCGGCAAGAGCCGCCGTCACCAGCCCAAACCAGCCCCCCCAGTACATACCCCAACTGGTCAGGCCGCTATGTCCGATTGAAAAATCGACTTTGCTGGTCAACACAGTGGCCGCCGCAATACCGGCCAATCCGGCCACTTCGCCTATGGCCACAACGGTTTTTCCATCTGCGTCCGTCATTGCCGCCCACCCCAATCCCTGCCAGGTTCCCAGATGACCCCCCAGGGCAATCATAGTTGCCCGTCCCTCGCTAATATTCGCCTCCTTTGTCAAAGTATGCGCAATTAGCAAGGATAGAGAAGGTCCCAAGAGAAGTCCCGCTCCAAACGGCTCTGGAGACTCCGCCCCAAAAACAATCGGCGTGGCTATCCCCAGCCACACACCATAATAGCCACTGAAAATCAAAACGTCCGTCCTCCCGCTTTGATTCAAAAGCGATCCTTGCCAGAACAAAGCCTTCTTTGTTTTCCACAACCGCTCGACCTGCTCTTTGGATTCCGCAGCTCGTAGGGCCGGCTGACTTTCGGGATACTTGGAAAGCAAATCCCCAAAAAGGAAAGAGGTTCTATCATATTTTGCTTGTGAAGCGTACTTCAGCCCCAATTCATACAGAAGTTCTGCCTCCCCCTTCTGGCCAGTCGCCCCGGAACGCTTGAGTTGCCAGTATTCTTCCGCCAGCTTCAAATGAAGCTGGGTCAATTCCACCGCATCCGCCGAAACCGTCCGGGATTTATGCCGAAGACCGCCCCCTTCCTCGTAGGTATAATTCAACCGGTATTTGGAATCCGACAAGCGAAAAAGCTGCGCCGATTTGAAACCTTTAACGTCTGGGAAAAGATAGTAGGCTTCACGCTCCACTGAATCAATCTCGGCTCCGACGGAGTCGCCAAGTGCCACGGCCGAATGATCGGTCTGACCCTGCAACGCCGATGTCTGGCCGAAAAACACCGCCGCTAAAAAAAATATCGTCAACCAAGCGCTTTTCACGGTTTGCTCCTGCCTTTCTCCTCTCATCAAAGGTGTGATATTTCTTTCGCTTTATGAACCGGTTTTCAACCGCCTAAACCACGCATTTGGCTCGGCAACTCAGCATCCCTACAGCATCCCCAAAAACTCCTTCCACGCCGTGGCCGGCAAGGTGTCGGTGGTGGAATGCCCGCACTGTGGTGAGCGTAGTCGAACCATAGGCGCGGATAATCATCGCGGTTCGACAGGCTCACCGCCCCGAGCGACTTGTCCCGAGTGTAATCGAGGGAAGTCGAGGGGCCGCTTTCTCCACTTCCTTCGGGTTGTTGGCCTCGACCACATCCACCACGTCGTATTGTCCCATCGTCGCCCAGCTCCCCTGCCATTTCACTCCGGGGCAATCCGATTTGATTTTGGACGAAACCGCCTCGGCCAGCTTTTTAAAATCCTTCGGCTCCCGAAACGCCTCCGGCGAAAATCGGGATAAGATTATGTAATTTGCCATTTCACCCTCACCTCCTTTAAGTCGGTTCAATGGCTTCCTTCAGTTGCATTAGAAGTAAGTTTATGGCCACTCAAAAATCAATAGCCTTTGACCGTCCCATAATCCTCACTTTGCATTCACCTTTCAGTTTTTAACTAATCCCTGATCCCCAATCCCTAATCCCTAATCCCTGTATTTGTTGTAGGGGCGCATCGTGACTTGTCCAGAGCGAAGTCGAAGGATGCGCCCTTCCCTCTCCAACCTATGGAGAGGGAATACAAGGGTGAGGCGTCTTCGTAGGGGTAGGCCCCTGCGCCTGCCCGTTTTTCTATTTGTTTTTGTCGCTGCGGTTCGCGAACCTCCCTTTCTGTGTTCCGTGTAGGGGCAGACCGATGTGTCTGCCGGTTTTTGTAGGGGCGTATTGCAGTACGCCCCTACAAAACCAATCGTAGGCCGGGTTTCCAACCCGGCAACGGCGTTGTAAACACCGTCTAAGATGTAAAGAATCAGCGAATCATAACATTTTACATCAAAATTCCGAAGCAAACCCCATACCAACCAATAGTTATCCACAAGTTATCAACCACAACATTTTGTGGTTTTTTTTCAAAAAGTTGTTGACAAAATTATGATTATTTTGCAAATTAACCATTTAGCCGCTATTTGGTAACGGTTAGGCCCGTTTTTCTGCTTTGGCGGGAAAAGGGCCGAAGTCTTCCCTAAACGGGAAGCGGCAAGGCCGGTCTGGAGAGGAAGTTGTGGCTTGCCGAATTGACCTTTCGGTCTTCTTATAGGAGGGGGAGACCGAAAGGTAGATGAAAATAGAAATCCCCCCGTCCTTCGGGCCGGAGACTCTCAGGATCTAACGACCGAAAAACGGGGGGATAAGTTTCGGTATAGAAGGTTAAAGATTGGAGACAATATCATCGTAGGGGCGAGGCATGCCTCGCCCTTACAGCAGCCATCGTAGGCGGCATTTTAATGCCGCTTGAGATGTAAAAAAAGTTTTGTCGAATTGAAGAAAGGAAAAGCGTAGCAATCCCCGGTAGCCCCCCGGCTTCTGCCGGGGGGGTGTTCGGGGGGCTGAAAGAAAATTGGATATAAAATTGTAGGGGCGGGTTTTAAACCCGCCCAGGGCGAGGCGTGCCTCGCCCCTACAAAACGGGAATAGAAAGGCATATATTATATGTTAGAGGAGAAAGCTGTCTTGGAAAATCCGGAAAAGAAAGCGGACACGACCAAACCATCCGGGGAACTTCTGGTCACCCTGATGTCCATCACCCCCCAGGCCGAACAGGTCATCGAAATGGCCTGCCGCACCTGCTACCTGTCGTTTCATCGCTACAATCCACCGGCCTCCACCGAGGAGCTGATTAAAAAGATTTTGAAGAAGGGGCACCATTCCGTTCTGGAGCACGCCCACGCCACCTTCCGCATCAAAGGGGGCTCGCGGGTTTTTACCCACGAGCTGATCCGCCACCGGCTGATTTCCCCCTCGCAGGAAAGCCAGCGCTACGTGCAGTACGGCAAAACCCGCCCGTTCGATTACGTCGTCCCGCCTTCAGTGGAAAAAACGCCCTATGCCGAACGGTATATGGCGTTGGCATCCGAAACGCAGGCGTTTTATGAAGAAATGGTGAAAGGCGGCGTGCCGAAGGAGGACGCCCGCTACATTTTGCCCAACGCCACCACCTCGGAAATCGTCATCTCCGCCAATTTCCGGGAGTTCCGGCATCTCTGCACCGTGCGCTGCACCCCGTTTGCGCATTGGGAAATTCGCAAGGTCTGCTTTGAGATGCTCAAAATTTTGAAAAAAGAGGCCCCCATCACCTTCTATGATTTTGTCCTCAACGAGGAAAACAACACGGTGACGATTCTGCCGCCCGAAGAGCCAAAGGAAAAGTAAGATCCGGCCAAAAAGGCCGTGAAAAGGAGCCGAATAGGATGAGCCCGCTTGAAATGAAGAAGGTTTTTGAAGACCTGCGCGAGGAAGTGCTGGCGCTGATGGCCGAAAAGAGGTCGGATTTGACTTTGTTGAAAACCCTGTCGAAGACCCCGTCGCAGACCCCGAGCGTAGCCGAGGGGAGCGAAGCCGAGGGGAGCGAAGTCGAAGGGGTGAATGAGGTCTGGATTGAACTGAAATACAATCCGGTCATCCGCCAGTTGGGCATCCACTTGGATTGCAACACCGGCACCTTTGAAATTTCGGAGGGGCAATACACCCCGCGTTTGGAGCCGGAGCAAAACCCCATCACCGGGGAGCTGGGCCTGGCGCCGCGCTTTGTTAGCTGTTCCTTGATGTTAAAAAAGTTAGATGCCGTGCTTGCGCTCATCGACGAGCGCGTTTCCCAGCCGGAGCAGAAACCGGCGTTGCAGAGGGCGGCGAGTTAAAGGGAAAGGATAGAAATGCAACTGTTTTTAATTTTTGATAAATCTACGTTACAGAGTTTTGACCCCAACGATGCAGTATGGCTGGATAATTTTTTTAGGGCTGTCATAACGTCACCGTTTCTCCTCGAAACAATGGCAGACCTTGAAAAGGAAAACAAATCAAGCCGTTCACCGGAAGAGGTTGTCGGTAGTATTGCAAGAAAAATACCTGGAATGAATTCGTGTATAAATGTTCTCCATCCTAAGATTTGTGTTGCTGAACTTCTTGGTTTTGAAAAGATCATGCTTAATGGAGGGCCGGTTATTGAGGGAGGGGTTCCCATAAGCACGAGAGAGAGAAAAGGGCTTCATTATAGGCAATCCTCCGTGGAAGAATCAATTGAAGGATGGCGACATGGTGAGTTTTCAGAGCATGATCGTCAGGGGGCACGCCTTTGGTTGCAGGATGTGTCTGGTTTAAACTTCGAAGCGCGATATAAGAACTGGAAGCTGTTCCTTGGTCGAAACATACCCAGAGCATTTGCCGAAGCAAAAGATTTTGCTGAAAATCTGATAAATGATCCGCTTCGTAAAAATGGAAACTTTCATCTTTCACTTCGAAACTTGGGTATTCCCTTAGGAGTACAAGAAAAAATTATCAGAAGGTGGCAAGAACAAGGTTGCCCAAATATTAAAGATTTTGCTCCCTATACTACTTTCGTTTTCACCCTTGATTTATTTTTCTCTGTGGCGATAGCTGCAGATCTTATTTCTCGTGCGCGGCCAAGTAACAGAATTGATTTAGCATACCTTTATTATCTTCCTTTTTGCCAAGTATTCGTTTCAAGTGATTGGCTACATGCTGAGATAGTACCTCTTTTCAAGAGAGAAGACCAATCATTCGTTGAAGGCGAGAACCTTAGGAAAGATCTTAAATTAATCGATACTTACTACTCATCTTACCCTCACGGAATAAAGGAGCAAGGAGTAATAAAATTGGCACAATTTCCGCCGAGGTATTGTTCTTTCCTTGTTGCCGAACTATGGGATAAACATGTCCTTGGGTGGCGTGAAGTTGCAGAGAAAATTCAATTAAATAATGGTGCGAAGCATGCTGACGAGTTATGGAAACCCCGGGAAAATCTCAAGCAGGGTAATAATACAGTAAAAATAGACGCAAAAGATGTGGACCATGTTATTTTTGATAGATGGGTGCCTGTCCGTAAAGGCAAGTGGAGAATCGTACCAACGGAGATTGAACAAGAAGGTAGTCGAGCCTAACATTTAGGAAAGATTGTGAAACTAAAGGAGGAATTTTGACGATACAAACGATAGGAGGGGAGTAAATGGCTTCTGAAACGAAAGTTCAAAGCGGACTGCGGCTGGAACGGTACTTTACCCAGGAGGGCCTGCCCGAGCGGGGCGAGACCCGCTCGCCCGGCCAGGGGATAAATCCCTACGACACCGTAACCTGGGAAAAGCGGACGGCGGCGATACGCGGGGCGGACGGGAAAATGGTCTTTGAACAGACCGACGTGGAATTCCCGTCGTTTTATTCCCAGCTGGCGGTCAACGTGGTGGTTTCCAAATATTTTCGCGGCAAACTGGGCACCCCGCAAAGGGAGACCAGCTTAAAACAGGTCATCAGCCGGGTGGTCAACACCATGCGCGACTGGGGCATCAAGGACGGCTACTTTGCCACCGCGGTGGACGCCGAAATCTTTGCCGACGAGCTTACGCATTTGCTGCTCTATCAAAAAGGGGCCTTCAACAGCCCGGTCTGGTTCAACGTCGGCATCGAGCCGGTGCCGCAATGCTCCGCCTGCTTTATCCTCTCGGTGGAAGACACCATGCCCTCGATTCTGGATTGGATTAAAACCGAAGGGATGATTTTCAAAGGCGGCTCCGGCTCCGGCGTCAACTTGTCCCCCATCCGCTCTTCGCGCGAACACCTGGCAGGCGGCGGCACCGCATCCGGCCCGGTCTCCTTTATGCGCGGGGCGGACGCCACGGCCGGCGCCATCAAATCGGGCGGCAAAACCCGCCGCGCGGCCAAAATGGTGGTCTTGAACGTGGACCACCCGGACGTTATGGAATTCGTCAACTGCAAGGCGGTGGAAGAGAAAAAGGCCTGGGCTTTGGGCGCTTCCGGCTTCGATATGACCATCAACGGCGAGGCTTGGAAATCGATTCAGTTCCAGAACGCCAACAACTCCATCCGCGTCACCGACGAGTTTATGAAACAAGTGGAGACCGACTCGGTCTGGAATCTAAAGGAAGTAATGAGCGGCAAGGTTCTGGAAACCGTCCCGGCCAAAGAAATTCTGCGTCAGGCGGGAGAGGCGGCCTGGCAATGCGGCGACCCGGGGATGCAATACGACACTACGATTAACTCCTGGCACACCTGTCCGAACTCGGGGCGCATCAACGCCTCCAACCCCTGCTCGGAGTATATGCATCTGGACGACTCCGCCTGCAATCTGGCGAGTTTGAACATTATGAAGTTCCGTTCGCCGAATGGCGAATTCGACCCGGAATCGTTCGCCCGGGCGGTGGACGTTTTCATCACGGCGATGGATATCATCATCGATAACTCCAGCTACCCGACGGAAAGAATCACCAAAAACGCCAAGGCGTTCCGTGAACTGGGACTGGGCTACGCCAATCTGGGCGCATATTTAATGAGCCGCGGCCTGCCGTATGACTCGGAGGAAGGACGGGCCACAGCCGCCGCCATCACCGCGCTTATGACCGGCGAGGCGTACCGGATGTCGGCTCAAATTTCTGAAAAGATGGGGCCATTTGCCGGCTACGAAAAAAACAAAGAGGCAATGCTGAACGTCATCGCCAAGCATGAACTTTCGCTGGATAACGTCAATACTAAACTCGTTCCGGAAAAGCTCTTTTCCGCGGCCGAAAAGGCCTGGAAAGAAGCGCACGAGTTGGGCCGCAAGCACGGCTACCGCAACTCGCAGGCGACCGTCATCGCCCCCACCGGCACCATCGCCTTTATGATGGATTGCGACACCACCGGCATCGAGCCGGATATCGCCTTGGTCAAATACAAAAACTTAGTCGGCGGTGGGGTGATGAAAATCGTCAACCAGACCGTGCCGGAAGCGCTGGCCTACCTCGGCTATTCCAAAGAGCAGACAGAGGATATCGTCAAATTCATTGAAGAAACCGGCACCATCGAAGGGGCGCCGCACCTCAAACATGAACATCTCGCCGTTTTTGACTGCGCCTTCAAGCCGCAGGCGGGCAACCGCTTCATCCACCACATCGGGCATCTGAAAATGATGGGGGCCACACAGACCTTTATCTCCGGCGCCATCTCCAAAACGGTGAATATGCCCAACGAAGCGACCGTCGAGGATATCATGGACGCCTTCATTCAAGGGGACAAGCTCGGCCTGAAAGCTTTGGCGATTTACCGCGACGGCTCCAAGCGGACGCAGCCCATAGTCACCGGTTTGGAGAAAAAAGCGGAGCCGGGGCCGCGGCGCAAACGGCTGCCAGACGAGCGGGATGCCTACACCCACAAGTTCTCCGTCGCCGGGCACGAGGGATACATCACCGTCGGGATGTACGACGACCACACCCCCGGCGAAATTTTCATCACGATGGCCAAGGAGGGCTCCACCGTTTCCGGTTTGATGGATTCCTTTGCCACCGCCATTTCGCTCTCGCTGCAGTACGGCGTGCCGCTCAAAACCTTGGTGGACAAGTTCACCCATATGCGCTTTGAGCCGGCCGGCTTCACCAACAACCCGCAAATCCCGATGGCGCGCTCGATTATGGACTACATCTTCCGCTGGATGGGGAAGAAATTTTTGCCCCCGGAGGAACAGCCGGAAGGGCTGACGGTGACTACGGAAGAGAATGGCGAGACAAAATCTGAATCTCCATCCAAATCCGTAGGGGCGGGTTTGAAACCCGCCCAGGGCGGGGTTGATGGGGCCGGGCAATCGCAGGCCGCCTTCCAGAACCAGATGGATGCGCCGCTTTGCTCCGACTGCGGGATGATTATGGTGCGCAACGGCGCCTGCTACAAATGTTTGAATTGCGGCGGGACGTCCGGGTGCAGCTAAGCTAATCAGGCAAGGGATGCCGGTGTCGGAAGTCGGGCGCAGCTCTCGACTTCCAACACAGAAAAAAGAGAGGGATGAATGAGAAAAAATCTAACAATTGCTTCTCTTACGCTGTTTGCGCTCACTTTCCGGTTTGCGGTCGTTCGGGCGCAGGTTGACCCGCGCGATTCGGTTATACTGGAATCTAAATCCATAGCTCCCTCTACCAATCCTCCGGATGGGGCTGCGCTAATGCGGGTCTGGATTACCAATAAAGATACCATTTCCGAATTCCAGCTCCCTTTGGAGGAAACCTCCCTTTCGGGAGGTGCTTATCTAATTCTCTCTTATCCGCGCACCTTCGGCGGGGTTGTAAATCCGCAAACCACAACCCTGCAGTGGTCCACCAGTTTAACCAGCAACCAGTTTGATGGCATCTCTCCCGACCGGTTCAGGCTCATCGGCTCTTACAACTCCGGCGATTTGACGACGGCCGAACCGCCAAATTTGACCCAAAAGCTATTCTGGGAGATAAAATTTGACACTGTAACCGTTTCAGTGCCGCCCGGTTCGGGACAGGCGGGGTTTGATTCGGTAAGAAACAATCCTTCCGACCGGATAGAGTTCCGAGATTTGGCGGGAAACCGAATCCGCACAAATTTTGTGCCCGCGGTTTTCACTATAGCGACCACGGGCGTGCGCGATATCAATCGGGGTGTTATTCCGAACCGCTACGCCCTTTTCCAGAATTATCCGAACCCGTTCAACGCCAACACGCAGATAACCTTTTCCCTGTCAAAAGCCGGCCATACGACTCTGGATGTATTTAACCTTTTGGGGCAAAAGGTCAGCACGCTGGTTGACGAGTATTTGACGGCTGGCACAAAGATAGTTGGTTGGGACGGGCGGGATGATGGAGGTACACCGGTGCCCTCCGGAATTTATTTTTACCAACTACAGTCAGCCGATTTCGTCGAGCGCAAGAAGATGGTGTTTTTGAAGTAGGGGCAGTTCTTGGTTTGACCTTTTTTCGTAGGGGCACGGTGTGTCGTGCCCCTACGATTTAGACATAAAAAAACGGGACCGTTTCCAGTCCCGTTTTTTGTCAAGGTGAATGTACTTACTGAATCTCGCCCGAGGAAGCAATTTCGATTACGAAGCCGTTGGCGTCCTCGAAGCCATAATCGTGGCCGTTCCCCTTGTAATGATGCTTGGATTTGTACAGGTTAAACCCCTTGTTGGATTTGGCCCCGAAGTAGGTCAGGTTCTGAATCACGGAAGTTTTGCCGGTGTTCTTGTCCTTCCAGGCGGCCAGCTCCACCATACCCTCCGTGCCGTCGCCGATTTTGGCGGTAGCCATATCCCCTTTGATCTCCCAGCTTATCGGCTTTTTGTCAACGAAGACCTGGTCGAATTTCAATGGATAAATGTTGGGCACAATTTTGGTGATGGCGTCTATCTGCTCCTGGGTGGTGGCCGGGTCAAAGGTAAAAGCGGCCCAAAGCCCGGTGCCGTCGCCAAAATTGTCGCTCAAGTCGCCGGAGACCCAGAACTTGACGCCAGCCAGTTTGGTCGTGCCGTAATGCCCAGATTGGACATTTAAAGCGTTGTTGAACTGGCAGAAGTGCTTGTCCGGCGTAGTGTTGAAATAGCAGGGGCACATCAGCCGGCAGGAGCAGGCCTCGATGATTTTGGCCGAGAAGCTCCAGCCCGCTTTGCCGGATGAAGCTTTGCTTTTGCCGCTCATCTGAGCGACCGCCACCACTCCCGCCAGAAGAAAAATTCCGGCGGCAATTAGTGCTAATTTTTTCATACTACCTCCTTCTTGATGGTTTATGGTAAAACCTCTTCCGTCGTAAAAATAATTAAACCGGTTTTTTAAAGCAACAGTTAAGTTTCAAAAGGATACGGTTTATTTCCAATTACTTCTTGTTGTATAAAGGGATTTTAGTTAGATTCCTTCTTTCCAGCGGTCGGAAGAGCCGGCCGAAAAACCCGTCTTTTTCAGAAAGTCGGGGTTTTGCTGTTTGTGTTGAAAAAAAATGACAAGGTCAGAAATAGCTTCGCCGGTATTTCTTAAAGAGGGGCAGTTAACCGAAAAACTGCTGGAGGCCTTTTGCCAAACCCGCCCGGCCCAAACCGCGCTCTCGCGCCTGCAGGCCGGCAAGGAAACTTTTCCGGTCGGGCTGTGCGGGGCCGCGCGTTCGTTTCTTTTGGCGGCCTGCTTCCAAAATCGCCCCGGGCAAAAACTGGTGGTGGTTCCAAAAGAAGAAGTAGCTTTGGGCATACAACAGGATTTGAATACCCTTTTGCCGCAAGCAGAAGTCTTCTACTTCCCATCTTTGGGTATCGAGCCGTTTTACCCCCATCGCGTTTTGGAAGATATCTCCGGCCAGCGCATAGCCGTATTAAATCGGCTGGCGGAAAACCTGGATACAATCGTAATCACCGTTCCTGAAGCGCTCTTGGAACCGACTTTGCCCAAAAAGGTTCTGTTGGAAAACCGTCTGGAACTCTCTGCCGGAAACGAATTGCAGCCGGAAAATCTAATTGCCGTTTTGGAGAACTTGGGATACCGCCGGGTTCCAATGACCCAGGAGCCGGCCGACTACTCGGTTCGCGGCGGAATAATGGATGTTTATCCCCTGACCGCCGCAATGCCCCTGCGCATCGAATTTTTCGGCGACCGCATCGAGTCGCTGCGCCATTTCTCAATTTTAGACCAGCGTTCCAAAGAAACTATTGAGCGCTTCACCATCCTCCCCAAAAGGGAAGCCTTATTGGATGCCGAAAAACTAAGTAAAAAGCTCAAAGAGCTTCCGGAAGAATTCGCCTCCCCATTTTTTGGGGAAAAAGAGCTTTCCAACCAGTACCCCGCTCTGGAATATCTGGCTCCTTTTTTTGATGCTCCCAGCGGCAATTTGGGCGATTATTTGCCGCTGCAGGCCACGCTGGCCGCCTGGTTGGAAATCGAAGAGTTAGATGCCAGAAAAAGTACTTGGCTTGGCAAGGCAAAAGAAAACGAAACCGCCTGGTCGCAAGCGTTAGGAAGCTCAGGGCAAGAAATTCCGGTTCAGGCGGAGAAGTTCTGGGAAGAGTTGCGTTCTCAAGCGGCGATTGTCTTTCCAGCCACCGGTCTTTCCGGTCCCAATAGAATTATTTTTGCCACCGCTCCCTTGCCGGCTTTAGGGCGCAATATGTACATCTGGGGCAAAGAGGTTCACACTTTAACCGAACGCCAAATCCGTTCTTTTCTTTTCTGCGAAACGGAGGAGGGAAAAAACCGCATCGCCTCCCTTTTGGAAGAAGAACGCATCGGCTTGGCGCCGCAGGTGGGTCTTTTCTCCGAGGGGTTCATCTTTCCCGATGCCGGTTTTGCGTTGTTCACCGAACATCAGCTGTTTGGTAGAAGGTTAAAGCCGCGCCTTAAACGCCGAGCCAAAGAAGGGATTGCGCTCGCTTCCTACACCTCGCTTTCACCGGGCGATTTTGTGGTCCACGTCGACTACGGCGTCGCCCGCTTTGCCGGCCTGACCACCGTTACGGTCGAAGGGGAAAAAACCGACTGCCTGCTGTTACATTACGCCGGCGGCGACAAGCTCTACGTACCGATTGAACATTTCCGCCGGGTTCAAAAATATGCCGGCAAGGAAGGGGAGCCCTCCTTGACCAGGCTGGGCACCCAGAGCTGGGAAAAAACAAAAGAAAAAGCCAAGAAAATTCTTGTCGATATGGCTCGCGAACTAGTGGCGCTCTACGCCGCCCGCAAGGCCAAGCCGGGACACGCCTTTTCCACCGATTCCACCTGGATGAGCGAGTTGGAAGCCAGTTTCCCCTACGATGAAACTGTTGATCAGGAGGAAACGATCAACGCGGTTATGCGTGATATGGAATTTTCGGGGCCGATGGACCGGCTGGTTTTGGGAGATGTCGGTTTCGGCAAAACCGAAGTGGCGGTCCGCGCCGCCTTAAAAGCGGCCGCCGATGGTAAACAGGTGGCGGTTTTAGTACCAACCACGATTTTGGCTTTGCAGCATTTTCTAACCTTTGGGGAACGGCTGTTGCCCTTCCCCGTAAAGTTGGAACTGCTCTCCCGCTTCCGTCCCGCCAAAGAGCAAAAACAGGTGGCGGAAGAGATTAGAAAAGGGAAAGTTGATATCGTCATCGGCACCCACCGGTTGTTGGCCAAAGATGTTGATTTCAAAGATATCGGTCTTTTAATCATCGACGAGGAACAACGTTTCGGTGTGAGCCACAAGGAAAGATTGAAGAAATTTAAGGAAACGATTGACGTATTAACGCTTTCAGCCACTCCGATTCCCCGAACCTTGCAACTTTCTTTGTCTGGGGCGCGGGATATGTCGGTAATTTCCACCCCCCCCAAAGGACGCCTGCCGATTCAAACCGAAATTTTGCCCTATTCCGACGAAGCTGTGCGCGATGCCATTCTCTTCGAATTAGAACGCGGCGGGCAGGTCTATTTCGTTCACAACCGGGTGGAAACCATAGAAGGGATGAAAAACTATCTGTTGGACTTGATTCCCGGTTTGAAGTTGGGGGTGGCCCACGGCCAGCTTTCCGAAGTGGCTTTGGAAAAAGTGATGGTCGACTTTCTGGTGCGCAAGTTCGACCTGCTTTTGGCCACCTCGATTATCGAATCTGGCCTTGATATTCCCTCGGTCAACACCCTGATTGTCAATCGCGCCGACCGTTTTGGCTTGGCCCAGCTCTACCAGCTCCGTGGCCGGGTCGGCCGCAGCTCGGAAAAGGCATATGCCTATTTCTTCACACCTCCTTGGAGCTCGCTCACCGAAAATGCCAAAAAGCGCTTGAAAGCGATCGCCGAATTTACCGAGCTGGGCTCCGGCTTCTATCTCGCTATGCGTGATTTGGAAATCCGCGGCGCGGGCAATCTCTTGGGCCGTCAACAGCACGGATTTATCGAAGAAATCGGCTTCGACCTTTACTGCCAGCTTCTGGATGAAGCCGTTTCCGAACTGCAGGGAAAAGCCCGCCAAATACGGCCGGAAGTAAAACTCTCAATGCCTTTGACCCCTTTTCTGCCGGACGATTACGTTACCGCCGCCTCCGACCGGATTGAAGTGTATAAGAAACTGTCGGAAGTGAAGAATTGTTTGGAATTGGAAAACCTGCGCGAAGAGTTAGTCGACCGCTTCGGCCCCCTGCCTCCTAAGGCCGAAGAGCTTTTGGAAGTGGTCGAAGTAAAATTGGTGGCGGCCGAAAAGAAAATTTCTGAACTAAAAGCCGTGGCCGGCCGCCTGGAGGTGGTTTTCGCCCCCGATTTTCAGGCCACCCGCCAGGCCATCGAAGAGCTGCGCGGCCGCCTGCCGGACCAGATTGAATTTTCCTTTTCCCCCGGCTTTGCCCTGCGGGTGGAGTCTCCCGCCCGCCACCCGGCCGAACTTCTGCGGGAAGCTAAAAAATTGGTTTCGATTTTATGATGAAAGGACAAAAATGAAAAAGTTTTTTCCATATAGTTGCCAATTTATTTTTTGGTTAACCCTGTCTCTGGTTTCTGCCTGCGGTCGAAAAACTAAAGACCCGGTCGTGGCCAAAGTGGGAAGTGATGGGATTTTGCTTGGGACGGTGGCCGGAGCTTTTGCCGGCAACGAGCATCTTTTCAAATCCGAAGAAGAAGAGCTTTCCGAAAAAAGAAAACTTTTAGACCTTTTAATCGAGGAAAGGCTTTTGATTCAGGAAGCCCACCGTCAGAAGCTGGACCAGGACAGCGCCCTCAAAAACTACGAGGCCTTTCAGTCTTCTTTTTTTCTGGTGGATCAGCTTTACTATAGGGAGGTTCGCGACAAAGTAAGGCTTTCCAGAGCCGATCTGGGGCGCCTGTACGCCCTTTTGAAAAAGGATCGCTGTTTGCAATGGATTCTTTTCCGCAAGGAGGATATAGCGCGCAGTGTTTGGGAACGGCTGGAAAAAGGACAGAATTTTGACTCGTTGGCGCGCAAATTTTCTCTGGACCGGGCTACCGCTCGGCAAGGAGGAGAATTCGGTTGTTATGGCTGGGCCAAGCGGTTACCGCGGCACTTCGAGGCAATAATTAAAATGCAGCCCGGCGAACGGCTGGGGCCCGTGGCTTTTCCGGAAGGCTGGGTGATTTTGCAGTGCTACGAGCTTCGTCCGGCCGAGGGTTTGCCGGAACTGGAGGTGATTGCTTCGGAATTGCGTAATTTGATTCAAGGCGAGCGCGAGCCGAAACGTTTGCTGGAATTTATAGAAGAGGTTAAAAGAGAACTAAACTTTCATATGGTTGATTCGACGGCTAAAATAGCCAACCGCAAACAGGATGAACTCTCTAAAATAGTAACCCCCGGGCAGCCGTTAAGGTACTCGGTCCGAATTCGGACGGAGGAGCTTACCCCGGCCGAACGGGATATGCCCTTGTTGACCTATCAGGGAGGAGTTTTTACCCTGGGCCAGTATTTGGAGGCGATGCAGGGATGGCTACCCGCTCGCCGGCCGGTTTTGGACACCGCTCAAATAACCCGCGACCTTCTCTTTCAATTCGTAACCCAGGATGCCATAGTTAAGTTGGCCAAAAAACGCGGCTTGGATAAAGATCCGGATTACCTTCTGGCATTACGCCAGGCCGTAGAAGGACGGCTGGCTTTGGAAGTTAAAAACAAGATTCTGTCCGGGGTAAACGTGGATTCCGTTAAGGTCAAAAAATATTTTGATGTTCATCCGGACGAATTTCTTTTGCCCCAGGCGTTCCATTTATACGAAATCAACCGGCCTGCAGAAGAGGAAATCCTTCAATTGAAATCCGGGGTTCGCAGCAAGGCCGATTTTGTCGGGATAGCTAACTTGACCACCCGAACCCAGCTTCAGGCCTCGGGCGGCGATTTGGGGTGGGTGGAGCAGTTCCAGTTTCCCGAACTCTTTGCCGCCGCCACTAAAATGAAAATTGGTCAGATTGCCGGTCCCGTGAAGCTGGCGGACGGATCTTTTTCCCTCATTTATCTGGACGGGAAAAGGCCGGCTCGGAAGCAATCTTTTGGGGAAGTTCAAGCGGCCTTGTTCCAAAAGTTGGTAGCTGCCGACCAAGATTCGGTTTTTAGCGCCTGGCTCGTTCAGCAGAAACAAAAAGTAAAAATTGAAGTGTTTTCCGACGTTCTCCAAAAAAGCCTCGACCACCAGCGCTATGTAAAGCTGAGAGAGTTGGAATCACAAAAGACGCAGGGGAGAAGTTAGAACGGTGAACAAATTTTACTTGGTTGTTTTTCTTTTTTCATTTCTTCTGGGTGCCTTTGCCTTCGGAGCGGATACGCTTTTGGTGGACAAGGTGATAGCGGTAGTGGGCAAGGAAGCGATCACCCTTTCCGAATTGAACGTCCAAACCCAGATTTATCTGGCCCAGAGCGGCAGAACTCCTTCCGATTCGGCCGAATTGAGCGGTTTGCAAAAGATACTTTTAGACCAAATGGTTACCGATCACCTCCTGCTTTTGCAGGCGGAGAAAGACACCACCTTGAAAGTAACGCCGGAGGAAGTGACCTCCGCTTCGGAAGAGCAGCTGGGCAGGGTGAAAAGCCAGTTTCCCAGTCCGGCCGCTTTTGCGGCACAACTCGCCCGCGAAGGTTTGACGGAGCGCGAGCTGGTGAAACGCTACCGTGAAACCGTGAAAGGCGAGCTTTTAAAACAGCGCCTGATAGCCGCCCGCTTATCCAAAGTCACGGTTTCGGACTTCGAAGTAAAAAAGTTTTATTCGGAATTCAAGGACTCCTTGCCGGAAGCTTCCCTTCGCCTTCATATTTTTCAAATTTTATTGCCCGTGGAACCGGCCGCCGGCACCCTCGATTCCCTGCGCCAAAAGGCGGAAAACGTTCTGGGTGAAATTAAGGCGGGCTTGGATTTTGGTGAGGCCGCCAGAAGGTATTCAGAGGATCCTTCGGCCGAGCGTGGAGGGGATATAGGCGCTTACGGTAAGGGAGAACTGGTTGGGGAATTTGAGCGAGCCGCCTTTGCCGCCAAACCGGGAGAGTTAATCGGGCCGGTCAAGACGGTCTTTGGTTTTCATTTGATTAAAGTTTTGGAAAACGACGGGCGCAAAATCCACCCCCTGCACATCCTCTTCGCCCTGCATCCTTCCGCCGCCGACAGCCAGCGGGTGGCCCAATTGGCCGATTCGCTCGTTTCCGCCCTGCGGGCCGGAGCGGTCCTTTCCGATCTGGCGAAAAGGTTTTCGGCGGACGAAGAATCAAAGAAAAATGGCGGAGATTTGGGCTGGTTCGAATTGGAACAGCTTAACCCCCTTTTAAAACCCTCGATTGATAGCATGAAAACCGGCGACTACCGCGGACCCTTGGGAACCCCCCTGGGTTATCACATTGTTTATCTTGCGGACGAGAAAGCTTCCCACACCTTAACTCTTGAAGAGGACTGGGACACCGTCAAAGATATGGCGCGGCGCAAAAAGACCGAACGGCTCGTGGCCGACTGGGTGGCGGAGCTGAAAAAGAAAACCTACGTGGATGTCCGCTATTAATCGGTAGCCTCTTTTTCCAAATTGTTATTTGGAAACGGGGCGCCGGTCTAAGGCCGGAAGGATTGCCGCGGGCGGAAAAGGTATCAGATAATTGTTTGGCTTAAAAAATAAAAGGCTAAAAAGGGATAAAAACCAGTCTCTTTTTATGAAAAATGCCCGACTTTTGCTTGCAAAGCTGCTTGAAATCTCTTCGGTTTCTCCTATTTTCCTTTGGCTATGAGTGAGCCGCTTTTAGGTGCCCATATGTCCATTGCCGGCGGGGTTTTTAACGCATTCCTCCACGGTCAGGCCGTTGGCTGCAACACCATTCAAATTTTTGTCAAAAGTACCAGCCAGTGGAAAGCCAAGCCGCTTGGGGCGGAAGAGGTGGAAAAGTATCATCAGCTGCAAAAAGAAACCGGCATCGGCCCCGTGGTGGCGCACGACAGCTATTTAATCAATGTCGCCTCGCAGGATAAGGCGCTCTATCAAAAATCGAGGGAGGCTTTAAAAATCGAGGTAGAGCGCTGCCAGATGCTCAAAATTCCGTTTTTGGTGATGCATCCCGGCTCGCACGTGGGGGCGGGGGAGAAAGTCGGCCTGGCCACCATCGCCCAGGCGTTAAATGAAATTTTTTCGGAGGTTGAGGATAAAGGGACCAAAATCGCCCTCGAAGCGACCGCCGGGCAGGGGTCGAATTTGGGATATAAGTTTGAGCATTTGGCGGAGATTATCTCGCAGGTAAAGCAGGAAAGCCGGCTGGCGGTCTGCTTGGACACCTGCCACATCTTTGCCGCGGGATACGACATCCGCACCGCCGATGGGTATAAAAACACGATGGCAGAATTTGACCGAGTTGTCGGTTTAAATCGACTGGCGGCTATACATTTCAACGACTCCAAAAAGGGGCTGGGCAGCCGGGTGGACCGCCACGAACATATCGGCAAAGGAGAAATCGGCAAAGAGCCGTTCGGTTTCTTTTTGAACGATTCTCGTTTAATGGAGGTCCCCAAAATTCTGGAAACTCCCAAAGGGCCGGATTATGCCGAGGACAAAATCAATCTAAATGTTCTGCGTTCCTTAATTAAGAAATAATGAAGAAATTTCTTTTCGGGGTTTGCTTCCTTTCGGCCTCGCTTCCCGTTTGGGGTCAGTTGCCTGCGAGCGCCCCTGCTAAAGCCACCTTGTTTTTTAAATTTCAGTTGGATGTTTTTGAAGAAAGGGATGGCCGGGTGGGTCTGGCCGATTCACGCAGCGTGGAAGTTCCGGAAGGGAAGAAACGGGGCGTCTTCCTGGCTAATTTCACTTTGGATTTGACGGCCAAAAGAGCCGGCCAGCCTTCGGGCAGCAAAGCGCTTCGCGCCAAGAGTCAAAAAGTAGCTCTGGATTTTCAGCTGATCACCCTGCCGCCGGAGATTACCGCTAAAAGCGGCGTAACCATTTTAGACACCGGTCAGGCGTTGCCCATTCCGGCCATTCCCGGCAAAAACGGAGGCAGCTATCGTTTGGTCGTCACGTATCAGGGAGTTGTGAGAAGACCGGTCGATTGCTCGTATGAAGAATTTAAGTGGTATAGCGACCCTTCCGCCCGATATTCTTTTGGGTTTGTGCGCGCGAGTTGGGGAGATTTTCACTGGAACCTGCTCCGCGACCGGGTGGAGGAGTTAACGGATTCCTTATCGAGAGTCTTTAATTTGGTTACTTCCCAAAAACCGGAATACTACTTTGCCCCCTGCTTGATTTCCGACTGGGTCTGGGATGGGCGTTTTTATTTTTCCTTGGAACCATCCCGGCGCCGGGCGGTATCGGCCTATTGCCGGGAAGCCAATTCCTTCGATTCCTGGGTGCCGAATCTTTTGCTTTTTTACCTGGTTTGGGGGCAGGCGCCCGCGCCCCTGGCGGAGGGAGCGGCGGCTTTTTTCGATTATCCTCACTTTTTTGCCCAGCAGTATCTAAAAGAGGGAAAATTGGACTCCGTCGCCCGTTTTATAACCACCTACCGCTACCGGCAGCTGCCGCCTGAAAAAGCGCTTATGGAAACCGCTTCCTTCGTTCGTTTTTTGGTGGAGCATTACGGAGCGGGAATGTTTGAGAAACTGTACAGGGGAGCCACCGATTTGTCGGTCAAGACCGATTTGCAAAAAATTTACGGACAAAATCTCGACTCGCTGGAGGCCGAATGGCGTCACCATCTGGGCGCGTTTATACCGGAGGCCGGTCCCTTGCGCAAATTGGCGAAGGAAGATTTTTGGAACTATCGCTTTCGCGATGCGCTGGGGCTTTATTTGAAGGCTATGGCTTTAGATTCTTTTCCCAAACCAGAGGACTATGAAGACATCGCCACCCAGTATTACAATCTGGGGCGTTACGACAGCGCTTTAACGTTTTATGAAAAAGCGTATGGTGCCGACCCCAAGAATTGGGAACGGGCCTACGTCGTTGGGAATTTTTTTCTTTTGAGGGATGACACAATCCAAGCAAATGTCTATTATCGAAAAGTGCTGGATTTGGACAGCTCCGCCGCCGACGGCTTGGCGCGGGAAGGGACTTATTTTTTTGAGTCCGGTGACTTTTTTAAGGCCGAATCGCTGTACCGGGTAGCCCTCAAAAAGAGAACCCGCCCCAATGATTTGGCGGAGTTGAATCTCAACTTGGGTTACATTGCCTATCGATTAAAGGGAGATTTTACAAAAGGGAACGAATACTTGAATGCGGCCTGGGGTTTTTATCGCAAGGTTCGCAACGAAGCGCCGGGCGTGCCCTACCCGTACTGGCGTTTGGGCGAACTCTTCCTATATAAAAATATGCCTGATTCGGCGGAGGCCAATCTGAAATTCGCCCTCTTTCTGGAAACGCGCCCCTATTATCTGGCCAAGCTTTTTATCCGTTTGGGTAATTTGTTCGATGTGTTAAATCAACGCAGGAGGGCTTTGGAATATTATCAACAGGTTCTGGAGCTGCCGGCGGCGCCCTTGGATTGGCGCCGGGCGCAGGCTTATCTGAAAAAACCGTTCCGTTTATCGGCCAACTAAACGATGTTCAATTTTCTAAATCCCTCCTTTCTTTTTCTCCTGCCTTTGTCGGCCATCCCGTTTCTCATTCATTTTCTTAACCGCCGCCGCGCCGACAAAATTTATTTTTCTTCGTTGGTTTTTTTGAAAGGCTTGGAAAAAACCCGCCTGCGCAAGATTCAACTGAAACAGTTGTTGCTTTTGCTCGTTCGCACGCTGGTTATTTTGGCCGCGGTTATGGCTTTTGCCCGCCCGGCCTGGCAGCCGGCGGGCGCGGAACGGCGGGGCGGGCGGACTTCGGCGATTTTGGCGCTCGACAATGGTTACCGTGCCGGGGAGCTCACCAAAGAGGGGGTGGTTTGGGACCGGGCCAAAGAGGCCGGACAGGAAGTCTTATCCCTTCTGAAAGATGGGGATGAAGTCAACCTTCTGCTTACCTCCCAACCAGATGTTGAGGCCGGTTTTAAGCACGATTTGGGAGCCGAAGAAGAAAAATTGGAAAAAGTGGAGGTCTCCGTTTATCCGGGAGCCGTTTTTCCTTTGTTAGAGAAAGCGCACGGCTTGGTTTCGGCCTCGCACAATCCCAATCGGGAGATTTTTCTTCTCTCCGACGGCCGCTTTCCGGTGGGCCGGGTCGCATCAGCTTCCGAGAAAAAAGGAAAACTCTTTTGGCTGAAGCCGAATCTTGAAGAAAGCGACAATCGAGCGCTAATCTCTTTTCGCTTCGCCGACCCGGTTTTGGCCCCAAATTTGCGTTTGCGGGTCGAGGCGGAGGTCTTTAATCAGAAAAAATCGACCGCTTCCGCGGTTCTGGTCTGCCTGTTTTTGGACGGAAAAAAGGTAAGCCAGAAAGCGGTTGACCTATCGGCATTGGAGAGCAAAAAAGTCTTGCTGGAGGGAACGGTTTTTTCTTCCGGCTGGCATTCGGGCTATCTCGATTTGCCGGACGACGACCTTTTGACCGATAACCGATTGTACTTTTCTTTTTACCTTCGGCCAAAACTGCGCGTGCTATTGGCTGCCGAATCGCCGGGATATTGGGACGGGGCCGAGCTGGCTTTGAATACCAAAGGAAGTCCGGAAAGCTGGTTTGAAACCGAGCGGGCAAAAATTTCCCTTCTTTCGAGGCTGGATTGGTCAAAATTCGACGCCGCTTTGGTTGCGCTGCCGGAGAAATTCGATTTTGGCTGGTGGGAGAGGATTCTGCGATTTGCCAGTGGTGGGGGAGGAGTCCTCTTGGCGCCGGAGAGTGGCTTGGAAACCTACCCCGCCTCGGTTTTGGAGCAATCGGCGGGATTGCGGGTGGAAAAAAATCTTTCTGCCGGTTCGGATGCCTTCTATTCTTTCCGGCCAGAGGTTTCCCATCCGCTTTTTTCCTTCGCCTCTGGAACTAAAAGTTTGCCGGTTCTAAAATTTTACTCTTACTATCAGGCGAAAACCGCCAGCGAAGCGACAGTTTTGGCCCGTTTCGCCGGCGGGGGATCGGCTTTGGTCGAAAAGAAAGCCTCAAAGGGAAAAATTCTTTTTTCGACGGCCGGCTTGAACCGCCAGAATACCGACTTATACTTTCATGCTTTCGCCGTCCCGTTTTTCTTTCGAACGGCCCAGTATCTGGCCCAAAGTTCGCAAGCGCCGTCCGATTACAAAGTTGGGGAACGGGTTTTCTTTTCCCCGCCAATTTTTCCAAAGAGGTTTCCACTTAGACTCTTACCGCCCGATAGCTCGGCATCGGAAATTAGCCTTTCCGGAAAACGGGAAGGATACCTGGACCTGGGGATTTTAAACCAGCCCGGAATCTACCGCCTCTACGACGATTCCGCCGTGGTGGGGTTGGCCGCCGTAAACGTGGATGCACGGAACTCTACTTTACCGCCGCTAACTGCTGAACAGTTGGAGCAGGCTCTGCCGGGATTTGAGGTTAAAGAAATTCCGTTGGGCGAAAAGATAGAACCGATTGTCCGTCAAAGCCGCACCGGCCGGGAACTCTGGAAACTTTTGGTTTTTGTTTGCCTTGGCCTTTTAGCCTGCGAAATGGCCGTGGTGCGCTGGGGGGAAAAGTCGGTGGCGGCGCCGACAGAGTAGCGGAAAGCTTTAGCCATCCACGGGGGAAACCTAAAGGTTTTCGATGCGCCAAAAAATCCTACGGGTGGACATTCTGAGCGTGGCGAAGAATCTCACCTTTGCTTTTACCACAGATGTCTCGCTTCATCCAGCGTGACCGAAAAGAGAATTTCGATTTTCATTTTCCCTCCGCTTCGCTTATTTTTCCTCCGTGCCCAAGCCCACCCTCTTAGCCTTGAACGGCAGCCCGGTACCCGGTTCTTCGACTGAAATTCTTCTCAAAGAATTTTGCCGCGGAGCTAAAGCAGTTGGTTTTATCGTTGAATGGGTCGATTTGAACAAAAAGAAGATAATGCCCTGCCAGAGCTGTGGAGAATCGCCGGAGCCGCACCTTTGCTTTTTCGACGACGATATGACCCCTATCTACGATAAATTTTTGGCCTGCCGTTTAATCGCCGTCGCTTCCCCCATGTACTTCGACTCCGTTTCCGCCCAGACCAAACTCTTCATCGACCGAATGAACTGCGTTAGGCCTTTGTCTGAAAAAGAAAGCGGAGAAACCTATCTTAAGAAAAGGAAATTAGGCAATCGGGGCGGCTTCGTAATCTTGGTTGGCGGCGACGAGCCGAAATTTCAAGGGGCTTTGTGGGTGGTGAAAGGTTTTTACATCTGGGCCGGTGCCCAGCCGGAAGGCCATTTACTCTACACGCAGGAAAGTTTTGAAACGGGGCCGGTTAAAAAAAATAAGGAAACTTTAAAAGAGGCTTTTGAGCAGGGAAGGAAGCTGGCGCTAAAATGGAAAAAATAGGGGCTGTGGTGAATTGCTACGATTCTTGATTTCCTGCCAGTTCATCTTCCGGAATAATCTGCAAAGCAATCTGCTCGGCTTCCTCCAGCGAATCCTCGGGCACGAGGACTGCCGTGGGAGCGGCCGGGTTGGGAGCGGTAACGTACTGCATCCCGAAGTAAGCGGCGCCGACGCCGGAGGTTTTGACCAACGCCGGAATTCCCTCGTTGTCCAAAGCTTCGCGCAGCATTTCGGCATACAATTGAGAAAGGTTTTTACGCAGCGGCACAAAGCGGCGGTTGGGGTTTTCCTCGTGCAGGTCCTCTTCGGCGGGCAAATGAGTTTCCAGGGGAGTTCCGCATTCCATACATTCCTCCCGGCCTTCCGGGTACTCCGTTTTACATCGTGGACAAAACATCTCCGCTCCTTTCTTAGCCTCATTTAATGATACGCAGGGAAGGCAAAAAAGCAACAACCAAAGTTTTTTCCGAGGGAAATAGGAGTTGATTTTTCCAATTTGGCTGGCTATCCTTTTAGGCTAATGATTTTCGCTCCGAGCTTGGCGGAGGCGCTGGAGGCCGCCTGTCAGAAAATTGTGGAGGCCCAAAATAAGTCGGGACGAAAACAGGGAGTAAAAATCGTGGCGGTAACCAAAGGCGTTGAAACCAAGCGATTGCTGGAAGCGATTGATATAGGGCTGGCAACCTTTGGCGAAAACCGAATGCAGGAAGCCCTGCCTAAAATCGTGGCGATTGGCCGAAAGGCAAGCTGGAGAATGATTGGACATTTGCAAACCAATAAGGTCAAAAAAGCGGTGGAGTATTTTGACAGCATCGACTCGGTCGATTCGTTCAAGCTGGCGGCCGAAATTTCAGCGGCAGCCAAAGCCAAAAGCAAGGTGATGCCGATTCTGCTTGAAGTGAATACTTCCGGCGAACCTTCCAAATACGGCCTGCCGCCGGAAAAAATCATCGAGGAGGCCAAAAAAATTTCCGGCCTGGAAAATCTTTCCGTGGACGGTTTGATGACCATCGGACCGCTGACGGAAAACGAAAAAAAACAGCGCGCCGCTTTCGGTTTGCTGCGCCAACTATCTGAAGAAATAGAGCGGCGCAAAATTTTCGGCCCCCTGTTTCGGCATCTTTCGATGGGAATGTCGGCCGATTATCAAATAGCAGTAGAAGAAGGGGCGACTATGGTGCGGCTGGGGACGGCATTATTCGGCCCAAGGTCACAAAATGAAAAATCAACCGGGTAGCTAAAATGAAATCTGCGGTGAACTTAACACCCTCGAACTTATTCCTGTCCCCCTTAACAAGGGGGACGTCCGCCGCAGGCGGACAGGGGGTCATTGTGTGCGGTAAATCACTCGACTCGCCCCGACTTTGTCGGGACTCGCTCGGGATAAAGGAGGTTATATGCCACTAACGGCGGTAGATTTGCGTTCCATCGAGTTTCCCAAACGTTTCCGCGGTTACGATCGGCAAGAAGTGGACTCATTTTTGCGAACTCTGGCCAACGAATTAGAGGAAAAAGACCGGGAATTGTCTCAATTACGTTCCCGCACAGCTCAACTGCAGGCGGAATTAAAAGAATTCCGCGGTCTGGAGGCCTCCCTGCAGGAGGTTTTAATGTCCGCCCAGAAAACGGCCGGAGACACCCGCAACAATTCCTTAAAAGAAGCGGAGCTGCTTCTGCGCGAAGCACAGCTGAAAGCCGAAGAACTGATCCACAAAACGCAGGATAGCCTGGCGGACGTAAAGCGAGAGCTTGTCGAGTTGTATCAGTTAAAGTCGAACTACGTTTTGCAGTTCCGTTCGATGCTGGATACCCATCGAACTGTATTGGAAGAATTGGAAAAATCGCAAGAAAGTGCCAAACATTTGCGTTTTATCCGCCGCGCAGATGCGGCGGAATTGCAGGTTAACCGCGCCGCCGAGCCGATGGAAGAGCTTAAACAAAAATTAGAGGGCCTGCCCGAGCCAAGCTCGAAGAGCGGCCAGGGAGAATAATTTGACCAAAAGACCAACAGATAATTTAAAACAGCGAATCGACGAAGCGGTAAACTACATCCGCACCCAGACCAAGCTGGTGCCGCAAATCGGCATCGTTTTGGGCACCGGGCTGGGGGGGCTGGCGGAGAAAATTAAAATCGAAAAATCGGTTTCCTACGAAACCATCCCCCACTTTCCGGTCTCCACGGTGGAAAGCCACGTCGGGCGGCTTATCTTCGGCGAACTCGAAGGAAAAAAGGTTGTGGCGATGCAGGGACGCTTTCATTTTTACGAGGGCTACTCGATGCAGGAGGTCACCTTCCCGGTGCGGGCGATGAAGGCCTTAGGCGCAAACATTTTGATAGTCTCCAACGCCTGCGGCGGCCTGAATCCCCAGTTCAAAGCCGGCGACATTATGGTAATCACCGACCACATCAATATGCAGGGGGCCAATCCGCTCATCGGGCCGAACGACGATTCCTTGGGCGTCCGCTTTCCGGATATGTATCACTGCTATGACCCCGGCTTGATTGCGATTGCCGAAGAAGCAGCTTTGGAAACCAAGCTTCGGGTCTGGAAGGGGGTTTACGTTTCGGTCACCGGCCCGAATCTGGAAACCGGCGCTGAATATCGATTCCTGCGCATCATCGGCGCCGACGTGGTGGGGATGTCCACCGTGCCGGAGGTTGTCGTCGCCCGCCACGGCGGGATGAAAGTTCTCGGTTTCTCGATTATCACTGATATGGGCCTGCCGGATGCTTTGAAACCCTGCAGCTTAGAAGAAATCATCCACACCGCCAACAAAACCGAGCCAAAGCTGACCGCCTTGATGAGCGAGACGGTGAAAAGAATAAAAGTATAACTCGTGAAAAAGAATCTATCCAAGCTAAGTAAGATTGAGTTGCGAGAGGTTTGGGGTCACGAGGCCACCGATTTTACAAGTTGGCTCTCCCAACCGGAAAACCTTGATTTGCTGAGCGAAGAAATAGGGGTTGATATTAAACTTGTTCAGACCGAGGCGAATGTCGGGCGGTTTAACGTTGATATATTGGCGGAAGAAGAAAGCTCCGGTAGAAAAATTGTTATTGAGAACCAGCTTGAAGATACAAACCACGACCATCTTGGAAAAATTATCACCTATGCGTCCGGCTATGATGCGGAAATAATTATTTGGATTGTTCGAGACATAAGAGAAGAACATCAAAAAGCAGTTGAGTGGTTAAATGAGCATACCGACGAACGCATTAGCTTTTTTCTGATAAAACTGGAGCTTTGGCAAATCGAAAGTTCGAATCCCGCACCCAAATTTGAGGTAATAGTCAGTCCAAATGAATGGGCGAAAGCGATAAAAACAAGCTCTACAAGTGGAGAATTAACTGACACAAAGCTTCAGCAGTTGGATTTTTGGACCAAATTTAAGGCTTTTGTCAGGACAAAAGATACCAAAATCCGCTTACAAACGCCCCGTCCACAGCATTGGTACAATGTAGCTATGGGAATTGCAGACGCTCATGTTGCGCTTACTATCAACTCGAGAGAAAACCTGCTTGGTTGTGAGATTTATATCAATAGGAACAAGGATTTGTTCAAATTCTTACGAGAGCAAAAAGAGGAAATAGAAAAGGAGGTTGGGGAGAAGGTCGAATGGGTTGATGCGCCGGTGGCGTCAAGGGTTAAGATTGAAAAGCATGTTTCAGATGTGTTCGGGCAAGAGGAGGCGGATAATTATTTTGCTTGGTTATACGAAAAAATGGTGTTGTTTCAAAAGGTTTTCGGCAGGCGCTTCAAGGAGTTCAAAAAATAAACAGATGGAAAAAGAATATTGGGAATTTTCAGGATGTTTGACGAACTAAAAGAAGGTTTTTCCTTCCCAAAAATCGAAGCCGAGGTGCTGGAGTTCTGGCGCAAGAATAAGATTTTTGAAAAAACGCTGGAACTCTCCGCCGGAAGGCCGGACTTTGTTTTCTACGAAGGGCCGCCGACCGCCAATGGCCGCCCGGGCATCCACCACGTCATCTCCCGCACCATCAAGGATCTGGTCTGCCGCTACAAAACGATGCAGGGCTACCGGGTGGAGCGCAAGGCGGGCTGGGATACGCACGGCCTGCCGGTGGAGCTGGAAGTCGAAAAGGAACTGGGCCTGAACTCCAAAGCAAAAATCGAAGAGTACGGCATCGAAAAATTCAACGCCAAGTGCCGCGAATCGGTCTTTCGTTACAAGAAAGAATGGGACGAGCTGACCGAGCGGATTGGCTACTGGCTCGATTTGGAAAACCCGTATATCACCTTCAAAAACGAATATATCGAATCGGTCTGGTGGATACTTTCGCAGTATTCCAAGCGCGGGCTAATCTATAAGGGCTTTCGGGTGGTTCCCTATTGCCCCCGTTGCGGCACCGGTTTGTCTTCGCACGAAGTGGCGCAGGGATACGAAGACGTTACCGAGACCTCGATTTACGTCAAATTCCGGCTGAAAGACGAGAAGGATACTTTCATACTTTCTTGGACGACCACCCCTTGGACTTTGCCCGGAAACGTGGCTTTGGCTGTTGGTGAGACTGTCGACTACATAAAGGTAAAGCAGGGTCCGGAATCTTACTGGCTGGCGGAAGCGCGCATAGGAATTCTGAAAAATGAATATGAAATTGTCGAGCGCAAAAAGGGAAAAGACTTGGCCGGACTGCATTACGAGCCGCTTTTCCCCTATATCAATCCCGAAGGCAAGCCCGCCTTTCTGGTCGCCACCGCCGATTTCGTAACCACCGAAGAGGGCACCGGCGTGGTGCATACGGCGGTGATGTACGGAGCGGACGATTATACTTTGGGAGAAAAACTGGGACTGCCGAAAGTGCATACGGTGGATGATACCGGGCGCTTCAAGGATTTTGTGACCGACTTTACCGGCAAATTCGTCAAGGACGCCGAGGTCGATATCATCAAAAATCTGAAAGCTCGCGGGCTTTCGTACAAAACCGAAAAATACACCCATTCCTATCCTTTCTGCTGGCGCTGCGATTCGCCGCTTCTGTATTACGCCCGGCCTTCGTGGTATATCAAAACCTCGCAGTTCCGAGAAAATTTCATCCGCGCCAACAATGGAATCAAATGGTATCCGTCCGAAATCGGCTCCGGCCGCTTTGGTGAATGGCTGGCGGGGAACGTGGACTGGGCGCTTTCGCGGGAGCGCTACTGGGGCACACCCTTGAACATCTGGATTTGCGAGGGATGCAAAAAAGAGGCTTCGGTCGAGTCTTTGGCAGAATTGCGCAAACTCTCCGGCCAGCCGCTTGAAAATCTGGATTTGCACCGGCCGTTCGTGGATGCCGTTGAGCTTTCTTGTTCTAGTTGTAAGGGAAAAATGCGGCGCACGCCGGAGGTTATTGATGCCTGGTTTGATTCCGGGTCAATGCCTTTGGCCCAATGGCACTACCCCTTTGAAAACAAAGAAAAATTCGAGAAATTCTTCCCTTCCGACTTCATCTCGGAAGGGGTCGACCAGACCCGCGGCTGGTTTTACTCCCTTCTGGCTATTTCGGTTTTGCTTTTCGACAAATCCCCTTACAAAAGCGTGGTGGTGAATGAGTTTATCCTGGACAAAGAGGGGTTGAAGATGTCCAAGCATAAGGGGAACGTGGTCAATCCCTGGGAAGTCATCAACAAATACGGCGCCGACCCCCTGCGCTGGTATTTGATATCGGTTTCCGCTCCCTGGCTGCCGACCCGCTTTGATATTGAGGGTGTGGTGGAAACGGTGCGCAGCTTTTTTGACACCCTGCGCAACAGCTATTCCTTCTTTGCCCTCTACGCCAACATCGACGGCTGGACGCCGGCCAAACTAACGGAGCCGCAAACTTCCTCCGAACTGGACCGCTGGGTAACTTCACGTTTGAATTCGCTGGTCAAAGTGGTTACTGCCGATTACGAGGAAAACGAAATCACCAACGCCGCGCGCAAAATCGCGCGCTTCACCGTCGAAGAGCTCTCCAACTGGTATGTCCGACGCAATCGCAAGCGCTTCTGGCGCTCCGGCCAGGATGCCGACAAGGCGGCCGCCTACGCCACCCTGCATCAGGCGCTGGTGACCGTGCTTAAACTGGCCGCGCCGATAGCCCCCTTTGTTTCCGAAAAACTGTATCAGGAATTAGCCGCCCAGTTCGATGGAAAAACCGAAAGCATCCACGGGTGTGCATTTCCTAAAGTTGATGAGTTGAAGATCGATTCGGCCCTGGAACAGAAAATGGAGGCCTTGATTCAACTCGTGGTTTTGGGCCGCGCGGCGCGCAACAAAAGCAAAATCAAAGTCCGCCAGCCCCTGGCGGAACTTTTTGCCGTCCTGCCCGGTAAGGGGCAAGAGCAGGGCTTAGCCGAGCTGGCCCCCATCTTGGCCGACGAGCTGAACGTCAAAAAAGTCACTTTCCTTTCCACCTCCGAAAGTTTATTTTCCCTCTCCGCCAAACCGGTCTTTTCCGTTCTCGGACCGAAAATGGGTAAAAAAATCGGCGCGGCGGCCGAAAAGATTAAAAGTTTGGGGACGCCCGAACTGTTGAAACTGAAACAAAAAGGGGAACTGGATTTGGTTATAGATGAAGAAGTGGTTACGATTGTTAAAGAGGAAGTGGAAATAGTCGAGAAAAGCTCGGAAGGTTTGGTTGGCGAGGTCTCCGGCGGATACGCCGTGGCCCTCGATACTCGAATGACCGATGAACTGATTCTGGAAGGAATTGCGCGGGAACTAGTGAACAAAATCCAGAACCTGCGCAAAGAATCGGGCTTTGAGGTGACCGACCGGATTTTTCTGGGAATTTCCGGCAGTCCGGTCGTTGGAAAAGCGCTGGAACGGTTCGGCGCTTACGTGAAAAGGGAAACGCTGGCGGAAAAATTGGAGGAAAATTTAGGTTTTGCCGAAGCGGTCTCCGAGCTTTCGGTAAACGGCGAAAAGGTAATCATCGCCGTAACCCGTGTGGGGCGGGCAAAAGAAGTGGCATCTTGACGTTTTACCAAAGAGAGGAAAAAGGATGAAAAAGAAAGACCTGGAACATTACGAAAAACTGTTGCTGGCAAGAAGGTCGGAGTTGGTTGAAGAAATGAGTCTTCTCAAAAAAGCGGCTTTGGAAACCACCGTTAAAGATTCGTCCGGCGATTTGTCTTCCTATTCCTACCATATGGCCGACCAGGGCACCGACTCGATGGAGCGGGAAAAAGCCTTTCTAATGGCCTCCAAATCCGGCCGGCTTTTGTATCACATCGACGAAGCCCTGCGGCGCATCAAGGACGGAAATTTCGGCAAATGTCAGGAATGCGGGGAAGACATTTCCACCGCCCGGCTGGAAGCGGTTCCCCACGCCCGGCTCTGCATTGCCTGCAAGGAAAAAGAAGAGCAGGCGAAAATGAAAGAAAATATGTAAAATGGCGCCCCTTTCCGCGCGCCTCGTTTTTCTCCGCTTTTACTTCCCGATTGTCGGCGGCATCTGGATTTTGGACCGCTTCAGCAAATGGCTGGTGAAGAAAAACTTCCATCTGGGGGAATCCATACCGGTTCTGGGATCGTTTTTCCAGCTCACCTACGTGGAAAACAAAGGGGGCGCGTTCGGCATTCAACTGGGCGGCAGTCTTTTTTACTTCATTGCCTCCATTTTGGTCATTTTCTACATTTTGTTTTATCTCTGGCGGCACCCCGCGGATGGAAAGCTTGCGCAAGTTTCGTTGGCCCTGATTCTTGGGGGCGCCTTCGGCAACCTGTACGATCGGGCCTTATACGGCTCGGTCACCGATTTTTTGGATTTTGAGTTTTTTGATATCCCGCCTTTTGCATTGGGGCCGGTCCATTTTTCGGGAATGGAGCGCTGGCCGGTGTTCAACATCGCCGACTCGGCGGTGACGGTCGGCATTGGGCTTCTGCTTTTAGCCTCGTTTTTCTCCAAAAAAGAAATTTCTTTACCGGCGGCGGCCGCCGATGCAGAGATTTAAGGTTTCCGCCAAAGAAGCGAACCTCCGTTTGGATAAATATTTGGCCGTCGAGCTGGAAGCGGTTTTGTCCCGCTCCGCCGTCCAGCGCCTGATTGACGAAGGCAAAGTCGCCGTGGGAGGCAGGAAGCAAAAGGCCTCCTACAAAGTCCAATCCGGCGATTTAATCGAGATAGAGATTCCGCCCCGGCCGGTGTACGAAATCACGGCCGAAAAACTGCCGCTTAACGTTTATTACGAAGATGAGGAACTGATTTTGTTGGAAAAACCGGCCGGAATGGTCTCCCACCCCGCCGTTGGGCACTGGACCGGCACCCTGGTAAATGCGCTGTTGTATCATTTCGGCCTGGAAAAAACGGATGAAGCCAACTTTCGCCTCGGATTGGTGCACCGGCTGGATAAAAACACCTCCGGCCTGCTTCTGGTGGCCAAAACGATGACCGCCCATGCCCAGCTGCAAAAGCAGCTGAAAGACCGGACGCTCAAACGCCAGTATCAGGCCATTTGTTGGGGACACTTGAAGGGGACCAAGGGGCTGATTGATTTGCCTTTGGGCCGCTCGCCCGCCGACCGTAAAAAAGTAATCGTAACCAAAGAGCGTTCCCGTCCGGCCTTGACCGAATATGAAATTTTGGAAAACTTCGCTTTCGCCCAGCTTTTGAAACTTTCGCTGCGCACCGGCCGCACGCATCAAATCCGCGCCCACCTGGCGCATTTGGGCCATCCGGTTCTGGGCGACCCGGAGTACGGCGGCCGGGAGAAGGCCTTGGGGGGCATTCAGGGCGAGTATCGTCAGAAGGCGGCACGGGCGTTGGAGTTAATCGACCGCCAAGCCCTGCATGCCTTTTATCTTTCCTTCCTGCATCCGGTGACCAAGGAAAAAAAAGAATTTGTTTCCGATTTACCGGGTGACTTTCAGGCGGTTTTGGATTATCTTCGGGCTTTGGAAAAATGAACGGCCCAAACTCCTTTCGTAAAAAACAGTGCGCGAAAGGAGTTTTAGTTTTATCCTCCGGCGAAGTTTTTCACGGCAACCTTTTTGGCCATATTCACGAATCCTTTGGCGAAGTGGTTTTCAACACTTCGATGATGGGGTATCAGGAGATTTTGACCGACCCCTCCTACTCCGGCCAGATGGTGGCGATGACCTATCCTTTGGTCGGCAACTACGGGCTGAACTCCGAAGATTTTGAATCGCGCCAAAGCTGGGTGCGCGGTTTTATCGTGCGCGAAGCCTGTAATTTCCCCTCCAACTGGCGCTCCGAGTTTTCGCTGGATGAGTTTTTGAAAGCCCAAAAGGTGGTCGGCATCCAGGGAATCGACACCCGCGCCTTGACTTTGACCCTGCGCGACACCGGCGCCCGGATGGGAATCATCTCGCCCGAAGTTTCGAAGCTTAAACAATTGAAGGAAAAAGCGGCCCTCCTCCCCGGAATGGAAGGGCAGGATTTGGCCAAAAAGGTTTCGACCGAAAAGCCGTATTTCTGGCAAGACAAAAGCTTTGCCGAATCGAATGGAAAACCCTGGAAGGTGGTGGCCTTCGATTTTGGCATCAAGCATAATATTTTGAAAAAACTGGCCGCCGTCGGCTGCCGCGTGCAGGTCGTTCCGGCCGAAACAACGGCGGAAGAGGTTTTAAGCTGCAGGCCGGACGGCATTTTCCTCTCCAACGGCCCCGGCGACCCGGCCGCCTGCCGCTACGCCGTCCGTTCCGTGGAACGGCTGGTCGGCTTAAAACCGATTTTTGGCATCTGCTTGGGCCATCAGATTCTCGGTTTGGCTCTGGGCGCCAAAACGTTCAAATTAAAATTTGGTCACCATGGCGCTAATCATCCCGTGAAAAATCTTATTTCTGAAAAAGTGGAGATTACGGCGCAAAACCACGGTTTTGCCGTTGATCCCACGACGCTCAAGGCAGCCGGTTTGGAATTAACGCATATCAACCTGAACGACCGGACCGTGGAGGGAATGCGCCACAGCGAATATCCGATTTTCTCGGTGCAGTATCATCCGGAGGCCTCTCCCGGCCCGCATGACGCCGACTACCTGTTTGAAGAATTTATCGAGCTGATGAAAAAATGGCGGGAAAATTAGAATGCCCAAGCGCACCGACTTAAAATCGATCCTCATCATCGGCTCCGGGCCGATTGTCATCGGCCAGGCCTGCGAATTCGACTACTCCGGCACCCAGGCCTGCCGGGCGCTTCGCGAAGAGGGATATCGGGTAATTTTAGTCAACTCCAATCCCGCCACCATTATGACCGACCCGGAAATGGCGGATGCCACCTACATAGAGCCGTTGACCGTCGAGGTGGTCGCCAAAATTATTGAAAAAGAACGCCCGGACGCTCTGCTGCCGACCCTGGGCGGCCAGACCGGTTTGAATCTGGCGATGGAGCTTTACAGCTCCGGCGTTCTGGACCAGTTCGGTGTGGAGATGATTGGCGCCAAGCCGGAAGCGATTAAAACCGCCGAGGATAGAAAACTTTTCAAAGAGGCGATGCGCCAGATTGGCGTGGACATTCCCCAAAGTGAACTGGCCACTTCGGTCAAGCAGGCGGCCGACATCGCCAAAAAACTGGGCTACCCGGTAGTCATCCGCCCCAGTTTCACGCTCGGCGGCAGCGGCGGCGGCATCGCTTTCAATCCGGATGAATTAAAAGAAATCGTTTCGTTGGGGTTGGAGCTTTCTCCCGTCCACTCCGTCTTAATCGAGGAATCGGTCATCGGCTGGAAAGAGTTTGAACTGGAAGTGATGCGGGATAAAAAGGATAACGTGGTGATCGTCTGCTCCATCGAAAATTTAGACCCGATGGGGGTGCACACCGGCGATTCAATTACCGTCGCCCCGGCCCAGACCCTGACCGACAAGGAATATCAAAAGATGCGCGACTGGTCATTGGCCATTATCCGCAAAATCGGGGTGGAGACCGGCGGCTCCAACATTCAGTTCGCCGTGGAGGGCCACAGCGGGCGCATCGTGGCGATTGAAGCAAACCCGCGCGTCTCCCGCTCGTCGGCTCTGGCTTCGAAGGCGACCGGTTTCCCGATAGCTAAAATCGCTGCCAAGCTGGCTTGCGGTTACACATTGGATGAACTGCCCAACGACATCACCAAAAAGACCCCCACCTGTTTCGAGCCGGCCATCGATTACGTAGTGGTAAAAGTCCCGCGCTTCAACTTCGAGAAATTTCCCGATTCAATCCCGCTTTTGACCACCTCGATGAAATCGGTGGGCGAGGCACTCTCCTTCGGCCGCAACTTTAAAGAAGCGCTCGGCAAAGGCTTTTTCTCCACTGAAGCGGGATACGCCGGTTTTCTCTGGAATAAAAAAGAAAAACTCTCCCTCGAAAAAATTAAACAGGTTCTGGCCACCCATCATCCGGAGCGGATTTTCTACCTCAAAGCCGGCTTTGCGCAGGGACTTTCGGTCGAAGAAGCGTATAGCTTGACCAAAATTGATCCCTGGTTTTTGCACCACATTCAGGAGTTCGTCTGGCTTGAGTCAGAGATAAAAACCTACGCACGCCAAGAGCCGGAACTTTTTGCCGGAAACAATTTTGATGCTCTCCCGGAAGAGCTTTTGCGGCAGGCCAAAGAATGGGGCTTCACCGACCCGCATTTGGCTGCGCTGTTGAACACCGGCGAAGAAACCGTCGCCCGTCTGCGCCAGAAAAAAGGAATTCTCCCCATCTTCAAATCGGTGGACACCTGCGCCGGGGAATTCGAGGCAGCCACCCCCTACTTCTATTCCTCCTACGATTCCTTCGACGAGCCGTTGAAAAAGTCCCGCCGCGACTCGGTGGTAGTGTTGGGCTCCGGCCCCAACCGGATAGGGCAGGGGATTGAATTCGACTACGCCTGCGTCCACGCCGTCTGGGCCATCCGCGAAGAGGGGCTGGAAGCGGTGATGATTAACTCCAATCCGGAGACGGTCTCCACCGACTACGACACCGCCGACCGGCTCTACTTCGAGCCGGTTACCCGCGAAAATGTTTGGGCGGTTCTGGAACGCGAAAACCCGAAGGGCGTTTTCGTCGGCTTCGGCGGGCAGACGCCGCTCAAGCTGGCCAAAGCTCTATCGAAATCAAAATGGAAAATTTTGGGAACCCCCTTCGAAGCCATCGACATCGCCGAAGACCGCAAGCGCTTTGCTCGTCTCTTGACGGAGTTAAAGATTCCTCAACCCCCCGGCGGCACTGCCATCACTTTCGCCCGCGCCATCAAAACCGCCGCCGCGCTTGGCTATCCGGTTTTAGCCCGGCCTTCCTACGTTCTGGGGGGTCAGGCGATGAAGCTGGCCTATTCCTCGCGCGAGCTGGCGGAGTATCTGCAAAACGCGTTGGACGTAAACCCAGAACAGCCGGTTTTAATCGACAAGTTTTTGGAAGATGCCGTCGAACTGGATTTGGATTTGGTCTCGGACGGCCGCGAGGTTTTCATCGGCGGAATTATGGAGCATATCGAAGAAGCCGGAGTGCACTCCGGCGACTCGATTGCCGTCCTGCCGCCGTTTTCGATTTCCGACTCGACCTTGAAAGTAGTGGAGGACTATGCCGTCAAAATCGCCCGCGCCTTGAAAGTGGTCGGGTTGTTGAATATTCAGTTCGCGGTAAAAAACGACACGGTCTATGTTCTCGAAGCCAATCCCCGCTCCAGCCGCACGGTGCCCTTCGTCTCCAAAGCCATCGGCGTTCCGTTGGCCAAAATCGCCGCCAAAGTCGGTTTGGGCCGCCGTTTGAAAGACTTTAACCTTCCTTCAAGCTACCAAATGCCCCACTTTGCGGTCAAATTCCCGGTCTTCCCCTTCCAGCGCTTCCCCGGCGCCGAAGTTTCCTTGGGCCCGCAGATGAAATCAACCGGCGAAGTAATGGGGCTGGATGCCGATTTGGGCATCGCCTTTCTGAAAGGCCAGTTGAACTTATCCGGCGGACTGCCGGACAGAGGCCAAATTTTCATCTCCGTCCGCAACCGCGACAAGCGCGCCTCGGTGCCTCTGGCGAAGGGATTGGTAGAGTTGGGTTTTACCCTGTGCGCCACCTCCGGAACGGCCAAAGCGCTAACCGCTTCCGGCATTTCGGTCAAGCCGGTCAAAAAAGTTTCCGAAGGCCGCCCGCATATCGTCGATTCTATTAAAGCTGGCGAAATCGCCTGGGTCATCAACACGCCGGAAGGGGAGACCTCGCAAAAGGACTCGCAGGCCATCCGCCGCGCGGCGGTGGAACATCGCGTTGCTTTGATTACCACCTTGGCCGGTGCGCAAGCCGCCGTTAACGCGGTTCAATCACTCAAAAAAGGAAAATTAGAAGTCCGCTCCCTGCAGGAATACTTTGCCCCCAAACCAGCTATGGTTTTAGAGCCGGTTTAACAGGGCAAAGCGACATCCAGAAATATATAATTCAAAAGCAAGACGACGTCTGCCGCTGTGGCCAAGCCATCGCAATTCATATCGTGCTCGGGAAAAGTCGGTGGTGGAGTGCCAAGAAAAACGATATTAAGCAAAGTAACTACGTCGGCTGTCGTCAATAGAAAATCTCCGTTAATGTCACCTCGGATAGGCTGCATAAGCCCGGCTTTTTGCCGGGCGGCCAATGCTTTTGAAATCAAGTCGGAGAAGTCAAGCCCCTGCTGATAAGCTTCGATTTTTGCGGGGTTTAGATAGTTTGCAATCGTGGCGCCTAAATTTTGACTGAAATTTTGCGGGTTGTTATGGAATCCTGTTCCTGCGAGTAACGAAATGGAGAAAGAAAGAGTTTCAGCCGGGGCTAAATCAAAAGGCCCAATAGTGTAAAGATATCGAGTATCGTATCCGTTGGCGATGTCTATTGCGTTCCCCTGTGGAGTCAAGGGTGGCAGCCAGCCCGCGGTCGTTTGATTTAAGGCACTGGTGACCTGGTCGTAATCCTTTTCGCCGTTGGAAAGACAATAGTACTTCATTTTATCCCCTTCCGGCTGGCCGCGCCCGCCGGATTGGTTTAACCTCCCGGGCGCAAGTTGTGGCCCCCAGTCTAGGTCAATGTTGCCATTTGGCGTCCACCAGTTAAAGCTGGTTTTGGCCAACGGTTGGGAAGCGCCTAAAAAATAAACCCCGACAATGCTTGTGGGACTGCTTGCTGTAAAGACGCCTCCCGAAGGGTCTCCATCTTGATCACCTATATAGGGAATTTCCAGATGCAGCGGCTGCCCGTTCACCACTGTATCTGTTTGGAACAGGCCAGCTAAATCGTCTTGAAAGTAGGCACCTGAAGTGGGGTGCCCCACATCTCCATCCCAGAAAAACCCAACATAAGCTTCTGTGATAGTGTCGGAGCGGATATTTTCTAACTTATAGTGAATAATTATTAAATCTTTAAGAAACTGGCCGGTATCCGAAAGGCTGGTTTGGACGATTTTGAGCCCTAATGGCTTATGCGGGCGCTGGTCAACTGGGGTCTATCTGAACGTAAGTTGGATCGGTCAAGGTATCAAACATTGTGGCTATCAAGTCCAGTTGAGAAATAGCGTTTGGGCTAAAATATGGGCTGCCTGGATTGGTGGAGCGTTTTACAATCTCACCATTCATTCCTGCATCTGGCCAAAGTTCAAAGTCATCGACTGCCCAGCCGTCCGTGCCGGTGGAGACCAAGGTATCCCCTGCCACTATTGCTCCTATCCAAAGACAAGCTTGAAAAAGATGTTCAATTTTCGAACCTCCTGGAAACTCGGCTGAAGATGTGGAAGTGCCGGTTATACAGTCGATTAACTGTGGATCGTTTTGATTGCCTAAAAATCCGTAATTGGTAACCGTGAACCATATCCGCCCAACTTTATGGGTGCATTGCTGTCGGTTGGGAATCGGAAAAGCCGTGGCAAAAGCGCCAGGTACCAGAGCCGGTGATTTTTGAGTTGCAATGGCCAACAGCTCTTTGGATTGGAAAACAGAAGACAGCAATAAGACTCCTGCAATCATTTCTACTCTACTAAGTTTGATCATACCTACTCCCTTTTGGCGAAAAGTTGACCGAACTCTACCTCATCGGCCTCCTTATAAGAGCAATTATAATTAACCTCCTTCTTTTAAGATGTCAAGCCCTATGTGACGCTTATAACCTAAAGTTTGATTCAATAAAAAAGCCCGCCTGCTGGCGGGCCTTCTTAAGTCTATACAGTTTATGGCACTTGCGCCGTGTCCAAAAATTGCGAATGGAACTTTAACACTTTGACCAGCTGGTCGTTTATGAAAGTGTTGTGGTCGGCCGGTCGTCCGGGATAGCCGGGATATTCTTCGTAGAAAAATTTCTTAGAAAATTGAGTCCTCGTCATTCCGGCAAAGCTGGAAACCGGCGAAAAGCCCTTCGATGTTAGGGTGTCCCGGAAAGTTTTATTTTGCTCCAACATCCCCAGTTGGTCATCCAGCCCGCAGCTTATATAGAGCGGCACGCTATCCAGCCGAGCGAGTTTCGCCGGGTCGGCCAAAAATGTTTTGATGTCGTGCCGCAGCCAGCGTGACCAAACAGAAAGAATTAGGTCGCCTTTGTAGTTGAACGGAAACAAAACTCCCGCATCCCTGCCGGTTTGGGAAAATTTAAAAAAGTAGGGGGTAGAGTTTTGTTGTGAGGTGGAAAGAGAATCGGTATTCCCATCCAGGGTTGTATCCACCGATGAAAAGGCCGCCGCCATGGCAAATAGCAGGTTGGTTCTCACAAGTTTAGGGTTAAACGGATCCGGCTTAAAAAGGCTTAGTATGTCAGTAAAGCTTTCGCGGCGCAGACTGTCATAAGCTGTTGAATCGTTAAGCGGGACCCCCAACTCGTTGAACACCGCAAACCGATAGGAAGGGCTCAAAAAACCTTGATCCGTGGCGCTCCCCTCAAAGGCCAAAGGGGCGCTCAAAGCCGAAACCGACCCAAAGGTGGTGTCGTTGCCGGTTAGAATCATTTTTAACGCCCCATATCCTCCCATCCCGTGCCCGCACACGCCCCGCGACTTCTTTCCGAAAACCGTGTTGTAGGTATCGTTCACGTAGCCGACTAACTGGCTGTCAATCATGGTGAAATAGCGGGCGCTGCCGGGAGAATTGGTATAGAAGGCGCCGCCGTAAAAATTAATGGCATCGGTTTGAACCACCAGCATCGGCTGGATTTCGCCGAAAGCAATCATACGGTCCAACGTTTCCGCCAGCTCGTAGAAACCGTAATAAGTATCGGTGCCGCCGAAATCATGCAGTAAATACAAGGTGGGAAAGGGGCGGCCCTGTCCCCGCTGTGCGTATCCGGGAGGAGTGTAAACCCGCACCGTTCGCGTACTCTGAATAAGCCTCGGGCGGATGTTGCTGACCCAAAGCGAATTGTTCACCGAATCTAACGTTCCAACAAAATTAAGATCTACCTCAAACACCTTTCCCCGTGCCGGCGCGGAAGAACCCGCCGGATTTTTCCTTTTGTTGCAGCCGGTAAAAACAAGTGCCCCAAAAAGTATTAAAAGAAACCAAGCTTTCGAACGACGCATATCTATTCTCCTACTTCGCATTAATGTCAAAACGATAAGTGAAGGAAGCCGTGGTTGTAAAACGGGTATCCCTGTACACGCCCGGCAGGTTTTCAAAAAGCCCGGTCACGCTGGAAAAATCTCTTTTCTGCGCCGCCAAAAGCTCTACGTTATAAGCCAACTCCCAGTGTCCGGCCAGATAAGAAAAACCGGCGCTGAAAGAATGCTTGTTGCCCACGTCTAAAAACCAGGGGTTGAAGGTGGAATCGGGAATGGGAGATTGGTCAAAAAAGTAACCCGCACGGAACAGCCAGCTGGGCTTTGGATTAAACAAAATTCCGCCCGAGAACTTAACGGTGTTTTTCCACCCAAAACGGTAGGTGGGAGTGCCCAGATTAGCGGCAGCAGATGAATTATCGAAGCTGATTACCACGCTGTCCATTTTTTTCCAATTAAACCAGGCCAGGTCGGTGGCCAGTGTCCATTGAGTATTGATTTTATAGGCGATTCCCCCTCCAAAATCCTGCGGCAGGTTCAAAGTCAATTGGGCTCCGTTTCCGCCGATGAAAATATCTTTTCCCTGGCCGTCAAAAATAAACTTGTATTGGTCGGGAAAGAAATCGCGAATTTGATCCCGGGCTAACCGTTTGGCGTCGTTATCCGGGAAATAGATTTTCTGCTCGTATTCGCCCTTCAGTTTAAAACGTACCGGAGAGTGATAAGCAAGGCCTACGGAAACTTTCTCGTTCGGCTTGTACAAAATTCCGGCGTTGCCGCCTACCCCCCAGCTTCCGGCTCCAACCCGAACGATGGAAACCACGTTTTCTTCCGGGCGAGATTTTAGCTCCGGATGGTTGTTAAAGATCTTTTCCAAAGTATCCACCTCTCCCACCAAGGGTTCATAACTCTGTTCGACGGGGGTGAGAATCGGCCGGCTAAAATTCCAATCCGCTCGGTCGATCGAAACTCCCGCTCCCAGAGCTAATTTCCCGTCCATCAACGAAATCGCCGCCGTAGGATGAACGTCAGCCACCCGCAGGCGCGACTCAAAATTCTTCTCCGGAAACGTGAAGGGGGGAACCGTGTCACCTTTGAAAGCATACGGTAAAGAGAACAGATCCCATTGGCTATGGTTGTGATACGGCACGTAAAGGGCAACGCCTAAATTTAACCGGCCCAGCTGCGGAAAACGCAAAAAACCGGAGGCAATCGCCAGCGGAATGTTTCGGTCAAAAGGAAAACGTTCCTCGCTGCTGTCCGAAGGAAATCCAAGACCGTAACCATTTATCGTAGCTTTAGGGGTGTATTTCACCCGGCTGGAGATTATTGAAGTGCCGGCGGTCACTTGCGATTTGGTCTGAAAAGCCAAACCAGCCGGGTTCCAATAGGCCGCCGACCAATCGTCCGCAATGGCGCGGAAGGCCCCGCACAGCCCGGCGGCGCGGGGCCCCACCCCGGTTACGGCGAACCCCCCGCCAAAAGCGGCCGCCGCAAAAACCGAAAAACAAAAAAATACTCCAACAGCAAAAAACAGCTTGCTTCTCATACCTTTTTCCTCACTTCGGATAGCGCCGACTCTTTAAGTCCTGTTACTGCCTATTCCCTTAATCCTTTCCTTCCACAGAGCCGGGATAACTCATGCCTCTTTTCAACAAAAGCCAGAAATTAAAGGGGTGTCACATTTTTGTCAACCGCTTTTTGGCCGGGGTATTGAAGTACCCTAACGGGAAGGTAGAAGCTTTCTCAAGGAATACAGGGGTTTAAGATTCCCAAAAAGACCCAATTCAGCTCGCGCACCACATCAGCACTTATATAAATGCCGTCACAGTCGAGGTCGGAAGCGCAATAATTCACGCCCTGAAAAATGCCTAAGTAAGCCAAATTCATGAGTAAAACGACATCTGTAGCAGTCAAGACGCCATCCTGATTGACATCCCCTTTCGGGCACACCCGCACCGCATCCCAGGCCTTGCGCAATGGCAACGTATCGACAGGATTTAAGTCTTTGGCAGCCTGAATCGAACGGATTCTTGCCTGTAAAAAATTTGTCAAACTATCCCAATAAACCCTGTTCGCTCGTAGCATCACCTTCATCGCGTTGTCGATGCCGATGCCGTTCACGGTGTCTTTGTTATGGATATGTTGGCCGGGAGCGGCAAAAAGATAGAACATCTTATTCGGAACACCGGAATTATAGTGAACGCCACAATAATCATTCGTGGTATCGGGTGTTGTGCAACCACTTATGGTCTGCCAATATTGCCCCTTAAAAGTATTAGGTTTATAGGTATTGTTAGGCTCGGACAAATCACTAATTGCCGGTTCACCAATGACAACATGCTCTCCTGTTTGCCAGTCCGGGTCCCGGCCAGTAGCAAAACCAATTGTCACACCAAGCATATCCGAAAAAGATTCGTTTAAGGCCCCTGGTTCTTTTGACGAGCCCAATTTAGAAGCAAAATCGGTAACGCCGTGACCCCATTCATGCCCCACCTGGTCAATGGCTCCGGCAAAGGATAAATGAAGACTGTTTTGGGGAGTGTATCGGACGATTTGAATATTTGGATCATACCCGGCGCCTACCTTCGGGTCAGTAGTAAACGGATCGTCGGTGTATGACCTCATTGTTTTTCCGGAGTCATCGAAACCGTTTCTATTCAAATAAAAAGGATTCGCTAAATAATCGTAGGTCAACCCGGCATACACCTGGGCATCCACACCGGAAGCTTGAATCTGCGCATCCCAAATGGTATCAAGGTCGGTAAAGACGTTTAGATTAGTGTCAAGAAACGTTATAATACCGGTAAAATCACGCATCCGACCGTTGTGCCCGTGCGGATTGTTGTTTGCCTCACGGGTCAAATCAATAAGTTGATAGTTAGACCCACTGCACCAGGTGTCGATATGGCCTTGAGGGTTTCCCAATACACTTGTGCCGGTCCCGACCTGGTCAGAGCTTGGACAAAACGCGACGTTCACGTCATAAAAACAACTATTATTGAATTCGTCTATTTCCATCTCAGTAATATAGTAATCGTGCTTAAGCTCGATTCTATGAATCCCGGGCGTGGTGAAAGTCCACGGGAAGTCCTGAACGCCGAGAGGTGGGTCAGAGGTATTAAAAGGGGGTTCCGTATACCACGATCCCCTGAGCGTGCCATCAATATACAGGTTGGACCAGATAAGGGTGCTGGTGGCCCGGGTCCCGATATTCTTGTATGCCCAGTCGATATATGTTGTGCGGTTCACAAACGGTTGGGATTGGGTGTTCGTATTGGAAACATTAGAGACCACAATCGGGCCAGCCCAGCCGGGGGGCGGGGGCTGGGCGCAGGCGAGGTCAGGAGTTCCGGATGGAGCATCTTTTTTGAGCACGATGTCATCCAAAAATGCTCCCTTGTCGGTCACCGTCGCATCGCTCTCAAAAAGAAACGCTATCCAAAGACCGGAGAGGCCTATAAGGTTCTGATAAAAACCTCCTCCGAGATCTATGCTATCGAGCGGTAATCTCTTAGATACCCAGCCGTTAAAGTTTCCCGCTGCACCCTCTGGAAAATAAAAGCTTTGCCCATCGGTGGAAATCCCCCACCAAAGGGCGTCATATTTGAGAGGCGAGGGAACAAATTCTGACTTGAGCCAAAAGTAGAAATCAAGTTCGGCATCAGTTGCATCCGTCAAACTAAACGGCCCGTAAGCCATCCAAGACTGCATATAGTTCTGATAATTATTGAATTGAGGGTCAAGCCCATTTGCTCCTCCTCTTGCGCACCAGGCACTCCAGCCCCCCAAATGGGGTAAAAAATCGTCTTGGCCCCAAAAGTATTCGCCATGTATCGTGCTGTCGTTATCGAAAGCATACCAATTGGAACGGAAACGGGGGAAAATACCTTCGAAATTCTCGGTCATAATGTTTGCGAAGACCGCCCCAGTTGTACTTAAGTCGCTCCGGCCCGAGTCACTTCTTGTCTCTTTTTTCTGTTTTTCTTCCTCCTGTTGTTTAAGATTTTTGATTATTGAGTCTATTGGTTGATTCAGGCGAACTTCTTTCGGTCCAAAGTAAAAAAGGCCCGATGAATCCTTAACCCCTCCCCTTGTTTTCTCAAACGGAAAACTATCGGAAACGTTCATCCGAGGCTTGAGCATTGGCAAACTTTCTTTAGAATCACTCATGTTTTTCCCGGGGCCAATCGGCTGGGCGGGAAATTCGGGAACTTCTCCCTTGGGAGCTGACTTGGGTATTGGCGTTGATGCGGAGTCCTTTGGAACCGGCCGTGGAATAGGAGAAACATTACCTTCTGACCGCACGCCATCCTTTATACCGGTCTCCCTTTTCCATAGAATAGTGCCCGAATGGGAATCAATACCATACTCCCACGTCTCGGCCGATTTGTATCGATACAAACTGACCAACCAGGTCAGATGATATTGTCCCTCGTAAGTGGCTACAATAAGCGAAACGGTAATCGGACGTTTTTCTTTGAGACCCAGAGATTCGAAAGCCCGTAGGGCTGTTTTCTCATCCTCATTGGTGTAATTCAAATCCCGCTTGGCTATTTGAATGGCCGCGTTGGAATCGATGGCAGGAGTGGTGGAGATGTCGATGCCTGGAGCAAAACCACCTGAAATCCCTTTAAGTTTGCCGACAGCAGTGAAATGCGCCCTCACTCCTGGGACAGCAACGGGTACGCCTTTGTAGGTTTGACTAAGAAAAACAGTGGCTCCATATTTATCCTTTGACACATTTACTATTTTTAATTCCTCCCCGGGGTTGGTTATCCCATAGAGGTCCTTGTTTTGCTGCAAAAATTCATAAGCTGCCTCCACAGGGTCAGATTTCGTTTGACCTTTTGACAAATCGCCATAAAGATCCTCAGGAATTCCAGTTACGGGATTCGTATGTAATTCAACCCCTGGGTAAGCTTGGCGAAAAGCAGCAACCTTAGCCAATCTTTCCGCCCGCAGACTATCCTGCTTTTGGGTGGTGCTGGTACCGCCCGCCTGTGCTGGCGGGGTCGAAAGCAAAAAGCAAAGGCAGATAAAAACTAATAGTGGGTTCGACATCATTTTCGAGATTCGTTCTCGCATTTCAATCTCCTTTCTCCGATTTGTTTCATTTGTGTCAGCATTCTCCCCCCGGAGGGGCAGCGCCGGTAAACACGGCGTTGAGCAAAATCACCACATCGGCAGAGGTATAGACACCCTTGCAATCGCCTACCCCCAAAAAGACGCAGTTCATAAGCAAGACGACGTCCGTCATATCCAGAACCTTGTCCTCTTTTAAATCGAGCCTTGCAATGGCGCAGGGAGGGTCGGGGGCTTGGACGGTGATTACCCCCTTGACGAAGTTCACCCTGATAATATCTCCCATCCTGTCAAGGAAGTAGATGGCGTTCCAAGAACCTACGTCGCCTACCTTTATTAAAGCCGAATCGACTTCGAGATTTCCCAGCCCGGGGCGCACGGTGTCAAACTTTATTTCCCAAAAAGCCTTCCGGTTAGAATTGGGAGGCTCAAGGGTGGCACGGTCCAAGGGGTCAAAATGACCGGCAATAGTAACAGTATCCGGTGATAGGTCATTGTAGCGGCTGCCTACAAAGATGCGATAGTTGGATAAAGTTGTGGTAAGGGGTCTAACCACGCCGTTAAAATTCCTCGGCCGGGATAAAATCATATAAGCCCCGCCGGTAATCGACCGCTCAACTAAGGGTAAAACGATATTGCTAAGCGAGTCCTTGTTGGTGATGAGCACCCGCAAATAAACCGCCGGTGCTCCGGCTCCCGGATTGACGGTTTTGGATTCAATAATAATTGAATCGCGCGGGTCGGGAGCGGCAAAAATGGCAGAGGAATAGACAAACAAGCAGATGAGTAGCTGGATAAGGAAGTTCTTCATACTTCCTCCTTTCTTCAAACCAGAAATAACCAGGCGGTTTGCAAAAAGTCAACCGCTTTTTGGCAGGATAATGTTACTTCAGAAGATACCGGACAAACTTGTAAAAACTTCTTTGATTACTTCTTACCCGCGCTCGTCGAGTCGCTTCTCAATTCCTGATATTTTTTGATTTGTTCCGGAGTCAAAACCAGTTTGGTTTTGACGTGCGCAACCAGGTGCGCCTGCCGCAGCTTCCACTTCCAGCCTCCGATTCTTTCCAGGCGGTTGCCCAAGGCATCCAGATTGGTCTGCCCGCTGCGGAAAAACTCGTCCAAGGCCAGTTCCTCCACCACCAGTCGTTTTCCAAAATATACCGCCTCGGTTCCCATTTTTTTGAAAAACGCTTCGACCCGGTATTTTTGCTCCGGCGTCAGCTCCAGCTCTTTCTCCAGTTCCAAAACATGTTTGGGCCCCGGATAACCGAAGGTCTCCGCCGGCTGGCCCTGCCCCATTCCCGCCCCGCTGAAATACCCTTCCACCTCTTCGGAGGTCATCGTAACCGGCACTTTTTTGGACGCGCCTGCAAAAACCATTGAGCCGGCCAAAAGAAAAAGAGTGCTTAACTTCAAAATCCGCATATAACTCCTTTCAAAATTCCTCTCACTAATCTCTACCATCCTTACGCTTTAAAAGTTCTCGTCTTTTTAAGGCAAACAGGTGGGGGTTAAAGCAAAATCCAGAAAAAAGTAGTTCAGAAGCCGCACAACATCGGCGGAGGTCAGCAAACAATCGCCCGAAAAATCTCCCCGTTCGGCGGGTATGACGGGAGTGCCCAAAAAAGTTCCGTTGATTAAGGTTTGAATATCCACAAGATTGACTATTCCGTTGCTGTCTATATCGCCGGTCACCAGCGTTTCAATCAATTTAAAGTCATCCACCCCTGCTTCCACGGTGGAAGGGCCGCCCCGGTCCGCCGCCACAAAGCGAACGAAAGTTTTATTGGTAAGGGGAACTTTGTTGCGCAAAGCATACTGTGCCGTGCGCCAGCCGGAAGCCGAAAAACGGTATTTCTCCAAGTTTACCCAGTTGACCCCGCTGTCGGCAGAAATATCCACAAAAAAAGTATCCTTCAATATGTTCTGTCCCCCGCTGTTGGTGTACCAGCGCGAGAAGGATAACACCGGCTTATTCATACCGGTGAGATCAATCAAAGGAGTGGTTAAAGTAACTTTTCCTCCATCAACATCGTGATCGTCTATGGTTGCATTGGGAAAGACCTGGCCGGTAATGAAAGCCAGCCGCCCCGGGTCGGCGGTGTGGTCAGCCCCCGGCTGGGTTTGAAATCCGTTTCCGTTAAAAGCGGCAACCGGCACCACCCGTTCCCAAAAACCGGAGGTGGCATCGTCATCCAGAGCGGAAGTAGACCAATTTAGGTTAAACTCAAAATCGTCGGTATAGCCGCGCAAAAGCCGGAAGGTCGTATCCAGAGGAATGCCGGAAGATAAATTCAACGTATCGATTTTCTCCTGGTACCCCCAAAAAGCGGTGGCGATTTGAATCGGTTGCCCGGTCGGTAAAAAAGAAACGGAAAAATCTCCGCCAACACCGGTCAAATCGCTGAAAAACGCATCCCCCAAAAGCCCCACCCGAACCCCCTGAATTGGTTGACCTGAATCGGCGGTAAGCACCTGGCCGGTCAGCTGGCCATCGAATAAAGGGGTCAAAGCAAGGTTTACAGTGGTGGTATCGCTGTAGGGAAGGTTTACAACGACAGTTTCGGGATAAAAACCGTTGTGCGAGAATTCCAGCGTCCGTGTTCCCCCTTCGCTGCGTATAAAATAGTTGCCGGTAAGGTCGGTTTGAGCTTCCCGGCCAACTTCCAACGAACGAACCGTCGCTTCCGGAAGCGGCGCGCCGTTGGTTTGGTTGGTCACCAGCCCTTTAATTTTAGCCGCCGTGGCGCCGTTAAAGCTAAAAAGCCACATCCCTGGGTTGCTGCTGCCGTAATAGTTGGAAGCCACCAAAGTCCCGGAGGGAAAGAAATTAAAAAAGTCCCAACAACCGTTGCCGAGTGGGTCGGTGTCAAAATGCCCCACTTCTATCGGCTGGGTCGGGTCTTCAATGTCGAGAACCTCAACTCCTTCTCCGTAATACGAAGCATAGAGGAAATTCCCTTTAACCTGAACATTGTGCACGTCCGAACCCGGCACGCCAGCTGACCAGGCACCAACCTGCCTCGGGTTTCTGGGGTCGCGCACGTCCCAGACTCGAATGTAGCCGTTGCTGACTTCATCCGTAGTGAAGAGGTATTTTCCGTCTTCGGTAGTCCAGCAGTTGTGGGTCAATCTCGGACTCGGATAGGTAACGTCGGCCAGGCTTTGGGGAGCGGTTTTGTTGCTGATGTCCAGAATGGAAAATCCGCCTCCCAGAAAAGCGACGTAGGCGGTATCCCCCTTTACATAGCTGTCGTGGGAATCCGCGTTGTTCAGGGGGGATTGATATTGACCCACTTGAACTGGATTGAGGGGGTCGGAAATATCAACTATACGCAAAGCAGGACCTGCGCCGTTCATCCCCAGATAGGCGTAGTTGCCGTCGATGTGCAAAGCGTGGGAACCGGCACCCCCGCCCACGCTGTAACTTCGGATTGTTACGACAAAAGACGGGTTAGTGGCGATTGAATCCATATTTATAACTTGTAAACTGACTCCACTTTGATTAGAGGCCATAACGTAATGGGAATAGGGGCGCACCTGTTTTAGTTCGCCGCCGGTGGCGGCCACCGACCGGGTCAAAACCGGCGAGGCGGGGTTGGTTACGTTTCTGATTTCGAGGCGGTTGCCGGCGCAGATTAAAGCATATTCATTTTGAGTTCCAGGGTCCACATAGCCCCAGCAGCCGCGCACATCGGAGATTGGCTGGTAATATAACGAATCGATATTAAAATTAGGCCGGCCCCAAACAGAGGTGGCAATGAAACAAAACATTCCCAAAAGCATCCCGCGCATCCAAAGACTCCTTTCGCTCTTGCCCCTAAACTTGATTATATGCCAGCTCATTTCACCGGTTGATTTTTTTTATGCAAATGTATAATAGCATTTAGACCGTTAATTATTTCTTGAACGTGTAAATGCGCCAATCTTTTCCTTTTTTCACCAAACCAAATCGGGTGATGAAATGTTTCCCGCTTTCGGAATCGACAAATGAAACCTCGGTCGCCGCCGTGTCGCTGCTTTGCCGGGTTCGGCCAACCACCACCTGTTTGGAAAGCCACAATTGCTTTAATTCTCCGCCGGTCAGCTCCAACAAAATTCGGTTTCGGCGGGTGTCAAAATCTGCGCCGGCAAAAAGCGTATCTATTTCCGGCGCTCCGGAAGTTCCGCTAAACACGCCGGAGTCTAAAACGTCAGCCAGCCGGTTGGCGTCTCCCTGGGTCATAGCGTCAAAAAAAGTATAAACACTTTTATCGGGGGGTGAGCCCGAGCAGGCGAGAACAGCCAGAAATAATATTACGGTTTTGCGCAACTGGAGAACTAAAAACGGTAAGCTCCCGAAAAGCGGTGCGCCGAACCGAGCGTGGAATAGGGCAAAAAAGCGTAGTCAATCTGGAATTTCCGAACCAGAGCGCCAAAACCGCCCGAAAAACCGGCCAGATTATCTTTGCCGGAATCCAATCCGGCCTTAAAGTTTTGCCCGAAGGAAGTATAGCCAATCCGCAACAACACCGGTTTTAAGTTTAGATACTCAATTCCACCCGAAACAAAAATGTTGTTGTCTGTCGGAATCCCGAAGTCCAGGGCCGCCACAACCGGCAAACCTACCGGATGGAAGGCGGCGCCGGCTTTGAAAACCGTCGGCAAATCCTCCCGGACTCCGCCATAAAACTTGGAGACCTGAAACCCGGCGTTCTGCACGGCCGCTCCAAAACTGGCCCGTCCGTTTCTTATGCTGTATAACACGCCAAAATCGAACCCTATGGCGCTGGAAGAATAATCCTGAATTTTTTCGTATATAATTCGGGCGCTGGCGCCAACCGAAACGCCGGCTTTAAACTTCCTCGAGTATGTGGCCTGAAAAGCCAGATCCCCCGGAGTGAAATTTCCGATCGAATTTCCGGAGCTGTCCAGGCCGATGAAGGTTCCGTAATTAAAATAGTTCAAGGCCACTCCGGCGGTTTGATTTTCACCCAAAGGATAAAGGAAGGCCAGGTAGCCGGAGTTGACGTCTGCAAAATAGTTGACGTAGCTGGCGGCGAAAGCCTTGGTACGTATTGAAGCGGCTCCCGCCGGATTGTAATACAAGGCCGACTCGTCATCGGCAAGGCCGGTGAAAGCCCCGCCCATGGCCAAAGGCCGCGCTCCAATTCCATTTTTCAGAAAAGGATAAGCCTTGGTTCCCACATTTTCATTTCCGGAAGCGGCAAAAACCGAAAGGGCAAAGCTCCCTAAAATACCCGCCGTCAAAAAGAGTCTCTTCACGTTACCTCGCTTTCTCCTCCGCTAAATATACTCCAAGAGGGGAACTTGACAACAAAATAAATCACCAGCTTTTCACCGTCCGGTTGACGATATCCTCCGCCAGCTTGGCCACCGCCCGCTGTTTCCCCTGTTCTTCGTTTTCGCTGGCAGCCTCGTAAATGCCAAATCCCAGCATATCCGGTTCTTCCCAGAGATTTTTCTTATCCTTTTGGCCATCCACCGATACTTTGGCCCAAATTCTGACGACATACTGTTTAACGTTTTGCTTATCGTCAAAAGTATGGGCCGCCCGCTCGTAGCGCATAACCCGGCCCGAAAGCAGCAAATCCGCTGTTCCCTGGGGAGCAATCTTCAGCGTATTGTCGCGCACAAAGCGGCTGGAAACCGAATCGGTCAATGCCTCGCGCACCCCGAATTGAGTGGTTTCGTTCTCAAAAAGCAAAACGGCAATAGTTTTCGTGCCGCTTCCGCCGGGGTTGAAGGAATACGGCCCGCAGCTGAAAAGAAAGATAAGCCCGGACAAACCATAAAGCCAAAAGTTCAGTTTTGTTTTTGCCATACCACCTTCCCTTTTTTTACAACCGTGCGGGTCGGATTTACGCCCGTAAAATACGAAAGTTCCCGGTAATCTTGCGCTTCCCAAATTACCAAATCCGCCTGTTTGCCGGTTTCCAAATAACCGATTTTTTCTTCCAAGCCAAGAGCACAAGCGGCGTTGCGAGTTACCGCCAAAAGAGCCCTTGCCGCAGAGAAACCCCAGTTAACGCAGGCCATAGTCATCGTCAAAGGAAGTGAATAATTCGGCGAAGTGCCGGGGTTAAAATCGGTTGCCAGGGCTATGGGGACCTTGGCGGCTGAAAGCTTTTTGACTGGAGGTGATTTTTCGCTTCGCAAAAAAAATGAGGCAGAAGGGAGTAAAACGGCTATGGCTCCACTTTTCTTCAGCGCTTTAATGCCGCTGTCGGACAAGTACTCCAAGTGATCGGCCGAAACCGCATCCACTTCGGCCGCTAACTTTCCGCCGTTGGTATTGGACAGCTGGTCGGCGTGCAGCTTGGGCATAAGCCCAAATTTCTTTGCAGTCTGAAGAATTTCTTTGGCTTCCGGGTAGCTAAACGCAATTCTTTCCAAAAAAACATCGCAAAAAACCGCCAGTTTTCGTCTCGCTACTTCGGGCAGCAATTTTTCCGTCAACAGTTGAACATACTCTTTACGATTCTTTTTGAACTCCGGCGGAATGGTATGCGCCCCTAAAAAAGTAGGCACCAGCTCTACAGGATGCTTTTTGTTGACCGACTGAATCACCTCCAACAGTTTCAATTCATCTTCATAAGACAACCCATAACCCGATTTGGCTTCCAATGTTGTAGCTCCCGCTTCCAAGAACCGGTTTAAACGTTTTATCAAGGACTTTTCTAAGTCTTCAAACGATGCCTTCCGGGTCGCCTGCACCGTGGAAAAAATTCCCTCGCCTTTTTTGGCTATGGCCTCATACGTAACTCCGGTATTCCTCATCTCAAACTCTTCTTTGCGGTCCCCGGCAAAAACGGGATGGGTATGGCAGTCCACCAAACCGGGAGTGGCTAACCGGCCTTCTGCGTCTATCGTTTCCACTCCGCTGACGCCAAATTGTTGAGCTATTTCTTCTTTTTTCCCGATGGCCAAAATTTTTCCGTCTCCAATCGCAACGGCTACGTTGGCCTGAAGTCTCATGGCTTTCTCAAAGTCAGAAACGGGCGGCCCTTTTCTGCCGCCGGTACAGGTAACCAGTTGTCCAATGTTTTCAATAAGAAGTTCCGCACGCGGCATTGAAGCGAATATAGAATTTTGAGAAAGAAAGAAAAGGCGAGAGATGTGGTCTCCCGCCACGGAAAGCCCTATCGGATTATAAAATGGATGCTGAAGGAAACCTTCTCGTCGTCGTAGGAGCCGATAAACTTGATTTTATCGCCGGATAAAAGCGCCCCCAGGATGCCCGGATTGTTAACAATCAAATCTCGGGTGGACCACCCGTCGCGGTATCCGTCGTCGATTTCCTTTAAAACCCCAACCGACTCCGTGAGCAAAACGGCTTTCAACTTTCCCAATTTATTCTGCAATAATTTCTGTGAAAGGTAGCATCCGGAAAAATGCTGCCATTTGTCCGGCGCTTTAATCGGCCAGCGTTTTTCGTCTACATAAAACCACATATCCGCCTTGGCCGGCAGTTGTTTGAACTTTCCATCTCGTGGATAACCGCTCCAAAACGAAGCTTTTGCCGAATAGGCAGATGTCAGAACAAGAACCGATGCCAGCAGAAATCGGAGGGGTCGCATACTTTCCTTTCCCTCCACATCTGTATTGTGTCAAATATCGTGCCAGTTGTTGGTGCGTCTGACCGTTAGAAAAAGCCTAAATAGCTCATAGGCTTAGCCAGCCTAAAAACGAGGAGTTTTATTCTCTTGTTATGTTAACTGGATAATCTGTGCAGAGAAATGCTAATATCTGTAAGGAGCTTGGGAACTATCTCGGTTCTACTTGAGCCAAAGCTTTCTTGGATTTCTTGGAAATTTCCGCCAGCTTCTTTAATCGGGTTTTTAACCGCTTTTTGCTTTTATCCGAAAGGGAATAGTTTTTGGCAGATTTGCATTCCAAAAGCGCTTCTTGATATCGATGAGAGTTATAATAAGCGTTTGCCAATCGCCACCGGCATTCCACCATGTTAAACCCGCTTTGAAACGGGTCCGCTTCGAGCTGGCTTAAAAGTTTTGAATAAACAACTACCGAGCTATCCCACCTTTTTTGCTCCTGATAAATACTACCTTTGGCCCACAAAAAACTTTTGGCTTGGGGGTATTGGACGGCCAGCGAATCGGCCAGCGCTTGCGCCCATTTGAATTCTTTTTGCCCAATCAAAGCCCACAGAAGCGAACCGGCCGCCGCCTGGCGCGAAAAAAACCCTTTTTCTTTGGCCACAACCAACTGTTCAATCCCTTTCTGGCGTTCGTCGGAGATGAAAGCCGAAATCGGGAACTTTCTGGTTCGGGCGGACTTCCAAAAATAGTAGTTCCCTAATCCGTTGTACGCATCGTAGAAGGTCGAGTCGAATTGCAGCGCTTTTTCGAAATTCCCTTTGGCTTTCAACCCCGCCGATAATCCCCCATACCAATGCCCCTTTCGATACCCATCCAGCGCCTTGTATCCCCAAATATTGCCCATCAGCAGAAACAAATCCGGCCGCTCTTTTTCTTTTTTCCCCTTTTTTAGTTTTTTCAGCTCTTTTTCAGTCAGTTGTTGCGCTATCGAAAGCTGGATGGAAAACGCCGGTGAAAAGCTATCCTGCTCGGCATCCATCATCCGCGCCGCAATCCCCACCGCCCAGAAAAAATGCCCCCAGGGATCCCCCGGGTCGCTCTTTACCAGCGCTTTGAACAAGCTGTCCGATTCGCCAAATTGCTCCCGAACGGAAAGCTCGATGCCGGCTAAAAACTGTTTTTCCCGAACCGAATCCGGCAGCACCCGGCTTTGAAGCGTATGGGATTTTCCCCATATCGCAAAAATTGTCAGAGCAAGGATGGACGCAACTTTTTTCACCGCCGGCAATATAATAAAAATGGATGTAGGAGGTATTTTCCCGAAGTGCCGCCGCGGGTTTTCGGATACTGCGAGTGAAAAAGATTTAAACTTTTTTGTGGCTCTGCCTGTCAAAAGGGTGGTAGAAAAAAGGAGGAAAAAATGAAACGCACGCTACTTTACCTGACCGCCGCATTAGCCGTGGGAATTTTTGCCGCCGGCTGCGGCAAAAGCACCAACCACGACACGGACCAATCCGCCATTTTTTCCCTGATTGGTGCCAATCCGGACTTAACCGGTTCCGATGTTTTGTCCGCTTCAAATTCAACTTTTTCCAAAGCCGCCGTCGATACCGTCAAATTCTGGTGGCGTCAGATTCTGCATCGCGGCCGCCTGGTCGGAATGGGGGTACGCCAGCCTGCCGATTCGACCCATCCCTTTCCTTTCATCCTGGTAACTTTGACAGATACCTTGGAAGGCACCCTGCACATTTTAGGTAAAAACAACGGCGATACGATGACGGTTGAAGTGCTAAAACCGTTCACGGAAGTCGCCACCCGCCGGCTGCTTTTCCAAAAACGCGGTGCCAACAACGCTTTCCGCCGGGGTTGGTTTTTGGCCGGCGTTTCCGGCATCGAGCTGGTCTCCGTTCCAACCGTAACCGCCAACATCGATTCGGTAAAAATCCAATCCGCTTCCTTTTCCAAAACGATAGTCAAAGACAGCATTCTCTCCATCGTTCTGCGCCCCAATACCATTCAGTTTTCAAAAGGGGACTCCGTTTACGTCACCGTTTTCACCGGCGACGCCACCGATTCGGTTTATCTGCACGTGCATGCCCGGCAGGGCTTCAATTATGTACACGGGCGCAGGCGCCTGACCAACAACGGCGACGGCTCTTTTTCCGGATTCTGGAAAATTCCGCAGGAGCTGCCTTTCGGCCGCTGGCACTTTGCCGTGGACGTGCTCAAAGGCCACGTTCTGGCCACTAATGTAACCAGCGACTACGACTCCCACCAGTGGGGCATCATCTACCGCGTCGGCGTCTCCGAATAGAAGTTGAAAGCTCCCCAAAAGCCGTCCCGCCCTTTGGCGCGGACGGCTTTTTTGTTTGCAACCAACCTCTTTCCTGCCTTGTGTATTAATTTCACCCCAGAAGCGCTTGACATCCTTTTTATCTCACCTATTTTAACAATGAAAGGGGACGTAGTTGCATAGATTACGTCCGAGAGGTAAGAGGTTTTATGAATTTTCATTTGCGGTCATGGCTCCCTGCAACTGGGGCCTTTCTTTTCTTTTCGCTGCCGGTTTACGGTGAGCCGACCTTGAATGGGAATTCCCTCCGCCTTCGCCAGATTCTTTCTTCGCAGGAAACGAACGGCTCTAACCCCATACCCAAAACTTTTCTCCCCTTCAAATCTCAATCTGTCAGCCCTTACATTCTAATGCACACCGGCTGCCGCGAAGGTGACCACAATGGTTCCTGGAAACGCCACGCGGTCTATCGCGGCAGTGTGGCCTCCGGGCGAACCATACACGTATTGTATCCCACGTATGACGGCGTCGCCGCCACCAACAACCGGAATGCATACAACTGTTTGGCTTCGGGCGCAACCGTAATGACCTACAACAATCCGGATGGGACCGACAACGAGCCGCGCGCCAACCCGGCGCAGGCGGACCAGAACAACGGTCTGCACGCTTCCTTTGGCGACGCCACCACCTCCCAGGCGGTCTGGGTGGGCCGCGGCATTGGCGGCAATACCGGCACCATTTACAACGAAGATGCCTCCAGCTGTTTGGGACTGATTACCACGGCCAACACGCCGGTGGTCCCCGCGCGGGGGTTGGACCCGGACCTGCGGGTGGCAAACGTGGGAGCTTCCCCGGATACCATCGTGGTTTACCTTAGCTACTTCAACGCGGTGGCCACAATAGGCGCCACCACTTCGAAGGACGGCGGGGTGACCTGGTCGGCCCCGGTAGACGTTACTGCTTCTTCGTTTTTGAACTTTGCGGTAGCGAACAACGCCACCAACCCGAAGGTTCAGCACGTGTTTTCGACGGGTACGTCGGATTCTTCGGCGTTTGACGACGTGGAAGAGATACTCTACGTCAAGTCGGCCGACTACGGGCTTACCTGGTCGCCGGCGGTTTCGGTTTCCGGCCCGTATGAACTGCCAACTTACATCCCGCTTTTTACCGGTTCCTTGACCAGCATTATAATTGGAGACACGGCCCACGTCGTCTGGTTAGACCATGCCTATGACCAAGATACGCTGCCCGGCGGTCACATTCATCATTTGGCTATAACGCCGGACGGTTCCGTCACTGGCCCTCACAAGGTTGCGGATATAAACCTGTTTCTGCGGGAAGACTATGACCCTTATGGTTTTGGCCTCACCCAATTTGACTGGCAACATCCCACCTGTGCTTATAATAGTGAGACTCACTTAATGTATGTACTTTGGTCGGCTCCGCCGGATAATGGGTTGGGAGGGTTTGCAGATTCCGCCAACCCTTCGGTTGCAGGCGGTAGAATTTTTGCCAATAATGACATCTGGTGCTCCGCCTCGCGCACCAATGGCCGCTCCTGGGACGCTATGCAAAACGTCACTCAAACCAACCATCCCGGCTGCGATGGAACCACCACTCCCTGTGAGCATGAATTTTACATTTCCGCGGCGGAAGTGGCCGATTCGGTCATTTACGTTGTTACCCAGGTGCAAAAATTCCCCGGTTTTCAAGTAGCTTTTGGTGACTTCGGCCCGGATACCCGTCTTTCGGATGAATGGCGCCTGTACTTGGTCCCCGCGCGCACTCCCGAAGTCAATTGCGCCACCGCCATAAAGGGAGACTTGAACGAAGACGGACTTTTGAGTCCGGCCGATGTGGTCGCCGAGCTGAATTGTGCATTTTTAGGAATACTGCCCATTCTTGGTGACTGCGCTTGCGATTTGAACTGCGACAGTATGGCCACTGGCGCCGACGTGGTTGAAGAACTCAACAATGTCTTCCTCGGCGTTCCCTTCTCCTGCCCATAAATGAAATTGCTTTTCTATAAACTCCATTTCCTAAATTTCTTGTAGGGGCGAACCTTGCTTACCCCGAGTGACTTGTCCCGAGCGAAGCCGAGGGAAGTCGAGGGGTGTTTGCCCTTGACCCTTTCAAAATCGAAGTAAAAATTGAGGCAAAACCGAAAACCCGCTATTAGTAGAGGGATATTGGTCGCGCGACTGTAAACCAAGGACACCCTCCATTTCCCTCCCCTTGCAGGGGAGGGATTAAGGGAGGGGGTATTATACCCTCACCCGTTTGGGAAAACACCCCCGCGGGATTATTACGAAAGGGGCATAGACCCCTGCTGAAACAGGGTGGATGCTTGGCAGAACATCGCCACCGCTCTATCCTCTGGCCAGGCCTATTTGTTGTGAAATAGTCCAAAGGCCGCTAGCGGCATTTTTTAAAAAGCACGCAAAAGCAAAACGGACGATTGGAAAGTGGAAACAATGGAAGAGAAAACGCAAAGAACTGGAGACTGGATATTTAACTAACCCCTAATCCCCGATCCAAAATCCCTGTCTTTGTAGGGGCGGGTTTAAAACCCGCCCGAGGTTGGCGGTGTGTGGCAAACAAAAACCCGCCGCTCTTGCGAACGGCGGGGGTAAAGAGGAAAGCTTCTATTGGGAAAAACCTCTCCAATTAGAACGTTAAAGGCGTTTTGTAGCCACCGGCAGTATTTTGCTATCGCTACCCAGTATCCCCTTGTTTTGCAAGAGCTTACTGGGGTCTCGGCGTACGCTCAACCTTCGGGAGCGGCCTTCATCAGTGAATAGTAAGAGGTTTTTCACTCGTCTCTCCTCTCGCTTACAGTATAAGGGGGGATTTGGCACAAAGCAAGCAAAATCGTTAGGTTGATAGGGTCTTCTGAGTCGTTTGACCGGGCTGAAGTAATCTCAATATTTACGGGTACATTGTGAGTCGACCGATTATGCCTTTCCCGACCCGGTTGGTCGGGAATAGAATAAAATTTTATTTTTATCCTCAATAGTGCTTGACAAACTGCCGATACGTGCGTATGTATAATAGAGTCAGTGGAGCAAGTGGCTCTACTGATAGAAAGGAAGGAAAATGGCCCGCTTGTTGCCGTTGAGTAAGGGATGTCAGTATGCAATCCGAACGGTTGCCCTGTTGTCCTTAAAACCGGTCGGCGCGGTTTTTGCCCGGCAAGAGGTTAGCAACCAGGCCAGGGTTTCAAGCGCCTTCCTTTCAAAAATCCTGCAGACCTTGACCCGGGCGGGCATCTTGCGTTCACACCGGGGCTCCCAGCGGGGATATTCGCTTGCCCGCCCAGCCAGGCAGATTAGTCTTCTGGATATTGTTACCGCCTACGACGGCCCGCTGGGACACGAAGGCTGCCTGTTGGACGATTACAAGCTCTGCCCCGGAGAACGGGTTTGCGCCATTCACGGCCAGCGGATGAATATTCAAGAGGAAATGTCCAAAAACCTATCATCCGTAAACGTTGCGGAAGTTGCCAAAACCCTGCATAAGCGCCACGGTAAGATAGGTATTTGAGAAAATAAGGAGTTAAAGATGAGGCCGCTATCAAAAATTCAAAAAAAGACGCTTGGGCGCCCGGAATGGAGGAAGTCATGAAAACCCAATCAATTAGATTCAAGCTGGCGCTGGTCGCCGCAACGATGGGAGGACTCCTGCTTGCATCCACAAGCGGGCTTTTCGGGGTTGCCCAGTTTTCACGGAAGTATGATATGGAATGCAGCGCCTGCCATACTTCGTTGCCACGTCTCACCTATTTTGGGGAGCAGTTCCAGCGCAATGGCTACCAACTGCCGGGCACGGCGGACGGGGACGAAAAAGGGAAACAGGAAATCAATCCCAACCTGTTCGTAGACCGGGTGGAAAACTTTTTCGGCATCCGGTTGAGCTTAACGCCGGTGGACGTGAAAACCAAGAGCTTGATTCACAACGGAGATACGACCGCTGCCGTAAGCATTGGAAAAACGGACTGGCTGCAGCTTTTTACCGCCGGTTCTATTTTCAAAAACACGTCCATTTTTATTGAAACCGAAATTGGCGTAAGCTCTGTGAAAACCAACTGGTTTTACCTCGGTTTCCATCGGCCCTTCGGAACCAGCGACCTGGTTCACCTGCGCATTGGCCAACTTTCTCCCTTGGAGTGGCACGGCATTTCCGGGCGGCTGCGGATGATACCCAATGTCAACATTCAGGCGATTTCGGGAGTAAAATCCTCGGACGGCAAAGGAGAAGATTCGCAACCGTTGGCCAGCGCCTTTCCAAGCCTGGAGATCTATGGATGGCAGGGCCCCGTGCTTTATTCCGTAGGGGTTTCCAACGGTCCGAACGGGACCGACCCCAATCAGTTCAAAAACTTTTTCGGGACGCTCCGGTTTGACGCCACGGGTGGAAGTTTTGAGGGAAGCTCCGTTTCTTTCTGGGGTTTTCGCGGCACAGACACCAAAGACACCAAGGCTTTTCAGAAGCAGAACAATTACTGGCGCACTTCTCCCGGTTTTAACTTGCGCTACCGCTCGCTGGATGTGACCGGGGCATTCTTCTACGGCGAGGACGGTAACTGGACATTGGCCACCATCAAACAGAAAAATTCCTTCCGGGGCGGGGCCATTCAGCTGGGTTACAATGTCACGCCCAAATTTTACGGCGTCCTGCAGTATGACGAGGTGGATTCGCATCTTTCCCCCTCCCTTGATTTTCGGAAAATAACCCCGTCGCTATGGTATATGCCAAGGCAGAATATGCGCGTGGGTCTGACCGGACGGTATGACTTGCTGGATGAAACGGTTGCTCATCCGGATAAGATCCACGAACTTACGGCTACCGTGCGCACGATGTTTTAGGAGGAAAAGAACTAGAAAGGAGTTGAAAACCGATGCAAATAAAGAGTCTAATAATCGGGCTGGGAGCAGGGTTCATTTTGGCCCTGCTCCTCAGCCCCTTTTTTGCGGCAGGCGAAAAGAAACAAAGCGTTCTCTCCGGGAAACAGGTTTACGATAAGAAATGCGCATCCTGTCACGGCAAACAGGGGGAGGGAAATCCTAAAATTGCCAAAACTTTGAAGTCCACGATACGCAACCTGGGCGAAATTATAGCCACGCCTGATACTCTGGCGGCTTGGAAGAAAATTACTATGGACGGGAAAAAGAAAATGCCCGCCTTCAAAGCCAAATTGTCGACAGCAGAGGTTGATTCGGTGATGGCGTACCTTCCCACCTTAGCCAAGCCGGGTGAAGGTGACAGCGCCAAAGCCGGAGATAAAAAATAGCCCGATGGAATCGGGAGGTTTTGACATAGCCAAGGCTATCAACATCGCTTTATTGTTGGTCTCCTTCGGCATTCTAATCTTCGCCGCTTGGCTGGCCAAAAAGACGGTCGACCAGCCCCGCACTAAGTGGTGGTTTCTGGTCGCCTTCGGCCTTTTCCCGGCCGGGTCGGCCCTGGTTTCCGATGCGGTTTTATTGCAAGAAATGAAGGAGGTCCGCTTTTGCGGTTCCTGCCACCCGATGGAGCCGTTTGTAAAGAGCTTGTCCGACCCGGGCGATTCCACGCTGGCAGCCGTTCATTCCCAGCGCCATCTTATCCGCGAACAGCAATGCTACACCTGCCACACCGACTACGCCTTGATGGGAGGGGCCAAGGCCAAGTTGCGCGGGCTTCGCCACCTGTATGCCTTTTACACCAAAAAAGAGCAAACCCGACCAACCCTTTACTCCCCCTACCCCAATCTCAACTGCCTCCACTGCCACGCTGGCGCGGCCAAATATGAAGAAAGCCCAACCCATCAGACGATAGCGGAAGAACTGAAAAAAGGAGAAACCTCCTGCTTGGACTGCCACGGCCCGGCCCACCCGGGAAAAGAAACGGCGGTGTCCGAATGAGTCCGCGCGCCATACTGTTGTTCGAGCTGGCCGGGCTTTTGTTGGGGGCTTTGGCACTGCTTTTTCCTACGGCTGCAATGATTTTTGTTTTTTTCTCGTTAGGGAATCTTCTGGTCTTGATTGGCGTATTTGGCTACGTAAAATTGGTGCTCAAGGACTTGAGGAAGCACCGGGTCTTATAATCGTTCAACCCAAGATTATGATGGGATAATCGATGAGGTGGCGAATTTTAATTTCGGTGCTTGCTGGAATTTTTGTTGGGCTTTCCGCTTTTACCTTTCATTACGCAGAGGGGCTTTCCTACCTGTCCAACGACCCGAAGGCCTGCGTGAATTGCCACGTGATGCGGGAGAGCTACGATTCTTGGCAAAAGGGGAGTCACCACGCCGCGGCCACCTGCAACGACTGCCACGTGCCGCATTCCATCCTTCCGAAGCTCGTCACCAAACTTAGAAACGGCTACAATCACTCCAAGGGATTTACCTTTATGGACTTTCACGAGCCGATTCGGATCAAGCCGGCAAACGCGATGGTCTTGCAACGAAACTGCATCGGCTGCCACGAAAAAACCGTGCAGGATATTGCCGAGCATAATGAAACCGAAAATGAAAGCGTTTTTTGCGTCCGCTGCCACACCACCGTGGGGCACGGGGGAAGGAAATAGGAGGAAAAATGACCGGTTCGAAATGGCCTTATGTCGGCGTCACCGCGCTTTTGGCCATCGCGACTTTTCTGGTCGGTGGGCTTTTGATGAGCATCAACGAACGGAAACAGGAGGCAAAGCAGCATTTCTTTAAGTTAGTCGAACTGACGGAAGAGACCATTGATCCGGCAATTTGGGGAATAAATTTTCCGCGCCAGTATGATGGCTATAAACGGACCGTGGATACTGCCCGCACCCGCTACTGGGGGAGCGAAGCGTTCCAGAAGCTGGAAGACAACCCGAGCTTAAAACGGATTTTTGCCGGTTACCCCTTTGGCGTCGATTACCGGGAGGAGCGGGGGCACGCCTTTTCGCTTTCCGACCAGGATTTGACCGAGCGGACCAAGAAATTCAAACAGCCGGGGGCCTGCCTGCAGTGCCACGCCGGTGGAATAGGTGAGGTGTATCGCAAAGCAGGGAATGGGGATTTGATGGCCGGGTTTGAAAAGGTTTGCGCCTTGCCTTTGACCGAAGCGCGCAAGTTAGTGAACCATCCGGTGACCTGCATCGATTGCCACGACCCAAAAACGATGCAGCTTCGGGTTACCCGGCCGGGATTTATTAACGGCATCCGGGCGCTTAGAGCCAGCCAGGGAATAAATAATTACGACCCAAATCGGGACGCCACCCGGCAGGAGATGCGCAGCCTTGTCTGCGGACAATGCCACGTGGAGTACTACTTCAAAGGCGAAGGAAAGCTGGTTACTTATCCCTGGCAGAAGGGGCTGCGGGTGGAGCAGATTGAAAGCTATTACGACCAAGTCGGCTGGAAGGATTGGATTCACCCCGAAACTGGCGCACCGGTTTTGAAGGCCCAGCATCCGGAGTTCGAACTATGGAATCAGGGGATTCACGCCAGAAGCGGGGTAGCCTGCGCCGACTGTCATATGCCCTACAAACGGGAGGGGGCGGTCAAAGTGAGCGACCACCATGTACGCAGCCCGCTTTTGAATATCTCCAGGGCTTGCCAGCAGTGCCACAACTATCCGGAAAAAGAGATTTTAGAGCGGGCAGAGACCATTCAGGGTCGAACTAAGGAGTTGATGAACCGGGCGGAGGTGGCGCTTTTGCAGATGATGGATGCCATAAAGATGGCCAAGTCAAGGGGGGCTACCGAGGCCCAACTGCAAAAGGCCTTGGCAATGCACCGCAAGGCGCAGTGGCGGCTGGATTTCATCAACGCCGAAAACTCGATGGGCTTCCACGCCCCGCAGGAGGCAGCCCGCATTCTGGCGGAGGCCATCGACTACGCCCGCCAGGGAGAAATCTTGGCCGTGCGGGTAAAATGACTAAGGATTTGCGAAATCATGAAGTTTTGTGAGACACAAATTGTCAAGTTTGACAGAGCCAAAAACCGCTCCTATATTCGCCGGCGAGTTGTTTTTTGGATTTGGCGCAAAGAAAAAGCGTCTTGAAAAGAAAGGAAAGGAATTGAAATGCCAGCCCAAAATATCGCCCGGAAAATAATCTCTTCTCATCTGGTTGACGGTCAGATGAAACCGGGAGAAGAAATTGCCATCCGAATTGACCAGAATTTGCTGCAGGATGCCACCGGCACAATGGCCTGGCTGGAGTTCGAGGCGCTAAACGTTCCGCGTGTTAAACCGCGTTTGGTGGTCAGCTACGTTGACCATAATATGCTTCAAGAGGGGTTTGAAAACCCCGACGACCATCTCTTTCTGCAGACGATGTCGGCCAAATACGGGGCTTACTTCTCTCGCCCCGGTAACGGCATTTCGCATCAGGCGCACCTGGAGCGGTTTGACGCTCCCGGGGAGACCCTTCTTGGGGCCGACAGCCACACAACGATGGCCGGAGCGCTGGCGATGCTGGCCATCGGCGCCGGCGGCTTTGAAGTCGCCGCCACGATGGCCGGAGAGCCGTATCCTTTCCGAATGCCGCAAATTGTTCGCGTAACGTTGAAAGGAGAATTGCCTCCCTGGGTTTCGGCCAAGGATGTCATTCTAGAACTTTTGCGCCGTTATACCGTCAAAGGCGGGATGGGAAAAATCTATGAATATGCCGGGCCGGGTTTGAAAAATCTAACTGTTCCCCAGCGCTCCACCATCGCCAATATGGGGGCGGAGTTGGGCTTGACCAGTTCCATCTTTCCTTCCGACGAGCAGACCCTGCTCTTTCTGAAAGCCCAGAAGCGAGAAAAGGACTTCAAGCCGCTTTTGGCCGATGAAGGCGCAAAGTATGACGACGAAATCGAGGTGGATTTGTCCAAATTGGAGCCGCTCATTGCCAAGCCGCATTCGCCGGACAACGTCGTGCCGGTTAGTGAAATCGCGGGAACTCCGGTGCGGCAGGTGGCGGTCGGCAGCTCGGTCAATTCCTCCTTTGTCGATTTGATGACCATCGCCGAAATAATGAAAGGGAAAAAAGTTCACCCCGGCTTGCATATGACCGTTTCCCCCGGTTCGCGGCAGGTGCTTATGATGTTCACTTTGGCAGGCGGGCTGGCTTCGGTCATCGCCGCTGGCGCAAGGGGGCTGGAAGTGGCCTGCGGCCCCTGCATCGGAATGGGAATGGCGCCTCCCACCGGCGGCAATTCGGTGCGCACTTTCCCCCGCAATTTCCCGGGCCGCTCCGGCACGGCCGACGACCGTGTTTATTTATGTGGTCCGGAAGTGGCCGCCGCTACCGCTATAAACGGCGTCATCACCGACCCGCGCAGTTTGGGTGTGCCGCTGAAAATTGAAATGCCAAAGGAATTTATCATCGATGATTCCGGTTTTCTGCCGCCCGCGAAGGACGGGGACAAAGTCGAAATCGTCCGCGGCCCGAACATTCAAAAGTTCCCGATGTCCAAGCCGGTGGAAGAAAAAATCTCCGGCGTGGTTTTGATTAAACTGAAAAACAACGTATCCACGGATGAAATTATGCCGGCGGGGGCGAAGATTTTGCCCCTACGCTCCAATATTCCGGCGATTGCCGAATACGTTTTCCACTATGTTGACCCCACTTTTCCAAAGCGCGCCAAAGAAAAAGGGCCGGGCATCATTGTCGCCGGGGAAAATTATGGCCAGGGCTCTTCGCGCGAGCATGCGGCGTTAGCCCCGATGTATCTCGGCGTCAAGGCCGTCGTCGCCGGCTCCTTTGCCCGCATCCACCACGACAATTTGATTAACTTCGGGCTTCTGCCCCTCCGGTTCATCCGGCCGGAAGATTACGATATTTTTGCGCAGGATGACAAAATCGAACTAATCGGCGTTCGCACTTGCCTGAAAGAGAAAAAGCCGATTAAAATTCGCAATTTGACCAAGAACAAAGAAGCCGAATTGAATTACGAACTCACCGACCGCCAGATTGAAATCCTTCTGGCCGGGGGATTGGTGAATTATCTAAAGCGATAATGGCTTACAATGATTAAAGTTTCGTGAACTGGAAATTCTCAAATTCCCGGTTTGGCGGATTGTTGTTTTTAATTAGTACAGTTTTTTTATCCGGTTGTTGTGGCTTCATAGGCAAATATGAACTCTTTCTCATTGGAGAACCTAAATTGGATTCTGCTAATGTATATCTTGATAATAAACTGATCGCAGAAAACGTTAGCGGCGATAAATGGTTGTGTATGTCGTATGGAAAATATGAAATTAAAATAATTCAAAAGGGTTTCAAGCCATTTATTGATACTCTTTATTCAAAACGAGGAGATAGAAGTGAGCAAAGTCTTTTGGTTGAACTTAAACCGTTTGATACTACTTTTTCAACTCACCCTGAGATGCCTAGAAAATAGAGGAGACCAATGCCTAAATTTAGAATAGAAAAAGATTCGCTCGGAGAATTAAAAGTTCCCGCCAACGCCTACTATGGAATTTTCACCGAGCGGGCGCGCAAAAATTTCAAGCTGACCGGCAAAACCACCCACCCGGTTTTGATAAAATCGTACGCCATCGTCAAACAGGCGGCGGCAGAGGCGAATTGGAAATTAGGGCGGCTGCAGCCGAAAATCGCGAAGGCGATTATTCAAGCCGCCAAGGAAGTGCAGAGCGGGAAATTCAACAACCAGTTTCCCATCGATATGATTCAGGCCGGGGCCGGTACCCCCCACCATATGAATGCCAACGAAGTGATTGCCAACCGCGCCATCGAAATTCTGGGCGGCGAAAAAGGGGATTACTCGCTGGTCAATCCGAATGACCACGTCAATTTAGGGCAGTCCTCCAATGACGTTACCCCAACGGCGGTGCGGATTGCCGTGCGATTCTTGCTGGTTGATTTCTTGAAGGAACTGAAATTGCTCGAAGATGCTTTTGAGGCCAAAGCCAAGCAGTTTGCCAATATCGTCAAAGTCGGCCGGACGCATTTGCAAGATGCCGTTCCCATCCGGCTGGGGCAGGAATTCGGCGCCTTTGCCGAAACCGTCCGCCGCGGGCGGCTGCTCATCGAACAGGCCGCCGATATGATTTTGGAACTCGGCTTGGGCGGAACCGCCGTCGGCACCGGCATCAACTCCGATAAGCGCTATCCCGATTTGGCGGTAAAAAGCATCGCCCGCATCACCGGTTTTAAGTTTCACGCCTCCAAAAATATGGTCTATATGTCCCAGTCAATGGCCGTTTTTGGTGTGCTGGCTGCAAGGCTGAAACTTCACGCGCTGGAGATGATAAAAATCTCCAACGATTTGATGTTGATGTCCAGCGGGCCGAAGGGAGGTCTGAAAGAACTCGACCTGCCGGACGTGGAGCCGGGCAGCTCGATTATGCCGGGGAAAATCAACCCCTCCATCGTCGAACCGTACAAAATGGTTTGCCTGCAGGTCTCCGGTTTGTCCGATGTGGTGCTTTCCACGCTTTCAGAGGGAAATTTACAATTGAACGTCTGGACGCCTTTGATTGCCTACGATTTCGTCGAAGGCATAACCCTTTTCACCAACGGCACCAAAATGTTCCGCACCAACTGCCTTTCCGGCATCAAAGCCAACCGGAAGCGCATCGCCGAACTTCTGGATAATTCACTCGTCACCGCCACGGCCCTGACTCCTTACATCGGCTATCTGACCACCGCCTTGCTGGTGAAAGAATCTTTGGCCACCGACAAGCCCCTGAAAGTTCTGGCGGTCGAGAAAGGTCTTTTGGCAAAATCGGAACTGGGCAAAATCCTCCGCCCCGCTGTTCTCACCGAGCCGATGCCGATTGACAAGAAGCTGCAGAAGAAAATTCAGGCGCGGTTGAAGGCGAAAAAATGATTCTCCTTGTCATTCCGAGCGAAGCGAGGAATCTGGGTGGTGGGTAGGGGGCAAATCTCCAATTTACATCCTCTGTTCTTGCCGTAGGGGCGACCGGCGGGCGCCCACTTTAAATAGCCACTACCTCCGCATTTGAAACCGACCTAAAAAAACATATATTCGTCTCGTGAAAATCGCCTATCCCAAAACCGTTTCTTTGGTTCTCGGCCCCACGCCGATTGAACCCTTGAAATCTTTGCCCGATTGGCCAGTCGGTTTGAAAATTTTCCTCAAACGGGATGATTTGACCACTGTGGCGCTTACCGGAAACAAGGCGCGGAAGTTGGAATTTATTGCTACTGACATCATTCGCAAAAAGGCGGATACTTTAATCACCTGCGGCGGGATTCAGTCCAATCACGCCCGCGCCACGGCCATTCTGGCGGCGCAGATGGGGCTGAAATCGTATCTGGTCTTACGCGGTAGACCGGATACGGAAGTTCAGGGAAATTTGTTTCTGGATAAACTGGTCGGGGCGGAAATCAAGCATATCACTCCCGCAGAATACGAATATGTTGACCGGATTATGGAAGAAGAAGCTATAAAATTGTCTAACGAGGGTCGAAGGCCGTATATCATCTTGGAGGGAGCTTCGGGAGAACTGGGTTGCTGGGGATATATCAAAGCGACAGTCGAAATTTTGTCGCAATTGAAAAAGATGAAATTGAAAGTGGATCGGGTGGTCTGCGCCATCGGCTCGGGCGGGACGTATGCCGGTTTGTTTTTAGGTTCAAAGGCCTTCGGCTGGAAAGTGAAGGTCACCGGCTTTAACGTTTGCTATACCGCCGATTATTTTAGAGAGCGGATTGGCAAATTGATGACTTCCTTCATTCAAAAATATCGCTGGAAGTTGAAAGTCGATTTGAACGAAATCGACATCATCGACGGCTACGTGGGAGAGGGCTACGCCCGCTCGCGTCCCGTCGAGCGCGACCTGATTTCCGCCGTGGCGCAAAACCGGGGAATTATTTTGGACCCGGTTTACACCGGAAAAGCGCTGCTGGGAGTTTTGGAAGAAACGCGTAGAGGAAACTTTGGAGCCAAAGAGAAAATTTTATTTCTGCACTCCGGCGGGATTTACGGGTTATTCTCAATTGCGGATTTGTTTTTTTCTTCGGCCATAGATAAAAAGCCAAAGTCACAGCCGGTTGCGGTGGAAAAATTGGATTTGTTTTCAGGAAAACCGTAATTGGGGAGAAGAGATTTGTTACAAATACTAAGTGTTGCCAGCCAAGCTTGGCGTGTTCTTACCCAGCGCAGACTTCAGTCTGCGAAAAATTTCGCACTCTAAAGAGCGCGCCGGATTAGGAGATACAGTGCACCGGGTTAGGGGATACAAGAGGGAAAAAATGAGAGAAAACGAACTGTCGCTGGAGTTGCTTGCCCGTCTGAAATCGGCTCAACGCGTTGTGGCGCTGACCGGCGCCGGAATTTCGGCTGAATCGGGACTGCCTACTTTTCGCGGCAACGGCGGGTTGTGGAAAAAATATAAAGCGGAAGATTTGGCTTCCATCGAGGGATTTTTGCAGAAACCGGATGTCGTCTGGGAATGGTATGAATACCGCCGTTCCATTTATGCACAAGCTAAACCGAACGCCGGACATTTGGCTTTGGCCGAGTTTGAGAAAATCTTCCCCGGGTTTACCTTGATAACCCAAAATACCGACGGGCTGCACAGAATGGCGGGAAATGAAAATATTTTAGAGCTGCACGGTTCTCTGCGCCGCAACCGCTGTCATTCCTGCGGCAAGCTCTATCCGGAGAAAGTGGAGCAGAACGGGAAAATTCCGCCGCGCTGCGCTTGCGGCGGAATGCTCCGGCCGGACGTGGTCTGGTTCGGCGAGCCGCTTTCCCCTTTCGTTCTGGATAAAGCGCTGGAAGTTTCCTCGCGGGCGGAAGTTTTCTTCTCCATTGGCACTTCGGCTTTGGTGCAGCCGGCGGCAACGCTTCCGCTCTTGGCCCGGCGCAAGGGAGCGGCCCTCGTGGAAATCAATATTGAAGAAACTCCACTTACTTCGCAGGCCGATTTTTTCCTGCGCGGGACTTCTTCGGAGTGGCTGGGTAAAATTAAAGAGAGGATTGTATGAATGCCGAGAAGCAATTAGCCCAACTGGAGCCGCAGGTTTCGAACCAACTTTCGCTCTTTGTTGAGCGGTTAAAATCGGTTTATGCTGAACGATTGATTGGAATAATGCTTTTTGGTTCGGCTGCGAGGGGCGCGTATGTTCCAAAAAAATCGAATTTGAATCTTCTGGTAGCAATGAACAAAGTCGGCCCGCAAGAGCTTCTGGATTATAGAAAAATCCGCCAAGAAGTGGAAAAGCCTCCGTTTGTGGCGCCGCTTTTTTTGGACCCTGACTATGTGCGTTTTTCGGCGGACAGCTTTCCGCTCGAGTTTTTGGATATCCATTCGTTTCACATTTTGCTTTTCGGAAAGAGCATCTTGGAGCAGGTTGCCATCGACCCCAAGCTTTTGCGCTTGCAATTGGAGCGGGAAGTAAAAGGTAAGTTGCTGCGGGCCCGGCAGGCCTTTCTGGAAACCAACGGCGACCTGCGTCGTTTGTCCGCAATTCTGTCCCACTCTTTTACCGCCCTGCGGGTGATTTTCTTTGGAATGGTTTATTTGAAAGAGAGCCGGGTAGTGGCAGAGGCGGATGAATTGATTCAAAAAGTAGGGAAAGATTTCGGTTTGGATACGGCCCGGTTTTTACAGGCGGGCCGCGCCCGAACGGGAGAGCTGAAGGCTTCCGCTCCGGAGATGGAGAAGATATTTTTCGATTACCTCGAAGAGCTTGGCAAACTCGCCGGGAAGCTGGATTTGATGTAAAAGGGGGTTGTAAAAGCGGTTTTTGGGTGTATATTATTTAAGAGAATGCGGTTTTGAAGGGTCTGCCGAACCGATAAAACAGCCGAAAGGAGGAAATAGAGAAAGAAAAGGTTAAGGCGTGGTTAGTGGTAAGGAGAGATATAAAATGAAAGGCCGGGTGCAACGTTTGGGGTTAGTTGCATTTTTAGGCTTTTTTCTTTTTTCGGGGTGCATTTATTACAACACTTTCTATTTAGCCAAAAAAAGTTATTCCAAAGCGGAAAAAGCCCAGAAAAAATCGGGACGCGAAGTGGCGGACGGAAACAGCAGCAGCGATTATCAGAACGCCATCAAATGGGCTTCGCGGGTTTTGACCTTCCATCCCAAGTCGGGCTGGGTGGACGATGCTTTGATGCTCATCGGCCACTCCTACTACAATATGGGGGAATATCAAAAGGCGCGCGGCAAATTCGGGGAACTGTTGACCGGTTTTCCGGATTCCAAGTTCGCCCCTGTAGCGCGGTTTTACCTGTCTCGTTCTACTTTGAAAACCGGCAATTACGAGGAAGCTCGCGATCTGGCCGTACAGTCCATTCCTCTAGTCAAATCCAAGGAAATTAAGGGAGAACTGACTCTGGTTGTGGCGGAAAGCTATTTTGCTTTGGGGGATTATCCTTCGGCCATTTCCCACTATCAGCAGGCCCTGGAATATCCGGTCAGCAAAGAGACCCGCGCCTACGTTTTGCACAAAAAAGGTACGGCCTTTTTCCAAGGAGAGAAATATGTTGAAGCGTATCTGGCGTATTTGGAAGCTTTGAAAAATTCTCCGACCGATGTGTTGGAATACAGCCTCACGCTTTCAGCCATCGAGTGCGCATACAAAATCGGCCGCGCCTCGGAGGGAATAGCTCTGGCAACGCGCTTGTCCAAAGATGTCCGTTTTGCCCAAAACCAGGGAGATTTGAAGATAAGAATTGCCCAGGGATACATTTTACAAGATTCAACCGAGCAGGCTTTGGAGCTTTTGACCAAGATGACCAAGGACTTTATCCGGCAGGAAGCGGCCAGCCGGGCTTATTTGGAGATGGGGAAAGTGTATCAGGAAAAGATGGGGGATTTAAAAAAAGCGAAAGAAAACTACGATTTGGCCACCAAAGAGGGGCAAACCGCTTCCGTTTTGCAGGAGGCTTTGGCCCGTTCGGGGGAGATTACGCGCTTTGAAAGTTTCCAGAAGGAGCTGGCCTTGGTTCCGGATTCCTCCGCCGACTCCGGCAAGCCCGATTCCGCCAAAGTTGACTCGAGCAAAATTAATTCGAGCCGAACGGCTCGTGCCGCGGTTACGGCGGACTCGGCCAAGTTAGCCAATTCCTGGTTTTTGCTGGCGGAAGTGTATCGCCTTTCCTTAAAAAAGCCGGATTCGGCTCTGTGGGCGTATCAAACTATTTTTGAGAAATTCCCGCAAACGGCGACCGCTCCGCAAGCGATGCTGGCTTACGCTCAAACCAAGGCGGAGACTTTTGGCGATTCGGCGGCGGCGGATTCCATCTATCGCATGCTTCTGACCGTTTATCCCCATTCCGACTATGCCAAAGAAGCGATCCGCCGTCGGGGCCTTGCCGGAACGGCAGCCGACAGCGGATATCCGGAAGCTGTTTTTTTGCAGACGGAGAAAGTTTGGGAGTCCGGCAACGTAGACAGCGCGAAAGTTCTTTTTTCCCATATTCCTGAGCGATTCCCAAACTCGGAGTATGCCGCAAAATCTCTTTATACTCTGGCGGTTTTGTACGAAGCATACGGGAATGACGGCAGCGACTCGGCCGCTTTTTTGGCTTACCGTGAGGTAGTTAAAAAATATCCGGAGAGCGAGTATGGACGAAAGGCGAAAGAAAAAGTCGGTTTAGTTCCGCCGGAAGCCAAAAGGCCGGATTCGCTCGCTTTTCAGCCGGTTGCACAACCGCCCGATTCCGTCCGAAAGGCGGATAGCTTGAAAGCGTTAACCGCTCTGGATTCGCTGCGTCTGCTGGAACGCTTTCGAACCCAGCTGGCGCCGCCGATTAAACCAGGGAAGAACGGCCAATTCGTTTACCCCGCTTCGGAAATTGACGCCAATATCCGCACCCGGCTGGTTTTTAAGGTTTTTCTGGATTTTGAAGGGAAGGTGAAGCGGGCCCTTCTGCAAAACCCTTCCGAGTCGGACGCTATCAACCGCGAGGCACAGCGCGCCGTGGAGCTGACCGAGTTTGATATGCTTCGGGTCGATCCTTCCCAATACAACAGCTATTTTATCTACGAGTTGGAGGTTATCCCGCCGATTTCCGACCCGAACGCTCCAATTCGATAGCGTAAGCAGTTTTGGCATTAACTTCCTTTTTTTGAATGCTACAACTTGACCATTCTTTGGGTTTTTTTTAGAATGCGAAGGTGGAAGAAGGCGCGGCGAAAGACTCGATTGCAGATGATGTTGCCGCGAAATATCGTCAGCGGAATTTTTGGCTGGGGGTTACCAACGGGATACTTTTTAACGCCTCCGGCGCTTTTTTAAACGCCAATACCATCCTGCCGCTTTTTGTTTCGCGGCTCACTGATTCCCCCTTTTTGATAGGCACCGCCGCCGCCCTGCACCAGGTCGGCTGGTATGTGCCGCAGCTTTTCATCGCCGCCGCCAGCGCCCATCGCCCCAGGCAAAAGCCGTATTACATCCGGGCCGCCTTCTTCCGGCTTTTGGTTTTTTCGGCTTTATTGGCCACTTTTTTCCTTTCCTCGTATCAAAAACCGGGGCAGGTGCTGTTTTTCTTTTTCCTTTTTTACGGCCTGTATGCCGTCGGCGGCGGGTTTGCCGGCGTCGCTTTTATGGAAATCGTTTCCAAAACGGTGCCGCCGGAAAGGCGCGGGAGCTTTTGGGGGTTGCGGATGTCCATCGGCGGGCTTATGGCGGCCGGTTTTGGGCGGGTGGTGGCGGAAGTTTTGAACGAGAATCCTTTCCCCCAGAACTTTGAGTTGCTGTTTCTCTTCGCCTTCGGGTTCATCTTTTCCGGGCTGTTTTCGTTTGCCTGGGTGAAAGAGCCGGAGCTGCCGAACCGGCTGCCGAAAGTTCCCTATTTCCAGCGCATTCGCGAAACCGTTTCCCTTTTAAAGACCGACCCGCATTTCTTTCGGCTGTATGCCACCCGGCTTTTGATTGGAACCTATATGGTTGCAGCTCCTTTTTACGTCATCTATGCCCAGCGGGAGCTGGGCTTTTCGGTTGCCTCGGCGGGGCTTTTCGTTTCGGCGGAGGTTTTGGGGCTGGTGGTCTCCAACCTCTTGTGGAGCGCGCTTTCCAATCGGGGCCGCGACGGCCTGGTGTTACTCGGAACGGCCGCTCTGACCCTTTTTGCGCCGGTTTGGGCTTTGGCCTCCGGCTGGCTCGGCTTTGGCCCGTTTGTTTATGCCTTTATTTTCTTTGCCTTGGGGGCCACCGAGGCGGGATTGACGGTTGGGTATCTTAATCATCTTTTAAAGATAGCTCCGGAGTCGCAGCGCACGCTTTACATCGGGCTTTTGCATACGCTGCTCTTTCCGATTCTTTTCTTTCCGGGACTGGGGGGATTGGTTTTGCAAACGGTTTCCTTTTCCGGCCTGTTTTTGGTGTCGCTATTAATCGCCTTGATTGGCAGCTGGTGGGCTTTGGGAATATACAAGTTAGAAAGAAAAGCGCCGATTTTGGCGGCGGGGAAACCGGTTATTCCGGAAGAAACAATTAGTTAAGGACTATGGCGCAGGATAAAGTCCGCCAACGGCGGACGTATCCTGCGTTTTTGATACAACGCAGGTTAGCCTGCCCGAGCCGAGGCTCGACCTCGGCCAGGGGTAAAACTTAACCTGCGCCACAGAGTTGTCGGAGAGGAGGTAATTAGTTAAGGTTGGTAAGATTTGCGGGCCTGTTGGAAACTGGAGAATTGGATGTGCCGCATTCCCCCTGGCAGGAGGGGCAGGATTTGGATTTTTTTCTTAATTTGCGATAAATCATAAATCCGGCCGCCGAAGCAAATAGGGCCACTACAATTCCATCCTGCAGAACTATCGGCACGTTTAAGGGAAACATACTAAAAGAAGTTTTGTCCTATTGCGCGCGTTAATAGGGCGCCGCCGTAGGCCAGAACGGTCATATAGACAAAGGCAAAGGCGGGCCAGCGCCAGCCGTTGGTTTCGCGGCGGATAATCGCTATGGTGGAGATGCACTGCAGGGCGAAAGCGTAGAAAACCAAAAGGGTGACGGCTACCAGGGGAGTCCAGATGACCGCACCGGTTTTTGGGTCGCGGTCGGATTTTAACTGTTCGGTCAGGCTTCTACCATCCGCCGATGAGCCGACGCCATAGACCACGCCCATTGTGGAGACGAAAACTTCGCGAGCGGCGAAGGAGCCCAAAATGCCTACGCCGATTTTCCAGTCGAATCCCAACGGCTCCAGAACCGGCTCGAAAGCTCTTCCAAAGTAACCGGCAAAGGAATGCCGGAGCCGTTCGGCGGCACGGGTCTCTTCCAGCTTTTCCACGGCGGCCCCCCGCTGGGGGCTTGGGGGCCGGCTCAAAAGGGCTTGGCGTTCGGCGTTGAACCGGTTTTCGATTTTGCTCCAGCGGGGGTAGCTGGAAAGCCCCCAGAGAATGATTGCCACGGCAAAGATGATGGTTCCGGCGGAAACTAAAAAGAGTTTGGCCCGCTCAAAGAGTGTCAGAAAGAGCGTTTTTGCGCGCGGCCAACGGTAGGGGGGAAGCTCCAACAAAAGAGGAGGGGTCGGGCCGCGCAGGATGGTCTTTTTGAAAAGCGAGGCAACTCCGGCGGCGGCGAAAATCCCCAACAGATACAATCCCAAAAGCGAAATCCCCTGCAGACCGAGCGGGCCCCAGACTTTGAGATTGGGAATGAAGGCGGCAATCAAAAGCGTATAGACCACCAGCCGGGCGGAGCAGGTCATAAGCGGCGCCACCAATATGGTTGCCAGCCGGTCGCGGCGGTTGGGAATCGTGCGCGTCGCCATAATTCCGGGAATGGCACAGGCAAAGGAAGACAAAAGCGGGATAAAGCTGCGGCCCGATAGGCCGACTTTGGACATCAATCTATCCAGCAAAAAGGCGGCGCGGGCCATATAGCCGGAGTCTTCCAACAGCGTTAGAAAAAAGAAAAGCAGCAGGATTTGGGGCAAGAAAGTTATGACTGCGCCGACGCCGGCGAAAATGCCGTCGTTAATCAAGCTCTGCAAGGGGCCGGGGGCCAAGATTTTGTTAGTTAGTGATGGCAGGAAATTTCCGGTAATATACCCGATGGCATCCATCGGCACCTGGGCCCATTTGAAGATGGATTGGAATACCAGCGTTAAAGCCGCCAATAGAATGCAAGGCCCGGCAACGGGATTAAGCAGGATTTTATCCAGGCGCCGGGTCCAGTCGGCCGTGGGACGGTTTTCTTTTTGGATGACTTCACGCGTGATGTCGCGCTGCCATTTATAGCGGGCTTCGGCGACGAAACGTCGCACGGTTTCTTCGTTCACCCCCAGCGCGCTGCGAACCTGATGGGCGATTTTTTCCAACTTATCCGTGCAGGCGGGAGTATGCTGGCCGGCGACGCAGTGCAGAGTTTGCAGTTCCGTAAACCCAGAATTAGGTGAATACTGTTTGAGCCGATTTTCGAGGGCGGGGGGAAGCTCGTATTTTCGCGATGGAATTTTCCAGGCATCGGCCAGAGACTTTTCCAGCGCTTCTCCCAGTTTTTTGATTCCGATTCCTTTGGTTGCGACAACTTCCACTACCGGCACGCCCAAGTGGGAAGAAAGTTTTTCTGTATCCACCGAAAGGCCGATGCGAAGGGCTTCATCCGTCATCGTCAACGCCACCACCACCGGGTGGCCTAATTCGATTATCTGTCCCACTAAGTAGAGATGACGGGAGAGGTTGGTGACGTCCACCACGCAGATGACGGCATCGGGCGGAGTTTCCAAACTTCGTCCGGAGAGCAGATTGGTGACCATTGCTTCGTCCGGGGAGCGGGAAATCAGGGAGTACGTTCCCGGAAGGTCAATGACTTCAAAATCAGCCTTTCCGGTTTCCCAGAGGCCGGTTTTTTTCTCCACGGTCACGCCGGGATAGTTGGCCACTTTTTGACGAAGGCCGGTGAGGGCGTTGAAGAGCGTGGTCTTGCCGCAGTTGGGATTGCCGACCAGGGCAATCGTGAAACTTTTCTTTGCGGTTGGGGTGTCCGTCATCTTTTCTGTGGAGGGGCATATTGCTGCCCCTACGGTTATTCCATTTCCACCATTACGGCTGATGCTTCATTCTTGCGAAGCGAAAGTAAAAAGCCGTCCACTTCCACTTGAATCGGATCGCCCAAAGGAGCGGAACGGAGGAAGCAAACCTGCGCTCCTTTGGCCAAACCAATTTCGAGAAGATGCAAGGCCAACTGGGGCTCGGCATTGATTTCCAGCACCCGACCGGTTTGGCCGGCCGCGAGTTTGGCAAGACTGGTTAACTTAGAAGTGACCTGTATGTTTTCTCGATCGCCTGCGAAGATGGAAAAGGGGCTCATATTAATGAAGGTTGGTTCTTTCAATTTTGCTGGCTTCCAAAAGGGGTGAAGATCCCTTCCAGTTGCGCACGGTTCCGCTGACGGTCAACCGGCTGCCGTCTTCAAAATTTTCCACGCCCTTTCCGGCAAGATGGAAGAGCTGGCCGGTTTCGGCGACTTTCAAATAGACGTTTTGATTTTCGGTCACCTTTGTGCCGCTCACTGAAAGCATGATTTTAGAAACCGAAAAACGGTGGGAGGCGGAGGCTTCCAAGCTTTTGGCAATGTTCCCTACCGGCAGTTTAGCAGCCTGGTCGAAAGTTGCCACCAAGGTCATTCCGTTCAGTTTTATTCGCGAGGCTTTGGCCTCCTGCTGAACCACCTGCCGCATTGCGGTGCGGCAGCCTTCGCAAGAAGCGCAGCCTTCCAGTTTTAAAGACAAGAGCGCAAAGGGTTGAGCGGTTGCACCGTCGCTGCCGGCGCTGGCAGAGCCGCTTAACAGGATTGCAAGAGTTGCTGCGGTTATGATTTTTTTCATCTTTTCCTTAGAACATAAAAGCGGCGCCCACATTCAAGCGCTCAACTTTGTCGTTAATTCCATCCTTCCAGAATTCCCCATCCAGTTTCAAGGCCACCGAAGATAATGGAAAGTAGGCCAATCCGGTAGTGAAAATCCGGCGCAAGGCTTTGCGATTGGCCGTAAGACCGGCGGGCACCTCGTGGTTGGTGTTAAAGCGTTCATAACGGCCGAAGATTACAATATCAGTTTTGCTCTTCTCTTTCCACAACTCTTTCAAATGGTAGGCGGCCTCGGCGTAACCTCCCTGCATAGCGCTGCCTACGGTTTGGGTATCAACTGCGCTGACCCGCTCGGCTCCGTTAATTTCGGTGCGCAGGAAAATTCCTGAAAGTTCAAATCCTTGATAGCGGAATTTGACATCCCCTTCCCAGATTTTTACCAAAACATAGCCCAAAGCTGGATTGGACTGGTCGGCTCCACCCGCATATCCAGACGAGGAGATGGTGAAGTATTTGACCGGTGAAAATTCGATTCTTCCGACTCCAGCCCAGTCCTCAATTTTGGAGCGGGCGCTTTTGCTGCGCCCTTTGCGCAGGCCGTCTAACGCCGTGAACTTGGAAGCATCCAATCCGGCGGTGGCGTATGCCCGGAAAGCGAGTTTGTTTTGAAATGCCCGGCCAACCACCCCAACTCCATTTTCCTGCCAGGTGGTTGGAATCATACTGTTCTGGACGTAGGGGCGCTCGACGGAATAGAAAGTTGGGGGTTCGTGGAATTCGTTGAGCGGCCCGACCGGCATCAAAACCGACCCGACCCGGGCCGAAAGGCCGGGCTTTAGGTCAAATTCAAGAAAACCGTACTCAAACTCCAACTCGGTGGCGGCATGCTCGAAGTCCAGCTCCATATCCATCCGAATCCGGTCGGAAAAATCATACGCCAGCCCGATAACCCAGCGGTGGATGTCGATTTCATCTCCAGCAGCCTGCGACATTGCTCCGGTTTGGGGATGATTGAAATGCAGCTCTCCGTAGCCGTGGAGATGATAGGGGACGGGCTTTTCCTCCTCCTGCCCTTGGGCGGCCGGTGGGGGAAGCAATAAAACAAGGGAGAAGATACCGGCGAGTTTGGCAAGCTTTACAGCTGCGAACATTGAAGCGATTCCTTCCCTTTAGGATTTTTGGCTACCATCTTTTACAGTCCGATCAAACCTTTGATAGCCAGGTAGGGCAAAAGGATATACAGCACGGTGTCGCGGACGGCGTAGAAGGCGATTATCAAAACCAGCCAGCGCCAGCCTTTTTTCTTAAAGTGAGCAATCGTTTCCCTGCGCCCCAGCTTTCCTTGGGGCAAAAGCTCCCAGCGAACCAGAAGCTTTCGCAAGTTGCCAAAACCTCGCGGATTTCTTGGGACCGGTTTTAACCGCATTACTTATTACTTTCTTCACAAGTCTTGGTAAAGACTTTCATCGAGGCGGGAAATAATACGGTTTTATATAAACTGTCAAGAGCCGAAAACAAATTTTAACTTGTTGTCAATCAATATGTTGCTACGAAAGTCGCAACTTTTTAGATCTATGGCGACCAATTTGGTCGGGAATTATTTAAAGCGATATCTAAATATAGCTTAAGAATTGATCTCATTTACGGGTTGGTGGCGTTGAATGCGATGGAGATCCGTTCTCCAGTTCCCACGAAACGTTCCACGCGATGCTCCAGCCAAGCCGGGAAAAGGAGCAGGTGACCGACCGCCGGTGAAAAGGGGAGGCCCACTCCCGAACCAACCCAGGGCAGTTCGATCCCGGGAGTCTCGTACATTGCCACCACCGGTCCGCGCGGGTCGCGGAAGAAAATCTCACCACCTTTCATATCCGAAGGAACTTTTACGTAGTAAACAGCCGAAAGGAAACATCCCGGATGGCAATGGAGCACGTTGTGGTCACCGGCCCGGTTCACGTTAATCCAGCCTTCCAAGCGGAACTGGTCTTTCTTTTTGTGCTCCTTTTGGCGGAAATGGTTGAGGTAGGCCTGCACGTGCTGTTCCATAAACTCCCGGAATTCGGCGACCACCGGTTCCTCCAGTTTAAAAAAATCGAACGCATAGTGCCAGCCCCCGGAGTTCGTCCGCTGGGCCCCGTTCCGACTGTCCTGCAAAAGCCGGTGTGCGAGCTCCTCCAATCTCTCGTTTAAATGTCTCGGACCGTCCTGGCATTGGTAAATCCAAGTGGGGAACAACGGCAGCAGTCCGACTTTAATTGTCTGCACTTCCTCGGAGGAAGTGACGGCGGAAGGATTCAGCCGATTTTCTGTTTTCATGGGTTCTCCTATCTACTAAAAGTCGAGAGAGTTAGAACAGTATTCACGCGGTAGTGTTTCCGACTGCTCACGGCTGCTCGTTTTCCGCCCTTTCCAGGTAGGTTGCCATTATTAAGGATAGGGTTGTTAGGGTTGTGTGTCTTTACCACCAGGACCATACCTCCACCCGGATAAAGCGGAGGAAGCGCCGGACCAGAAGGTTCAGGAGGGAATGCTTCTCGCCATATATTTTTGCGTTGCCGCTCATTCCGGGCTTCAGCAGCAGCGATGAGTTGTCCAGCACCGCCCGCACAACGATAATTCTTTTTTGTCTGGTCACACTGTCGAGCGTGGCCACCGGGGCAATGGAGTTCACCTTTCCCGGAAAACTGCGCCCCGGATAGGCCCGCGCTTTTACGGCGACCGGCTGTTCAATTTTCACGTCGGCGATGTCTTTTTCGGAGATCGGAATTTCCACCGTAACGTTCTTCAAGTCGTACACCTTGGCGATTAAGTCCCCTTTGGCCACGTGCTGACCGATTTTTTCCTTCAACTTGGGGGTGGCAACCACGCCGGCTGACGGGCTTCGAACGGTCAAGCGTTCCAGTTGAGTTCGAAGGTAGTTTTCCTGGGCCAAAAGGCCTTCCACTTCGGCTTCCAGGGCTTCAATCTCTTCTTTCCGGCTGCCCGCTAGCAGCACCTTGAGAATGCTTTTCTCTTCCTCCAGTTCCTTTCCCAGAACGGAAACGCTTTCCTGAACTTGCTCAAATTCCCTTTGTGAAAGAAGCCGCCGGTCGAAAAGGGCCTGGGTTCGCTCCAGGTTTTTCCCGGCGAAACGGAGCTGTCCTTCTGCCTTGGCCACCCGTGTTTGTGCCAGTTTAACCTCCTCGGGCCGCGGTCCGATTTTCAAAAGTTTTAGTCGGGCTTCCAACTTCTCCTTCTCGGATATCGTTTTTTGGAGCTCGGCGTTTAAAGCCCGATCGGAAAGTTGAACGACGGGCTCGCCCGGCTGGACCGTGTCGCCTTCCTCGACAAACACGTGGGTGATTATTTCCTCCACCTCGGCGCGGACGTCGGCGTTGTGCAGGGGAAGAATGGCAAATTCGCCGGTGACCGTTAACGGCATACGGATGAGAAACAAAACCGCCGCCGCGGCGGCCAGATAAACGGCTATTCGCTTCGGTTTGCTCAATTTGAAAAAATTTCCTCCGGCGGCTCTAAGCCAGGCAAGCGGCTGGTAGAAGAGAGTTCCCAACCGCCGGCGGAACATGCCGAACAAAAAGATGAGAAAAAAGACGAATCCCCAGCCCTGATATTTTGAGGTCAGGAATTCTCCGAAGTAAAAAACAAACGTAGCCACCAGCCAGAAGGAATAGGCGGCGGCGGACAGCCCGTAGGCGAGATAAATTTTCCGTTCGCGGGCGGTTGTTTCCCTTAGGGGCCGGACGGGGAAGCCGAACGGCGCTCGAAGTTTATCCTTTAAGTAAGTAAACGCCCGGGCGCGCAGGTTGGGGATTTCGAGATAGTCGCTTAAAAGGTAATACCCGTCCAGCTTGATTAACGGGTTGAGGTTGAACAAGGTCTTGATGCCGGAGGTTGCCATCACGACCAGGGCGATTTCATTGACCGCCGTAAAGGGCTCGGTCAACTGCCAGGCGAGGGTGGCCAGCGCCCAGAGAAAAATCTCGACATAGGCTCCCGCAAAAGTCACCCAAAGACGCTTGGACTTTTCCGAAAAGAGCCAGGTGTCGCTGACGTTGCAGTAAAAGGCCGGCATAAAATACAACAGCAGAAACCCGACCTCGTGCACCTCTCCGCCGAATCGTCTGCAGGTTACCCCGTGGGCAAATTCGTGAGCGGTAACAACAACCAGCACAATCAACCAGGCGGCGAGAAGAGAGAAAGATTGAAACAGGGAATAGACGCTTTTTTCAATCTCCATCCAAGCGTTGAGGGTAATGCCTGCCGCCAGCAGAATGGAAGCGCCGGAAACGACTAAAAAAACAGGGGTGAAGAGAAACCGCAAATTTCTGGAGAGCCTTTCAAAAAGAAGATTCGGGTCAAAGATTTTGATTCGAAGGTAGAACGGGTCCCCCTGGATTCGGCGCGGCCGGCGATTGCCCGCCGGCAGCGTTCCGGGAATTTCCAGAAGCCCTTGGCTGCGCATCCGCGCGATGAATTGTTCCAGAATCTCGGGCGGCAACTCCGCCTCAAACTTTTGTTCGGTTCGTTCCCGCAGGGTCTGGAGGGACGTCTTTCCGTCCAGCTGTTGGAGGATGAACCCCTCGATTTCTTTGAAGCGGAAAAAACGTCCGCTGGCCGGGTCCTTTAATACATAAATTGTTTCTTCTCCGCTTTGCTGCCCGTTTATCACGAGGTCGGAGCGAAGTTTTGCAAGCTCGGGAATCATACTTTCATTTACTTCTTCATTTAAAGTGAGGGAAAGACCGCCCCTGCGGGCGGCCCTTCCACTCCGTTCACACATCCGTCCCTTTCGACCGTTCTTCCATAGATTAATAGAAATCAAACCTACATTCGGAAAGAGGGAAAGATGCTCTTCCATTGAACATCGCGGGAGTATGCCCGCCGGCTCCACAGCCGTTCGACCGCAAAGCGTTGACGCGGGTATCTCCCAATGGGCGCAGGGTTACTTGCCTCCTTGATTGCCGGGCTGCCCTTCGTACCCTTGCTGTCCGTTGCCCTGGTTACCGGGCTGCCCTTCATATCCTTGCTGCCCTGGAGGGACATCGGGAGCGATTCTCGGCTCCAGTTCCTCCATCTCCAACCGGATTTTGGCTGGTTTTGTCATCTTTTATCACCTCCTTTTATGGCTATGTGCCAATAAAGAAAATTAACAGGCCAATCTCCCCTTCGTCCTGACAGCTTACTGTATGAAGAAAGATAACTTTAAAATCCATTTTGTCAAGCGCTGTTCTTAAATTAAAATTCCCTTCCGCGCTCCGAAATCTCTTGTTTTTCCGTGTATCCTTGCGCCGGGCAGTGTTGGAAGGGTTTAACGGAGCTTGCCGGTTTTCTGGTATCTTTTCCAAATCGGCAGCCAGTCCAGTTTGAAAACCGCCAGTAAAATTTCGTCAACGTATCTTCCCCGGCGGAAAATCTGTTTCTTGCGCACCCCTTCGATTTTATAGCCGCAATGGAAATTGTACAGAAGGCTGCGCTTGTTGAAGGCGGACACCGAAGAATTGATTTTGCGCAGGTTCAGCGTGTTGAAAGCGTAGTCGAGCAGAATCATTTTGGCATCCGTGCCGAATCCCTTGTTCCAGTATTCCTTTTCGCCAATCACTGTGCCGGAGATTGCGGTTCGGTCCTTGACATTGATGTTCATAAGCGCCAACATTCCAACCAGATTGCCCTCCAACGTTTCAATCCCAAAGGCAATTTCGCCGGGTTTATTGGCCAGGGCATCAAACCATTCTTCCTCTTTCTTTTCGGTAACGGGCAAATGGGCGGCCCAATACCGGTTGACCTCCGGGTCGTTTATCCAGCGCAGGCAGAACTCGAAGTCGGTCGATTTGCGCAGGGGCCTCAGGATGACTTTTTTCCCTTTGAGAAAAACGAGCTTCATTTTTTTGGGTTCCATTTGTTTAATACCTTCGATTCGAAATAAAGCGTAAAGCCAGATAAGAAGCAAATGCAATCAGTTGTTAATGGTTGAGAATAATTTCCTTTTCTTATTGCCAGCCAGGGATTCAAAATTTAACTTGGTGAGGTTATGCCATCCGTGGCGATAGCCGTCAACGAGCGGCTGAAAAAATCGGTGTCCGAAGCGCAGGGAATAACCGCCTTTGCGGGAAAAGTTTTTTCCAGGCTGTTTGTCCCTCCCATCTACTGGCGGGATTTATATGAGCAGATTCATTTTTTAGGCATCGGCTCGGTCTATCTCTGCATTTTTACCGGCGTTTTCGCCGGGCAGGCGATGGCTTTGCAGTTTTCCAAGGAGATGGCGGAGTTCGGCGCCAAGGATTATATGGGGCGGATTGTCACCTTGGCCAACGTCCGGGCTTTAGGCCCGGTTTTGACCGGCCTGATGGTGGCGGCGCGCTGCTCTTCCGGCATCGCCGCCGAAATCGGGGCGATGAAATCGTCCAATCAAATCGACGCTTTAATTTCTTTCGGCACCGACCCGATTAAAAAGTTGGCCGTCCCCCGCTTCTGGGCGCTTTTTTTGATGATGCCGATTTTGACCATTCTCACCGACGCCATTTCAATTGTCGGCGGCTGGATTGTTTCGCACTACATCGTGCACGTTTCCGACGCCTTGTACTGGACCAACGTCAAACAGCGGCTTTTGTTCGGCAATCTTTTGGTGGGGATGACCAAGCCGTTCGTTTTCGGCATCATCATCGCCATCGTCGGCTGTTACAAGGGATTTTCCTCCGAAGGGGGAACGCGCGGGGTAGGACGCGCCACGCGCGAGGCGGTGGTGGTCAGTTCGATTTCAATTTTGGTGGCGGAATTTATGATGACCAAGGTGCTTTTTTCCTTTTTGGGATGGTAGAAGGGAGGGCGGTTCTCGAACCGCCCCTACAGACAAAGGAAAATGATACAGCTTGAAAACATAAACCTTTCCATCGCCGGGCGGCAAATTTTAAAAAACGTTAATTTTTCCGTGCGCAAAGGGGAGACAAAGGTTATTTTGGGCCCTTCCGGTTCGGGCAAGTCTTCCATCTTGAAAGTGATTATGGGATTGTGGAAGCCGGACTCGGGCAGAATTGTCGTTGACGGAGTCGAGATGTCCGGCGCCTCCAATGAGGAATGGAACGACGCCCGTTATCATATAGGGATGATTTTTCAGGACGGAGCCCTGTTTGATTCGCTGACCGTGGGAGAAAATATCGGATACTGGCTTTTTGAGCATACCAAAATGATGGAGGAAGAGATAGAAGTGCGCGTGCGGAAGGCTCTACAGGATATTGGTCTCGACCCGGAGTTGATTGACCGGATGCCGGACGAGCTTTCGGGCGGGATGCAGCGGAGGGTGGCGATTGCGCGCGCCCTGGCTTCGCTTTCCCCAAAAATTATGCTCTACGATGAGCCGACCACCGGGTTGGATCCTCTGGCGATGGAAACCATCGTCAACTCTATTCTTTCCCTGCGAGAGCGGATGGGGGTTACCTCGGTGGTAGTGACCCACGATATACCCGATGCCTTAAAAGTTTCCAGCAGCTTTGTAGTCATCGATCAAGGAGAGATTGTTTTTGAAGGAAGCTCGGAAGAGTTAAAAAACTCCAAGCATCACTTTGTTTCCGTTTTTTTGAAGCCGTTCAAGGAGACTTTGGTCCACGCCTTTGCTTCTTTTGGTGAGGAAAACGGATGAAGCGGACGGGAGATATTAAATGGGGGAGCTTGAAGCTGGGAATTGTCGCCCTTGTCGCCATTGGGCTGCTTTTATGGGCTTCGCTGATGGGGGGGGGCAGTTCGATGCTGCGGCCCAAGCACACGGTGAAAACCTGGTTTCCGAACTTGTCCGGTCTGGTGGTGGGTTCGCCGGTCTGGATAAACGGGGTGGAAGTGGGGCAGGTTTCGGAAATTTCGCTGGATAAGCTGGTTACGGACGGAAAAATCGAAGTTTCAATGGGCGTAAACCGGAAATATTGGAATCTTTTGCGGCAGGACAGCCGGGCGCGTTTGGGGACGGTCGGTCTTTTGGGCGATAAGTATGTCGAAATCTTTGCCGGAACGGCCGGTTCGCCGGAGATAAAATCGGGAGACTTCATCTTAGGCGAACGTCCCACCGATTTGGCGGCCACTCTTTCTTCCACGCCGGAGCTTTTGAAAAATGCGGACCGGTTGCTGGTCAGTTTATCTTCCATAGCCGACCAAATCAATGCCGGCCGAGGCAGCATCGGAAAACTTTTCCGAGATGACCGATTTTACGTCGAAAGCCGGGATGCCATGGCACGCATAAAAGAACTTTCCACCAACCTGAACGAAACCCAGAGAAAAGTGGGAGACCGACTAACCTCACTGGCCACGAGTTTGGACAGTTTTGTTTCGGCTATGAACCGGGGAGAAGGTTCGCTCGGGAAAATGGCCCGGGATTCGACTTTGTTTGTAAATCTCTCCCGTTCAGCAGCAAGGATGGACACTCTTTTTGCCCGGATGGGAAAAGGGGAGGGGAGTTTGGGGCTTCTCTCAAAGGACGAGAAGCTTTACCGCGAAGCTCACCAGACCTTAAGTGAGTTGAAGCGGCTCTTGGCGGACATCCAGAAAAATCCGAAAAAATATGTCAAACTAAGTATATTCTGACCGTGCTGGGACTGGTAAAAGAAAAACCGAAACTTTCCAAAAGCTGGCCAAAGGGGTTGCGGCTGGAGGAACGCCCTTCTCCGAATTCGCTGGCGCCGGATGAGGTCAAAATCGAAGTGCTGGCGGCCGGAATCTGCGGCACCGATATGGGGATTTACAACAACAAGGATTCCATCCGCCACGAAATGGAGCGGGCTTTTGTTGACCCGGTCATCATCGGCCACGAGTTTGGCGGGAGGGTGATTGACGTTGGACCGAAGGCGCTTGAGTTTTTGAAAAGCCTGCCGGCTTTTCGGGATTTTACGCGGGAAAACATCCTTTCCCAGCTGGCCTCCGAGTTTTTTGCCTCGGCGGAGATGCACATCGTCTGCAACCGCTGCCGGGCCTGCCGGATGGGGCAGAAGCATGCCTGCCAGAATACGGTCATCAAGGGGATTCACGAAAACGGCGCTTTTACCAACTTTTTGACCGTGCCGGTTTCCAACCTGCAGCTTTTTTCCAGAAAAGAGATTCCGCTCGAAATCATCGCCTTTATGGACGCTCTGGGGAACGCCGTGCATACGGCGCAGGAAGAGCCCTTGATGGGGAAAAGCGTGGCCGTTTTGGGCTGCGGGGTTCAAGGTTTGATGGCGACGGCGGTGGCCCGGCATTCCGGAGCCGCCACCATTTTCGTGACCGACGTTTCCAACCCGGAAAAAGGTTTGACGCCGGAGAAAGTTGAAAAACGCCGGTTTGAGATGGCGCGGAAATTCGGCGCCAATTTCACTTTTGATTTGGGGTTGAAAAACGGGCGCAAGGAAATGCTGGACACGGTGCGGTGGGAAACGGGCGGAGACGGGGTTGATTTGGTTTTTGAAATGTCGGGCAGTTACAAGGCCTATACCGACGCTTTTGACTTGGTTCGAGCCGGCGGGACGGTTTTGCTTTTGGGAATTCCGGAGGGAGAAACTGCGATGAGTTTTTCCGACCGGGTGATTTTCCGCGGAATTACGGTCAAGGGCATCATCGGACGGAGGATGTTTGAATCCTGGGAGACGATGAAGGATTTATTGAAAACCGGCCTGTCCGATTTGTTCATCAAATCCGGCTTTGTTTCCCACCAGCTGCCTTTATCCCGTTTTGAAGAAGGTTTTGCGGCGATGCGGGCCGGAGAGGCGTTCAAGGTTTTGTTGTTGCCGGAGAAATAGATTAGGCCCTGACGGTAGGGGCACGGCGCGCCGTGCCCCTACGGGCGAACACAAGGTTCGCCCCTACGGTATATTGAGATAGGGGTAAGGGAGACCGAAGATTGCCCAATTAGACAAAAAAAGTAGGGGTGAACCTTCAGGTTCACCTTGGGCGAATACGAGATTCGTCCCTACGAAAAATGAAAAGGGTACATCTAAAGATACGCCCCTACGTTTTATCGAGATAGAAATGATGGAGAACTAATGATTGCTCAATTAGACAAAATCGAAAAAGCTCTGGCGGATTTGGAGACGGCCAAGACCTTCAAATATGAAACCGAGCTCGAAGGGGCGCAGGGGGCGCGCGTTCGCGTCAACGGGAAAGAAATCATAATGCTGGCTTCCAACAACTATTTGGGGCTGGCCAGTCATCCCAAAATCAAGGAAGCGGCGATACGCGGCATAAAAGAATACGGCTTTGGAATGTCCTCCGTGCGCTTTATCTGCGGCACGCAGACTTTACATCGCCAATTGGAAGAAAAAATCGCCACCTTTTGCGGGGCGGAGGATGCCATCCTCTATTTATCCTGTTTTTCCGCCAACGAAGGATTTTTTGCCGGCTTGTTCGCTGAAAAATTGGGATACGATTCTTACAAGGACGTGATTTACTCCGACCGGCTGAATCACGCCTCCATCATCGATGGCAACCGGCTGACCAAAGCGGAGATTACCGACCGGAAAATTTACGCCCACGGAGAGGCGGAGGATTTGGCTCGTCAACTGGAAGAAGACAAAAACAAGTCGTACCGCTTCCGCGTCGTTGCCACCGACGGCGTTTTCAGCATGGAGGGGGATTTGGCCCCCTTGCCGCGTCTGGTCGAGCTTTGCCAGAAGTATCAAGCCATTCTAATGGTGGATGACTCCCACGCTATGGGGGTTATCGGCAGAACCGGCAAGGGGACGGCGGAGGACTTGGGGGTTTGGGGGAAAATCGACGTTATCACCGGAACTTTGGGCAAGGCGCTGGGCGGTGCCGCGGGGGGGTTCATCGCGTCGAAGAAAAGTTTGGTTGAATACCTGCGGCAGTATTCCCGGCCCTACATTTTTTCCAATTCGCTGCCGCCGCCGATTTTGACGGCCTCTTTGGAGGCGTTCTCCATTTTGGAATCGGACTATTCACTGGTGCAAAAACTGCATTCCAACACGGCCTATTTCCGCAAGGAAATCGTCAATTTGGGTTTCAAAATCATCCCCGGTTCCCATCCCATCGTCCCGGTAATGCTGGGCGACGCCGCCTTGGCGCAGGATGCCTCCGCCTTTCTTTTGAAAGAGGGGGTGTACGTCAAGGGGCTCTGGTATCCGGTGGTTCCCAAAGGGGAAGCGCGCCTGCGGGTGCAAATTTCCGCCGCCCTTGAACTACGCGACTTGGACGAGGCGCTGGAGGCGTTTGGCAGGGTGGGGAAGAGACTGAAGATTATTTAGGAGACCTCTTGATTTTTAACAGTCTCAAATGCTTGGCCCTCGTTTTAGATCCTGTTCAAACTCGAGTTCTGAGAGTCTCCAATAATACGGTCGGTAGTTTTTGAATAATTTGACAGTTTTTTCTGGTGGAAATCCCAACTCTTTAAGAAACCAAATCTGTAGCAAGTAGAATAGGACTTCTGTGGCTTTTACTAGTTCTTTGTTTTTCAGGATTTTACTTTGCAGGTTTGTATCGCGATGCGTTAAGTAATTCCGTGTATCGATAACGCTGGCTATAAAAGAATCTTTCTTTCCAATTAAAGGTGAGATAATTTCTTTTGTATAGTCATCCATCATCAAATCTTTGAGACGACGTCTTAGGGATACTTCGTTGCCGTTCTTTAATTTCCGTTCAAGCCATTCGCCGTATTTGTCATTATTGTCGGAGATCGCTTTTGTTAGAATATTTTTTAGTATATCATAATCTCCCGAGGAAAATGCTTGGCGCTTGTCAAAGAAGCGTTCTCTGTGATATGACTCTAAAACTTGCATAAGATTAAAGAATTTATGGTGCTCGTTCATATTTGAGTTATAGTAAGCATCGAAAAACAAGCCGTAGACAATTTCTAGTTCAGTTGAAATCCTAAGCCAGCGTTCGATTGTTTTGCTAAAGTCATCAATCTCTGAGAGCGTGAAAAGCATATCTCCTTGGAAACGTTGGTCGGCTCTTCTGTTTATTGAAGCTTCATTTTGAACTGATTTAAATAGTACTTCAACAGACCGCATCGGGTCCCGGAAAATGAACTCCGTAAGCTGATTGGGAGTAGCGGTGGCAAACGTTAAAAGGTTTTGAATTGGATAGATGAATTTCGAAAGCCATTCATCGAATGGTATTCTTTCTTCTGTTTCTATATTGATTGCAATGTTTTGGTGAAGTTCTATGAAGCGGAATACTGACTCATTGATAGTTTCGCTGAGATGGAGTTGGGTCGGGTCGATATTAATAAATCCGATTTCAGGATCTGGGGTATAGTCAATTGATAATTCGGCTTTTCCGACTTTGGCCTTTGCTTCTTTGCCGGGGGTGTATGTGGCTTTGTAAACACAATGCCCTTTTTCATTCGTACTTTCCTCGAGATCAAAGCCGCCTAAGCCAGTAAAATCTGTCAAATGCGTATACTTTAATCTTGCTTTTTGAAATAAAATTTCTTCAGGTGAGTTGAAGTGATACCCGAAAAGAACTTTTGATGGTGTCCATCGTTGCCTCCAGGGAAGAAAACCTTCAGCGTATGTCGATCTTTGACAGTCGCATAGAGTTACTTCTGGTTTTACGTTGACTATTTTGCCCAAAATTATTGGAATGGGAGCAGAATACATTGTATTGGTAAAAACTCCAGCAACTTTTAAATTGATCCCTTCCTCGTTTGAAATTGACAATGTTCCTTCCAGCTTTTCCTCGGGATTTGATGGAAGCCACCAGACACCCAAATATTTTGTTTCCCTCATATATAACTAAGATAATGAATAAATGAATAAAATGTGTATCACAAGCCTGATATTAACCGGCGGGGGCGGTAGAAAACGACCTCTCCCCTTTGTCCCCTCTCTCCCTCGACTTCGCTCGGGACAAGCGGGGCGGAGAGGGACGGGCACGGCGCGTCCTGCCCCTACAAAATCACCCCCTGTCCGCCGAGAGCGGACGTCCCCCTTGTTAAGGGGGACAAAATAAGGGCGGGTCGCACCTACAAATCCCAGCTAAAGGGTTTAATGTATTAAACCCCTACAGAATTCAAACGCAAAAAAAACAGGGGTTGTTTTCTTGACAAAGCTTGGGTTTTGGATAAGTTAGGGGGCTTGATTTGTTAGGAGTTTATCCAGAGCGGAATCGAAGGAGATAATGCGCAAAGTGAATGGAAAAAATTTCTTTTTCACCTCGGAATCGGTAACGGAGGGGCATCCGGACAAAGTTTGCGACCAGATTTCGGACGCCATTTTAGATGAAATTTTAAAGAAAGATAAAAAAGGGCGTGTGGCCTGTGAAACATTTATCACCGTTGGCTTGGTCATCGTCGGCGGGGAAATCACCACCCACACCTACGTCGATATTCCCCAGCTGGTTCGGAATTTGATTCGGGATATCGGTTACACGGATGCTAAATACGGATTTAACTATGAGACCTGCGCGATTTTGAACGCGGTAGGTCGGCAGTCGCCGGACATTGCCCAAGGGGTAGCTGTCGGCGGCGCGGGGGACCAGGGGATGATGATTGGATACGCCTGTAGAGACACTAAAGAATTGATGCCTTTGCCCATTCAGATTTCGCACGAGTTGGCGCAAAGGTTAGCGGTGGTGCGCAAGAAGAAAATCCTTCCGTATCTCGGACCGGATGGGAAGACGCAGGTGACCGTGGAATACCGCGATGGCGTTCCCTACCGGGTCGATACGGTGGTCATCTCCTCCCAGCATACGGATGAGATTTTGGACCGCACCGGGCACAAAATTACCAATCGGGCCAAAGAAGAAATCGTCGAGAAGGTGGCCTTGCCCGTGATTCCTAAAAGATATTTAGATTCGAAAACACGCTATTTGGTCAACCCCACAGGAAAGTTCGTTGTGGGCGGGCCGCAGTCGGATACCGGAATGACCGGACGGAAAATTATCGTGGATACCTACGGCGGTTGGGCGGCGCACGGCGGCGGGGCATTTTCCGGCAAAGACCCGACCAAAGTGGACCGGTCGGCCTGTTACCTGGCGCGGCATATCGCCAAAAATATCGTCGCTTCCGGTTTGGCTGATGAGTGCATGGTGCAGTTGGCCTATGCCATCGGCGTGGCGGAGCCGGTTTCCGTGATGATTGAAACCAACGGCACCGGCCGGGTGCCTGACAAAAGACTTACGGAACTGGTGCGCAAGCTTTTTCCGATGACGCCGCGCGCCATCATCGACTATCTGAAATTGTTGCGGCCGATTTATTTGAAGACCGCCGCCTACGGCCATTTCGGCCGGAACGATTCCGATTTTAGCTGGGAAAAGACGAACCGGGCGGCGGAGCTGGCGCGGCTGGCGTAATTTGATTCGACCACTTACTTAGAGGATAAAATGGCAAAAGAGTATGATGTAAAAGATAAAAAACTGGCCGGGCTGGGGCGTTCGCGCATCGCCTGGGCGGCGCGCAATATGCCGGTTCTGGCGGACATTCAAAGACGTTTCGCCAAAGAGAAACCTTTGGCCGGTGTGCGGATTGCCGCCTGTTTGCACGTCACCACCGAAACGGCCAATTTGATGTTAGCTTTGAAGACGGGGGGGGCGCAGGTTCGTCTTTGCGCTTCCAATCCGCTTTCCACGCAGGATGACGTGGCGGCTTCTTTGGTTTTTGACTACGGCATACCAACTTTTTCCATCAAAGGGGAAAACAAAAAGCAATATTACGATCACATCGAATCGGCTTTGGACATCAAGCCGGTGGTCACGATGGACGACGGGGCGGATTTGGTTTCGATTTTGCACTCCTCCCGAAAAAAGGATGCCGCCCGGGTGGTCGGCGGCACGGAGGAGACGACCACGGGCGTCATCCGCCTGCGGCAGATGGAAGAGAAGGGGGTTTTGCTTTTCCCGGTAATTTCGGTCAACGACTCCAAAACCAAGCATCTGTTCGACAACCGCTACGGCACGGGACAGTCCACCATCGATGGCATTTTGCGGGCGACCAATCATCTGATGGCGGGCTCGAAAGTCGTGGTTTTTGGCTACGGCTATTGCGGACGCGGAGTAACGATGCGGGCGAAAGGGATGGGAGCAATCGTTTATGTCTGTGAAATCGACCCCTTGAAGGCTTTGGAAGCGGCGATGGACGGCTATCTGGTCCTTCCTTCGAAAGAAGCGGCAAAAGTCGGCGACCTGTTCGTCACCGTAACCGGCAACCTGAACGTTTTGCGCCGGGAGCATTACCTGGCAATGAAAGACGGCGCGGTGGTGGCGAATTCGGGCCACTTCAACGTTGAAATCGATATTCCTGCCCTACGTAAAATGGCCAAAAAGCGCCGCGAAGTGCGGCCTTTTGTGGAAGAATTCACCCTTCCCGGCGGCAAGCGGATTAATCTTCTGGGGGAAGGCCGGCTCATTAACCTCGCGGCAGCAGAAGGACATCCGGCGATGGTGATGGATATGTCTTTTGCCAATCAGACGCTTGGGGTGGAATATCTGGTCACCTCCGGCGGCAAATTGGAAAGAAGAGTTTACCCGGTTCCGGAGCCGATTGATAAAGAAATTGCGCGGCTTAAGCTCAAATCGATGGGCACCAAAATCGACGAATTGACCCCGGAGCAGAAAAAGTATCTGGCCTCCTGGGAAATGGGGACATAGTTTTCTAAAAAAGGAAGCATCCAATATTTTGGTTTCTGTTTTTAACTATTCGCTAATCCCTGATCCCTAATCCCTGTTTTTAAACTCCCCCGGCCACCTTCGAAGGAGGCACCGCTCAAGGCCGTGAGAATTTTTGTTTGACAAAAATAGTTAATATAGCTTAATTCCATTGGTTAAGGTTGATTAACCAAGGAAGGAACAGGATGCGAGCCGGATATAAATATTCGAGCATTTTGACAGGAACGGTCTGGGCAGTTCTTCTGGGCTGCGCGGCGGCGGCCTTGATGGGAGCGGCGGCAGGCTGCTCCAAGCTTTTGACCGAAGCCCCCAAGCCGGAGGAAAGTTTTGATTCACCCATCGACGGTCTTAGCGCCGCACAACTGGGGATTTTTGCGCGCGGGGATGAAGCCTTTGGCGAGGTTTTCACCTTCAAAACCGGCTTGGGGCCGCTTTTCAACAACACCGCCTGCGAACGCTGCCACGTTGGGGACGGGCGCGGGCATCCTTCGGTCAATCTCAAGCGCTTCGGCAAAAATTTGGGAGCGGGCCGGTTTGACGTTCTGGCGCAGTACGGCGGCCCGCAGCTTCAAGAAAGGAGTATGCCGGGATACCCGGCGGAGGTAATTCCGGCGGAGGCAGACGCCATTTCCGAACGGGGCGGACCTTTGGTAGTCGGTCTGGGGCTCATCGAAGCCCTTCCGGGGGACACCATTTTAAACCGTGCTGACTCCCTCGATGCCAACGGCGACGGCATCTCCGGTCGGGCGAATTTTATTGAGCCGCCGCCGTTTTTGAATTTGGCTCCAGGCCCGTACAACGGTAAATATCTGGGGCGCTTTGGACGCAAGGCGGGAGCTATCAACCTGCTTCAACAGACCGTGAACGCCTATCATCAGGATATTGGGATTACCACCGATTTTCGCCCGGAGGAGAATCACAATCCTTTGGCTGGCGGACGGGGGGGGGACCCGGTGCCGGACCCGGAGCTTTCGGCAGCCACCGTTGAAGACGTCGTATTTTATCTGCAAACCTTGCGGCCTCCTTTGCGCCGCAATGAAAACGACTTAGAGGTAAAGCGCGGCGATTCGCTCTTCTCGGCGATTCTCTGCGCCCGCTGCCATACTCCCGCAATTACCACCGGAACTCATCCGGTTGCCGCTTTGAGCAGCAGAACCGCCAGTTTGTATTCAGACCTGCTCTTGCATGATATGGGGCCGGATCTGGCGGATAACTTTATCGAAGGGGAAGCGACCGGCAGGGAATGGCGCACCACGCCGCTTTGGGGGTTGGGAATCGTGGAAAATGTTTTGGGCGGGACGCCGTTCTTTCTGCACGATGGCCGCACCTCCGATTTGCGCCAGGTCATCAATTTTCACAAAGGGGAAGCGGACTCCAGCCGGAAGCTCTTTTTCTTGCTTTCCCCCTCCGACCAGAATGCCCTCATCAAATTCTTAAAGTCGCTCTGATGAACCGCAAGGAGTTTTTGCAGGCAGGGCTTTCGGCATTGGCGGCGGCAACGCTGGTTCCAGTTTCGACCATCTTTTCCGGCTGCGCAATGAAATTTCAAACCGTCCGGGCGGATGTGAAGGAGAAGAAAATCCGTCTGACGTTGACAGAACTCTCCAAACTTTCCGAGCCGGAGGGTTTCGTCAAAGTTTATGCCGCCGGCTTTGCGCATCCGATAGTGGTTTTCAATAATTCTTCCGGCGAAGTTTTCGCCATTTCCACCACCTGCACCCACCGGGGTTGCGAAGTGCGCAAAACCAAAACCAAATTTGAATGCCCCTGCCACGGCTCGCAGTACGACCTATCCGGCCGTGTCCTGCGTGGCCCGGCCTCCGAACCGCTGACGCGCTTTCCGGTGGAGAAAAAAGGGGAGGTTTTGGAAATCGATTTGGGAGCGTCATGAAAAAACTAATCTTTGCAGTACTTTTCGGCTTTTCTGCCGAAGTTTGGGCGCAAGCGGTTGATACAACAAAAAAACCGTTCGTCAAAGGGGGCATCTACGACAAGCCGTATCTTTATCAGCCCAGCGCCCGGCTGGCCATCGGCGGGTATGCCGAAATGCTTGTGCGCTCCGATTACGAAGCGGGCGTCCACGAAGGGTATTCCTTCGAAGCCCGCCGGTTCAACGTCTTTATGTTCTCCTCCATCTCCGATTTAATCAAGCTGACTTCCGAGTTGGAGTTCGAGCACGGGACGGAGGAAATCAAATTGGAGATGGCTTTGGTCGATTTGCAGTTCTCGGAGGCCTTGAATCTGCGCGGCGGAATTTTGCTTTCTCCCCTCGGCAGGTTCAATTTGGCCCACGACAGTCCGAAAAACGAGTTTGTTGACCGCCCGCTGGTTTCCACCCGCGTCATTCCGGCCACCTTGTCCGAAGCGGGGTTGGGGTTTTACGGTTCTTTGTATCCTTCGGGAAATAACCGGTTGACTTATGAGGCGTATCTGGTGAACGGGCTAAACGACGGAATTCTTTTAGGCGGCGACGGCAGCACCATCCCGGAAGGCCGACCGGAGGCGTTCGAAGAGGACAACAACGGCAGCCCGGCTTTTGTCAGCCGGGTCGCCATTGCTCCTGCTTTTGGCGGTGAGTTGGGTTTATCCATCCACACCGGCCGCTACAATACCTATAAAGCCGAAGGTCTGGATATCGATGAGCCGCGCATTGCCACCATTTTAGCCGCCGATGCCGAATACGAATTCGGCCGTTTGACCCTGCAGGGAGAAGCGGCGCGTGCCTCGCTGGAAATTCCACAATCGCTTGTCGGGCTTTTCGCCGAAAAGCAGTGGGGTGTTTACGGTCAAGCGGTCTATCGTCTTTTTGACCACGTTCTCCCTATTTTTCCCCAATCGGCCTTTTTTGCCGCCGCCCGCTACGATTATATCGATTTGGATGCCGACATAGCCGGTGATGACTTGCACCGCGTCACCCTCGGCGTAAACTTCCGCCCCGTTCCGGAAACCGTCTTAAAGCTGAATTACCTGCACAACTGGTCTTTCGACCGCATCAACAACGAAACCCGCTCGGCCGCTCTGCAATTCGGGATAGCGACGTATTTTTAAGATTTGTGAAATTTAGAAATTAGATTTTTAAACTCTAAATTTGTTGGTCTTGGCAGCACATTTTTCGGATTCTCATCTTATATTATTTTGGTGAAGGTTCCTGGCATGACTAAGCGTTCAAAATCTAAGAATGGTAAAGATAAAAAATCTTTGCCGATGACTTTAGTGCCGGGCTTGAAATCTCCGCCTTATCCAAGAAATCCCGTATTCAACTTTCTAGGTAGGCCAAAGGAAGAGTTTGATGTTTATGCAGGGGCATTTCATAGGGCAGCCAAGACCCTCGCCGACAAAATGTTTTCAAGGGCAGGTATTCATGATTTAGATGCATGTCCGATAATTTTTCTGTATCGTCATGCTTTTGAGCTTTATCTTAAGTCGGTAGTTTTAAGGGGTTCTAAATTGTTACGGCTCTTAGGAAAAGCAGACATAGATGATGAGGTTTTCCTCAATGACCACTCTTTAATTAAATTGCTGCCAGCACTAAAATTGATTTTCGAAGCAGTCAAATGGGAGTGGGATTTTGAAAAGGAGGGATTTCACACCTATGAAGACTTCTGCAAACTGGTTAACCGGTTAGAAGAAATCACATCGAAATCATTCGCCTTTCGGTATCCCGTAAGTAAGAATGGGGAATCATACCTGCCTTTAGGTTATGGAATTGATATGCGAAATTTTTGTGAAAGTATGGATTTTGCGTTGGGTTTACTCGATGGTGCCACAACAGGTCTTGAAGAGATGTGGGACGTAGCCGCCGAAGAAGCATACAATAATCAAATGGAAGGATTGGAATAAGCAAGTTTCCCAAGGGGCGGAAGCCCCTGGGTTACTCTTAAACGGGCGGGCCGTATTGACAGACCTCTAAAGTCTGGTGTAACTTTCCGTTCCAATGTCCGCACTTAGCAATATCCTTCCGTTTCTGCGCCCAGAGAAGGAAGCGGTAAGATTTCAAGAGGTAAAAGAAAAAGAACTGATAGCTATTGCGGCCAAACGCACTAAGTGCAATCAAAACCAAAACGACCTTTCCAAAAACCTTTTCGGTATAGCCCTTTCCGGCGGGGGCATCCGCTCGGCCACGCTCAATCTGGGCGTGTTGGAGGTTTTAAATCAAGCCGGGATTTTGTCCAAGGCGGACTATTTGTCCACCGTTTCTGGCGGGGGATACATCGGCAGTTACCTGCAGGCCAAGCTGCGAACTGCCCAACCAGGCGTCGAAAAGCCCGAAGAAGCTTATAAAGACCTGTTCTCCAAGGAAGACAAAAAAAGACTAAAGGAATTCGGCTACTACCTGGCACCGAATAAACCGCCAAGCCCGGCTCTTCACCGGCTGCGGATGTGGGGGGCGTTTGTCTTTAGCTTGGCAATGAGTTGGATATGCATAATACTCTTCTTTTTGGCGGCGGTATTTTTTTTCAAAGCAGTCTTCGGGCCGGTTTTTGAATGCTCGTCTGTTGTCCGGATTTTATGGATTGCAACGGGGGCGGTTTTGGCGTGGCATTTCTTTGTGCATCCCTTCCGCCACTGGAAGCTCTGGCCTTCCGGTTTTCTCACCTGGGTGGAAGGTGTTCTTTTATTCTTACTGGCGGCGTATCTGGTTAATTTCGCTTTTGAAGATTTAGCGGTACTTCCGTGTCTCTGCTGCGGATTGGGCTGTCCTTCCTGCCTGACCGGTTTCTGGCTCGCACTGGCGGATTTGGGCATCGTATTGACGGGTCTGTTCATCGCCGGGTTTTTCGCCAACCCGAACCTCTTGAGCATGCACCGGTTTTACCGGGACCGGCTGGCGGACGCCTTTATGGGAACGGGCGGCGCGAAAGAGCCAAGCCGCATGTTGCATAAATTAAATCTTGATGAGGGACCGGAGAACTGGGGGTTTGCGCCGTATCCTTTAATCAACACCTGCCTGAACCTGTTTGAAACCGGAAAGAAACCAAAAGCAAAAGAGAAAACCGGTACGGAACAAGTCTCCGAAGCCGAACCTGGTTTTGCCGGAAGCAAGGCGAGCGATTATTTTCTGTTGTCTCCTTTGTATTGCGGCTCAAAACTAACCGGATACGTTTCCGCCAAAAGCACCGGCTATGAAAAGATGACGGTTTCCACGGCGACAGCGATTTCGGGAGCGGCGCTCAATCCGAGTATGGGGACGAAGTCCAACCGTCTGTTGAGTTTTTTTATGGCGTTGTTGAATTTGAAATTGGGATACTGGGCCGTCAATCCAAAATCAAGGGTAAAAACGCCGGTGGTCTGGTGGCCGGTTTATCTTTTTGCCGAGCTTTTCGGGCGGGCGGTTACCAAAATGTGGCGGGTGAACCTTTCGGACGGCGGACATATCGAAAACTTAGGTATTTATGAACTATTGCGGCGAAGGTGTAAGCTGATTATTGCCATCGACGCCGGGGAAGATTCAAAGTACGATTTTTCCGATTTGAGAAATCTGGTCGTCCGTGCCAGAAATGAACTGGGGATTGCGATTAATTTTAAGCAGCCGCCGGAAGAGATTATCCGCCCTTCGCCATCCGGCGGATTTTCAAAATCGCAATTTGCAATCGCCGATTTAGAAATGCTTCCGGAGGTTAAAGGAGGGAAGAATACTCCTTTCGGCGCGCTGGTTTATTTAAAATCATCAATGCTGGCGCCGGAAACCTTCAAAGAAAAGAGTGAAGAGGAAAAGAAAAAAGAAAGGGAGAGCGCTCTTTTTGAAAGCCTTAAATACAAAACCTACCATCCCGAATTTCCCCACGAGTCCACCGCCGACCAGTTCTTCGAGCCGGCGCAATGGGAGGCGTATTACAACCTGGGTCGTTTTATGGCGGGAGATTTGATCAACGTGGACGTACGAGATGGGGGACAGCTTTCCAATGCCAAGGTGGAATTTGGTTCCAAAACTATTGACGAATTGCACAACTTATTTTCAAATAGAAACCCCTTGCAGACGCCCTAAGTTGATCGGTCGCATTCATTACAAATTTCATTTGTCATTTGGAAGGCGCCCGGTTATTTTCGCTTTTGCAGAAACGACAGCTACGCTTGGTTTTCAACCGATTTTTGCACCTTGGGTGGAATTGCTGCGTATAAAAGGGTAGGAAATAGGAGAGTTCCGCCGGCATCACCACGGCAATGCGCAGGGATGCGCATATAGGCAGCCCCTAACTCGAGCGTCTGCCTTGCGGAGGGGGGATGCCGGCTTGGTTTTTAAATCCAAAAATCTAAAAAATCATAAGGGCGTATAGCGGTACGCCCGGTTTTTTTCATTGAGAAATAGGGCAGGCGCGGAGGCCTGTCCCTGCAAATGCACAAAAGCGGGCGGGTTTGCCGCCCCGTTTGCTCTCCCCCCTGAACCCGCCCCTACAAAGGCTATAAAGACAGGGCTATGTCGTCTCCTTTCGTAAAGGGGACAGGAAAAACGTACAAATCTGCAATAATTGACAAGCTTCTGCCGATAAGCTAATTTGGGGCCGAATGACAAGAGTTTTAATAGACGGAAAATACGAGCTGATTCGCAAGCTCAAGGAGGGGGGCTTTGGCATTGTCTATTACGGCTGGGATTTAACCCTCGACAAGCCGGTAGCCATAAAAGAGATAGCCCCCTCCCTTGTCGGCGACCAGCAATATATGGATATGTTCACCGACGAGGCGATGAACACCGCCAAGCTGGCTCACTCCAACATCATCCAGGTTCTGGACCTGCGCAAAACGGATGAGGGGCGGGTTTTCTTGATAATGGAATACATCGAGGGCATCGATTTGCGCTCGGCTCTGGAGCGCTGCGAGCGGGACCAGGTCTTTTTCCCGCGCGATTTGGGGGTTCACATCGTGGCCGAGGTTTGTAAAGCTCTGGATTATGCCCATCAGGCCAAGGATAGGCGCACGGGGCATCCGTTAAACATCATCCACCGCGATGTTTCTCCCTCCAACGTGATGGTTTCGGTTTCGGGCGACGTTAAGTTGATTGACTTCGGCATTGCCAAAGCGCGCCAGCGGGTAGCTAAAGAGACCCGCACGGGAATTCTCAAGGGCAAGGTCAACTATATGTCGCCGGAGCAGTTGGAAGGGAAGAAAATCGACGCTCGTTCCGATTTGTTCAGCCTGGGAATCGTTTTTTTCGAAACTTTAACCGCTCGCCAGCTTTTCTCTGGGGAGTCGGACTATTCGGTGATGAAAAATATAGTCTCGGCGCGGGTAGATACCGAGCCGCTTTTGGAGAAGAACGTTCCGGTACCTTTGCAGCGGGTGGTAATGAAGGCTTTAAAAAAAGACCCACTGGAGCGCTACCAGTCGGCCGGAGAGATGTACGTCGATTTGTACAACTACCAACGCACGTCGCCTTTGGAATCGCCGCAGGCGGAACTTTCCCGTTTTGTTAACTCCCTTTTGATGATGAACCCGGAGGAGCGGCCGCCCAAGGAGGATACCACCGACACCTTAAAACGGATTGCCGACCAATCCAGACAGATTATCGCCACCAAGGAAGTTCAGTTTAAGGGGGTAAAAAATTCAGGCGATGAAGTTTCCGTCAAGGAAGCTTTGCAGTCGGGTGGCCGGGATGTTGGGCCGGATACTCAGCCGATGCCGGCCCCCAAGGCGCCGGCCAAAAAGCCGGTTTCTTCCGAAGCGCCAACCATGCTCAAAGGGACGCCGCCTCCCCGGCCGATGAAACCGCCCGCCGCCGCGGCCGGAAAAAGGGATATCATTCTGCCGATTGGAGTCGCGGCAGTTTTGGTCGTTGCAATTATCGGAGCCTGGTTTTTGTTTTTCTCCGGACATACGGTCACGCTTACCACAACTCCCAATGGAGCTTCCGTGATTCTTGACGGAGAAAAGTTAGAAGGAATTACGCCCCTCGAAATAGAGGATTTGGTGGAGGGGGATCACAATCTGGTTTTCACCAAGCAGGGACTGCCTGATTTGCTGGTTCGGCTGGCTTATCCAAAAAAAGAGAAAAAGGACCTCTCTTACGTTTTTGAAGTTCCCCTGCAGCTGGCTACCGTTCCGAATGGCGCGGTGGTCATTTTGAACAACGAAGAGAGGGGAAACACTCCCTTGAATTTGCGCTGGAAGTTGAACGAGCCGTTGGATTTGAAGTTCCGTTTGGCGGACGGCTGGCTGCTTTCAGGCTTCCGCTTGGATCCTTTGAGTCCGACCCCCGAGATGAGCGACTCCCGCCTCTGGCGCTTTGCTCCGAACAAGACTCCTTCTTTGTCCTTTAACATCACCGGCTATTTCAAAAAGGAGATTGAATTCCGCAGCGACCCTTCCGGCGCTACCGTCTTTTTAGACCGGGATGCGGCGGCATCCGGCAACACGGCCCAAAATCCGCGTTTGATGCTCGATTACGGCAAACATCGCCTGCGCTTTGCCCTTTCCGGCTATGAAACCAAAGAGGTACCTTTCGACGTCAATGCCGCCACCGGGCCGGTTTATACGGCGACGTTGACTCAAGCTTTGGCGGCCGTTCCGTCAAATCCGGCGGTCACTAAGCCAAAACCGACGACCACTTCCACCCGCCCCATTCCGCCGCCGGACAAAGAGCAGGATACGCGCACGAAAATTGTGGTGCGGGATGAACGCGACAACGTTTTATCCGGCGTGCCCATCACCATCCGCAGCCGCAGAACGAAAGAAATCGCGGCGCAGGGGAAAACCGATGGCGGCGGGGTTTATTACACCGAGCTTCCCGGCGGAATTTACAGTCTCACCATTTCTCCCTCCGGTTTTGAGCCGTTTAACGAGCAATTTGCCGTCGTGTCCGGTCAGGGAAAAACCCGAACCTGCGTTTTGCGCCGTTTGGCCTCAACTTCCGGACGGTAAACCGTATCGGTTGTAACTTTCCATGCCTAAAATCACGTTAAAAAAGGATGGCGAGGTAATTCAGATTTTCCGGCTGGAGGCCAAAAATCTGCGGGTCGGCTCCGACCGGCTGGCGGACGTCTTTATCGACGACTGGACGGTGGGCAAGGAAGAAGCGCTAATCTGGCCGAAAGGGAATGGCTTTTTAATTAGAGGTGCCGGGGCTTTTCCTCAAGTTGTCGTCAACGGCGAAGAGATAGGCGGGGAACGGTTTTTGAGCGACGGGGATGAAATTAAAATTGGTCCGTACACACTGGTTTTTGGCCGTTTGCCGGAGGAGCTGGCGGGGTATGTCCCCCAGCCGGAGCCGGCTCCGGCTGAGGTTGAACCGGCAACCGGAAAAATTCCGGAAGTTCGACAGCCGGTCATAACAATGCAGCCACAATCATCTATTGCCAAGCCGCAGCTGGCGCCAACTCCTTCGCTTCGTCCAGAGCCGAGACACGACCCGGCTTCGGAAAAAACGATGATAGCTGCGATTCCGGAACGGACCAAAATCAGCGAAACGTCTGAAGCTCCGGCCGGTGTTGGTGAATATTACCTTTTGGCCGTCTGGGGGCCTATGGCCGGCCGGCGGTTTGGGCTTAAACCGGGAGAAACCAAAATTGGACGGGATAAAGAAGCCAATCAAATCGTGGTGCGGGAGGATGAACAGGGAGAGCTGGATACTTCCGTTTCAAGGCGCCATTCTTCTTTGTTCTGGTCGCATCTTTTTATTCCGGGGGGAGAGGGAGCGGAATTCTCAATCATTGACGTTGGCTCCAAGTTAGGAGTTATGGTCAACGGGAAAAAAATCAAGCCGGAAAAGGGAGTGCCGGTGAAAGTCGGGGACGAAATCGGGATATTAAGCGAGAAAGCTTCTTCAGTTTTTCGTCTGTCTTCGGGCGCCCGCCTGGATTTTGCTCCGCCCCGTTTTGGCAAAGCCCCCCAGAAGGCCCCCTTTTACTTGCAAAAATTTTTCTGGATTATTGGCGGAATTATAATTTTATTCCTGTTTCTGGTTTGGCTGATTTTGAAATAGAGGAGCGTTTTTGAAATTAGATGTCTATGCCCTATCGGACTTAGGGCGCAAGCGGGAGCAAAATGAGGATTCCTTTCTAACCCTTCCGGAAAAAGGGGTGGTGGTGGTTTGCGATGGTATGGGCGGCCACAAGGCGGGCGAGGTAGCCAGCCGCGCCGCAGTGGACGCCATCGAGAAAGTGATGGCTTTGGAGCCGCCCGGGCCGGAATTTTTGCCGGAGGATTTTGGAAAGGAGCTAGCGGCCCCCATCCGAAACTTACTGCGCGGCATCCGCCTGGCCAATCGCCGCATCTTTCGCGCCTCCGCCCAGGCGGTCAAGATGCGCGGGATGGGAACCACGGTCGTTTGCGCTGTTTTTGTTCCCGGCCGGGTGGCCGTTTGCCACGTCGGCGATTCACGCAGTTATCTGGTGCGGGATTCGGTCATCCGCCGTTTGACCATCGACCATTCCTGGATGGAGGAGCTGATTGCCGCCGGGGAGTTGAAAAAAGAGGATGCCGGAAATTTTCCCGACCGTAACTTTATCACCCGCGCTTTGGGCATCCGCCCGGCGGTAAAGGTGGACGTCAATCAGGAGGCCGTCAAAAAAGGAGACCTGTTCCTTTTCTGCTCGGACGGCCTTTCCAGCATGCTTTCCGACGACGAGATTTTGGAAGTTTTGCTGGCCAATCAGAACCTGGAAAAAGCGGCGGCGGCTTTGATTGCCCGCGCCAATGCCGAAGGCGGAGATGACAACATCACCGTGGTTTTGGTGCGGGTTTTGGAGGCAGATTCGGATGGAAATGAAAAGCCCACCCTCTTTGCCACGGTGCCGGAAGAGACCGAAGTGGAGGCGGTTGCCGCCGACCAGCTTTTGGTAAAAATGTTTGGCAAGGACGATTTGATTTTGGACGACAAAGAGCCGACCCGCGAAGTGAGAGACAAAAAGAAAAAGAAGTGGCTGATTTTTTAGGTTTTAAGTATATTCTTTCCGGAGTTTTAAGTAATAAATAAAGATAGAAGCTATATGAAGAGGATGGGCAGTTTTGCGGGCAGGTCGGCCTTGTTTTTTTTGGCCGCCTTCTAATCCTTTTCTTCGGTACTGGCTCAATCGGCCGATTCCTCCAAAGCCGAAAGGCCGAATTCCCTCAAACCGGGCGCCTGGGCCTTGCAGTTTCTAATCACCCAGGATTTTACTCTCAATGCTTTTCAGGGTGCCCTGATATCTTCTAAGGTTCATTTTTCAAAAGGAAGGGCAATCCGGTTTGGTGTGGGTGTGAATGCCTCCATGCTGGATGGAGAAAATACAAACAGGAGCTTACAAGGAGATACTCTTAGGCAGGAGAGAGAACGTGACGATGAAAATAACAGCCAAGGTTTTGATTTAAACCTGCAGTATCTTGTCTATCCTTCTCCGGAAGCACGGGTAAACGTTTTCTTGGGCGCTGGTCCTTTTTTTCGATTTACCCATTCCGATAATGAGTCGAGGGGTATAGATAAGGCGTACGATACGGTGATAACGACTTATCAGTTCATTTACGAAACCGAATTCAATAGATGGTCAACGGGTGTTTCGGGAATTTTGGGCGCCGAATGGTTTGTCAACAAGAACATAAGCTTGCATGCGGAATATGGTTTTTTCTTTGACTATGGTGTGGACAAGTACACCAACCGTAATACCCGGGCCTTTTTTACAGGTGCGGTTCAAACCAGCGAATCGGAGGACAAGCGAAATACCTTCAAATTTGGTCAAGGACCGGTAAAATTCGGTTTGTCGGTCTATTTTTAGAAGGCAGTCGGTGGAGTTCTGAACGTTACGTTTAAAATGAGAACACGGCCATATTTGCTTTCGTACAGTTTTTTTGTTTTGCTGTCTAAGTTAATTGTTTTATGCATACCCTTTGCAATGGTTAGGGCAGAAACTGTCGAAGTTCCAAGTGCTCGGAATTCTCTCCGTTCCGGCTCTTGGTCCCTACAGTTCGAAGTGGCAGAGAATTTTAAGGTGAAGGATTTTAATGGTTTTCTTTTTTCTCTAAAGAAGCACACTTCGGCAGGCAAAGCCTTTAGATTGGGTCTTGGCGTAAGCGGGAGCATTTCGGATGTCAACCTTTCGAGCACCTTTCAGCAAGATAGTTTTTTTCAACAGACCAGCCAGGATGCTGATTTAGATGCTCAAAGCATTGACTTCGTTCTCCAATATCTGTCCTATCCTTCCCCGGATGCCGAGGTAAATCTTTTTTTGGGTGGCGGCCCGGTGGTTCGTTATTCACACTCCGGTTCTCAAAGCAGCTATAGAGGTTCAACCAGGGAATCGGATCAAATTATTTGGGTTGCCGGAGCTTCGGGGCTGTTAGGGGCCGAATGGTTTGCCACAAAAAGCATCAGTTTCCTTGCGGAGTACAACCTTTCCTTGGAGTATCAATTAAAGAAACGTGCTAACACATTTCGGATTCCGAGTAATAATTATAGCGCAAGGAACGAACAATCGGAAAACAGCTTGCGAATAAACCCGACTTCTCTCAAGGTCGGTCTGTCCGTCTATTTTTAAAAAGGGCACAAAATACTGTGACCTATTCTCCCCTTTCCGGCTTTTTCGGGTAAACCATCACTGATTTGGAACGCAGCAAGACCACCAACCCGGGCTTGGCTTTTCTGGGTTTCTGCACGTAGCGTGCCTCCGTGTAGTCAACATTGACCTTGGTTGAATGTCGGGCTTTGGAAAAATGGGCGGCGGCGGCGGCGGCTTCGAGAATTGTTTCTTTCGAAAATGGACGATTCTCTGCCACCAGAATCACGTGCGAGCCGGGGGATTGGGAGGCGTGCAAAAACAGGTCGTTTTTATTGGCTTCGCGCAGAGTTAATTGGTCATTCTCTTGTGAATTCCGTCCCACTCTAAACTTAAAACAGTCTTTTGTCCAAAATGTCCAGCCGATTAGCGGTTTGGTTTTGGCTTTTATTTTTTTGGCAACTGCGGGTAGTGGAAGTAAGCTCTCCAACTTATACACCAGCTTCCATTTTTCTTCCGCATTCGTCCGAGCGGCGATTTGTTTCAGCAACGCATCGACTTTTTGGATCTCGTTCTCGGTTTCGCTAATGCGCCTGGGCAAAAGCTCCAAAGCCCGTTCTGATTTTTTGAACTTGGCAAAGTAAGCTTGGGCATTTTCTTGAGGCGTTTTGGCCGGCTCCAGCGGGATTTTGATTTCCAGCGGCGGGTTCTCGAACCAATTTTCGACGATTACTTCGGTAGAGCGGGGCTTAATTTTGGCTTTGGCGGCTAATATCAAATCCCCCATTTGCCTGAGTTGTTCCGGGTTTTCGAAGGTTTTTAATTCTCGCCGGATTTTTTCTTTTCGCCCCGACAGGCGTTCTTTCTGGGTCAAAAGCTTGCTTTCGTATTGTTGGAGCTCCAGGCCGGCGGCGGCATACGACATAGCCTCCAAAAAGCCGGGAAAAGCGATTTGATTTTCTTTGGCAACCGTTTTTAACTCGAAAGGAGAAATCCCTTTTAGTTGGCTCTTTGCAAAAACCAAATGCGGAAGGAAATTTTTATTTTCCAATAGTTTTCGGATGATTTCCCGAAGCGCTTGTTTTTGACTATCGGAAAGTTTTAGAAAAGGTGTTTCCGATTGAACTTCCATTTGATTTGAAAGTTCTACCGCCAAAAAACCGGGAATACGCAGCGCTTTTCTTAACGCCTCTTCCAAGCCTTTATCGGAATGCTGATGCAGTGTTTTTTCGATTTCGGCTAAATCAAAGGCTTCCTCCGCGGTTCTGTTTTCATTCGCAACCTCTACCGGCCAGCTCTCTTTTGGTTTTTCCGCATCCGGCGGCTGCAGCAATTCCATCCGCGACTCTCTGCCAAATAAAGTGAAACGGAGCAAAAACTCGTCTTCTTTTAGCCCTTCTTGGCCGGTTAAAAGGATTTCAACTATGGAGTCGCCGCCGTTTCGTCGGACTGATTTTATGAATTCGCCTCCCTTGGAGGATGCAAACGCTTCCCATCCGGAGCGGTTTTTAGCTTGGGGAACGGGCGCCAAGTAGAAAAGCTGTTTTCCGGCTTGGAAAGAGAAAAACAGGTTGGTTTTTTCGCTTTCGGTTTTGCCTTCTGTTTTTCCTTTATTCGCGGATAAAATCAACCAGACGGCGTTTTTTGGCTTCGAAACTTTGATGCTTTGCAGCCTGGCGCCTTTTATTTTTTTTTCCAATTCCCTGGCTGCCCAGCCGGTCAAAAGCGGATATAAAAGCATACGGCAATTTAATCTTTGTTCGGAAACGGGTCAAATTTGCAGAAAAACAAAGGCTGGGTTTGATTCATCAAACCCTTGCCGGTTTTTGTTTTGACAAATCGGCTTCGATTGGTAACTTCTTTTTTCTATGCTAAGTATGACCGGCTTCGGCCGGGCGGAAATAGAAAAGAAAAAATACCGCATTGCTGTGGAAATTTCCTCGCTGAACAGCCGCTTTTTGGAAGTTTCGCTGCGCCTGCCGCGCTTTCTTTCCGGGTTGGAGTTTCCCTTACGCGAGCTGGTAGGCCAGAAAATCGAGCGGGGGAAAGTGGTCGTGGCCCTGCAGTGGGAGGACAAAACCCGCCCGGCCGGCGCTTTTGACGATTCGCAGGCCAAGGCATTTCTCGACTGGCTGAAGGCGGCCAAGAAAAAATTCAGGCTGAAAGGGGAGCTTAAACTCAAAGACCTGCTCCACCTTCCCTGGTGGGTCAAAGAAGAGGCGCAAGCGGCGCCGGAAGGGGCCTTGGAACTGGCGAAAGAAGCCATCGGCTCCGCCATCGAAAATCTGAATCAAATCAAAAAAGAGGAGGGGAAAAGGCTTTTGGCCGATTTCAAGTTGAGATTGGCGAAAATCCGAAGCGAAACGGTGGAAATTGAAAAGGAGACGCCGGAGCATAAGGAGGCCTATCGCCAGAAGCTGGAACTGCGCATCAAAGAGCTTTTGGGCGAAGGGAAACACGACCCGCTGCGCGTTGCCCAGGAAGCGGCCGTAATGTCGGAACGCTCCGACGTCACCGAAGAAATTGTCCGGCTGAAAAGCCACCTCGATGGCTTTGATTCGACCTTGGCTTCCGCCGAACCAATTGGAAAAAAGTTGGGGTTTTATCTGCAGGAGATGGGCCGGGAGGCCAACACTTTGGGCTCCAAGGCGCTTTCATCTTCCGTTGCCCGTCGGGTGATAGCCATCAAAGAGGAGCTGGAAAAGCTGCGCGAACAGGTTCAAAACGTGGAGTAGTTTTGGTTTCAAGAAAACCGCCCCCTCGACTTCGCTTCCTCGACTACGCTCGGAACAAGTCGGGACAAGTCTGGATGGTTCTATCCGCTCCCTCCGGCGCAGGAAAAACCACCTTGGTGAGAAAACTGTTAAAAAAGCATCCGCACTACGGGTTTTCAACCTCCGTTACCACCCGGGCGCCGAGAGCGGGGGAACGGAACGGGGATGATTATCATTTTGTTTCGGTGACGGAATTCAAGCGGCTGCGAAATTCCGGAAAACTTTTGGAATGGGCGAAAATTCACGGCCATTATTATGGAACCCCTTCCGCGCCTTTGAAAAGTAAAAAGAAATCGGAGGTTGTTTTTTTTGACGTCAACCGGCAGGGAGCTCGGGCCATAAAAAAAGTTTGCCCGGAGGCGGTTTTGGTTTTTATCTTACCTCCCGGCCGACGCGCCCTGACGTCCCGGCTTTCCGGACGGGGAACCGAATCCAAAGCGGAGCTCGCAAAAAGGCTGGCGGATGCCCGAAAGGAGATTGCCGCTTCCCGCTTTTACGATTACTGGATTATCAACCACACGGTGGAAGAGAGTATAAAATGTTTGGAAGCGATTGTTTTGGCCGAGCTTTCCCGATCCTGGCGGATTAGGTTCGGGAACAAAAGATGAGCTTTCCCCGTTACGGGGGCGTGGAGTTTAGGCGACTTTGGTCGATTAAGAAAAGGAGAGAGAATGAATTACAAGGCTTTGGAGAAATTGAATCAACTTACCGTCAACCAGTACGAGGCGGTTATGTTAGCCGCCAAAACGGCGCGGCGGTTGAATCAGCAGCGTAAAAAATTGGAAGAGGGAATGGAAGCAATGGAAGCGGCTGAAGAGCAGCTTCCTTCGCATCGGGTTGCCACGGCGGCCTTGGAAGAGCTGGCTTCCGGCCGGGTGGAGTTTACCCGTCCGTAAACTTTTTGCGGGGGTTTTTAGCGTATGGCCAAAAATTTAGTCATTGTTGAGTCTCCCACCAAGACCAAAACCTTAAAAAAGATTTTGGGGCGGGATTACCAGGTGCTGGCGACCAAGGGGCACATTATGGATCTGCCCAAAAGCCGGCTGGGGGTCGACGTGGAAAACGACTTCGAGCCGGAGTACGAGGTCGTTCCCAAGCGGAAAGAGATTATCAGCGAGCTTAAAAAAGCGGCCAAGGAGGCGGAAAAAATTTATCTGGCACCCGATCCGGATAGGGAAGGGGAAGCTATTGCCCACCACGTTGCCCAGCTGTTGAAGCTCAAAAAGCCCTTGCGTGCATCTTTCAACGAAATCACCAAAGAAGCGGTTAAGCGCGGAATTGCCGAAGCGGGCACTATCGATGTCCACAAAGTAGAAGCCCAGCAGGCCCGCCGAATTTTGGACCGGCTGGTGGGCTATCAAATCAGCCCGCTTTTGTGGAAAACGGTGCATCGGGGGCTTTCCGCCGGCCGGGTGCAGTCGGTCGCCCTCCGTCTGGTCTGCGAGCGGGAAGAAGAAATCCAAAAGTTCGTCCAGAAAGAGTACTGGTCGATTAAGGGATTTTTTGAAACGCCCCAAAAAGAGGTTTTTGCCGCCAAGCTGGCCAAAATCAAGGGGGAGAATTTTGAACTGGGAAACCAGGCGGCAACCAATAAAGTTGTCGAAGGTATAAAGAAACAGATATACGCCGTCTCCGACAAGAAAATCGAGGAGAGGCAGAAAAATCCGTATCCGCCCTACATCACCAGCACCCTGCAGCAGGATGCCAGCCGCCGGCTCGGGTTTTCCACCAGCAAGACGATGACTTTGGCCCAACATCTTTATGAAGGGGTGGAAATCGAGGGGGAATC